>Ga0255173_1000018_pt1 | contig 153984 bp, 212 predicted proteins | sample Atl_Atl_RepA_8d_FD_183175 | JGI IMG/M metagenome (GOLD analysis project Ga0255173, IMG submission 183175) | Freshwater microbial communities from Altamaha River, Georgia, United States - Atl_Atl_RepA_8d | ecosystem: Environmental > Aquatic > Freshwater > River | place: USA: Georgia | collected...
GTCTGCGCACCCGTAGTTACAGTACCTTGCGCTGTTGCAGATGCTGCGGTAACATTTGCGCCATCTACGCTTAATGGGAAATTCGTACCAACCGCTGGAGCATTTAGTGCATAGTTGAAAGAGGCCGAAACATAACCGGCAATACTGGGAAGCGTCATTCTTACGTAGTTGCTTGCATAACTTACCGAGAAACCGGATGGCGGCGTGTCGCCTGAGGTTTGATACGATACGTTGTAGTCAGTGCCTGCGCCGTTTTTAGAGAACTGGATCGAGATATAAAACCGCAAGTCAGTCGTGCCGTCAATATACACCCAGCCAACCATTTCTCCTGCGTCGTATGCTGGAGCCACTAGTTGAACGTTCGTGGTTGCGTTGTTTGGCAAGCTTATTTGTGTTCTCGCGTTTGCTCCACCAACGACTACACCGCGGTAGTTAAGCACATATGCGCTTGTTGCAGAATCAGCAATAAGCATTGGTTTGGAAATACTGCCAATCGTTGTTGGTTCATTTACCGTCAGTCCGCCGGCTACAGAATCAGACAAGAAATAAACTTCACCCGGAGTCAGGCCGCTAAGTCCGGTGATATAACCAAGCTCAGTTAACGTAAACTTGCTAGCAGAAGCCTTGCTTACGACACCGATAGCTTCTGCCGTATTAGCAGCGTTTGCCTGCGCTTTTGCGTAGGTGGATCCAGTGTAATAGACCACATCACCAACTGCAAATGAGTTAGCTTGGGTGATTTCTTTAGAAGCGCCAGAGCCGCCGCCAGATCCGCCACCGCCGACAAATTGATAGATGTTTTCGTTGAGAACTTTAGAGTACGTGCTTGCGCCTTTGGTCATAACGATATAGCCAAGAGCAAAAGCATCGCTAGGCGGTACAGGAAGCACAGCAAGATCTGCTGATGCTGCAGGTACACCGATCTCCATGCCGAACTGATAAACGCTTGCAGAGGTTGCACTTAGCCAAACCAGAACCTTAACAAACTGACCGTTAGTCATCGAAGGAAGGCTGTAGCTACCTGCAAGGGTTAGGCCAGAAGCGGTTGCGGCGCCAGTTGTGGCGTTGAATTCGATGTAGCCGCTGCCGGTGTAGTTTGGAAGAACACCGCCGATAGGTGGGATCGTTCTGCTTCGCTCGTGGCCGCTGTCGGCGGCGCCAGTATCTAGCGTCTTAACAGCGATGCTGTCGATGTAGAGCCTTTGATCAGGCGATCCATCCACACCGGATCCCAGGTTTGCCCTCATCCTAAGGGGCATCGTGAGCTCATCGTTGATGAGGTTCATGATCGCGTCTAGGCGCAGATCAGTGGTTGTGCTTAATTGGTCGAGCTTTGAGCGCTGACGTGTTTGTCGTGAGTCTAACTTAAGTGCCATGAGCTATCCCTCTCTAGCTTTTGGTTGCGGGGGCAAAAGCGCACAGCGCGTCTCGTTTGCTCCCCGAGATCGTACTCTATATACTATATCATATCGCGTTATTTGCTATAAATCTACTATAATAAACTCAAGGCCTTAAATAGCGCCTGACTCGCATCGATACGGTACTCTAAGACATCGCCAGTGTCAAGATCTTGCTGTATCGTGATCTGGTTCGAGTCTGCACCCGCGACACCAACTTCTAAGTAATCGTCACCCAGCAGTAATTTCTGACCGTTCAAATAAACCGTCAAGAATCCTGCGCCGACCGTGTAATAACGGATCACGTTACTTGCCCTTGAATCCACTGGTAAAGTTAAAGTGGCACCAGAGATTACCGCAGTTATCTGAGTGTCCGCTTCCTGGTAGATACTGGCGTTCACACCGACCGTCTTAGGCTGAAGGACAATCTTGTTGTTGGCGACAGCGGTTCCCAATGAGAACACTGGAGTACCGTAAGTCGTCGGTCTGACGCCGGTCGCGACGCCGGCAGATACGGTAGATAAATAAGCGGCTTGACCAACTGTCAAAGAGCTCGTAGCAACCGTGGCAACACCTGCGATCTGTACCTGACCGGTAGAGCCATCGGCTATATTCTGGTACGCGACGCCGATAGTTTTCAGCGCGTTAGGCAGAGTAGACGCCGTAGCCAGAACTATTTGGTTGGTTACGGTGTCTGCCGCTACAACGGCACCAACCGGGATCAGGGTTCCCGTGTTATTGGTGAACACTGCCAAAAGGTTGGGAACACCAGCAACCACTAATTGATTGCTTTGGATTTGGATGGAGGTTCCGTCAACCGCGACGCCCAAACCGTTCGCACCGGTGACAATAGCACCAGCAGCATCCAGCTTCACGCCGAGCTGGTTGGTCGCAACTTGCAGAGTCGGGTTGACGGTCTCGAGGTTTACGCCGACACCGCTGGCGCCAGAAGTAATCGCTCTCGCGCCGTCTAGTTTAACGTCTAGAGCGTTAGCCGTAATCGCCAAACCAGGATTCGTGACGTTCAAATTAACGCCGATACCAGAAACACCAGAGGTAACCGCTCGTGCCGCATCCAATTTAACGTCTAATTTATTGGATGCAATCTTTAATCCTGGATCAACGGTTTCAAGATTTACGCCGACTCCAGTTGCGGCAGACACGATCGCGCCAGAGGTATCTAGATTAACGCCTAAACGGTTGGTGGTAATCTTAAGAGAAGGATTCGTGGCTTCTAGTTGAACGCCGATACCAGAAGCACCAGTAACAACCGCACCTGCGCCGTCTAACTTCACGCCGAGCTGGTTGGTGTCGATTTTAAGTGAAGGATTTGTCCCTTCCAAATTAACGCCGATACCGGACAAACCAGAAGTGATGGCTCTCGCACCATCCAGTTTAACGTCTAGTTGGTTCGCGGTGATTGCTAGACCCGGATTGCTGGTCGCCAAATTGACACCGATACCAGCGCCAAGAACGTCTGCAACGATAGCCTTTGCGGGATCGAGGTTGACAGATAAGTTGCTGCCTGACAGCTCCATCGAGTTCGCGTCTAGATTAAGCGAGATGCCAGTTGCGCCTAAAGTCAACGCGCCACCGGCTGGAACTTTTGCTTTTAACTTGCCAGTAGCAAACTCTAATCCCGAGTTAGTTGCTAGATCCACAGATATCGTCGAGCCGGTGATGTCGACGCCGTTACCTTCGGTCAAGAAGGAGGTCGGGTTGACGATGGCGTTCGTGATATTTACCGTGTCTGGTACGAAACCAGGACGAGTATGCTTTAAATCACCGCTCGTATCTACCCAAAGACCGTTTTGCCCTAATGCTAACGGGTTTCCTGCCTGCGGAGTAAATTCAATACCGGCAGGGTCGATGACGCCCGTGATCGCCATATCGCCCGTAATCGAAAGCGCTTTACCAACACCGCCTGGCATATTCAGCGTAACCGGTGAACCAGAGGTAACCGCGATCACGTTGTTGTTGTTGTAGGCTTGCTGGAGAGTGGTGGTCGAGAAGCTCTGAGGCGTCGTATACATACCGCCAATGCTGCCGATCCTGAAGCTTAAAACGTCGCCTTCTATCAAATCCTGCAGGATCTCAATCTGGCTAGAAGCAGAATTCAGCGTTCCAAACTCATTGTAGTCTTCGCCGCGCTTCATGCGCTGACCATTGAGGAACATCTCGAGCTGACCAGATCCAACCATATAGTAGCGGGTCGAGTTGTCGTTTCTGCTGTCGTTTGGAAGGTAGATCGTATCGCCAGACAGCTTTGGTGCTTGAAACTCGTTGCTGTTAGCTGGCGCACCCGACACGCCAATCTTATCTTCGTCGTATATGTTGCCGATCTGGAAGTCGTGCCTGAGTTTAATCAGCGCGCCCATCTTCGTCGTGTAGAGGACGATCACGTCCTGATCAGTCGGCACGTCTTCGTTGTTGGTGACGTAGAGTGCACCGGCGACGTCTGTGTCCTGGTAGGATGCCGACGTCTGAACCGTGTTGAAGGTTTTGTTGGCGCGGCGGTTGATCCGCACCCAAATAGATTTATTGTTTCCGACTGCAAAACCAGTGGGATACGTGGTATTGATCGCCGTGGTGTCGATCTCGTTGGTGACGTTGCTGCCGGGGATGATGATCCGCACGTAGCCATTGGTGTTGTAGTAGACGAATCCTGCACCAGAGTAGTTTACGCCGGCTTCATCGTGGATCACCACGTTTCTATTCTGACCAGTCTCGTTGTCATTGCTGGTCCACGATCCGCCGTTAGGGATCTTAGATCCGTCCCACGTGTAGATCTCAGTACCAGTAAGGCGATACAAAAGAATAATTTTGTTTTCGCCGAGTTCAAATGATGAATCTAAGCTCTCAACTTGAGCATTTACCGTGCCAACTGCGTTTCTGTCAATCGTGGCAGTTAGTGCCTTGTTAGCTGCCATGTTGAACGGGCTAGCAGGCAAAGTTAGCTGTTGATTGCCAGTCCCAGGCAGCATCGCGTAGATGGGATCTCCAGCGTACGCGATAACTTGGTTGGCACCAGATGTTGTGTTCCTGAACGTGACTCGCCCAGTGATCTTAGTGTCGCGATCTTGAACTCTGTCGGCCATCATGGCCGTTAACTTAGCAGCGCGTTCAGTTAGACTGTCTGTTGCGCTGGCGTTGTAGTTGGCAAATCCAGCCAAAGCGTTATAGCTTTGTGGCAAGAAATAGTTCGGCGTTGTCTGGGCCAAGGAGTCCATGCCGATGTACTGCATGATATTCGCAGAATCAGGCTGGTTGATATCGATAGATTCGCCCTGAACTACCTCAACAGCGCCAAGCTCAGTCTTCATGATGACTTTAGCGCACGTTGCCGTACCTTCCGCACCGACATCCAGGTTCGTATCGAACGGGATTTGGAAGGCGGTGTCGCTTCTAAAATTGATAAGATATTTACCGCTTTGGTAAGAGTCGTACGCAGTTCCTGTGTTCTCGATAATCACTGTCTGGTTAGACGCAAAACCGTGACTCGATGACTCTGCCACGAACCCTTGAGAACCTATGGTGCGGGACTGCGTGGTTACGACGGCCCAAGACACAGTAATGTTGCTTGGGTTGGTTGTCGCGGTGGTTTCGATATTTACTACGGTCGTGCTCTCAACTTCTACTTTGTACACCCCATCGTACGCGCCAGCGTTAGCGACCACAACCCTGTCGCCGTCAACCAGTCCGTGGGCCGATGAGAAGTTTAATTTGGCGCGCTTACCATCAGAGTCAGACACGTCTACGTCGTTCGCGTAAGTGGCGTCAATGGAGCCGATATCCATTATGGTGTCTGAGCGGTTTGCCAGCCAGTAAAAATCACCACCGACGGCATATGACGTCACAGAGTCTCTGTCATCGACGTTGATGTCTGGGTTTTCGTAAACACCTCTAGTGTAGACTGCGGAGTCAAGAGCAGAAGTGCCGGCGTATGGTTCCTCAAGAAGGATGGACACTGCAGTGCTTGGTGACGCTGGACTTCCACTGGCGCCCAGTGCGGCAAAAAAACCAACTACGCGGACGTACAAATTCTCATTGTCGCCCTTGCGCTTAATCCAGTCGCCGAGTTTCAAGTTTTGAAATAGTTCCGCCGCGCCGTTGACATAGTTTAAACCGTTGCTGAACGTGACTGGGGTATCGAGCGCGTTGATCTTGGCATTGCGGACCATCTGGATCCACATTACCTGCTCGTTGTCGAGCTGTATGCCTGTCGTAGGGTTTTCGCGAACGATGATATCCCGCTTATCGTTCATCTTGCGGTAGAGGATGTCTTCTGACCACGTCACCTTACCCGGCGTGGATTCGTCATGGCTCCATTGACCCTTTGATTTCACGCTGCTCGCTAGCGCGTCGTCGAAAATGTTTACCAAGTTGAGTGCCTGAGTAGTCTCGTACCAGTAGGTGGTACCAGACAGTTCAAGCAACTTCGTCATCACGGCGTCCATCCAGTCCTTAAGATTCTGGATGTTCTTATCGCCGCCGAAGAACGGGCTGGGAGAAGCTGATGTTTGTATCGTAGATGGCGGTTCGTTTCGTGCGTACTGAGATTCTGGCAGAGGTGGGAATTGGAATGTGGCGTTAGAGTCTGGCGATACACCGCCAGTTCCAAGCCTGAACATCATGTTTCTCGCGTCGGTGATCTTCTCTACTGTGGAAACGCTGCTGTACTCTATGATGGCAACTGGAACGGTACCGTCTGGAAAACCAGACGTAGAAACACCTACTTGCACAACTAGCACGGACTCAGTGTTGATGTCTTGGTTGAATTCACCACCTTGCCCACCGTTCAAGTCGACGTCCCAGAAAGCCCTCGTGTCCTGCGCTGCTCCGGTGGTGGTTAGGGTCAAATAAACATAGTTGATTGCGCCAGGACGCAGCTCTGGAACTAATGGTGCCGATAGGGCGTTGCCGTCGGGAAGACCATAGAAAAAGCTTCCTGCCGAAGATCCTGGGTAGTAAATAACGGAATCAGAAACCTTAATCGTGACGCCAGCTGTATTGATTGCCTGAGGAGCGTCAATGATTTCAAAGCCTTTTAGTATTAGACCGCGATCGCCTACAAAGCTTCTTATCAGCTCTTTAAAGTCTGACGCCACGTACGATTGCAGGGCCAAAAAATCTGGCAGGTCGATACGCTGCTGAGAGCCAATTAAAAGTCTTCCCAAGACCGCCATACATAACTCCAAAATACTATTATGCTTTTTAAGCAGTAGAGGTCGATTTGCTTGACCCCGTCTAGTAGCTTATAGCATTATACAGTACCTATAATTAATCCAACGGGTTGTCTGGCGTTTGGGAATAGACATCAAAAGCAGAATAATATAGAGTTGGGTACCGTACCATATACCGAAGGAACACACCCGCACTCTTAACCTCTTCGATGAGATTCTGCAGGATGACCCTCGCTGCCGACGGATCTGATACGTAGAACCCATATTCCTTGCCGAGTCCGCTCATGACGTGGGCACCTTTTCGCCTTATGGCGGTGATGGATGACCCGGGCGGATGGTCGTACTGAAATATGTAAGCAGGATCAAGAGCCAAGACACCTTCTGAGGCCTTATATAGATACCTAACTGGCCCTTCTTGGGTATTCAGACCGTAGTCGAATATCAGGAAACCTTGCTCCTCTGGGATGTTGTTTGGTGTTTGTATCTGCAGGTTTAGCACGATGTTACCGGCTTTTACATCTGTAATCACCTCGCCGACAAATGATGATATTACAAAAGCCGCCTTGGTGTCGTACAAATATGGACCTAAAACACCGGTATTAATATTCGCAGTGGTCAGGTACAATTTTGAATCGCTGTTTGCTAAACCAACCTTCTCAACCCTAATAGATCCGCCAGAGCCAACAGACGTGGTTCCGTTTGTCTGGAAAGTAAACTCAGTAGGAGAAACGATCTCGCCAGCTTCAAACACGCCGTTAAAGCTTCCTCCGACAACGTCGTATACTCTCAGGGATTGACCTACTTTTAGATCGTGGTTAGTTGAAGTGATAACCGACACCACTCCATTAGAGTCGCACGATATCGATGATATGGAGAGCTCGTAAACCTGAGCTAGATCTGGCAGGCTGGGTGTCACGCCTCCAAGAACGTATTTTTGAGTCAGTGGGTTTAGCGTCTTTGACGTGTATGAATACTTTTGCTCGTACGCGTCAAAGCTTCCAATTATATCCTGAGATGCGAGTGTGTCCTGGGTCGGCGTTACGATACGGTTTTTGATTTGCTCTAACTTTTCAAGCACAAACTGTCCAGCATTAGGCCAGTCTTCACCGTTCTCGATCTCAATTGACGAATTTGACGGCGTATCTGTCACGCTCGACACGACGCCGTTCAAATGCGCAGAACCCTTAAGTTCGCGCCTAACCACGGGCGGTGTTGCGGGCATCTCAATTATTATCTCCCCAGGGGATACTTCCCAGACTATAGAGCGATTGTTTCTCGTATAGACGACAGATCTTTCCGGCCTAACAAACCTGACAAAATAGTTGGGGATTAGACCGTGATCAAAAGATCCCGGGGTGGAAAACAAGTTATTGAATTCAAAGTAATCTTCTGTCAAGTTAACATTTATTATCTGGAACGTTCCAGAGTTACCCGGCATATCAATCACGACATTATCGCCGACCCGCACTAAACTCAACCCGATAGGAGATCCGCCTGCGTGCGTAAAACGCGTCGTGTCGCCAATCTTTGTGATAGTCCACTGCGTAGTCTCGCCAGATCCAGCGTCTGGAATAATCCCTTTAAATCTTAATGAGATGTCTACCCGACCACCAGTGACCTCTACTGAACCTTTAGACCCAATGGTTTTCGTAAAAATTCTTACGTAGCTTCTTTTGGTGATCTTGTTCTCAAATGAGACCGCAAAGCTATATTTTGCCTGGCGATTTATGGCAGAAACGATCTCCTCAGCTGACGCTGAAGATACGTCAGTAAATTCAGACGCGCTGAAAAGTATGCGCTCATAGTTGATCGCGTCCACCGTGTATTCGAGTTCCCATCCGTCCTTAAGAAAAAATGGTTCAAATTCAGTAGATTCAACAAGCGCAGTAGTTGACTCCCGGAAGAAGAAGATGTCTAATAGCTGGTCAATAACTAGTTTAACCTGTTTAGGTTGATACGCCAATATCGGCACGTACCGTCTGAGAGTTGCGTCGTCCATGCCGACAACTTTAGGTCTAGAAACTTTGTAGTTTGCCGCAAGGCGGTCGATATACGGTCTGCTTGCTGTAGCGATGAAGAACTGCTTTCTAACTTCCTCAATCAAATCCTGTGCATCCTGGTCAGACTCACCAATAGCCTCAACCAACGCCTTCCAATTTGGGTTAACCCGCGTGTTGAAGTACGGGTTAAGTAAATCGTGGATGTTATCAGTAGCTGTTCTATTGTTTGCCATATACTACTCTTAAGAGAGGCTGATTAGTTCTGGCGTGATGAACGCCTTTTCATCATCTGCTACCGGTATCCGCTCTTCGCTCGGTGCCGGAGTAGTAAATGTTACCGCGTCGATACCTATAATTGCTTTTACCCTCGCGATAATTTCTGAAAGCACAACGTCACCACCAACGCCCAAGGAGCTGATGTAGTTGATCACGGCTGACTTGATATCATTAGTGATATCTGTGAGGTTTACGCCCTCTTTGGTCGTGATCTTGAGAGCAATTTGAATCTGCTGGATAAGAGGAGGAAGAACCTCGATAGAAGACCCAACGGCACGCTGACCAGGATACGTAGAGGACTCGGGCTCATAGCCGTCGATGATTCTTTGAACTGTTCTCATCAGGCCAGTGTAGTACGAGTAACCATCAACACCGGTAGTGATGCCAAGAGGAAACTCCAGCTTTCCTAAAGATTTAACTTTAGTCTCGTAGGCTTGAGACATCTTGTATGCGCGGTCAGAAGGATTTAAGTAGAGAATTCGCTGCGTACTGCTGGTCTGGTTGATGGATGTATTGTACACTTGACGAATAGATTTGTATTTATAATCTTCGCCTTCTAGCACGTAGAAGCCATCTAGTTTAAGACCAACCGTGCGGTTAGACTGTGATATACCGCTGGCGTTAGTTACTCGGATATAAGGCGACAGATATGGCGTATCTATTCCGCTCGAACTTCCCCAGCTAACAACAGGTCTTGTCCCCGTGTTTACTTGGTTAAACCAGTTAAAGCTCGTAAACGCGTCGACCACCAGGGAGTCGCCGACTATGACAGAGTCGCCTTCGTAGATTGCCAGATCGTCATCACTGAGGAGCAAGGTTCCTTGGCCGACGTCTGTTTCAAAGTTAGTAACGACACCAGTTGCAGATGCTGTCACGCCGCGGTAGTTCTGGCCGAGCGTGATGCTAGTGGATCCAACGGACTGAACTTGAACAAAGTAGTCATCGTCATCCTCGGTCTTCTTGACCCAGTCTCCAGAGCTCACGTTGGCAAAACTTCCAGCAGCTCCAATTACGGTCGACGAACCAGACGTCCACGTGACCGCTGTGTTGGACGGATAACTACCGTACGACAGCCAGCGATAGGTATTAAGCTCTTCGACGCCGCCAGCATTTTGAATTATAAGCGAGTCGTTGTCGACGGCTAAAATGCGGAATCTTCCGGCGTTGGCAGAGCTAAAGCTCGAACCGCCGATGACCACGAAGTCATCAACCGCTGCGCCGCAGTCTGCAAAGTACGGACTAGGACCCGATGCCCTCGTGATCCTGAACAGATCCAGCATGCCAAGGCTTTCGATCTTGTATTTGGTAGATAAGGCAGAGTGTTTCAGTCTGAATCTTATAAACGGTGTTGGGCTTACAGATATGGTCGCGTTTAGTCCAGAGAAAGAAGCACTGGCCATCGTGGCACCAGTTGGGTTCAGCACGTCAACATACCGAGATGCGGCATTGACGAATACCACTGGAAACCCAGACGCCTTCAAATCTCCAGCCGCGTAAGACTGGTTCGCAGAGGTCCAAGGTGCCGAGAATGTGCCGTAAGCGTTTAGAACGTCGCCGGCTAAAACATTACTCAAATTAGTTCCAGGTATAGATGCCGCATCAAAGTCTGTCAAGAAGGCAACAGCAGCTGGAGAAAGTGGATCTGTAAGCGCGATGTATGTCTTGGACACGATAGTGTTCAGCGAATCTGTGCTTAAAATATCTACTTTTACTTTATAGGTGGCGGAATTGTATGGACCGCTTACCGTAGATGGCGTGGTTGCGTTTCCGTCTACGGCGTACCATACGGCGTAGGTGGAACCGTCATCCGCTTCAAAATAGAAGTAATCTGCCTGCGTTGGCACCGCAGATATGGCCATCGAGAACTGCATCTTTTTACCAGGCACAGCCGGAGGACCTACAACGTCATCTACGCCTTGAGCGTATTCGTAAACTTGAAGCTTAGCTGATTCTGTTGAGCCATCCGCAATATAGTCTGTAGGAACAGTGGTGATCACGCCGTTTACTTTAGAAGTGATAATGACCTTGGCACCAGATTCTGTGTGCGTCCATCTCCAGACTAAACCAGCAACTTTTCCGTAAGACGCAGAGACGTCGGCGATAGTCCAGCCAGTAAACGGCCCAATCCTCGTAGTTCTTGGGTTGAATCGGTAGTAAGCGTTAGAGCCGCTCATTGATATCGAGATGGTGCTGTCACTTGTCAGTCTAGATCTTCTTTTTGCCGGTAGATCATTGTAGATCTCAACCAGATCGTTTGAGTTTATGGTGGACGGAAACGCAGAAACCTTAAGCTCAAGGTAATTTACCGATCCTTCGCCAGGCGTCACGATGGCGTCGCCGAATATAGAGAATTCGCCGATGTTTGCGCGACCACCAACAATCTCAACGCTTCCAGCGGTACCAAGCTTCTTAGACTTTATCTGTATCCTTCTGAACCTGTCGACCACGTCCACTTCAGCAACAATTGGGAGCTGACTCAAAGCTTTCTGCGTTAGGTGGTGCTTGATATTCTTGATGGTTTTAGGTATCAGTTTAAAGAATTCACCAAGATCAGCAGATTCTTGGTTGGGGCATGAGTTCATCGTGTAGATAGATGGAACTACGCCCGGCAGAACCAAAGGCTTTTTCAGCGTAAACTGCGGACTAGAATTTGAGAAAGTCTGAACAAAAGATTCGCCATCGTGTAGAGACACGTAGCTGTTTAGGCCAGTTGTAGGATCTGGGTTGTGGCCGTACGCGAGCGCGCTTGGGTTGCCAGAATAAGCGTACACCTCTTCGCGCGTCGCCTTAGAGATCGCTAATGCTGGATCTCCGACCGGAACGGCGATAAGTGTCTGACTGGTACTTATCGTGTTGCAAATGCTCGCAACATCGTTGTTAACCAGCGGAAACACACTGCAGGACGTCGTTGCGTTGATACCTTCTACGCCGTCGTCTACGCCTTGCTGAGATACGGCGATGGTGAATCCCGTAGAATACGGTGCTGTACCGTTGGCGGCATCTATACGGCTGCCATTTTCTGCGTCCGTGATCGTCGCCACTGAACCAAGTACAGATGCTGAAAACTCAGAGTCAGCTCCAACGAAAGAAGCTGTAGCAGTGGCGACAGCGCTAGCGGAAGCGCCAGATGCTATCGCGACCTGTATGGCGCGATCACAACCGTGTGGAGGTAGCGCACTGGATCCCGTGTTGTACCACACAGCAACGCTGCCAGATTTATCATAAATCTTAAAGTATTTGCCGCCCAGAGTTGCCTGCGCAACGCCGGGAACAGACGTGGCGAACACGAATGACAAGTTGGGACCATTTGAAGCCACCGTGACTGGACCCACAAAAGAATTCGTAACAGTTATCGTATTGCTTGCAGCGATAGCGCTAAACTTAAGATCACTCTCAATCATCGCCGCAGTTTTTGTGGCTACGTTCGCCGCAGAGTCGCCAACAAGGATCGTGGGGATCCTGATATACCGAGAGCCAGCTGGACCGGTTGGCTGTGCCGCGGAGCCACTGATGTCGTACCAAAAAACTACCGGACCAACATCGTCGTACAGGACGAAGTATCTGCTGTTGTCTACTTGACCAGCCGTTGAGCCCTGTTGAGTTGTCGTAATGGTCTGCTGCATCGCCATGCCCGGCACGTCTGCCACCGCAGTAACGTTGGTAATTTCTGGAAGCCCAACAGACGTAGCTGCTCCGTTTGGATTATATATATCAATGGTGCGGTTCACGCTGTCTTTGGCGTTGATCCTGAACGTGCCTCGGTTTGCGGCAGACACGCCTGATGCAGCAGATAGTGAGATGATATCGCCAACAACGACAGACGACAAATCCACGTAGGACTGCTGAAACTTGTATCGCCAGTTGTTCGGCGACACTTGAGTAACCTTAAACGTAGTTCCACCCACGATACCGGTAGATCTCGCGGTTCCGGACGCAAATGAATATGTTGTCAGCGTGTAGTCTGGCTGGTTATCATGGCGAACACTTGCGGATTGATCCGGCGTAGAAGGGTACTCTAATCTTAAGCGATGCTTATCGCCGGTTGGTCCATATTCTTTTGCCCTGACGATCATCGTGGCCGTAGATGCCAGTGCACCACCTGTGCGGTACCAGTTCCTGCTTCTCATCCAGAGCGCGTAGTCACTAAAATCAGTGCCAGCGGTAGTGGTTGACCAGACCTGCAAAGTGCCAAAGTTTATGCCGCTTTCGTTGTCGGCGTCGTCCGCGGAGAACGCAGTGGCAGACGGAGAGTACTGGTTGTTTACCCGACCAGTTCTCCACATATTAACGTTGATTGTCTTGTTAACAGCGTCGCCATCCATGATGAACACGATCGAGTCATCAGAAGAAAGGCTTAAGCCTCGCGCGACACCGACCTCATCTCCAGCGTGATAGCCGAACTCAGTTCTTGGGGTTGCAATCTGAGTTCCAACCTCGTCACCGACTAAAAATTCTTTAACGTATCTGAACTGTGATTTGTTCGATCCTGACGTCACGTTTACCACGTCGTCATAGGACATGGTGGAGGAGTTAAACGTCCCAGATGCTGTGATAGTCTCACTGTATCCCGATGGGTTTGGAACCGCGTCAACATCTAGCGCGTCTTTTACGTCTGCGTAGCGAAAGCGATCGAGCCACACGTTAGTTGACGTCGGTGCGGTTCGTTTAAACATAGAAAACAAATCTTTACCAGTAACTCTTGACGCAACGTGGGACTGGTTGCCTAACTCTAGCCCTTGACCGGTAGGAAAAGCGAGGGTCATACTTCCAACAGAAACTGGAGTCGCGATAGATCCACCGTTTTCAGTTGTGCTTGTAAGTCTTACAGAGTTTGTCTTAAAGATACTAGCGCCAACGTTTAGAAGCCTGGTCTGAATTGAAGATGCGATGTCTTTTAGCGAGGCGCTTGCCGGTGTCGGTAGATAAGAGCCGCGCCAGATCTGCGGATAGACATTGCAACCAAAAATCTGAACATCACTGTCTGAAATTACGGTCAGAGGGCCTTGGGCCGTTGCACCAATGTTTGCCACATCTAAGTACGTGTCTGTTGATGCTGTAAGATGGCTGCCCTTAGCCAGAATCTTAAAGAGCCCCGCGTTGTTAGACGCAACCCAGCCAGAACTGGCGCCTCTGTAGACGATGTAGATATAATCGCCGACCTGAGCGCGTTCAAAAGAAGACACCGCGTTAGACATCAATCGCATAACACCAGATGAGGGTGTTGATATTGTAACTGCGCTGCCGATTGCTAAAATCACGGCAGATCTTGGCGTCACCAAGCTACCATCGGCTGCGATCACCAGCTCTGCCGGTCTAGACGCAGAATCAGTAGACAAATTAAACGTACCATTGCTTGTCTCTGCGCTGGTAACGCTGCCCTTTGCGTCCACCGTTCCTGCGGTGATTGTATCGCCCGGGCTAAGAGTTATTTTCAACTGCAAATTGCCAGTTTGACGATTTAGGGTGAATTGAGACTGTGTTCCCGTTGAGTACGTGGAAGATCCGCTAAAGACAGTTCCTAGCAAATTACCGCCCAGCAGCGCTAAAGACGACCCAGAACCCGACTTGTTAGAGCGTATCTGAATTTTGCCACTAGATGTCGGCGTCGCCGTAATCCCAGCGAACTTTAGATTAAAAACGCTCGCCCACTCTGTTAACGAGACAGCCGTAAGCGGCTTCCCGTTGAAGTCTGCTGGTGCAAAACTCGCGTTCTGGGGCGGGGTGCCGTCAACCTGGAGAATCACGTTGCCGCTCGTGGGTAGAGACAACCAGGGTGTTGTAGCAGTCTCTAAAAGAGCAGGAAACTCTTTCTCGGTGAGAAGCTCGTTGTTTCTGTAGAGCGTGATGTACGAGTATTTGTTTGTCGGAAACTTAAGAACCGAGTTAGCGTATGCCGACGGATCCTCGCCGTTCTTTATCGGTGATACTTGAATATACTCTGCGTCATGAGCGGTTGGGTAGATCAAGATCCTTGAGGAGTTCTCTGCGAGTCTAGCCCTGAAAGCGTAACCGTTCTCTGTTGCTTGATCGTTTATTGAAACAACAATTTCTGCCAAAGTTGCCGCGGCGATATTCGTAAATTCGCCAGCAGAGAACGTAACTTCTTCCTCTGCCCCGTCTACAGACACCCTAAGTTTCATGCCAGCTGTCAACTCTAACGGACCGGATACCTGGTTGATAACTTGAGGTCTTGGCAGCGGAAAGTTTGCGAGCTGCAAGAATTCCTCATCACCGACAGCGGATGATAGCAGGATATCGACAGACTGGCCGGCGAATGACGGCTGAAAACCACTGCCATCATCGATGTACACGATAGATGGAGTGCCAACATCTGCGGGCTCAGTAATTACGGCGGACGAGACCTGCTTGCCGTCAGTTGAATCTGACACGCCGATGATAGCGGCTAGTATTGCTGCGCGCGTACCGCGTGCCAGTGTAGAGGCGTAGTTTTTGATTCGCTCCCGAAGTTCATCGTCAGACTCTACGTCGCGCCCATCGGTAAGCGGCGAGGTATTGGTGACTGCAGCTGAACCAAAAGGAAGACTTGCGAATTGAACAATAGTGTTTATTCCAGCATTGCCGCTGACACCAGCATTCTCGGCAACTATAGATATCTCAGCAGCAGAATCTTCACCGGCAGGAAGAACGGCATTTCTGAGCGTTACGAACCTAACTTCTGGCGTAAGATTGTTCGCTGGAATCTTAACGATTGTTCCTGCTGGAATCAGTCGATCAAGGGTTCCCTGACCGTCAATAACTGTGTCAGATACGAGATGGTCTTTCTGAAGAGCTGAACCTAAGCTGATAGTGTAGAAACTACCATTATTAACTATAGACGTGTACGTTACTGGGCCTTCAAACTGCTGAGTGCCGCGCCCGATATAAAGCGTGCCGCCGGCAGGATCCCAATCTGACGCGTCGTTTACGTATATGATAGTTGCGCCTGCGATAGGTGCTGGCTTTACACCGTAAAGCGTCGTACTTCGCTTAACGATTGAAGTGTCTTTTATTGTGACAAAACCAGTCGACCTGATTGCTGCTCTGCGAGACAGACCGTAATCTGCTGCGCGAGTATCTAGGTCAGAGTTTTTAAGTGCGTCTATGTTTAGCGTCTCAAGAACACTCAAAATAGATGAGTTGTTTTCAAAGTCTTGAGCAGCAACAGCTTCCAGCAGAGTAAGGAGCACAGATCCTGTATTGATATCGTTGACCGGCGTGTCTGCAATTATTTTTCTGACCAGTTTGCCGAGGATTTCATTGTATGTTTGAAGACTTACAGCCATTGCAGCCTCTTATTGAGGAACGTTAACACTGAACGATATTGGTATCACAGTATTTCCACCACCGGCCAGAACAACACCCAATGTAACAAGATAGCCGGACGCAGCGGATCCTCTGCTTCCTAAGTATTCTACCGTTAAGTTATCTAGTCTTTCAAACCTTGCATCGTTAAGAACTTGACTCGCTATATTTTCTGCTATAAACCGCTTCACCTGGTTAATATTAAAGTTCTGCGAGCCCACTGGGCTTATGGTGCCGTACGCCGGGTGGCGAGAAAGAGAACCGGCCTCCGTTGATAGTAAAATCTTCAACGCTTGCAAGGCGTTATCTGCACCGTAAGATAATTTTAGATCGCCGGATGGCGTAAAGACTAAATCAGTATCGTCGTTGATCAAGACATCAACACCCGCATTCTTCTCGTCTTCGCTCTTACTCCTTAAAAACCACGGCTCTGGTTTGTTGAGCTTGGTTTCGATTGGCTCGATGGACGGTATTAACACGTAAAAGTTACTGTTGATAGTGTTTTTCTGAAACACGCGCAAGCTAGCCTGATCAGACGTCAGATACTGCCCAAGATTGCTTTCGCCGCTCAGCTGAATTACTAACTCGCCAGATACGGGGACTTCTTTTATGGACTCTATAACTCGTTGATCTGGTTGAGTATTTAAATTCGACTGAAGTATGACGATCTGGTTGATAAACACTTTATCTTTGTTGTAGCGTCCCATGATATCTGTGGCTGCTATATTGATCGTGCTATCCTTACCGTTGACTATTAACGGAATCTTTTCGCCAACCTCATCAATATAGGGTGGTTTTAAGCCGTTCGCAATAGCGATCTCGATCCAGCGGTCCGGGTCGCCCATCGTTCTGGCTGCAAGAGTTTGTAAAGATTCACCATAATTAAGTCTAGTCAAAGTACCAGACGCGTAGGACAGGATATCAATATCTGGATTGTTCGCGTTGGCCCTGGCAAAAGCAAAGGGATCTATATAGGCAGTACTGTTTAGTAGTGTTTCATTTGCCAGTATGGCATCTACAGTAAATATGCCAGTTTGAAACTGATAAGAAAATACTATATCTGTTATAGATTTGCTTAAAAGTTGGGGAAGAGATCCCCTGTTGTAGACTTTATTGTAAGTCGCGTCTGTTCCGCCAATAGTGTCCGCTACGGCATCTCGACCATCTACCAAATTCTTGCGCATCTCTACGAATTCGTTTTTTGTGAACGATGATACGCGCTGCTTTTCTGTATCTATGAGTTTTTGCTCTATTGGCGAGATTGCGAGTTCGCTAACGTACATATTGTCAAAAACTGTATAATACTTTGATATTAAAGTATTATTATTGATATTTTGCTTTATGCTCGTAGACTGCGACCTGGTGGTCTCTACGAACTCGCTAAACAATTCAATCTCTCTTAAAAGTCTAGCAACATCATCATATTGTTCAGAGTTTCGCAGTATTTTAGTTTTTATTTGCTGCCAATTTTCAAAAATATACTCTAGGCGCAGAGAGATGAGTATGGGAATATCGGATAATTTTAACTGATCATTGTCTCTCAGTTTTAACCATAAACTAATATCAGATAGCGCAGAGTATGCCTTTGAAACGGCGTCCATGTCATGCTCCTAGTGTGCTGTAGGCGCCCACGGCTGAATTTGCTAGACTTTTTGCTTTGTTCGCAGTGTTTTTTAATTTAGAAAACAAAGAAGGTTTGCCGTCGAGTCCTAATTCAGCGACCCTGTCTTTAAGACTAGCAGGATCTTCCTCATCCTTCGTAATACCGGTGAGGTTGTAGGCTCTCAGCCTTATCACGTAATTATAGAGCATTGGATTCTCTGCGCTTCTTTCTAACGTGAATGTCTGAACCGCGCAGGAATATTTATTGTTATCTTTGTAGTTTAGGAAATAAAGAAGACTTTCATTTTTAGAAGCTAGCGGTGATGCTGGTTTAGGTTTTTGCTTACCTTTTGCAGCTGATTTTTTATAATCTAGCAAAAACTTATAAAAGTTATGAAAAGCTGCATAACCTGAATTGTCGTTAAAAACGCCGGCTTCAAACCCGTTGCCAGGTTTATCTCCCCAGATATTTTTTATATCTCCAGCTTGATTTAGCGCGTTGTCAACTTTGCCAAGCGTCTTGCTGAAAAAGCCACCTGCAAGCGAAGCTAAAGAAAACGCGCTGTAATTCTGCCTACCAGAATATGATTTTGTAACCTGCTGCGACCTATCCTCTACATATCGCGGCGAAAATCCAGTAGTACCTTGAATAGTGATATCAAAATATCTTTGCTCAGAATGCTCTTCAACAGTGCCGTGCAGCGTGGATATAACGTTTGTAGCATAATGCGTTGTTATTGTTAAGTTTTGTGGATTAATTGGCAGATAAAATATTTTAAATTTGCCGTCTATTTTAGCTTTAAATCCGTAGGGTAGTGATTTATACCAATACTCTGGTACCGGGTTGTACGTGTCGCTCGTGTTAGAGATTATCTTAGGCTTTGACGCGCCTAACAAACTACTGGCCTTAGATTTTGCTGCTTCTAATGGGTTTTCGCTCATATAGACCTCCTAATATATGATACCAGTTGATCTTATAAGCTTCCCTTAACCAGGGATAGTTTTGCCTTGATGGCTTCTATTTGAGCCCAAGTTGGCGCTGACTGCACAGGCGAGCACGGCCCCACTGGAGAGCTAACAACTAAGGTACCTATGGCATCTATCAATTTTATGATGGTATCAAATAGCTCAACGCTTCCAGAGCCTATGGCAATCTGGTTCGCCTTAATCTTTACCGACGCCGTAGCCTCGATCGATGCCTGGAGAGTTGACACGGACCACGATTTCTTAGCGTTTATGGAACTATCGACGCACTCCATCTCAAGCTTTCCACTTGTTTTGGTAAAATTTAAAGTCACAGGTCCAGAGGCGATTGTTATCTTCCCGCCTGGTTTGTCTAGTTTTATTGACTGAACTAGAGGATGCGCGTCGCTGACTTCAAAACTGCCATCTTTATCAAAGGTGAAGTAAGAACCAGACGAAACTGGATTATATTGGGCAGGCGGTATTTTCTGACCAGAGATCGCTTTTAAAAGTGGCGTGTTTACCGGTGTCCCCTTGAAGGTGACCTTATACGCGCCCTCATCGTCTATGGTCGTTTCGAGTCCGTTGAACTCCGAGATGTAAGAGATCTTGCCTTTTTCTAACTTTGACTTGCGTCCTGGGTGCCTAAGGCTACCCAATATTACGCCGTCTGCTGGTGATCCGTTTAGGTGCGCGACAACGACAACGTCACCTACCCGCGTGCCCCAGTTTGCAGGAAGAGGTGCGACAGTTTTTATATTTTGAGTTCTGGGCGACCACTCTTCGTAGTTGTAAATATCGCCAAATCTAGACATCTGGCGGCATTCGAGAAAATATCTTAGACCGCGAGATTGAACTTCCACCTTGTAGAAGTAGATATCCAGGTCGGTGTTGTAGTTTTCTTCCCTAACAAGACCCACGTGAACGTTGTTTATGGTCGCGTTCTGACGCGTGACGTTAGGATCTAACCATAGCGATGAGTCGTTAATAATCATTTTGTTGCATCTATTTGATATGAGTCTTTGACGATTTCATCTTCAGGCTTTAGGGCGTTCCCGTCGGTGTCGATTCCAAAAGATTGACTATCGGTCAAAACTGACCCAGAAGGGTCTGCAAAAACACCGCGAACGAAATTCACAGTAGTAACGTACGAGCGGGAACCGTTTTCTGTGTAGCTAAATCTGTGACCTACGGCTTCGATATGCGCAACCATCTGGACGTTCGATGTTTTGTTCTTTACGCTGAGTCCAGCTTTAGCTTGCTCTTTAACAAAGTTAGTCATCCCAAGGGTAGACGCGTCGAAAGATATGTTCTCTCCGACGCCGACGTAATCGTCCAGCCCCATGAACGTCACCGATCCATTTAGCATCTTGTGTGTGTCAAAGTACCAATGCTTAAGAACTGGCAACCAGTTTTTCAATCTCGATGGATCTCCGGTGCCAGACTCATTAGGTGGCAAGAATGTCGTGGAAAACATCATGGGTTTAAGGCCGTTCCTAGCAAAGGAGCCGCCGGACGTGTCATATATCGCAGCGTCAGCTTTTGTCCAGGCGCCCATAGCCGCTTTAGCAGCTTCTTCAGGAAGAGTTACGCTTGAAAAGTCCGGCATGAGCTCGATGAAGTTAACTAGATCCCTCCAGTTGTCGCCTGCGTTAACAGAAACGATCAGCTCTTGTGGAATCTTTGTCTTCTTAAGATTGAAGAAAGGGGAAGTAATTTTTAATGCGTCTGGGTTTGCTGGTGGTGTCGGGGACAACCAAAATGGTCTTGGTCTTTTAAAGAGGGAAAGCTGAGGTTTGTCACCTTCCCACCTCATCTCGCAGAACATCTCATTTACTACGTGAGCGCTATGTTCTGTGAGTATCTGCCACACACTGTGAACCCCAACAAGCGAGTTCGGATTCATGAATCCTGTAGCCTCAACTTCGCTACTTTCGTATTGCTCTTTATTGCTAGTAAAAGATATGCGACCAAATTTATAGTGAATATTATCGGCAAGATTGTAGCTAGGAATTGTCTTATCGACCTTGGCGGCAAGTGCGATCGGCAAGACAAACTGGGAAAGCGGCGCCCATCTGTTCATATCTGGCACGCCAGGTTCTATTGGCTGTTGAGATCCCCAGGCGCGTATGATGGACTTTATCAAAATGTTTGGAGAAAAAACCTGAGATACCGGGGTGGCTTTGTCAAACAGCTCTGAATTTGAGATTAATTTTATAACTTTATAAAATGCATCGTCGAGCGCGTTAGTTATGTATGGATCAATATACAGCATCGACTCGAAGACCTGACCCCAGTCCTTACCTTCAAGCGTATATACGCTCCTTCTTGCGCCTGATGTCTGATCAACATCAATGTTCATCCTGACGCTGTCGATGCGGCCGATCATCTTGAGTGTTTTAGAGCTAGATTTGTAGATATCTTCCGGCTTCATGTAGTCCGGCGACATATGGATCTCGATCCAGCTGCCGGGGGAGATGGCTGCAACCCAATTTCGCGTTGGTGCAAGTTCCACCCTAAAAGATCCAGCAGGACTGGCTTTTGTCTTAGTCGTAGATATGGACACTATTGATTTAGTCGCGACTATGATTTCATTCTGCTGTGTCGTTATATTAGCAGATCCACCTCGATCTACGTATGTGTAGATCAATATCGCTGCCGTCGGTGTTCTTGTTAATACTGGTGACATATGCCTGCTGCGTCTTAATTATTTTTATTTAAATGGTACGCCGCGTTTTTTTTGATCTTTACTCTCTGGCATTACCGCTGGAAGCGTACCTGGACTTCCAAGAGGAGTTACGGCCTTAACAAAGGCTTCTACCGCAGTTTTAAAGTCTCCCACGCTCTCGTCAAATATTCTAGTATCTAATTTGATATTAGTAGCTGCGGTCGTGGCGCGAATGGCGGCTTCGTTGGCGTCGGCACCAGTAGCAGCTTGAGATGCTATATCAGCCATCTCCTGCATGCTGAATGGTGCTTGAGCTATTTGGCCTGCAACACTCGCTGCGCCTGCTCTTTGAGCTTTAGCAGCAGCACCCATTTCTCCGCCAGGGCGTTTTGGATCAAATCTGCCTGGTACTTTGCCACCGTGGCGTGTCATCTCTATTCCAGGTATGCCGCCTGGAAATTGGCCTGAATAATATATTGCTTCTGTGCTTAATTGATCGTAACTTATCTTGCCCTCGCGGTAGTCAGAAAGCTCTTTAGCAACCTTAGGTGTCAACAATGCTGTGGAGTAATCCATAGCCTTGCCGTACAAAGCCGATTCAGCTGCGCCAACAGCTCCCGGTCCTTTATATCTAAGATCTTTTGTTAAGAATGTTGGAATCGCACCTGGCACAGCAGAAAGTGCTGCAATGACAGCTGGACTAACTTTTTCGCCAGCTTTCATACCTTCAAAATATTGACCTTTAAGAGAGGCGACGATTTCAGGCCTCATCTTTGCCATATCTATGGCTTCTAGCATGCCGATATTAGGATCGTTTGCTTTAATCCTGTTGAAATATTTTATTGTTTGAATGTCCTGACCAGCGCGCGCAGATAGTCCTTGAACTTTTTCAAATGCGCCTGAAACAAGTGCCTGTTTAAGCATCTCGTTCATCGGCGTTCCGCTTAGAGCATCCAACCCTCTCGTAAGGGAGCGCTGAGTTTCTAGTGCGGTAGAGACACCCATACCTGCCCCAGATCTAGATAGCATCTGAGTCATATTGAATAGGCCTTCTAAAGATTTAGCGTCATCGACGCCACGGCGAACTGCGTTTGCCAATATCTCTTCGACTTCTTTTTGTCCGCCGCCGACGTTTGACATCTGGCCGACGCGCCGAATATAATCATCGGCGCTCATTATACGAGCTTCTTGAAGTTGGGCACCGCGAGATACTATTCCCGCTCCTTGGTCTCTAGATCTGACAAACTGCGCACCAATCGTTCTTGCGCCCAAACCAAACAGTGCTGCAGTTTGTTCTGGCATAAGGCCATAATCTGCTAGCTGAGGAGCAGCCTCTATAGCGCGGTTGTATACATCACCCGCTCTGCTGCCAGCTCCCATCATCGATCCGTATGCAGACATTCTAAAGTCATAAAGCGCTTTGTTTGCCGCATCAAGAGTCGCATAAGACGCGTCTTCGACTCTTCGCTGCAAACCCGTGGCTTGAAGCGATGTAGATGCCTCTGTGATGCCTTTTCCAAGTTCAATCGCACCCTGCCCAGCACTAAGAACATTGCTTGCCGCGGATCCGGCTAGATTTCCGGCAATCATCTTGCCAATAGAGCCGCCTCTAGCGGCTAAAAAACCAGCAACACCCGCTTGACCAATGCCTACTGCGCCTTTTACACCAGCATCTACAGCTGTTCCGATTACAGCTCTTTTCCCGTATGCCTGACCGGTTTCAATAGATCTTATATTCAGCTGCGTGTATAGACGACGCATAGCAGCAGTATCGCCGCGTGCTGCGCCGATTTGATCGAAGTAATCTTGGTTGGTCATTTCAGCAGCCTGGGCTCTAAGAGCTAGCTGCTGCATATCCGCGCCAACAAATCCATACTGCGCCAAACCTACAGCGGCACTAATGCTAGGACCGATAGATGAAGCGCCAGATATGAATTTGCCAAATCTACCGCCACCACCACCTGCGTCCTCTATCTCTCTGAATATCTTGTTCTGCTTGTCGTACGCTTCGCTTGTTTTTTCAAACTCTTTTCTAGTTGATGCCGTTACTTTTCCAGTTTTTTCTAGTTCTTCGCGCATCTTGCCTAAACTAGATACAAATGCGTCTTCGGCAAGTTTAAGTCTCTGCGCGACTTCTTTAGAAGAACCATATTGACCTGAAGCGACACCTGCGCGTATCTCTTCCATGCCGCGGCGTTCGCCTATGTAGTCTGCGATTCTTTCGCCACGACCAATGAGATTTTCTGCAACTTGCCTATTTTTGACCAGCTTTCTCTGCGCTTCCTCAAGAGCCAGCTCTTTAAACCTTTTATCCTGATACTCTTTATCTAATCTAAAGAATCTTTCTCTACCCTCGGGTGTCTGAATGTTTCCAGGGGTAGCAGCAGCAGCAAGCTCAATTCCTAATCTTTCCCTCGACCTAGAAGCCCGCTCAATTCCTTTAGGTAAGTTAGAAGGAAGACTGATCTCTGCGTATTTTTCTACTGTTGCGGCAAAAGCGGGATCGGACATCATCCCCCTTATGCCTACTCTAGGATGAGCTATTTGCGCTATAACATGCTGCTCAAATTGTCGACCTGCGACCGATCTTGATGATGCGCGCTTTTCTTCGTACTGCGCAGCTAAAGCATTGGCAGTTTTTTTAATTTGATCTTCATATTGAAGAAGTTGGCGATCAATTACTCTACCAACCGAAGCTGGCGTCATTGGCAAACTAGTCGCCTGCGTCCTAGCTGCTTTTGCCTCCATGCCCGCGCTGATAAGCCATTTCTCTAGACCCTCTACGGCGGGAGATTGCTTAGCCAGTGCTGAGCTTCTAACAACTCGATCATACTGCTGTTCAAGATCACTTATGGCTTTCTTAATTTTTTGCATCTCGACAGTTTCGAGATTGCCGCGCTGTTCAGAGAGCGCTAAATCACGAGATAGACCGCTCTTAGTCTGCCGAGCACCAATGCGGTCTAATGAGTTAGGCTTTTTATTCATTAATGGATCGTCGTTATTATCCTTAGCCATCCTCAAAATCCTCGCTTATATCTTCGCCAAAATCGTCGCCGTATACTTCTTTGGCCTGCCTAAGCTGCTCTTCCATCCACGCTTTATCTTGTTCGTTAGGCTGCCATTGGGCTGATTGAGATTTTGCAGCGATCTCTGCTTCTCTCTTCTCCTCTGCTTCTGCCCAAGCTAAAGCGGCGTCTTCTTTAGCTTTATCTATATTATCAGCTTCTTGCTCAATTTTTTCTTTAGCAGCCTTCTCGCGCTCGATATGCTCCCTGTATTCATAGTAGAGCTCCTCCAGCGTATACTGTGCAAGCATCGGATCCTTAAGGGGTCTAGAATATGTCTTGCACCACCAAAATGACAAAAAGCGTAGTTGAGAGACTTCAGAGTTAAGTTCTTCTCTGGTGACTCTCTCTACGATAGCATCGATAGCATCAAAAGCCGACGTATAGTCGGCCTCTATTTTCCCAGTTCCCTCTGGGAGGCTTTAGCTTTTTCTTCTAATTCTTTTCGCCAGTTTAAGGACTCTTCTTCGACCTTGTCGAACAAGGTTACCAGCGCATCTTCGTCTTCGATGCTGATTCCGCGACCCTGCGTCCACCAGTTAGGACCGTCAACGATCTTAGTTCGCAGGGTGCTTAGCGCGATAGCCATGCCCATTAGCCCGTTGGTGGGGTTGGCCATGTCCGATATTAAGCGGCTTTTTTCAAGTTCGAGCTGGTACTTCTCTGCCACATTTAGTTTGCACTTTATAGTAAAAGTGCCCTCGTATGTGGTGCCGCTATCTTGACTAACGTATGAAAATGAAAAGGTTCTTTCTTTCTTTGGAAGATCCATAAAGTCTCCTATTCAGACTTTATATTTATACAGCGTATTTATTAAAAACCCATTTTTTTCTTAGCGGCATCCCAGGCGCTTTTTTGTCCGGGCGAAGATTGCAACTGATCATCGGGGATTGGGCTAGGCGGATTCTCTGCTCTCCACCCAACAGCGGTCCAGGTAAGAACTACCGTAGACAATCTTTCAGCTGACACGTCGCCTTGTTGGCCTGTGACCATGGCCTTATTGGTTTGAAACAGAATATTGTCCGTTGCTGCATCTCTAACGTCGATAGTTATATATTTACCTGTAAGAAATGTAGCAATATCAGTTTGCATCTTTCTAGCCACAGGAGAGTCGCCGGGTAATTGAAAAAGACCCAAAGTACCAGATACTGAGATCCTTTTGGGTGCGACCTCCCAAGGAAGCGGATCATCGATGGTGTAGATCTCTGTCGCCTCTGTTCTTGCGCTCCACGTGATCTGAAACGCAAAGCCAATTATATTTCCGTTGACTTTAAGTACGGCTCGTGCACCTGTCATGTACTTTGCCTGAGGTCGCAAAGTGAATACAGTGCCTAATTGACCAGCAATGTTTTTGCCGACCTGTGTATCGGTTAGGCCGTCGTTTCTGCCAAAACCTCTGCGTGCCATAACCTACCTCACGTACTGATGCTTGAAGCGTCGGCCAAGAAACTATCTTCATCTAGAAACTGAGCGATAAACTGGAATGTTTGCGTCATATTGGATCGCTTGCTAATACTTGAATTCATAGATGTAATTCTAGCATTTCTCATTCTAGCGACACCAAGCGAATCACCATTTGGCATTTTTTGATATATTTCAATATCAAACGTCACGCCGTCCTGAAAGCTTGCTGGATTTAGAGAGCGATCTGCTCGCCCATCTACACCGTTACCTAGGCCGCTGAGCAAAATGCCCCCAGCCCTATTGTCGCGTAGCGTAGTCCAACCACCAACGCCATTGCCTAAATTTGACACGTTGTTAGGGATACCAAGACCTAAATTTTCTAGTCTACTTTTTAAATCGTCTACGTATCTAACAACCGTAAAAGATCCACTCACATCATAACTAAGCGGCTCAAAAGAATTAGTTTCATAACTACCAAGACTTCTCGCCCTGGCATGCGGTATGGACACGTTGTAACTAAGATCAGTGGCGTAGGCCAATGTCACGCCATTTATTTTGAGCTTGCAATTAGCTCCAGTAACAAAGAATGGTGCGACATTGGCCATGATAAACCATCAAATTAATTAGGTAAGATCTGTAATTGTGTTAGATGGACTTGCAGCGCCTGCAAACGACTCATCGCTGTATAGGATACCTACGAAGTCGTAGGACTCAGTCATAATTCCGCGCTTGTTGAGACCCGAAGATAATCGGGTAAGACGGCAATCGCTAATTTTTACTATCGAATCTACGCTTGACGCGGCGCCATCGGTACCGACTTGTGCTGATTTTTGAAAAATTTCAAGATCAACGGTAGATGTGCTGAGCATTTTTCCTGGATTGAACGCGTCAGTTTGACCGCCACCAAACCTACCTACTCCGTTTCCATCTTTAGCAGAGGCTGGTAAACCCGCATTTCCCTTTGCTGTATATCGAACGATCGTAAAAGATCCGCGCACGTTTACTGCTATTGGTTCGTTGGTGATAACCTCATAACTACCCATCACCTCAACAGGAACCACGGACACATCTACTGAATAAGATACGTCGGTAGCATACGCGAGCGTTTTTCCACCAAACTTCAATTTTGCATTACTACCTGTGACTAAACCTGGTTTCGCCATGTTACATCTCCTGGGACCCTAGAGCCCAAATACGTTAGGGTTGCAGTGCACTATGCGACCGCACCATCTAAATATACTATCACATCTGAGACTAGTGTTTAGCACAAGTATCTACATAGAGAAATCCCCACTAGATTTGAAATCTAGTGGGGATATTTAACTAGCTAAAATAATTAGGCAGTTTGGCTAGCGCGTTGCAGGGTGATATCGTTCAGTACGAAGTCAATACCTTCAACAAGCTTAATTGTCACAGAGATGTAGATCGTGTTACCCTCGATCCTGACGCTTAGGTTTTTAAAGCCCTGCGGAGCATCAGCGGTACTCACCGTCACGCCTTGCGCAAGGAACGTAGCGAGCACGGACTCAGCAGTTCCTTTAACCTCGTTAGCGATAAGCGTGTTTTTAACGCCGATGTAACGAAGTTCCATTGTGTTGCGGAAGTTGTACGCAACAATATCAGCGGCGTATAGCACGTTAGCGCGGTTGTACACCCAGTTGTCGTCGATGCCGTAGGTCGTATTGTCGACTACTACTCGGAAACCACCAGTTCTCGGTGCTTCCAGGAAGGTGACGCCGGACTGAATAGCGTCATCGTACTGCGTATCTGGATCGAAGTCAACCACGATGTCTGCTTCTGGCGTGTTCATGGATTGAGCAGTCTGGCGGATACCAGAGCAGTTCATAAACTTAAAAGTAAGCGGGAGACCGATTGGTGCGCCGCCGCGAGCGCCAGCCATCAAGCAGGATAGTGCCCAGGGCTGGAACCACTTGATAACGCCTTGAGTGTTAGTCTGGCGGATATCTTGGATAACCATTTGGACTCGAGCATCTGCCATGTTGCCGATCTTATCTTTACAGTCGCTGTAAGAAGCCTTGACAGACAAATATCCTTGGCGCTCACTCTTCTTCTTGGTGGTTTTCATCAAGCTCAGGTGGGTCTTAACCGCTTGATGAATGCCGTCGATAGTGTACGTGGAACCAGCATCAGTTAGACCATCAGCGATATCGGCGGTTGCGTTTCGTGAGAAAAGCGGCACGACAGAGTTGACGTGGAACTTCTCAAACTTAGATAGCGCGTTGACGACGTCGGTGGTTAAAGTTGCACCCTTAGAACCGCCGGCTAAGAGCGTCTCCGTTAGAGCTGCTGGCAAACCTTTTGAAGCTGCGTTTACCAGTTCTGCGACGTTGGATTGCTCAAACAGATCTTGAACCTCCATGGCGTCTTTTTTAAGACGTGCCGGTTTTCCACCAGTAGAGCTAAACGCGCCAACAGCTGACACCTGATCAAGAGCATCAAGGCCTAATTGGTTGTAAACTGGACTAGTTACGCTTGCACTCCACCCAGGATACAGAGAGATAGATTCTGCTAATTGCTTAATAGTTACGAAGGCAGCTTTATCAAACGTGTTGGATCCTGTTGAGTCAGTTAGAACAACTTGAGTTGCGGTAACAGCAACCGACGCGGAACTTGCACCACCAGTTGAGTCGCGACCGATCTCAAGGATCACATGACCGCCAACGGTATCTTCTTCAGCGATAAGGTCGCGTTTTTGGTTGATCGTGATGGTGCAGCTAGGCTCGGATGAAGCCGAATAAAGACCAGCAGTCAAACCAAGCTTAGCGAGATCGCCAGGGGTTGAATCTACTAGTTCAAAAGAACGCCCCCATCCTTCTTGATACTGCGAAGGTGCAGCATCCATCTGGAGTTTAACTGCCGAGCCGGCAGCAGAAGCAGTTACGCCAGCAGGTAAAATGGTATTTAGCTCATCCACTAGATCGCCAAGAGTGCCATGATCAAGTGCAGTGGAGCTTAAAGTTATTACTGCAGCAGCGCCGCCATTCGTTCTGATTGAGAACGAAGCGTCGTCGAGCGCCACGCCAAATGCAGCAGGTGCAATACCAGTTTTAGCCGGCGCAGTCTCAGCGGCAGCCAAAACTTTCAAAGAAACCTGATTGCCACCGACGCCCCACTCTCTTGCGCGGGCGGTGCCGTACGAGCCAGCTAGAGCTAAACTAGCACGCGAGGACGCGTTGGTTTTATAAACCCAAACTGTCTGGGCGCCATTTGCAATCGCGCCGTCAGATGCAGGAGCAAACAAAAAGTTAAGAGCATCCACGATTGGGCCAGACCGATATTTGTTGCGGGCTTCAATAAGGCGATCTGCCGTAAAGAAGTTGTCTGCGATATTGGTTTCAGCAGAGCCTGGAGCGCCAGCATCCGCTTCGCCAAAGATTGCAACCAGACCAGCAGGCCCAAGCGGCACGTTACCAGAAAGATCGATAGTTGTTTTTGAGTACGCGCCGGGCTTGTAGATCGTAGCACCGTTGAATGATACGCTGATTGCCATGTGTTAGTCCTTCCTATATTATTGCTAGCTCTTTTAAGTCATTCTTTGCAAAGACTTTGGGTATCCGGACACTCCGCGCAGAACATATCCCATTTTACCTTAGCATTGGGCCTTAAATTGTCTTTATATCAAAGACAACCCCAACTCTGGCAATAAATCTGATATATCTTATACGCGTTAATTTAAGAGTACGCATATAAGATATGTCTAGAGCTAACTAATTTAGTTATATTAAATACTTAGACCAAACTGCTTAGCTGCCCAATTCCATTTTTCTACTGTCTGCTGACCTTCCAGGCCTCTACCTTTGGCGTCAGCTTTTAAAATTTCTTTCATAGATGGATGTAGTTTGGCGTTGGCAAACGTATTGAGCCACCATTCATCAAAAGATACTATCGGCGAAGCCTCGGGGGCGGCCTTTGGCGCCTCTGACCGCATAGACTTTTCGTACTCTTTGATTGATTTCATATCGACTTTTTGTTTATTTTTACTAGACATATAAAACCTCATACTCTTTCTAAGATGAAACCGTCTTCTGGGTTTTCGGGCAAATCTTCTGATATTACACTTGGCAACACTTCTATGTCCATATCAGTGGCTTCGGTAAATGCGTCAGCATCCCACGTATTAAACACAGTACACCGCATCCTTAGCCAGCGCGTCCAGATGTTTTCTGGCATCTTTGACGCGTCTTTTTGCCAATCTGAAGCGCTATAGGTCTGAATCTCTATGCCAAGACTTCTAGCAATAGGCTTGTATTTAAACAGCACATACGAGAGTATGTAGTACATCCAAAGAACTTGATCTGCTGCCTTGCTGCCGTGGATGCCGATGTCTACTAAGACATTCATAGACGCTATCCCAACCTCAGCATCCTCCCCGTCTCCGTAGTAGTCACTTATGGCGGCCTTCGATTCGTCCTCATTCTCGTTCGAGAGATGGATACTAAAACAAGGAACTGTTTGCGGACTAAGAATCCATGCCTGAACCACGCGAATTCTTTCGGTTGTAAACCATGTCCAAATTTTGTCTACGTAGTTTTCGCCATATGATTCTGTGAGCAAAGGATGAGATCTCTGGTATGAGAATATCTCATCAAATGCAGCTTTATCCTGGCGGAGCTGATAGATACCGTACTGCACAAGTCGCTGAACCGCAACCTCTGGCATTACCCACGCCATTTTTTAGCCTCCGCTTGATATTTGTTTATAACTTCGTCGCAGGCCTTATCGATTTCAGATCGTATAGTAGAATTAAGTGTCATAAGCGTGCCAGTCATATCAAGATCTTTCGCTGGCAAAACCCACTGTCTAGACGAATCTTGCTTACTAGACGCTGTACGAAATTCAGGCTTTTCAGCAGAAACAGGCCTCTGCCTTTCGGTTATACTAGCAGATGCTCCAAGTCCAAAAGCAGACGCCATTGTTTCTGCCATGGCTGACGCAGGAGCAGTTTCTGATGCCATTGCATTCAGGCCTGATGCTATATCTCTAGCTTGCGGCGTTGGTTTGGGTTTCGAACTGACGCCGCCGACCGGTATTATTTTATAGCGACTACCGTCTTTGGACGTTTTTGCATTGTTCAACAACCAGGGGAGCATTGGAAACGGTGGCTGACTGAAATCAGTCTGACCAGAATCAGTTGATATTTGTATGTACCCAGAGCTGGCATCGAGTTTAATTTGCGCCAGGAACTCTTCTGCACCGATGGACGACCCGTAATCCTCGGCTTCATATACGGCTTTTTCAACTATCGAGTGAATCGACTGCCTGATCTCTTCAGAAGCGCTCTCTATCGCAGAATCTACTTCTTCTGGCGGCATATCAGAAGATGTTAGATAGTATCTAAGACTGTCAAGTCGTCTTGAGATCATTTTTTGCTCTTTTTGACAACTTTAGCGCGCATATCTTTTAAAAAGTTTTCACGATCGCCAGACATCCAATCAGAGCCAAAATCAATAGTAATGTGCCCAGTGGGGCTGATACTGACCCTTGGTTTTGACAGATACGCGTAATATTCAGAAAATACTTCTTTAGGATTCGCAGGATCCGCAGAAAACGCTTCAACCTGCGAGGGCTTTTTAGATATCTTGTCAATCGAATCCTGAAGAGCGATCAATTTTTTCTCAATATCGTCAATCTCATCGCCCAGTCTGGAAGCAAGCGAATTGTGCTTATCTCTAAAGATATCTATGCGGTCTTCGAGTTTATCAAAAAGTGCCATAACTCGATTTTCAATCTGTTGAAGATCGACGGCATTTCCGTGTCTTATTTCTTCACGGATAGACTCCATCTCGTCGTATATATCCGCGATGTTGTAAGAGCGATAGTTGTTTACTAACTTCTTTATGCCATCTTCAATCACATCGTCCGGCAGCATAGAGTCGTCGTGCACTTCAAACTTAGATTCTTTATCGTTCTCGTCGTCGTACCACTCAAACACACTCATCAGCTCGCCAGTCAGAGCAGGAAGAGAGCGGTTGATAAACTGGTGAATAGTTTTCAAACCGTCGTCGATGCGGCCAGAATAAATATCGTTTACATGCTTTCTAACATGCAGCGTATAGTTTCCAAACTGGATATCCCTGATCTCATCGTCGCCCATGCCCTCAACGCCGCGCTTCAGCATTCTGAATACGCCGTTGCCCACTAGGCGCAGCGCGTCACCATGCCTAAACTCGTAAACCGCGTCCGCTACCTGACCAGAGCGAATAATGTTCTTGGATAAAGTTTCCAACTGCTCAACCTTAAGCAGATCTTTTATGGATTTGTTAGTTTTTGCCAGGCGAGATTTTAAATAGTGTGCCATAGAGTCAATACAGCAGTCGCGCAACTTATTAAAATCGATCTCATCGATGTCATAAAAACCAACGTCAGATAATTCCGGTGTCGCTCTAAAAGTCGGAGTGTGATCTAGTCGAACTACATAAGTACGATCTTTACCGTCTTCGTAAAGATCTCTCAGCAGATCCTTATCTATCTTGACACCGGTTTCTTCTTCTAATTCGCGAACAGCTGCATCTTTGTGAGATTCACCGTCATCTACGTGGCCACCAGGAAAAGACCATCTATAGTCGTCTTTAACTTGACGACCCATGAGAAGCTGGCCTTTATCGTTAACCACTATTACAGCAGCGCCACCTGCTGACTTTTCAAGTTTCTTTTTATGCTTTTCTTTATGCCGTTTATGAGCGCCATGGTTCCATTTTCCACCATGATGCGCTTTGCCTTTATCTTCCGGCAGATCTTTATCAGATCCAGAATATTTTTCTGCAATAGATTTTGGAGGCCCGTTGTCGCCGCGCGATGTGTTTCCTGACTTGCCATGAAGTATGGCCATCATCATGCGGTATTGTTTTTTAGAAGCGAACGCGGGCATATCTTACAACCTCTTAGGACCATTATATATTAATGCAAAAGTTAACTACCGATACCTGCTACTAATTTCTCTGGCTTATTAACCAAAAAGTCTCTCTTTATAACTAGTTGCTGCGGAAGTCTGACCGACATCTTTGTACCATCTGGCATCATCTGCTGAGTCACGCGAAGCTCCCGCATCGGCTGCAGAACGATATAAACCGGGTTTGCCCAGTATGAAACTGAATACGTCTGACCAATGTCGCTTATGTGGTCGTAGTTAGGCGTATGCCCAGGAATCCACTTAATATGGCCGTCTTCTATTGTAAAGTCGACGCCCTGCACAAACTCAACAACTTCGCTATCCGTTGCGGTTATTAGATAACCTACTTTTTCTATTGGGTATCTCAACTGTTGAAGATTGTCTGGTCGAGGCTCGTACTCCTTCAACTCCCACAACCTAACAGTATAGTCTAAAACTTCTAATTTATCGTACAGCGTAAAGTCAGCCTGCTCACCATCAGGGTATTCAGACGGCATAGTCACCGTTGCGCTACCTATTTCCCATGCGCCCTGGTATTCAAACTGCTTCTCTACTGAATTTGAAGAGAGTATCCCTACTATTTCTTTTGGATCATAGTATATGATGCCAGACCCGTCACACTGCTCGCATGTTGGGTCATGGGAGTTATTATCTAATACTTTTAGATTTGGGCAGGGTAAGCTTTTATAATGTCTGAATCTTATCCCCCTCGCTACAAGAAGCTGATCAAAGTTTTGCTTGTAGCTAGAAGGGTCAGGCAGGACCTGCGGAAACATCGGGGGAGTAGACGTCGCTCCGGGCGCGAACACATGGTTTGGTTTTGACATCGTCTCCGACATAAAATACTCCTAAGGTCTCTAATAAATTATACTGGGACTAAGTGGTGGACAAAGGCACAGATATACTTCAAAAAATAGCAGACACGGGCGACTGCGAGCTTCTAGGGGAGAATCCCTGCTCCAAGTGTCCGCTTGCTAGACTGAAAAAACGTCCCGATGGTATGGGCTGGCTCAGCTGCTTTGAAGCTATTGGTGCCCCAGACTTCCAAGATATCCGCGCTAAGTATAAAAGAGCAGCTGAGGCCAAATTAATCGAGATGGCCATAGAGAGCGCGATAAATAATGAAGCGGAAAAATTGGATAACTGATATCTTTAACTTAGAAGCGTCCAATACGGTCTATTTCATGTTTACACTTTACCGAATGATGGTCGTAGGTAAGAGTGCGCCGCATGACGCTATGAAGGTGGTGCAAGATGGTGCGAAAATTAAACGGTAACGGTCTAACCCTCATAAAATCTTTCGAGGGGTGCAAATTAGAAGCCTATCCAGATCCTGCATCCCCTTTGGCCATAGAGATGAGAAGGCCGCCGAACGCAAGAAGGCCTGGGTGGGAGTCGCTGTCGGGTTCACCTTGGACCATCGGGTGGGGTTCGACCGGCTTAGACACGTTCAACCTGACACCAGACGGAAAACCTAGCCAGATAGGTCCGGGCACCAAGTGGACGCAGGCTCAAGCGGATGAAAGAAAATCTGCGGATCTTGATAAGTTTTGCTCAGACGTTTCTAAGCTGCTGAAGATTGAGGTGACTGATAACCAGTTCGCCGCGCTGGTAAGCTTCGCGTACAACGCAGGCGTGGGCAATTTGAAAAGCTCTACCTTACTTAGACTGGTCAACCAGGGCAAGCATCTTGAAGCGTCAAACGAGTTTCTCAGGTGGACCAAGGCTCAGGGCAAAGAGCTTCCGGGCCTAGTCAGAAGGCGCGAAGCCGAGCGCCGCCTTTTCCTCACGCCCGGCTGATCGGTTTTTAGTTTTTATTTTGTGTTTTAATCTAGTAATTTTAACTATTTACCACAATGCCACGCTTAAGCTTGCAGCAAAAACGACAAGAAAACATATCGATCCTATCGCAGTCGCTGCCGTCAACTGACCCGAATGCCTACGTGATCGAGCGGCGCGACTATTCCCGGAGCAACTCCGACGAGCGCCTCTACAAAACTAAGTGGTGGCCGACGCTGATGCGGCTCTACGACTGCCGGTGCGCGCTGTGCGGTGCGGACCGCGACGGTATCGAGCTGGATCACTTCTGGATACCCAAGTCCCACGGCGGCAACCTCCTCCTCCGTCACCAGCTGACCAACCAGATCATCAACAACGGCGTGCCACTCTGCACGGCCTGCAACCGCCACAAGCAAGAGTCGATCGCCAAGCTCAACGATTCCCAGCTCGTGCGGATCGCCGACGCCAACCGCGAGATCACGGCCATGATAAACGGCGTTGCCGCCGTGGAGCCGCTGGCCAAGCTTCACCGCTATGAACCCGGCGATGAGCGTCGAGCGCTGGGCGTTGAGTCGGGCAGCGTGCTGTATATGGCTAGACTTTACAAAGCAGACCCCAGGCCGGAAACGCTTGAAAGTTTAAAAAGATATATAGATCACTATCTACTGGTCCGGGAGGACTGAGCATGGACTCGGCATATCTGGAGAATTACCTCAAGCGCGAGGGTCTCAGCGTGTGGCGGCTGCGCAGGCTGATACTGACCGTGAGGGTGCTGCGCCTTGCATCGTTCGATCCCGCGAACGGCGGACTAGCAGACATGGAAGCCTCGTTCAGCAGGAGGTGGGCAGATGCGCACGCATGATTTTTGGCGCTTGGATAGCTTTTTAGATGTTGCCCTGAAGATGAGGATGCTGAGCAAGAGGTCGGCCGCTTTGGTAGCGTATGGCTTTGCGGATGTACTTTAGCCGCTGAGAGCATGCAACAAGGGACCCTACTTTTATTAGGGAGGGTAGCGGGTGGGTATGGGCCGGGCCTTTAATCGGGTGGTTCCACCTTTATAGAGTATTTGCGCTGCGGGGACCCCATTTTCCGAGGGATTCCTTAGTGTTCTGGAGGCTAGCGGGTATTTCCGAGTCTATTATTAAATATAATTAATTAAATAATTAAAATTAATTAATTATTAAATTTAATTAAAATTAATTATATAAATCTGAAACTATTAATATATATAATTAAATAATAATAAATATTATTATATAGAGACTGGTGCCAATCAACACTATTGGGAGGTGTACTATGGACAAGTTTGCCAGCCAACAAGCAGCCTTGCGTGCAGCCCTGACAATTGTGCTTGGATCCGAGCCTGTCAAGGGCCAACTGGTCATCACCGACGAGCAGCGTGCCGCCGTGGGACAATTGATGATGCAGTGGTTGAGGGAGGAGCGCTGGACGATCAAGGAGGGTACGCGCGCCGCGGCCGAACCTATGATGTACATAACTGGTCGCAGGCCGACCGACCTGATCCAAGCCTGGGTGAACCCCAGGAAGAAGGAGAAGAGTGAGGAGGTTGGTGGTGACAAGCTCGCCCTCATCAAGCAGGCAGTTGACGCTGGGCTGATGAGCAAGGAGCAGGCGCAAGAGCTGATCATGAAGTTCCTGGCTGCGTGATCTGTAGCAGTGTCGGGCGGGACTCACGGATCCGAGTCCCCTAGAGGCAACCCGAAACTAGGAGGTAGCTATGATCATTGAGATAGCGCTGACGATAGCGACGATCATCGTGTGCAACCTGCTGCTCCGCGCAGCGTAACCAGGAGGTCCGATATGAGAGTGCAGTTCAAGTCAAGGCACGAGGCAACCATCTCCTTCACGGCCGAGTCGTTCGAGAAGCTGATGTCTAAGCAGTTCGACGAGCTCGAGTGCGTGATGGTCGACGAGCGGGTGATCGTGATCACGAGGTCGCAGCTCGTGTTCCTGTGGGCTAAGACGCGCGACTGGCGCAAGGTGCCGCACTCCAGCACTATGGTGAAGATACTGAAAGTAGCGTAGCTGTTATGGGCTCACGGATGAGCCCCTAGAGGCAACCCGAAACTAGGAGGTTATTATGAGCAGCAACAACGACATCATCCAAGTGATCATGAACGACCTCAACGCCCACCCGCAGCGCGGCCGCATCGACGTGATGGACCCGCTGGCGGATGAAATGGGCCTCGACAGCGTTCTGCCCGGCGACGTCGTGATCGCGCCCGACTTCGATGACGATGAGCTGTGTGCCGCCGGCGACACCGACGGCGTGAACGAGCTGGCCGAATGGTACAACGGCACGCTGTACATCCAGATCGACCGGGTGATGAACTCGCTCGGGTACGAGATGATCCACGAGAACGACGGCAGCGGCGGCGGACTCTACTACGGCATAGTCCAGTACCGCAAGCGGTTTCTGACCGACACCACGACCCGGCTGCGCATCGTCAAGTAATCTTTGTGGGCTCACGGATGAGCCTTCTGTAGCAGTGTCGCCCGCATTCGCCATCCCCGAAACTATTATCAAGTATAATAAGGAGATGCAACATGAGCAACCAAAACCTTATCACCCAGATCAAGCAGTTCTTGGACTCAAACGACTCAGCACCTGGCGCTCGCTGCTTTGTGCTGCAGCACATCCGCGATGTGCCTGATACTGAGTTCAGTGCGATCTATGAAGAGTCTGAGGGTGTCAATGACACAGAGCGCAACGCGCTGATCGATTCCATGACTGATGCGCAATTGCTGGAGCTGTCTGCGAGCTTGCTCGAGATCGCCAGCGAGAAGATCCTGTATCTTGAAGACTCTGTACGGTAACCAACTCAACTAAGGAGGTCAACATGTACGCCTTGAATGTCCGCTCTCCTGACTATGAGACTGCTATCGGGTTCGGGCCCACATGCGACGGTGTTGTCAAGATTATGCTGGTCGACGTGATGAGCGTCCGCGATCAAGTCTACTTCTACATCGCTGAGGATCTACTTGCCAACCTCGCTGAGGGTGAGATCTTGCCGCCAAACAGTCTACTGACTATCTGCTGATTATCTCGGGCTCACGGATGAGCCCAACTATCTCCGAAATTAACATTAAATATAAATGATGACGATCAAGTTAATCAACCAACCAAATATCAGGAGAACAACATGAGCAAGCTATCACAACACGCCGCAGTCGTCCAAGTCACCCAAGCCCACTTCGGTGAGCGCTTCATCCCCGGCTCCGACATCAAAGAGATCGCGACCAAGTCCGACAAGCAAGTCATCGCCACCAAGATCGCCGAGATGATGCTCGAAGGTGCGGTCGAGCTGAGCGATGGCGCCCGAGCCAAGTACGGCGAGTCCGCCGAGACCCTAACGAGCAAGTACGTGGTCGGCATGGTCACCAACTGGTTCAACAAGTCCAAGGAGCTTAACGGTGGCGTCAAGTACGAAGCCAAGAATCCTGGCTCGCGGTTCGGTGCCGGTGATGCGCAGCTGAAAGAGCTCAACCTCCTCCGCAAGCAGCTCGTCGAGATCGGCAACGAAGACGGCGTCGCGCGGTGTGACGAAGCCATCGCGCAGCGCAAAGAGTTCCTGCGCGAACAGAACCAGCCGAAAGTTGAGATCAACGCAGACAACCTCCCAGCTAACCTTCGCGATCTAGTCGGTTAATCAGCAGCGCGGATGAGCTCACGGACGAGCTCATCCTTCGCTTCTTCTGATCTTATTAATTAATATGATCAACAACTAACTACGAAAGCGAGATCAACATGAGCAACGCACAGCACATCTTAGACAACTGTGATCTTCTCGTTAAAGCTGACTGCAAGATCGTTGATGACGTTGTGTACGAGCGCTGTAAGTTTGTTGACCCTCTGTTTACAAAGTCTGAGTTCGTAAATACTGATACTGAGACATACTATCTGAACGACGATGATCACGTGTATCGCTTCTTCATCACTGACGACGACTACGACTATGTGACTGACGCTGAGACTGTAAGCAAGCTCAACGATCTCTTCAAGTGATCTGATCGCGAGCTCGAAGATGAGCTCGCTTCTCTTCTCAAACCCAGCAACCACTCAGGAGACGCTATGAAAATCAATGATCGAGTGTCTACTCCAGAAGGTGATGGTGTTGTTGTTAGTTTATCCATAGACAATGATATGTTTGAGAGCGAAGAAGGACCCAACATCTGTGTTCAACTAGATTCTGGGGATGTGCTTTACTTTTATAGCGATGAGTTAACTACTTAAGCTTAGACTCACAACCGCTCAGGAGGTCAGCATGTTTACGAGTGAAGATCTTGGTGGTCACGTCATTAAAGTTGATACTGTACTCCGCTATGATGACAGCGACCGATCCCATATCCTCGTGCTGTCTGATACTGACTCTGATGGTCTAGTCCACATCTACTACGGACCAAGTCTGGCAGATGCGCTGCAAGAAATATCTGAGCTGGTTGACTCCTCTGAGATGGCAACCTTAAGCAACCAGCTCAATACGTACCTGAGTGAGTATCACTCCAGCTTCTTAGCTCAACAACAAAGGAGGTCAACATGATAACCAAGCGAGACATAGTGCGGATGGCGATGGTGTCGGCTGACAGCATGACAACCAACGTGTATGATCTTGACTACTACCGAGCGCGGATCAAGTTCGTCGACGACTACCAGCCAAGCAAACCAACCACCAAGTTCAAGACCGACCGCGAGCGAGTTAAAGAGTTGCAGAAGAAGAATAACAACTACAAAGATATCCGCAGTTAACCGTCTGGTGCAGCCTCAAGCTGCACCGACACTGCTACGCCCAAGCCCGCCACAGCGCGCCGGTTGTTTCCGAAACTATTAATTAATATAATTAAGGAGGTCAAAATGAAAGTTATACTGTCGAACAGTGACGATAGTCTAGGGATCGGTAAAATCCTAGTCTTTGAAGAAAACGACGTGTCGATATCGATCTCCTCAGAAGAGGAGTGGTGTGTAGTCGATCACTCCGATAATGATCGTTGTTACTACGGGTACGATCTGGTTAAACTCTAAAGTAAATTGGGGTCATGGATGACCCCACTTGAGTTTCCGAAACCAATCTTACATGTGAATAACTCAGGAGGTCAAAATGATAGCAAATGTCAAACTTGAAGGCACTATCAACCGCATCGTTACTCTTGCTGGACACCGCTTTGAAGCGTTTGATGAGTCATTCCGCTTCGCAGATGGCCCTAACTGCGACGAGTACGTAGCCGACCATGATCTCAAACTAGCCGAACAATTAGACTCACTGTGTGAATTGTTTGCTGTCACCGATAACCAAGACGTCAGCTATGATGTTGACCTTGCAACAAAACAGATCTCCAACCTTAAAGTTGAATTAGTTGATCTCGACTAGACCTTCGGAGGGCGCTCGGGACTCACGGATGAGTCCCACTACCTCCGAATCAATTAGAGGGTATAAATAGGAGGTCAACATGGACAATGCGCAGCTCAAGTCTCTCGAAGAGATCCTGACTTATCTCAACTCGATCGACATAGCTGAAGATCCAGACACTTTCGAGTATTTATCTGGCATACGCGACCAAGCCAGCCGTATCATGCGCGACACTATACAGTGGGTCGAAAGGGGATCACTATGAAAGTGGTATTCACCGACGACGAGCTGATGCTGATGGCCGACCTCGTCGAGGATGCGCTGACTCGAGAGCCGAACCGAGACGATCTCAAGCAGCTGATGTCGCGGCTCGCTTACTTAACCACCACCAAGTGGGAGGTCTAGCATGGATATTAACCAGGAGAAAGTGCTGCTGCTCAACGGCATCGCACACCTCAAATACGAGCTCATGCTGACTCGCGGTCCAAGAAGTATCGACATCCTCGAAAGGCTTGAGACGCTGCGTAATTGCCTCGAGATCTTGATCAGCAAAGAACTTCGAATCTTTTCCAAGGAGATCTAATATGAAAGCGTTGACTAGCGCCGAACTCAAGAGGATCTACAAGGGTAAGCGTCCCAAGTCAGCCTGGGAAGTTCTTCTAACCCCGCCAAAGAAAGGATAGCGTGATGCTTGCTATGCAGATCATCAAAGCCACCGCTGTAGCAGCGACCATGCTGCTGATCGTCGCCGCGGTGAACATCGCTGTAAAGATCATCCGAATCAATAAGTAAGTATAATAAACAGGAGGTTATATGGCTTACTCATCCATCCACAACGTCGATACTTCACTCAAATATGTCGTCCGCCTCGACGGCGAAGTGATCCGCAGGGATGTTCAACCGCACCACGTCAACTCGATCGTCTACTCGCTCGAGTCCGAAGGTATCAGCATCAGTGACGAGATCTGGAACGACGACGAGATGGCGGTTGATCTCATGACCACCACAGTCTTCGACGACTTCGAAACTGACGACGACTACATCGACTAAGGAGCGACCATGAGATACTTAGCTATCGCGCTGCTGCTCGGCGGCTGCGCCACGACCAAAGACGCAGACCAGCTCAGAACAGAGTTGACCACGACCCGGCTCCGCCTGGACGAGACGCGCTACCACGTTCAGATTGAATCCTGCCGAACCACCGCGCTCGTTTGTGGCCTTGTGACTAAGAACGAGGAGAAGTGTATCGATTCTTTCTCCGACTGCGTGACCTCGGCTATTGAAGGTTTCCGCATCCGATACGGCAAAGAACCCTCCGACCTCTTTGACAAGCTTGAAGTAGTAGACAAACTCGACCCCAAGCGTGCTCGCTAGGGCGACCTCCTGATAAACCTCGGGGATCTACTCGGTCCCCGGGGTACTTCCCAACACAGCCGGGCCTCGCCGACACTGCTACGCCCACAGCCCACGCCCGACTATTTCCGAATCTATCATTGAGTATAAGATGATGATGAAATTAAAATAATTGCTGCTGAGTTTATCCGATCCTATCTTTAACCATCGGGCAAATGTTATTGCCCAGCAAACCAAGGAGTGTTATCCATGGCTATGAAGCAACGTGAAGCAGTCTACCAAGTCACCACCGAAGTCCTCGCCGCCAAAGGCATCGAGTTCATGCCCACCGTCACCGACGTGCGCGACCTCGTCAACTCCGAGATCCGCTCGGAGATCACCGACAAGATCGTGACCATGTTCCAAGAAGGTCAAGTGGAGTTCAAGTCTACCGAGTCCAACCAGGAGAAGATGTCCGACACCAAGAAGCTCCGCAGCTACGTCACCGGCCTCATCACCAACTGGTTCAACAAGGATACGCAGCTCAACGGCGGCGCCAAGTACGAAGCCAAAAACCCCGGTTCCCGCTCACCCGACGCCCAGCTGAAAGAGCTCCGCATCCTCAAGAAGCACCTCGAAGCCAAAGGTGACGCTGACGGTGTCAGCCGCTGCGACGAAGCGATCGCCCAGCGGATCGAGTTCCTCAAGGCAGAGAAAGCTCCAACTTCCCTCCCAGCCGTAGACCCAGACAACCTCCCCGACTTCCTGAAGGACCTGGCTGTCTAATCCTCCTAGGGAGGGAGACTAAACCTCTCCCTCCCCTCCTTCTAAGGATATGAACCTTATGGCCGCGAAGCTATACCGCAAAGAACTAGTGCACAGAACTAAGTTCAACAAGATATACTCCATAAGGCCGGTGCAGAAGGTCCGCAAGTTCATCATGGCGCTCCATTTCTTAAATCTCGGTATAGATATCTCGCTGAACGCACCTAGAGTAAAAGTCGTCGACCAGAGACCCCGACCATGAAACCTGACCTATACGAAAAAGAAGCAGTCGGCCACAGTCGGACAGAAACGGTATACATGGTTAAACCCGTGCCCAAAGCTATACTGTTCATGCGAGTCCTACACCGTATTCGGGTAGAAAAGCAGAAAGCTTTCTGCAAGCTTGACTACGTGGAACGGAAGGATAGGTCGTGATGCGCAACCGCACCCCAAAGCCCCTATTCTCCAGGGAGAAGCTGCACAGCGGTCCCAGCAACCTGATCTACGTCGTCTCCCCAGTAGAGGAAGCCAGGAAGTTCCTGCTTACCCTCCACCTACTCTCCGTAGAGAGGAAGAACTTCTGGTCCAAGGTGGACTACCTGAAGAAGGGATAGAGAGATGGACTTTGCCGACCACTACTACTCTTCAGACTCACTCTATATCTGCAAGAAGTTTATGGATCTACTCCAGGGCCTTAAGCTAGCTAAGCAAGAACCCTTCCCCTAGGAGAAGAGATGGACGACCGAACCGATCTGCTCAAGAAGAAGCTTGAGGAGATAAATGACCTGGCGCACCTGAAGATGATCTTCTTCACGCTGGCCCGCCTAGGTTTGGACATAGTGAAATATTAAGTGTTCCACTTAGTGGAAGTTGTTGGTTGGTGGGCGTCGCCACACCCCTCCCCTTTCCACTACACAACCATCGGCACCTTCTAAACCTAGAAGATACTACTTGCCCCAAAGACAGGGTGGAAAGCTTGACTACTTTTCCATTGCGATACTCTTCCCGGCTAGGAAAGCTGAGAAGTCTCTCTTTACCTATCCCATAAAAGGATGTTTATATGTCTGCTAGATGCTATGACGAGAACTGCATGGTTCACTTCTTAGAACTTGAAAGTTCTTTTGCCCACGTCTCTCCCCAGTTTGGTAACGTGAGGTGCTTGTGCTCCATCTCCGATAAGGAGACTTGGAGAGCCGCCCTTGCTGCTACGCTTGCGTATCGCTACCGCTTTCTTGAGGACATATAACAAGAGTTTGTTGCTTAGACCGTTATTTGGTAGAAGCCTAACATCCCAGGAGTATTGCTATGAACTATCAGCTCCAAATGGTTGAGCTTATTAAGGCCATTGCTCTTCTTTGCCAGACTGAGCTTGGAACAGAGTCGCCAGGGAGAGTGCTTGAAACCAGAAGGTTGTCTTGCATGTCCTACTATCTAACCTGCAGCTGTGATACCTCGCCTTCCGGCAACTTGACGTGCAACCCTAATATGTTTGAGAGGTTGACTGGTTGTATCTTGGAAAGAGCCCCGGTTAAGAGTAGGTGAAAGTATGGATGACCCTATTTCTAGTGAGGCTGAGAAATCTTTTGTTAAGGTGACTGGTCTTTTATGTAAAGTGAAGCTGGTTGACACAGAGACCTGGGTGGATCTGGTCGTAGATTTCCGATCCGAGGAATACGCACGTTCGTAAGCTTACTCAAACAGTAAACAAGGAGATTAAAGTGATCTTCGACATCCTCAACGTTATCGGCATTGTCATCACTGTAGTTCTTTTGTTTGGAGCTGTGAGCTTGTACCGCACCGTTCGCTCCTGGTTCCAACCCAAAGACTAGATCTCTTTACCTAAAGAGTGACGGAGGGTGAGCTTGTTTCTAATACTGTGAGGTGGGGTGCTTTGTGCAAATAAAAAGAGCTTACTGCGACATACTCTTAGATGGGTCAGATAGACCATACGTCGCCCTTCCTGAAGGTAATTTCATAGCAATATCAGTGCCGGATGGCGTTAGCTCTGGGTGGTTCACCTACCACCCCGAAGACCAGTTCGCCTACTACGAGTTTGATCCGTATCCACGTGACAAAGATCACTTTAGATATCTTAGGTACCGAGCTTTCATGGGTTTAGGCTATACGCTTAAATTTTTGCACTTAATTAGCATAGGTGAGGCAGTTAGCTTGACCGGTGGCGTGTTTGACGCGGTAGAAGAAAAAGATCTTAAAAAGTGAGTTGTTCTATCTATTTTCAGATAGTCTTCCAAGAAGGTATTTGGACTATGAGCCGGGGCTGATGTCTGACCGAACGGGCTATGTCTTCACGGGCTGCCGCATCTACCGCAAAGAGATCCTCGGTAAAGATGAGGCGTTCGCCTTTGTTTCGACTAGCGATCTCAAGAAGATATTGCGGAAAAGATTGGGTCACAAGGCTAACCAGTGCCAAAAGTAGGTCGATAGGTTGGGAGAGTACGGTGAGTATAGGTTCAGAACTAGCCCGCATCAAGAAGATAGATCCGGACTACTACCGGTACGTGTGGCTGGCGATAGCCCTCGGTCTTGGCACTTATAAGAAGTTAAGGCTGATGAGGCATAAACTTAAGTAGGAACTTTGGGAGGGCTTATGCACTATCACGCGCACGTTTACTGGTCCAGCGAGGGTGAGCGGGAAACCGCACTCTCGCTCAGAAAAGACTTAGAAGATCTCGGTCTTAGCTTGGGCCGAGTCTGGGATGTCGAGGTAGGACCGCACCCGCTCCCGATGTACCAGGTGAACTACTCCGACTCGGACGCTTATGTAGTGGAGGAGTTGCTGTCGTCTTCGGGGCTTAGTGTTTTACTCCATGAGGACACGGGCGACGACCTGCGTGATCATACCGAAGGTGCCCGGTGGCTGGGTAAGCCGCTGGATCTAGACCTGGAATGGCTGCGCGCCTACGCCGAGATGAAGCTGGACAATAAGGAAGTTTAAGCGTTGAAAACCTTAATAATCAAAACTTTAACCGCCTGGGTGGTCGTAAACTGCGGTGACGGCTCTGCCAAGAGCGGTGCTGAAGTTGATTCCGCGTCGGACCACGTGGTGGTGATCTGTGTTCCGCCTGATGGCGCCAACTCTTATTTGAGGGTCGCTCGCCTAGGCGGTGAGATGTGCCCCAAGAACCACGTTGCTCTTGACTGGTGCAGTCTAGCAAAATAATCAAGCAAGTATAATCCCTTAGCTTTCAAGGGGGAATACGATGTACATCCAGATATACGCTTGGTTTATATTGATTACTTGGCTGGGTTTGGCTTATTACTTCCACGGCAAAGAAGTCCCAGAGGACATGCGGGTCATCGACTTCCGCCGGACATTCACCTCGATCCTAGCTCATCTGCCGATTTTTGGCCGCGTGTTTGGTTGGTGGTGATCAATGGATGAGCGCTCCGTCAGGATATGGCAGCTCGCCCACACGCAAGATGCGCTTGAGATCCAGCGTTGTAACTCGCTGATATGGCGACTGCTGATCACAGTTATCCGCCTGAAGATGGTGGCAGAATGAGGAAGTACGTCGCCTGCAAAGCATTACCAGTTTACGAGTGCGCCATGCTTTTTGGTGGCCGAAACGGTTTTCAGAGGGCCAACCGCGCGTTGTGGATGCTGGTTCTCACAGCGACAAGATTAAAGATCCTGCCGCAAGGCGAGCCGTTAAGATGGCCGTAGCGAATCCTTTTGGCCATTTTAATGAACAATCCATGTCTTACCGCGAATATCTTGCCCGCGGTAAGATGCGTGTTTCCGATCATATAATTCCTTACGAATTAGGAGGTTGCACATGAACATGGAAAGCTACGAAGAATACAAAGAAGTTAGACAGAAAATAAAAGCGCTTCTCGCTGAAAAAGAAGAGTGGCTTTCTGAGCATTGGCTTGAAGCTCATGAAGACCTGGTGCGGGATCAGTTCGCGGAGGAATTGAGTTCGCAGCCCGATGACGCGGTTAATCGACTGATATCCGAGCTAGACGATGCTCACAGAAAACTATTCCATTATCTTTCTGGTAAAGAAATCGTAAACTTACTGAGATCTAAGATAACTGACGAGCAGATCGCAGATGTTCTCATCGACGCTGGCGAGATCTATGAACGAAAACCAACTTCCTACTTGTCTATTGCTTGTTTTGCACGCTCCGACTTTGAAGCAGATGTCTTTATTGACGATCATAAAGACTTAGCCGATCTCGTTGATCTGCTTCCCGACGATAGCATTTTCAAGAAAGATATGTTCACAGTTAACGTAGACATTGGTCCGTTTTATTTCTGTGTCAAAGCAGACGCTTTTCTTAAAGAAGTTGAACACTTAATAAATAATGCTCTAGCAGAAGGTTACATCAAAGAATTGCTTGAGATTGGCTCAGATGCGTAACGGCCAAGATCCATTAGTGCCAAGAAGGTTTCTCAAATCTTTGGAAAGACTCAGGGTGTTCTCGGTCCCATTGGGTAGATTAATCTGGTTAAAGGCCGGTTTTAACGACTTAAAAAGTCCTTGGAGCGATAACTTCGTCGACGATTGGACATAATTTGGAAAACGAATTTCGCATATTAAATATCGCTGAGACCATGAAAGATCTTCGTATAATATCCCCAGAATATTTCTGGGAAATTTGGCATTATCTAGCTCTGAGGATTGCAAGGGATTATGACTCAAAACCATGAACGACGAGTTATGATGTACAGTGCTGCCGCCATCTTCTTTGTGTTCGCGATGTACTTGACGTTCTCTTTTTCTTTTATAAAGCCAAAGACTACGGTTCAGGTTTACAAGGGTGACGTGGTTAAGTTTGGGTGGACGCCAGACAATGTCTTCTACAGCAAGACGTGCACCGACTACGGCACAGCGATCGACCAGTACGGAGGAGCGGACCACCCCGCTTATAAGGTGATGATCGTCTGTACCTCAAAGAACAAAGTGGAATTTATTCCAATACTTATCCAACCTGAAAATGTTGTGTCCTCTTCGCGGGAACCGCTCCCAACGCCGATAGATGACTTAGTAGAATGAGGTACGGAGTAAAGTCAATACTGATTGACAGTGTGATCAAAGGTACTTATTCCGAGCGATCTACGGTTGGCGGATTTGCTTGGATACTTTTAAAGTTAAACTTATCTAGATACCCCATCGTAACTCGCTGGATGAACAGGGAGTTTTACAACAACAGATGATAAAGAGTAAACCGAATCCTGAAACAGCGTGGAAACTCCTCTTGGCCGCTAAGAGGCTGAAAATATATAGTCTTTCCGATAGAAAAGCCATGGCGTGGGCAATATCACTTTACGAGTCTTTAGCATGAAAAAGTACATATCAATCATATTGGCGGCATTCTTTCTGGTAGGCGCCGGACATGTCCCTACAAATAAGAAGTATTTTAAAAAGCCGTCTTTCTCAAGAAAAAGACCAAAGAACATACCAATCAGAAAACCTAAACTATATAAAACACATAAACTAATTTACTTTACGTGGCCTATGGGTCTCGAAATGTTTGGGGCGGAATGTCCCAACAAAGGTTTTGTGCAGGAAGTTTACGGTCAACCACCTAATCTCCTTTACGAGGTGCGGGTAGAGTGCAAAGGTGACATCGAAAAGTACGAACACTTCTTTCTAATTCATCAGTCGCAGATAATCAAGATCATAAAGCGCGGATGACAGAAACCGCACTAGATTTAATTTAGTGCGCAATGGCAATTTACCCCATAGCAAATGATTTGCTCTTAGTTTAAAGACTGATTCTGCGATTCTGAATTTATTTCCGATCATATTATGATCCATAACACAGACGGAGGTTTTATGTCGAGTTCGTCAATGGGGTTCTCGATGCCGAGATTAGTAAAAGCAAACCTTCAACTGATACTTGGAGATAAATATGACTCATTTCTGTACGGGAGCATCCTCGCCTTCAAGGAAGCTTTGGCGGTTAAAATTAATAAAATTCGCATCGATAAACCTAATGATAAGTATTACACAACATTCAGCAAATCGTATAAAATACCAAACACAAACCTGAAACTTAAGTTTCAATCAACTATCTCTTTCAGAGATTATTCTAAGTTCTCAGGGCATGCTTCGTCTAATCGGCAGGAAGAATATTGGTTTGATCCCAAGGCGACCCATGTTAAAGTCACAATACCGGCTTTTCAAGGAACAGACCACTACGGCTTCAATGATGTGCTTAACGAAGCTATCGCACACGCTTTCGATAAAGAAATACTGGGAGTAGGCAAATGATACCGTTCGCTTTATTCTTTTTGTGCGTGATGTTTGGTGTTTACGTAATATTCGTACCATGAGGCTTACCATGAAACATAGTATCGGCGATACTGTCTCCTACCAAGAATTAACTGGAAAAATCATCAACGTGTTTGATGCTCCAGCTGGAACTGTGCTTGAGATCGAGTGCCCAGCCAAAGTTGAAGGTGACCTCGACACCATCCTGTGGATACCTGAGGCAGAGCTCTCTGCCCCTAAAAAGGGGATCACGACATGAGCTTTAACGGCTTGCTTTTATTACTGTTGCTGGCCGTGCTACTCTCGTTGCCGGGGCTCACAATGGCCGACATTATTTCGCCGTTCATGGCCAGCATGATCAGCCTTGGATCTACTTACTTAGTCTTAATATTTTGGCAATCTTAATGAAACACGACTCGGATATATACCAAGAATACTACAAGCAAATTCTCGACCAGAAGAAGATGAATTTCTTTATCAGAACACTCACAACCCTCCGTCTCTCGGAGGATGTCCGATCTTATCCTGATTTTAATGATTTTGCCGTTTCATAATGGGGGTTTATATGCTTTGCCGTGATTGCGGTTTTGACATGGAAAAACCTAAGAGATGGGGCTATGCCACGCTGTGCGACGCGTGTGACGAAGCCAGATACGAAGCGAAGCATGTCGGCGTCATGATTGCCGATGGTAAAACTGATTATGGAATTCAACTAGTTAGAAATCCAACCAAAGCTCAGGCCGAGAAGATCAGGAGTCTAGGGTTGGCGCACGACCCAAGAACTCAGTTGAGATTCACGGGCAAAGGTCAGCATAATGAGCGGGAAGAAAAGTAATCTTATTGAAACGACAGATCTTAATGTCGCCGACGCCGTGTGCATCGACCTTATGAACGTGGTGTTGTGCGATCTTCGTTTGCTGAGCCGCATATCGTGCGCTCAAATATCCGAGCGCCTCGACAATATCGTCCTCTTTGAGATTCAGTCTATATGAATGATTTTTACCGACGAGACGCAGAGCATTCAGCTTACTTTTTCGACTCGACCTATCGACTGGGTCTTCTGGGTAAAAATGATTACGACAGAGTTTGGCGCGTGACGCGGAACATCATACTTTTCGAGATAGTCACGAGGAACGTTTGAGGTATGGGCTAGGTGCCAGTTCGGGTACTTTGCTGAGTAAAATCAAATACAATTTTAGGTTGTTCCATCACAAAATAAATTTAGTGGATTCAACCGGTTATAACTTTTAACCGTTTATATTTTTCTGCTCAGAAGTGGAAACATAAAAGTCAACGATTTCAACTACTTTAAAATTAAATATTTTGACTCGACATCTGGCCGCTGGGGGTGTTAAAATAGAAATCAGTGAGTACAACTCTCCCAACCGGAGACACAGATGATAAAGCATATCGCGGTCGTTGAGGGGTTTGAGAACTGGAACCAGTGGTACCAAGAGGGGCGAGTTGAGCTGACTAGCCTGACCTACGAAGGCGCCTTCCACCCCAACCAGGGCGTGGTACTCAAAGGCGGCGGGGCTAAGGATCATGGTCTAGTCAAAGGTGACTACGTAGTACGAGTCGCTCAGTACTTCCCTTCCGGGGTCTCGCCTAAAAACACCGAGCAGACAATCGCGCTCGGTCTGCTTAACGATCCAGGCGTCCCACTCACCATACTCAGCGGGGTCGCAGGATCTGGTAAGACGATGCTGGCGTGCGCCCACGCTCTTGAGCGATTGGACCGCAGGAATGACAATATCACCAAGATTGTCATCGCCAAGAGCATGACGCCGGTTGGCCGCGAGATCGGGTTCTTGCCCGGCGACATGCAAGAGAAGGTGCTGCCCTGGCTCGGTCCGTACCTAGACAATTTTATCAACTGCGGTTACGAACCGTATCGCATTGAGAAAATGATTGAAGAAGGCGTGCTTGAAATTACCCCAGTTACTTTTATTCAAGGCCGTTCAATTACCAATGCTGTCATCCTTATCGACGAGGTCCAGAACTTGGACATCAACGTTATTAAGCAGATCGTGACGCGCGCTGCTGCTGGTACGCAGATCATCTTGCTTGGCGATCAGACCCAGGTGTTTGAGCGACTCAACGGAAAGTCTATCGACTATCTTCTGCAAAAGGGTAAGTCGTCGCCGCTAGTTGGATCTATCCACCTGGAGAAGACCTTGAGATCACCGATCGCTGACTGGGCTGTCCACAATCTTTAGACATGATAAAATTGCTTAGGAGGAATTGTCATGACGCTTCTAAGCGATAAGTTAAAAAGACGCATTGTCATTGCCGTAACTAGTGAAAAGTACGGCAAAGAGCTTATCGATGCTATTGAGGGCATACATGAAGCTGTCGACACAGTGTTTGAAGGCATCGAACAACCTGTTGGTCTTAAAACCCCTAGCGCAGTTGGTCTGTCGGTTAACGATGCAAGCCGCACACTGACATTGACTCCGCTAACTGGCTCATATACGTACTACGTTGCTGGCAAAGAGATTGAGATTAAGTCAACACTGACAGCTCAGTGGTCAGCTGCGCACGGACCGAATTACTTCTATCTAGACGAGAACAGCGAACTAAAGGTCGCGCAAACCTTTATGGAAGACATCATAACCAAGTACGCATTTGTGTCGATCGTGTACTGGGATCCGACCGCCGGCAAGCACATCTACTTTGCCAACGAGCGCCACGGCATACACATGGGCGATTACACCCATCTGTATCTGCACAGGACTCGCGGTGCTGCATTTGACTTCGGCTGTAAATTAGTAAATTTTGTAGTCGACGGCTCTGGATCCTTAGCAACAGAAGCGCAGTTCGCAGCACAATCCGGCCAAATCTGGGATGAGGATATTAAGCTCCCAATATCAGCACAAACAACGTTTCCAATCTTTTATCGCTCTGGTGCTACAAATTGGAAGCGCAAAGATCCAGATGCTTATCCAGTAATTTATTCTGGAAAAGAAGGCTATGCGGGAACAACGCTTCCGTATAATAGTTTTGACGGCACCAACTGGACTTTAACGCCGGTCGACGCAAATAAATTCGTTCTGGTTCACGTGTTTGCTACTAATGATATCGACTATCCGTATGTTGGCATTCAGGGCCAAGCACAGTATACTTCAAAGTCCGAAGCTCGCGACGGGGCGGTTGCCGAGATTAAAGCGCTGTCTGGTTTGCCTGTAGCAGAGTTCTGTCCTGTTGGTTCTGTTATCTTTCAAACCTCCGCCGCATACACCAACGCGCCGAAGGCAAAAATCGTGTCAACTTCAACCGGCGCTAACTACGAAGATCACCGAGCGACACTGCTACGGCCGGGCTCGCTGGCATAAATCCGAATCAAATCTTCCCATGTAATATGGGGAGGTTTTATGCACGGCATCAACAATATCGTGCTCAATGAAATATGCTGGATCGTGCAGCAGCGAAACGAGTGGGCAAAGCGCCGTCAACACTACCGCAATAAGTTTCGCCGCATCTTGAAGATGTCGCCCGCTGAGCAAATGCAGCTTCATACAGATTATAAAACCGTAAACGCAGAGAGCGCAAAGCTCAACAAATACACGAAGCGACTCAAATCTCTTCTTAAGAGGGTAGACGCCCGCCTTGGCTCAGACCATAATGCAGGGTATGCTCGCATTGTATTTAACCCAACCCCGGACTCAATAGAGATCATCCATCGCGATGAGATCGCTGTCCGCGCTAAAGATTACGAAGTTGATCTGTATATGACCAATTTCTTCAAAGGTGCATGAAGCGCTTCCGAATCAATTTATTCCTCAATGGAGGTTCTTATGACAAACAAATATGTTATTTTAGCCGCACTGTGCAGTGCAGGAACGTCATATGCGTACGACGACCACGCGTCTTGGTCCCAGAGCAGAGGCTCATACAGCGGATCTTACCAGTACATCACAGAAACAGAAGCTTGGCAGTCAAACGCTACTCTCTTATCAAAAGACCCTTACGGCAAGGAAACCGTCATGTCCACCCCGTACAAAGGGTTGGGTTTCCGCGTCGGAGTTGGAACTGAGTTAGCCAGGTTCGTGCGGTTCACTGCGTACTCATCTTCGCGCGATCTGTCTAATTCGCTTACCGACTCATTAAGATCCTACCAAATCGGTGGCGAAACCGCAGTGTCTTTCTACGGTCCCGTACTTAATCTCCAGTTTGGGTTAGGTCTGTTTGCAAGCAGGCAGCACCAGCAGAAACCCAACGAGGGACGAACGTTTATTGGCTCAGGTTTCACAGGGTCGGTTGGTTTTGAAAAGTTTATTTCACAGAAAGCATCTGTAATGTTTACCGTGCGGGGTCAGCAAGAAACGCTTAGACCTGATGAAAGCGAGTCCCGCGACGTGCTCGGCGTATCGTCCACCGGCGCCGCTTTCGCTCTTGTCCTCTGGATGTAAGGGGTGTTTATGAGTTTCAAATGGGTAAACTGCCGAAAACAATTTGAGAAGTCAAATCTCACGTTCTGTCCAGAAACCGGTCGTGGACACTCATACGGATGGTACCGTATTGTAGACAGGATTGGTGACAAAATCGTGCTAAATACCTATAACTACTCTAGAACAACTGTCGGCCATATTGGCGACATAAAAGCTCTTCTTCGCAGTCTTGAAATAAAGATAGATGTCGAGATTGAGGCGCCACATGGGTTGTCTAACCACGCTTCAATACAAAGACACTATGCGTCCATGATAGACGCCCATAAAGCGAAAATGGCCGCAAAAGGCTCGCGCAGTTCTAAAAATCAAGAACGGCAGAAGATCATCGGGTGGCTTAATCAAGAGTTGGCGCGCTATAACGAGGTTTACGCCGGGCATCTCTTTGAGAAAGAGATATCAAACCTTTTATCTGAGGAGGCGGTATGACGATCGATACGTTTCTCGCCATAGTTGGGTTCTGTCTGCTTCCACTGGTAGTCTCGTTCCTTTTCATCGCCAAGGGTTGAATCCGAATCAAATATTCCTCATGAATGGAGGGCAGTATGAGATACGTGTATAAAGTATGGTCTGATAATTTTGACGGTGATTTTTTATCAGTCGAAGCATATGAGGAAGCTATGCTTCACATGAGCGCGGCTGATTACGTTTTGCATAGGTCTCGTATGGTACGCTCTAATGACATCCCGTCCCGAGCGGATATTCTTTGCTACGATTTGCGCGAGGACGCGTGGTTCACGGTTTTAATTGAGGAGATGAGCGCATGAGCACGAAAGAAATTGTCTCTCTTAAAGACACAGTTTTCCTTGGTTCCTTCCTGGACGAAGACGTGAAATACTTCTTTTACGAGGCGAAAGTCGCAGAATCTGCGTCCGACGCCGACATCGCAAACTTTCTTAAACTTAGGTATCAAAAATACGGTGACGTGATTTTTCAAAGAAAACCGGCCGAAGATAACCGCGTACTTTTTACTTTGATGGAAGCCGTGCCCAGATCGCTTTTTGAAGTTAACTAACGGAGTAGACATGAGCAACATCGTCAGCTTTTCTGACTTTAAAAAGAAACGTCAAAAAGATCCAGATTTTAAAGTCGAGCTTAACAAGAAAAAAGTAAAAGATATCCAAGAGTCTCTCAGGAGAATTAACGATCTCATGAGGGAGATAAAGGCAGACGCACGTCGTCAGATTGATGCCTTGGATAATAAAGGTAAAAAAGATGTTTAGCGACAACAGGATCGTTATCGTTGCTGTTTTATGTGTTCTGGTGTTCTTTGGCACGGTTTTTGGATTTTATCGCTTAGTCAAGCCTCTGGTCGAAGTTGAGAAGAAACTTGAGCCAATCGAATGCCAGCAGGCCTACGCTAAAGCAAAAGCTTGCATTGAGATGGAGTCGCGATATCCAGAAAGGTTCAAGTATAACCCGTAGTGATGCGGGTTTTACATGAAAAACTTTGATAAGTACATAATTATTCTAATGTTTGCTGATTACACTGTGACAATTGCGCAGTTAGTTTTTGGTAAACTTGTACCCCTTGAAAGGTACAGAGGGCGCCCAATATACGGCAGGTGGGTGTATGATTTTGGATTTGTGTTCTCGGTGGATGAGCCTTTCCATATACATTACAACCCGATGTATTTCATCACGATCGAGTCTGCAAGGCGATTCATAGACTCAGACGAAAAGCAGCAATTTGAATTCGAGTGCAGAAAACTGACTAAAGTCATGAAAAGAATGAAAGTTGTAAAAAGTGAATATTACCGCTAAAATCCTGTTCACCTCCATGCTAATTGCGGCAGGATGCGCGCACCAAGAGCCGCACCGACCAGCGGTAAACACTTTTACCTGCCCGAGGCCTGCAATTAAAACATTAAAAGAAGCCTGGTCGAAGGAAGACGAGAGCATGATCCCTCATTTTAACGAGGGTTGCGCGAGGCATTTCACAAAGGACCACTGCCCTGTAAGGGTTTTGAAATCAAAAAAGTTGTCATATCGAGTGACGTGCAAGAAAGTCAGGTAAATGTTCACAGATCTCATACACAACTCCTCTCTCACCGAGAAAATCAGACTTTTCGCTTGGTTTGTGTTGGCTGTCTATATGCTCGCTAAGTTCTCCTTCTGGATCTTTGATATCCGAAACAATTCATTAATAGAAAATTCATGCCGTCTTGGGGGCGGTACGAAAACACAAATGTTCGTGGTAGTCGACGGCGAGGTAATAGATATATGTTTAAGACATTAACGATTGTGTCTGCATTTTTATTGACCGCCTGCGGCGCGGAGGAAACTCTCCACGTTTCCCGCGGTCAGCGAGACATATCGTTTGACCGCCACCTAGAGTCGGCAGTGGATGCGCCAATCAGACCGCATCTCGTTGAGTTTGTTGAGTTCTGCAAACTTTCCAGCCAGAGCGATTCCGATACTTGCCTGGCAAACCTTCCAAAACTTAAAAACGTGCGCCTTAAATCAGGCGTGCTCGACCCAGCAAATCCGACCGTGATCGGCCTGTGTGAGATGGCCATAGACAGAACCGTAACTATACGGTCTGACTTCTTTGACCACAGATCGATAGCTTTTAAAGCGCTAGTCTGGCATGAGCTCGGTCACTGTTTATTAGACCTCGACCACATTGACGGTACAAATAATCACATAATGAACGCGAACCTACCGTCAAGTAAAGTACTACAGTCGTCTTGGGAAATCTTTATCAAAGATTTCTTTGAATCAAAAGTAAAATTATCTCTGCTTGGCTTTTTGGTATCTGACTCTTTCGAGGAAATTCATGAGTGATGATGCGCCTGATCTGAGAGTTGAACGCGTAAAATCTGCACTTAACTCAACGGTGGGGCGTTTTTGCTTCACAACCGCAGTAACCCTGGCGGCAACTTTCCTGATGAAAGAGTCTCTTGAAAAAGAACCTAACGCATTGAAATGGTTATTGATTACGATATGGGTCGACGTTGCAGCGTACTTTTTCGGATACATGAACGGATACAAAGGCGGAGTTTTTGGACTGTATGACGCCCTTGTCGATTCTAGCAAAAATGATATAATAGGCGGTAAGGGAGACCGCCATGAAGAGTAAACTATCGTTTATACTAACGCTTATATCCGTTATTGGTATATTTATCCTCGCGTGGTTCAAGAACATCGATATTCAAATGCTTTTACCATCGGTTCTCGGCATATACATTATCGGAAGAACCACGACGAACGTTTCTACAGCTTGGGCTGCATCCAAGGACCCTCAGGCAGACACAATCAAAGCCTGTGAGATGATTGATAAAAAAGAATAGGTGAGGATAAAGATGATTTTCTTCTTCTTTGTCGGCGTCGGCCTGGTTGTGGTGCCGTCTCTGATTTATTGTCTGATGTCTGATGCGTCTCATGGCGGATATATTGCTGCAAATTACAGCAGAATGCAGTCTGTGCACGAGACTCAGAAAATATCTCAAATGCTGAAGCAACATATGTTCAATTCAACATTTGGCATATACCACTCAGGAGATAGACATGTATCAGATCAGATACAAAGACCCCATGACAGGAACAATCCTGGAAACTCAGGCCCATTCACTAACTGATGCAGTAACTGCAATTCAGAAAGCTAAAGACGATCTTTATTATCGCGGCCACTCCTTGCAGAAAAGCGAAGATCTTTCGACTCAAACTTCTGAAGATTCTGCCTCCGAGCAAGAACCGTCTTTAAACGAAGATGATTCAGTCGAGGATGACGATCACGCAGAAGACGATCAAGATTTAGACGAATTTCTATATCCGTATGGAGTTACCTTATGGTAAGGTCGATATTAGTTGCGACGCTGGTAGCGTCAGCCATAAAAGCTGAAGCGCGAGATCTCTATCTCCTAGAACCCAGAGATATCTACATTGACGCCTTTAAATACGAGTCGATGCACGATCCGTATCTCGCGCCGATAGATAAAGATCTTCTTTACGGTGCGGCTTTTAACACGGATTTCAATGTCTTTCGCTACGGAAACATAGCTTTACATTGGAAAAATAGATTACATTTTGACCAGGTCGGATCAAGTGGGCACATAAAGCACGCTGGCTGGGAGTATGAACTTGGGTTGCCGCTCTGGATAGATAAGGGAAAGCCTAAAATAGAACTCTTCAAGCAGCACCATAGTCGACACGTTCTTGAAGAAGTTAGAGATACACACTTCCCTGTATACGACCGGATCGGCGTAAGAATAAGGTTGCTGCCGTGAATTCAAAACAAATTCAAGCGCTGTGTGACAGAATAAGTTTCTCACTTTTGTACGAGGATTATGACTCATGCGACGGTGAGCACATCTTGCTCCTGATCGAGGAGGCTCGAGAGATGCTTTCTGAGCTTAGAATTTCGGATCAGAAAGTATAATCTTTATATCAATATCGGTGGTAAAGTGACCCCCTTCTGGAAAAATTTGGTGATATATGCCCGCATCATCGTGATGGAGCCGGACGATGGGGCATTTAACCATCTTCTTCAATTAAAGATGGTGAACCGCCAGGACTATTTGGTTTCATATACTGGCCCAATAGCTCTCGGCCAAGAAGGCCGTGAAGTCAGGTTGCGTCTGCAAGACGTCTCCTGCAAAGAGGTTATAGGATGCGAAGAGCATCCCACCATTGGTCCTATCGGATACCGCGCGTGGATTTGCGATGCGGAAAAAGCAACATTATTGGAGGATTGACATGAGTTCGATGATGGGTACGCCTTCTAAGAAATTTTCGTGGATCAAAAAAATGGATGCGAAGATCAAGAAATCTTTGTCGAAAGAAGACTCGACTTCAGATGAGCCACGGCGCGTCAAGTCTGCGCCGTCTGAAGGCGTGGAAATTGTCCGTAAATCGGAGTAATATATGTCTTTTGAAGTCGTAAAAAATGGATTGTATGTGACAGAAAAAGGCCATCTAGTGCGCATTTTGAGCACCGCAGACGGCTCAAAGCACAAATTATTTGATTTTGCGGTCGGATGGGTTACTGACTCTAAGACTGGTGAGAAAAGAGTCTATCATTGTACTAGGGGCGGGGATGCTGGCGCTTTGTCTGTTGCAGACGGAAGCATAGTTGAACATGCAGTCAAAGGACTTGAGATTGAGACATACGCGGTTGTTGCCACCGGACTAGGTAAGTATCCCAAAGGATTTATCCTCAATCTCACAGACTCTCCAGATAAAACCGAAAACTCGTCAATGCTCAATGATAATCCAGGTCATTGGGCTATAGTAAAACTAACCGGAAAACTATAGGTGATAAAGATGCTTTCTCAAAAAGAGGCCGTATACCAGGCCACGTTAGAAGTGCTAACTCAAGCAAACCTGAAAACTAACGGTCTTCCAGTTTCACAAGTCATTCCCAGAGAGCTTAGGAAAATGGTTACTAGCAAAGTGCTAGAGCTTGTCAAGCAGGGTCAGGTTACCTTTAAGGGCACGGCTTCCAACTCTATGAAACACAAAGATCCCAGTAGAATGTCTGCGTATGTTAGCGGGTTGGTTTCTAACCACTGGAAACGCGACCCAAGATTAAACGGATCTCAAGCAACAGAAAAATGAGCAAGCATAAAATAGCAAAAGACTATGAGAGTTCTGTACGAGAATTGTATGAGTCTTTTCCAATTGTAATGCGCACGCGACCCTACATCTCTGTTGATGTAGGGTGGCATTCTCTTATAGAAGACTTGTGTTTTGGCTTAGAGAAGCTTTGTGAAAACGAAATACAAAATAACGATAATCTTCCATACATAAACGATATGAAAGAGAAGTATGGATCTTTGTCCATATCAGTTTACGGCGTATTGCTGAACGATGAGCTCGGCGAGAAAATGTGGAAATTGATCGACGAGTGCGAAGAATTGTCATCTAGGACTTGTGAAGAATGCGGTAGACCCGGTAGTCCTACGCAACGCGGCTGGATTAAAACCTTATGCAAGGAGCACAACCATGAACGAAAATAAAGTTATTAGTATCTTTTCGAAGCGAAATGCAGAAGATGAAGAGAATAAATCCGACAAGGCCATAGATCTCGAAGAAGTGCAAAAGGCTAACGCAGCAAAAGCAGAGCGGCTATCCCAAGAGAGAAAGCAGCACAACAGACGAGTTAAAAACGAGTACAAGTTGTCGCCTAAAAAGTAAACTAAACCCACCTAAACGTGGGTTTTTAAAGTATCTTGCCCGGTGCTACAGTTGCACCGGTTTGTGCCGCAGCAGATCCAGCAGTCGTAACAGGTATGCCTGGTGCAACCTCTGCTTGAGTCTGAATTGCTTCAATGATTACTCCAGCGATCTCAGCGGCAATTTTTGCTTGCTTCTGCCAGCTTTGGATGGCCTCTGGATTATTGGCCTGTAGATCGCCAAACTCGCGTTGATAAGCTGCAAGAACCTTGGCTTCTACAAGTTTTTTAATTACTGGCGCTACTAGTGCCATATTGGGCCCCACTCTAATCGTTAAAATTTATACTTAAAAGTCCGCGTTGAGACTGAGTTCTGAACTCTCGGAGAGCGAGTACTCAGACACCCTCTTCTCAAAGAAGTTGACTTTGGTCTCCATATCATTCATGCGCATGAAATCAAACGGATTTTCTACGCCATAAATCGCAGCAAAACCAAAGCGCCTAGATACGAGATCTGCGACATACTCGATATACTGGCACATCAGATCCGCGTTCATGCCTATCAGGCCGACGGGAAGAGCTTCGCGCACAAACTCTTTCTCAATCTCTACCGCGTCCATCATGATGTCCCCAAAGTCCTTTGGGGAAATCTTTAGGCCGAGAGTGTGGTACAAAAGCACCGCGAATTCCCAGTGCATCCCCTCGTCCCTCGAGATCCAGTTGTTGGCGGTTGCAAGCCCAGGCAAAAGCCCCCTCTTCCTGAACCAGAAGATAGCGCAGAAACTGCCGCTGAAGAAGACGCCCTCGACCACGGCGAAAGCAACCAAGCGCTTGACAAACTCATCTTGCGAATCGATCCAGCGAAGCGCCCACTCTGCCTTTTTCTTTACCGCGGGTACGGACTCTATGGCATTGAATAGTCTTTGCTTCTCGATCTGGTCTTTAACGTACGTGTCGATAAGTAGAGAGTACATCCAGGCGTGGACTGCCTCGCGCTGAATCTGGTCGGCGTAGAACGCCCTCGCCTCTGGGATGTCGACCTCGTTATAGAACCGCACGGCGAGGTTTTCGTTTACTATACCGTCGGACTGCGCAAAGAAAGCTAGAACATGCGTGATGTAGTGGATCTCATCTTTACTCAACGATTTGAGCTGGGACAGATCTTGCGAAAGGTCTACATCCTTGATGGTCCAGAACGACTTATGGTGCGTCTCAAACGCGTCCCAGAGTCCTTTGTACCGTATCGGGAATATGGAATATTTGTTGTTAGATACTGAAATACCGCTCATCGGGTTTCGGGCCTCGCTCATCTATTGCCATCTTGTTCCAGTTGCAGACGTCTTCTTGCTTGATGTGGATGTGTTGACTTACACCCATCGGCCACGGTTTGTGGCAATGACCAATGTTCCACCAGGATACGTAAAGTTTATAGCGACCGTCCTCATCCGGAGTTGTCTTTCCGTGAACAACTTCGAACGCGACATCCCTGTTGTTATTGTGCCTGTACAGACAGTCCTCTTCCCACCGCATATTGTTACCTCACGAGCTGCAGACTACGCAGTCTTCTGGATTATCAATTGAACATGCCGTGACGTCGTTTGCTTTCTGCTCTTGGACCGTAACCTTCACGGACTCTTTAGCTGCCTTGGTGCGCAGATAATACATCCCAGTCTTCAGACCTTTCTTCCACGCGTAGAGATGCAGCGAAGCGATCTGGTCTAGCGTGGGGTTGGCCATGTGGATGTTCATACTTTGACTCTGGCAGATAAATACTCCGCGGTCGGCGGCCATGTCTATCACGACCTTTTGGGATGTTTCCCACACGGTCTTGTAGATCTTCCTGACGTCCTCTGGTATCTCTTCTATACCCTGGACTGATCCGTTGCTGGAGATGATCTTGTCGACCATCTTGCGGTTCCACAGACCTAGTTCCTGCATATGCTTGACGAGGTGCTTGTTGACGACGACAAATTCGCCAGCGAGCGTTTCGCGCTTATAGAGATTGCTGGTGTGAATCTCAAACGCCTCATAGTTATCAAAGATCTGCGACGTCGAAGCGGTTGGCATTGGTGCTAGGAGAAGAGAGTTTCTTGCACCGTGCTTCTTAAGTTTCTCGCGAACAGTTTTCCAATGCTCTTCCCAAGTCAGTGGACCTTTATATCCCCACAGGTCGAACTGCAAAAGTCCTCGTGACAAAGGGCTGCCATCGTATGACTCATATGCACCATATTTTTCAGCTAGATCGATAGATGCCTGCATAGAACCCAAATAGATAGTCTCGAACATTGACCGATTTAGCTCGCGAGCCTCAGGCGAGTCATAGGGAATACGCAGCATCATGAAGGCGTCTGCTAGACCTTGCACGCCGATCCCGATAGGGCGATGCTTCTCGTTAGAGTTCTCAGTCGCTGGTGTGGGGTAATAGTTCTTGTCGATAACGCGGTTGAGGTTTACTGTGGCATCGTATGCAACTTGGCGAAGGTGTTCGACATCAATGCCGCCGTTCTTGACGAATTTAGGAAGACAGATCGAGGCTAGGTTGCACACAGCGGTCTCTTCAGCAGAAGAGTACTCGATGATCTCAGTGCAGAGGTTTGAGGATTTGATGGTGCCGAGATTTTGCTGATTAGACTTCTTATTCGCCGCGTCCTTGTACAGCATGTACGGTGTCCCAGTCTCCTTCTGGGACATCGCTATCCGGCGCATTAACTCAGAAGCCTTGACAGTTTTGCGGCCTCGACCTTCTTGCTCGTATTTTGTGTACAGCTTCTCAAACTCTTCGCCCCAGACCTCGTGTAGATCTGGCGCTTCATCAGGCGAGAATAGCGTCCAATCCTCGTTGTTTTCTAGGCGCTTCATGAATAGATCTGGGATCCACATCGCTGGGAAAAGATCATGGCATCTTCTCTCGTCGTCGCCGGTGGTCTTGCGGATATCGATGAAGTCCTCGATGTCGGCGTGCCAAGGCTCAAGATAAATTGCAGCTGAGCCTCGACGCTTTCCGCCCTGGTTCACGTATCGGAACGTCGCGTTGACGTGGCGGAGCATCGGGATTAGTCCATCGCCAAAGCGCTGGCTAGAATTAATCACTGCGCCATCTGCGCGGACATTGTGAACCCACATCCCGACGCCACCGCTGTTCTTACTGATGAGTGCGCACTCCTTATCGGTGTCGTAGATGCCTTCGAGTGAGTCATCTTTCATGGCAATGAGGAAGCACGATGACATCTGCGGTCTAGCTGTTCCGGCGTTGAACAAGGTTGGCGTTGCGTGCGTGTAGTATCCCAAAGACAAATAGTCATAAAGCTTTTTGACCTCGTTGAGGTCGACGCCGCAGATTGACACTGCTACACGCAGAAATAGAGTCTGTGGGCGTTCTAAGACTTTTCTCTCAGCAGACCAGGATCCATCTGCTAGCTTCTTTCTCTTAGATTTGTCGATTATTCCCAGTAAATATCTGGATTCAAGAGTTTTAAAACCAAAATACGAAAATGTGAAATCCCGATCATAATCGATCACAGATCGAAGATCATCGCCCAAAGACTCTACGGTTTCCATAAAGTCGTCAGATAAAACGCCTACAGAATAGAGATCTTTCCAAGCCTGAATGAAATCATCAGGAGTTTCTTTGTGCAGAGCTGAGGCAGCAATAGCTGAAGCTAATTTGTCATAATCTGGGTGCTCTGGTGCTAAAGATGCTGCTGTTTCAATTAGTAACCTATCTGTTTCGCGCGTAGTCACATTGTCATACAACCCCGCAACTACTTTTTGAGCGATCAAAACCGGTTCGACCTGCAAACCTTTCGCGTGATTCCTTACCCGATTTAGTATTTTGTCGAATGAAACTTCTTCTGTGCTTCCGTTCCGCTTTACTACGCGCATTAATCCTGCTCCGGATAGATATTTAATCAACAATATTAAAAATATACACTGCACAGCGCAGCAATCAAACAGACAAGTATATAATACCCTGCCGCACCGCCGAGGCAGTATATAAATCCGAATGTATAAATATCACAAATCGCAATGAAAGGATTGTTATGTCGATTACGGATCAAAAGCAAGATGAGGTTCAATTTACGCCGTTAACAGATCTTTGCATTGACGGCGATGACTGCAAAAACATTAAAGATTTTTATACGCATTTTGGAATTGATATGGAGGCTGCTCTTAAAGAATCTATTGCCGCTTTCGAAGATGCAGTTAAAGAGCATGCTCCGAAAGAAAAACTCATCGAACTTCAAAACAATTTAAGAGTTCAACTCTGCGTGTCCGTGTGCAGCTCCGAGCATCCTCTCTTCAAAGACCAACTATTCACTGAGGTGCGCGACAACGCGAAGCAGGTCGCGTTTCTATCAAATTTCAACAAACAACTAGAAGAATTAGTCACCGAAAACGATTAAGATTTTTTGTAAATCTTGTCGTACAGGTCGTGCAGATGCGCCGGTATCATTGATTTATCAACTGCTGCCGGTGCTGCAGGTGTTGCTACCGGTGCCGGTGTAGCTGAAACTGCCGGTATTGCTGGTGCCGGAGCCGGTTGACTAGGTTTTGCAGATTTAATCTGGGGTGCTTCTTGTTTCTGTTGTCTTTCGTATTGTTTTGCTGCCGTGCGAACACTTTTAGGTACTTTGTATTGCTTATCGGCATGAGCTATTAAAGCATAGCGTATGTTTTGCTCAGCGTGCTTGGTGAAATCACCGAATTCTGGTTTGTAGGTGTGTATCGCTCTTAAAAGAGCCTGTTGACCAATATTATGCCATTCGCTTGGATTTTTGGTTGCGTCAGGTGGTAGTTTACCGGTTTTTAAGAGACCATTGTAATGTTTATTGACGTAAGGAGCATACGTCATGTAAACATAAGACAAAAGATCATCTGGATCGTCTATTTTAGCCATAAAATCCTCCACTAGTATTATATACCAAAACGCAGGAGAAGTCATGATAACTAAGCCCATGCTTGCTGTGGCCGCAGAGGATCTAGAAAAGATAGTATTTCCAGTGCTTTGCTCTCCAAAGCTTGACGGCATAAGGGCGCTGAAGGTCAACGGCAAACTGCTCAGCAGATCGTTTAAGCCGATACCCAACGACTTCATCAGAACCGTGGTCGAGCATGTTCTGCCAGATGGAGTTGACGGCGAGCTGCTGGTTGGTCATACTTTTCATGAATCTTCTTCAGGTGTTATGTCTCAAGAGGGGCAGCCTAATTTCCAATACGCCATGTTTGACTACGTAACGGGCGCACTGAACAAACCGTTTATAGACCGCCTGGCGGATCTTAAGGCCATGCTGGAATCATCATCGCTGATGGGCAAACACTTCACTATCGTCAACCACGCCATCGTCAGCTGTGTCAGCGATCTGCTTGCCTTAGAGCAACAGATGGTCGATCAGGGATACGAAGGATTGATGATAAGGTCACTTAGGGGGCCCTATAAATGCGGCAGATCTACGGCCAAAGAAGGCTATTTGCTCAAATTAAAGCGCTTCGAGGACTCTGAGGCCATCATCCTCGACTATGAAGAGCAGATGCACAACACGAACGAGGCCAAAAAAGATGTGCTCGGTCGGACCGAAAGATCCACTGCCAAAGATGGACTCGTTCCTAAGGGGGTTCTCGGAACCATAATAGTTCGCGATATCCATTCTGGTGTGGAGTTTAAGATAGGCACGGGCTTTGACGATACTCAGAGGGCTAAATTCTGGAAAGAACGATCATCTTTACCAGGCCGACTGGTAAAATACAAATACCAGCCATCGGGCGTGAAAGAGGCACCTCGTTTCCCCACCTTCCTCTCACTTAGGCACCAAGATGACCTTTAATTTTCGGAGTCGCATTTGCTGTCCATAAGGTTAGAAAGAGGTAAAAATAACCTTTGGGCGATAAAGGTACCGAGTACCGGTGCAGTTATCTCAGAAAGACGATGGGTCTCGCAGGTAGACGCGGTTCAGTGGTGCAGAGCGGTAATGTCGTCATTCGGCGTCAACTACTCGATCGAGGTGGCAGATGGAAGATCATATATCGAACAGCCGGGTGTTACGCAAGCTGCGAGCCCTAGAGACGATAAACAATAAATCAATACACCCGCTAGACATGGCAGGTGAGCTATACACGTATGGCGTGCTGTCGGCAAAGCAACTCGAAGAGATAAAAACTTCAAACAATAAATCTGAGCTACTGTTTAGGGCTCTAGAGCTTGCCAACAAAGAAGGCCGCGTAGATCTTTTAGACTACGAGTGGCAGCTGCTGCCAATGCAGAGGATCACGATAACGATCGTGACGTCCTCAGGCATAAAAGAATACAGACACGAGGAACCATGAAAAGAAGAAAAATATCTAGAGTACGGATATTCGATCCGATGGTTGACAATCCAACCAGCGTCGACGGCCACGAGTATGCGGCGACAAGATCTTTTCCAGTGTCTAAGAAGCTGAACGGCCTCAATTCTCCTCTGTCAGAGGAGTCAAAATCCCTGACGCGAGACGAGACAATACCAGCAGATTACAAAGGCTCGTACGGCATCAGGTCAAGTGCGTTCTTCGCCTTCTCGTCGGGCGACGACATCGACGATCTTAAGTATCTAATTAACAGATCCCCAGACATTTAATAAACACCCATAGACCGGGGCGCGCATGGATTCCAACTTCAAACTGATATGCAAGACAAAATTCTCAGATATCACGGAAGACACGGTGCTGCCAAAATCTGATTTGGCGTTGCAGTCCGATGACACGCTTTTTCAATTTAAATACGTACGCGTAAACGAGAAGGTTAAGAAGAAGATCATCTTTCCAGGCACCTTCATGATGAAGTATGTGTCCGGCGGTCTTAAGTTGTCGCCTGTTGTGCTCGGTAAAAAGCGTCTACTGTTAGATGCGGTGGGCTCAAAAAGCATAATCGATGAGGCAAGCCGGTTCTTCTCGAACCTGCACGTATACGAGCAACTAGATCGCCAGAAGAAGCGTGGAGTACTCATATACTCGACCCCAGGGATGGGGAAGAGTTCCACGATAGCGCACTTCTGCGCAGAGGCTGTCGCCGCCGACCCCGGCACTGTAGTAGTTGTGTGGCCAACTTCAAAGGTTGAAGCAGACGACGTGACCGACTTCCTCGCCACTGGAACAAAGTTCAGTAAAAGGGCTACACGCATGATCCTTATCCTTGAGGACATCGGTGGCGCTGAATATGAAAACGGCGGCGGTGCTAGAGGTGTTGATTCTGGGATCCTTAATCTGCTCGACGGTGTTTCGATGAACTTTAAAGTACCTACGTTCATCGTGGCGACTACAAATCATCCAGAAAATCTTCTAGCTTCTCTGGCAGACAGACCAGGACGCTTCGACCTTATGATCGAGCTCAGAGCCCCGGCGTACGACGAGAGAATTAAATTATTAGAGTTTATTGCCAAACGCTCGCTCTCCGACGAAGAGAAAGACGTCTTCAAGCACAAAGATTGTGACACTTTGAGCATTGCGCACCTGGACGAGATTGTCGTTCGATCTTTGCTGCATGGCAAGTCTTTAAAACAAACTCTCAAAGAGATCTTAGACCACAAGAAGAATGTGGCAGAAGCTTTTGAGAAAGCAAGAAAAACAGGTGGAATTGGGTTCTCAACGTCTGACGACGGCTTCTAGGAGAAGCATTTTATGACGTTCTTAGAGGCTTCGCTTTCTGGCTATAAGTTTAAGCGTGCTAACCATAAAAAGTATCTCATTTTTGATGAGCGAGGCGGTCTATCCTGGGAAGACGGTGAGATTGCGGCTCTGAATATCGACTGGCTCAGGGCAAACGACTGGGAAGTATTAGAACCACAGGTCACTATCACAAAATCCGAATTTATGGATGCCTACGCGAAGGCCTGCGACAAGGTGCATAGCGGTGCTAACTTCGTGAGCGTACTTGAAGTTGTATCTGAGATGGCTAAAACACTTAAACTGTGAGGCGTGTATGAATACTAAATGGCTAGCATGTGCTGCGATCTTGGCGACATCTACTGTGAGTCTAGCGAACTTAGATAAACCTAAGTTCGCAAAGGGAGACTGCGTCCAGAGAACAGCCGATGTGGAGCGCTGGGAGCAACCGGAGCCTATTATCAAGATTTTAGAGGTTGGCCGTAAAAAATATCGCACCATCGAGTGGAACCTAGAGACAAAGACGTTCGACCCAAACTGGGAGTCTCACGCGTTCCTTATCATCGATACCTTCAACACTAAAGTGAGGTGTCCAAAATGAGAATTATGCTAGCACTTGCCCTGTTGACCTCGTGTACAGCTCCAGTTTCGCCAACATCTGCACAGGCATCAAACTTAGAGTGCTCGGTTGTAGCCGAGCACCAGCTGACGATCTGCCAGGATAAATTTGTGAGATGCTACATGCCGACACATGGCGGCATATACTGCATGCCTATCAGGTAGCTTCTTCAGAGATAGAGTCGTCTATCTCCTCTTCTCTCAGCTCGTTGAGCGAGAGTTTTGGTATCGACTTCTTACTTATCCGCTCGTATATGCTTTTGATAGTTTTCTGCATCGTTTTGTTGTCGACTCGCTCGCTGAGCGCAGCATTTCTCGTGCGCCTTACTGAGCCTCTTTTGCGCTGCTGTATGACTTTGTCGGCCAAACCTAGTAAAACTGTCTCTTCTGCGGTTAAATACAAATCGCGCTGGCACACGTCCTGCCAAAACGCCTTAGGCATTCTAGAGTTTTGCTCAAAAATGTCATAAAGCTTATCTTGAAGATTTTGAAAGTGCTTGCTGGTGATCTGAAAGTCGGTGTGCCGGTCCTCTAACTGATCTGATCCGTCATGGACGAGAACGTAAGTATTTTTGTGCAGCATACGCAGATCGCATACCGCCATGATCCATGTGGCGGCAGACGCTATGAGACCGCTGCCAACGAACTTAACTTGAACAGGGGACGCTTCGATCTCGTCTACTAATCTGAGCATCTCGTACGGATCGCCACCTGGACACGACATATGGATCTCGATGGGTGCCGAGTTCTTCTCATACATCCTGTGCATGCCGCGCACTACGGCCTCTATAGACCCCCAGCCGACGTCTGATCCATTATCCGAATCAATTATTCCAAAGTATATGCGACGCTTTTCGATGTCAATACCGAAGGTTAAGATTTCATCTAGTGAGTTTTTGTCAGACACGGCATCCTCCATCAGCTTGAACATATTTTACCCTTACAAGGAGAAAACCATGAACGAAACAATCGAGCAATTCATAGCCCGAGGCGGCAAAATATCCAAGTTTGAGCCTCAAGAATCGCCAGAGACTAAGCATATTTTGTCAGTAAAATTAACAGGTTCTATGGACATCATAGACCTGGCGGAGGGTGCTGATTTATATTCCGAAGCAGCTATGGCTGCTAAAGGTATCCGCAAGGTAAAAATAGATAGGAAGAAAAGGATTAAGATAAATCCAGATCTTCTACCCCCGGGTTTGCTTGGGTTACTAAATTCTTTAGGAGACGATATCGATGCAGCGCGACAACAAGAAGAAACTGTTTCTGAAGGATAGTCGAGGGTTTGTCGAGCTGTACTTTACACCTGATGAAGTTCTTTCAATGCTAGAAATTTTAGCATTTACGCGTAGGTTATGCAATTCACTAATGACTCAGGAAAATTCCAGCATATCAGAAGACACTAAGAATCTTTTGCAAGATAAAACTCTCGCAGCTTCTCTTCTAGAAGAGAAGATTAAGATGGACGCAGACCCTGGAAAACCAGACGGACCGCTGCACTAAACCATGCACTTGCTGCATGCGTGTGGCCCCCAGGTATAAAACCTAGGTTGGTTTATTGTCGGCTAATTTTAGCTAGATTTCCAGGTTATTTTTCCGATTCTAATCATCATAGACAATTTCCAACGAAGGAGACGCAATGAAACCATCTCGCATCCAAGAAGTTCTCGATCTTTCCCTTCAAGCTCGCTCTGTTGGTAAAAACCTAAACCCATTGTTTGCAGGCGCAGCTGGTATCGGCAAGTCAGAGATTTGCCAAGCTTGGGTCAAAAAGCAGCAAAAGACAAGAAATCCAAACTTTGGTTTCATTGACCTTCGGTGCGCGTATTTGGAGGCCCCTGATTTTATCGGCTTCCCAGGCGAGTCAGTCGATGCACACGGCGCCGTGAGAACATCCCACCGCCTCCCAGAATTCTGGCCAACCGACCCGGAATCAGAGGGCCTTATCCTTCTCGAGGAACCTAACCGCGGCACGACAGCGGTCATGAACTGCCTGATGCAGCTCCTCACCGATCGAAAAGTTCACAACTACACCCTCCCAAAGGGATGGATCATCGCCGGCGCGATCAACCCGGATTCTGCCGAGTACGATGTAAACACGATGGATACTGCGCTCAAAAATCGTTTCGCCTCGTTCGAAGTTGAGTACGACCACAACACGTTCGTCTCCTTCATGGAAGAGAACAACTGGTGTCAGCATATCGTGTATTTCGTCAAATCAGGTACTTGGACATACAAGGACGCATCATCCGTCGGCAAAGACGCGGTCTACGTCTCCCCAAGAACATGGGCACAGCTGAACGCGGCCCATGCCGCTGGCGCCCTCGGCGATAAGCAGCTACACCGCATCATCGCTACTGCAGTTCTAGGCAAAGACATCGGCAACGAATTCTGGAAATTCGTGCACGATGACGCGCCTGTCACAGCGCACGATCTACTTAAGAGTAAAAAGAAAGCTCTGTCTAAGCTCAAGGAGCAGTCTAAGCCTGACGCGTACCAAGGCGACAAGATCGCGGTGACCGTTGAATCTATTATCAAAGAGTATGGCGGCATCGAGCCTAAAGATGATCAAATCGGCGAAGACGTGATGGTTGAAGTTGCGAAGATCATCTCTTCTGACCAGGCAGTCAACCTTCTAAAGGGTTGTGGCCTTAAGTCTCACAACGGCAACATCACAGACTTCTTCAAAGACTTTTGCAAGCGTCATCCAGATTTGGTTGACGTGCTCAAATCAAACATCAAACTAAGCGGCAACAAGTGAGATCGAGAAATCTGCGAGATAAGCGTCGTCATGTGTGGCGGGGGTCAACGATTTCCCCGTCTGACGCGAGAAAGATCTCCGCCACACAGGTTAGACACTCTAACGTGGTGCTTTGCATCCAGGCGTCCACCATCGATAGTATCGCCCTCCATCTCGGTCTATCAAAGATAGACGCGATGGCCAAGATTATGCAAGAAGTTAACAGCGTCGAAGAAAAACGCGGCGAACACCAGATTAAAATCATCAACACGCCGGTTGTCATGTGGATAAGCTTCAGAAAATACGAAAGCAAAATATGTGCTGAGATACAGCTCAGCACTAAAAATATCATAGTGTCTGTTGACAAGCTTTCATCTCTAGTTGCGGACGAAGCTCTGAAACGCGAGATGGATAGCCTTTAACCCAGATAGGAGTAGAGATGTTTACCAAAACCCTAACCGCAATCTGCGCAGTCCTGGCTCTGTCGTGCAACTACGAGCCACCTGTTAACAGTGGGATTGTTGAGTCCGCCAAAAATGTTACAACCTCTGATAGAGAATCAAAAGAGCTTGGCGATTACGCCCTCCTGATGATGCGGATTGTTAACGCAAATCTTTCTGATGTCAGGAGAAATGTCGTTGCGCGCAGCATCGTGAACGTCGCCAACGATATCTTCTCATCCCTGGACGAAAAGAAGCAATTTGTGGTGATGATCGCTATTGAGTCCAAATTCAATACCGATGCCAAATCGTCAGCTGGCGCACTCGGGCTTACGCAGATCATGCCTCAGTATGCCCGAGAATTCGGCACAGCGTGTGGTATAAAAGACTTAAGGGATGAAGACATGATTCACCCGGACGTCAACCTGATACTTGGGGCGTGTCGTTTCAAGGCGCTACTTGACGCTTTCAACGGTCAACCGGTACCTGCATTGGTAGCTTATAACGCAGGATTGGCATCTAACCAGTTAAAACAACTACAGTCTTTGAGAGAAATAACAAACACGGAGACTGCGTCATACGTAGTGAAATGGATTTATGTCAAAGATCAAGCGGACAAGCAAACCGAAAAGCGCAAAGTCCGGGTCAAAACCGCCAGTGGATCTGAGCAAGGCTCGAAGAAAGAAGATATACGCGCGCAAGAAGGTAATAAAAAACAGGAAGAATCTGGGACTTAAAAATAAGTGCGAGACGTATACTTCGTATTCTAACTATCTCGAAAATATAAAGAAAAAGGTAGCTAGAATACAAGCCATAATCGATCAGCTGAAGGAACTAGCGGATGACCAATCTAGATTCGACGAATGAATTTTCGGTCAAAGTGATATCGGTTACGCAGCCAGTCGACCAGTCCTTAGATCATGAGCAAATTATAGCTTACTGCGCTCGGGTTTCTAACCCAAACAACCAGAACAACACAGAGACAATGCCTAAACTCCTGAAATATCTTCAGGATCACAAGCATTGGTCTCCGTTTGAGATGGCCCACGCGGTACTCGAGATTGAGACTTCCAGGGGCATATCGCCCCAGATCCTTCGCCACCGGAGCTTCTCCTTTCAAGAGTTCTCTCAACGATATCAATCGGTTGATGATTCTGGCGTGGTGATATACGCGGCTCGACGGCAAGACAAAAAGAACAAGCAAAACTCCATAGACGATCTTCCGGATGAAATAAAGCTGGAATGGCAAGATCGCCAGCTCCAGAACTGGAAAACTACTTTTGAGCACTATACCTGGGCCCTGAACAACGGTATTGCCAAGGAGTGCGCTCGCTTTGTTTTGCCATTGGGGTCTAAAACTCGTCTTTATATGTCTGGTACTATTAGATCTTGGATGCACTTTCTCGAGACTCGAACCCACGAGTCCACGCAGAAGGAGCACCGAGATATAGCGATTGCATGCCGAGAGGCTCTAAGAGAACACTTCCCAAGCATATTCTAGAGGACACGATGTCAGACGATAAAGAGAAATCAAACGTAGTCGATTTATCGTCTAGGCGCACAAAGCCCGAAGAAAACGATCCCGAAGTCGAAGCCGTACTTCTTCTGTCCGACGATATCGATGATGTGCTGAACCGATATATCGCAGCTGGCACCCCTCCCGATCTAGTCGCAGCGGTCGTGTCTAACAGACTTGGAACCTTGCTAGCAGCGATGGAGGCTGCGGGTATATCAGATCCCATAGATGTGTATCTTGATATCGTGGCTCAAGAAGCCGCGCGGAAGCACGACGAAGATTAAAATCTCACTGAGGTCTAACTATGAAACTGTCGTTTAAAGATGGGTTTAAAGCTGGACTGGGTTTAGCTGCGGCGCAGCTCGTGTCTGGCGTGCTCTCGGTTTTGGTTATTATCGGCGTGTTGCTGGCGCTTTCTGTTTTCTTTGCTGGCTAGTCAGACCATGATCACGAAAATACCACCTCACAGTATTATCGGGTGGGCGGTGGCTCTGGCGAAACCGGTGATCGAAGAGGATATAACTCGGGCTTACACGATCATACCCTTCGCGTACTGTCTGTGGAAATTAAAGCTTAAAGGAATCAAGGTTGAAACGTTGTGATTGGCCAGATTTTGACTCATGGCCGTGGAGCATAGCTTTAGCGTCATCTCCTCTTCTTAAGAAGAGGAACTTCTTGCACCATGTAGGATACAAGCTCATGCGCTCCATGTGGAGGATGAAAGTTATATGAGATCTATATGGTAAGAATAACCTCCCCAAATACAGATGATTGGATGAGAGCGCTGATGGTGCTTGCTAGAGTTTCTTCGCACGGAGACAGCAGTGTTATGCCAATGCTGCTGTTCGCTAGAGCACTATGGCATTTGCGACTTAAAGAGTGATCACTTAACAAAGTAGGCTACATGAAATATAATTTAAAACCTTGCCCGTTTTGTGGAGGCTCTGCTCAGATGGTTGAGCGCTCACTTATGAGCATACTCGGTCATATTAAGGCTTACTCAATACACTGCGAAAGTTGCTATGTCTCAACATCAGAAATAGACGAATCAGATGACATAAAAGACAAATCGATTCAAAATCATCTCATAAAAATATGGAATACAAGAAAAAGTAAATACTTAATTGCCGATTGAAACACACGCGCGGTTACATTTTTAAATATATTTCCGAATCAAATGATCCTCAAACCCGAGGAGGAGATGCATGAGCCAGGCCAATCCGAGTACGAATACGAAGAAAGCTGCATTGAAGTCCGTCGTAAAGGACGACGTTTCGGCGGAACTCATGCAACAATGTCTCAACACGTCGTTGTACGAGTTGACCCGCATGCATCCGTTTGTCGGATCGACCCTGCAGGTCATGAACATTATGTACTCGTATATGCTGCCAACTGCCGGCGTGACATTTAACGCGGACATGAAACGCTATGAAATGTACATAAATCCCTATTTTTTCTGCCGTTCTTTGAATGATAAACAGCGCGTCGCCGTGCTCATCCATGAGATGGCCCACATCCTCAATCGTCATCTTATCCGCGTGCCTTTCATGAAAGTGTCTGATCACAAGCGGATGTTGCTCAACGTGGCAGGCGATCTCGCGATAAACCAGACAATCCAGCATCTTCCGCGCGGCTGCAAACAATGCCCTCCCCTCGAAGACCAGAAGCAAGGCGCTACCTGCGAGAATGAGTTGTGCCCCGGCATGTGCCTCGACGTGGCCGACTACTACGATGAAGACGAAGCCACCGGCAAGAAAACACCGTGGCCCAAAAATAAGCCGATGGAGATCTACTTCGAGAAGCTCATGGAGATGTACGAGGAAAACCCAGAAGATCCCGACACCAAGAGCATCCTCGTCTCGTCTGCTACCACTGACAACCTAGACGTCTCTCCTTCCGGATCCAAGCGCGGCAAAACCCTCACGTTCAACGGCAACGGCGCGCAAGTCGTTGATGGCCGTGACCTCAAGATTGGCCAGAACGTCCTCGTCAAGGATCAAACTGATGCCAGGGATAACGGCATCTACGTCGTGACGGCCGAGGGCGACGATTCTTCTCCTGCGATTCTTACCCGCCTCGAGGCTCATGACGGCTTCGACCAGACCGGCGTCGTGAAGCGCGGCGACGTCGCGGCACCCAGATACGGCACGAGTAACGTCGGTAAACTCTTCAAAATTGAAGGCGAAGCCGGTGAGATATTCGACGTCGACACTCAAGACATGATCTGGGAAGAGACGAAGGCTAAGGCCGGTAAGGGCAAAGGCAACGGCAAACCCCGCCAGTTCGACGTCCATGACTGGCACGCGAACGCCGAGGAGTCTGAGGTGCTAGACGCGACCGAAGACCTCGTCAAGCGCGCCATGGTCAAGCAGGGTCTCGGCTATGACGACCTCCCCTCGTCCATCAAAGAACTCCTGGACGACATCAAGTCTCGCAAGTCCGAGCTCAACTATAAAGGCCTGATCCTGTCTGCGATCAAGCGCTCCGCGTCTGGTCACGACCGCGACTACTCCTGGACACGCCGAAGCCGCAGGTTCGGCAACAAAGCCCCAGGCACGAAGGAAGGCGCACTGCCGAAGCTTTCCCTGTTCCTCGACACGTCTGGTTCGATCTCAATCGAAGAGCTCACCTCGTTCCTCGATATCGTCGATGAGTTTCTCAAGGTTGGCTCTAGGAAATGCGAGCTTAATTTGTTCAGCGATACCAACTACTACACCGATAAGTACAAGCTCGCCGACCGGTCGATGCAAGAGAAGATCCGCAAATCTGTCAGCATGGGCGGCACGTGCCTAGAATCAACGCTCAAGCGCATATACGAAACCAAACCTAACCTTTCGATCATCATCACCGACGGCTGCTACTCTGACGTCAAGTACGAAGAGTGGATGAAACCCGGTCAGCACATGCCTCAGGTTCTATGGATCATCTCCAAGGACGGCGTTGAAGATCATCCATTGAAAAGATTGGGCAACACGGTAAAGATACCTAAGTGAGGACAGGCGATGGCCGACATTACCAAATGTCCCGGTGTATACTTAACAGCGTCTGGGGCAAAGTCTTGCCCCTACGCTAAGGGGTGCTACCGTTACACCGTAAAACCATCCATGATGCAGTCGTATATGATGTACGGCCCGTATTCCTCTAAAAATCCACTTGGATGCGATTCGTTCTGGATTGATAGAAACCTTAGATTTACTCGAACAGATGAAGAGATAATGTTTGCAAGGTATATATCTCTTATTATTATGGATAACGTACCTAAAGTTGAATACGACGATGCTCGCGTTAAAATTCTTTAAACTCGTTGAAGAACAGGGATAAAATGATACTAGAAATTCGAAAATGGCCGGACCCAATTTTACGCCAAAAAACCGTAGCAGTGTCAGTGTTTGACGAGGACTTGGAAAAGTTGGCGCGCGACATGATCGAGACTATGCGCTCCGCGTCCGGCATTGGGTTAGCAGCTAACCAGGTCGGCGACTCGCGCTGCATGGCGGTCGTGGAAGTCCCATATCTACCTGGCGATAAAGTCGCAGAATATTTGGGCAAACCTATCGTGCTCGTCAATCCCGCCGTTGTTGAGACCGATGGCTCGGTGCTCAGCGTTGAGGGATGCCTATCGCTGCCGGATACGCAGGATACGATCCGCAGGTCTAAGACGGTTAAGGTGCGGTACCAGAATCTTTCTGGAGAACACTTAGAGATGGATGCTGAAGGACTCATGGCGCTCTGTCTGCAGCACGAAATTGACCACCTGAATGGTAAAACATTGATAGAGAAGGCATCGCGGATTAGAAAAGACATGATGATTCGGCGCCTTAAGAAAACAGGGAATTTGTGAGGAAAACATGAGTTTAGTAGATAAGATCTGGGATTTTGTAGAAGAATTGATAAAATCTAAGTGCGTCCGATGCGGAAATTCTGTCTCTGGTGGATCTAAAGGATCTAGGTGCTCTGAGTGCCGCGCTAAGTTGAACCGGGCGCGCCAAACGCCTGGCCACCCAGAGCGTGCGCAAAACAAGGCTCAGCAGGCGATCCGCCGCGAAAAGCACGGCAATGGAACTGCGACCCCGAAGTCTAAAGGTAAGGCAAAATCCAATAAAGAACTTGCGGCTAAGATCCAGCGTGCCGAGAAGAAGACAGGTCAGAAACTCTCCCCTGATCGCAAGAACAATGGCGAAGGTTACAATTCTAAGAATACCAGGGCCGTGCCAGAAAAGCTTAACCGCGGACGCCATAAAGTAGACGGCAAAAAGCTCCGCGAGTGGAAGAAGCGTCTAGCAAAAACTGGCATAACTGAACAAGAACTTAAAGTACTGCTAAAAGCAAAGCTTGAGGAAAAAGAGTAATGATTTTTCAAGTAATCGCACTTACTGCCCTAACCATCGGCGTATCCATGATCTCCTACTGGGTAGGTAGAACAGTAGCCATGAATCAGATTAAAAGGTATTTGGAAAAATACTTGATGATTGAGAGGGTCTCAAATCAAGTATCAAGACCGTCAAAACCTAATTTGTACGTTTTTAACGGCGGTAAAAAATCTGAGGATAGACCGTCTAAATGAATTTTGAGTTTAAAGTGTTCGCCGCATGGATCGCATCGTTTATCTTTGCGATCCTCCTCTTTCCCAAAGAGCGCGGCCGCGATAGTAGCCTTATATGGCTATTCTTCGTGGCGCCTTTGGCATTTATCTTATTGCTGGGTTACCGCGTTTCGAGACTGGACGAAGAACCTATAACTGTATCGAACAATGAGTTTATAGTCAAATATAAACTTTTTATGTCGCTGCACAAGCTTAAGGTCCGCAGCATAAACAAGATGATCCAGCGTTAATTTCCGAATCAAATGATCTATATCCGTAAACCTGCGAGGTATAAATCATGCTCACTCAGATTCACTTAAAGCTGATCGAGCTCGACCGCCGGAAAGAAGAAGTAAAGAAGTTCTTCGAAGAATACAAATCTGCCGTAGATGCACTGGTCTCACAGCACGGCATCAATCACGCTTTTCAAGATGACCAGGGCATCGTTTATCAATTGGTCGAATTAGACGGCAAATGGGTAAACTTTGAAAAGTTTGGCGTCGAGCGGACTAAGCGCCCCGGTGAGGCGAGAGGATCCCTCTCCGTCAAGAAGGCCAAAGAACTCGGCTTCAACGTAAAAGAATAAGAGGAAAAGATGGTTATTCTTAAAGATTCTTACTATGAATCCATGGACCCGATATCGCAGATGGTTGAACCGCTCATTTCGCCTCTGCTAGATGTGGCAGAGATCATACCGCATAAATATGCTATACCATTTTCTCAAATAAGAGATCGTGTTCTTGAGTCGTTTAATCTTCTCAATCATAAAGATTCATCTATTTCACTGCAAAACGTATATAACAGTGCATATTTCTCAGCGGCCGAGCTGCTAATCGAGCACACCGACGCAGAGAAACATCTACTGAAACTGGATAATGCGCACCGCGGGTACTACAAAGATCTCTGGGACGTCACCATGCCCATGGATAATATATCGTTTGAGTTGACGCAAGCTGATTCTGCAGACTTCGGAGAAGTCATCCTGCATTTCGACGATAGCGGTCTAAAGCCAGAAATACTAAAAAATAGATTTTTACTTATTTTTCGAGAAAAAATCAACAAGGCGTACGCTAGCAAAGAGCAAGTAAAGCTACTCGTCGATAGCCTATCCTTAAGTCCCAGCCTGGTTAAAGGCAAAACTCACAACGCCGTTTACCGTATCGCGTGCGAGCTTAGCGAACTTATCGATGCAGATAAGTGGCGGATTAGATCTACATCTGTGATGGTGGATACCGCAGATGCTATTGTTAGGGTTTTAGAAGCTAAGCAGGGCTGGGGAGAAGATCTTGCAAATCTTGTGCATCTTAAAATAATGACCCATAGCAACAGTCCGATTTATACTTTCACAAAGGTAAAAGAATGAACTACGTTCAAAGCCTTAAGGCAGATATAGCAAATCTCTCTGTCAAGGTGCTTATGAAAGCAGACCATCGCCACACCTGGACAGGTAGGAATAAGTCAATTCGCTTCGAGACGTGCATAGAAATAGATACGCCAAACAAATTCATTGACTCCCTCTTTATAAGGGGTACCATCGACGGCGGCGTCAGTCTTGAAGACACCTACATCCGCGTAGTAGAGAATGCGACTCAGCGATGCGTAGATTTTCTAAAACATACACCTAAAAAAAGCAAAGTCGCCCAAAAAGGTGCAGAAGATCTGCGCGCCATATACCGAATAATGTGGAAACTAGCAGCAGACGACGTGATATCCGAAATTATATTGCGCACATGCGACGTGATCGAAAAAGATCCTAAATTCACTGTCAAAGACATGCTTAACGTAGTTAAACTGCTCAAGGTTCGGGCATCCCAGCACGTATCAAATCTTTTTACCGAGGAACAAAAATGAGAAAAGTGACCAACGAAGACATTAAAAAATATTACGGCATGGTTGACCATTACATTCGCAAGTCGGTGGTTAAAAACTGGAACGAAGCATCAATGGTTAAATCCAAACAAAATGTTGCACTAGGCAATTCCGGTCTGACCGTGGCAGATATCCGCCAGTATCTCCTGATGGAGGTGGTCGTCGGCCTGCAGAAGTATAACCCTGAGTACAGGACGGCAGAAGGCTTGCCTGTCAAAGAGTCAACCTTCATATTCCGGCACCTTCAGAATCGCGGCGGCCAGATGATGAAACGCGTCACCAAGCGACGCTCTGGCTACGGGTTCTGGACCGTTCAGATTGAGAAGGCCTTAGGCGAGACCAAGGAAGAAGCATGAGAACTTACAATAACATACATCAAGCGTATTTAGGCACGATCCAAGATGTCCTAGACAATCCAGATTTTATCTGTGCTCCTCGTAGCCAGAGGATACTAGAGAAGACAGACTATTCATTTCGAGTGCGAGTGCCGTCTTCTGAGCCGGTCGTCACAGCCGATCCAGAAAGAAACCGTATCATAGCAGAGTATACGGCAAAAGAGATGGCCCTATACGATTCCTGCTCAAATTCAGTTGAGGACTTCGCTAAAGCTTCTAAGTTTTGGGAGAAGATCGCCAACCCAGACGGGACGATCAACTCGGCTTACGGGTATCTGATTTGGAGTAAGAGATCTCAAGGCAACCCTGAGATGGAAAGATGGATAAACCCGTACATACATCCAAAACTTACAGATCGCACTCCCTGGGAGTGGGCAAAGCAGACTCTCATTGCCGACAAAGACACACGCCAGGCTGTAATGGCATTCGCACTACCCGAGCATCGCTGGGCAGGCAACAAAGATCAGGTTTGCACCCTGCACGGGAACTGGCTGATCCGCGATGATTTGCTAAATTTGTCAATCGTTATGAGGAGTAACGATTTGTCGAAGGGGCTAGTGTACGATCTGTCGTGGTTCGTGAGCCTAATGGATAAGATGGTTCAAGAGCTAAAACCTACTTACCCAAACCTCCACAAGGGAACTTACACGCACACTGCGCACTCAATGCATATCTATGAACGCGATATTCCGCAGATGAAGAAGATGCTGGGACGCAGTTGAGCTGATTAACTTGGGTATAAAAAATCAAAGGTTAATCAACGTTTCGGAGAAATCATGAAAAAGATCGCGTCATTTCTAATGTGCATTCCGCTGTTCTTGGGGGCAAACGCTGCCGCGGCGACTACTCGCCACGTGGTTCCTAAAGGTGAAAGAACTTTTTATATCACAGGGCAAATCGACCCATCTGCTCTACCTGTAGCAAATGGCATCGAAAGGGTGTCTGCTGCAAGTTCAGATCCAATTCATTTAGTTATTAACTCTCCCGGTGGCATGGTGCTTGTGGGTTTTCAGGTAGAGCAGGCGATGGATATCGCACGCAGCCGTGGAGTTAAAATTGTGTGTACTGTTGGCGTTATGGCGGCAAGCATGGCTTTTCAGATCCTGTCACACTGCGACGAGCGGTACGCACTAAAGAAAACCCTTTTGTTATTTCATCCAGCTCGAGTGATTGTTAGAGATCCGATGACTGCCGACCAAGCACTCATGGTTGGCCACGAACTACGAAAAGTAGACAAGCGAGCCGACAAAGAAAACACCGAGATGATGGGCGTAAAAGATCCAAAATGGCTTGAGCTGCACAATCGCAACGAAACCCTTTGGGTCGCAGAGGATCTCGTGGAAGAGACGCCTAAAAAATGGCTCAAGATCGTAGATGAAATTGAAACGCCAGATGGCATTTTTAATCTTGAAACTAGAACTGGTTCTAGCTCTAATCTAAATGAAAAATCTCAAGAACTTAGAAATCTACCGTGGATCATAGTGAACGACTGATATGGTTTCAGAAACGTCTGCAGCTCAATGGTTAGCAGATCACGTTGGTGCCGATTGGCTTAATGTGACGCGAAAGTCTAATGACGTCGTCGGTACCAACTTTTTAGTAACGCTTAGATTCAATAAAGATTATTGTCAAAGTCTGATGAAACTACACTGCGATTACTCATCTCATGCAGAGTTGCATCAAACTTTGATAAAACACATATCTCAGATGCGCGACGAATTCTTCCTGCTTAACATGCACGCTCTTCCCAATGAAGAGGGTGTAGAACTCGAAACTCGGTCAAGGAAATAGCATGGGGTGCGATTCTCACTTCTTTCTAGAAAGAAGAGTAAATAACGGCCCATGGCACTTAGACCCAGGGCATAAGTTTCTTGAAGATCCTAGGGATGGAGGAGTCCATCCTTTGGAGATACCCTCTCTCTCTGGGAGAAGTTATTATTTGTTTGGCTTGATTGCAGGAGTCAGGTCCTACGACGTAACTCCTATCGCACAACCTCGTGGCTTGCCCAATGACGTTAGCAAAGAAATCTTATCTTATTTTACAGATTACAAGCCAGACTTTCACACGCCGACGTACTTAACGCCTAAAGAGCTCGAAAAAGCTTTAAATAAATACTATAAATATATAAGAAAAGCGCATCCTGAAACTGATGAGCTCTATCTATCCTCGCTAATTGACGCCCCTGCAGAAGACGCTTTTAGATACAACACGCGACTAAGTGATGATTTCATCAGGATTAACTCGTCAATCATAAAATATATCCGATCCCATCTTGATTGGGAAAAGGTAGAGAATAAATTATTAGGCGCAAAGAACAAAACCGAGTACAGAATAATCGTCTGGTTTGATTCGTAATTGATGGAGATTTCTATGAGCTCTTCCGATGGGTTTGTGCCTCAGATCGAGTCTATGGACCTTAGATCGCTATATGATCAACTTTTTATCGTAGCAGTCTCAACTGGCGCCAGAGATGATGGACGTCTTTTGGCGAAGACTATCCATGGCCCGTACTCATTCGACGAGATGCTGGGTGAAGTTGGAAGAATGTGGAACGAATCGCAAGATAACGCGAAAGTGTACATCCTAGAAAAAGATTATAAAAAGAAGCCTAAATGGCTAGACGCCAAAACTATTGACTATATTCAGGCAAAATACGTGGATATAATCATGGAGCGCATGATTGGATCAGATGACAAGCCATATACGGTTGTAGCTGGCGTGGTAGAAGATCGCGAAACAGAAGAAACAAAACAGCAGGAGAATACTGATGTCTGATTTAATTAAAGAATACGCTGGCGGTATGCCATGCAAAGGTCACGCAGAAGACGGCGATTCTTTGCTATGGGCCGGTCTCCTTCATGCATCTGGGATGAGGTTGGATGAATCTATTGTCGCATCCCAAACAGATGATGGGCAATTTTTTAGATCCCCTCTGCGTGCAGAGAACGCTCGCCACGGTTTAGTTGAACTGAATTCATTCAGTCGAGATATGTCAACTGGACTTAATTTGGCCGCCGCTGCGGACTCTGCGCCATTTAAAGTTATTGATGCGTACGAGGCGTGGATTGATTATATCCGTAAAAATGGATGCAGGGCATGCAAAGACACCGATGGCAGATGCATAATGACGCCAGCTAACTTCTGGATGGCTTCGTACGCCGGAGCAGACAACATCCCAGTTGGGTATGAGCTTACAAGATGGTTAAATAAACCCTATTTGCTTGTGGCGTCTACTTTTAACCCCAAAGGGTTCCAACTTCATCTAGTTGGCGTAAGCATATTCGCCATGGTTTTCCATTATGGTTCGCGAAAAAAGCTCCCTATCTCGCTGAGATTGGCCTGCGCGATGCTTAAACGACGCCAACCAAAAAACGCTTTCTTCGCATGGCTAGCTGGTGACAACGAGCATGCTAAAAAAATTAATGACGCTATCAAAGCACACCTAGCGGTCAACGGCCAGGGCGACAGAAGGCACCAGTGGTGCTGGGAGCGCGACGACGCCGAAGAAGCTTGGCGCGATTCTTGCGGGTGGGATGTAGAGTTTATTGATAATTTACTAAAACTGTCTATATAACATAGAGTAAACGTATGGTACGCTCAGCGATCGCAGTTGCATTGCTCACCTTTTCGACAAGCGCCTTCTCTTTTGAAGAGCCAAAATGCTTGTCGAAGAACGTTGATTTCTGGTACGACGTGTACACGAAATTTGATGAAGGTGACGCGCTGATACTGGACGCCGAGTCTCCTGATCTTACCGTAATAAACAAGGCAAAACTGCCGCTGGACGAAAAACAAAGAAAACGGTTTCTCAAAAACCTAAAAAAGTCATACGAGAAAGATTCTAAGAAGGTTAGGATCGTGACCGGTATACGGTCTAAGTTTGTAGAGGGTCTCAAGAGGGACGCCAAATACCGCAAAGACGTGGAACACCAGATTAAAAAACTAAATCTGCCAATCGAACTTTCGGCGCTTCCGCATGTTGAGTCTAGCTATAACCCGAGGGCAAGATCTAAGGTGGGCGCAGTCGGCATGTGGCAAGTCATGCCCGCGACAGCCAGGATGCTGGGATTCAATCCTAAAAATTTGTTCTCGCCCAGCTATAACACTAAAGTAGGTCTAGCCGTCTTGATGGACGCCTTTTCTAAGCTCGGATCATGGCCGCTCGCGATAACAGCGTACAATCACGGCGTCAACGGCGTGTCAAAGGCAGTAAAAGAAACCGGCAGCACAGATATTTGCACAATAATGTCAGAGTACGATGGTCCCAGGTTTGGAGTATCGAGCAGAAATTTCTACGCGAGCTTTCTTGCCGTTTTGAGAATCCTGAAGGATGAGGGCGTACTGGATGAGTGAAGTTGGCAAAATACCCGCTCTCGACAAGGGTTTTGTGCAGCTTAGATGCTGCGCGCCAAACTTTCACGATTTAGAAGTAATGAAGTCTGAACTGTTCCGCGGAAACCTGACACCACAGCTGATAGAAACTGTCCACGTCTACTTAAATGTTAAGTGTCCATACTTTCTTCTGATACCTTTGCTGTCGTCCGGAATAAAGGCGATATCTCGCCCTGGAGCGCCCAGCGACGCGTATGTGCCTAGGGTAGACGACATAAAGTCCGGAAACCATGAATCGGATCTAGAGATCCAATACTCTATGAATCTGACCATAGATTCGTTAATGCTCAACCAGAAAGCTTATGCTAAAGATGGCTGCAACCCGTTCGTTGCGTCGGTGACCACGCCAGTCGCCGCATACTGGGAAGGAGTGATGTTTGGCCTGATGAGAGACTGGGTGCGCTTCGCTGCCGCACCTGGGCTGCACCCTCTGGTAAAAGAGTACCAGAAATCAGTTGTGGATGCACTTTCTGTAGAATACAAAAACATTAACGATATCATGCGTATAATACCAAAATGAAGAAGACTAAAAAGCCCAAAAAAGTCGATGCCAGCGAGCCAGAGCTAACATACTGGACCGAGATAACGTATATCTGTCCAACTCGCGGCAAAGTGACTGAAAAAGTTCAAGTGAAGAAACTTAAACCGCAGCCCGTACCCGATGTGGGTCAGAAATACGAGCTAGAAATTCTTAAAGAAGCGGCGGAAGATGACGAATAACATCTTAAAAAAGACGCTAGAAGCTAGTCAGATTGACTACAAAACGTACATAAATCTCAGCGCCTATTTTAGGACCTATTTGTCCAACTGCGCCAAATTTGGTATCCCAAATCCTAAGAGCTCATTTGGGACGAACGACGTAGTTATTAGAAATATAAATAAATCGCCAGAAACAGACGCGTATGGTGTGACTAAGAAATGGAAAGTTGTAGCATGCGCGTATGGACTAATTATTGGTCGAAGAATACTTCCTAAGCGATTGGGCCGGATAGAAGTCATAAACGATATAGCGCGCTCGCAGCATCAGGTGACGGTAGAGCCAGACCCTGACCTTATCGACAGCTTCTTGCTCGGCGAAGAATCATTCGATCCAAACTCTAGACTGAATAAAAGTCTAAAACTTAGAAAACAGGCCTCAAAGTATAATAAATCTATATCCAAAAAGATCACTGCTCACAACGAGGCAGAAGATTATTTTGAATCACTTTCCGAAGGCGATGTCATATACTCATCGTCTTCTTTGATAGGTCTCACCACGCATCCGCGGTCTTTTACCGTGGTAAAGATTATACGCACCATGAAGTGCGTAGACTTCATAATAGTTCGTCTCAAATCATCGACAGAGATATCTATAAGGCCTCGATCGATATTGAAATGTTTTGTAACGACGCAGCAACCGTACCCATTATCCAAGATAATCTCAAAATGAGACCATCAAAACTGTCGTTCTACATGGCCATGGCCGAAACAGCCGCATCTAGGTCGCATGACTTAGAAACTAAGGTTGGCTCGGTGTTGGTTAAGGCTGACACTGGGGCTATCATAGCCACAGGCTGCAACGGCTTCGTTCGCGGCGCAGACGATGAGAAGCTTCCGGGAACGAGACCTAAGAAGTACGACTACATAGTGCACAGCGAGATGAATCTGATCGCCAACTGCGCGCGGCATGGGGTTTCTACAGAAAACTGCTTCGTGGTGTGCACGATGACGCCGTGCAAAGTCTGCATGAGGATGCTGTGGCAATGTGGGATAAGCCGAGTGGTGGCTAAGAATAAGTATCGCGACTTTGATTCTATACTGACGATGGGCGACCTATCGGTCTCAATAAAAGAAGTTGAAGGTCTTATAGATCTAGAGTACGGAGGCAAGAGATGAAGGTACTTTTTGTTGGTTCAAATCCTGGATTCGCAAGCCCAGACAACTCTGCATTTCATCCAAGTTCTAAAACCCGTCTAACATTAGACTCATGGCTCAGGGGCATAGATTGCGAACGTCACTACGTCAACGTAGCAGACTATAAAACCCCTAACAACCGAGCGCTGACATCTAAAGAGATCAGATCGCTTCTGCCGTCTTTAGAGGCAAAAATTTCTTCACATAAAGATTGCAAGATCGTAGCCGTAGGTTCAGCAGCCGCAAAGGCGCTGAAACTTATTGGCGCAGATTTTCTTGCCATACCGCACCCGTCGGGTCGCACTCGGCAATACAACGACAAGGCTTTTAAAGCCGCTACGATAAACGCTTTGATTTTATTTATAAAAGGGTATAATATCAATACGGGTGTTTGATCTGCCTGCAAGTAGATCATGAACGATGCGACCGCTCCGTCTTTGCAGAGAACCTGTGCGCATCTTAGCCTGCTATTAAAAGGGTGGAGAGGAAGTCAGGACCCTTTTATCAAATGGAGTACTTATGGGTTTCCATGTTCCTAGTGATTTCGCTGATTTTAATCTCTTTAATCCTTTTCATTATTCATCCGAATCAATTAATAGACACAACGCGCAATCAAAAAGGAGAAAGCGCATGGTTACTCCCCGCAATCTTTCCAAAGTCAACAGCAAAAACTACACCGCAGCTTTTGACGGCCTCCGCGACAGCGTGAAGTTCACCCTCGCGTCCTCAAAAGACCGGTTTCCAACCGTCACAGCTGGCCGTCTCGGCATCCCCGCTCGCAAAAATCTGAACAAAATTAAAGTCATCTTGGCTTCCAAGAAGACCCTGGCCTCTGGCGCCGGCACTACATACGAAGTAGAATTTCGCCTAAACCGCTTCGTCACTAGCAGCAACGCTACCTTCATCGCTACCAACTGGCCAAAAGGTCTCCGCAAACCTAAGGTTGGTCAACCTTACGAGTTCGCAGTTCTTTCGATCGAGTCTGCCTAATTCAGATAGGGGTTTCGCCGTGAACATCTTTTTTACGTCCGCTGATCCAATCGAATGCGCAATAGCATTAGATGACAAGCGCCTAGTTAAGATGCCAGTCGAGTCTGTGCAGATGCTATCGTCTGCTATGGCTCGACACGGCGGAACCCCTGTATACCGCGTCGCCTGGACCAAGCATCCATGTACGATCTGGTCCGGCGACTCCCGCGAGAACTTCGAATGGCATCTAGAGCATTTGAAAGCGATGAATGATGAATTTAGAATTAGGTATGGTAAAGACCACGGGTCGTTTAATGCGGGTTACGCTGCGCTTAAAGCTCAGATCCAGAGGATACCCGGCATCGGTCTTACGCAGTTTCCTAATTGCTCACTGTTCAAAACTGTATCCGACGTTCACGAAGCTTACCGATTAGGTTTCCACGAGAAATGGAAGAACGATAAGCGCGCTCCGCGGTGGACTAACCGCACGCCACCATCGTGGTACAACCCCCAAGAATATAAGGGGACAGCGTAATGATCGATAAATTAAACGCGAGAATGATCGATCTCTCTGAAGAGGCAGAAGTTCTGATCAACAAAAGATCAGAGCTACACGACGAGATCGAAAAAATAAATGTTAGATTAGCCCACTTAGTGGGCGCCATGCAAGAACTGGATTCACTTAAAAGGAGTTTAGAAGATGGTAACGCGGAAGAAAAGCAAGTCTGAACCTAAGAAAGTCGCAAAAAAGGTTCGCGAACCTAAAGTTCGAGCGAATAAAGCAGAACAATCGTCCGCGGCTTGCGCAGTTAGCGATTGCGTAAAAGCTGCGCCACAAGGCGCAAAAGAGCTCTTCTCAGAGCTTCTAGCTATTTACGGCAATAAATACTATATTTTGCTGCTTGGCGCTGCGGTGGGCTTTGCCGCCGGCGTGGTAATTGATCACTTGTTTATTAAAGGGTGATCTACCTTAATAAGGTAAAAATAAAGGCGGCTTATAGCCGCCTTTTACAGTTTATAAACCGTAAATCAATTATTGAGCGCGAAGAGCGATGTAGAGATCGTCGACAACTGCGAGACCAGCAGTTAAAACGTTGGAAGGCAAGGTATCCGCGGCAGTAACGACGTCAAAAACTGCGCCGCCGGTGGTTCCTTGCTTTACGCGGACGACGATATCGCCAACTTCAAGTTCGGCCCATTGAGCACCGCTAGCAGAAGTTCCGGTGGCTTTTTTGGCCATAACAACAGCATGGGATCCCAGGGCGGCAAGAAGCTCATTCTTGGCCGCTCGGTTTGCTAAGGCGACTTCTAGGACTCTTTTGGTTTTGGTAGACAGGATCATAGTGACTCCGATAAAGTTGAGGCGCTGCAACATGCAGCGGCACTATGGTATCAATATATCACGTTATTTACTTAAGATCTCATACATCAAAGATGCAAAACCAATCAAACCGCCAATGAAAGCGCTTATTTTTGCTACCACTTTTATGATTGTCTGCTTTTCTATGTGCGACTTCTCAAGCGGTTCTAGTCTCGAATCCATCTTGTCGTTCATAGCCTTAAGTTCGCTTAGAGCTGCCTCATTTAGCTCAGTTCTGCGCATGTGCTCTATCAGAGATTCTGTATTCTTTTCAAGCGTTTTTCTGATATAGGTGATCTCGTGGCCCATCTGGCGGTCTGTGGCGATATGCTCGCTAAAATCTTTATGAAAATCCGACATTGATGATTCTAGGCTCGAAATACGCCGCCCAGTTTCCTGGACGGTATCTTTCACAAACTCTAAGTCCTTACTAATCAAATCAACTTTATCGTTTTCCATAAAGATCTCCTACGCGCGCATAATATCTATTATGTCACACTAATGCTCCAGCTTTGTGAGTTCAGGATCGAAGACGCGGGCACTGCGACGAAGTTGTTATTCTCGTCCTCGACGATGATCTTGTGTATGACGAACTCTTCTGTGTCGCGGGTTATGAACTCTCCAGACATCTGTGAAAAGTCTGTGATAACAACAACAACGCGCTTGCTCGACGTTATTGATTTATAGATCATGTGCACTTTTTTCCAGTTTGATGGCTTAGAGAGTGTTGGGTGGCTTGCAACCGCTGGAAGTGTTTTGATCTCGTCCTTGTTGGACGCGATGACAACAGGTTGGTTGATCTCTACGGATTGTGTAGGTATTTCGACCAGACTGTTAGCCGTTTTCTGAGCGGCGGCAACATACACACTCTTGTTTCCAGCGGCGTCCTTTGCGATCACGTTAAAGTAGTAGGTCGTATTAGAAACGAGATTACTAATCAATGCGTGCGTTGCGCTAGAATACGCTTTAACGATGGTTCCATTTGCCTCAGTGTCTGCAACTGTTGAAAAGTCAGGGGCGACGCCTAAGTTAGACATAGCCATTCTTAATTGATACTGAATCTGCGAACCAGTGGACGTATTGTCTTCTGCAGGGTTCCAAGTCACGATCATGCTATCTTTATCAACAGAGTTAAAAATAATAGCACCACCGCCGCCTGGTGTTGGGCCTGTTGTATCGGCTAATGTTGTCATAGAAACGGCATTATATGCAGACATGTTACCGAAAGAATCTCTTAACACAACATTAAAATAGTATGTAGTTAGAGGACTAAGATTTGCAATCGTAACGACCGAAATATCCTTAGTAAAGGACTTTACTTGCGTGCCATTACTCAACGTGGTAGGGAGATCCTCCATATCGTTTGAATACGACATATACACCGCATATTGCAGCGAACCTTCGGAGGTGATGTTATCGCTACCTTTTGTCCAATTTAACACGCAGCTATCGGCTGTCACCATTGACGCACTCAATATGCCCGAATTACCTGGCGACGGAACTGTTGTGTCTATGATTGTTGTCGCATAGGTTGGTGCGTATGCAGCCTCATTCATTGAGCGATCTTCAACTATTAGGTTGAAGTAATACGTAGATGATGGATTTAAACCTGTAACTGTATAACTTGTTTCACCGTTTACAAATAAAGCACAAAATGTTCCGTTTGTTTTTGCCTGAGCGACAGTGGTAATGTTATTACTTAGCGATCTATAGAGCCTGTATTCAAAATCTGAATTAACATCGACGTCATCAGACGCAGGCGACCAAGACAACGAAACGGACGTTTGCGTTATGCCAGTAGTCAAAATAGCACCATTAGCGCCAGGTACAGGCGGGGTGACATCTGCTGCAGTGTATACGGCTCCAGCTGTGTATGCTGTTTTGTTTCCAAACTCATCCTTCGCAACAACATTAAAGAAGTACTGAGTTCCAGGTTCAAGATCGGTTATTATAGCATACGACACGTCTGCTAAATAATCTTGCACCAAAACTGAAGCCGATTCCATTTGATTTACGCTTGCAACAGCCGTAAGAAGTTGAGACATATACACCGCGTATTGTATCTCATCTTGTGGTGTTGACTTATCAGTTGCCTTAACCCAAGACACGCGAAGCTGTTGTTTTTCAATCTGACTAAATGTCAACGAACTGTTTGAAGGCAGCAGCGGACCAGAAACGTCTGCAGATGTTGCCACCGTTGTGGTTTGGTATACCGCTTTGTTACCGGCGACGTCCATGACCATAACGTTTGCATAGTAAGTAGTATTAGGCATCAACCCGGCAACGGTCGCTGTATTCACATCCGACGTGAAAGGCATAGCAATTATGCCATTTTTAAATGTATCAACCGTGTTTATGTTATTTTGCGTAGATACGCGAACTTCATAACGTAGACGATTCTGAGCAGAATAATCGTCAGAAGCCTTATTCCACCCTAAAACAAAACTAGATTCATTAACGTAGCTAGTTGTAAGAGCTCCGCTTACCCCTGGCGTTGGCGCACTAGTGTCATTAAATGTCCAAACCCTAGCCGCATTGTATGTGGTATGTGCCGCAGTGGCATCTCTGACAACTACGTTCACCATATATTCAGTGGCGGGAAGAAGGTTGGTGATCGTGAACGACGTCATGCCCTGAGTGTACGGTGATGCTTGTGTAACCAGTCCCTGCTGAACATGTACCTCAATGTTATCAGCGTTGTTCATCGCAGGGAATTCATTTTTCAAAAAAGCATTAGTTTTACGAGTCGCATAGTAAACAGCATACTCAAGAGATGAGGCCGCTTGAGATTCATCAGATGCGGGAGACCAAGATAGATTTAATGAGCCAGATCCGGCAACGACAACGTTAATCTTGCCGCTATTGCCGACGACAGGTGCAACCCACTGAGAGGATGTTTTTGCAAACACTGACGCATACCCGGATCTATTACCAGCAGCGTCGACTGCCATGATGTTGTAGTAAAAACCAGTATTGCCAGGCAGATTAGAATCACGGAACTGGACATAGCGAGTTGAATTGTAAATTAACTCATACGTATACGGATTAATCCACGGGACTACAACAGCATTGCCGACGTAGGTGCCGTTTGAAATCATCTGAGCAACAGTTGAAATATTGTTACTAGACGAGCGGTATACGCGATAAATTACGTTTTGTATGGGCGTAACGTTATCAACAGCGACAGTTGCGTTTAAGTTGATGTAATTATAGCCAACGTGAGTAATCTCGATATTGCCGACACCAGGAACAACAGGTGCGGAGGTGTCGTTAAGTGTTAGCGCATTCACTGGTGCATAAACTGATTTATTGCCAGCTTGATCTCGAACAACAACGCCAAAGAAGTAACGAGTGTTTCTATTCAGTTCGGTTGCCGTATAGCTGCCGGTGTTAACAGTCCAATCGAGAATCTTAGTGCCAGCTTCGACAGACGCAACTGTTTGCGACATTTGACTGGTTGAACGATACACTGCATACTCTAACAGGTTGGAAGCCGTCTTGTTGTCTGTTGCCAATCCCCACGTCAACGATATTGTGGTATCGGTTACGCTACCGGTGCTCAGCGAGAGCGGCGCAATTACCGGCGGAATGTTTTCATTAAGCGTGGACGTAGCCAAACCTGTATACGCAGTTCTGTTTCCAGCCCCGTCGCGTGCGATTACGTTAATATAATACGGAGTTCCATCTGTTAAACCGGTAATTGTGTAGCCATTTGTCGCAGCTATACCCAATCCACTATAAGTACCAGATATAACTAATATCCCGTTTGCCAATATATTTGACACGCTGCCGATATTGTTAGAAGTGGAGTAATAAAGATCATACTGTACGGTAGATGGGGAATGAATATCCGTTGCTTGACCCCACGAAACTTTGATACTGTTTGGCGTTCTGTTTACAAGAGTTAATAACGTGGAATTGTTCAGTATTGGTGGGTAAATATCACCCGGCGTAGTAAATGTAATTTTAGAATACGCGGTTTTATTGCCCAAAGAGTCTTCTGCGACAATGTTTACAGAATACTGCGTACTCATTGCGGCGGTCGCATCTGGAAATTGAAATTCAGTTCCATCGGTGCCCATCACAACCCAGCGTCTTACATTGGTGATGCTTTCGATCTCTTGAACGGTCGACATCGAAGGGCTGCCAGGCGCAATGTATACGGAATATTTGATATTGCCTTGCGATGTCTGATTGTCCGTTGCGGCATTCCAACTTATCTTTACAGTGGGCGACATAGAAAGTGGAGAAGAAATGGAATTTGTTATTAAAGATATGTTTGAATTGCTTACCGAAGGAGCGGTGACATCAACTTGCGATCTGCCTGCTTTCGACACGTATGCGGCCTTATTACCCTCGGTGTCTCTTACGATAACATTAAAGAAATAAAATTGACCGGGTACAGGCACGATTACGTCGTAAAAACCGCCGTTGGTAAATGTAGCCCAATCGCGTACCACAATACCGTTAGCTTCTGCATCCGCAACCGTAGATATGTTGTTTAGCGGAGAAATTACGATCTTGTATTGATTTTGTGAAAAGTGCGAAAAATTATCAAGAGCCAGTCCATGCTGAATCGTGACAGCGCTATATCCATTAGGCGTTAACGTCAAAATTCCTGAGTTTCCTGGAACTGGAGCCGAAATATCTGACGAGTTTCTGCTGCTGACAGTTTGATATTTTGCCTTATTCCCACGGGAATCGCGCACAACAACAGTATAGTAACGCGTTAATGACGCGACTAGGCTGATATTTGCGGTCACCAAATCTTTAGTGAAAGGAATTTCAAATGCCGCGCTAGATCCAGGCGCAGAAATTGCATCTAACGAACCTAAATTAGATTCATCAGAACTATAGTATAAGGCATACTCTAGATCAAGCGAGTTGGTTATGTCGTCTGTGGCTCGAGACCACGACATCGTAAAACCAAAAGATGTTACATTGGATTTTGTAATAAAACCACTTGCACCCGGCACTGGTGGCACAGCGTCTTGCTGAGTTGTCTTTGAGAAAGACGAGTATAGTGTTTTATTGCCGGCTTCATCTTTTCCAATAAGAGCAAAATGATACGTAGTGCCGGAGTTTAAATTCGGCACGACGATATCAGAAGTGCTGGCTATATAATCTCTTGCTAAGATCCCGTACTGCTCAATGTAAGCTATACTAGTTGAGCTGGTGGGCACTCTATATAAGGCATATTGTATGTTTTGAGAAGAAGTGAGATCGTCCTGGGCGGCCGAGTAGGAAACAGTGATTGAATTGTAGTCTGCCGTAGCGGTTGGCTGAGAGCTGTAAGTTGGACCAGTTGTATCTGCGAGCGTACTAACAGAGGCAGACGTATATGCAAGCTTGTTTCCTGCGGCGTCCCTGGCGATTACGTTATAGTATTTGGTGGAGTTTACAGATTTACCTGTAACGCTAAAAAACTGTGAAGCAGTGTCAGCACCAAAGAACTGAGCTATCGCTGTGCCATTTGATTCTGCGGCTGCAACAGTGCTAATGTTATTAGAACTAGATTCATAAACTAAATAATAGATGCTGGTTCTAGAAGAAAAGTCGTCAGAAGCAGAGTTCCAAGTTATTTTGTATCCAGTGAAAGAGTGCTCACTGAAAGACAGCGACGCGTTCGATACGGTTGGCGCGATATCATCAGCCTGCGTGGTTGCGCCAACTGGATTATAAGCTACCTTATTGCCGGACGCATCCTTAGCTATAACGTTGTAGCCATACAAACTACCGGGGAGAAGAGAGGAATCTGTGTATGTCGCTATATTTGCTGTGTACGGCATCAATAGCGTACCCATTGATTCCGTTGTGGCAACGCTACCGGTGTAACCTGCCGTAAAAATTGGCACACTATAAACTGCATACTGAATTAGCGGCTGCTGGGTGACGTTATCGCTTGCAAGCGGCCATGTAAGAGTTACACTAGTTTTTGTTGATGTGTAAGATATTGGGGCGCCGTCGGTAACAGGTATGGGCGGCGTCAAGTCGGCCAGGGTGGCGCTTGATATAGTGTCGTATTTAACTTTGTTGTTAGCTAAATCGCGACCGATAATTGTGAAATAGTATGTGGAGTTCAGAGCAAGATCGGATACGGTTGCTTCTATTACAGACGAGCTCACACCGGTCACAGTTTGCGAAAGAGTGCCATTTGCCTCAGCGAGTGCCAGAGTTGACATATTGTTAGAGGAAGAGTAGCGGATATCGTAGCGCATACTTGACGCAGACGAGATGTCGTCTACCGCAGCAGACCATCTTAAGGTGATAGAAGAGTATGTTTGATCTTTAGCGACAATAGAGGAGTCGGAAATCGTTGGAGAAATAAGATCAGACAGTCCAGAAACTTGGATTAAAGAAACAGCGCCAGCAGAGCTTGCGGTAAAATTAGGCAAAAAGACGCGCGCTGGTTTAGAAGAATACCCTAAAGAATAGTTAGCGCCATCTAATACTGTGTCGCTTCCAGTCCACTGAGCGCCATCGTAATCAAAAACGTTGTAATAAAAGTAATCTTTTGCTGTTCGACCGTAAGACGTATAGCTAGCAGAATATATTACTGCTACAGAGTTTGAATTTACAGACATCTTGACGTCGATTATGTTATAAAAATACACAGAAAGCGACGTCATGAAGGAATTGGAATCAAGAGACCAAACGCCAGCTGATAACTTATAAACAACGAGCGGTTTGTTTAAGTTTGAACCATAATCCACGCTGGCCGCGACAGAGTATTCCGTGTCGTCTTTTCCAGCTGCACCGATTGCGAGTCGCTGGCCGTTTCCTGCCATAGATACAGAACTACCAAAGTAAGTTCCTGCATCGCACTCATCTGCTGTGATTTTCTTAACAAGCGAATTAGTGCTTAAATTATATATATAAACTGCACCAGTTCTTGTGGCGGATGGGTTGTCTTCGCCAACAGAACCAATTGCCAAAGTAGAACCGTCATTTGAAAGCGAAACATCGTATCCAAAATAATCTTCCAAACCTTGGTTTGGGTTTGATATCGTGTTGGAGAGGGCCCAAGTGCTGCCAGATCTAGAATAAACAAGAACAGAGCCAGAATTGTCAACGCTCTGCGACTGATTGTTTGTGATAGTTGCGCCAGGAAAACCGACAGCCAACACGTTTCCGCTGTCGGAAAAAGATAAGGACTCGCCAAATCCGCGAATCGAACTGGTGAACGTGGCTTGAAGCGTTAGGCTTCCGGTTGTGGCACTCGTCATGTTGAGGGCGTAAATTTTGATAGAATCTTGCGTTGCGCCCTCAAATTTTGCAGCCACTGTTGAGCCGTCTGGCGACATGGCAACCAAAACATCACCATCGGCTGCGGAGTTATCGCCAAGAACCGTGGCCACAAGTGAACTCTGCGTAGCGCTATCGCTTTCTCTAACGTATACGCGCATTCCGCTAAAAGATCCCAACACAAAACGTCTTCCGTCTGTCGAAACAGAAATCGATGTCGGTTGAGCGTTGGTTAGTAAAGAATCATTTAAAACGAGAGATGACGTTAAAGTATTAAACGAGGGCATATAAAGATTCCTTTTCAGGAAGTAAGAGTTTAATTTAGATGCAAACCTAGGAAGGGGACCGGCCAATTAAGGCCGGTCCATCGCTTAAACTGGCGCGGATGCTCTCTCACACATCCGCTAAAATAACTTTAAATTAGCCTTGGTAACGATACATTACGCGAACAATGTCACCAATCATTAACTCTTCGTCGCCGTTCTGAGCAAGACTTCCAGCGAAGGTGATTCTGGTTACACCGCCAACCACGGACAAGGTGTAATCGTCGCCAGCATGAGCAACTAGACGATCAACAGTGACCATGATAGACTTTTCGATTGCCATGTGGGCCAGATTAATGTAGCCATTAGATACGTCAGCGCTTGCGAGCACAAACTTCTCTTTTTCATGGACAACGGCGTTAATCGTGTCGATCTGATCTTGAAGAGCATTGTCAGCGGTTGTGCGCTCGGAAGCTTCATTGGCAACTTCGCTGTCGGTGTAATCTTTGGCGTCTTTGAGAGCTTTAGCAACCGAACCAGCAACGCTGTCTGCGCCCTCAAGGATATCCAAACGAGCGTCAAGGGCGTTATCAGCAGATTCGCGAGCGGATACTTCTGCATCCAAGTTGTCTTGGAGAAGATCGTCGGCAGCGGCGCGCGTAGATGCTTCAGAGTTAATCGCGGCAATGCGAGCAGACTCTTCGGCATCGATGTTGCTTTGCAGTACACCTTCGGCAGCAAGAGCACGAGTTTCTTCAGCAGAAACTTCGGAATCAGTATAATCTTTAGCGTCTTTAAGAGCTTTAGCAACAGAACCAGCAACGCTGTCTGCACCTTCAAGCACGTCGAGACGGGCATCAAGGGCGTTATCAGCAGCTAGTCTAGTAGCAGCTTCAGTGTTAAGATCGGTTTGAAGCGCAGTGTCACCGGCGATGCGGGCAGCTTCTTCAGCAGAAACTTCGGAATCAGTATAATCTTTAGCGTCTTTAAGAGCTTTAGCAACCGAACCAACAACGCTATCTGCACCTTCGAGGACATCGAGACGGGCATCAAGAGCGGAGTCAGCGGATTCACGAGCAGACTGCTCGGCGTCAATGTTACCTTGGAGCACACCTTCGGCAGCCATAGCGCGAGATTCTTCGGCGTCAATGTTACCTTGGAGCACACCTTCGGCAGCCATAGCGCGAGATTCTTCGGCAGAAACTTCAGCATCGGTGTAATCTTTAGCATCCTTAAGAGCTTTAGCAACCGAACCAACAACGCTATCTGCACCTTCGATGATGTCCAAGCGAGCATCAAGGGCATCATCTGCAGCAATACGAGCAGCTTCTTCAGCAGAAAGATCGGCCCCACTGGAGGATTCGAGGGCATCGATGGCAGCGTTGATAGAAGCCAGTTCTCCAGAAATCGTAGCAGCATAGTTGGCGTCATCGCCAAGAGCGGCAGCGAGTTCGTTCAAGGTGTCTAGCGCGCCAGGAGCCATGTCGATGATTTCAGCTACGCGGGTGTCCGTGTAGTCTTTAGCATCTTTCAAAGCCTTAGCGACAGAGCCAGCGGTGTTTTGATCGCCTTCGAGCACGTCCAAGCGAGCGTCAAGGGCGTCATCGCCAGCGATGCGGGCAGCTTCTTCAGCAGAAACTTCAGCATCGGTGTAATCTTTAGCATCCTTAAGAGCTTTAGCAACCGAACCGGCTACACTGTCGGCGCCTTCAAGGATATCGAGACGAGCGTCAAGAGCAGAGTCAGCAGCTTCACGAGCAGACTGCTCAGCAGAAACAGCGGCTTGACGTGCAGATTCTTCAGCAGAAACAGCGGCAGCGCGGTCAAGGATCTCTTGATCGAGGTCGCCACGCAGGTCAAGGGTGTAGCCGTCAAGCTGGTCAATTTGACTTTGCAGGACTGCTTCGCGGGCGTCGGTGTAATCTTTGGCGTCTTTTTCAGCTTTAGCAACCGAACCCTCTACGGTGTCAGCACCTTCAAGGACGTCGAGGCGAGCGTCCATCGCATCATCAGCAGCGATACGAGCAGATTCTTCAGCAGAGACTGCGGCGATACGAGCAGATTCTTCAGCAGAGACCTCGCTATCAGTATAGTCTTTAGCGTCCTTAAGAGCCTTAGCGACGGAACCAGCAACGGTGTCAGCTCCCTCGAGGACATCGAGACGAGCATCCATTGCGTCGTCTGCAGATTGGCGGGCAGCAGCTTCGTCAGCAACTTCAGCGTCAGTGTAGGCTTTGGCGTCGAATAGAGCCTTAGCAACTGAGCCTTCGACCGCAACGCCACCTTCGATGATGTCAAGACGAGCATCCATTGCGTCGTCTGCAGATTGGCGGGCAGCAGCTTCGTTAGAAACTGCAGTCTCGCGAGCGTTTTGCTCAGCAAGAACTTCGGCATCAGTGTAATCTTTAGCATCTTTCAAAGCTTTAGCAACAGAACCTTCAACACTATCAGCGCCTTCGAGAATATCGAGGCGGGCATCAAGGGCCTCATCGGCTGCCATTCTTGCAGCTTCTTCAGCGGCAAGATCGCCAGAGCTAGCGTTCTCGAGATTGGTGATGCTAGATTCGATGCTAGCAAGCTGGTTAGCGATCGTGGTTGCGAAATTTTCATCACCGCCAAGAGCGTCGCTTAATTCCTTAAGGGTATCAAGTACGCCAGGAGCGCCATTGATAAGGTCGGCGATCTTTTGGTCGGCGTAGTCTTGAGCGTCTTTTTGAGCTTTAGCGATAGAGCCAACGACGGTGTTTCCGCCTTCGATGACGTCTAGACGAGCGTCCATGGCGGAGTCAGCAGACTCCATTGAGCTTTGAAGACTAGAAATAGCAGAAGCGCGCGCTGAGGCTTCGGCAGAAATTTCAGCATCAACGTAGTTTTTACGAACGAGGTCGTTAGCGCCTTGAGGGTCGACGGACAGCTTTGGAGTGATACTAAATTGCCACTCGTTACTGCTGTTAAAGTAGAAAAGATCACGGTCAGCACCGGTTGTATCAACGGCGCGAACTGCTTGACCATTAAGCAGTTGCAGTTTGGATCCGTCGATTGCATTATTCTCAATAAACTTCTTTTTAATCTGAGACATGCTAGATTCTCCTAGTTGTTAGTGCACTAGGAATATTCTATCACGAGAATGTCTCCGATCTCTAGAAGTCCGTCTAAGCCCATGTTTCCCCACATAATTATGTTAGGAGACACGACCGTAAAATCTGTAGCATATATCTGCGCTGGGCCACCTTCTGGAAAAATCTTAGTCCTTGAAGGGTTTTGTACTATTTTTGAAAGTATCAAAGTTTTAGTAAGCAGATTAACGCCGGTTATGACAACCGTCTCGGTGTACGAGGCGTCGTTGAGTTTTACTATACCGCCAGACTTGGCAACATTAATAGAATTATTGGCTAAATTTAGCCAAAGTTGACCCTCAGATGGCGTAGCGGGATCCGCCGTGCGGATCTGCAGGCCTTTTTCTTGAATTGTTTCTTCTTGTCTAGCGATGTGAACTTTTTTAGGCATTTCCGTCACCTGACGTTATAACTGGCGCGTCTGTGTTAAAGTAGCGCCACACCTGACCATCGAAATAGGCTGGCTTTTGAACCTCGCCATCCTTAACGAATATCCACGGCGTCGTATTGTTTATACCAACAGGGGACAGGGGCAAACTTGCTATATCGTACACGGGCATATAATTTAAAGCAAGATCATTTTGCTGAACAGTGCTAAATAACACTTGATCAGTTTGATTTACAATCTTGAACGAAGGGAACGGATTGGAAGCGGTGCCGGTGATGAATTCGCCATCATCAGAGACGCTTAAAGCAAATATGTAGCCAGAAGGGCTTTGAAGAAAAATAGTGGCGATGTCAACGCCGTTGGTATCTGGCGGATTCACCATAATAACTTCGCCATCTTCATCGATCTCAATAGCTGCTATAGAACCATCTTTTCTTTTAAATCGCCAGTAAGTTACTACGCCGACTTCTTCATCGGAAAGCAACTCCGATACGATCTCGCCCTCGTCGGTTGCCGTGATTTTCCAGCGTCCAACTGGACTTGGAAGGACGACAGACGTTGGCGAAGCACCGATGCGCAAGACAATATCGCCGTCTTGGTTGAGGAGATTTGAAGCTTGAGTAAGAAACGCTAATTTGTTCAATGCTTCTTGCAGGTTTGTCGCGCCAAGACCGTTCAGTATTGATGAAAATGGTATTGATTCTGCTGTCGGGGTGAAGAACGTATTGAACATTATCCAACCTCCCAGACTCTAGCTTCTGCGGTTCCAGCGTTACTATGCATCAACCAAATCTTCATTGAAGCAGTGGCCGGGATGTACACCATCTGGTTGATAAAAATGGGTATCCCATTGGTCGCGTTTACGGTGTCAGCGAACCCCATGTACAAATTTTTGTCGATAGGCATAATAAACACGCCTTTGCGGTTTGCCAGAGTAGTAGTGCCACCCTTAGCTTCTACGGGCGTCGGACCAACTATTACAGCCGCACCCTGCGCAGAACCTTGAAGCGAATCAGATACTCTAGCCTCACTGAACGACGTAAACGAAAGTTTATCGACTGCAACAGCTAAACTTTTTGCCTCCCCTGGAGCATTTCTGACAAACTTCAACACATTGCCAGTGTCGTCTACAGCTATACTTCTGCGCGCCACGATTGGCGCTTCTTCGTAGGTGAAGCGCTCAATGTCCTGAGTGGCTATGGTTGGGCGCTGTTGCTCAGGTGCACTGATGGTAGATGAAATGTCATAAGTAGATAAATCGATTCGCATATTTGGGTTAGACCCCTGCGGACCTATCGCCATCTGAGTCTCAGAAAATATAGCCTTAATCTCGCCGGCAACCGACGGCTGGCTGGGATTTAGGATAACTACGAGCTGACCTAGTTTAAACGAGACAGTTGATGCAATAGTAACCACGCCGTTAGATGTACCATTTGCGGTAAACAGCTGCGACGGGATTTCTTTGTAAAACTTCTCGAGCATCCTATCAATACCCTAAATCTTGTTCTTTTTCGTTAACCATAGAATTATCAGCAAGATTCTGCTGAATCTTACTATTATAATCCAATAATACCTCAAACTCTGCGTCAGTAGGCTGCCTAACTGATACTTCTTTAAGAAGATTTTGAATGCCATCCGATTTAAACATACTAGTGTATTTCATCTTCATGGCGCCAATCCGTTGATCTTCAGACGGTTCAGGTTTTTGAGCGTACTTTTGCTTTATGTCTTTAACTTGCTGGTCAAACGATTTTTCCTTAGGTTGTGAATACTTAGCTTTAATGGCTACGATCTTATCGTCAAGATCGGTCTTTGCTGCATATCTGGCCTTTATGGCATTAAGTTCGGCCTCTGACATCTCAGCCATTGATCTTACAGGATTTTTGGCAGATTTCTTTTTATCACTTTTGGCCTGAGATGTAGCTTGTTGTGCCGCCGTGCCATACTTTGAAGACGTGTATTGGCGCACGGCTTTATTTTGACCGACGTCTTCTCGAACCTCGCCGGTACGGGTACTTTTGCGCTTTATGTTATCAGTTGGATTGTATAGATCCATGCCTTTTGGACCATAATTAGACTTCTCAATATCTTCTTTTCTAATATTCACCGGTCCGCGCTTTGGCGATATAGTCAAATCTTCCACCTGATCGTGGTGGACTTGCGTGCCGTCATGCAAGACATACGAGTTGTGCTGCTGAGGCCCCATATCTACTACGTCTTTTACGTCATGATAGCCCGGTTTGTTTTTAATCTTTATCTGCCAGCCTCTACCCGATGATTCTTCTTTTTTAACGGGTTGACAAGATCCCTTTTCATAAGGTTTCTTTCCAGGCGTCGGCTCGTATCCTTCCCAACAGCGATCGGCCTTGCCGACCATCTCTTTAAGTTCTTTTAGCTGGCGCTCAGCTTCTTTGATCTGCTCTTTCTTCGAACCACTTCTAAGAACGTCAACTAAGCGCTTATGCTCTTCGATGAGTTCTGGTTTTGCCTTGTAGAGATTTTTAAGTTCTTCTTTCAGCATTTCCATCTCCTTAACGCGAGCGCTTTTCTAGTGGGTTTTCCGTTCTTATCTTTCATAGGTCCTTTTACACCAGACATCCTAGCACAAAACGAACGGCGACGCTTTGCCCGCTTGCCCGTTGGCTTATCTTCAGTTACAGCTGTTTGCAACTTAGAGCCCGGATTTTTGCGACGATAAGCCTTCACACCAGCAGCAGTCATCCCGCCCTTTTTTGATTTATGCTTAGCCTTAAGACCTTTTTCTAGAACTTCGTCATATCCTTGAGACTGCAAATAAGCAACAACGGTTTTTTCAAGTATGTCAGAAACATCTTCACCAAAGATAACGTCGATAGATCCGTCAGAGTACAGTTGTGCGTCGATGTTTGCGTTTGATTTTGTTAAATCAGGTTCTTTAACATACGCGCCACCGCCTGATATGTGGACATCATACAATCTTTTGGCCTCGGCGCGCTGCGACGGGTTTTTTGAAAAATGAAGCTGATTTATGTATCCGGCCATAGTTGTGCGATCTTGGTGATTAGCCGGGATGACGGCCTTGTGACGAGCCATAATATTTTTAATATGATCCGGGTGGTCAGAAAGATCTTCCTTGCCAAAATGTTTTTTAGTTTCTTGTATTGCTAATCTTTCTAACTCGGTTAATTTTTCAGGTTTAACTTTAACCTTAGGCCCCGCAAAGCGACTGAGCTCAGCTGCCACATCTTTAAGAGATCCAGCCATAGGGCGTGGACCGGTAGGTGTAGTATCTGGATTAAGGCGTTTCTTTGAGTTCTCATCTTTTTTAAGAGACTCTTGGCTCTGCGATTTTAAGCAATCATCGCACAACCACTGTCTTGGACTTAATTCTTTTTGTTTGTTAGTGTTTCTGTCAAAAACAACGTTGCGAATAGGTGTAGCGGTAAGTTTAGATATTTTCTTCTTACAGCCCGGCCCAGAGCATTCAACCACGCTAGATTTAACTGCACCTTTGCGCAACGAATTCATCTTATTTACCTTTCGCTTTTTTGCCCTGAATATAATGCGCAACGCCGGAAAGATTCTGCGCCGCCTCGGTGACCTGCGCCTTTAGCCAGTCAGGGGAGTCTTCGGAGGCTTTCATATGCTCCCTGATTTCTTGGACGTGGTGGACAATCTGTTCAAGATCAGAGAACATCATTTCTGACCCTTCTTCTTTGGCCATCTCGTTAACGCCTTCTCCACCTTTAATTGGGTTGGATGGCGATGGGACGATGGAAACATCTTCTTTAGACATTTCGTTTTTAACTAGCGACCATTGACCATTTTGGGATTTAATTAGCTTTTCCATCGATTTTGCCCTTATTCTTTAGATGTTCTAGTTTGGTCTTAAGCTCTTCCTCGAGATGCTTGATCCGGAGATCCTTCTCCTTCTTGGCGTGCTCATATTCTAGATCGGCCATACGCTTAGCGTGATCGGTTTGAATATCAGTCTGATCTTTTATGCGATCCATGTGATGGTCGTGCTTTTCCTGTTGGCGCTGTTGCTCGAGATCCATAGCTCGAGCTTCGTGGTCGCCACCGCCAGGCGTGTGACCGTGAACGATATAAGCTATTTCAGAGTCAGAGTACCCCTCTTGACGAAGAAGGTCGATTAACTTCTCCTCGTCGTACTCGTCTGTATCTTGGCTGGGCGCGCCTTGCTCAGGCGCAGCCTCTTGAGCGTCAGCATCAGGACCCTGATCTCCCTGGAGAGATGAAATATCCACTGCGTCTGATTGGTCCTCGGCATCTGGGTCCTCTATGGGTTGCTGTGCGCTTTGATCTACCTCTTGACTGCCAGCAGTTTGAGCTGTATCAGCGTCATCAGGAACCTGACCTCCAGCTGACGCTCCTTGATCGTCTTCATTTTGTTCTCGCATCGGCATGAAGGCCATCTCGTGGCTGATCTGCGCCTTAAGTAGTTCCCACCTTTCGATGAGCGATTTTTTGAGCGGTTTGCGTAACGGTTCTTTGCCTGGGCCGCGGGTGATCGAGCCATCAGGGTTGGTGATCTCATGAGTATCTTCTTTGGAGAAGTCGAGGTCGTCGATCTCGCGGTGGTAAACCTTACCGTCTACGCCGTCGAGCTGGTAAGTAAAGCCATCTTCGCACTTCTCGATGCCCTTGATGTCTCGCCATTTGTTTTTATGTAGCGCTTTTGGCATTGGTTTACCTTAAGTATTTCTATTAGAAAAAGTCGATCAACAGCTTCTTTTGATAGTAATTGCGAGCAGCATCTAGTTCTTGTTGTACCTGCTCTTTTAGGTCAGCGATACGACCAGTAAGGAACTGGATACCAGGTGTACCTACACTTTGCGAAGTTCCGTCGAGTCCGATGCCGATTGAGCTGTATGGAAAAATTAGGTGACCTAAAGCACTGAGCGCCATTAGCGCGGCCATCTTCTCTATCAAGCCAGAAACCATGGCGGGGACTTTGTCTGGCTCAAAGCCGGCGCGGTATTTAACTAAAACTGCACCCGGAAAATTAAATACGCCCATAGCCATAAGCGCCATGAATTGCGCGCCGGCGAACGATGACAATACAAAACCAGATGTAGCTGTCCCCAGGACCGGCACTAGACGTATCGCACCCTCTTGACCGTTGACATACACAAATTCTAGCGGAAACTCGACCAGCGGCGGTAGCGGAGTTCCATTACCAAAACTTAACTGCACGGATTGACAATTCAGTATGGGTGAGTTGTTAAGTTTAATCCAAGCGTACTGCTGAGTCCAGATCTCGCGATCATAGTCGTGACGCTCTTCAAATGCCACGGGCGTAATAAAAATGTTGAGCTCGTGCTCTAATCTAGAAATAGCCTTAGTGATATAGTCATTAAGCGTGGTGTCGGAGATGGTCTGACCAGTAAGCGCAGACTTCAAAGGGATCCCAAACAAACTTGTCTCTTTTAAGGTTTGCGCAGTCGGCAGGGGGAGATATCTTGTTACCGACGGCTGTTCCTGCTCACTGTTCATGAACGGGAAGGGCGGATTTAATGGTGAGTTAGATATTCCCATCACTTAGTCTTTCTTTGTTTGGAGCGACATCTTAGCCGCATCAATGCGCTGCATGCGTTCGTGCTGATCTGGTTTTGCCGCGCGACGAATTACAACTTTTGGTTTTTCTGGCGCAGGTGCGGGCGCTGCACCGGTTTCAGCCGGTGTCTGCGGCGCAGAAGCTTGAGTTTGAGGTTTTAATTTTGCCTGAGAAGCCTGAACCTCAGGTTTAAGTACTGATTCAATGTATTTGCCATGTCTCTGTTGAAATAGTGAATATGGATCCCACTCTTCAGAAACGCCAGAACCCTTTTCGTCGTCGTCTTCTTTAGACTTATATCCCATATGTTGAGCAGCAACCGCTGCAGAACCGGCAAAAGAAGGTTCATCTTCTTTTATTCCCTGTTTCTCGGATTCTTTGATCTGAGATTCGCTTTGCTGTATTCCTTCGACTGGTTCTTCGATACCTTCTGATTGCCCTAAGCCTTCAGATTGTGCCTGAGGAGTTTCGCGGACAAAACCTAAAGCTAGTCTTTGCTTCTCTTCTTTTAGACGCTGCTTTCTTGCTTCGCGACTTTCTTGAAACACCTGACCAGCTTTAGCGGATCCTAGAATTTCTTTGTTTCGATCTGCGTTCTGTCGGTGCCAGTTTTTCTTCCATTCTGAAATTCGTTTAAGCTTATCTTCGGGGCTCGCATTCTTGAGCTCATCAGAGCCTAAAAAGTTTTCATATGCCTTGTTATAATCTGAATAAACTTGACTATGTGCCTGCTGTCGTTTGTGTTGCGCATACAGTTCAGGATTTTCCTCGGGAACGAGCGATTCTGCTTCTCTAGCCTTTTGCGCTTCAAGCAGTTGAGCTGCCATTGGACGCAATCTTTCTAAGATTTTTGGCGATAATTCTGTTGGGTTTATTTGCGACCTTAAGGCGTGCTCGTATGTCTCTGCCTCGCCTCGTCCGCGCTTATTAGATCCAACCTTTTTAATCGAGACCATGTGTGCTGCTTCGCGGGGATGGTATCCCGCTTGGATAAGCTTTTGCATCTGCTCAAGCTCTTGCGGGGTGTGATCCGGGTGCTGGGCCCAATCCCTACGATAACTTTTCTTTACGTCATCTGCTTTAGACAGATCTTCTATTAATTCTGACTTTAAAGCGCTCAATGCAATTTGAAGACTTTGCAAGTATTCAGCTTTAACTAAGTGCATGCCAGCGCGTTTGGTTTTAACTGATTGTATGTCTTTGATCTTTTGTTTCTGCTCTGGTGACAGCAGTCGATCTTTGTTAGATTGCCACCAGGCATGTAGAGCTTCGTGAGCTTCTTGCGGAATGGTGGTCTTTTTCCCCTGGGCAGCTAATGCACGCTCTACTAAAATATTTTGATGATCTTGATCAGCTTTAGACATCCCGCCCATCTGCTTGAAGATGTGCATTATTAAAGGCCAACGCTTAGATTTGCCTTGCTCTGCGGCAATCTCTTTGGCCTTTTCCCACTTCTTCTCTTGTGATGGTGTTTCTATGACGCCTTTTGGCATAAGTAAATCCTACGATTTTTTTCCTGGCAATAAATCCCAAAGAGCTTGCACATCAGGGGAGCGGGTATATTCTTCTTTTTTAGCCGGCGCAGCAGGTGTCGCTGACGGAGCGGTAGGCGCTGAAGCAGACGTGCCGTATTTTAATATCTGCTGAGCAGAGCGCATAGGATCGGCGCTCTTGCCAGAAGATTTTTTAGACCCTTTGGATTCGTACCATGGATCAACTTTTTTAGATGTAGGGTGGACTGGTTCTCCAACTTGCTGACCACGCGATTCGTGCGCCCCTGATTCTCGCAGTGAGTTTTGATGAGCAGTGTGAGCAGCAAAATGAGGTGTATCGTAGAAATCCTCGTGATCAATCATGTACTGCATTGCCCGATCGCTACCGTCTGGTATTTCGCTTTGCTTAAGGTCGCTTAGCTTCATGATTGGATGGTTGTCGAATGCGTGAGATTTGTTTCCGTCAAATAAGTTTTCAACTGGGTCAATAGATATATGCTTGCCATTGATTGCGACATGCTCCATTGGATATGCGCCAACGTGACCGTGGGTGCTTACTTCTGCCATTTCTGATTCATGGGGATCGTTCTGTAGGAACGACCAATCGTTACCTGCAGGTTCAAATCTAAAAGCACCCTTAGTGTCGTTTATGTATGCGTTTGGCGTTAAAAGACCTTGGTGCATCTTTCCCTTTCCCTTGCCGCCGGGCAGATGCCAAGTGTTAACTTTTTCCGCATATGCAGGGTCTCTAGCTATTCGCTGGGCGAACGTTTCTAAATTTCTTGGATGTCCTCTTTCCCACGGTTTTATGTCAACTCGATCAATCTGCAGCGCACCGCCGGTGTGTGGTTCTGCTTGAACACCGAATCTAAGTATCTTAAAAAAATTACCGGCATGCTCATTGGCTAGCTTTTTATTACCGGTTGCCAAAGCGGCTTTATAGCGCGATGCATGGTGGCTTAAAGCTTCGCGAATCATGTCTGGAAGACGACTGGATGTGGCAGGATCTTTGGTGTCGTTTTTGATCTCGTTGGCAAAATGCTTGATTGCGGCATTGGCAGCGCCACCTGAAGCTTTATTTTCCGCCATCTTGCGCAAAGATTCTATGACCTGATTAGTCAACACCTCGTCTGCGATAACTTGAATAATAGTTCTTAACGACTCATCTTCAGTCTTGCGGAGAAGAAGCTCTTTTAGAGAAGATAAGCTCATGTTAGTCCCTGTCTACTTCTAGACCGATCTGCACGTACGCCGCACCTGAAACAACGAGCGTTACTGTGTCTTTTTTGTCAGAGTTTGTTCCGCGACCAGCATTGAGATAAAAAATCTCACCCGCAGTAAGCCCTGCCGCAAGTACACCATCTAGAACTACGTTTCCAGCGGCTGTAGCTCGGACTCGAATTGCGCAGTACTTTGGCACTTCCCAGGTTCCTGAAAAACCAGAACTTATCTCACGCCACACTAGACCGACATCCGCAACTCGGCTGGCACCTGTGGGTAAATTGATGGCTCTTGACATGCAGTCTCTCCTCGTTAAGCTGAAGTAATTATACCAGCTTCCGAGGTTGACAACTTCGGAAATCAGATCTTATTTCTAAGTACCGCTTTAAGCTTAAGATCTTGTAATTGTTTAGTAATTTTAACATCGCACTTAAGATCGTTGTCGGTCAACCAATCCGGATTGGCCGACACATACGCGTGTACTTCGTCAACGTGTACAGATTGGTGATAACCCATATCGGCCACCTCGAGGAAGAGGTGCGCGAGCTTGTCTAGGTTGTCACTGATTATCTTCTGCGCGGCGGCGCGGTACTCAGGATCCACGTAGAACAGCGCGTGGCAGATCTCGTGCTCTAGAGCGTCTGAACCCTCGTTGGCGCCGATTACGTAGAACGGCTGGGGCTCGTCCACGAACGCAGCGATCAGTGCTTTCTCCCTATCAGACAGCGGATCAAAGTTACCGCGTTTAAACGGATCAAACATCGACGACGGGATATTGAAGCCAGACCAGTCATCGACGTACGAGAACGATCCGTTCTCGGCAGCGTACCATGCTTTAAACTCATCTAATGAGAATGCTTGGCCACGAAATCTCGGCGATTCGTAGCACTCTTGAAAGCGCAAAAACGAAAGGGCCAGATCTTCCTGGGTATCGAAAGACACGAGCCACACGTTCTTGAGTATTTGAGTCTTCTTCATGATCACTCAGGATCTGAGGCGGAGAAATCTAAAGCAGAGATGTTTGGCAGCAAACTAGCCAACGTCTCCCTGGTCAGGGTTAGAGTTCCACCGTCGAAGTCAACCAGAACTAGCATATCTAAAGAATATACAGATCTCGCACGCAAACTGAGCGAAAGCGATGCTTCCGGTGCCGCCGGCGAATAGTCGAACGTTAGAATCTTTCTCTGATTGCCCTCGTCAGAGGAGTAATGTGCGACGACTCTGCTGATGTTGGCGTCAACGGTCCAGTAAAGATCCGTGGCCACTGGCGCAAGCGCAGATAAGGCAGATTTATCCAGAGTCAATGTTGTTGGCGTACCTTTTACTACAGATCCAGAGAAGTTTAGTAAAGCCATGGTGGTCCTCGAATATATGGGCAATATTGTTATACTTTGGGGTAGAGAGAACGTAGATAGTTTAAAACCTCAGCTGATGTTCCAGAAAAATGAGATTTGGCGACCGTAGATCTGTGGCGCTTTACGGCCTTCGCTATCTCGTCGCGGTCTGGGACCCCGCCGCGACTCGCTATTCTCTCGCAGATCGTGTCTAACGATTCATCTATCGCGATAAGTTCGCATGGCCAAACTTGGCTGTATCTAGAGAATATAGTCGACGCCTTTCTAAATGGATCATAAAGTACTGGTTTGTCTGGGCATTGACTCGCGAGCTGCATTACCTTCAGGAGGTGCTGTTCCTTGGGCACCTTGTCAAAGGACACGTAGGAATAATGGTCTGAGAGCTGATTGCAGACCCATGATTTTCCGCTGCCAGAAGGCCCGCACACGATAATCAACCTGACTGGTGCGCTGTAGTTCGCGCGCATCCTTGCTATCCATTCATCGAACTGCGCCTCGGTGTTTTCGCGTCGACCGTACTCGTCATGAAACTCTTTATGATGTGCGTGGCATAGCGTGACGCCATTGCTTACGTCAAATCTACGCTCGACGCACCAGTGGAAGCCGTCTTTATGATGAACGGTTAAGTTGCTTTTACGCTTAACTATGCAGGCGGGCGCTGTGCACCTATTTTTATCGCGCTGTAAAACAGCGATCTCAAAAGCTTTATATTCTGGTGAGCTTCGTTCTTTGCGCTGCCCCTCAACAGCCCATCCATCAAAATCTTCAACCTCAATACTACGAACAGTGCACGAAGCCTTTATCGCTCTTCGTAAAACTTCTTCTTTGGGGGCATTCTGATACCAGACCTTAGTCGCTTGAGATAGTTTTCGTTTGGCGGATTTAGTGTGCTTCCGACCTTTAAAGGGAGACTCCATCCCTTGTTTAGACCAGTGACTTTCACTCATCTTCCTTTTAGATTCTTCTGAGACAAACTTACTTTGGTTTCGCTTTGCCTTGATCATTTCTGGTCGGTTGTGGTGACACTTATAGCACAGCGCGTTTTTGCGCGACGCGCGCAATGTGATTACTCGCTCGACGCCGCAGGATGGGCAATTATCGATCACCTTTAGTTTCTTCTTGGAGATTTTGTTGGCGGATGCAAACTCAGCGTTCGTGCGGCGGCGGACTGACGGATCGATGTCGTATCCGAATACTTCTTTTGTACGTTCACGATTTAGCATATAAAGAACCCTCTTTGTCTATTATACACGAAGAGCGGTCAGTATATTGTTAAAGTTGAAATCTTTACATAAGGTGCGTTGTTTGTGTAATGATAGACAAAAAGGGCACCCTATAACGGGTGCCCTCAGTATCACTTTAATCAGTGATCTTAATAACTTACTTGCCAGCGTTCTTCATAACACCTTGGAAGCGAGGTGCGTAAACAAATAGCGCTCCGTACATGAGCAAAAGGAACTCTAAAGCCGTAGTCACGACGGCCAGGTTCATTTTTGCGAGAGGGGCAAGTTGCTTGAACTTCATCGACTCAGAGCTGAGGTCCAGCAAGAAAGCTTCGCCAAGTCCTGGGCGCTTCTTACCGGCGTCGACGATCGCGGAGATCCCGAGGCGGTAGTTGCCGATGAACTGAGCGGTCGTAGCTGCTCCACCGTTGGTGGTACGGTACAGCTTGAAGTACTTCACGCTGGAGGGGACGGCGCCCGTGATCGCGATGGTGACGCTTTGGCCAGCGGTGGCGGTAACAGCGGAAGTGGTGAGAACTGGGGCAGACTCACCAAAGTCATTGCACAGCGTCAAGGCGTAGTGGTACGTACCGGCGGCGAGGTCGGAGCCTGCGCCAGCGGCAGTTCCAGCGATGCTGAGACCAGCAACGCCAGGAGCATTGGCGTTCACGGCAGAGGCGCGAACCTGCTGACGAGGACGGAGGAAGAGGTTTGGCTTGAGGTCGATCGCGCCAGCGGTCGTGGTCACTTTCGACACGTCGTAGCCGACAGTTTGACCGCTGAGACCTGGCTCAGAGCGGAACTGAGGATAGAACTGACGAACGAAAGCGGAGATCACGATTGGCTCAGCGTGGAACTGAGTAGGCGAACCGAAGTTCTCAAGAGCTTTAACAGCGAGGGTCTCGATGTCGTCTTGAGCGAGGGTTGCACCGGCGAGGTCAAGAACGATCGAGGAGGACTCAGCGCCCCAACCTTGGAAGTCCTTGGAGATGAATTGGCTGTCGGTGTCACCTTTGAGGATCTGCTGGAGCAGACCAGACATCGCGATGGTGTTGACCGGAAGGTCAGCAGTCGCGCCGGTTTGTGCACCGGTGGCGTCGGTGAAGTGCGCGTTACCCCAGTAGAGTTCGCGCTCGACGTTTTTCAGAAGGTCCATAGTTCCTTCTTTTGCTTGCTGAGCAACGACGTCGCCCACAGAGGTGCGGACGAGGGTCATCTGGTGGCTCACCTTACGACGCTTACTGAAGAAGGCGATCCTTTGACCGTCACGTACGTACGTGGAGTCTTCTTCTTGGCCAGCGCCACCTTCACCGATGTAAGGCGAAGCGTCAGAGCCGTAACCGACGAGACGGTTGTACTGCTCAAACAGGTTGTAGGCTTTGTCGATGCTGAGGGCAGGCCACAGCTTCAGGTTTTTCATATCGAAGGTCACGACTTTAAGGGTCGATTCCAGCGATTCCGTTTGGATCACGCCACCGTAGGTGAGGTCGGTCGGGCGACCAGCGTAGCCGTAGCCAGCGCTGAGAGCCTTGTTGAGGTTTTCGACTTCAGCCTGGGAGACGAGACCTTGCTCCAGACCTTGCATGATTTGATTAAGTGCGTCTTGATACATATTCTCTTATCTCCCTTATTACTTAATGCCGTATTTGGTTGCGATTTCTTGCAGCTCGGATGCGGATCCGATCTCTGCCTTGAGGACATCCTCAGTAGGAACTTCCTTACCTGATTTCTTTAGCGTGATGAGTTCGCCGAGAACTTGAGACTTGTTAAGCGGCTCAGCTTCGACTGATCCTTTTGCTAGGGGCTGAACGTTTTTATACGTCGCGCCGCGAGCAGGAACCGGAGCATCTGCGAGCTTCTTAACAGCTTCGAGAACTTGGCTGATTTGACTTTCAAGAGGAGCGACGCGAGCCTCGATTGACTTGGCAAGCTTCTTCTCCATCTTTTTCATCTTCTTCTCTTTATCTTCTTTGGCCATTTCGTTGACGCCTTCGGCTTTTTCAGCTTCTTCTTCGTCTTCTTCGTCGGCCTTGCCCATGTGTTTATCGTGTTCTGCTTTGCACATCTCACGCTTTTTCATGGCTTCTTTGTAAGCTTTTTCAGCTTTCTCGCACTCTTCCTCTGCCTTTTTATAAGCGTGTTCTGCTTTTTTGGCTTCGTCTTCGTGCTCTTCTTCTTCGTCTTCTTTATCTTCTTCTTTCTCATCTTCTTCGTCGGCTTTGCTGACCGCGTGAGTTTCAGTGGATCCGTCTGCGCCGTGATCCAGTTCAATCTCTTCCGCGGAAAAGCGATCGCTCTTCTTCAGAGCTTCGATCTCAGCAAGCGTCTCGTCGATAAGATCGGTAAGACTTTTAGCGAGATTCTTTTCCATGGTAGTTGCCTCCTAAGCCTTATTGGCCCATCATCTTAAGGTCAGGGTGGCCAGCAAGACGAGCAAGTTCAGTAGCAGTGTCGCCAGCTTCGACAACGACGTCGTTAGCAAAACGGGCGCAGCAAGCTAGAACTGCTAGGTCGGAAGCATTCACAAAAATGGCGGCGATAGAGTTTTCACCAGCAGCGCCTTTAACCTTAAGCGTGCCGGGGTTGCCGATGCCGATGCCGAGGAAAGGCGAAGTGTCGCCGTTCACACCGCCCATCGGGCTTTGGATGGAAGCGTCAACATAGCTGATGGTCAAACCAGCTGCGGTGACTGAGGTTGCGTTTCGAGTAGCCGCAACGCCAACTGCGTCGAGGTTTCTCTTAATCTTGTCGAGGACTTGCACTGGATTGCTCATCTCACTTTTCTCCTTAAAATCGAATGCACTAACATTCGTAGTTCAATATATCATGCTGCTATAGTTAAGCAGCAAATAACTCAAAAGTTATACTGTAAAAGTCATATTAAAACTATTTTGCTTTTTCTTTATTAATCTTTTTTAACTCCCTAAGACGATTAAATGCTTTTTGCGCAACCTCATCGTCTGAGTGACTTAAAAGTCGTTCAATCACAGACTGATTTCCGTGCTGAAGAAAAGAATCTATGACTTGATTTCTGACCGCCGGATCTGGATGGTTGACCAGTTGATCAAGTGGATCGCCTGGTTGTTCTGCTTCTTTTGCCGCTTTAACACTCGGTATTTCACTTCTTAATTTCTTAGTTTCTTCAGAAATTTGTTTCTTTTGTTTTTGCGGAGCAGCTGGCGCGGCAGCAGTGCGTTGACTCGCTAAAGCTTGCTCGCGACTAAACTCCTTAAGAGGCGCCTTAGGCGTGACATTAGCAGAGGTTGGATCTCTCTCTTTTTGATATTCTTTAATATTTTCGCGAAGTTCTTTTTGTTCCCGTCTTACTGCTTCGGGATCAGATTCATCTATGGTCGACGTGCGCGATCTTTCTGGTCTTAGTTTTTCAATCTCTTCAATTTCTTTAGATGGTTTATCGTAAGCATTCATCTGCTGTCTAAATTCTGGACTCTTCAAATGCTCAGCAATAGCGGTTTTGACTTCGTTTTCTAGATCTTGTCTTTCGTGCATCTTGACTTTAAAATAAGGCTCTCCACCTGAAGCACCTTTGTGATGCACTTCTATTTCACCCACTGGTTTTCCATCGTAGTGCACGAAGTGTCTACTTTTAGAAGGGCGCTCGGAGGACTTACCATAAGCTTCCATAATCGGTTTGCCAGCCAGTTGGAAGGAAAGACCTTGCTCTGATGACTCTCCGGAATAGCTGCGAACATAATCTTTTATTTGCGATTTTTCAGCTTGCTTCGCAGCGACTTGCATCGGTGACATTTCGCCCTGAGAAACATAACGCTTAAGTTTTTTCTTATCTTTAGGCGTGAGTTCGATCTCGTTGCTTGGTGATCCGCCAATTCGGCGTCTTATATCGGCGAATGGATTAGCTTGCTCAGGGGTCAAACTTTCGAGGTAGTTAGCACGTTCAACTATTGCGTTTTCTAATCTTTTAGTATCGTTGGTAGTGTGGTCTGAACTGCCAGAACTAAGACTTTTAATGTGCGCCTGATGCATATCGCGCAAAGCCTGTATTTGAGGATCGTAAGAATGATTCTCCATGGCTGCTGCGGCTTGTTTTGATATCTCGCCGTGCTTTCCCTTTAAATCCTTTATACGACTATGCATTTTTGATTCTACAGTATCAAACACTTCTTCAGGAATGGCGCCGGGATTGTCCTTGATTCTGTTGTTTGCTTCCTGGTGGAAATTGTGCAGATCTTTTAGCTCTGCGTCGTCCGCGTAGTGATTCTGTATCAGGTTTGCCAAATCTTCGGGCAAGGGACGCTGAGCTTTTGGTTGTCTTAGGGAACTGTATTCTGCTGGTTGTTCTTTCGAAGGGGCGCGGGCGGGCTGTGCTTGAGCTGGAGTGAAAATTCTTGGCTGTGCAGCTTCTTGCGGTGTCGCGCTCTCAGTTTGCGTGCTCATCTGCCTGAGACGTTGGCCCATGGTTTGAGCCTTAACAAGCAGTTGAAATTCTTGGAGTTGTTTCTCCAAAGCGTTTATTTCTTGAAGTGCTTTTAGGTTCGAATCCATACCCTACCGCCCAGTGTTACCAGTATATAATACCAAGATCACTTAGATAAGAAGAACTTAGTCAACGTGTCAAATGGAAAGCTCTTGTTGCATGATCGGCACTTTGTCTGGTGCGCCATGTAGACCTGCTCCTTGCCGCAGTTGGGGCAATCTATATATCTGAATGATCGACCTTGGTCTAAAGATTCAGTCTGAAGCACAGATCCACCGGCTCTAAGATTTGGCGTCTCTGCCCCACCGTAGCCGGCAGTGAGGGCTTTATCTAACGACTCGGGCGAATTATTGTTTTTTTTTAAAGCGCTGACGGTCTCGTGTATCTTCTCGACGTTCTCGCGGATCTTGGCGATCGAGGTTCTTTGAGAAAGATCGATCAAGGCCGGAACATTGATCACAGCGTGCGGCGCGTAGGATTTGATGAGGTCGATCTCTTCGGCGGTTGGTGCAGACTTGGCGAGATCAAGGCCTTCGACCAAAGTATTTGAATTTGCTGGCGTAAATGTGAGCGCTAGCCCCCTAATCTTGGTTCTTGCTAGAACTCTTGGATCTTTCTTTCCTCTTTCTAAGATGCCGCCTTCTACTGAGCATTTTAGTTTGAGAGGAGAGTCGGTGCGGAATTGGTGCTTCAGGATCGCGGCTGCAGCCTTAGCGGAGCGATGATCTTCGTCGTCATAAAGCGTACCGGCAACATAAATATAGGGCGATTTAACTTTGTTCCAATAATATCGATGCCTATCATTCTCGCAGTCTTCTGGGCCGAAAATCTTCTTTGCTTCAGTTATTCGACCAACGACATCTGGCAGTTTGTTGCTATGGTTGTCGTTGACGATTCCGCGACCCGCCAATAGGTCAGAAATATCAGCACCTTGGATGTCTAATATCTCTGACTGCGTATCCCGAAGCGCGTTCGTCGCACAGGAATCAAATTTTGTGGCCATAGTAAAATCCTTAATTCATTACTCTTATGATTCTACTGCGTAAGAAAACCTAAATCCTTTATACGGTTTTCCATTCTTAGCATAATATGAAATTACCCCAGGTTTAACGTTCAACCATTTAGCGGCGGCATGAACTGACTCAAATCGCATATTGTTATTTAAGCAAACAACAGATTTACGATTTACGGGCGTTAAGTTTATTTTATTTTTATGATTTGGGTTTTGCCACATTTGTTTTGACTTTTGAGATAAAAGCAATCTAGTCGATTCTGTTGCCTTTTTACCTGTTGCCGCTTTTCTTAATTTCTCAATGGTTTCTGGTCTGCATTTTAGACCCAGCGATCCTCGACCACCGCCTGTCGCTATGTTGACAATTGGAATATTTAAAAAACGCATCAGACAGATGGTTGCTATTTCTGCTTGCTCTAGTTCCTGCCTAGAGTTGAAACATTTTATTATTTTAACGAACCAGCCGCCCGCCTCGTTTACTGTTTTGTGCCAGTTGGTGTTTCTGCCTTTATTTACTAAATACCTCCTAAATTGAGGACCGTGTTCTGAAGAGATGCCGACGTAGAAAAGTTTACCATTATCCACGCGATAATGTGCATAAAGATAATGCGTAAGTTTTTTAGATTCAATTATTGATATTGCAGTACGATCTCGTAAAGTCTTGGCAATTCTAAAATCTTCCCATCTCTTCGCGTTATAAGCAATAGTTTTTGCTCGACTTTCCGGCGAAGATCTGGTTTGTTTTATGGCTTTTTGATGCTTTTCTATGTATTCTGGCGAATACCTTACGCAATCCAGACAAAGTTTATAAACTTTATTTTTAGGTTGATAGCCTCTATCAAGGCCGCACTTATCGCAAGAACATTTGAATTTCTTTATTACTTGACCAGATCTTTTTGTGTGCTTTATGAAGTCGTTAAAATCAACAGCCATCTCACCCTCCAAATAGCTAAACAGCCAGATTTATTATACAAAATCCGACAGTTAACCGTTGTAGAGCGACACTGCTAGTCGCAATAGACCGTCTCATCATCTAGCGAAAATGAGGACTCGACGACGGGTTCGTCTTTGTGCGACTCGCGTATTTCCTTGATGGCTTGGCAGGCTTGCAACTTATTGATGGCACGTTCAGCGGTCTTCTTGACGGTGTCAGTGGAGACGTGCAGCATGGCTGCGATGTCGACATCTGACGATGGGGTTTCCGGCATGTGGTTGGCCTCGTACGAGAACCAGCAATATCCCGAAAGTTGATCATCTATAGCCCACGGACAACCTGGCAGAACTGCCTCTTCAGCCTCAGTGAGTTCTTTCTTAGAGGCTCGCAAGGTTTTAAGTCTGAGCACCGCCAGTGGACACCACTCGTTTGTTGGTTTGTCCAGCTTCCTGGGGCATCTAGATTTGAATCTTTCCTTTAGATCGCTCATCTTTGACTCGCAGCTGTTTGCTCTAGACGTTATACTCCGCAAGTCAATATAAAAAACCAACCCCGATGTTGGGGGTTGGTCTCAACTAGGTTTCGCTAGTGTTATGCCTTTGGCGTGGTTCTTACGCCAAGAAGTTCTACTACGTGTCGCGAGCCGTTGATGGTGGTTTCTACAGTCGCCCCCACAGATTTGCTTAGGAGACCGGAAACAATATCTTGGTTCGCGATGTCTTTAAGCAAAGACTTAGACCGGAAGATCCCCTTATCTTCTGCTTCATCTGGCGTCGTAGAAGCGATGATAACGATGTCTTCGTCTGAAGACACGGTGTCTGCAGGAACGAGACCTCGGGTTTGATCATCTTTGTCAGATGACTCTTGCCAGTCTGCTAGTTTGAGCTTGTCTGCTAGGGTTGCGATCTGCTCTCTAGAGACGCCAGGCACAGAGTCCAGGAGGGCACTTGTTTTGTATTGGGTGTCGTTGAGGGCAGCATAGAAGCGCGTCAGATCTTCCTGCATGGGGCGAATCTGCTCCATGAACTGCTTAAGCAGTGCTTGAGAAACTCTCACCGCCATTGTTAAGTTTGCAACTTCGCGCTCAAGTTCTGCGACGCGGTTGACGGTGGGTTTGCTGCGCTTCTTTTGCGAATCTACGATTTTCATGCGTTACTCCGTATTTTACGCTCGTTTATCTTTTACACGATTTGCGAGAGCTTTAAGTAGCGTGATCTCTTCGCTTGTGAATGGGAGGGAGACTTGGGGCTTATCTGTCCCTAGAAGTTTTGCCAATTCTTGGTTGAGAAATTCCCGAACGCGGATCTCAATCGAGTCGTATTCTGACCCTTTTTTCTTCACGATCCTGGAGGAAAGGATATCGTTGATAGCGTTGGCTTGCTGAAGCTTTTGCTGCTCTGGCGTAAGCTTGGTTGGCGTATCCATCTTGACGACATTTGTGGTTTCGCTGGTTGAAACTGACGCAGCGAAAACTTTAGATTCTAATTTTGGTTCTGGGCTCATCTCTTTGACCTCTGGTTCTTGAGGGACAAAATCGTGTTTGGTCTTTATACTGAAACCATAACGATCCGCCATTGCGGCATAAAGTTGATATGCAGATTTAAACTGCGACAAAGATAGAGGCTCTTTGTTGTCTAAACATCTCTGCCAGTGTGCCTCAACATTAGTGTCAACCATTAGAATACGAGTGGTACTATTCTGGTCTTCAATGTCGCGCAGAACATCGATATCTTCGTCGCTAAGGAGCGGATTTCGACTATAGATAAACGGCCAAATTGTTTCACCGTACCAAGATCTATCGAAGACGATATCTTGACCTGATAGACCGACAAGCATCTCCACAAGATCATCTAGGTAGGATGGGCCGGTGTAACCGGTCCGAGAGTATTTCTTATCAGGTGCAGAGAAGTGGATGGATTTGTATCCCTGAGACTCGTAAAGCTTGGCGAGTGACGACTTAAAGCTTCTATCTACACCCTCGAGTATCACGAATGCCATAACATATCCCCCAATAGAGATATTTATACAAATTGTTTAATTTAATAAAGTTATTCTTTTTCGGTATCTGCGGCAACGTTGATTGGGTTTCTTGTCATCTTGCCTTCAACGTTTGAGGCGCGAGTCGCGCCAAATTCTTTGGCAGTCTCTTGCAATTGCTGCACGGGCGATTGGCCTGCCTTTACTGCGGCCTCAGCTGCTGCTTGTTTTCTACCTTCGGTATCGTGATCAACCTGCTGGCGCTGAAGATCTTGCTCGTGTTCCATTTGCTGCTGCTGCATTGCCATCTGTTGTTGCTGCTGATCTTTTGCTTCTTTCTGAGCCTGTTTAGTCATAAGCATATTTTGCCACTGCAGGAACATTGGATCGCCAGGAAGATATTGGAGTTCTTGTCGTTGAGTCGCGCCTGCATCGCCTAAGAAGACTTCTCGCTGCTCGCCTTTGGTCATCATCTTGTCGACCAGTCCCCAAAATGCTTGATTAAGCGGCAAATTCGCAATCGGATGGTCAATAGGTTTACGATCTTCATTCTTAAGCAGATCGTTCATAGAAGAAAACACGGTCATCTGCGCTTGACGAAGCGAGATATCGGTTTGCGCCGTGTCGTCTGTGTACCCTACGAACTTAAATTTATATTTAGATGCGAGCTCTTTATCTAAAGCAGGGACTACGTCTTGGTTGATCAGATCTTCAATAAAGTAAAGAATTGGCAGCAAACCTCTCTCGCGAGAGTACGTGATCTTGAATTGTCCAGATTCTTTAGCTTGAGATGCGGCACGACCGTTGGCGGTTGTAAGATAATCTAAACCTACTTCGATGGGGTCGATCTGAAACTGAGCACAGATGGATCGCATGACGTGCGAATTGAAGTTGATGTACTCCATCTCGCGTGCAGACCCTGACATTGGTATCCACTGGACATCATCCAGCCCTGATACAATCGGTGTGCGCCAAGCGTTATTCGAGCCCGAAATAGTATTGTAGAACTGACGACGGAAAGACGCCAGAGTGTTTTGAGTAACTGTTCCTTTGAGATGCAGGATCCCTCTAGCCGCATATCCGTGCGTAAAGTAGTTTGCATTGTAGGATTCAACGTTGAGATGGTTTGTGATCATGATCACGGCTTGCTCGACCATCGAGATCGCGTAGCCGTTGGAGTCGGCAAAGTTCTTTGGGTTGAAGAGTTTGAAGACCATGTCTTCATCGCCAAACACGTTTACGACGCGCATGTCCATGGTCTGCTGAACGTACTTTAGGTACTCCATGTCAGGAGTATTGATCTGACCGTCACCCCTTGGGTCATTGTCAGAGCGCTTTTTGTGGTAAAGCTCCAGCGCGACTTTTGCCTGATTCTCAACCGCATCCTTGGAGACGTTTGGGTTGACACGGTAAACAGTCTCTGCGGGAAGAGGGCGAAAGCGATGGAGAGAACCTTTGCGAGTAAGCACCTTCTCTACGGCGATATGGCCAAAGGTTAGTGCGTCCCAGGTGATCAACTTTACGAACTCACCGAACAGCATCTCCTCGCCGCGGGGCGTTGCGTCGGTACGACCACAGTGATAAATATAGTCTTCTAGCATCCGGATGTTATCGATATCTTCTTGGGTAACTGGTTCATTTTGGTTGGCCTTAACAAACCGGTACCCCATGTCATACTTCTTCTCCTGAGGACGAGAGAAGCGCAGAACTGTATCGCAACGAATCTGCAAAATTGCATTTACTAGCCAATCTCGCATAGAGATTTCTCTAAGGGTGCGGTTGGCTATTCTAGAGATTTTTGATTTAGAAAGAAAGTAATTATGAGCAGCGTGATCGTAATACGGATCGGTAAGTATAGCTTTGCTGCCAACGAGCTGACCCTGATCTTGAGCTTCATTTTTAGGCTGAGAAGAGTCGGATAGACGGTCGGCTTCAGACTTAGTTAAGTCCTCGATATCTTTACGAAGAGAATCAGTAACTGCTTTTTTAATATCTTCAATCCAAGACATCTTGGTCTCCAAGCTGACGGTAAGACAACCATATTATACGATCAAAAGGTCCATATAAAACCGCCGTCCGACCCTTGATCTTCGTTATCCTCTATATCAGACAGCCTTCCTATTTTACCCATCTTATCCAGGTTAACTTCCGGATTAAACGGAATGTTGTTTACCTTAGCGTACTCTTCAGGTGTGGGCGGTTTAAAGAAGCTGCCGGTAGAATCAACTAATTTAGCCATGTCTACGTCTAAGCCAGCCGAAGAAAGGATGACAGCTGACTTGCTGAATAAATTAGTCATCGCATAGCGCAAAGCGTCAATCCAGTGATCGTGCTCTGTATCAGGATCATCCGTGATTTGACCTGATGCATCTACTTTGTAATGGTAGAGCTGGAACTCCCTTATCAAGGGCTGACAAGTTTCTTGTGCAAAAAATATCTTTGGCTCCCCGGTTCCTGGGACTTTTAACCATTTCTTTATGACCTGGATGCCAGTGTTTACTTGGCCCTTGTCAGTGTTAGTTGATGTGGGAAGACCGAGCTTTCTCATCTCGACTGCGTCACCCGGATCGGCTTGATCTGGGAAGTAGAGCTGAACCCGATAAGCCTGGTGCCACTTATTCTTGACGTGGTGCATCCAGGCAGGTCGAGATATGTACGTCATACCGTCGCATCTGACGACGTAGATGTTTTCCTTAGAGTCTACGAAAAAAGTTACCAAAGTATGAGGGTTAGACCATCCCCAGTCGATACCCGAGTATGCTGGCAAACCCATTGCTAAACATTTCTTAACAAAGATATCGTGATTGCACTCGCCAGGAAATTCCTTGCCGGTAAGAGTGAGCCACATCTGATTCCATGTCCTGACGTGCGTACGCTCATCAAATTCCTTAAACACAATTCCCTCAACTGATGGTTTAAGATTCATCAGCTGTGACATTGCCCAATCAGGACCTTCGGAAAGTATCTTCTGGGCAAGTTCGTCAATCGACTTGAGCATCGGCGATGTGGATGTTTGATTTTTGGCGTCACCTAAGCAGATTGGCGCAAGAGGGCACTTGTGGCAACCAGAATACATCTCGTACGGCGCGTAGTCTTTTTTCTTCTGCTCGCTGAGTTTATTGTATTCAGACGGAAGACGCATGTCGAATGAATTTTGGTCGATATAGTATTCTTGCTTAGTCGTACCGGATCTAGAGTCTGGGCAGCGCTCAGTAAACTCGAACGCGGTCCAGCGGCGAACATGTCTCCCCTGCTTCTCGGCATTCTCGATGGCTTGATTCATTAGCCCGTATCGAGATTTTCTAGTTGAGATACCCACTCTTAGCGGCTTCTTGCCCCGCTTGGAGTCGAGCATACCAGATATCTCTTTGTATGCCTTTAATCCTTCGCCAGAAACTGTGTCGATTTCATCGACCACAACCAGCGGTACGTGAGGTCCGTTGCAGTTGTGATTTATAGTGCCATCGATCGTAACAAATGAATTAGACATCGGATTTGTCGGATCCGAATTAGAACGAACCTCAAGTTTCGCTATTTGTTTGACACCGGTTCGCTCGAGCTTTTTAATTTTAGCCATATATCACCTGGGTATATAGATCCCATGTCTAGTATCTATATACTCAAAATGATAAGTATTTATAGTTTTATAGACCGTGATGATGTTTAAAATGTGCAACACCGCGATCTACGACCGCGTCTTCGTGTGCTTTCAATTTACGTAGATCGCCACTCAGAGCATCTTCATACGTACTAGAAACCTTGTCGTTAAGCGCCTCGTGGCGAGCTGTTGTCGCGTCGTCTTTAGGTTTAGCGTTGCTATTATCGTACTCGTAATAAAGAATATCACCGGGGGATGTAGCAGAAACAGTCTTGTGATGACCGTATGCGCCCAGATTCAAAGCTTGAACATCGCCAACTAGATGGGGTTTTAGTGCCAAATTGTCGTGATCGTGAAAAACAGTAGGACCATGTTTGCCCTCATGATAAGGATCGATATTTGCTCCTATTGCTCTACTTAAACCCTTTACAGCCTCAATGCCGTGATGATCATGCACATCTTTTAAATTTTTAACAGAATCATCCAGATGACGATCAAAGGCATTGCGTAGATCTTCATGACTAAATCTTAGTCCACCATGATGGGGCATATCTGAGGCTTTAAAAGCATCTGCAGCCTTATTTTGCAAGTAACTAAGGTGCCCTAAATCAATGGATCCAGGGCTAGCATTGTTTACTAAATCTCTTATAGCACCAGAATGCTGCTGCAACGCCCGCGGAGACTTAGCATCAAGAGCGTCGTGATAATCAGCAAACATTTTATTAAGTTTAGCATTGTATTGAGTTTTGTTAGGTGCAGAATTCGCATCCACACAGGTGTAGTGGTGCATTTTGTCGTTTCTCATAGAGCCACCGCATATACATGCGTTTTGAGAAATATGAGGTGCTTTTTCCCATATGGCTTTACTTAAAAGCTGCCATTGACCGTTTGATTTTACGAGCAATTCTTCTTTGTGCGTTTTTAACGACTTGATTAAATTATTCATATCGATCTCTTGGTGGCTTTGTTTTCAAATTTAAAAAATTAAAGAAATCGTTTTCGCTTTTAAATGTCAACTTTTCATTGGTTGATTTAATCAATATAAAAGCTGGATTTTTCCACGACATTCCTTGACTTTCAAGGCTGTTTCTAATTCTACCATTATGGGCAGCCGACCCGGTTGCAAAAACTAAAACATTTCCAAGGTTTTCATCAGTGTACGGAAATATATCTAATACTATTATCTTTCTTATATTAAAAAATTTAATCTTTTTAAGATACTGTCTGCTAAGAGTTGCATTGTGATTTCTCATAGGGTTCAGGAACCAGCCCATGCTTTTCATTTTAGAATCAAGATCTTGCATAAGATGTGCTGGAATTACGAGATCGATATCGCCGCAAATAAATTTAGATCTCCTATACGAACCTGCGATTAGGTATCCGTTTATGTTAAGTTTAAAAGTTATAAACTTTACAATAAGATATACGATAAATCTTGGTAATTTTAATTGCAAATTATTTGGCACCGATATAGCCATAATGCACTCTCTAATATTAATAATATTAAATCGTTATAACGTCATCGATATCAGTAAGATGCTGCAATTCTACCCAACCTCGTTGAGTCCAAACCTTATGGTCAAGCGTTCCTTCGATTATTCTTCCATCTTCTAACTCTACTCTGACACATTCCGCATCTTCAAGTTGATTGTCTATTACTTCAACAAAACCAATAGTATTTTTAATTAAATCCCCTGGTTTAAAATCCGCTAATATTTTTGGCACACCATTGCCATCGATTGACATAGTACAAGAAGTTAAACAGGCTTTTAATGTGCATGGAATCACTTCAAGTGTGACCTTCTCACCCGTAACATTAAATACCGATTTTTCCATCGTAAATTTTTCAAGAATACGGTCGGCTTCTTGTGTTTTAGGTGGCAAAATTAACGGTTTAATTCTGTCGGACATCAGAAACTTTTGCTGATACTCGTAGCATCGTTTTGCCTGTGATAGAATCGCACCCACATGAACAACATCGCGCTGATCGTGCAAAAGTATTAGAAGTTCGGCGATAGCCATGCCAAGTGTTTTTCCAGAGCCCCTACCGGCAACGTATAGCAACTCTTGCACATTTTGCGGATTATCGTTGTTAACGCAAATATTATAAGCTTCCCATATCGCGTGAAAAGGCGTCGTATCCGCATAGCGGGAAACCTTGCAATCTGGCAGCTGGAGGTTAAAAAAGTATTTAATATAGTTCTTTAGATCTTTCTCTGTTCGGCACGGCGTAAGAAAGATCTTTTCGAGCTGCGCCATTGTCAGGTGTGCGGCTCTCTCAGACATTCTCTGAGAAGCTTGCTGCTGCTTTGCGACCTTAGTTAAGGCCGTCTGCTCGGCGCGCTTCTTAGGAAGCTCGATAAACTTCTTATAATGGTTGCCGCAGTAACCTTTTGCCTTGATCGGCTTACCGCACCCGGTGACTGAGCAAAACTTAGACTCGTCACTCATCTTCTGGGTCCTGGACTAATTGGGCCAAGAGAACAGACTCGTCGGCTGGTTCTGGTTTGGGTAGGGCTTTAGGTTTGCTTGATTTAGACAAAAGTTTAGGTTGATCAGTCTCTGCAGGAGCAGAAAGGGCTCTAACTGAGTCTGCGACTTTCGCCAGCATCTCTATTACCTGCTGGTATTCTTTTAAACTTTTGATTCTCATCTGAGGAGGAGGCGCTTTAGAAGGATCTTGGAGATACTTGCGCATCTCCTCCATGTTCTCTGTGGTAGAGACAGACACCATGTCTGTAAGAAACTCAACCTGCTCGACGGTGGATTTAACTATGCGGGCCCGAATCCTGTCATATATTGAGTTGGCTAACTTTTCACGATCTTTAACCCACCCGTTTAAGGCAGCCGTCAGCGAGATTTTTCCCAAAGAATATTGGGGAAATTTCCTGCTTAGATCTTCTAACGAATAGCCAAGCAGGAAAAGTTCGTAAACGGGCATAGCCTCTTGCTTGCCCATGGCGCCTGCGGTCTTATGCTGACGAAGATACTTTTCGGCCTCGCGGACCTGATCGAAACTAAGTCCGTAGCGTTCTTCAGCGTTCAGTCTCTTTTTTAGCAAGCGCTTTCTCCCATATAGGATGGGTAGAGATGTTGTTTATCATCTGCTGCAGACGTAACATCTCGATCATCTTATACTTGGAAACTTGCTCTTTTGTAAACCCTATAACAAGCAAGATCATAACTGATCTTTCCAGTTCGGTAAAATTATCTAATAATTCCAACATCTCGGACGTTGGTGGTGACTGTAAGTAATTAATAAGATTACTTATTATGATGTCGTTGGCGTCATTCCTGCTCTTAATCTCGATGAATCTAGACGACAGGTCGAAGTAGGGATCTTCCAAATAGGCTACCCACAGATCTTGTCTCTCGTCCTCATCTTGGGACAGAGTCTCGATCTTTCTTTGAATCATCATTAAATGTGGGTCCTTGATCCTCATACTCCGAGCTTTCTTTTAACTCAAGATCGACACTCCAAGTCGGTCCGCAGTAGGTTTTTACAAAACCGTTCAATATCTTTAAAAATTCTAAATTACCATGGCGCTTAAGAAGTCGCTTAAGCTTCCACATACCGAGTATGGAGTCGGTGTTTTTAAGCGCAATATATCTATTATAATCTTTTAGTAAAGAAAGATCAGCATAGAGTGTGTATTTTATGAGCTTAGTGTTTGAATCTACAGACAATTCTACTGCTGTAATACCTTTATTTATTATGGCCCCATAAAGGTACAAACTGTCTTTAGTTTGATCAGTAAACAGACCGTTATTGAGGAGCCACCTGTGCTGATCTAGCAGCTCGTGTACGTTGGCGTTGGTGTTCATTGCTGCTCCGTGTACCTTTTAAGTATACTCTTAAGTTCATATTTATCAATCGCGCCTGAGTAAATTTTGTCTACGTACTGTTCAGCCATACTGTAAATAGTAGGCGCAGATATTTGCGTGCGATTTGACTTAATCGTGTCTGTGAATTCAGTTTTAAAGACAACTTGAGTTCTTCGTTTTAAATCTAAAATCTTATCGGACTCCAGTAGAGCTTTGATCTCAGCGCGTGGACCTATTAGTTTTACTACCCAACGATCTGTTTCATTTAGCTCTAAAGAAGTAGATTCAGCTAAATCAAAATCTAAGGTACGCCACATAGGGAACGGTGACTCAATAAACGTCCAGGACATAGAATCTGTATCTAAGAAGGAGATTCCTTTGACCTGGTTTGCATCAGAAGCCGTGAGACTCGTCGGAGTTCCGGGATATACAACATGTCCCTCATTGAGCGACTGTTTCTTGTGGATATGTCCAGAGACCACAGTGTATCCCTGAACCTGAACAAGTGGTATACCATCGTCTGCAAATTTGAACCCATAGTCAGCGCCTATAAATGTGTTGTGAGTTACAGCTATATCCGTTTTAATATCTGGCCAATCTAGAGGATTGGGTAGATAAGGGATGTAGGTAGCACCGTCTAATTGAATTATTGAATCAACTACTGTTACGCCCTTAACATCCCTAAAAACCTCTAAAGCGTGATATTTGCTGCAGTTAGGCTTCCACATATCGTGGTTACCGAGCAACATAACCATCGGTATCTTCATATCAACCACACGAAGGATATGAGAGTTAACCAGAGACAAGACTTCAGCACGTATAACGGCGTGATCGTCAAAGGTGTCGCCGAGATTGACGATCAGATCTGGCTTATGCTCCTCTGCCGCACTTTCAATCCAAGAAAGAAGCTTCTCACCCTCGGAGAGATGGGTATGACGGATATGTGGGTCACCTATGAACATAATCTTAGACACGGTATTTCTCCATGCGCTCTGCCCAGCGTATCAATCTTGGATCTAATAACTTTGGCGGAACAGTCAACTTTAACTTGAAGAACACAGTTATGCCGCGCAGGACAACTAGCCTTATCGAGGGTCTGCTATGTTGAATCTGATCCACGATCCGTCGCCTTTCTAGTTGCGGCTATAATAACAGCATCATATATGCCGCTATTAATCTGGCGCGGATTGCCAACAGATAAGCGCAACTTACACGCCACGTCCATAACATTCATTATGAGCGCAGCGTTCAGCCAAAACAAGGTTTCCCTGTCGTGAGGGCTCACAGAGCTTCCTCAAGCCCGTCATCAACAAAACCAAGAGAATCTGTCTCCACTTTTACGTCCTGATACTCATAACAGGCACTAAGGATGCGGTTTTGGAGATCTTTGTCTGCCACAACCATGTTCTTGATATTCTGCTCGCCGCGTACTGGTGCGTCATTGCCGAAACACCACATTTGTGGATTTTCGCGACCGGTTTCAGGATTAACTGGATGCCTGATTACGCCTAGCGCTTTTGCCAGTTCGAATATCTCGCCGCCGGTGTCGATGACGCCAAGATCATAGTGAAAAGTAAACTCGGCCTGGCGGGCGGGTGCGCCCATGCGATTCTTCTTGACCTTAACACGAACTTTATGGCCAACCTGTGCAGCAGCGCCGGTAATTGTCTCACCGTGCTCAATCACGCCTTTCTTTGAGTCGACGCGGGTGATCTCAAGCATCAAATCCGCAGCATGCTTGAGGGCGTGACCCTCAGAGATAACGTATGGGTTGCGGAGAGCCTTCATTGGATCCATTTGCGCAGTTACCTGCTGTATAAAGAAAGTCAACAACTTATGCTCTGCGATTACAGGTATGACGAGTTTAAGAGCGCTGCCGAGATACTGGGAACCGCTGCCGCCCATAATCTGATCAGTGGTTTGCTTGCGGACGTCTTTTGGATATCTGATTGCCTTGATTGAATCAATCACAATGGCCTTAATTGGTGCGCCATCTTGAATCAATTCAAGCATCTCGCCGCCAATATAATCAAAGATTTTGATCGGATCATTTGATTTTCTGACTACGAGACGATCCGGATCACCGCCCAACTTGGTGAACATCTGCGCATTAAACGAGTATTCGGCGTCAAACCAGATAGCAAGCGCCTCTGGGTCTCGTCTCTGCATCTCAATTAGACCCATCATAGCAAGCATAGACTTACCGGATGACTCTGGTCCGTAAAGAATATTCACCTTGCTAGGAAGAAAGCCTCCCTGGCAGGTTGCCCAGTTTAAAGATGGGCTCCAAGATGGTATTGGATCAGGTCTTTGCATCTTTAGTTTAGATGCGGCGACTCCAAGATCTGATGTTAATTTAGACATCCATTTATTAGTACTCATACCAATTTCCTTTATTTCATCCCTTCCCAGGGCGTCATGTAACCGTCTTCTGACAACTTTTTGACGGCATCGATTGCGAATCTAAACTCTTGAACCTTGTTTCTCAACAGCAAAGATAGAGCTTGAGCTCTCGCGTATATATCTTTAGCTCTCTGAACATCAGGGTCTAAGGCAACATAGGCCTTACGCGACTCAACCGTGGGCTTTTCCCCTTTAACCTTAAAATAATCCGGTGCTCGGTCAAGATACGCGATAGCCTCTGCCGTATCCAAAGCTGCCTTAGCGTTGAGTTCGGCTTGGACTGCTTTCGCGTGCATCACGGATGACACATCGTAGGCGATGATGAAGTCCCGCAGATACACGGGAGCCATCATCTTGTTAAAGCCTTGGCCAATATCGCTCAGCTTGCGAGAAAAAGCTGCTATATGCTTTAGGTCGATCGAGTCCAGATTAGACTCGATGACCTGAAGATCGTGACTCACGATTCACCTCAATTGTCGAGGAGTGACTCTGCGAATGCGAAAATTTCGTCGTCAGATGACGGCTGCTTAACACTCTTCGCTGGCGCTGCGACTTTTTTAGTCTTGGCGACTGCAGGGACTTCCTGCTCATCATCCTCATCGTCAAAGCGAATATTCAGGGGCTTCTTGACTGGCGCCTTATATTCTTCAACTTCCTCGTCTTCAACCCTTGCGGTCTTTACCGCTTTAACAGGCTTAGGCGCCTCAACTTCAACCTCGAAACCTTCGACTTGGAGCTCGGGGTATTGAGCGTAAAGGTTTGCAAGATTAGCCATGAGGACTTCTTTGAGTTCCTCATATGAATGAGGCTTGTAAAGAGTCGTAAGATCGTATCCCAGGCTGTCGTAGTTGTCTACGACGTTGGTTGGAAGAGGATCTCTATCGTCAACCCAGACGATACCTTCAGATGTTTTCTTCTTGGTTTGGTTTTTAGCCACGGAATATTCGGTGTTCGTACCCTCGCCATCGCGACGGATTTTAAACCAGATACCAGCGTCATCTGGCTCAGAAGCTAGCGAGGTTGGATCTTGGCCGTAATCCGTAACGTACTGCATCATCTGCTTCTTCATTGCATCATGGGCAGTCTTTTTCAACTCAAGCAGTCCTACTTCACCTGCTTTGTTGCAGGCGTTGTAGATGTACGTAGCTTTGGGTTTGATAGTCCAAAGAACATCCGCGTAAGGTTTTAGAGCCTCTTTCAGCTCATCGCGTGATGCGCCGCGGTTCTTGAGGGATGCCTCAAGCGCTTCCCTTTTCTTCTCGACCAGGGAGACATACTCAGAAACCGGACACGCAGAATCTGTCGCGAATGAGCGCGGAGATGCGTATGGGCGACGTCGGCCGGTCTGCGGATCTGCGAGCCAGGCGATAACCCAACGACGGTAAGCATAACCGTCTGAATTTTCACCAAAAGGTGGAAGAACGCGGTAGATATTTTCACCCTGGTTGATCGGGTGGCGTTTCCACTCTTTGCGCTCTTTAAGAGAATCGAGATTGAGTCTTAGATTAGACTTTGCCATAATTTACTCCTTTGCCTAAATAGGCGGTCAATACCCTATATTGGGTGTCGATATTATACATCAGATGTTTTGATGGGCTGAGAAGGCCTAGCTTGATGGCGGTTTTGATTTTTATGTTGATGCTTGTGGTTATGCTTAACGGATGCGGTCTGCTGCTGTGGTTTTGCTTCTGGCTCGGAGACGGGTGCGACTTCTACTGGTTCTGTTAAAGCAGCCAATTCTGCTAGAGTTTCTGAATTAGGCGACACGGGTTCTGCCTCAACTTCCGGCTCGGGCGCTGGTGTGGCTTTAACTTCTGGTTGAAGTGTGGTCTCTTTTACTTGAACTGGTTTAACTTCATGCTTGATTTCAATAGGGCGAGGCTCTCCTAGGTGATCTGGAACCTCTTTAAGAGGTATCTCTCTAATGCCTAGTTTTTGAAAAACTGCAGCATCTTCTTGGGATCCAGAGAAATAAATAACCTTGGTTGTAAACGGTCGTGATCTCAGAATCGACTCGTAATATCGCTGATAGATAGTCGGGTATCGAGCCTGAAACATCTCATGGACCGTCTGAGCTACATCTTCATCAGATTCGCAGATCCTGCCTGCAAAGTCATGAGGCACAACATTGCGATAGGGATTAAATAGTCGATCATATCGGCGACCGATCTCCTCTGCGATTGCTCGCAGATAATTTGGTCCAATTGTTGCAGCGCCGCCTCGCCTGTGAGCGCAGGTTTTAACTTCATCGAGGAATGAAGGTCGCGACAACACCATCTCTTTATCAGAGAGGTTTTGAGGCGGATTTTGCGTTATTACAAATACGCTATCCATCGTGTCTCCTTTTCTTTAAAACAAATATCTTATACCTTTGAAGATTTTTTATCAACTTTTACAAGGCGCTCAACCTCTAGAACCTCAATGGAGGGTGAACCTTTCCAACCTCTTTTTACATACCCCATGACGTAAACTAAGGAGTTGGTAGGATACCTGAGTGCTCGCTTTTGATCCCACTGTGCGCACTCTATTGTGGACAGACCGTCTGAAAGTACGATGTCTACTTTTGACCACGGTTTTCCCTTTTTAGAAATACCGCTTCGGTGCGTAGACGACTGAAATAGTCCGACCATGGCAACCTTAATCTTGTCGTTGGACTCCGAGCGCTCCTGCGCGTCGATGAGTTTCGACGCGACAGCAATAGAGGAAATCACTGGTATTGTCGGCGCAGAACCGAATGCAAGAGGAATATCCTTCCTGCGAGTTTCGCGCATAGACGGCCACGTGATCGATATCTCCTGCCTTATCAGCGGGTCTGCAAGCAATACTTTATTAAAACATTTATAGATATCTCGCTGGTTAAGAAACATATCTAACGGTGAATTCTGATTAACCTCGGGTGGAATAGTCTTTACCTTCTTTAATGTCTTGAAGAGTTTAATAAATCCCTGCCGCGCCTCTGGGGTCGAGATGTCGGTTGGAGCCATCTCATCAAACACGCCGGCTTTAAGTAAAGCCCAGAAATGAGAAGAATTAACGCCAGTTGACATCTTTGATATAAAGTCTTCTACAGAAGAATAGGGGCCTCGTTTTATTATCGCCTTAATGCTAGATGGGCCAAGACCTTTCACCGCTGAAAGTGGAGCAGCAATACGGTCACCGACGATAGTAAACTTATCATCCGGGGCATGGAGAGACGGCGGTGTAATCTTATCGCCCAGGATGGTGACGTAATGGCGGATTTTGTTCTCTTCTGAATTGTTGAGTTCTGCGGCCCACCATTCAAGTGGATAATGATGCTTTAGATACATGGTAATGTATCCAAGTTCAGAATAGGCTCGAGAGTGACTGCGGTTGAAAGAGTAATTAGAATAAGCAGTTACCACATCACACAGTTTGTTTGCCTGCTCAATAGTCCAACCTTTGCTCATGGTCTCTGACCTAATGCGATCAAATGTCTTAAGCATTACGTCGCGTTTCTTCTTAGCGATCGCAGATCGTATTTGATCGGATTCTTCCAAAGAGTAACCGCAAAATTGAACTAAGATCGACATCAGCTGTTCTTGGTACACAACCACACCATTTGTCTCAGCCAGAACATCAGCTAGGTCAGGGTGGATATATTCTGGCTCCTTATCCCCATTCCTCACATCAATATAAAACTGAGTTGCAGAAACGCCCGGCGTAAACTCGACGTCTAGCGCACCTGGTCTGCAGAGCGCCGTGAGGTCAGACAAATCTTGGCGCCTAATTGGCGCAAACTTCTGAATATACCCCTTGATAAGGTCAGTGTTAAATTGGAATGATGAGTCCGTTTTGCGCTTATAGAAGTCTTCATAGACTTTATTGTCTTCGGGAAGACGGTAAAGGAGCTGAACACCCTTATCGTCTTCCTCTAAGAGATCTATATCTCTGCGCGTCTTGATGAGAGACACGACGCTCTCTAGCGTCTTTACAGTTGTCAGTCCTAGCACGTCTGCTTTAACTAGACCAGATTTTTCTACCATGGGTGCTTCAAACTGAGTAACCGCGACCTTGCCGATGTCTGGGTCATCAAAAAGCATTGTGGGCACGCGCTGACTAGAAAGGTCTAGGGTTGATATCACGAAGGCAGATGCGTGTCTACCCATACCCTTAGGTAGCCCAATGAGCTTCTTAGTGATTTGCTCGATCTCTGGGTACTGCTTAAAGAATATCTGCAGTGTCTCATTTTGTTCCAAATGGCCTTTGTGGGTGACACCCTCAGAATCTGTATAGCCATATAGGAATTTGTCTTCATCCAACCCCTGCGGAGAATCAGGTATTGTGTCGCACACATCCATGATCTCTTTGTCAGCGCGATTGCGACCAAACACAGCAAACATGGCGTCTTTGATAGCATTCTTGGTTTTAAACCGCTGAAAGGTTCCAATCTGCGCGAAACCGGCTTTATATTTATCTGCCAAATACTTAAGAACTGGACCGCGCTGCCCAAGGTCAAGGTCTATATCTGGAAATGATCCAGCATTGATACGAGCGTGGCTAAGAAAGCGCTCGAATGGTAGGTGCTCTTTGATTGGATCAATGTGGATGATCTTTAGGTAGTAGGAGATTAGGCAGCCGCCAGCAGATCCACGAGCAAGGTTCTGCAGGATGCCTTGAGATCTAGCGTACGCGCAAATATCCTCGTACATCAAGAAGTACGGGATAAAATTGAGCTTGGAATTCTTCCAGATTACGTCTAATTCTTTCTTAAAGCGGGCTACATATTCCGGATCATTTGACCACCTGCCGTACTCTTTGATTTTAGCCATCAGTAACAAATACAGCTGCTTGTCGTAGTCAGAAGTATTTTCAACAATAGAATCCGGTATTTGGATTTTTGGCAAATGGTAGTCGTGCTTTACCACTACGGCGGTCGATGCTTCAACCATGTCTTCTGCGGTTGCTCGGGCGATATCAATGTGGTCTACGGAAAACCTGTCACCAAGATGTCTCTTGAGGATCGCAAAACACTCATTGAGTGATCTTTGGTACCGTGTGTCGTAGAAGAACCGCTTATCTTTAAATGATGATTTGGAGACGACATCCTGAAAGACTTTGTCGTCGGGGTCTATAAAGTGCGCTGCTGTCGAAATTATGAATTTGCAGCCGTAAGAATCAACTGCATCCATAATCAAGGAGTTGATTGCTTTGGTTAGGTTTCCGTCTGGGATGGATTTGCTTTTTTGAAAGTTCCTAAAGCCAATGCCTTTGTCGAAGTACTTAACGACGTCGAAAGGCAGTAATTCCAATACGACTCTATCAAGGTGTCCGATAATCTTAGCGAGCTTTGAAGCTTCAACTTTCTTGTCGTTCGCACAAAGAAGTAGAGTGCCAACCAGCCCTTTTTCGCATCCTGTGCCAAACACTACCCCTTCCTGGTGATCAATGACGTCTTCAATTTTGATTATTGACGTGGTCACGCCCGAATCATCAATCGCCGAATCCCAGCCCATTGACGCCAGTTTAAGTAAACTGCGATAACCGGTGTTAGATATTGCCCAAGCATTCAACCTAAATGGTTGCTCTAAACCATTAGTGGGGTCTATGACATTTAGACTTATGGCAGGAACGATCTTTATGTCATTTTCAGTAAGCGAAAGTTTATGCGCCTTATTAACTTTCTCTAATACTGATTTAATATTGGTCGCTTTATATAGCGAAGCTGCCCAGTTGTGGTCTGGAAAAGCAACGGCCTTTACTCCTTTAGATGCGGCCCAGTAAACCCATTCCTCAACTGAGGTTACAGAATCGGTATTGCTGTATTCAGAATGAATATGAAGCTGAGGCAGCTCAGGCAGCTGGAGATCAAACCTATCGTCTTTTATAGACACTTCTTCAAAGTCTTCGCCAATTATGGCGGAAAGCCGCCGATCGACTTCTATTGTCGCCTGGATATCGCTTAAAGCGTCGTGGGCCTTGATCTCAATACCAAATTCTTCAGCAAGGTTGACCAGCTTCAATTTATTAGATTGAAGTTTGTCCTTGACAGCTTTTGCGCGGGCGTGGACATCGCGGACTTCATTTAAGAACAGTCGCGAATACTCTTTTGATCTCCCGTTGCGGGCAAAAAGTGCACCTATGAAAGCTTTATCGAAGTTAGAGTTGTAACCGGCGATGACGAACTTTACGCCGAACTGGCTAACGTAGGCAATAAACTTATCCAGCATCTCGTGCGGAGATTGAAACGTCTTCATCTGATCGATGGCGATACCGTGAATCTCGATAGACTTTTGATCGATAGAGTTCCAGTTCGTCGGCTGGCAGAACTCATTAAAATGAGGGCCAGGTTTACCGTCAATCAGCGGCACGCAAGCCAACTGAATAATTTCATTAGTCGACGAACTAAGACCTGTTGTCTCGGTGTCTAGATAGAGATATGCTTTCATCCAGCCCTCATGTATCTGATTGCCAGATTATACAAATATTTATTATATCAATAGCGTAGAAGCTATTACAGCTTCCATTTGCCGTCAATACAATTAATAAGCTGGCGAGCGCCGCCGGGATATATCAGACAGGACGAGTGGAGCCAAGACGATGCGCCGCGGTTATATTCTAGTTTAAGAAGTGACGACGTACCTACGCACCACGCACCTCTAAGGATCTGAGGTGTATGGGAGTGACCCGATACAGAATTGCCATACGCGGTTTCCATGGCCTCCAGACTCCCCCTGGAACCGTTAGCACCTAGATGACCATGGGCTCCGCATTGTATACCCTCGACGCGGTAATCGTCGTCGATTGAGAGCCACTTAACCTTATCGATTACTTTTTTGTCATCTTTCAGGCACAAAGAGTTAACCGCGTACTTAAGCGGATCCTTCTTATCTAGAAGTTGAAGCGCTAGAACAAGAGATATCCTGTGGTTCTGCGGATCGTCGACGTATTTGCCTTCTTGCAAATATCGCTCAAGAAATTGATCGTGGTTAGATTTAACGATCACAACCTCATCCGTGAGAGACGTAAGGTCCTTAACATCCTTTGCAAGGATATTGAGCTCTGATGAGAGGCACAGTTGACCATTCTCAGCTCTTTGAGCCTTTAACAGTTTCGCGTGCTTTTCGTGGTGGTTGATAGAAATGCCGTCAAAAGCATCGTGAAGAAGTATTCTCTTAGGTTTGGTTAGCTTGGCGATATCTTCCCAGGCTTTACGCGCCAAAGGATCGGTAGATCCTGCATGCCAGTCTCCAAGTACGAAAGCTTCTGGCCTTACAGCTTGTTTTGAACTTGGCATATATTTGATGCCGAGATCATAAAAGCATCCTTTAGAATCAGCCTGTACCTGACGGAAATGGTATTGCTTATCGTCGACGATCTCAACTATCACGGCGCCGAGCACGTGATCGTTCTTTGCGATATACGCAGTACGCTGCGACATGTAAAGGTCTGTATCGTAGTTGTTCACAGTAATCGCGCCCGTGGTCATCATAAAATGCGGCAATGAACTATTCGACACGGGTACCGCCTTCAATCTTTGCTTCGGCGAAGCGTATATGAAGGTGCCATTTCTTTGGCCAATGCGACCAAGACCGGTTGTCGGGTCGATGTGTTTTGCGGAAAGCTTGATAGTGGAAATAAAAACGTTTGAATTTAGGCTGGTGTCTTCGAGAACAATAGCCTCATTTTGAAGTCTGGCGGATATCGTTCCCCACTGCTTGTCGCGATTATGCGCAGGATCTGAAGCAATTAGGATCAAAAGTTGGGCATCGTTCTCTTTGCAAAAATTCTTAATTGAAGCGTAGAATTTATCGTGAACTTCGCAACCGTTCACCGCGGTAGTGATAACAAACCTTTTAGAAGATGAGATATCTGATCTCAGCTTTTTAAGAGCTGTCTGCGAATAAAGATTCTCTACGGCAACGTCAAAAAAGCTATTTGCGTGCGACTCGCGCGCGCTTTTTTCTAGGGCGGCTAAAGACCCAAAGTGATGCGCAACCATGTCTTTGGTTATGCCTAGACTCTTTAGATCTTCCATGCGTATTTCGCGCTTAAGCTTTTTGGCTAGAGCGGCAAAAGATTTGATGATGGAGACTTTTTTGTCCGTTTTGTTTACTTGCTTTTTTTGCATTGACAAACCTTAACTGGCTCAGTCTTTTCTTCCTGAATCAACATATATAGTAACGCGAGGTAGTTCCTAGCATCAGCTATTCGGCTTTCTATGGACTCGTTTGAGAACTCTTGACCGTTCTTTATGTATGAAGCTATAGATGACATATGCTTTGATAAGTACACCCATAGTTTTTGCTTAGGGCTTAAGCCGATGCAATCGGCATCCTTAAAATTAGCGAGGCAATCCTTATCGCCGGCATATTCTTTGCCCTTGCTCAGTAGCAGCTCTCTTTCTGCTTCTATCATCTTCTCGAAGAGATCTTTCTGTTCTGACCAAAGCATAAATCCCCCGTATGTACGGGGGATTTTACACAAATCTTCTGTTTTTATCGTTAGCTATAAGTAAAAGAGAAGTTAAATGTCACTTTTGTAGTAGTCGTATCCGAAGTATCTAGCGCCAGATTAACTTCATAGGTATTAAAGATGCCTTCTTGATCTAGGGCGTAATAAATACCGGCAAAATAAGCGTTAAGATAGTTACCCTTAAGGCGCAAATACGTTGGATTGTCGGTCGTAATGATTGACACCGAAAAGACAGATTTACCAGCCGCTGCGGCAGCCTGCAATCCTTGCAGGAGAGTTGTGTATGACCCTGGTCGCGGGCTAGAGTAACGCAGTGATTTGGCCGTAGCTGCCTGCGATGGGGCTACAGTGGTATCAAACGTAGATCCTGGCGTAACAGGGGTTTCAACTGTAAGTTCAACTTCTTCGCCGCTGTCTAGGTAGCGGACTGTGTATCCCGCCAAAATAGGCGCGTTAGAACCTGAGTTCGCGATGGTGAACATCGGGCTAGTAGTGGCGACATCGACGGCGTCTTCTAGAACTACATTATCATATTGCGGCAGGATGAATCTGCGACCCAGATCGAATGCGTCTGCTAGCTTTTTATTGAGCCCGTTGGCGCCATCAAGATACAGTGTTTTTAAAGTGGTCATGTTTTATCTCAGCAATATTATTGGTTTAGACCTGACGTGGGATTGACTTCTCCATCTTCAATCTCTTGAATTTTGCCAAGCAAGAAGTCGATCTTGGCGCGCTCTAGCTTTACGACGGAAGAGTAACCACTTTTAAGATCTTTAACGATCTGTTGAGCAGCGATAAGCTTCTCATCATTTGCCTGCTCTTCTTTTAGAGCCTTGATCTTTTGCTCAGACTTTGCGATCAGATGCTCTGCTTCGTCTTGAGAAATGGACGCGTGGTTCTCCACGAAAGCTTTTGAAAGAATGCTGCTTGCTTTGCCGTAGTTGATCTTGCCCTTAGCCATGGTAGACTCCTTTTATTTGATCGTGTGTTATTTTACTCAATCATATAAAAATTGCTTTTTATTGACCTTTTTAAAAGTCACGTCTGGCGGTACTGAAACCGTGCATTTAAATGTTTTACAATTAAATCTAAGATACGAAGCGTACATCGCTTGCGCAACAGCGTCCACAACGTCAAAGCGAAAGTGTATGGGTTTGCCGGTGTTTTCTGAGATGCTGTGATTAGGGAACCGCACGCCAAAACGTTCCCAGAGGGCTTGAACGATCATGAGCTTTTTAGCTGGACCAGATCCCCACTTTTGTTTTTGCAATTTAGTCGGGGTCGATCTGCCAGCGGCAAAAACCTTCCAGTTAGAGATATTCAAAACCTCATAGTGCAGATTTTGCTCTCTGGCCCACATATGGATAACGGTTCGGTACGCAGGATTGACATTAGAACCTGATGCAAATCTAGACCCGAAGAAGTAGTCTTCGACGGCGATCTCATCAGCCTGAACGCGATTCTGAAGCTCTGAGATGCGCCTCTTGAGATCGAGACACCAATCCCCTATGTATTGAGATGAAGTGTCGACGTCGATGAAACCGTATTCCACGATTTCACAGCAATCGCCTACAATGCGAGCTACCGCGTACCCGGAAGAGCCTCCGGGATCTAGAGCAAGAATAGTTTTCAAAGTGGCCTCGTTATTCTTTAACTATCGACCACTGGCCATTCTTCTCGAGTTTTAACTTTTCTTTAACCACGGGGACAAGATGAAAGCCAGCGCCTTCTAATCTTTTTACCCCGCCGTGCTTGACGTTAATCTCTTCCATGCTCACCGGCTTATCGGTGATCCGGTAGCCGTTTTGAACGATGTGGTAGTGGTAAGATTCACCCTCAGATTTCGTGGTGAAAGCGAGAGGATTAGATGACGCTTTGACCTGCAGGGTTGCCTGTCCCATAGCAAAATCTTTTGCATCTGGGGTTTTGACCTGCTGCGCAACCTTGATAGGGTTCTTTTTGGACTTCGGCGCCAAGGACGGAGCTTTCGGGGGTTTTGGCGGCTCAATGGACGGCATCCTCAGGCTTGGCATCAAGTTGGCCTTCAGCAGATCTTTGATATCATTTAGTTTTTTAACAAAACTTTCCATCATGAAACTACTGATACGCCGTTCTTCTTGGTGACTGTAATGGACTGATCAAATAAAGCTTTTGCTTCGGACGCATGGTCTATTACTACTATACACCGTTTTACAGCCATCTCACGTAAGAAGTCGATAACCCTGGTGCGATTAGAGGCGTCTAGGTGATCAAAAGGTTCATCTAATATCAACGGGTTAAGTTGCGCCCCCGTGTATCTGGCCACGACATCTGCTATGGCGAAATCTATGGCCAAAGATAAACATCTCCTTTCGCCACCAGATAGCGAACCTACTGGCCGTTTGACACCGTCTACCGTAAGCGAATCAGACATCTTAGATGTTACCGTGCCAGACTTATTCTCCTTGAAGGAGAGAAGTTCGTAAGACGAGTTTGGCCAGACAAACTGGACAATTTCTTGAATCTTATCGTTGAGCGCCTGGATAACAGAGTCCATAACATAAGCTGGTGCACCGGTTGGTGAAAGTATTGCAGATGCGGCCTCAAGACGAACAATCTCATCTATAATCGAATCTAAATTTGACTTATTTTCAGATAGTTGATCTTGTAACTGTTTGATTTTGATTAATAAATCACTTTGCTGATCGCGCGTTTTAAGCAGATTTTTGTGCTCTATTTCTTTCTCCCTGCGGAAAGCTTTTAACTCCAACAGGCGAGATTGGGCGGTCTCATAGTCAAACATGGATTCGCGCATCTTGTTTTTAAGAGCAGAAATGGCATCTAATACGGATCTCTCTTTTGAGACCTCTGTCTCCAAGGCGATTATTGATGATGTTAGGGCGTCGATCTTGGCGGACATCGATTCGCGGTGCGCTTTTATCTTGAGAGCGAAAGATTGCCTATCGTGCTTGACAAAGCCAGATGGCAGAATATTTAATTCAGTTGAGCAATTTGGGCACTCGCCATCGCACGAGTCTTCCGGTTCTTTAGTATTCTTCAGCTCAGACAGTTGTTGTCGATAAGCTTTCAGTTTGCCATTATTAAGCGATATGTCTCTGAGTTTAGAATTTAATTTTTCTATTAATTCAGATAGTTTATCTGTGTCGTCTGGCGGTTGTATGTTAGACAGTTTTTGTATCTTGACGTCGACGTCGCCGATGGCTCGTTCAAGAGCAGATATCTCTTTGTGGAGAGATTTTGAATCGACAAGCGAATCTTGATAAGCAGATAACTTACCCGCAAAAGTAGATATCGTGCTTGAGATGGTTGCTTTATCTGACAGCAACCGTTTCATATCTAGTTCGATCTTTTTTCTTGATTCAGCAAAACCATCAGCTCGCATAAGCTTCAGGATGAGGTCCTTCCTACCGGAGTCATTAAGATCGATAAACCTTATCCCAAGCCCTTGGGCAAAGTACTGAGCCAGTATGAACTGATCATAGTCCAACGGGATCAGTCTTTCATATTCAGACTCAGTAATCTCAACGTCGTTGACAGCAGCATAGAAGGATTTCGGACGGTTGCGCTCAACTCTGAGAATTCGGTTTGCTGAGAGTTCAATGTCCACTGTAACTTTAGTAGTTCTAGCGTTCTGACGAACAAAATCAGTGATAGACACTCCGCGGGGATATTGTCCGTAGAGCCCCCACGATAAGGCATGAAATATTGCCGATTTACCGGCCCCATTGGCCGATTCTGTGTCATAGTTCCACCCATCAACTAACAAAAGACCAGTTTCTGAAAATGAGACAGATGCGCTCTCTATCGAGAGAACGTTCTCGATGGTCACTGATTTAATATACATTGCTACCTCTTATGCGGAGGTTTTGTGTGTACTTGAAGTTTACCCTGTTCATCAACATACATCCAGCCCTCTTGGAGGGAGTGCTCAACTGGATACTCCGTTACTAAACGAGGGACTTCGACACTCCAGAAATGCTCAGATCTTCTGGCGTCCAGGATTTCTTTATTATCTGGCGGCAGATGCACACCGGTGTAAGAGTCTACAAGCTCTTTAACTGTAGACTGCTCTACCGTTAGAGGAATTTGACGGTTCATGGTGCTGTTGCAGGCGGAACAGATTAAAGAAAAGGTAGATGCCGAGGTGTACTTGATAACCTCGGCGCCGCAGCTGCATATAAACCGATACTTCGGCATCAGAATCTAACCCCTACAGATAATCCCATCGCATCATAAGATGTACCCTTGAAATCTAATATCGAGCCGGCGTAAAGCGGACCGTAGAAGTCATATTCAGCCGTTACAAAATTATTAAAATTTGTCTTCTTACCCACGCCCAGACTAAACTTACGAGGATTCATGGACACCGTCGTGTTCTTCTGCTGCTCTTCTTTAAGTTTTTCTTGGGTCTGAGAAAGTTCAAGGGTAAGTTTCTGTTTCTCAGTCTCATGAACCGAGTTAATCTCGGTTAGACGGACTTCAAACTCTTTTTGAAGAAGCTCTTTTGTTTCTTTTAGTTTTTGCTCTGCTTCGAGTTTAACTTGGGTGACTTTTTGAGACTCTTTCTCAACTGTCTCGCGGGAGACAATTTTCTTCTCTACGCGGCCATCTGGATAAGATGTAATAATCGTTACTTTTTCAGTAGATTTTTTGAGAGAAGTATTTTCAGAAACAAGTGAATCAATTTTTTGTCTGTACTCAAATTCAAGTGCCAACCTTTCTTGCTTAAGGTTAGTAATCTCTTCCTGCTGCTTGGATTTGAGTTGCTGAAACTCACTTTCTTTCTCTGAAATCTTTTTCTCATAAGATTCAGTAATCTCTTTCTCTCTTTTGAGATATTCCTCTTTAGAGGAGGAGTAGGACGGGAGAACGAGAAAGGTGATCGCCGCACCAGCGGCAAAAACCATAACATATTTACCTGCTTGAGTATTTAAAAATTTGGCAATCATTCTTGTCCTGCCTCGTTCATCATGTCTTTAAGAGCAGCTTTGCTGAGTTCCATTTGAGTTTCAAGGTTGTAATCGCGAGGCGCAACAACGATACCGCCAAGAGTTACCATGAGAGACGCAACAGAGATCGCGTTGCCGATAGCTACACGATGAACTTTAGCAGGCTCAACGATGCCGGCTTCAAATGGATTCATAAAATCGTGTCTCTCGGCGTCAAAGATAACACGAGGAATACCATTGCTATCGATGGATGATTTGATTGTCTCTTTAATGTCTGTTGTTCTATCGTCTTCGCCGCAGTTAAACAACAACACTTCAAATGGTCTTTCAAGCGCGATAGCGAGTATGTGCCACGCAGGATCAAGACCCGCGACAGCACGAATACGCTGAGATAGTGCTAGGTGAGTAGCTGCACCACCTGCAACGATACCCTCTGCGACGGCCGATCTGACCGCCTCAACCGCGTCTTGCACGCGATCTCTTCTCTCCCTAACTTCAGCATCCGTCATGCCGCCAACCCACACGGTAGAGATACCACCAGTAAGCTTAGCGATAGCAGCTCTAAGATGTGCCCGATCATGCTCAGAATGAGCAGATGCCATTACCGCTTTAAGCTCAGCTACGCGGGTGTCGATAAGATCAGCGTCCGATTCGCTCTGAACAAATGTCTCATACGTGTTGATCTTAGCCGACGTGAATGATCCAAAATCTTCGCCAGTAAAACTAGGGGCACTTGCCGGATCCATGACGGTGGCACCGGTGTAAGCAGCCATATCCTGCAAGAACATGGTCTTTGAGTTGGCCAGGGTAGATTTAGGCACTTTCACGGGAAGAACCGTAACTCCGCCCTTGGAAGTCTTCAGAAACTTCTCAATCACAGGATCGGCGAATCCGTGTGCCATCACCAAAATAGGCTTTCCAAAGTATGCCTCATCGGATTCAAAGGCTGCCTGGATAGCAGCAGGAAGCACAAGGTCGTTTAGTGTACCGTCGAACAAAACTACCAGTCCAGCATCCATGCGAACCTGCTGATTAGCGCGGTCGTTAATAAACGCAGATCCAATAGCGCCAATATCTCGCAGACCAGACGTGACGATATAACCGTCTACCGTTTCAACTCTCATCCCTCCGCCTTGATCTTCTTGAATCAAGATGTGACCATCTTCACCGGCAGCCATGAAAGCTTTAACAACTACGCTGGCAACGTCTTCGTCCCCGTTAGCTGAGATGAGCGCGACCCTTTTAAGATCCTCGTCAGATTTAACTTCCTGCGCAACCTCTTTGAGGTACGGAAGGACTACGGTTTCATAGCACTTACGGATCTGATTTACCAATCTTTGCGGGTTGTATCGTTTGTTGTTGGCCATGAAATCTGAGCCAACTTTAACGAGTGCGTCAGCTAACACGATGGCTGTGGTAGTTCCGTCACCGGCGTCGCGAGCGGTATTGAGGGAGATTTCCTTGCATGTATCAAGCACGGTATTTGCAGCAGCGTTAGGAAGACCTAACGATTTAATCACCGTGACGCCGTCTTTGGTCAGGAGCGGCGGCATTCCTTCTCGTTCAATTAAGGTTACTGCACCACCTGGGCCAAGGGTTCGACCAGCAACAGCAGCCATCCTAGAAAGAGTAGAGGTAACAATCTCTCTAAGTTCTTGAGGATTATCGACGATATCTTTAGTCTTAGACTTAACGTACATCATGCCAAAGCATCCTTCTTGCGATGATCTTCGATTACCTTTTTATACTGGGAGATCTTTCTCTGATCTGTCTCAAAACCAGTCAATGAATGCCCTAATTTCAAGCAAGCTTTTAGAGAAGCTGAATTGCCCATAAAAGGATCGAACACTGAACTGCCAGGAAGACAGGAAGCCATCCTCAAAAGAAGTTCGGCTAGATCGTCAGAATATGCCTCGTCCAGAGATCCTGTTTCAACTAGCCACGTATTACCGATGCAGGGAGCTGAATCCTCGAGCATCAGATACTTTTTGACTGGCTGACGATCGATCTTCCAGACATCGCCGTTACAGAAGAACAGCACGTACTCATGGGAGTTAACGAGCATATTTTCAGCTCTTTTACCTGGCAGCCAGGTCTTCTCAATGACGATGTTGTCGACGTGGTTAAAGCCCGCGTCCATCATGGTCTTCGCAACTTCAAACGGTCTAAATTTAGCTTCAGTGGGAGCGTAACACACTAAAAACACAAGACCATTCTGAGCCATGGATGACTTAAGTTTTTCAGCGAAGTTCTTCATAAACGTCTCTGAGTAACCGTCGCGCTTGCGAATTGGAACGCGCGTGATGCACACCTCAACATTTTGAGGCCACACAGCGTCGCGGTCAAAAAGCTCATTTTGATTTATCTTCACGGACGTGCCGAAAACTGAATGTAGATTGTTTGGCATAGTTTCTCTCCAGCTTGTATGGTTTATACCAGAGAGGACCCAGAAGAACCAAATCCACCAGCGCCGCGAGACGTATTCTCATCTAGTTGATCTACCAGTTCAAGCTCATAATCGCTAGAGTAAGGATGCAGAATCATCTGCGCAATCTTCTGGCCTTTTTTAAAGTGCAGAGTTTCTCCGGCCAGAAGAATATTGCGCTGAAAACCATCGACCCAGGTAGTGTGGGGCGTATGGTTGAGATTCGTCATCACGACGTGAATTATTCCGCGATATCCTTGGTCGATTATCCCGGCATAAACTAGAAGCCCTTTTGATCCGTTACCGGACTTGGAAGTAATCTCGGCGTATGTTGACTCTGGCAGTTGAAGTCTGACATTGATAGCGTGCTTTGCGATCTGCCCCGGGTGGATGGAGAAATCGTGCGTAGCAAATAAATCAAATCCTGCGTCGGATTTGTGGGCTTTAACTGGCATCTGGCCGTTTTCTTCTAGTTTAACTTTAACGGTTTTGCTCATATTAAACTCCTTTTTAGATTAAAAAGGCCTTTTCTCAACTTGCCGAGGTTGCTCCTCGGTAACGAAGAGTCACGTTCTTACCGCGGAGACCTGTATATACAGAATGTTTTAAAAGCCTACGTGACACAGTAGCTTTTTCACTGTACTTTCCCTAACAGGTCAGGGCACACCATCCACATGATTATTCAGGAAGCGGCGGTGCCAACGCTCCCGCCCTTTCGGGCAGGCGTTATTGTACCTTCACGTTGTGCGTGATTTCTTTATAGTAAGAGATGCGTTGATTTGCGTGTCGCGTCAACATGGTTGAAGACGCAGGAATATAATCGAGCACTATACATTTGTCTTTGGTTTCTGTCTTTCTAAGTCCTCTTCCCACTGCTTGTAGGACAGCAGACTTACTCGCCGTAAAGTTAGCAAGAAGCAGAACCTCAACGCTTCTGGTGTCGACTCCCTCACCGACAAGGCCGTCAGTCGCGACGAGTCCACGAATTTTGCCGTCGTTGAATTCATCAATCAGCTTCTCAGAACCTTTATCTCTTCCGTTGGCGAAAGCGATTCCAATAGCTGATGATATCATGTCGCCATGCTCTATCTGATCGACAAGGATCAAAGTATTTTTGTTAGCAGAAATAAACGCTTTTGCGTCTGAAATTATGCGATCGTTCATCTCTTTTGAATTTAAAACGTGAGCTCTGTAGGCCTTTAACTTATCGTCTTTAAAGTCATAACCAGTTGTATTTACTGATCTAACAATAAAATATGGCTGCGATAACCAACCGTTAGACACACCCCACGCAACGTCGCGCTCTACTAGAATATCGCCGCACGATGCATGGATAAACAGATCTTTTCCGTCTGACCTAAAGGCGGTCGCCGTGAGGCCGTAAATCCGGCCCACGGCTCCTAGTCCTTCGGCAATAGCGTAGAAGGTATTTGCGGGTGTGTGGTGGGTCTCGTCGAAGATTATGACCCCAAGCTCGAGCTTCTTAAGGTCTTCTATTCGGTTTGATACTGAGGCGGCTATGCCTACGGTGACTGCAGAAGGTTTATACTTGCCATCTCCGACAAACCCAACTTTACCAGGTCCAAAGGAGTTTGAAAGCTCCTTATAAAACTGGTAAGCAATAGATTTGCTAGGACAAACGACGAGAGTTTTGCGCTTTAGTTGACGTATGAGATATATAGCAGTTTTTGATTTACCGAGTCCAGTCGCTAAGTTAATGATTCCGCGATAGTTTTTAGCGGCAATTTCTACTGCTTCTTCTTGATACGGTCTAAGCGTAAAAGAGCTGGAGGAAGAAGCCCAAGGTAGGGCGATAGTAGGACCGGTATCTTTGCGGTGATCCGTAACATTATCAACTAGAGAAGTTACTAAAGAAGCAAAACCCGACGGAACGATTAGAGATTGTCCGTCTTTTGAGCAGAGTGTGCCTTCAGATTCCGCCTCTAACTGCTTTAGAAGCGGCGAGTTAGCTTGAAACGGATTCTTGCGCATCCTGCGGATCTGGTACTGTTTTGACTTATCCACGTACGAAAGTTGGCGTTTTATTTCCGATTCGATCGATGGATCGATATGATCGATGCGGATAATATCATTATAGATGTGAGCAACCATTTTCATATTGATTTTCGTATAATTTGATAAACCCATACGTGTTGGAAGGGATTTTACATGAACAGAGATATTTCTGAAATCAATAAGTTTATTGAAGAGAAACAAGCCGCCCGCAAGAAGCCTATCGAAACTGAGATGTACTGGTGGTTAAACATGAATCGCCATTTTTACATCGGCGACGAATACAAGATCGTTCTTGAAAAGATTGACTCGGGAAACAAGTCAGTAAGAATTAAGGTCATCAACCTTAAAACAAACAAAGAGCAAGAACAATCTCAACCAGACCTCAGTTTGCAAGAACTTATTGTGCTCCATAATTCTTCTGACGGAGAGTGATATGGAACTCAATTCTAAAAAATGCCTCATTTGCAAGGGCGGCAAGAAAAACGATTGCATTTACGCGCACAGAGATGCCGATACGGGTGAGATATGGTTCTGGTGTGCAGGTAAATGTCAAAGAGCATACTCACTTTATGAGTACTGCTTTTTGGCGGGTATATCGCTTCGTGATTTTTTAAAATCAAATATCTCGTTTGAAGAAGCTAGACCTTTAGAAGTAAACGCCATGGCATGGCCAAGATCGTTTCATCCGCTATCCGACCCGATCTCTAAGCCGGCTTTAGCGTACCTAAAATCTAGGGGATTAGAGAATCCGGGCGAGATGTACTATGATTCCTCTCGTGAGGGGATCGTATTTCCCTATTATCTCAACAACACGTTTGTCGGCGCACAGATTCGGTTTATCGAGCCTCGACTTGACGAGGACGGAAGTCCGTGGAAGATTACCACGATGCCGGGTACAAGACTTGGATATCTATTCTGGGGCTGGTCTCAGCAGCCTTTTGGAACTAACGTTAAATATATAGTGGTCGCAGAAGGTGCCATAAACGCAGCAAGCCTACAGCAGGCATTCAACATAAAATACGGTAACCTTCTAAAGAACCCATACCGGTGCATCTCGACATCTGGTGCCAGCATAACTAAATACCACGCTGAAAAGCTCAGAGAGCTTATTGATTCTGGTCTTAAAGTAATCTCCGCCTTTGATAATGATGAGGCAGGGATAAAGGCATTCGAGAGGATGGCTAAAGAAGGTGCATGTACGCACTACTCCTTCGTTGAAGAGGACGGCAAGGACTGGAACGACATCCTGAAAGCGGGCGAAGACCCTGCTTCTAGGTTGCTTAAGAGACTTAAGAAAGCGTGAGATGAGCAACATAATTAACAGCACTATCAGCCAAAATGCGTTTTGGATGGTGAATAAAAAACTAGCTCGATATCTTCAAAGCAACGATGCCGCGCTGCTTCTGGCAGATCTGATTGCCAGAAGAGAATTCTTTAGCGGGCGAAACGATCTTGATGAAGAGGGCGGTTTTTTTGCTCTATCAGAGACGCTTGAAGAAGAACTTAACCTTACCAAAGAAGCGCGCCAGAAGCTTACTAAGCAACTTGAAATAGTTGGTTTCTTAGTTGTCAAGAAAAAGGGACTGCCCTCTAAGAACTACTATTACGTGCAGGATAATGAGATCGTTAAGGTTCTTGGAGAAGATGTTAAAAAGTCTAATGATTATCAGTGGGCTGAAAAATCAGCCCAGTACAAGGCTGAAACCTCACCCGACTACAGGGCTGAAAACAACGCCGCTAATAAGAATAAAGAGAATAAGAAGAGAGAAGAGAAGACGAAATTTTCGCAGGATGACATTTACCGGAAGTGGCTAAGCGAAGTTCCTGAAAGACCAGATTTCAAGGCTTGCTACGAAGAGCTCCTGGTGCTCTTTGAGTCCCTAAAGACATCTGGCTACTCAGGCGGAGATATCGCGCCTTCCTTCAAGAAAAAGGTTCTTCGCCGCTGGGAAAGATCTAAGTTTCCGCAGCGCCACGAGGACTGGTGGGAAAAGGCTGTCGGTGCCACTTTTGGCTCTGATATCGAGCTCGCTGTTCCTGAAGTTAAAGAGGAAAAGGGTGTAAAAGTAACACGAATAGACGGACAAATATCCATAGACGCGGCGCTCAAGATGGCCACGGATGATTCTGTGATAGAAGAGATGATGCGCGAGTACGAGAGGATCCGCTCAAGCGGGCCTCGAGAAGGAGTGTTAGATGACGAGTGAGCTCAAGATAAACTCAAGGGTCGATTTATTCGAGGCCAAGCAAGAGCTCGAGAAAGCTCGAGTTCAAGAAGGTCTGGCAAAACTCAACCAGAAGAAGGTTCTGCAGGAAAGATTAGAGAACTACTCGCTGAGTGAGATTGAGGCTAGAAAAGGTCTCAATAACGCCAAAAGATTGGTTGGCGTTCTAGAGAGGGATGCCGATTTGATAAGGAAGGCGGTTCCGTTCATCAACGGTGCCTTGAGCACTATTTGTCCACTATGCCCTGGTGGTATTTATTTGATGGGTGCTGCTTCTGGTACTGGTAAGTCAACTACTACAGCAGCTATTGCGCACGCTTTATATGCGCAGGGGTTGAAGACCTTCATCGTCTCTAACGAGGAGACGGAAGCTAAGATAATGGCCAGGATCGCATGCGTAGAGCTGGATATTGACTTTAACCTCTACGTGCAAGATAAATTACCTGCGTCATACCGCAAACAGGTCGCGCACAAGATCCTAGAGATTGAGCCGTACGTCACCGTTATGGACGACCCGATCGCGAGTACGACTCTTGAGAAGATTGAGTCTGTCCTTAAAGAGGTTAATGACTCTGGAAATTATAGCTGCGTGATTGTCGATTTTTTGCAGAGGATCAATAAGTCTATAGTAGTGCCGAGTATTGAAAGAACTGACGCACTTTATAGGTTTAAAGATATCGCAACCGATTATGCCCAGCACGCCAAAGTTCCAGTAATCGTGATGACTCAGTTAGTCCCACTATCATCTGACGAGACCGAGCGTAATTTTGAGAGCCGCATCAAATGGGCAAAAGGCTGGATTGAAGCCGCCGCAGCAGCCATAGAGATCATCAAAATCAAAGGCATACCAGTCTCCACATTCTATGTTGCCAAAGGGCGATTCTCTAAAGCAGAAGTGTCTGTGTCGTGCAAATACGAAAATGGAAAGTTTACTTACGTCTCTAAGTCTGAGCTTCAGGATATCAAAGATCAGTCTCAGCTAGACGCGATAAACGACCTTACATCTAGGATGGATAAGAACGATGAAGATGCTTAAGATTTTAGTATTTAGTTTTATGATGTCCGGGTGCGTCACAATCGTCAGGAATGAGTGCGCGGAAGATGCTTTCTTAGATGATGAAGTTCTATTCCGCAAAGGCGATAGAGTTTCTATATCTTATGAAGATAAATACTCTTTCTATAAAGAGAGCTGCTTAACCAGAGGTAAAGTCCTGGATATCGCGGGCTGGGAAAAAGGCATTCTTTATTACCAGGTTGAGACCGCATGCTCAGATCTTGAGGGTACAAATTACGTACGCAGATCATTCAAGATTCCGCAGAATCTATTGCATAAGGTTTGACATCATGAAGTTCTTCGTAACGGTTTTATTCTTGGCCACGCTCACAGCAATGCTGATATCGCTCGGCGGATGTGCGACTAGAGAGTACACGATGCTGACCAAGCAAGTTGGCGAGTATGGGATTCAGCGCTTCGAAGATAAAGATAAGAATGTGGTCTGCTACGTCTACCGCGATGCCGATAACGGCGCGATGTCTTGCCTGAAGAGTGTAAAATGAGTCCGATGTGGATGCTTATTTTAGGTACGATAGTGTACTCCGCGTACGCTTGGCTGACCTTTAAGCCAGAGCTGAAGGTATCGGCTTATTTGATCCCGATCGGACTTTTTTTAGCAATTTTTGGTAATTTACTATGGATCTTGCTGGCCCGTAGTACGCAAGATCCAGCTAAATTGATCGTTTACGGGATGCTCTGGGACACGATGATCACGCTGACTTTCCTGTTGGTTCCTATGGTGTTCTTTGGCGTAAGATTTACTGCGGTTGGTGGAGTAGGGTGTGGTTTGGTTGTGGTTGGGCTTTTAATGATGAAGTTGGGGACGGTCTGATGCCTAGCGACAGTAAATACGATTATTTGTTCGAGTGGGCGATGCTGATGACTGTTAGAAAGCTGAAAGTCTGCACGCGGCGAACGACCAACAACGCGAGATACGTGAAATGAGCTCTTACCGTTATGAGCATCCAGTATTTGGCATAATGAACTTCTTCTTGAAGGCTAGAATTATTCCGCTTCGGTCTCGAGTAAAATTCATGCGGACAGCGATTGAGTTATTGATTGATGAAGACGCGACGAATTGGTGGATAAATAAGGGCAAGAGATGAGAGAGTTGGATCTCAAGATCTTCAAGGACCGTATCGAAGTGATGGGTTTTTCTTTTATTCTTCGCAAGTTGCGCGTGTCTGGTGAATTTAACTTTGGTAAGTTACAGGCTCTTTACGTAAAGAGTGAATGGGGTTAATATGAAATTTAATAAAATTAAGGTTCTTTATAAGAAGAAACTTGAAGAAGGGCTTGAATTACCGATGACAGGTAATTCGTACTTTTTTGCAGGCGATGAGCTTATCATCTACAACATAGAGTCAGACAAGATAGATCTGGAATCTTCTTCAGAAGATCCGATGCTAGAAGTTTTAAAAGAACAAATTAATAAGCAATTAAGAGAAGAGCAAGAGTTTCTATATAAATTTCAAATACGAACCGGTCAGCATCTTTTTCATGCTGAAGACGGTATGACAGTTCTTCCGGTTGCAGATGAAGCATTTTTTGAGACTTCGACATCTAAAAAAATGGAAGTTTTATTTAAAAACTTCTTTGATAAATCTCACGATGTAAACGAAAAATATAAAAAGAATAAAAGGGCTTATTTGCTTTACTCTGAGCCAGGTATGGGTAAATCTGCTCTAATAAGACATTTTTGTAAAAAAGCACTAAATGAGACTGGAACCGCGGTTATTCATACTAGTGGTGAGGTTGATTTTCAGAAAATTACTAATATTTTTCTTAAACCGTATGCAGAAGACGTCAAGAAGATTATTTTAGTTATTGAGGATTTTGGTAAGAAAGATTACGGTTCAAATACTAATGTTTTCAACCCGTCCTGCCTTAACTTCTTAGATGGTGTATCTGGCCTTTTTAGGGTTCCTACGCTAATTTTGTGCACAACTAACTTCATAAAAGAACTTGGACCCCAGTTAACCAATCGTCCTGGCCGCTTCAGCAAACTTATTCAAGTTCTTCCACCGTCAGATGACGAGGTGTTTGCTCTGATAGAAGGCATTTCTGATGTAAAGCTAACAGACAAGCAAAAATCTGCTTTTCGTGGACTTAAAATGAGCCCAGACCACATCGTCGAGGCATTGGTTAGACATGAACTTGAAGGTGTGCCATTAGAGCATGCAGCTCAAGAGGTGATGCAAGAGCGCGCTGGTCTTACGCAGTGGAATTAATTTAAATAAAATAACATTATTGGGATCGTTGATGAGTACTTACCTCAAGGCACAAGAAGACGGCAGAAGAAAACGCGCGAAGACGAAAGAGGATCTGCGGATTAAGTTTGCGGGTGACGCTTTGGTTGGGCTTTTAAGCACGCAAGGCTATACCGCCAACAATGAAGAAGATCTGGCTCGGGATTGCGTGGTAATCGCGGAGGCGATGGTTCGCGCTCTAGGTTATTCGTATGAGGTTAAGCCGTCTCCTTTAAGTGACGAGGAGAAGGTTGCGCTTGCTGAGGATGGTGAGGTATGAGTTCTCAGCGAGAACTAGTACAGGCGATGATCCGCAGAAGAGTCTCGCGGGCTAAAAAGATGAAAGAAGAAAAGATCGGTCTCACTGCTCGTGAGATCGTTTTTAAGTTTTTAGAAGAGTTTGACGAGCAACTTCAGGCAAGCCGCTCAGTTGTTGAAAAGTATTGGTTAATAGAATCGGAGGCTCACAAACTCTTAGCTTCAATTAGAAGGATTGATCCTGACGTTGAGATTGAGCTCGTATGGTTTGGAGATGATATCCAAAACATGCGTCTAGAAGGCGTTAGGATACACTGGGGCGACGAATATAGAGTTCGCACCCAAACTGATGCTGAAGAGTTGATAGATCTAACTTCTATATTATTTGGTTGAGTTTAAAATAAAGCACGACATAGATAAAACTGTGTCGTGCTTTATTTACCGTAAATAGTGATTATATCTTAATAACGTATTTTACACCTTTATTCATTGGACGAGTTTCATTGTCGCCTGTGATAGTTTGAGCAGCAGCTGTACCTGCAGCAGTTACTGAGTGTGTGTGTGTACCGCCAAAAGATCCAAGATTCATTGGCGTACCACCTGCGCCCGATGCACTTCGACCGCCTGCAAAGCCAGTTTTAGATCCTACACCTTCCCATGCGTAGTCTTGCCAATCAAAGTTAGTATAGGTTGAGTTATTGCCAGATGTAACAGCACTTCCAGTTAGGGCTGAAGAAGTATTGCTTAACCCGTTTTTAGCAGTTTTTTCAGCTTGATGACCGCCTAGCGTTACCGGATCTTTTCCAGTGGGTGTTCCGATACCTCGCAGAAATGAGCCGCGGTAGTCTGGCAGACGAAATTTTCCAGCCGCGGGTGTCCCGTATGCTACTCCAGTTATAGGATTGATTTGCGTATTGTAAGTGTTTTGAATTGTTGCATAAAGAAGCGGATAATCTGCTTGATTAACTTCTGATCCATCGCACTCAAGAAATCCAGCAGGCACCGCATTGCCTGCGTATGGAAATATTAGGCCGCTTGGAAGAAAGTTAGTACTATTAAATGTTAATGCACTATTTGACATAAATTACTCCAATTAAATGTCTAATGAGTTTTACTCAGAAACTTCTTCTGTTAAAGGAGCCTCTACCGGAGGTATAGCTTCTGGTGCCGGTGACCATATTGACATTGGTGCATTTTCAGCACGCTGTGCCATGACCATCTCTAAAACGCGCTCGAAGTGCTCATCGTCAATCTCAACCTCCATGTCTTCTTCTGCGCGCACGGCGAAACCGTGCTCTCCGCAGACATGGGTGCCCTCTTTAGACCAAAGATATTCATTTTTATAAAGCTGAAGTTTCATTCTGATCTCCTTAGATCTTGATGATAGCATTTACAGATATATTGATTGGGCGAGTTTCAGCGTCACCCGACACGGTCAGTGTGTGACCATGTCCAGATCCTACGTTATCCGTGGTTCTAGATTGCGTTCCGTTAGTGCCAATATTTGAACTGTCAACGCTTTGATATGCACCGCCGGACGCTGTTACGTTATATTTCCAACGGTCAGCGGGTATTCCGTGTGTGTGTGTGCCATCTGAACCTGATGTAGTAGCTCCCAACCCATTTTTTGCTGTGGCTTGTGCTTGCGTGCTTCCAAATAATCGTCCAGTATCTCGGTTTGCTGCACCAGCAGCTGGAGTACCAGAAACGCCTTGAGTTCCCATGCTATCATTGAAGCGCGGAAAACGACCGCGAAGATCTGGAAGGTTGAAGGTGGTGGAACCATCACCCGAGCCGTAGGGAAATGTCGTTCCATTGGCAGTTAAGACGGCAAACAGACTTGCAAAAGTAGTGCGCGAAACCGCAGAGCCGTCGCACAAGAGCCATCCATTGGGCGCGTTGCTTGCACCGTACGGAAGAATTACACCTGTCGGCATGATAGATGCAGTACCGCCAGCTTGCTGAGAAGCTGCCTGGTCTGCGACTGTTGCTAATAGTGATACGTTAGCCATATGCTTTTATCCTTTTAGTTAAGTGAATTAATATAAAAATTATGCAATGCGAGTTGCTACAATTTTGCCCCTAGCTGCGGCTGTCCCAGAAGAGAGGGTTATGGCTTGCCTCAAAAATACTGATTTTGTTCCATCTGTAGCAACAACGTACCCAGGAATAGAGCTATATGCTCCACCTCTGATTGCTGCGCCTTGTGTTACAAACGCCAACACTCCAGAATTGTCTCCGTTTGTTGCAATTGTTGGAGTAAATGTGCTGTCATTATATTTTGCGTTTGCCATAAATATCGCGCCAGCATTTACGCCAGAAGCTTCGATGTTCCAAACGTAAAACTCAACTTTCCAAACCCCTGCGCTTGTAATTGGCAATGTGGCGAGTGTTAAAGTCACACCGCCAGTTGTGCTTGTGGTTAATTCAGAACCTAAAACTGAAAGCTGTTCACCAATATATCCAGCTGGAATAATTCCGCTCGTATCGCCCTTAATTAGAGCCCCACCGTCGAGCGTCTTTTTCCCCGCAAACGTCTGCGCACCCGTAGTTACAGTACCTTGCGCTGTTGCAGATGCTGCGGTAACATTTGCGCCATCTACGCTTAATGGGAAATTCGTACCAACCGCTGGAGCATTTAGTGCATAGTTGAAAGATGCCGAAACATAACCGGCAATACTGGGAAGCGTCATTCTTACGTAGTTGCTTGCATAGCTTACCGAGAAACCCGATGGCGGTGTGTCGCCTGAGGTTTGATACGATACGTTGTAGTCGGTGCCTGCGCCGTTTTTAGAGAACTGGATCGAGATATAAAACCGCAAGTCAGTCGTGCCGTCGATGTACACCCAACCAACCATTTCTCCTGCGTCGTATGCTGGAGCCACCAGTTGAACGTTCGTGGTTGCGTTGTTTGGCAAGCTGATTTGTGTTCTCGCGTTTGCTCCACCAACGACTACGCCGCGGTAGTTAAGCACATATGCGCTTGTTGCAGAATCAGCAATAAGCATTGGTTTGGAAATACTGCCAATCGTTGTTGGTTCATTTACCGTCAGTCCGCCGGCTACAGAATCAGACAAGAAATAA
>Ga0255173_1000040_pt1 | contig 62006 bp, 79 predicted proteins | sample Atl_Atl_RepA_8d_FD_183175 | JGI IMG/M metagenome (GOLD analysis project Ga0255173, IMG submission 183175) | Freshwater microbial communities from Altamaha River, Georgia, United States - Atl_Atl_RepA_8d | ecosystem: Environmental > Aquatic > Freshwater > River | place: USA: Georgia | collected...
GAGTCGTCGCTGCCGCGACCTCTGCATCAGTGCGACAGTACACGATCTCCATGCCCATCTTCGGGCCGTCGTTTCGCGTGAACTGATGGCGTACTCCCAGGGGAGCCACGATCAGCACCTTGCCGCCAGTCTTCTGGTGAATCCAGATGGCAAGCTGTATCTGCTGGACGCTCTTTCCTAATCCGAAGCTCTCAAACAGTGCCGCCCGGCCTTTGCGAATGGCCCATTCGGAACAGTCGACCTGATGCGGTTTGAACCACTCAGGGCACGCGGTAGGCGGATCGAATCCAGCCTGTTCGGCAACAGGCATCTTGGAACGCAGGAACGCGAAATACTCGTCATGAACTGACGGCATGAAGATTCTCCGGGGGAAGGAGGTGATGACGACGCTACTCAATGCCCGCAGCATCCGGCTACGGGCATTTCCAAAACCGCATCAGCCGCAGTGAGTTTCGACGATGGCACGCAGGCGATTGACGCAATCAGTAACGGCATCTCGCACCTGCCATTCCAGTTCGTGATTAAATGCCAGTCCGCCTTGACCGATGGCCCCTGGCTCTCCGCAGTTAGGCACTGGCAAGCTCTCGATGGACATAATGTACTCGGCGAACTTCTCGCGAACCGGCTTCATCAGTTGGGCGATCCGCTCGCGTTCTTCGGCGTCACGCTTGGCGGTCTCTTCCGCGATCCGCTTTTCTTCGGCAAGTCGTTCGGCACGGAGTCGCTCCTGATCGATGGCTTCCAGGTGGTCGCGTTCAGCCTGTTCGGCTCTCTCCTTGGCCTCAATGGCTTCACGCTCCTTGCGGGCCTGCTCTGCCTTGGCAGCTTCGATAGCCTCCCGTTCCTCTTGTACCTTGCGGCGTTCTTCTTCCTGCTCCTCCTGAAGTCGGCGAATCTCTCGCTTCATTTCCCGCCGTTCAGCTTCCAGTGCTTCGCGAGCCTCTTCCTGTCGTCTCCGAAACTCCTCCTGCTCGATTCGTCGCTGTTCATCGATGCGGGCCTGCTCCTGGCGTTGCTTTTCCCGCTCGGCTTCCAGGGCCTCCCGTTCGGCTCTCAGTCGCTCAGCCTCTGCCTTTCGCTCGGCCTCTTCCTGTTCCCGTCGCAGTTTCTCTTGTCGGGCCTGCTCAGCCTCGCGTTCCATCTTGGTGGCATGTTCTTCAGTGGCGTTCTTCAGCATGACCGCGAACGCATCATCGCTGAGAGTCTCCAGCGTTTTGATCGGCGGCAGAATCGCCCGCACGTTGTTCAGTTGCTCGACTCGATTTCGCAGCCGCTCAGCAGCAATCTCTGCGATCTTGTTTTCAATCTCGCGTTCCCGGCTTTCGAGCAGCTTTTCGGTCGGCTCAACAAGGCTGGTCAGTTCCTTGGCGACAGCGTCCACTTTGCGACCGAATTGAAGCGAACCTTCCTTCAGCTCCTTCCGCTTGTTCTCGATGGTTGTACGGACCTTCTTCAATTCCAGGCGGGCCTCTTTCACAGCCTTTGCCCCGGCCTTGTCGTCGATTCCCGCAATGGTCAGGCTGGAGTATTTTGCGACCTGATCTGAGATGAGTTGCGTGTCGATCGCGAACGCCTGAGGCGTGACGAGTTCAGCAGAGATGGAGATGAGTTCGGACATCAGGATTTCCTTGCTGGAGGTTGTGAAAGTCGAATTGACGTGGCCGGAATTGAACCGGCATCCGCTTAGACCGCCATTGCTGGCTGCTGCTCCCGCTGGACTTTTTGACAGAGTGGCTGCAATTGAGCCTTGCAGATAGCTGTCAGTTTCCCAGAACACACGTCAACGCCGGTCTCTCCCGGCTGTATTTAGCCCGCATCACATCCGGCGACATTTTGCGGGCCGTCGCAGCACACGCCGCGACTTGTGAATTACGCCGCTCGGGAGTCGAACCCGATCCTCCTCGCTCACGTCCGGCTATCTCAGTGTCCGGCATAGATTGAGGCGTGCATCTCCCCCACACCTAGTACCGCTCCGGCGGGATGTTCCAGTCGCCTGGCTCGGGATACTCTCCGGGGCTACAGGATCGGTACTGAAGTGATCGGACGGGAACCCTGCCATCAGGCTGGGCTTCATCGCCCCGATCGATCTGGCCATCTCGAAGATTGCTTTCGCCGCCAGCTGGCACGTCTGACTCATCAGTGCCAGGCACGCTGCATACTGCCCCGCCTTGGGACTCATCGACCCGCTGTGGATCTGCCGTGCGATCGCTCGGCTGTATCGTCGTCGCGCCCGACTGCCCATCGATGAGCGTCTCCGGCCCCTGTGATTTAACATCGACTCCATCCACTTGTTGAATTGCGATCGTACCTCCATCCAATATGGTGCGGGCATCTTTACCCGCTTGGGAACGCTCCGTCGATTGCGTCTCTTGAATTCCCGGATCATGCTGGCTCTGAGTCCCACGTTGTCCTCCTGTACAGAATCGACGAATCGTCGGGCCAGAGAATCCAGACAGCCTTGCCCGCTGCGGAAACAATCCACGGCGGTTGTTCTATTGCTTGTTGGCGTCGTTCTCGTTCGCCACCCAGTCCCACAACTGAGCGACTCCAGATCGCGGCCAGATGTTGTTGATGGCATCGCATCCGAAGCTTTCGTACAGCTTCACGCGATCAGATTTGTTATCGCGAAGCATCATTACGGCTTCGCACAGCCGCTTTACCTCATCGCTGTCGGCCATGTCCTGGCTGGCGTCTTCCGCAGGTTCGTCATGACCGACCTGCTCATCCTGCGGCGGCGTATGTGTTACCTGCTGCCGTTGCAGCTTGGCCTTGGCCGCTTCGATGCGACTGACTGGCGGTGAATCTGGCAAGCTTTCGACATTCAGGCGATGCTCGAACTGATCGTCATCGACCTGGACAGCGTCACGCAATTCAGGTGACAAGCTCAGCCACTTGGACGCCCGGCGAAACACCGTCTTTTTCGCCATCTCATTCCAGTCCGTTACCCAGGGTCCGGACTGACCGGCTCGGCTGCGACCTCGTACAGCGTCCACCTCTTCGCGAGACATCACCTCGCATTTGCAGGTGTTGTCCTTCATCACAATTCGCGTGTAGACAGCATACACCTTGCCGCGGGGTTTTCGCAGGTCGACTCGATGCCTTTTGATTTCTCCCATGTCGTATTCAAAGTCATCATTCTCACAAACGACATCGGCGTGAATCGTTGACACCTTACCTGACCTCTGGACCAGTTCAACCAGTCCCTTGTAGTCGACGATTAGCTGGCAATCGACTCGACCTTCCTTGCGGTTCTCGAAGGGGATCAGGTGAGCGGTGCGGCCGTCCGGCTCAAGACCGAGCTGCGATAGCGTCAACATGCACTGCATGAAGCTCGTCTGATCGCACTGTGCGAGCTTCGGAGTCCGCAGCATCGCCGTCATTGCCGCCCGTACCATTCGATCCGCAGTCATGTGACTCGGAAGGGCAGTCGCGATCTGCTCCTTGACCGATTCGGTCATCAGCAGTGACTTAAGAGTTTTTGGCTGATCCTGCTGATTCGCTGGAAGCTGTGCCGTGGACATCTACTTGCTCGCTTTCATGTACGAGTAACCACTGCGGTTGACCGTCTGCGTGTAGCTCGTCGGACCGACAACGACACGTTTCAGCCGAATGCCGCCGACTGTTGCGAACTCCGCATCTCCGACAGCACCCAGCAGTCGGGCCATGCACTCGTCTTTACGCTTCTGGGCGATGCTGATCGCCTCTGTTGAGTCGCGGTACTGCTGCCACCAGTCCGCGGCTTCGTAAGGCAGTTCAACTGACTTGCCCTCGACAACACCGGCTCGCAAGCACCTGCGAATGTCAGGAGCCTGATAGTTCGGCTCGGGAGGTGTCCCGGTGATGATCTGCTCTGCCAGCACGCGAGTAGACTCAACGATCGTACTGATGAGGTCTTCGTCGCGATTGACGCGGTAGATGTTCAGCCTGTTTCCGCCAAACATCACAGGGAAGTCGACTCGCGACAGTCCCAGCACAGCCATCTGATGCTGAGCCTGAAACACGTATTCGATGGGAACCTGATCTGTGCCATCGACTCCGAACATCGACTCATCGCCACCGCTGCGGTCGTGCATGCGGTCGCCAGAATTCTTGCATTCGACGATCCACGGGCTGATTCCGTCGATATCATCAATTGCCAGTGCGTCAGGCGTGGCCGCAAGTGCGTCAGGCGTGGCCGACATCCAAGGCCACTCGAGCGAGTAGTACACAGGCTGGCCCGGCGTAACCTGGCACTGCATGCGGGCTTGATACTCGGTCAGAATGACTGGCTCCATCATCAGCCCGAGACGCAGGCGAGTCTGGGTCTGTTCGTCGAACTCCTTGACCATCTCGCCCCGCTTTTGCAGGTACAGCGACAGCGGCTGATCGTACCGACTGACACCGCAGGCGGCGGCTGACTCGCTGGCCCCGATGCGTACCGGGTATTCAGCATTCGGATCGTACAGGCGTGCCCGGTCCCATTCGGGAGTCTTTGGCATCGGGCCGGGCTTGCAGTGAAGAAGGATACTCATTGAACTGGCTCCGCATATTCATAACAAGACTCACAGACATCAATCTCTGTGTTTGAACCGGCCTCCTCAAAAATTGTGCGCGACAGTTCTTTCATAGCACCGCACGACGGGCACTGTCCCATCTCGGCGGTCGAGATGATCGCGGTATCCTGAAGGCACAGTTGTTTGAATGCCTCGCAAATCGCGGTCTCAGCCTGCTCGTACGAGAACCGCAGTGATTCGTGAATGACCTTGCCGAGCTGGTCTTTCAGACAACAAAAGAACATCGGTCCATCAGGCTCAATCAGGTACTCGCAGGACTTCGCAACCTGCTCCAGTGTAGGCATGTCATCTTCGTCGTGGATGCTCTCGCTCATGTCCATTCCCCTGTGTTGATTGCCGCTCGCATGCGAGCATCTGTGTTCGCAAGATCGCGGTCTTGCTGCCGGTCGTACTCCGCATCCTCACGCCGGATACGGTCCTCTTCTTCGTTGACTGGATCGTTGATGCCGCCATCGTTGGCCAGCAGAATCAGGTAGTCAGCGATCGGCCCCGTGCGAAACAGGAACTGACCGTTGGAAACCATCTGAACAACAGGCTCGCCGAACGCCTCGCGAGTCACCCGCCAGTGAGTGATATTTTCGCTACACGGACGCCGCAGCATATCGGCGTGATGATCCATCTCAGCACATCGGGTGAAGTTCTCACCTTCAGATGCGAGGTAGACTGAACCGCTTCGGAACACGTTGAACGTGAACCGCTGATCGTGCGGATTGAACGCGATGCACTCGAGACCATCTTGCAGCCCCAATGGCTTGTTCATAGGCATCTGTGCCGCCAATACCGATCCATCAGTGAGTGTCATCGTGTTCATTGTGCCTTCCCCTCGGTGGCCAATTCTTCGCGAACGATGTTCATTTCCGTGGGTGCATCAATCCCGATCTTGACGCTGTTCGGGCCGATGCGGACGACTGTGATTACGATCTTGTCGTCGATCAGAATCCGTTCATCGAGCTTGCGTGAGAGAACCAACATGGTGGAATCCTTTCCGGGTTTGTGTGGCTAGTTCAGGCGGTTCCAAAACTCGCCGTATTCGTCCTGGCCGCTCTGCTCAGTGGGATTCAGCATGTCGCCGATTTCTTGCAGTGCGTCCCATGCGTCTTCCCCCAGCAGGTCCATCAGAACCGATTCGTTCTCGGGACTGATCGACGCCTCGACCTTCGAGTGCAGGTGCTTCAGCTTTGGAATCATCAATGCTGCGTCCACTTGTCGACTCCTTCTGACGCCGAGCGTTGTCGGCTTCAATGTGATGAGTTTTGCAAAGCCACCGAACAGACAGCGGCTTGGTGTAGTCGTCGTGATGAGCCTGGACCTTGGATTCACCGCAGATTTCGCACGGCTTGCGTGTCAGGTGACCTCGTTTAACAGCCGCGTGAACTGCAATGTGTGCCCGAACCTTCTCGGGGTTGGCGATCTTGTAGCGACCGATATAGCGGGCATGATTCTTGGAAACCCCGCCCTTCCAGTTGTGATTGCGATGGCCCTTCTGGTTCGCATGCTGCACTGAGCATGCAGTTGACCGCTGTGCCTTGGTCATCTTCAGTCCCAGTCGCTTACGCATCGCGTGAACTGCGTACTGAGAACGACGCAGCCGCTTGCCGATCTGGCGAGCGTTCTGGTTGCCATAGTTGGCAATCAGGTAGTCGATCTCAGCTTGAGTCCAAACGTACATGAGTGACACTTCCGCTACTGCGCTACACGTAATCCAATCATGATCGATGATCGGATGTCAGTTCACGCCAGCGAGAGCATTACGCTTGGCGGATGGAAGCGTGGCAAACTTCGAGACGCTCGACACTGAGCAGCCTGCCCTCTCGGCGATCTCGGCGTAACTGAGTGTTGGCGACTTGGCCAGCAGCTTCAGAATCTTCGCGTAATCGAGTCGCGGACCGCGTGGTCCCGTCTTCCGCTTGGGAAGTTTGAGCGTCATGATTTCGATCCGAAGTTGAACCGCAGTTGTGCGGCTGTTGGACTTGTCGATTCGCGATTCGTGAGGTCGCTTACGACGCAGGGGACTATGATCGACGCAAGGCGGATCGTCAATCCAAATACGGAAAGTTTTTTCAGAAATGTTTCAAAAATTGACGCAAACCGTTCGGGCTGTTGAGAAAGAAATTTCCGAAACTGTCCCGGTTATTCACTTTTTTCGCAGATTGATGGCGAACACTCCTAAGGTAGCAGATGCAGCGATTATCAGGGCAGATGCTGAGAACAATACTGGACCGAAAGGCTGTCTTTTGGCGAGTCTCTCTGACTGCCGCTGAGGCGTATCTGTGTTGAGAAATTCCATGTTTTTGATGTACTCGGCAGTCTGTTTTTCGGGCGGCACATTGAAGTCGAAATGTGGAGCGTCACGAATAATCTCGTCCCGTTGCCGCCATGTGGAATAGGCCAGCATGATCCCCAAGATCACGCCGCTGATCGAAATCGCCAGAAACATTGATCGCATGGTAAGTTCCAAAAATAACCGCGTCGGTTGTTCACGTCGCTGGCATAAGAAGGGCCAACAGTCCCTTCGAGCCAGCCGCCAGGCGTTACCGCTCTGGTCCAACCGCTTCGACTTCGGCAACGGCGAGCAGATGCGGGCTTGCCGGACTGCTCCGACGGGCCGGGGGTGGGGTCCGGATCACTGGGAGGCCCTGATACTGACGGTTTACGACACCAGCCTCAGGATCGGCTGCCTGATGAAGATCCCGGCAACATCGCTGCTCGCCGTGGAATGCCGCCTGCTGGTCCCCGGGGAGTTTCAGAAGGGCGGGGCCGATACCTACCAGACTTTGCACCCGGACACTGCGGAGAAGCTGCAGCGGTTGCCTCGAGGCCAGTCGGACCGGTTGTTTCCGTGGCCTTACGCTCGGGAGGAACTTTGGAGGCGGCTGGAATCGCTGATTCTGGTCCCAGCGGGGCTTCCGCATGGCAGGCGGGATAAGTTCCACCGACTGCGGAGAACCTCATATACGCTGGTTGCCAAGGCATTTGGCGTGCAGGCGGCGAGTCGACACGCTGCCCACAAGCAGGACTTAAGCCGGTACTACCTGGACCGGAGTATGATTGACGCGAACCCTCTTGACGCACTTCCGCGTCCGGTGTAGCGTAATCGCTACTCGCAACGGCATGATGCCGACGCCGAACGGTTGCCAAGCTGTAACCGAAACGATTCCCCAGAGTCGAGGTAGGCACGGAACGCGAGTTGGCGGCTGGCTTGGATGATCCGGGCCGGCCGCTTTTCCGATCTTCCATGCGGAGAAACGGAATCAAGACCGGTTACCGGTCTTAGCCCCCGCCACACCGAGAGGGGGTGCTACTCTGGCGGCTGGGACTCTACTCCCAAGCCGCCTTGTTGCTTTCCGTCTCGCGGCCTATTCATCGGCAATCCGTTCCGAGGCGACTGGAAAATAAATCGGCGAATTGATTTCCAGCACGAACTGAGCGAGTGCGGGACTTTCGTGCCAGTTTTCAAAGTGCAGACGGTTTTCGACGTGTCCAAATTCGTCACTTTTAACGCAATTGCATTAACACGTATGCACTTACGTCATTTTCTGTCAGTTAATTTTGCAGCCGGTTTTCAAAACGACACGGGCGGTTTTCTGGCAGAAACTCAGGAACATATGGAATAGGTGTTGGTGAGGAATGACCGCACGTTCCGTTTTCGCCAATCCAACAAAAGTAGGATTTCATCCTACATGAGATGTCGGAAAATTGAACCTTTTGAATGTCAACGACTTACAGCAACTCTCCGGAAATTCCGGACAGTTCGATGTTGACAAATCGCAACGGTGTGCCGAATCTGTTACACGCTGTCGCCGTGGAAAGCGATCGCAATCTGGACAACACGATTCACATCTGCCTTTTACGAGGTAGAATACCAACGCACGTGTCCAGATTGTGCAAATCCACGAAACAGCTCCGGTTCGCCGGGGCTGTTTTCGTTTCCACGGTAACGGTTCCCTCCGGTTCGGATGCACCTGCCGGCCACGAAAGTGGGAATCATGGGGCAGTCAGTACGCTGGCAAGGGCACAGGCCCGAGGTCTTCTAGCTGACAAACAGGCGGCCACAAAACAGTGGTCTGATCGTCGGCCCTCTTAGGGGAAACCCGGCCAGGGGCCTAATTGCGGGAGTCAAATTGGGTTCTGATCGAGAGGTCAGTTTGTCCGGGCAACGGGGAGGTAGTCGATTTCCTCCATCAAGGGACACGTCCCGGTCCTCAAGGCACAGTCAGTCAAAAACCCAAGCCCTCCTACTGGAGGGAAGAATCAACCACGAGCGATCAAAAGAGCCGGGCACGTAGTGGCAGAAGCGTGCAGGGATTGAAACCAGCCTGACGGCAGGGGAGCTTCCCCAGATGTGCCAAGGGAGTCCCGTTCTAGACCAAGGAGACAAGAATGAGCCAGAAAGAGAAGGTTCGATACTCACCCGGAGATGTCGTCGAGTACCGAAAACAAACCAAAACGGGCGAGACGTGGGTTCCGGCCATGATCGAAGCTTGCAACAAGCGGAACTTCCGGATCAGCTACGAGTGGTTTGGAAAGAGCTACATGCACGCATGTGAGAGGGGCGACTTGCGATGAAGACCAAACCAACCACAACCCGCTACCTCGCCGACTTCGGAACCTACACGGTCCTGAAGACGACGCTCGAAGCTGCTGAAGCGGATCGGACTCGACGCGATCAGTACCACGAAACCGAGGTCGACGCCTGGAACGATCTGGAGCAAGGAGCCCTGCAAGGCATCCGGGTTACCGGTCGAGATGTCATCCGGGCTGAAGAGACCCTGCAACATGCCAAGGATGAGGCCGCATCAGCGGCAAAGGATTTCGCGACCTACGAAAAGAACAGAAAGGCGGCGAAGTCTTGAACCAGACTCACACAATCCGCTGGCTGATCCGCCGGGACATGCCGGATGTCACCAGTATTGAGGCCCAGAGCTATGACTGCCTGATGGGCGAGGATGGCATGGTCGACTTCCAACGAAGCCGAAACGCCATCGGCATGGTCGCCGAGGTCGATCGTCAGGTTGTGGGCTTTATGCTGTATGAGTTGCACAAGGGACACATTCGAGTCGTGCGACTGTGTGTAGCGAAAGTGTGTCGCAATAAGGGGGCCGGTTCGGCCATGATCCAGCGACTGATTGACAAGCTGGCACAGCAGCAGCGAACCGACATCGTTATTGAGGTTCCTGAATCTGCCGTGACCGCTCAGGTGTGGCTCCGAAAACGAGAGTTCAGGTGCATCGGAACGCAGGCGAACCACTACGACAACGGCGAGGCCATGTACCTGATGCGGTACAGCCTGAAGACTCATGACGACTCAGTTCCAACGTGGAACGGCGTGAACAGGATCACAGAGTATCTGGGGGAGTGAGATGATTACTCGTACCCATCAACGCGACCTCCACACAACCGCCACCGCGATCTATAGCGACTGCCAGCAGTACCGCTATCGCCTGCTGATTGAATGGGACACCTCGCTCCCGCGGTCGGCAGTCGTCGGCCTCAACCCGTCGACGGCGACCGAGAAGACCAACGATCCGACAATCCGCAGAATCGAACGCTGGGCCAGGCGGAACGGCTATGGCTGCCTCGCGATGTACAACGCTTACGCTTACCGGTCGACAGATCCCGCCGGGTTGTGGAAAGTCTCCGATCCCGTGGGGTCGGACAATGACATGTTCCTGCGGGACGAACTTTGCAGGCTCGGCAATGATCCGGTCATTGTCGCTTGGGGAGTGAATATCGATCCCGACCGCGAGGTAGAAATCCTGACGATCGCCAGCCGATCTGGGGCCGATTTGCGATGCTGGGAGATTACTCAGGACGGTTTTCCTGGGCATCCGCTGTACTTGTCGAACGCGAAAATGGACTCGCCGATTTCCTTCGGTTTGTCAGTTCCCGTTGATATCTCGTAACGGAAGTGTTACACCATCTCCCGCATTTCCCCGTGCGGAGATTGTTCATGGAAGAGATCGTCAAAGCCCTGATTCTCGCCTCGTGTCAGTCGCAAGTTGACTTGATGCGTTCCCACATCTCCGGGCTGATTGTGAACAAAAAAGCGGCGGAACTCATCGCAAGTGTTGGCGGAACTCCACCTGTTGACCCAGCGACATACGATAGGCTGATTTCGTCAGCTCAGTCTGATCTTGATGCTGCCCTGTCGATCCAATCAGCGATGGGGGCGTGAATGGCTCTGCTGTTTCGCCTGCGATCAACCGACAAGGTTTACAACGCCACAACTGGCACGACTGCGGCCAGTAATGGAGGGGCGGTCGGCTCGTGGGAGCCGATGGCGGGGCTGATTACGACGCGGGCTTTGCATGCTTCCAAGGGTATGACGTACCGGTCAAATGACAATTCCAGCGGGTTTCCTGGACTGGAATGGTCTGCTGGAAAACTGCTCACGATGGCACATTCTTCCGACTGGGTGGGCTGGAGTTCATTCAGTTGGCTGGCTGTGGTTCGAAACATCACAGCCAACTCATCGCAGAATCGATATCTGTGGTCAAGGAGCAACAGCAGCTCATGGGCAAATGCTGGTTGTCGGCTCAACTCCGCATCATACTCAGAGCCGACATTCACATGGCATGATGCTGCGTACAGCGGTCGACGCCAGTCTGTTTCAGTGCTTAAGGCGACGGCGGCCACTCGATACGTGATTGGCGGTTCAGTTGATTCATCAAAAATCTGCACATTCATCAATCGTCAGACAGTAACGCGAGATTCAGAGTCCGGCACCATCGCACTCGGAACGTCTGGGCTCACTATCGGCGAGGATTACGACTCGGCGGGAACGTACAACCTGACCCAAGGCGTAATCTTCGAGTTGGCTTTCTGGAATGCAGCATTGACTGAAACTGAGATGGCCAGCGAGATCGATACTGCGATGAGCAATTGGAGCATCTCGAACACTGTGACGCCTCCATCGTCTGGCGGCGGAATCATGAGACATCCCGGCATGTGTGGAGGGCTGGTCGCGTGAAAGGTCTTTTCTACAACGGGTCAACCGGAGTGATTGTTCGGATTCTGCTTCTGGACTCATCCAGTACAACTGGCGGCGGAAAAACGGGACTCACGTCTGCCTCGTCTGGCGGAATTGTCTCAGTCATTGCCGACAACGAGGCGACTCCAACGGCTTACACTGTTGCCGCAGGAAACCTGGAAACAATCAGCACGCTGGGCACTTATGCGGCTCCGACGTCTGGAAAGTGCCGGTTTAAAGAAGTTGACTCGACCAACCATCCAGGGCTGTATGAGATTCACCTCGCCAACGCTCGGTGGGCCGTGAGCGGTGCGAAATCGATTATCATCACGGTCAACGGCTTTTCGGCGACAGTGCCAGCCAATGCCGAGTATCAGCTTTCAGCGGTGCCTGCGACTGACGCCAGCGGTGCGGCCCTGCCAGTAGCCAGCGACTGGACCACGACGCGGGCCGGTTACCTCGATGCGGCGATTTCAAGCCGATCGACATACGCCGGCGGGGACACATCAGGAACAACCACCCTGCTCAGCCGCTTGTCCGCCACGCGGGCGGGGTATCTCGACAACCTGACCAACGTCGACGCCACGATATCGAGTCGCGGTACAGCCGCCGACATGACGACTCTGCTTTCTCGCCTGTCGTCCAGCCGGGCGGGATACCTGGATTACCTGAACATTGGCGGTCTGGTGGCCAGCCAGGCGGACATCAACGCTCTGAACCAGTCTGCCAGCCGCCGGATCATCCTGACGGCCCTGGAGCAGTGGGAGCGTCCAGAGTCAGGGTCGAGCACATTCACCATTGAGGCCCGCACGTGGGACGGTGACGGGGCTGCGACCAACGCCGACTCGACGCCGACTCTGACGGCCACAGGGGGAGCATCGGGAAGCCTTGCCGCCAGCCTGAGTTCGGCCACCAACACGGCAACCGGTGTGTATCGCTGGACGTTCACCGTTGCGAGTTCTTCCACGCTGGAGCAGGTCACACTGGACATCTCCGCGACGATTGGCGGATCGGCATTCACGCTCACGCGGTTCGCTGTGATTCTGGATGCGGTTTCAGCGACCTGGACAACCGGGGATCGAACGAAGCTGACCGCCATCTACGACAAGCTGCCGACTAGGCAATACCTGTGCGGAAGCACTGTCAATTCTGGGGCGATCGATCTGGCGGACAGAAATGCGATTTCAGATACCGTGTGGGATGATGCGACTTCGGACCACACGGATGCCAACACATTTGGTGCTCTGGTTCAGTCTCTCGCGACATCCGCCAGCTTAGCGACAGCTTCCGGAAACATCACCTTGATTGTAAACAAGCTGCCCAGCCGTGCATTCATTTCAGGTTCAACGGCGGCAACTGGATCGATCGTCACGGCAGATGTAGGTCTGGCGTCCGCCAATCTCGACACGCAACTTTCAGCACTCAGCACGAAGGTCGGGACACCTGCAGGGGCGAGCGTGTCCGCCGACATTGCCGCGGTCAAGACTGATACCGGGAACCTTGTCACCCGCATTCCGTCGACACTCTTCAGCGGAATCACCTACCTCGCTCGCTGGTTGGGACTCATCGCCGGGAAGACCGCAGACTCGACCACACTGACCGAGATGCAGGCCACGACTGCCGGAGCTGGTTACGCGAACACGACAGACAGCTTGGAAGCGATCCGGGACCGCGGGGACGCCGCATGGTCGGGTGGGTCGGGTTCGTCCCTCACTGGGGCAAATCTGGTGACCATTACCGTGACCGACGGGACCGATCCGGTTCCCGGTGCCAGGGTCCGCGTCAAGGCAGGTGCCTTGACTGAAGTAAAGCTGACCGACGCTTCCGGAGTGGTCGAATTCAGCCTCGACGACAACACGTGGTCAATCCGGATCACCTCACCGGGACTGACTTTCACCTCAACAACACTGGCAGTGACCGAAGACACTGACCAGACCTACGAGATGACCGCCGCCACAACCAGCGGAGACTATTACGCCACCGGAGACGATCTGGTGGCCTACTTCGATGCCCGAACGATCGGGCAGAGTTTGCTGGACACCGGGTCAGCAGTCTCTGCCGCGTCCGTCGCTGCTCACCCAGCTATCGAACGGTTCTTGCGACTGGCGTCCGGGGCAGTCAACTCAGCCCTGATGGCGAGCAAGCGATACACGAGCGACGATCTGACCGGGCTGACCGATCAAGCCGCAGAGCATCTCAAGCAGATCACATGCGATATCGCGATGTACCACATCAGCCGACGCCGCATCGACACCAACCCGGACCGCACTGAGTCGCTCCGGAAAGTTGCAGAAAGTCACCTCGAACGGCTTCGCAAGGGTGAAATCATCCTGGAAGTCGACGAAGTGAAGGATGCCGGGGTTATGGATCACGCCACCCTGACGCAATCCGATTTGGCAGCAGGCGTGCCACAACTTCGCGACCGGGTGGGAATCTTCCCAGCTCGTCAGAAAACACCGTAAGGGGCAGAACATGACCAGAGTGCAGCAATTGAACGAAGCAGTGGACCGCCTGAGCCAGGCTCAGAGGAAATGGGCCAACGACGCCAAGTCTGACAACAACCCGCCGGGGTACATGTGCGAGGCCATTGAAGAAACCCTGACGATCTTTGACGCAGGCCCATGCCCTGTCAGTCACATTCCGCTATCGAACGCAGTCGCCCAGTTCCGGGAGGCGTTTGACGGCTGGGAAGAGAATTCCAGCGAGTGGGTGACGAAAGGGGAACCGTCTCCGCAGTGGTTCCGCCGGCTGACCGCGATCTTTGACGCCCGAAAAGTGCTCGACGTCACGGTCGGTCCGCCAAAGTCAGTCGCGACCGCTCGGGAGCATGGGGCGAGCGATGAGCAAATCGCCAAAGTGCTGTACGGCTTCCTGACCAGCGACGGCGTGACCTACGATCCGGATGGAAACCGGTACGCCGGGCCGCTGCTGACGCCCAACGGGCACGTAGACAGCGACAAGCTCGCCAAAGAGGCGAAAGAACCCGGGAGCGTGGTTCCCGCTGGCTGGATCAACCCGCGGGACCGGGAAGAACTCCGCAAGGCTGGGCATTTCGACACGATGCAAGCCGCTGAGATCCCCGGAGCCAAGCCTGTTGACCAAGAGGCCGGGAAGGGAATCGCTCTCAAGCTCCTGCGAGACGGTGGAACGCTGCCCCAGATTCAGCAGCTGTCGGGGCTTTCCGCTACTCAGATTGAAGCCATCGCCGACGAATTCGATATTCCCATGCCGTTCGATGGTGACGATGAGAATAAGGAAACCGACGATGCCCTGAACGCCGCGATCCTGGAAGAACTAGCCAAAGACACGAAGCCCAATCAGATCGTGAACAAGCTCCGGGGACGATTCGGCTCCCGGATCAATCTGGGCGTTGTCAACGCTGTCAAAAATAGCACATCGCCAACATCCGCCGCCGCTGCTGCCAAGTAGTCTACAACCACCGGGAAGGCAATGACGCCGCCCTCCCGGTCTGTTTCATCGCGCGTCCCAAGGGGAAACCCCATGCTCTATTGCAAGTCACGATCCGGAGTCTGGTATCAGCCAGCCATCGCCGAAGGTCAGCAGTTTCTGCTGGGAGACCTGCGAGACCCAACTTACGGAGAATTGCCCGTACTGCTCCAACTCGGCGGCGAGATGCCAGCCAGCGAGGACACAGACACTGGCTACCTGCACAATCCAGAGGTCGACGAACTGAAGCCCCAGGCTCCAGCCGAAACTGCCGTTGCAGAATCGACGGAAAGTAGCGAAAGTGTCACCCAAGAGGGGACCGGCCAGTAGAGGGGCTGACCGGGTAACAGGTAACGAGGGAAGCGGTGGGCGGTCTGTGGGGCCGCCCCCGCAGGGGGAGGGGCGATGGAAATCAAGGGATACGTTTGGGGTGGCAGCCTACACGGGCAGGTCACTGTCCAGGATAGTTTCGAGTTCGTTTGCGTTTCCAGAGCCGTACCCGCGATGGAAGCGGTTCATTTGCAGGCTGATCGGAGTCCCGCAAAGCGATCCGATTCCGGATGTTCAAGTGTTCGAAGAGGTCTACGAAGCGAAATGGTGGATTTTCGGAAACCGAAGAATGTGCATCTTTCAACTGCGTGGAATCCCGGAACCAACTGACAAGGACCGCATGCACATCTTCCGAACGCACCCCGATCTGGTGGAAATTATGGAGTCACCATTCGATCTCACCGGAAGTCATTATCTGTTTAACCGACATATCCAACGAGGATAAGGACTTACGGACAACAGGGGGCAGAATCGACAGCTTCCATCGAGAGGACTTTCCGCCATGCTTGACGCCGACACATTGCAGTACCAGGAAGAGGACGCAACCTACCTGCGAAGGATGGAGGCGTACAGGATGGTGTTACTGCAAGGCAAGCAAAGGAAAGAAGTTGCGGAACTGTTCGGAGTCAGTGCCAGGACGATTTACAGCTGGATCAAAGACGTATCTGCCCACCTGCGGGAGCAGTCCAAGGAAGGGGTAGAAACGCTCCGGGCCACACTGACCAGCCGATGGGAGCATGTTTACGGGCTGGCAATGGACGGCTTCGAGCGATCCCAGAAGAAGAAGCTCGAGACTACCCGCAAGGAGAAGCCAGGGCCGGTCGTGGAAGCCAAAGAGGGCGAACCGGTTCAGCCACCGCCGGAGCCGATCGTCGAGGTGACAACGAAGGAATCAGAGCAGGCGGGGGCACCAGCGTTTCTGTCAGTGGCCTGCGACAGCCTGAAGGCGATTGGCGGGCTGTGGGCCAATGAGATGGACGCTGCGGAACGCCGCGAGGGGGCGAGCATCCGCATGGCGGGCAAGTCTCAGGCTGAGATGATTAAAGCGAACATTCGGAAGCTCGAGGAGCAGCTGCTACGACTTGGCTTGCGAGGTGCAGGCGGCAGCGGCGACCGGGCGTGAACTGTTCGGAGTTTCCGAATAGTTGCGGTTGAGGGACCGCGAGAAAGTGCCGAGATAACTGATGTTCTCCGCTGAGAATCCCGCCTACCTGTACTTCACGCCGCGACCGGATCGGCCAGCCGATTACGATCAGCAGACTTCGTTCGTCGAGGAGCAACTGCCAGGCGTGGCGTTTCTGGTGGGGGGAAACGGAGCCGGCTGTTTAGGTGCGGAGCAACCGATCTACGATCCTGTTGCCGACACGCACACGCCGGTCAGCCAGATCCAAGGCACGTTCCACGTGTTTGCCAGGGACAAAGACGGGCACGTTGTCATTGCACGGGCAGAGCAGCCGAAAGTGTACGGTTACGCCGATCTATATCGCGTGACATTCAGTAATGGCCGGTCGCTCGTGATTACCTGCGAGCACAAACTGCTGGCTGCGGACCAACAGTGGTTAGAAATGCACGAGCTTCTTCAAAATGCGATGGAAGTGGGTCGCTCATCTTGTGCGAGTTTCGAGTTACTAGGATGCCGCTTGCCTTCAGTGCTCGCGACACAGACGCAGGAATCTTTCCCAGAAGCTTGCCGATTGCACCGCACGATAGGCCATCGGACTCATACCACTTTTGAAGCAGGTCGGAAGGCCACCACGATCGTCTCTTGCGAGTCCCCGTGGCAATCGCTTGTGCGATCCTGCTCGGTGGAACCTTCCCTTTCATCGTCACAGAGATGTGCTCAGAGTTCGACGCGAACAGCTCAAGATTTTCAATGGCGTTGTTGCTCGGATCATCGTCGCGATGGTGAACAACCTCTGATGGAATCAGGTATCTTCCGATGTGTTTTTCCATTACCAGTCGATGTTCGCGAACGTAACCCTTCTTTGAAGCGTATGGGTGATCTGGGCAGTAAACCAAGATGTACCCCTCGGGCTTCTCGATGTGCCTTCCACCGTTCCATGCTCGATTTCGGCGGCCAGGTGCTCCAGTCTTTCGAAGTGGAACGCCGATCCTCTTCATCACCTTGTTTACGATCTTCTGGCCCGGCCTATACTCTCGGCCAAGAATCTTCTTCCAGTGCTTCTGCCAGTCTTCGGAGCACAACGCATCTGCGATCTCCTGAAGCGTCATTTGCTTATCGATGTACATCGACTTCATTGCGTCAATCGGCCACGGAAATGTCTTCACGAATCGTTCCTCGAAACACGGAAACAGGTAGCGTATATGTTACCCAAGTCGAGTTCCTGAGGCACGATGTCTATTGGGATTTTCATGTTCCGGTTCATGAAAACTACTGGGCAGCCGGAGTGTGGAACCACAATACGACTAGCTGCAGCCTCCATAAAGTCGTCACCTTCCTGATGTCTCAGCCTCCACCGAGGTATGACACGCCCTTCTGGATTATCGGAGAGAGCTACGATCAGATTTGCGAAACAGCTTGGAAGGAGAAGCTCAACGGGCAGCAGTTTCTCTGCCCTGCCGATGTCGACTGGGCGAGAATCACATGGCTGGACTCGAAGGCCGATCACCCGAAGACGGTGCCGTTGATGCCGTGGGAAGATCGACCGGGCAAGAACTGGATGATTGAGTTCAAATCGTACAAGCAGGGGCGGGCCGAGATGCAAGGCCGGTCAATCGGTGGCTTTTGCTTTGTGGAACAGTTCCCATGGCAGATCCTGCGGGAAGTGCATCGAGGGTGCCGTGAATATCACTTTCCAGGGTCGATGATGGCCGAGTTTACGCCGATCGATCCTGTTCTCTCAATCAAGCTCCAGGAGATGCAGGAGAACGGCACGCTCCCCGAAGGATGGAAGGTTTACCGGGCCAATACCCGCTGTGCGATGGAAGCTGGACACGTCGACAAGAATTGGTATCAGCAGTTCTTCGGCAGCATGGATGACGCGGAGAGGGCCGTTCGAGAGATTGGAGCCTGGGCAACATTTGAGAGCCAGATTTACCCGACATTCAACCCGCTGCTGCACGGGATCACGGAAGAAGAGGTGTTCTGCCACGAGGGAGACTTCCCGCTGGACTCGCACCACTTCAGGTCGATCGACTGGGGCTTCTCCGCCGAGCATGCGTTCGTGTGCCTGTACGGATACCGCTGGGGCGATTCAGGCGACTGGGTTATCTATGACGAGTATTTCAGCACGGACCAGCGGAAGATCGTCCAGGAGCATCTGTACGACATCTCCAGCCGCTGGGACTGGCCGGATGATGCCTACCATCACGTGACCTATGCGGACCCATCCCGCCAGGATCACATTCGGATTGCCGGGCGGCTGGCTGAGTACACGCATCCAATCAGTGGCAAAACTGCCCCGTCGATGGCGATGGCCAACGCGAGCAATGCGGTCTTCCCCGGCATCGACCAAGTGCGGTACATGCTGACAATCAATCCCGCGACCGGTAAGCCGCGGCTGCGAATCTGTAAGGAACGCTGCCCGAACCTGTGGCGGCAGATGCAGACCTACCGGTGGAAGCGGGGCAGCGAGCAGGGCATCAACCCGCGGGCCGGACAGATGGAGCCAGTCAAGGTCGATGACGACGCCGTTGACGCCCTGAGGTATCTGCTGTTCAGTGAAGCCAAGTCACGAGGGGCCACTATCTCGCAGATTGCACGGTCGTCCCGTGCGGCGAGAACAGTGCCAGGTTACAGGGGGTGATGCGATGAGTGTACCGATTCCAATTACCGGTTTATTAGTGAGAACCATCTCTGAAATGCCGCTTACCGTGAACGGCATTCAGATCATCATCACGGATCTTCGTAACCAGCAAAGTCCACTACGCACGGCGGTGTACGCTGAAAATGAAGCGAGTGCAGCAACAGTGTGCGGTCTTGTGATTCAGCCGCATGTGTCAATACAGATTAGTCACTTCAATCTAGATAGAAACCGGTTCACATTAGAGGCAAAAAAGCGTGGATTGGTTGTCTCCGAACTGCCTGAGACCGACAGAGGGTACTGGATCGGCCGGAAGTCTGGCGGCAACTCAACGCCACCTTGACGACATGCGGCGGCTTGTGTTCGATGCGGAAAGGAAGGGGCTGTGATGGCGAGTCCCTGCGAAAAGCGACGGCGGCGGAAGATTGCCGATCGCAAGCGAGTCAGGCGGCGGAAGCGGGCTCGCGAGCGAAGACCGAAACAGACCTCCCGCAGCGAGTAGCGGATCGGTTACACTTCAACGCGAGGCAAGGGGCACTCTTTCGGAGGGATCATGAGTTTCAGCGAGCAAGTTGCCAAGATCGACGTGGACGCACTTCAGGCATTCAATGCGAAGGTTCTGGAAGAGTTCGGGGCCGGTTACACGCCACCAGTGGGAGAGGATCGCACCTGCCTGAGCTGGTGGTATCCGAAGATCGAGGGGCTGGTTCCGACTCCGCGAACCGAGATTGTGCGGGCCGGGATCAGCCTTACGGACCTAATAGACGGCAAAGAGCCTAAAGGGTTCGATGAGTTCTGCGGTCGGCTGGCAGAAGCTGGATCCAGAATTCAGGCCCATAATCCGACAGGGTATCTGTTCCTGCGAACCGGACACACAAGCGGCAAGCACAATTGGGACTACTGCTGCCGTGTCGGCCTTGGGGACTCGTATCAATCGCACGTGGCCAGTCTTGTTGAGTTCTCGGCAATGGCTGGTTTCTTCGGGCTTCCAACTGAGGTATGGGCTGTCCGTGAAATGCTCCCGGTCAATCTGGCGTTTCGGTGCCAGGATTACGGAAACATGCCGGTCGTTCCAGAGCGGCGGTACTTCATCGACGGCGGCAAGCTGCTCTATTCGATCCCGTATTGGCCTGAGGATGCACTTCGGCAGGGAAGCCCGGACGATACGAACTGGCGGGATAAGCTGCCAGTTGTGCAGCAGGAGTTCAGCGAGTCCGCCGCCGATATGGCTCGCAAGTGTGGTGAGGCATGCGGCGGGAAGTGGTCAGTCGATGTGCTGCTCACGCGAGACGGGTACTACGTGACCGACATGGCGGAAGCCGAGAAGTCTTGGGGATGGGTGGAACAATGAGCGATACGGACGACTTCGTAAAACGCCAAGCCGAAAAGCAGAGGCGGCTGGAGTGCATCGCAATGGAAGTGAAGTGCCTGTGTGGTTGTGATCTGTGCGGACGCCGAATGGTCGATTTCGACGGAGACACTCCGACTAGACCACGTGGCGTGATAGTCCAGGGTCCAGACGGCTCATACCCGTGCTGCTTTCAGTGCGTGCAGGCGGTTCATGCGGCTGAGCAGGAGCAGAGGTGACCAAATGAGCATGAACCCGCCTCCACCACATCGGCAACCGCCGCCCGGCAGTCCGCCACCGCCACCGGGCCGATGGGTAGAACCGCCTGTCACTAGAGGAATACTACAACGTGTCAACTCGCGAGTGGATATTCACTGCATATTGCCATGGCAGAACTGAGAAATGCTCGATTTATGAAATCGACATCGCCTTAGGGGCACAGGTTTTTCAGGGAACTGCGTTTCACGACGCGAAAAGGATCGCACAATGAGCCTTGACCATCTCCGACAGAAGCTCCGGGCACAGCGGACACGCCAGCAGATCGCCAGCCAGTTGGCAGATACGCCCGTCGGCAAGCTCGCTCGGGAAGTCGATCGCGTCGCTCGCACAAGGTCCGCAACCAGAGCAACTGCTGACCGACTGAGGCGGCAATTGGAGACTCTCACGCGAGGGGCCAGCCGGGAAGCCGTGGCAAAAACGGCTGTTGCTCGCCAGATCGAAGAGATTGAACGATACGCCCGTGGAGAGGGTGGAGTCTGGAATTACCTCAAGAAGAAGTTCGGACCGGTCGCCGACGCCATCAAAGGCATGCTCCAGCCGTCTGGCAAGCCACAGCACACTCAGGAGATGGAGAAGGCTGCGGAACTGCTCAACGCCCTGGGCATGGGCACTGAAGGGGCCAAGGGGCGGCGTGTATCGGTCGACTCTGCCGATCCCACAGTACGGGCTGATGCGGAGCGAGTTCTCAGGAGCCTGGGATTCGATGTGCAGCCAGCAGATCCGCAGCCGAATCCGTGGGCCGGTTCAAACCGGACAAGGCTCCCGCCGCGAAGTGATCGCATCACACCGGCAATGGCTCCCGATCCGACCGGCGGCATGGAACGCCGCATGCTCGGTGGGATGTATGTCTACTTCCGGGCCGATGATCCGATCATCACCGGCGAGATGATTCACGTCACCAGCTCGAACGTGCATTCCATCGGATTCATCTGGAACGAGCGACAACCGGAAGCCGGGATACTGAAGGTGCGGTATCTGGACACCGACGCCAGCGGCAAGAAATCGAGCCGCGGGGGACCGACCTACCAGTATTACGATGTGCATCCTCGCGTGTTCATCGAGTTCCAGAAGGCCAGTAGCAAGGGCAAGTTCGTATGGGATCGCCTGCGAGTCCGGGGAACCGTTTCAGGCCATCAGTACCGCTACGACCTCGCCCGCATCTCCAGCAGCCTCTACGTGCCACGCCAGGCGGTCAGGCGAGGTGACGAAGAATGGTACGTTCGGCGGACCGTGCAGACGGCAGGTGGGCAGACTTTGAAGAGCCAGCTACAGGACCGCATGGTTCGCAAGCTGACACCAAACGATGGACGCCCAAGGGACGGCAGGCCGCGAGATGGAAGACCTCGCGATGGGCGACCGAACAACGGAAGACCGGGAGGGTAAGGCAGCATGATTCAGGTGAAGCCAGCGAACACTCCAGATGAGGCATTTGCTGAGGCCCAGCGGATTCTCAAAGAGGCCGCAGTCGACACGGTCCACGGCAGCCTGACGATCGAGGTCCGACTGAAGGACGGGAAGCCAGTCCAGACGACGACGAACCTTGCGATTCAGGGGAGGCCGCAATGATGTACGGCAGAAGCGACAGACGGCATTTCGTCCACAATGAAGGCTATCAGGCCGATCGCGATACGCAGTGGACTCGCAACAGTGCGGCGGTCTTGAGGTTCATTGGCGGCGGTGAGGTCGAGTGCCATGTCCGGGGCAAGTGGGTGCCGATCACTGCCCTACGCGGCGAGCTTGAAAACAGCATGCGAGCGTTCCACCTGTACGAGTGCAGGCCGGTTGACGTTGCGTGAGGTCACCAGGGCGGTCACAATCACGCGAGGTAGAAAAGCTCACCGCAAATGCCTGACGACACACCCCTATCATCGAGCGGCGTGAACCCATTTAGGGCACCGCCTCAACACGTCTGCTGGTCATGTCAGATGGGACACTCAGGCCAGCCGGTATCGCTCACGCCTGACCTGCTGTTGCCAGTGTGTCGCACCTGCTGGCTGAAGATGAGCCAGTTCGAGCGGATCACCATCGCGATTCAGTTTCACGACCGCGACGATTCGAGTAAGCCGATACGGTTTCAGAGTGACAACTGAGGCAACTGACATTTGTGACAAAAAATACTATTGACATTGTTTTGAAGGGGCGATAATGTTACACGCATGAGGCCCGTTGAGGGACGGGCCGAGAAGTAAAATGCAACGCGACTCACGCGGGGCGAACACAGCGAGGAGATGAATGATGCAAAAGACGGAATATGAGTGGTGCGTCGAGATTCATTCAACAGACGCTGAAACTGGAGAAACGCTTGTTGAGAATCACGACTGGCGGGAATCGTTTCGAGAGTGCGTCGATTGCGTTTCTGGTCCGTGCTGCTTGAATGGCGCCACTGGCATTGACTTGCGATACGCCATCGTGCTGGTCAAGAGGTCGTACCGCTCTGCGGATGAGTGGGCCTACGTCGACATGAAATCGCTGACTCTTCCGGATCATTTCAGAGACTGCCTCGATGATGTCGAACTATCTCGTGTTCCGAAGCGTTTTCACGCCGAGATTGCCAAGGCGATGGCTAACACATAATCCCGGCCCGATGGCTTTTCGAGGGGAATGACGTGAGCGACAAATCACTACAGGACCGCCAAGCTGATGCGTTCAATCGACTGGCCGCGATCAACGAGACTTGGATCGTAATGCCTCTGTCGACGAGTGGAAAGAAAAGGAGCAATCATGCTGAGTGACGAAGCTGCGAAGGCGTTGGAACGGTGGCGTGTTCTGCACGAACAGCCGCGTCTGAATTCGAGAGAATGGTTGGAGTATTTTCAAGCATCGAAAGTGCTCTCCCCTGAGATTGCCCGCTTATACCCGCCCGGCTGGAACGAGCCGGTCACGGTCGAGGGTCTGGAAAAGTGCGGGTTCACCTTTGACAAGGAAATCGGTCATATCGCTCCTGGTGAAATGTTGTGGAGAACAGTTGAGACCTCTTGGCAAGAGTCAACATGGAGAGTTGGAGGTGCCTATGTTCTCAGGGAGATGCAACCACGCAACATGGGCGAGGTCTGGCAACTGATGGACCGGCTGGGAATCAAGCGAAAGGATGTGCAGAATGCCGAGTGAACTGCGAGTCGATCTGAATGGCACCCCGTACCGCGTCACGTCAGAGGATGTCGTAGCGATCTGGGCGAGACTGACCAATAAAGATCGGAGCGAGTTAGCGAAACAACTTGAACCCGCCCCACGTCGGGGTCGCCCATCTGGAGACGGAACATTCGACCTGAAGCGGGCCGAGAATCTCCGCAAGCAGGGCAAGACATACGCCGATATCGCCGCCGAACTGGGGTGCAGTTCGAGAACCGTTATCCGCAAGCTGAAGGCAGGCTGCTCGGTGTCACGTTGAAGGAGGAGAAACCCGATCAATCTTCCCAATCCGCCGCCTCTGGTTAGAATCACCCGCTGAACTGGCGGCAACGGAAGCACCGAGACCGCGAGACACCTGCAAGGGTCGTTTCGCGGTCTTTTTGCATTGAGAGGCGTCTCACATGATCGCGGCAATGGCTCCAAACGGTAGCGGAAGTGCTACCAAGGCTGGCGGAATCGAGTTTTTCCCGGTATCCCACGTCAGCACGTTCCAAGGTCTTTCGACCACGGCGGCCAGCACATACCGCGACTACGACGTGGCGATGCGTAACAGCCTTCCGCACGCTCGCATGATGCGGGAAGATTGCTCGGTGATGGAATGCCTGGAAGCCCGACAGCGGGCCGTGGCTCTGCTCAAGTGGCACATCCAGCCTGAGGACGATCAGAGCCAGGAGCAGAAAGACCTCGCGACCGAGATGAAACGGATACTGGAGAGGACGCCCCGGTTTATCGAGATGCGGCGTTCACTGCTGGAAGCCATCTGGTACGGCAAGTCTGGCGTCCAGGTTCACTTCAACCGAATCCTTGTCAACGGCTACATGCGGACGGCGATCTGTAAGCAGGACGGCAATCCAGACTCGATGGCATGGTCCCCAGTTCACGGGGACAAGATCGTGTTTCGCAATGACGACATTGCCCACCTGAAGCAAGGTCAGTATCCGTTCCAGATGGGAATCCGCATCGGTTCAAGCTGGGCCGGTAACCGACTGCCGAACGGGTACGAACCTGAGGCGATTCGGACCGCTTTCCGGGGTGAGACTGTAGACCGCGGCATGGCCTACTTCCTGAGGCCAGACGATCGGCAGCGGTTTATTGTTCACAAGCACATGATTGAGGACGGGGCCTACGAAGACCTGTTGTCGGCTGGCTCGATTCACGGGGTAGGCGTCCGGTCCCGCATCTATTGGGACTGGCTCCAGAAACAAGAGATTCAGGCGATGCTCATCGCCTACATCGAGCGGACGCATGGCGGTATCGAAATCTACCGCTACCCGATGGGCAACCCGGAGGCTGAGAAGGAAGCCCGTAAGGCCATCAACGGGCGAGTACCTGGACGAGCCGCCCTGCTGGTCCCGGTCCCGATGGGTGAAGATGCGTTCCAGTATGGCGTCGAACTGGTCGAGCCTGGCATGGCCGGCGTGTCTGTCCTGCAAGACCTGCTGGGAAGTTTCTTCGGACATCGCATCAAGCGGTACATCCTGGGGCAGACTCTTTCGACGGAAGCCGATGCGACCGGACTTGGCTCGGGAGTGGCGGACCTGCACCTTGAATCGTTTCTCCAGATCGTCGAGTACGACGCCACAAACCTGGAAGAGACGATCACTGATGAGATGCTGAAGCGGCTTCAGCACAACAACTTCCCCAGCTCGAAGGGCATTCACCTCCAGTTCAAGATCGACACTCAGGACGCGGACACGCAGAAGAAGCTGGAAGCCCTGCATATGGCTTGGCAGATGAACGCGAACATCCCGGAGCGGGAAGTGTTCGACGCCATTGGCATCAGTCCGGCGACAGAGAACGATCGAGTTCTACCGGGTCCATCTGCTGGGGGAGGTAGAGCAGCAGGTCCGGGCCAGAACCCATTTCAGCAGTCCGAAGCCTCACACGGGGCCGCTGTGAGCGTTCCGGAGCAGATTGGAGGCGACCAGCAGCCAGAGCAGTTTGAGGCCGATGGAGAGCCGGAGCGGTACGGATACGCCAGCCGGGAGCCTGACCTGCGTTCGGCCATTGCCAAGGCGGCCGCTGAGACCGATACGGAGCCGTCCGAAGCCCAGCGGATCACTGGCAACTACCGCAAGGGGCAATTCCACTGGAACGGATGGACCATCGCCATTGAGAACCCGGAAGGGTCGATTCGCCGGGGCCGCAACTCGCTCGGGGTGGAGTGGTCCCACAAGATGCCTGTTCACTACGGGTACATCCGGCGGACCGAATCGGCAGCCGATGGGGATCATGTCGACGTGTTCGTGGGGCCTGATCCGGAAAGCCCTGCGGTCTTTGTCATCGACCAGCAGAAGCCCAATGGCCGGTTTGACGAACACAAGGTCATGATCGGCTTTCTGAGCGAAAAGGACGCCATTGACGCCTACAAGGCAAGCTACTCATCCGACTGGCAGGGCCTGCGATGCGTGACGGCAATGACGGTCGAGCAGTTCGGCAACTGGCTGAATGACGGCGACACAGGCAGCCCAATCGAAGGGCAGGTAAGCAAGTACAGCCAAAAGGAATTCGACTGGAATGAGTCAGAGCATCCAAGGAACAGCCTGGGGGAGTTCGTCGAGAAGAAAGCTAAGCCCCCCCGGCCTGGATATGTGGCCATGCGTCAGGCCAAAGCTGGCGGGGAAACCTCAGAGGTCACCGGCAAGTTCTACAAGGGCGGGCACTGGATGCCGGTTCACGGCTTGCATTCAGGGAAAGAGAAGCCTGAATCCGAGCAAGGGGAATTGAAATCTCAGTCGCCTGTCGCCAATGAAAACGCCAGACCGCCGATGTCTCGCCAGTTAAGCCCAGAGCAAATTGCGGAACAGTCGGAACGCCAAGAGACAGCCGAAAGGTGGAAGCAGATTCACGCTGGCCCGCTTGGTCATGTTCTTTCACTGGGAGATAAACCTCACCGAATCAAATTTGGTCATGGTGTGTTACAGCGATACGTCGACACAGCCAGAGCGATGGACAACCCCAACGAGAAGTTCAAGCAGGTCGCGGACGTTGCCAGGGCTATCGTCAAAGAGCATTTGCCCGGCAGTGACGATGACTACGAATACTTGGAAAGCTCGATCGTCCAAAATGCCAACGATGATGTTGGGTATTCGCCGATCACAACCCGCAAGTTTCTGAAAGACAATCCGAACGTGCTGATCGCACGCCGCTGGATCGAAGAGGCACTGGAGCAGAACCAGTCGATCGACACTCTTGCTCGCATCAACGACGCATTCTCAGCGTAGCGGCATCATCACCTGAACCGTCAAGCATTACTTGACAGTTGCCACCAACAACCCAAGGCACACCGCCATGTCACTCGCAACCGCAGTCGCCAACCGCATCCGTCAGGCCCTGAGCGATCCGGAGAAGTACAGCCGATGGGTCACCGTTGGCGGCCATGCCGAAGGCGGTAAGCAGCATGTCGGCGGTACGCCAATGAAGATCGGCGATGGGGGGACTGTGGAGGCTGGTCCCAGTGCATTGAAAGGCCAGAAGATCGGCGGCGTGGAATCACATGCCGAGAAGCCGCACGCGAACAGCAAGGCCCCGTGGCATCAAACGGCTGATGAGTTTGCAAAGTCAGGGGCTAAGGCATTTCGGACATCTCAGGGCAGCCTGTACGTCCACAACAACGGCCAGACGATTCGAGTCAAAACTCCTCACATGGGGCATGATGCGAAAGACGTCGGACTGAAACAGGGAAGCGTGCAAACCCATTTCGTCGATCCTGCAGACGCCCAGAAGGTCGGAATGTGGAACACTCTCAACGCCAGCGGGAAGAGGATCATTGTTAAAGACGGCCACATGCTGTTGACGAGCATCAATCCACAAACTGGACAGCGTGGGCTGGACGAGCGAATTGCGATCCGCTCGCACGAACCGCAGGTCGGGCTGGCACCGGTTGAGATGTTGTCTAAGTCATCCCAGGGTGATGGATGGTACAGTGGCAATCATCCGGGAAATGCCATTACCGAAATGGTCGATCCAAAGGAAGCCCACGGGCACCTTGTAAAAGCCGCCAAGGCTTCCGGGAAAAGCGTACTTGTCCAGAAGATTGCCGATGCGATTCAATCAAGGATGATTCCACACACAACGCCGCAGGGAAACATCGACTTCAAAGATCACTACGCCCGGCGGCACAAGTCAGCCGAAGGGCAGCAGGAGTTCCGCTGGATCACCATCGGCGGTGACAGTGACGGAAAAGAGCATCACATCGGGGGAACCCACGTTCGCATTCGGTCGAAAACCGGCGAGATTGTCGCCGGGCCGGACACATTGACCGGCAAGAAAGTGAGCGAGCTGGGCAAGAAGCCTGACCATTCTGCCGATGCCGGGAAAAAGGTCAGTGAGAAGGACTCCAAGCCCAAAAGGCCGTCAGGGTATTTCAAAGGGGACCGCATCGAGTACACCGGCAAGATGGTTGATGGCTTCCACGAGTTCGAGTACATGGAAGGTCACAAGAAGGGGCAACTGGGAGTGACTGGCACTGCCCCCGATGGGACCAATCCCAATGACGGCAGGTCGGCAAGGGAGTGGAAAAAGCAGCAGGAAGAGTTCCGCAGGTTACGTGATAAGCCAGAACCTGAATCAACCGGGCAAGAATCAGAGCCGAAAGCGGAAGACTCGGATGCTAATTCCAAGTCAACGAACCGACATGGCCAGATTCTCGATCACCTGAAGACCGGCAAACACACAAGCCTGTCTGAGTTGCGGGACGCCATTGGAGGTGACGGACTGGAGCAAGACCTGCAATCACTGGCGGATGATGACCGAATCAGCATGCACAAGCCGCGATCTGGCGAACCTGGATTGTGGATGACACCCGAGCAGGTCAAGCGGCACGAAGAAAATCCACCTGAAGCATCTGACGACGATTCCGGGGAAACAGAGGCTCCAACGGCCAGCGTTCCCAGAGAGTCACGGCCAGCATTGGACGACAGCAATGAAGGCGATCCGATTCCGGCAAACACTAACGAACCTCGCCAAGCGGCGGATCGACTTTTTGACGCTGAGCATGACAGCGAGTATGCGTTCGCTCGCAAGTCAGCGGTCCCAAACTTCGGACAGGATGTTCTCGGATCGGCCCGGCACAAGCGAAACGCATGGCGAGGTCTGGCCGACGCTGAGGCAAACGGCACCGCAGTTCAACAGGTCACCAGAGACAACCTGCTCAAGAACGAGCCGCACAACCTGATGGTGACAGCGGACAAAAATCCGCTCACGTCGCTCGCTATGTTCCACGCTTTGAAACTGTTTCCGCCTAAGCCGCCCAAGCAGACGGTAGAAGACCGTCAGCAGTACGTTGCCGAGTATCAGAACCTCAAGGCGACCGTAGAAGGTCTCGCAAAGTCAGAGATTGATCCGAATCGGGCCGTTCGTTCTGTCTTGGATCATGTTCGCAATACGATCCAAAAACTGCGAGACACTCACGGGAGGGGAAACGCCCTTGCCAATGCGATGTGCGGCATGCAGAACCCGCTATGGAAAAGCCGGGGGCGAACAGTCACCGGAAAGATGGAGGAGTTCGCCAAGGCATTGAAGGATCGATACGGGAGCATTCCGCAATCGAGCACAGCTGAAGCGAAGGAGTTCATGGGCAAGATCGCGAAGCACGCTCAGGACATTATCGAAGGTGTCAGCCTGCCTGAATCGTTTGGGCGATCTGAGGCGAAAGGCAAATCGAAGTGGTCACCTGCTGATCGATATGTTGGCAAGCCGAAACGAGTGGGCGGAAAGGACGTGGGAGCAGTTGCGTCTTCGGGAGTGGCTGCATCTAAGCATCTTGTCGATGCGTTTAAAATGAAGGCCGTTCAGTGGGGAAACAGCGTCACCGACAAAGAGCGAGAGCATCACGGTCGGCACGCGGTCGAAGCGTTTACCGATCTGGCCGACGTGTTGGGGATGAAGCCGGAAGATGTCAGTTTGAATGGAGCAGTTGCACTGGCAATTGGATCGCGAGGGGTGGGGGGGTCATCAGCGACGTATCATCCTGTATATCAGGTTATCAACCTGAATCGATCCGGTGGAGTGGGGGCACTGGCTCACGAGTGGGGGCATGCCTTCGATCACTCTTTGACAGAATTCGGAACATCCAATGACGGAGAGAAAATAGATGCCAGCTACGCCAGCGAGACCCTCTCACGAAGAGATGCCATCCGAGAACACTCTGCCAGCGGATGGGTGAAATCACCAGCAGGGGAGGCGGCCAGGGCACGGTTTGACAAAGCCTATCCACCGCTGAGCGATTCCGAGAAAGAATACGCCAAGGCGTTCAAGTCTCTCGACGAAGCGATGGAGTCGAGCGGGTTCAACACCCGTCTATCGACCGAACTCCGGAAGCTGGTCGATGACGGTGCGATGACTCACGACAAGGCCAACAAATATTGGAAATCGACCCGAGAGAAGTTCGCTCGCTGCTTTGAGCGTTACGTTCAGAGGAAACTACACAAAGCGGATCGCGAGAATACCTACTTGACCGGTCTGTCCGATGGGGGCAGCTTATGGCCGACTGACGCCGAAGCGGATGCTTTGGAACCACACTTTGAAAAGCTGTTCGCCGCCCACCGCAAGGCCAAGTACGGCAGCGAGGAGCCGCAACGGTTTGCACGCGAAGAACTGGCCGAGTATTACGCCAAGCAGCTTGGCTTCAACTTCGACGAGGCCAAGCATCCACGGGACGAGGGGGGCCGGTTCTCGACATCCGAAGCAAAGAGCGGAGATGGATCAACTGCCAAGTCGAAGAGGCCAGAGCCATCTGCCGCCCACAAAGCGGTCGCATCTCGATTTGGAATTCCTCCCGAAGCTGTTCAGGACATTGCATCAACGGACGTGAAGGAACTTCAACGCAGAGATCAATACACGCCGCCCAACTATGCCGGTGATTCTCCAGTGACCGACTTCGAGGATCATCCGCTTGGAACGGCACGCATTATGTCATATGGAGACCCAGACAATGCCTATGTCGACTTCATGCACGAGTTCGACCCGAACGACCTGACTCCGACTGAACACGAAGATGGAGTCAAGCAACGGGACAAGTCCTACCCGAAGTATGTCGAGTGGGCGAAAGCAGGTCACAAGCCGCCGCCGATTTCGGCAGCCGTTTCCGAAAAGACTGGCAAATATCTTTCAATGAACCGCCGTCGCGTTTTGGCAGCCCAGGATGCTGGGGTTAAGTCTATAAAAGGATGGCTTGGAGTGAACAACAAAGAGACAGGGAACCCCTTGAAGTACGGCGACGTGATGCGGGCACTCAAGGAGCATGAACAGAAGTCCGCGAACACGGAGCCTGCACAGGCAAAGCCAGCCAAACCTCCTGGAGTCGCAGGCATGCAGCAGGGGCTATTCGGTCAAGAAACCAGCGGCCAGAAGTCGCTGTTCAACGTCGTGAAGCCCGGCGGCAAGAAACTCGCTCCAGTGGTTGCCGAAAAGATCAAGGGTAAGCTGGGCGAACTGCTGGCCAAAAAGGATACAGTCAGCCCGGCAGACCTTGGTACGGTCGTTCAGTCCGAATCTCTGCCCGGTCAAAAATCAATGTTTGGCATGGGCGAACCAGACCATTACGAAAAGCGATGGATCACACTGGGTAAGGACTGGCAAGAGCATCGCACACGAGTGCAGATCGACGATGACGGTCGAATCACCGCAGGTCCGGCAGCATTGAAGGGCGACAACATCGCCAGCCTGGGGGACAAATCGAAGTCAGCCGAACGGCGAGCCAAGGCCGATCACGCGAAGGCCAGCGGCAAGACCGGGCGAGATGTATCTACCAAGCAGGCGGTTGCACTCGGATTGTCAAATCGCATGCTTCAGCATCAGCACGCGAGCAAGTTCGCCAAGCTGGCCGGTGTCTCGACCGCGGATGTTCTCAAGCTGATGCCAGAAGCTCGCGACTTCATCAACCAGCAGAACGAACTACGCGAGCGAGCCAAAGACCGGGCACGCAAGCTGACCGGTTTGAATGCCGGTGTGCTGTCGCAGATCGAGAACGCCCATCGAGATTACTCAACAGTGCCGGGCTTTGATGAAGCTGCAAACGCAGTCGCAATGGAGCATCCGGAACTGGGACTTGACCCCGACGATTCAGATACTCCAGCCGCGATCTGGGAGTTGATTCGCGAAGGGAAAGAGGATGCCCCGACGCTGCACTCACCGGAGGTCGCCAAGCTGGCCGCCGACTGGCTGAAGGCTTCCAAGTCTGGCAAGAAGGTGACTCCCAAAGAGGAGTTTGATGACTCAGTTCCGTTCTCAATGAGCGAAGATGAGTTTTCAAAAACTCGCATGAATGGATCAAAGTAGCGTTGACGCTACACGCAAGTCTCGGTAAAGATTTCGCCTGACGCGGGAGAAATCCCAGCCGATGCGGCAAGAGAAGCACTCAGACCGCTGTGACCCTTAACCGGGGTTGCAGCGGTCTTTTTTCGTTTGTGGACCTCGCAAATGACGACCGCCAACGCGATCCCTCAGCCACTTCCCGGAGAAATCCAGGTCGACTACTACAGCCGCGTTTTTTCGCTGCTGGATGGTGAGACCGACGAGAAGAACGCCGCGATCTTGGCGGCATGGGATCAGAGTGAGGAAGCCCGAAAGCTCGATGGCATCGCCGCAAAGAAGTTTCCGGTCGAGAAGTTCAGCCGCGGTTCGATGGTCCCGGTGTTTACCGAACACACGACAGTCCGACGCACGGTTGACGCCAACGGGAACCAGATCGAAGAGCCGGTAGTCTGGGACCGCGATCGTCTGGCGGCCATGTGCTACCAGATGAACCATCGCATTCGGGACACCGGATCGTTCTCGCCAATCACTGAAGGCCACACGCCTGACAAATTCGCCCGTGATAAAGGCTGCCCACAACCGGCAGTGTTGGGATATCAGGGCAAGTTCCGCATGGGACTGATCGGCAATATCGACCCCAAGTGGACGATCTTCTGTGACGAGTACCGGCACGCCGAAGATGCCGAGAAGTTTCAGAAGCTGACTCGCCGGTCCCCGGAAGTCTGGACGGCAGCCGAGAAGCCTTTCTTCGATCCCTGTGCCGCCTTGGGGGCAGAAACTCCTCGCTTGGACATGGGCACATCGCTGGCCTACTCCCGCGAAGGGTACTGGCAGTCAATCGGCGATGACGGGGCCGAAGTCGACAAGTATTCGATGGGCGTGGCGACGTTTCCCGGGCCGGGAAATGTCTCGATGCCGGAACACGTCAAGGTCAAGGACAACTACGAAGCTGGTCAGGATCCGGACGGCGATGAGGCCGGTGATGATGTGAACCAGATTATCGAAGCGGTGATGAATGCCCTCCAGCCCGTCATTGAGCAGTTCCAGATTCTCCAGCCGATGATTCCGACCCTGCAAAAGCTGGCAGTCGGTGCGGAACTTCCCGAGAAGCCAGACAACGCCGGGGCGGCACCTCCTGCTGGAACTGCTGCCCCAGCCGCAGAGGGGGACAAGGTCGCTGCCCCAGCCGCCCCGGTTCAGAAGCCAGCGGAGCCGAATCCCCAGCCACACGTCGCCGGTCATCAGCCACCGCCCGTAGCTCCCGAAGCCAAACCGCAGGTTCAGCCGCAAGAACTTGCCGACGATGACAAGGCGATGATGGTCAAGTACATGGCCGGGCAGTGTTCCGAAATGGACCTGCGGGCACACCGGGACAAGAAGAAGCCCGCACCTACACCGGTCGCCCAGCAGTCCGCTGCCGCCTCGCCTTACTCGCGTCTGTCGGCTGAAGAACAGCAAGCCCGGTACGAGAAGCTCAATGCCATGCGGGACAAGGGCTACGAGTTCGACGTGGAACCGGAACTGCGATTGACGGCCAACTACAGCCGTGAGCAGTTCGACAACCACGTGAACATCGCCATGACGCGGTACTCACGCCTACCGATCGGCGGTCGCAACTTCCCGACCTTGGAAAGCGACCCATTGGACAGCCCCAAGTCGCTCGATCAGGTCACTGCCGAAGATCGCGATGCGGTCACCCGGTACGCACTCGCTCACAACATTGACAACTTCGCGGCGGCGTTCGCTGCCATGAAGGAAGACGCCAGCCGAACAGCAGCAACCGTTCGGTAATTCGATCCGAAACATCCACCTCACTTTTGGAGTGAACCATGAACTTTCAGGCTTCCGGATCGATCGTGCGATGCCGGTTCGTCAAGCAGTCAGCGGCTGGCACTGTCGCCCAGCAGTCTACCGCCGGAGCGTTCTGTGTTGGCATCTCCGGAGATGCTGGCAACAGCTCACCGATTCCTCTGAACACGACCGACCCGCCGTATGCCGCCGTCTCTGGACAGCAGTGCAACGTCATCGGATTCCACGATGGCAGCAACTTCCCAGTCTTGGAGATCGGCACTGGCGGATGTTCTGCCGGTGACCGCCTGGCATCTGACGCCAATGGCAAGGGAGTCGTGACCACGACTAACGGTCACTGGCTGCATGCCGTTGCTGAAGAAGCCGCATCGGCTGGCGAACTGTGCAAGGTTCGCTGGATCGAAGCGATTCTCTACGCGGCGTAGTAGTAACACTTCCGCTACCCGTTCACTTCAATTTCGACAGTCAACATCTGACCGCTACGGTCACCAGAAAGGAAAGACAGCATGTCTTCTGGAATCGCAACTTTTCCGGGACCGTACAACGTCAGCGTTCCGGACCATGAGGCAACGGGAAATCTGGTCATTTCGTACAGTCGAAATGAGAAGGACTTCCCGCTCAACAAGTACGCCAAGCTGATCCCCGTTTCGAAGGTCCAGGGCCTGTACCTGAAGATCACGAACGAGGAAGCCGGACGCCTGATGCAGGACGGGGAAACTGACTGGCCAGCCGGAGCACCTCGTCCTTCCGGACTGGGAACGACCGAAAGTCATGCCTACTTCGACTACCGGATCAACCGGAAGGCGTTCACGGTTCCTCTGGATGACATCACGGTTGCCGAGGCGACTTGGGACATCATGCAGACCCATGTTCGCATCAAGGCTCAGGCTGCAATGACTCGCCGGACGAAGCAGGCTGTGACAGCTCTGACCACTTCAGGCAATTACGACAGCTCGCACGTGTCGACGATCGCCGCCATCTGTGGAAGCGGTGAGACGTGGGCGGGATCGACAGGGACAACCTTGAACATCAAGAAGTCGATCGACTACGCGATGAACAAGATTGAGCAGGACAGTCTGTCAGCCGTGAAGCTGGAGGACATGGTTCTGGTCTTGAACCCGTCGCTGGCAGCCGCCATGTCGATCACGGGCGAGCTGCGGGACTACCTGAAGAGCAGCGTTTACTCCGGTCAGGTTGTCAAGGGCGATTGGGCCGGTCCCAGCTCCCGTGGTCTTCCCACGCAGCTCTATGGTGTCAATGTGGTTGTCGAGAACACTTCTCAGACCACAAGCCGCCGCGGTGCAACTGCCGCCAAGTCGTATCTGATGGGCAACGCGGTCGCTGCTCTGGTTGCCCGCCCTGGCTCGCTGCAAGGCTTCGAGGGTCCGCAGTTCTCGACCCTGTCAATGTTCGTCCACAAAGAGATGGACATGCTCGTCGAGAAGATCCCGAACGTACGCGACAAGCTGACCGAAGTGTCGATCGTCGACGGTACGGATTCGCAGATCACGGCACCGGTCACGGGCTTCCTGTTCACCAGCTGTCAGTAATCGGCGGCTGGGTTGCGGGCCAATCGTTTCGTATCGCGTAGGGAGTCGGTTCCGTGTCGTTACAACAAAACGTCGCCTGTACAGTCACTGTGAAGCTGGATACCGGTTCGTCAAACGCCCTGGAAACATGGTGTGAGTCGATCGACGGGATCAGCATTCGCGAGCAGCTGTTCAAGGAACCGATTCACTCCGACTCGAACGGCGGAACGGCGGGGCCTCCTGTGGACGTACTGCTCCATGGCGAGGTCCACACCATCACGTTCCAGTCGGTGCGGTTTGATCCTGCGGTCGACGCCAAGCTCCAGTACGCATACGGTGCCACTGCAGGCAATGCGACTGCGAACTGTGTTCTTGCATTTGCAGACAGCAAGACCTACCGGGTTCTGCTGACCGGGACGAACTTCACTCGGAACTATCTCCGGGTGATGGTGGAAGATAAGGAACTTGGCCGGATCGGCTCACACGCGAGCGTCCGCCAGATCACTTTGACCTGTTACGCGAATGCCAGCGGCGTTCTGTGGAACACGACGACAAGCTGAGGCTGATTCTCATGGGGCTTTCTGTGCTGAACTGGTTGAGGGACCGGTTCGCATCTGACCGAGCGATCTTCTCATATTGGGACGGTTCGCGGACGTGGTTCGGTCGGAAGCGGATACGGCGGATTGATCCATTCGCGGCGTATCTGACGCTGTTCAACTTTCCGGACTTCAAGCTGTCCGACTTGGAAGGTCTCGGAGCCGAGGTCGACGGCGAGACATCGCTGAAGTGGCGACTTGAAACGATTGCCAAGGTCGCGGGCTGCTCCCGCAGCGTGTTTGGCATAAAACCGCTCTCCGGGGGAGGTCTGACCAACGAAGAAGCATGCCGGTTGCTGCTGTCGTTTGTCGAGTGGATGGGATCAGTAAAAAAAAATGGCGGGCCGCCGCAGAACTTGCCGCCATCTGCGGAACCGACCCCGGAAGCCACGAAGGAAGATTTGGTGTCTGGCTCAACCGGCAGCACATCGGAGCCTGGCACGCCTTCTGGCAAGCCACTGGATACCGCTGGGGACGAACCGGAAAGGTCAGTCTCGATGGCTGGCTGACGGTGGCTTCAACGCAGTTTGAGGCCGAGCTGACCGCACTGAAACAGGGAGCCTGAACCATGTGGGAATTCTTCGAGCAGTTGCTATCGCAGCTTCCCTCGCGGGATTTCGTTCAGACTTCCGTAACCGGGGCGATTGACAGGGCCATTCAGTCATTCAAGGCTGTCATCAAAGGTGATGGACGGCAGCAGATTGAAAACCCACTGCGGACCGCTCGAACGGAACAGGCTGAATCCGATCCGACTCAACAGAAGATTGACGAGTCGCGAGCGAAGCTGGATCGCATGCGGGACATGCTGGCCGGTCTGAAGACTTCCAGCGAAGCGGATGACCGGAAGGATCCCGCCGACTCTTCTCCGAAGCATGTGATTGTCGACAACATCGGAGACGCGAATCATGAGACGGAAACGCCGGCTGCTCCTGAGGCCAAGACTGGCGTCATTCAGGCCATCTTCGACAAGCTGAATTCTGCCCAGTCTCCCGAGTGGCACGGCAAGAGCGAAGCTGAAAAGAAAGCAGCGTACGAGCAGCGGTTCGGTCCGGAAAAGATGGTCGAGTTCGTTGACCAGTTTCCCAAGGAGCAGCAGGCAGAAGCAAAACGTGCCTGGTGGCGAAAGACGATCAACCGCCGATTGTCGGACTCGTTTGTAGATGGCCGAAGGAAAGACAAATCGAAGTCTACCGCTCTGACGGCCGTTAGAGTGGCACAGACCATGAACCGCATGCAGCGGGCTGGTCGAGCAATGCAGATGTGGGGTGGTCGATTCTCGGCAATGGGCGGCCGTATTCCGGGGATGATCGGCAGAGGTCTTGGACGGGCCGGGATTGCACTGGAGGGCCTTGGCGGGGCCGGGGCACTGGCCGGACTTGGAACTGTCGGTGTGACGATCGGAGCATTTGCGGCTGGCCTCGCGGCTGCTGTTGGTGCCGTAGTCGGCTTCGTCAAAGGCACGAAAGCTGCCGGTGAAAGTCTGCTGGAGCAGCAACGCCGGTACGCCTCAATGTCGATGGGGCAGGCTCAGGCAATGGGCATGACCACGCTGAACCAGCTTCAGAACGACATGAAGACCGCTCGGGGCACTGAGGCATGGACTTTGGAACTGGCAAAGGAGATGGGCGAGTTCCGGGATGCTCTTCAGCCGCTGGATCAGTTGGTAACGAATCTCGAGCTGGCTGTTGTCTCCAAGCTGGTTGACGTGGCAACGCTGCTGGTCAACGGGATGAAGTCACTGGGACAGCCAATCGAGATGCTGTCGGAGCAGATGGTACGCCTCATAGTGAAGATGCAAGGCGGCAATGAGCAAATGCAAGACGCTGCTGCGATGGGTTTGAGAATGGCAATCGAAGCCAACCTGAACCCGCCAATCGGTCCCACGCCGATGGACCAGCTACTTCGCAATCTGCGGGACGCGGCTCCCGCTCCTGGCCGTCCTCCACTTCCCCCAATTCGTTGAGGCTGACATGCAACAGAGCATCATCGACTGGGGCAGTGTTCGCTTGTGGAACGTCCAGCTTCAACTGTCGCAAGATCAGGTGTACGACCAGACCGACACGAACCCCAGCTACACGCGGTTTACGATCGTCGCCTCTGGACTGGTTCGCGAGTGGGAACACAGCTACGACACTCCGAAAGGTGTTTACTCGGGCAAGGTGACTTACGGGGTAGATATATCCGATCCACCAACGGCGAATGACACCCTGCCATCAACTCTGACCGAGAACATGGAAGATTGGCGGGACCGTGTAGGCCACCGACAACGCCTGGCCGTGCGGATCGGTTGCGACTCGACGGGCGACAATGGGCAGTTTCTGCTCTGGGCACAGCCTTATCAGGATGGCACGACCGAGCTGTGGACGGCAGAAGGATCCGCATCGACTAAATGCTGGTACGACTGCAATGCCGGACCGAAATGCCGGTCGTTTCACGTTGAGCGAATTTACGCCGGTCACGCTGCTCGAGTAGTCGCCACATTTGAGGTCTGTATCCCGTGGTGTCAGGACTACGGCGGTACGCTGCGAAAGATTCTCGAACATACGTGGTCAGTCGCCGATTCGATCGACAACAACAGCTACACGACTCGCCGATACAGCGGTCGCGTGAAGGTGGCGAATCCGTACGTTGACCCAAATCTTCTGAGGTCGATCGTGGTACCGCCGTTAGCTGCTGGCATGCGGCGAAGCTCGATGGACTTCCAAGTGGAGGCTGACGGTCGAACATTGGCATATACGATCCTGGACAAAGAGGTGGCCTACTCGGCTCCACTTCCAGCCAGTTCGATGTCTATTCAGGCCACCGAGTCGATCAGTTTGGGGCGTCCCGTGCTGCACACCGCATTGAGTGTGAGGCTGGAGGGGGATCGCAATGTCTCCAAGAAAGCGTTGGCAGCTCTGGCTGTCGCCATCGCCGAGGAGCGGATTGTCGGACTGTCGGTCGCAAACAATGCTGCGGATAAGACAGTTCTGGTGGAAGACCTGTCCTTAACGGAGTTCACGAGTCAGGACAACCCGGTTTCCATTGAACTGCGATTGTCGGTCCAACATCTCAGAAATGACGGGGCGGCATTCAACGGGGCTAATGGGGCATTCGGAAAGGATATTCTCGGAGCGGCGTTTCCGGTCGCGGGATACGACGCCAACGTCAGCGATGACCCCGGCACTGAGGGGCCGATATCACTGCTCGGTGCGATGCGGTCTCAGCTGATGTCAGTGTGTGTCGGACTACCTGCTATCAAGGACGGCAGCTACTCCAGCGGCGATGACATTGAGGGGGCGATATCGGACCCAGCCAGTCCGCCAACAGTAACCGCCAGAACGGTTCCCACGGGATCAACAACGAAGCCAAGTTGGGTGTCCGTGCAGTTTGCGACGGCGATCTACACGCAATATCAGGTCGATTCGATCTATGACACCAGCTACCAACGGTCACAGCTTCCAATTGCCGGCTTGGCTTCCAGCTACACGGCTGGCGATGCGACATGCTCAGTGGTCGGGCTGGGATACCCGATGACGACTCGCACGATTCGGATTGAAGCCACACGCCACGGCGATCCACCGCTTTTGCAAGAACCAAAAGACACCTGGACTACTGGCAGCGGTTCCACGGCGATGACGTTTACAAGGCTTCGGACAAAGGTCGCCCCCACGACTCCCGTAAAGTCGGCAGTCGGTCAAAACGTCTGGACTGTTCGGGCAGAGTACGTCTATGCCTGCTCACGCAACCCGCTCAACAGTGAAGCCCTGGCGGTCGGTCTTGATCCAACGTGGACGGGATCGGTTCCCACTCTGCCGTCTGGCACGCTCGACACCTTTGACGAGACCTCCACCATGTCTTAAATCGCCGCGGCCCCTGCGGCGGGCCGGGTTGTAGCTTCCCTCAAGTTCCCCGGCTTTTTCTCACACCTGACGAGTTCCTACGATGCCCGGAAACGGTTTCACAGCGACGGCAATCTCTGCAACGCAGGAAGATATCCTGTCGGGGATGGCGGACCTGCTTCGGGCTGAGTTCAGCGAATGGGACACGACTGCCATCTACTGGACTGACAATCCGAAACCTGAGGTCAGCCAAAACCTTGACCTCTTCATCCAGCTCACCCCTGGCGGCGGATCGTTCAATCAGGGCATTCTGCAAGGCGGTCCGCGGGCCGAGGAAACTTCGCTGGTCGGAGTGACGATCTGGCGGCGGTCCGTAATTGATGACGCTGGACGTGCTCAAGATTCGCTGTTCAACACCTCCGAGGGTCTTCTCAAAATCAAGCGGCGTGTCCTCAAAGCCTTGACCGGCAAGATGCTGGTTGATGGCTCTGGCAACCAGATTGCGACTGGAACGATCACACCGCAGCAGGCACTGGAGCCAGACACCGGGGCGACTGATCCGCCATTGGATCGACTCGCTATGTACTTCCAAGTTCCATTCGACTGGGATCTATCATGATCGAACCGAAGATGCGAAGAGACTTTCAGGCAGGCGGCGGGTTTGCTGTCTACGTTGCCGACGAGACGGTCAACACCTCAACGACTGACCCAACTGCAGGAGCGCCGGCCGAAACCGCGAAACCACCTGCGACTGATGATGACGAGACTGTTCCACCGGAAGGCGACTGCGAAGGCTGTACCAAGCGATGATTGAGTTTGCCGGTGTCAATCCGCTGATCCCAACCCCGGAACTTGAGCAGTGGGTAAACGCTCATCTGCCGCTGGGTCTGGCTCAATATTTCACCCCTGCCGGTGGAGGGGCGGAACTGAGCGGTACGGCTCCGGCGATCACTCGCAACACATGGGGTGAATCGTTTCAGCCAAAGGTGAATTGCCTGTACTGGCCAACGGGAGCCAGCCGCTGGGCCTGCATGCTGTTGCTGGTTGACAGCGACATGGTCGATACGATCATCTCGGCCACTTCCGAGGCGGTATCGCTCAACTACAAAGCCGTAGCGGCACAATTGAAGATTGCCGACAGTAGGTTTAACGGGACAATCGCAGATGACGCCTGGACACTCGACTCCGATGATCGGTATGTCGGACTGTCGACTCAGATGTATGCCCTGACGCCGCATCCGGTGGCTGACCATGGGACCAGCGACAAGAAGCTCTATGTCTTGCCGATCGTGGACGCCCGGTACTGGTGGCAGTGGGTGAATATCGGGGACGGAATCGCCGATCCGCCTCACACGTGGTCGGTTATCCTGGACCATCTTAACGGACGATTTGGACCAGTCGGTACGGTCACGTTGGACACCAGCGACACGGTTCCGGCAGGTTACGGAACCACGTTCGACCTGTGGACGGATGACCGAAAGTACGCTCCGATCGGTCTGACGCTCGATAGCTTGGCTCGCATGATCGGCATGCGATTCGTGCGGAACATCGACGGCAGCACGATTCTGAACCGCTACCCGGACGCCGGAGAAATCTGGGATGGAAACGTGGTCACGGCATCGCGAACCACGGTATACGGTCAGTGGGATTTGATGGCCGGCGGAGAGTTCTCGAAACGCGGCACGGCGACGATCCCCCAGAAGGTGCGAGTCGTCGATAACCGCAGTGTCGACCTGACTGTCAATTCGATCGATGTCGGTGCCACATACTACGTCGAGAACACAGAAGCAACGATCTTTGCCGCTGTTCCCAGTGGAGTGACTGCCAGCGACTTCAAGACTGCCGTTGCAAATGACTGGATTGGATGGCGAAGAACAAAGAAAGGCGACCTGGCGTACTGCGGAGTTAAGGCATGGGACTTCACCGGGTATGAAGATGTCGCGATATTCGAGCATCGAGCGGACCAGCTATCGACTCGTATTATCACTTTGCCGGAGAATCTCGGGATCTACTCTCTGGGCGGCGGCTCAGCCACTAAATGCGTTTCGACGATCGACTTCCGGTTTCTCAATTTCCCGGCCAGCGGCAACGGCAAGATTGACTTGACTTACAACTCTGTGACCGAAGAAATCACATTCAATGTGTCCAGCGATCTCGACACGGATGTGAAGACCGCGATTGACGCTCACAGCGAGTTTGTCGCCGCGTCCAAGGAATGCACCATTGCAGGCGGGACTGGTCGCATGAACGGCGGCAACGTGCTTATCTCGCTGCCGGACGGGGCAACTGCCGATTGGAAGTCTCAGAGCCTTGTGCGATCGGCGTTCGCTCCATACCCGCAGTTTGTCGCCTGGGAAACGGGGCCGTGCGGATGACAAGGCAATTCTGCAAACCTCACTGTCTGCCCCAGATAAACACCGTCCTGGAATGCCAGAGCAGCGATACGAAAATCTGCTGCATTGAGTTGAACCTGGAACTCACCGGATGTGATGCGGACTACGGCGACGACCTGACCTACGATGGACTTCACACCTACCAAGCAGGAGATGTGGACTGCAATCCAACGGCATTTACAGCGGTCGGGTACAACCGCAGTGGATCGGCAATGTGGTCCACGCAGGGCGGTGAGAACGTCCCGTATCGCTGTCTAGGAGACTTCTGGGTACTGGCAACTCCCAACTACATCATCGCCGTCGAATGGTTCTCCCGATGCGATTCCAACATTGTCGACATGGTTGTCTGGACGCAGATGGAATATCGGTTTGGTGGCGTGAGCTGGCTTCAAGGTCCGCGGTACTTGGTCGGATACCTGGAAACAACTGCCGACTGGTACTTGTCGGTCCCGCTGACGATTCCCTGTGCTGTCAAGTATACGAACTGGCCGCCGAACAACGTCAGCGTACCGATGTCCCAGTTTTACGAATACAATGAAATCATTGACTGCGGTCGAGTTACCTCGCTGTCCGTGAATTTGAACTGCCCAGCCGCTCCGTGTGATGGCTACCCATGCTACCCGAGCTGCGTAATCAATATGTGCGATGGAAACGTGAACGCCTCGCTGCTGTTCTGGAATTTGGACTGTGACGGATCGACAGGCGATCATGACGGGCAGTTCACATGGGGCGGAACTGGAGGCGGATCAGGGTCCGACCAGTTTCAAGCGGCGGACTGGCCATCGTCTGTGGGATTGGGGACGCCGACAATCGAATGCGTGTCCGGAAATCTGGTTCTGGACAACGTACCGATATTTGGCGGCACGTACGGACCGTTCACTATGTCGCCAGATTGCACGGACGGCGAATATTCCTGGACATACACGTTCACCGATCCAGCAGGCGGCGGCTCTGGCGGCGGGCCGGGCGAATTCTGCATTCTGACAATCTACACGAATAACTCCGGGGCACTGCCATGAGCGACCTGCCGCCTGCGTCTGATCCTGTCGCACGGGCAAACGCTCTGAGGGCACGGATGAACGCTCGGAATGGCGTTGCACCTGTCGAGCGTCCGGCGGCTCCGGCGAAGCGTCTGGACTGGTTCGCCGAGGTCGGAGAGTGTCAGTATCGACAAGGCCCGGAAGTGGTCCTAGCGTGCGGATGCGGCGGAACAGGGCGAGTCGTGATGCGGGACTGTTCCGAGACGCCGGGAACCAGATGCGTGGCGACAGATGCTGCACGGCAAGGACTGCTGAAGAATCATCGCGAGATTTACGACTCAGTCAGGGTTTGCAATGGGTGCGAGATTATTCTTCGCAAAGCCTGACAATACCGACTACTTTCCAGTTGAAGTCTGACAACTGAAAACCGCGAGACATGCTCACTCTCTCCCATCGTAGAAGTCCGCCCGGACCGGCGTAGGCACAACGTCTGGCGAGTGGTCTTTCTGCTCAATCACCGGCTCTTCCGCCGTCAATGGCTTTCGCTCGATCGCCTTGATGGCCGCATCGATGGCAACGCCCTGCTTGAGAATTCTCTCACACAGAGCCTTCCTCTCTTCGGTGTCAGTGCGTATCGCAAGTGTCACATCGTAGGCTAGAAAGCAGGCCAGCAGCATCGCCGCAGCTTGAACCCACATCGCCGCATGCAGCGACATGCCGATGTTGCTGTCCGGTTTCGGTTGTGCCGCCATTGGCACAGATTCGCTCGTGTCCACGTTCATTCCCCTTGCCTGAACTGGTAAGGATTACTTGACAGTTGAAATCCCCTGGCACAATCAAACCTCATGGCTGAACTGAGGTCAAGAAAAAACCTCCATCAAGTAGCGAAAATGTCACAAGTCGGAAGCCGGGCAACTGGGATCGAACCAGTCCGGATAGCCCCATACCCCCTGCCGGGTGCCCGTGCGATTGCGAGACACGGGCGATGGAATGGCGGTTCACGCGATGCCATTATCGAACAGCTTCTTCTCTAGTTCGGAGATGCGGGCCTTGAGTGCCACGACGTCGCTTTTCTCCATTCCAAATCCGGTAAAATGGTTTGCCAGCATGCCAGCCGTAAACGCTCCACCGATGAAAAATAGAAACACTCCACCTGACTGGGACAGTGAATCGGCGACGTACTGAGACAGAGTAAACCTCAAACCCCATCCGATGAATAGCCCTGCGTCCAAAAGTCCACCAGCTGTAATCACCAGTCCCATGGTCAGCAGAAACGATCCCCAGACTTTATTGGTCGGTTGCATCACATCCACCTCAATCGAGGAAGCCCCCAGCCGATCACGCCTGAGGTCTCAAAGTCGCCGTAATCACGACCGATCGTGATTGATGACAGCGTTGTATTCGTCACTCGCCGCAAAATTCCAAGTCCGAAGATGCCATCACTGCCGAACTGTACCTGCGGAGGATCACTCCAAGTCAGCTTTGCAGCCTGACCATCCCAAGTGACCTGCGGGATGAGTGAACCGAATCGCACCTGACCGATATTCAACTGGAGCCACTTGCCCGTGCAGATCACTCGCTGGATGTTGTTGCGGTAGGCCATCTGAATCATCTTCTCGGATGGTTCCCCGCCGAACAACGAATATGTGAGGTACAGGCTCAACTCGCTGTCAGTGATAATCGGGGACCGCTCCGCAATCGAAACGGTCCCGATCTCGACATCGTTGGCTTCCAGCTTCAAACAGTTTCCGGCCGCCGCGTAGGCCAAGATCAGATCGACCAAGCCGCGAGATTGCGGAACTTCCTTCGTCCATAGACCTGCTGCCCTGCCCTGCTTTCGCCTGCGATCTGCGTCCCGAGGCGATTCAGAATGTCCAATGGCGGTCGCAATCGACTCTGCGAAGTCGAGCCACTGGACTGGTTGCACGCTGGAAGCTCCGCGAACCTGCATGATTACAACCCCATCAGTTTCAACTGGACCTGTCGATTCTCGATCAACTGCTCACGAAGGGCGATGTTGGCTTCTCGACTTTTGATTGCCTCTTCGACTGACATCGGTGCAATAACCAGATCGCTGCCTTGAGGTGCAGTCGATCCATACCCGCCCTGTCCCATTTGGCACGCATACAGGGCGTATAACGCAGCCATGCGGGCCGTGACCGCCGACTGGTACGCATTGGACGCGATCGTGTAATCGGCCATTGCGATAGCCACATTGGCCGCAGCGATCGCTTCATCGATCTGAGCCAGATTGTAAGCGTCCTGTTCCGCTTGACATGCCATTGAGATACTCCTTCGAGAGTTGTTCCCTGAGTCGCGAGGCTTCGGACTCAGGAGTGTTGATGTTGACTTGTTGAAGATTGCCACCAACTGGAGAGTCTGGAGGCGACTGATTTCGGCTGAGTGCAAACAGGAATATCGAAAACGTGCATGAAGCTGCGAACGTTCCAAGGCTCATCAGCTTGGCTTGCCTCCATGTCACGCATTCGATACCTCCGTCCCCTTGGCCTGCTGAGGGGGCGTCTTGCATGTGTTCTCCTGAATCCGTGCCAAGACTACTGAGTTGGCTTCGATGTTGGTTCTCACTTGGTGCATGTCGTCGCTGATCTTGTTGATCGCAGCGGTCCCCTGCACCTGAGTCTCCTTCAGTGTATCAATCAAGCTGTTGTGCTTTTCCAGGAACTCGTCAACCTTCGGCTTGGCGTAGGCGATGGCGTCATTGCCGCGAGCCTTCAGCCAGCCCCAGAATCGGTACAAGGCACCTCCCAGTGCTGTGCCGATTCCAGCGATGATCGTCCAGGTTTCGCCGTCGATGTTTGCGAATGCCATCTGGTTGACTCCGTTCAGAAAAAGCGGGCTGCGTTTTCGTTCGATCGCTATGCAGCCTTCGGAAATGCCCTGTCACCTGAGTTTTGTGCTTATCGCCAGTTCAGTCGCTGCGAACGATTCGGCTGGCAATGGCCTCAGAAGGGGATGACAAGCCGCTCGATACTGCCACGGTTTGATTCTTCACGCCAGAGGCGTCCCCTACCACGTGTGTCTACTGACAGCAGTTGCCACCGTTGCAGCGAGCTGCACGCCGGGCAGCGGCTTTGCTAACCGGCTTCTGGTAGCTGTAGCTCCAGCTTCGCGAGTAGCTCACTCCGGAACCTGCCGGGGCCTGCGTCACGACATTGGACGACGATCGGCTTACGCCGTTCTTTTCGACTGTCACTGTTCGCGACCGCAAGGGGCATTTGCCATCCGGGCAGTCACTGGAGGCGACAGGAGCCAGTCCGTCAATAGGCGTTGGGGTTGCCTGTGCCAACTGCTTTTCGTGCAGAGCGGCATGCAGCTTGGCCTTGGTGTCAGCGGCTAGATCGGTTTGCAGATTCACGCCGTGAACGCTGGACAGATGCTGGTCGAGGTCTCCCGTCCAAGTCCATGGCCGTTTGTAGTTCTGAGCAATGAAGTCGGTCAGATTCCAGGTATTGCCCTGATTGTCGCTGATCGTATCGACGGCTTTCCCATCGGCCACCTGCGACTCATCAATCAGCGGTACGTTGGGATTCTCTCCGGCTGCTCGGGACGGCTCGGAAATCGGGTTAGGCTCCGGAGCCTTGTTGTCAGCTTTCAGTTCGTCCAGAGCGTTCGCCAGATCGCACTGCTGGCTGTTTAGAGTCACCACCTGATCGGACAGGCTGGCAATCTCGGCCTTCAGGTCTTTCAAAGCCTGAGCAGTGTCTTCTGCGGCGTCGGCATGCCGCGACAGGACATCTTCAATACGCTCAGTCTGGCTGAACGGGTGAGGTCCGATCTTCGGGGCCTCGCTCATCGCATGGGCGGCTTGACACCCCTGCATCAACGGCAACATCATCAACATCAGGCCAGCGGCCAACAGTCCAAAACGCTTCACGAGAGTCTCCTTACAGAGCGGTAGAATGCAGAACGGCGATCTGGTCGAAGCCTCGCGTGATGTAATCCTCAGCAAGGATCGACATCCCGCGTTGCCCCCAGCTTTCCGCCCATGAATTCCAGATACGGGCTGCGAATCGCCCATCTTTCAGAATGACCGGATCACACGCTGTGACCTCATGTCCCCACGCATCAAGACCGATTGCCACGGCACGCAGCCGCAGCAGTTCGGACATCAGGTGATCGAATGAATTTCGCGGAAGGTCAATCCAGTCCTTCACACGATGCTGTTCGCGGACAGCTTGAGTCTTATCGTTGTCGTACCGGCGATCGATGGCGATTTGAGGCCACATCGAAGAGGGTACGCCGCCGAACTTGGCGTAGTAGGCAATGGCTTTATTGGCCCAGTTGCCCACGTTTCGGAAGTCGTTGACAGGGCACGCGATCGCAGCCGGGGACAGGTCGACATACTTTTCACCGGCCTGCACTCGGGCGATCTCGACGCACAAAGTGGGAGCGAATGCCCAGCAGAAGTTCGTCTGACCCTGGTTCTTTGTCTGCACGCCGCCACGCCGGGCCATGTCAGACAGAATCAGTTTCTTGGCCGTCATCTCCTGAATGCGTTCCTTCCACTCGGAGCGAGGGATTGGCTTCGTGGCAACCGGCTTGGCAAACGGCAGTGAACCGAATGGAGTCGCGTTGTAGTCGCGAGGAACTCGCCCCCTGCCCTGCTCCGGGTTGGCTCCGTCCAGGTTCAGCAGGTCTTGATTGCTGTTGTCGTCGATGACCGGACAGCCGTCGGAATGGATCAAACTCACTTCGAGTACCTCCCCAGCAGGTCGATGACTTCGACGGATGTCTTGGGAAGCGGACCACTTGCCCCCTTGCCGTTTGTGCCGCCAGTGACCCAAATCCAGGGCAGAGAATCGTGAGGCATCTTCACGGCATCCTGCCAAAACTTGTCGGCAAACTGGGTGTCAATGTGCTGGTCCCAGATTCGCCAGTCGGCTTTGTGTGATGTCAGCCACTCGCGAACTTCCGGTCCTCGAATCGCCTGCATCTGGCTGACTGGAAGATTCGGAATGTTGTCCTCTTCGTACAGGATCAGGACGCGGAGTTTGCCGTCAGTGACAACTGGGGCCGGTGGATCGACCGGAGTTACCGGGTCTGGACCAGGGGCCGGGGCAACCTGTTGGATGCACCCGGCGAACAGAATCAGGAATAGAAGCCAGTATCGCACGGTTTCCCCCTTACTTGGCCGGTGCAGGTGATGCAGCAACGGGAGACTTTGCTGCCGGTGGCGTCAGGGCCTTGATAGTGCCCTCTGGCGGCATTCCAGACTGATTGACCAGTTGGCACATCCGCAGGGCTGCCAGATGCTCCTGTGCGATCTGGTTATTGCTCCACTGGCTGACGATCTTCTGGAGCAGTGCGATAGCTTGATCCGTCACGTAGGCCATCAGCCGCTCATCGGCGTCCGTCCGGTTCTCCGGGTCGATCTTCAGCTTGTCGTGAACCCATCCGAAAACCTTATCAAGAGCTTTCTTGATCTGTGGCCAGCCGTTGGGGCCACTCAGAAACGACATCATCAGAGAACCGCCAGAAGTCGCCAGCCATGCGAACACGACTGACAGATTGAACGGGGTTGCTCCGTAACCGGGATCTGTGGTGATCTTGACGCCCTGCATCAGTCCGGCGATGCCAGACAGTAGGGACAGGCCCCGGAATACCCAGGGAAGCCAAAGAAGGACCGCTGCCATGATTCGCTGCTCCGAAAGTCGCTGAGTCCGCTTGACAAAGTAGCGGATATGTTACGCATGGTCCGCAGTAGGTTTCGGCTTGTCAATGTGAACCGAATGAATGCGATCCCAGAGAATAGTCCAGGCAAGCCACGCAGCTAGCGGTACTTGCCCGTTTCCGATGGCTTTCAGGCGAGCTACGCGGTTCGGGATGTCTTTGGCAGTGCGAGGAATGGCCGGCTCTCCTGCGATTCCGGCCCCCTTGCCGGCGACGCTGATGTCTTGGCACGGGAATCCTCCAGCCACGCAATCAGCGATCCCCTTCCAAGGTCGGGCATTGAACTGCCGAACGTCATTGGCGATCGGAAAGAGTGGAAGCAAACCATCACGCTGTCGCTGCTGCATATTGCGGATGCAATAGGACTCGATTTCGACAGCACAGCAGCAGGTATGCCCAAGAAGTCGTTCGGCGAGCAAGCCGCCGCCAGATCCAGGGAACAGGTGTAGAACATTCACGGGCACTCCTTATAGCCAGCGGGTTTCCATCATTCCGGGGTAACACTTTGGCGACCGGCTGATGACCGCCGCCGCCGCTCTTTCAACGTCCAGCGAGTATTCCGGGCCGATGAAATCTCTGATCTTGCCAGCGGTTCCATTGGGATCGGCCAGTGTCGCCTCAAACGGCAGATGCAGCATCGACTCCTGAAGTTCTGCCCAGTTGCGAATTGTGGCCACATCGCGTTCGATGCTCGACCTCACTCGCTTTTGATCGACTCCGAGAATGAAGCCCGCGGCTCGCAGAAACTTCGTCATTGACATCGCCTGTTGGACGATGTTGCGAGTCGTGAGCAGTACTCGGTAGCTGCCTGCTGGTGTAAGATGCAGGTGAGCATCGACCATCTTAACGGCGGTCCCCCGTACCTGGCTCCACGGTATCGTTCCAATGTCGTACGGCTCGAACGCTGGGAACTCGCCTTGCACTGGAACGCCGCCTGCGTGCAGCATCTGCATCGTCATTGTCATGCCGGATCGTGTGCAGCCTGCCACGATTAGAGTTGGTCGCATCGGTTCATCCTTGCTGTGTAATTCGAGGAATCCACTGATGCTCTTCCGCTGTTTCTAGAACAGTTTTTCCAGTCGATGGCAACAGAATCTGACCGAGAAAAGCCCCTTCAAAACTGAGAATACCGGTCTCTATGGCGGTTACCTGCCCCTTAATCCAGTCTCGAAGTATCGACCACACGGAAATCTCAGCCTGCTTCAGTGCCTTGCGTTCGTGTTCAACTCGATTGCACCGCATGCGAGTTGTATATGGGTTATGCTTAAGCCACGCCGTTGCATAACCCTTGTACGAAGCCTTGACGGATACTTCGCGACCGCGATGGCGAAACTGAACCAGCACCTCGCCCTTTTCGCAGTCAACATAATGCCCAAAGCCCTGGCATCCGAACGAGGTCAGAACCTTCTGGATGTCAGCGATCGCAGCCTGACCGGTTGTTGAGTTTTCATAAGGCAGGGGCATCATTCACCTTTCAGAAGAACAAAGAAAGGCGACCAGCAACACGCCGGCCGCCGTGAGAACGAACATCAGTCCTTTGCCAGTGGCATGACGATGTACCGGTACTCATCCCCGCAGCTGAACACAGCCGCAGAGTCGCCATCAACGAACTTCGCAGTTATCGGAAACTCGCGATCGCACACGTTGAGGAACTGCCCCAGGTACTTCGGGTCGAAGGTCGCTTCGATCGGTTCGCCTTCCAGTTGAACCGGGATCTTGATTTCAGACTCGCCGACTTCTGCGGCCTTGGAAACGATCGACAGTTCACCATCCGAGAACGTGAAGTCTGCCCCCTTGCTCTCCTCGTTCTGCGTAATCATCGCCTGACGAACAGCCGAATGCAGCGGGCCGCAAACTGCCGTCACGGTGTGATTGCACTCGGTTGGGATGACATCCTGATATCTCGGGAACCGTCCTTCGATCAGGCGGCCGTAAACCGTAATGCCGTCGCACTTCGCCAATACCGCACTTGGCAGGATGGCAATCTGAACTTCGGCGTCAGAGTCTGGTAGCGACTTTGACAGTGCTAACGCAGCTCGCAGCGGGATCACCGGCAGATTGCTGGGATTGACCTCCAGCAGTGTGCCAACAGATTCTGACGCGATCCGTGCGATCGCCAGACGCTTACTGTCAGTCGAGACGAACGAAGCCAGGCCAGCGGTGCCAAAATCGACAGCGATGCCTCCCAATGCGAACCGCTGCGAGTCGGTGTCAACAGCGAACGACACGCGGGAAATGGCCATCTTCAGGGCCGACGACTTCACCTTGACGAAGTTCGGTTCTGTGAAGCCGGCGACATCCGGGAACTCGTTTGCATCGACTGTTGACAGCGTGAACTTGCTGCCACCGGCAACGATCTTGATCGACTTCTCGCCGATGTCGAGGTCGATAGATTCGCAGTCGACCTCGCGAAGAATGTCCATCAGCCGCCGAGGCGGGATGATGACAGAGCCATCGTGAGGGGCTGTCACGTCTTTGATCTCGCGACGGATGCCGACTTCCTGATCTGTGGCGATCATCGTAGCTGTGCCGCCAACGATCGTCAGTAGAACATTCTTGAGCAGTTCCTTTGGCGTCTTGGTCGGGATGACTGGTGACACGTCGGACAGAGCAGAAACAAGAGCATCTCGGGGGATTGTGATTCTCACGGGTTGGGTTCCTTACAGTTGGTGAGGGGGTTGGGTTTCGTCGAGGTAGTCAAGTGGGGTCTTTTTGAGACTCACGTAGATTCCAAACGGGCCGCCGTTCAACAGAATCGGATCGTGCGGATTTTGATGAAGATGCTTTAGGTCATCGGTTGTCAGTTCGATGTCGCATGTCGCTGCAATGAGGCGACAGTTGACAGGAAACATCTTGATACCGATTTCACTCAAAGCGTTTCTGATCTCATCCTTGTCTTGTGGGTTAAATCGAACGCACGCCTCACCTTGGCCGGGTGGCAGTACATCGATCTCAACAAGATGTTCTTCAGGGTGAAAGATTATCTTCGCCATCGCAGCATCTCCAAAGGAAGCCCCGCCGGTTTCCCTTTGGGGCAGTGACACATACGCTACTCATCGCCGTCGTCGGATTCGTCCGAAGACTTCGACTGCTTCACAGTCTCGATCTTCACGGCGTCTTTGTGCTCGATGCGAACGACCTTTTCGGTGGTCCCGTGAGTGAACCGGACCATCTCGACGCCCTTGCGGGTCATCACTTCCAGCAACGCATCTTTTGCGGTTCCCTTCTTCTGCTTGGCGTTGCTTTCGGTGGTCAACGCTTTTGCGTAGGCCGATGCCGCCGCTTCGAGTTCAGGATCAGGCTGCGGGAAGCCTTCCGCCTCAAAACGCTGCTGTCCCGCTCGCTTCCGGGGTTTCGTTGCCGTGTCGCTCATCACTCACTCCTTGGGCCATGGCCCTGACAATGTTCAGCCGCGTGCCGAAAACGGTTTTCAGGCACTCCAACTGATGGGGTTTCAATGTGTTCGGTTTGGCAAGAGCGGCTTTAGCGATCTGCCAATATGCAAATGCGTCCGCTTGATCGTCGCTGTCAAATGAGACGCGAAAGTCTGTCCACAATGCCGCCGCAACTCGATTCTTGCTCTCGCCCTTGACCTGCTTTCCGTTGCCGGTCAGGAACTTCATCATCGTCGTGGGGGCCGCCTCTTCAACGACCTCGCAAATGTCGGTCAGGTGCCATCGCAATATGCCGCCGTACTCGCCCAGTTCAGATGTTCGGTTCGTGCTGCCGTGCGAGTACCCTTCCAGCACGATGATGCTCGGTTTCAGTGGCTCCAGGTCTTCCATGATACGAGCGATGACGTCATCGTAGCGGCGAATGCGATCCCGCATGTGCGGTCCGAGTCTTTTGCTCGGGTAGCGGGTGCAAGTGAACTGCTTCGAGTCATGCCGCCCGGAGCAGACCGCCGTTCCGCTGATGCTGGGATCAATGCCGACGACGATCATTATCCAGGCTCCTTGCAGGCGACCTTCAGGAAAACATCTTTCTCGGTCTCCTCGCGAATGTAGACCAGCTTTGCCGCCGCCTCGCGAATCACCTGCTGCATCTCCCAGATACGCCGCTGCTTGTCAGCTTCTGGCAACTTATGAGCGGAAACCTTGATTGCCTTCATCAGGTGCAATAAGTCGGGATTGTTTTCCGTGTAACGCTGCCAATAGACCTCGTTTTCGTTTTGCTCCCAGCTCAATCCAACCGACTCAGCAGTCACGTTTTTCCAGATATGAAAGTCGGTCGGCCTCAAGATGTCGCCGAGCTTGACCCACTTGCAGCCTGGCTTCAGCGTGTGGCCACCGTTCTGTGCAATCTCACTCACGATTCGCCTCCTCAAAGACCGTTGACGGCATTACGTTGCCGCTCGACTCTTCAATAAGTTCGGCCACTGCTTCAGCAGAGAAAAACCGAATGACCTGTTCCCCTTGCCGCGTGTAGCTCGTGTAGTACCCTCGCGAAATGTCATCGCCCGGTGCCGGGTTCATCGGCAATTCGGGATCGACATCATCCGCACTCACAACCTGCGAAACGCCCTCACGCTTCGCAGGCGACTTTCCGGACCGTTCTACCGGGCCGTCCAGTAGCGGAAGTGTGACACGTTCGCCGATTTTTGCCAACTGCTGTTCGATCGCTTTTCGCTCGGGAGTGGGATCTTTCTCGACAGGCATACCGACCACTTTCGGTCGCAGCCCGTTCGGCAGAGTCTCCAGGGCCTGCGTAGTCGATGTGTATCGGTTCCAGGCGTCCCGAAACTGTGCAAATAGGGCAGGCCGATCGTCGGGCGTGCAGTCGCAGAATCTCTCGAATCCGCCGAGCGACTTGATGCACTTCCAAACGGTATCGCCGCACATCTTATGGGCCTGCTCTGACTGGTCCAGACCGTACCGCTTGACAGCTTCTCTGGCTCGCTCAAATGCCGCTTCCGCCGTGGCAAACTGCCCGTGAGTGAGCAACTGCACAGCCTCGCGAATTTCCGCAGGGTTCGGGTATCGCTTGGAGTTCAGCCACTTGTTTTCAGCCAACAGCTTGTAGCAGGCTTTCTCGACCTGCACGGCGTCCAAGTCTGCCAGCAGTCGACGGTAGACCTCCATTTGGGCCGCTGGCATTTCTCCCGCAAGGCCGCAATTGAGAATCTCAACACACTTGGCCCATTGTTTTTCGTTCATGGGCATGGTAACCCCCTTGGTGGCAGTGGGGCCGGTTGATCGGCTTCTTTATTGCGATGGGCGTTCAGGAACACGTCGATTTGCGAGCCTGGCGTTGAAGCAAACGTGAGATACTTCTTGGCGTGCTTCTCGGGGAACGTCCCCTGCCAACCCTGTTCTTGGCTTTCGTGGATCGCGTCAATGACCGCCTGCACCGGGTACTTGCTCCACGCGGTCAGCTTGGCGGCGGCTCCTGCTGGCGTGTACCGCTTGTGCTTCCAGTCCTTGCGAGCCTGCAGGTGGAACAGCCAATGCTCGCGAAACGCCTCGCCGCCGAGGGCTTCGGGCAGGCCGATGCTTTCGATGTCTGTTGCGGGTTTCTTGGTCATGGCGTCACCCCAGACAGTGCGGAGTTCGCTTTTGCCTGATACCAATCGCATTCACAGTCCACAAGAAGCGTTTGACCAGCAGCCGCTCGCAGTTGTTTCGCGTTCATCACTCACCGTCCTTTCGGTCCAAGGGGCTAGGCAGTCCGCACCGTTGCATGAGCTGCCACACTTCCAGCATGTTGCGGGGCTTAAACGGCTCAGCGACAGTTTCATAGTCATACTGAAACTCATGTGGCGAGTATGGCCACCACCGCACTCGCCCTATTACTAGCCAGTAGTCAACGCCTTTCCAACCGCACCTTTCCAGCCCCTCAACCGTCACCGGCTCGTTCCAGCCGGGCGGGTAAAGGCGTGAGAGTTCTTCGGCCATCGTGCAAATGTCATCTGCAATACTACACAGAGGACGAATGACACTCGTGTCCGTTTCGGACATTGCAGTTCGATACCGCTCCAAGGCGGCTGCGGCTTGTTCACTCAGCATGATTCCGCCCTCGCTTTCAGCATCGCGTCTGCAATTCGAAACCAGTACTTACACAAGTTGTCCAATCCATGAACACTTAAGTCGTATTCCGTTCCTACCGGAAACGCAGGTCCGCCATCTTCGGTTCTCTGCTCTGACATGGTTCGCACTCCTGTTGGTTGGTTGAATCAGACGCCGCACATGCCTTCGCAGTCCATGTCGGACCACGGGATTCTCTTCTGCCGAGATTCCTCCTTCGGCTGAAGCTGAACAAGCTCCAGCGGAACGCATGAACGATGCAGGTACTGTGTCGCATTCATTCCGCGAGTGCAGACGGAGGTTTCGTCGCGGATTGCTTTGTCGATCTCGACCGCCCTGGCCCATCCGTCCTCGTCGGTGTCTTTGAGATGCTGCCATTCGGCGTCACTCTTGTACGGACAGAACACGCACGCGGAACGTGGAATGTGAATGTTTGGCAATCGATCTTTGAGATACGCCAAGCAGTCCTGTCGGGTCATGTACTGATCGAACAGTGGGAACTCGCAATTCCACTGCGACCGGCTGCGAAACTGATCCTTAACTCTCACAACTCTCTTCGGCTCGTCAAATGAGAGTCCGAACACCTGGGTAATGTGAACATCTTTGGGGACACGATGTCCCGGAAGAATACCTAAGACTCGCCTTATCTCAGCTTCGATGGGGATCAGCTTGTACTCTTTCGTGCATTGCCTTCGACCGATCCCGGTCGATTCCCCGTCCACTGAAAGAAAACTTGGAATCGCCACAAACCGCTGACCAGTAGAGTTGATCCCACGAATCAGGTTGTCTCCAAGGTTGCCGGCCGAAACCGTTGTGATTGGCGGACCGTTATCGATCTTCTTGAGAAACTCAACGTGATCGTAAACGGAACGTGGCTCATCGCCAGTGTCAGCGAAAATCGCCATGTCAACGGGCGGCAGTTCTCCGTCCGCAATCATCATGAAGATGGCCGACGACTGAACACCGGCCCCAAGATTAAGGACGCGAATGTTCTTTTCCATGCTCTCCCTCCTCAAGCAAACTGCCGGGCCACGCGAGCGATGAGGTCATCGCTCACACGTTGAGACACCCCAGATGGTGCCCCATTCATCAGCCAATCAGACTGTTCGTCTTTCAGCCCCAATACCTCGCTCATGATGGGGTCAATGCCGCTGTCGGAAACCATCACGTATGTCAGTGTCTCATCATCAACCATACCATCGCGATGTTTTCGGCCAATGCACTGGACCAAAACCGCAGGACTCCAGTCAAGCTCTCCAATTACGTTGACAGAGTTGGCAACGAGCTGGATTCCATCAAGCCCAACTCCAGAACGAAGGCTTATAATTAACACCTGAGAGTCGCCGCTCATAAATCTAGATCTAGCCGCGTCCTTCTGATTTGCCGACTCGCTGCCGGTATACAAAGCTGGTCGATACTTCTCCAGCTTCTGCATCCAGATTTCATAAACCGCACGATGCCAACCAAAAAGAATGACCTTTTTGCCTTGCTCGACAAGACTTGCAACAAACTCGGCAACCTGTGGAGCCTTTGAAATGCCGGTCGCCTGCCTGACGACGTTTTCGAGGTCTGCCCGAGCCTGCCGTGCATCACCGCGACCGCCCTTTGCACCACCAAGGATGAACCGGGCCAGATCGCCAGCTCGACCACGTATCTCGTCGATTTTCTTCTCGTCGGCGTCAATCGGAATCGTAATCCGCTGGCATGGTCCCAGTTCGCGACCGACATCCTTTCGAGTTCGCCGCATCATTAGGAAGTTCGCCCGCAAGTAGCTTCCGAATCCGTTGGGATCCTTCAGACTGGCCTTTGACCTGTCGTAATTCGTGCAGTGTTCCGCGGCGAACTCGTTCCAGTCTCCGAAGCATCCGGGCCGCAGGGCTTCGTAGACATTGAAGATTTCACCGCCATAGTTGTAGATCGGACTAGCTGACATGCCGTGAGCCATTCCGCAGCCGAGAGACAGTTCCATCGCTCCGGCATACTTCCCTGTGAACTGCTCCATCCCTCCCTCGCGACTACCACTCATCGCCCGACGAAGTTCTTGGCACTCGTCGTAGATGGCCATGTTGCCGTACTCGCCCAGTGGCTTACCCCAGTTGATGAGTTTGTTGTAGTTCAGGATGACCACATCCGGGCCGCAGTCTCGACCGTTCAGCCGCAGTGTCGGCAACTCGTACGGCTGGCCGCTCTTGATGATGTGAGACCTCAAGTGAGGTGCGAACCGTTGCAATTCTCGCTGCCACTGCTTTGTGAGGTGCGTAAGTGTTACAACGATGGCAGGCAAATGCTCGCCAGTGGCAATTGCTCCAATTGCGGTCGCTGTCTTTCCAAGGCCGATGTCATCGCCCAGGATGCCGTATCCGCTGCGTTCGATCCAGTCGGCTCCGAGTCGTTGATAGTCTCGCAGGGGGATGTTCGTATCGTACTTGCGAGGTACGTAATCGGTCGCAGTCAGCTTCTCCAGTACGGCGATTCGATCGTGATACGACTTCGACAGTTCGCTGATCTTGGCCGTTGTAGCTGGCTCAATGTCCAGTTTGAAACGGAACATCAGCATTTCCAGATCAGCCGCAGTCTCAGGCGTTGCTGGGACAGTGAGCAGATTCGCCCCGGCTTTGCGGTCCTTAAACCGCGTGAAGATGCGTTTCGCCATCGTCGCGACATGAGGTTCCAGCCACATGAGGAAGTGGCCGCCGTTGTGTTGAATTCGTCCCTGAATCACTTCACAGCCTCCCCCACGTCGATGCATAACACGTCCACCGGCTCCGGGCCCTTGAGGTTCAGACGCAGGATATTCGTTGTCATGCTGCTTCAATCGCCTCCGGTGGAATGTTGCTCACAAACACCAGACCGCCCGGTGTAATCGCGTTGGCCGAATATCGAAGACCGCTGCTCGTGTCGTGCAGAGCCTCGATTCTGAACACCTGACCGGCTGGCCACTGCTGACCGTTGCCGTGCGTCCAATCAAGAACTCGGTTTGACTTCACAAGGTCGCCTCGCTGGAACATCAGTTCTCTCCCGGCTGTGTGACCTTCGACGTTAGGTTGATCGTGTTTTTAACAACCTGATCGGTTTGCCTCACAGCCGTCACAAAGCCTGATCCAAACCCAGCAATAAATCCGTGAGTCCAAATCCGCCTGTCGCCTTCAGTCATGACGCCCATCCGCTGAACATGTTCATCAAACATCGAGTCAGCGACTTCATTGGCAAAGTCCACCGCTTTCCTGCCGATTTCTTCAAGCTCACCATTGGTCATAGCGATGCCACCCACACGAGAGAAAACGGCTTGTCGTTCAGCGTTGGCAGGTCGGCCATCTCAGCCTTATGCCTCGCCCGACAAGTCACCAGGATCACGCTGCGGACAACATCATGTTCCGCATACCTCAGGCACTGCGACAGAACAGCGGACGCACTGCCGTCGATCTTGCATTCAATCGCGATGCCTTCCGACGGTATCCAGAAGTCGACGCGATCGCGGGCCGAGAAACGATGTTCGGCGATGAACTCGATTCCAGCAGTAACCAGCAAGTCGGTAACATCGGAGTGCATTACAGATTCGGTCGAGTAGTGAATGCGATGAATCAGCAGCAGGGCAACGATATCGGAGTGAGTCACTTCGTTCTCCTGAGATGATATTGAACCACTAGAGAGTCCTCTGCATCATCGGGACTCGCAAGCAACATGATTCCATTGAAGTGGATTTGAACAACTGCGTTTAGTCGCTGAGCAAGTTCAACAGCCTCTCTGGATGCGTCAGAGATGTCCGTACAAGGTGCGACTTCTGCTTTGACGATCAGCATGATGCAGCCTCCAATGTCTTCAGTTCTTCCTCTTGCATGAACTCGACAAGATCGAACAGTGTTGGAGAATTCAGTTCACGTTCAGCCCGTTCGCAGAACGCTACGTGATACTTCCAGTAGTCCGTCGAAAGTTCTATGCCCCAGCCGATGCGGCCCATGCGGATGGCCTGATAAGCGACCGATCCAACGCCGCCGAACGGATCAAGAACAATCTCGCCGGGGTTGCTGTACCGCTGGATCAGCCGCTCGATCACATCGAGCTGGAGAGGACAGACGTGGCTGTCATTCTTCTTGCGTGACAACTCTGTGTTGAGCGTGTTGATTCGCAGAATGTCAGTCCAGATGTCCGGGTTGTGTGCGACCGGAGCGAACAGCATCATCGTTGCCGGAAGCCTGCCTTGTCGCTCCAGTTCTTCCGTGATCTGCTGGTGAGCGTGCAGGTCATATCCATGTTCTGCCGAGAATCGACGCCACCAGCGATAGATGTCCTTGATCGACATACCGGCAAGCTGCTGAGGCGACACAAGCTCATTACCGCTGCTCCTCCACGTGCCAGATGCGTCAATTTGCCACTTGGCTCGCGTGTAGTCGGCCTTGTCCTTGCGTACCGGGTCCGGACCGTTTGCAGTCTGATTTGGTGACATCGACGGTTCCCACTTCCGGAACAACAGCACATACTCGTTCGATCCGCAGCCCATCTTGGTCGAGTCCTGGCACACTTCAGACCAGCCAAGCCGATAGCTTTGGTTATTCTCGCGAACCACGTCCGTGTCGATGACAATCCGGCCCTGAAACAAGAATCCATGCTTCTTGAACGCCGCGATAGTCTTGTCACTGAACTCGTTTACCGAGTACATCCCAGTCCCCGTCATCGTCCCGTACTGAATGCGATCCTTGGTGTGAATGCAGGCAACACGTCCAGGTTTCAGTACGCGATACAACTGCGGCACAAGATGATCGAACTGGCCGAAGAAACCGTCATCGCCCTGGTTGTGCCCGAAGTCGTTGAACGACGGTGAATATTCGTAGTGGTCAGAAAACGGGATCGAGGTCACGATCTCATCGACACACTCATCAGGCCAGTCAAGCAGTTCATCCACACAATCATTGTTGATCGCCCGGTACAGGTCTCCTGATGCTTCCTGTCGTTTGCATCCCATCGCTCGCTCAAACTTCATCTTCAGTGCCTCCCCGGAAAGTCCATGCTCGCGGATGATCGACCGCATACGCTCGGTCAATTCGTCGTGTTGCTTCCACTTCCGCTTCATGATCTGCACGGTGTCGTACTGCGTGTCGGCAAATACGATGTGAATCTCAACCGGCTTGTCTTGCAGGAACCGATAGATGCGATGGACAGCCTGAATGAAGTCGTTGAACTTGTCGGTCGGACCGATGAAGATGGCCTTGTGGCAGTGCCGCTGAAAGTTGCAGCCTGAACCCAGCAGCTCGGGCTTGCTCGACAGAATCCGAAACTCTCCACGCTCGAATCCGATAACAAGGTTTTCCCGATCTTCCAGGTCTTGAGTCCCGTAAACCGCCTTGGCTTCTGGTATCACCTTCTGGATCGTGTGCCGCTCATCTTCCAGGTAGTGCCAGATAATCCAGTGATCGTCCGGGCCAGCCGCATTGATGATCTCAGCCGCCTTGTCGATTCTCGGGTCGAGAGTCTTGCGGCGGTTCTTGGCAACATGTTTGATCCCACCGGTGGACTTCGGAAACAGCAGTGGGGCACCGCGACTGTCGCGATAGTCTCCAGGCTTCCCAACGTCACCTTTGACCTCGTGCCATTTCACAGTGACCGGCGGCATGGCGTAGCCGGTGTCATCGTGACCAAGATCAGCCGGTGAGGTCACGAACACTGCCCAGGATGCCACCCAGAGCCAGAAGTTATGTTCTTCGTGAGGGTACAACTGGAGGTTACCGGCCTTTGTTGAATCACGCTGAAAGAATCGAGTCATGGCCTGACCGCGATCCATCACCCCCAGAAAATCGGCGTAGTTAATCAGCTCGATGAAATCGTTGGGTGATGGTGTTGCGGTCGCGACGAACCGATATTGGACGTCCTTGAAGACAGCGGCAAACTGCTGTGTCGTTTTCGTGCCGTATGACCTCAGACAACTGGCCTCGTCGAGCGTGGCCCCGGCAAACTGGCTCGGATCAATCTGACCATCTCGAACCCGCTCGTAGTTCGTGATGATGTACGGAGTCGTCGCTGCCGCGACCTCTGCATCAGTGCGACAGTACACGATCTCCATGCCCATCTTCGGGCCGTCGTTTCGCGTGAACTGATGGCGTACTCCCAGGGGAGCCACGATCAGCACCTTGCCGCCGGTGTGTTCGTGAATCCACTTTGCCAGTTGCAACTGCTGGACACTTTTTCCAAGTCCGAACTGTTCGAACAGTGCCGCCCGGCCTTTCATGACTGCCCAGTTGCAGCAATCGACTTGGTGTGGCTTAAACCAGTCCGGGCAATGCGTCTTTGGCATGAATCCGCTGCACTCGGCAACAGGCACCTTGGATCGCAGAAACGCTTCGTATGCTTCGCGTGCAGACACGTGGGGAAACTCCGAGGGGTTGGAGTGTGGCGGAAGTATTACACCATCAGCAGCCGTGCCGATGCCCCCGCCTTCAGTTCCGTTCGCTTCTTCTCGATTCCCGTGCGAATCTTCTTCAGTTCCAGCCGGGCTTCTTTGACAGATTTGGCCCCGGCTTTGTCGTCGATGCCAGCGATCTGCCTGGAGGCGTAATCGGCGACCTGCGACCGGATTGCATCCGTGTCGAGTTCGAACGCCGCAGGAGTGACTGATGAAGCAGTGATTGTGATGAGTCCTGACATTGGTTCCTCGCTGTGAAAAGTGCCCTGTCGGAATCTGCGATCCGGGCCAGACCAACTGTTTCGACGGCTCTCGAATTCCGACCGTGAAAGAGCCACCACGGGTTTATGAATCACTCATCAGGCAAACTGATGTCGAAGCATCTGTTAACGCCGTTCGCGATGTTTCACGCTATCCGCAAGCGGGTGGCGTTTAGTCGATGAATGGCAGTGCGGCATCAGTCGTATCCTGCCTTGATGCCTGATGAGTGAATCAACATCGCTCGGGAGTCGAACCCGATCCTCTTCTCTGCGTCCGGCTATCTCGAATGTGTCCGGCTCACTTCGAAGCGTGCATCTCCCCCACACCTAGTACCGCTCCGGCGGGATGTTCCAGTCGCCTGGCTCGGGATACTCTCCGGGGCTACAGGATCGGTACTGAAGTGATCGGACGGGAACCCTGCCATCAGGCTGGG
>Ga0255173_1000046_pt1 | contig 58552 bp, 94 predicted proteins | sample Atl_Atl_RepA_8d_FD_183175 | JGI IMG/M metagenome (GOLD analysis project Ga0255173, IMG submission 183175) | Freshwater microbial communities from Altamaha River, Georgia, United States - Atl_Atl_RepA_8d | ecosystem: Environmental > Aquatic > Freshwater > River | place: USA: Georgia | collected...
TAGTACAGATTGTTTGATAACCTTGTCAGTTACAACTGTATTGACAAAAACACGCTTGGTGTTTTGATATGCTTCAATAAATGAATCTGGTGTGAACATTTTTTCTCCTCTGTGTTAATGTGTAAAGTATATATCTTTTGTTGATAAAAATCAACTTTTTTCTAAACTTTTTTGCTCATTTGTATAGAGCTTGTGCTTCTTCTACTTTTCCTGATCTTGCCAGTACTGCGGCAGCACGAGCTTTGCCCATTGCTTCAAAAAAAACGTAGATACTGTTTAAGAATGTTTTCATAGGTAAGATTCCTTTTGAGAATTAAATTGTCGGATATAGTTTTCTAACTGTGCGGCATCGGTAATGCCTTTGGTACTTAGATAGCTGTCTAAGCGACTTTGATAGGAACTTTCTGGAAACATTTCTGCTAGGCGTTCCATAAGCCCTAGCATAAAGTTTGATACGGTTTTCATTGTGTGATATCCTCTGTAAGTGTCTGTAAAAACTAATGGTTTCTACTGAGTATTTAGTTGGGATATGCTGCATCTGCACATTTACGGCTTTGACTTTATTGTTTTTTTAATTTACAATATGATTTAATTTGAGTTAAATATATTATAAACGAGTTGATTATGAAATTAAGAACTAGGTCAATCCTGCAAGAATTGAACGAAATAGCAGAAGTCCGTAACAAGGACTCGCTGTTTGAAAGTCGCGCCGTTAACATTATTAATTCAGCTATTAATCTTTTGGAAAGTATTCATAAGAACTATACGCCAGAACAAGCTGATGAGCTAGAGCGCCGCTTAATTAATGCTATCCGTGGACAAGATGCAGCAAAGTTTACACGCGGTATTCGTAAAATAGCAGAATCACGCAAAGTTAATAAACCATTAGATTCAAATGACGAATAAATTATTTGAGGGCGGAAACGTATTCAAAGGCCCAGACAAACAACCTTTAACGCAGCGTATTGCTACGGGAGATGTTCCAGCCACTATTGCTTTTATCGAAAAAGTAACAGGACTAGACTTCACCAAAGAATTAGATCCTCACGATAAAAAACCTGTAAAATGGCTAGGTACAACTGGACGTAAAGAGCATCCAGACGGAACTTTTGAATTAAACAGTTCTGGAGATTTAGATTTATCAGTTGACGCTAACGAAGTAGACAAGAAAGAATTTGCTACAAAACTAGCACAACAATTTGGCAAAGACAGCGTAAAATTAAGTGGCGATTCTGTACACTTAAAGACACCAATTAAAGGTGACGAAGCCAACGGATTTGTACAAGCAGACTTTATGTTCTCTAACAATCCTAAGTTCCAGCAAGGAAGTATGATTGGTGGGCAGGGACAGTATCGAGGAGAGCATCGCCATATTGTTCTAAGTTCTATTGCTCGTGCAAGAGGAATGAAATATAGTCCTAAGTTTGGTCTAGTTGATCCAGAAACAAATGAACCTGTTAAAGGTGGAGATGATTGGAATACTATTGCTAAACAGTTGTTAGGTCAAACCGCAACAGTTAAAGATATTCGTTCCGTTGATGCTATCATTAATTACATTAAAAAATTACCTAACTATGACGAATTAGTCAGTGCTGCTCGTGAAACACTAGGGCGTTCAGGAATTGAACTTCCACAGAAAGAATCATTAGAGCACTACACACCTAACAGTCCAAGTTGGATGCGCAAAATTATGGATATGGTAAAATGAGAATAACCGACATTCTAATAGAATCTAAAAAAACTCTTAAGAACAGTAACCCTTGCTGGAAAGGATATCATCCAGTAGGTACAAAGAAGAAGGGCGGCAAGACTGTGCCTAACTGTGTGCCAGAGGCTGCTAATCCTGCTCAACAGGCTGCAATCGCAGTTAATATGAAAAAGCAAGGTAAGAAACCTAAGAATGAAGCATTTGATGATGCAGAATATAATGATGAATCCGGAATGGCTCAAAACAGCCTACACACTATTCATAGAGCCGCAGTAGGTTTATCTAAGTTAATCAAAGACGGAGAGAACCTCCCAGAATGGGTACAGGAAAAATTATCCATTGCTGAAGATTATATGCAGACAGTTTGGGATTATCTAGAGAGCGAGCACGAAATGAGCCACACTCCTGAAAGTCTAGAACTAGAACAAGACTTTGATCTTATTGAATCAATCATTGAAGACATTGCAGAAAGCAACGGTGTAGACCCAGAAGTAGTTTGGGAAGATCTAGAATCCTTAACAGATGACGAGCTATATGTATTTGCTGTTACTTCTCAACTAAACGAAGATTGGCAAAAGGTTAATAAGAAAGACAAAACAGACGGTATGAGCCGTAAGGCTGTAAAGGCCTATCGTAGAGAAAATCCAGGTAGTAAGTTAAAGACTGCGGTAACCACAAAGCCAAGCAAACTTAAAAAAGGTAGCAAGGCCAGCAAGCGCCGTAAGAGCTACTGTTCTCGTTCACGTGGACAAATGAAAATGCACAGCATCAGCTGTGCCAAGACACCAGACAAGGCAATCTGTAAGGCACGCCGTCGTTGGAACTGCTAATGAGAGCCAGTGAGTTTGTCATTGAAAATTTTGCCGATGGAAAGGTAAAGGGAAAGAGCCGCCCCGGTCGTGTCAAACGTTCTGGTGCTAGCTGTTCTGGATCAGTGACAGATCTACGCAAACGTGCAAAAAATGCAAGTGGTGAAAAGGCTAAAATGTATCATTGGTGTGCTAATATGAAGTCAGGAAAAAGTAAATGAGAGCTTTTGAGTTTTTGATAGAATCAAAACCTGGTAAACAGGCTATGAGCTACAAGCGTAGTAATAGATATCCTGACGGCAGTGATATTCCTGACAGCTTACCCGATAGGTATCAGCCAGCGTCAAATCCGGGAGTGCCTGCGCAACAAAAATGTAGCAATTGCGGCTACTATGATAGTAAAACTAAGAAGTGTGACAAGTTCAAAGGTGAGCCTGTGGTCAAACCTGCTTATTGGTGTGCCAAGTGGGAACCTTATAAAGAAACTGTAACAGAAGCCGAAGCACCTGTACCTAAGAAAGTAGGTCGTGAGTTTAATCACCTAGAAGATCTAGTGTTTACAGAACACGGTGGTGCCAAACGTGCTGTTGAAGTTTTAAAAAGTCTAGCATCTGATGCTAAAGATGTTTCTATCAAGTGGGACGGTAATCCAACTGTCTATTGGGGCAGAGACGAAGATGGTACCTTCCGTATGGTAGGTAAAAATAACTGGGGTCGTGAAGAAGGTAAGAGTTCTAACCCAGAAGAGCTCAAGCAGTTTATCCTAAGTCGCGGCAAAGGAGAAGACTGGCGTGAGAAATTTGCTGGTGATATGGCTAGCCTATGGCCTATCTTTGAAAAGGGAACTCCCAAAGATTTTAGAGGTTATATCTATGGTGATATCTTGTTCCATCCTGGAAAACCTTATGACAGTGGTAATGGTAAAATTAATTTTACCCCTAATCAAACTACATATTCAGTTAGAGCAACAAGTCCAGTTGGCGTAAGATTGGGTAAGGCTAAGGTAGCTATTGCTGCTCACAAACATTTAGATTATTTTGGTGACAAGACTGGAGATGATCTAACAGATGTTAAGGCTCTTAATGTCAGTCCAGAACTTGTAGTGTTTGGACAAACCTATGTAGCACATCAACCTGCGGTAAATGCAGACAATCTAGGTGTAATTGAAAAATTAGCCAACCAAGTTGGCCCTAAAATTGATCAACTATTAGCACCTGTTGCAGGCCTAAGCGATCTACAGACAATCATCTATACCTTTGTAAACAATCAGTCAAAGGCCAAAGCCTTAGATAAAATAGACACAAACAGTTTCTTTCAGTGGCTACAGGGCAGCAAAGTCAGTGCTCCAAAACAGGCTAAGATTGCTGAATTAAACAAGGCCAACGCAGGTGTAATGGATAATATGTTTCATTTAGTGCGCGAATTAATGAAAGCCAAAGACGAAATTATTCGTGAACTAGATGCTGCCGAAGGCGATATTACTGCACACACTGGCGGAAAACCAGGCGGTGAGGGTTATATGCACACAGGACACGGTGTTAAGCTAGTTCCACGTGATCGTTGGACCCCATTTAGAGCCGATTAAAGCCTATAAACCCTAGTTTTTTCCAATCTGACTAAATACTATGCCGGCCTCTGAGCGAGGTCATAATGATTTAAGGAGAAACTATCATGGCAGACATTACATCAGTATATCAAACATATAACAACTCTGGTTCAGGAGTTGCACAAGCAGACGACAACTACGGAAAATTTGCTATCAGCCAATCCGACGTTGGTCGTGAAGTTGTTCTTAGCATTACTAAGACAAACATCACTAATGCAGAATTGCAAACAATTATTAACTATCTAACAACCAGCCACGGTTCAGCAGGTTCAGGTGACTCTGCATTTACAGTTGCAGCAGTTGGTACAGCAGATGGTTCAGCTTTTGTAAGCGGTACAACTGACGTTGTATACCTACGTTTACAAGGTACAGGCGATTACACAGTTGATGCATCCGATGCACACGGTGTTACTGGCGCTGCTACTGCTATTGTTGCAGTTTTCAAACCAGCACTATAATTAGTTAATTCCTAGGGATGGGAAGGATGGGCCGGATTTATTCCGGCCTTTTTCTTTGGCTATAAATAGTAGCACATTATGGCACGATATAAGATAGTAACCCTAGTAGACATAACTCGTACCAATTCGACAAGATCGGAATCTGATCCTATTAAAATTGGACAGCAGGCAAATTTTAATTCTCTGCTACAGGCAATAGGATTGAGATCAAATGTAGAATGGGTAAGAGATCCAAAAAAGTATACAGGCTCATTACCAGACGACATCAAAGGTAAGGCAACCTATTGGATATGGGAAGTTGACTGTGAAAGAGAAGATGTTTTCTTAAAAGATAATGATCCCTGCGGACTTTTAAAAGACGATGTTCACGGTGTTCCTATTGTTGACCAATTAGAAAATTCTGTTGACATAACTCCCGCAGCGTTCCAAACACGCAACGGAAATCAAAATACCTGGATTACCATAATCTAGTATTATTCATATTACAATTACCCTAGTAAATATTATACTGAGGCAATTATAATATGGAAAACTTTAGAAAAAAAACAATTAAACAAATTAGGCTCTGGGCGTGGGCAGCGGCTGTCCTTCCCGTTACGGCTCTTGCAGGCATTTTCTTTGTATGGCGTTTCTTTGATGGCACATTTTTAGGCTATGTGATGATCACCGGCGAAACTTTGATGTTTGCGGTTGCTGTAGTTTGGTGGTGGTGGGCAATGTATGTATTTCGAAATCTAGTCAAACACTGGGATGAAACTAAATCAAAAGTAGACAATGTTCTTACTGATATTAAGGATATTAAGAGTCTAGTGATTGATGTAATTAAACCAGACGAAGATAAATAAAATATAAGAAATTTATAGGCTTTTTTCGCAGGCATAATATTTAGGCATCCAAGTATACCTTATTGGAGATATTTTATTATGGCTGATATGCCTACCACAAGTTTAGAAAAACAAAGCCTAGAAGCACACGTTGATTTGTGCGCACTTCGTTATCAACAGTTAGATCAACGTCTAACTAATTTGGAAGACAAAGTTTCAAACATTCATACTGATATTGTTCAGGGCCAGAAGTCAATGACCAAAGTCATTATTGGTACCGCTGGTACAGTAATTGCAGGTGTTCTAAGTATTATCATTACCATGCTTATGCGTGGTGGATAATTTTTAGCACATTATATACGCAGTTAAATAAAGGACCATAGGTCCTTTTTTTATGACTCAACTTTCTCGACGCCTAGAGCAGATAGTTAAGAAAGAACTATCCAAAAATATCATTCCTGTTCGCACAGAGCGTGGTATTCTTGTAGGCGAAATTTTGATAGTCAGTGATGGACCAATTAAATCTCTTTACAAGAACAACGAATTATTATATAATGAAATACATTTAAATTCTATTGCTATTAAAATTGCTAACCTATTAGCACTTCGTCAGAGTAATATACTTGCCGATGCATTATATAGAGCGGATCAAGAATATGGACGTTGGTTCACTGATAGCCAAATACTCAGGGCTCAATATCAAAGAGCAGTAAGTAATAAGGACTTTGATAGGGCTGATATGCTATGGGCAAGATATGTTGAAAGCAGAGATCGTACAATGGTCTGCAAAACCCAAGCAGAGAGTTTAATAAGAAATGAATAAATATAGTATCAATCTGGACCCTTAATTTATGAAAACTACAGACCTTTTTAAATCAAATAGATCATCTAAAAAGATCAATGAATCGATGGAAAAATTATTCGGTACAAAGCTAGATTTTGCTAGTTTTGATGTACCAAAGTTGGAAGATGCTCGTAATAAGCTACGTACACAATTAAGTCAAGTTCGTTCAGGCAGCGGATTTAATGAAAATATTGAAAATGAAGCAGTAGCACAAGCTCAGTGGATGTTAGACGCTATCAATGCTGAAATTGCAGAACGTGCAGAGTTTATTGTTGATCCAAGCGTTGCTGAAGTTAGCACAGATGAAGGATTTGGGTCTTTAGAAGATGAAGTTATGCAACTTCTAAAAAGGTTTGACGAAAATGCCAACGAAATTGGCGCTTACGGAGATCTAGACGCTAAAAAAATTGTCGAACTATTAAGACAAGGTGACTTTGAAGGCGCAGCAGAAGAAGTATGGTACGCATACAGTGACCAAGACGGTGGCGAAGTTCCACGAATTGAACCGTATGTTGAAGACCTACAAGCAGAATTTGAAGCACTTGCTCAAGGCGGTGACGAAGACGAGGGTGGAGATACAGACGATGCTTATGCTCTAGCATCAGCAGGACACGGTTCAGATGAAGACTACGGTAGTTTTGGCTACGACGAAGAGTATCAAGCAGAAGATGCTGACGAGGAAACTAAAGCAGCTCACAATGCTGGATATAAAGATGCTTCTCAAGGAAAGAAAAAGAATCCATACAATCCCGGATCACCGTCGGCAAAACACTACGATGACGGACAGGATTCATATAAAAGACACTTTGGTGAAGGTACTGTATCAGAAAAAGCACCTCCAGGAGCCAAAGCAGAACGTATGGTAAAACATATTAAAAAAGGTTATGCCAAAGATGGCAAACTAACCGATAAAGAAAAAAGCATTGCGTATGCTACCGCTTGGAAGCAACACAACAAAGAAAAGAACGAGTCAACAGAATCAGGAGAAGATATGACTAAACTAAACGAAGGCGAAGTACAACAGGCCAGTGCTATCGTTACAGCAAAAACTATGGTCGACAGAGTTAGCCGTTGGATCGAAGAACTATCTGGCATGGAGAACGACACACTTCTACAGCTAGGCGATTCTATCCGCGATGAAATGGGACAAGAACAGGCTAAGGCATTTATTAGCCAGTGTGCTCCGGCTATTCAGCAGGCATTGGAAAACTTAAAATCCACACGCGATACATTAAGTACCAGTGTTCGTTCATTGGCCAGTGGAGAGCAGCCAACAGATATGCTAGGCGGTGAGCCAGGTGCAGATATGGGAGCTGGAGACGAAATGGGTCCTGCTGAGCCAGATATGATGAATACAGGCGGAGACGAAAGTGGACTAGATGCTCTAGCAGGTGGCGACGAGTTTGGCGCAAGCGATGCAGCAGCTGGCGGATTAGAAGCAGCTGGACGTGAACAGCGTGAAAGCATTGATCGTAGCAACAGTCTATTAAGAGTATTAGCAGGTTAATGAAACTTTTTAACATCATTAGTGAACGTGAAATGTCCAGGTTAGCTGAACTCGATGCTCCTATGCTTGGACAACAGCCTGCTGGACAGCCTGGCGCACAGCCAATGACTCCTGCACAGGATCCTCAGGCACAGGCTAAACTTCAAGCACAACAAGTAAAACAACTAGCTGATCAAAGAAAACAAATTCAAGATGCTATCAAACAAAAGCAACAAGAATTAGTAGATCTACAAAAACAGTTATCTAGTTTAAATTCTCCATCGGGTGGTGTATAATGAGATTTTTTGAATTTGCCGGTGATGATGTAGGCGTAGACAAGTTTGTTATGATTTTAAAGAACTTTATAGGTCGTGCTTCATCAAAAGGACAACCTGCTAAATTAAACTGGGCAGCACTTCAAAAAATAGCATCTGATGCAGGATTTGAAATGGGTTCTGATTACGAAACATTTAAATCAATGTATGATAGTACTCCTGCTATCCAAGCATTAGTAAGAGATTTTAATGCCGATGGCGTTAATCTAAATGTTCCTGGCACAGACCAAGATACCGAAACACCTGTAAAAGGTGGAGAAACAAGCCAAGATGCTGTAGATAAAATGGCTGCATCTGCCGCTCCAAAACAATTAGCCGCTCAGGCTTGACAATCCTAAAATAAAAGTATAATATATAAAGTATATGAATACTTTTACACCACCTCCCTTTGTGGAGAAGTTCCAATACAAGAACTGTCAACAAATTAACGATCCGGTTACACGCAAACGTGTATATCTAACACCCGATGGCGAAAGTCTTCCTAGTGTTACAACCATCCTTAGTGCTACCAAAGATATGACGCACTTAAATGAATGGAAGAAACGTGTAGGTGAAGAAAATGCTAAACGCATTACTACAGAAGCTGCAGGAGTTGGTACTGCTATGCATAGTAATTTAGAACGTTTCATTGCAGGCCTAGAGCGTATGCCAGGCAAAAATCCTGTACACGTACAGGCTAATTCAATGGCTGACCAAATTATTATTAACGGTCTCAGCGATGTTAATGAAGTCTGGGCAATGGAACAAAGTTTGTATTTCCCAGGGTTGTATTCAGGAACAACAGATTTAGTAGCAGTTTATAAAGACAATCCAAGTGTATGTGATTATAAACAAACTAACAAGCCTAAAAAATCAGAGTGGGTTGAAGATTACTTCCTGCAGTTAGTTGCTTATATATTAGCACATAATGAAGTATATGGCACCGATATGCGCGAAGGGCATATTTTTATGTGTTCTAGAAACTGTGAATATCAGCAGTTTGATCTATGGCCCAAGGACTTTAACAAGTACCAGGATATGTGGCTCAACAAGGTAGAGGAGTACTATACGAGCTTAAGATAAATATTCAATAACGGGAATTTTATCATTATGGCTGTCGTACAGATCTCTAAAATACAAGTCCGCAGAGGACAAAAAAATTCAAACAGCGGCATTCCGCAACTAAGTTCTGCGGAGTTTGCCTGGGCTGTTGACTCGCAAGAGTTATTCATTGGTAACGGTAGTGTTGCAGAAGGTGCTCCTTACGTAGGCAACACTAAGATCCTTACAGAACACGATAACATATTAGAGCTAGCATCGAGCTATCATTTTGCATCTAATAATGCTGCAATAACATTAAGCGTTCCGAGAAGTTTACAATCTAAACTAGACGAATACGTTTCTGTAACAGATTTTGGTGCAGTAGGTGACGGAGTAACCGATTGTGTTGAAGCATTTGAAACTGCATTTCAGCAGCTATTCCAAAATGTAGATCCAACCCTTAAGAAATATCTTTTAATACCAAATGGAGAATATTATTTCGCAAGTGATCTAACAATTCCAAGCGAAGCAATTCTTAAAGGTGAAACACAATTAGGCACAGTTCTAAATATCGACGCTCACAACATTCGATTTGTTACCTCAACTGGACTGGAACTTGTAGATTTTAATAGTACTAATAGACCTAAGAATATTAATATTTCTCAACTTACAATTAAACGAACAACAGGGCAATTTACATTATCGGGCATTGCCGATTCAGTCTTTCAAAATATCACATTCCTAGGAGAGTACGTATTAGGCGATTCTCTAGAATCATTAATTGCAGAACCGTCTGCGTTATTCTGGGAAAATGATCTTATTGGTGTTAGAACAACTAATGTAAAATTTATAGATTGTTCTTTTAACAGCAATAGCATTAGTATAAAATGTATTCAAACAGATGTGTTTGATACAGAAATTGATTTTGATAACTGTAATTTCTTTGTTAATGATACAGCCATATACGTTGACGGTATATCGACACAAGGCACCAAGTGGAAAATATATGACAGCAACTTTGAAGAAATTTACAATAACGCATTTAGATCTACATACGGTCATGGTACTATTATAAATCGTTGTTTTTTTAAAAATGTCGGTAACGGAATTAACAATTCTTCCGATCCAATTGGACCAATGGTCTACTTTGGTGAATCGGCAAACAACATTGTTATAGATTCAACTAGTGACCGACAACAAGACGCAGGAATTGTGTCTGTTGGAACTTCGGCAGCATATACTGAAGTTTACAATGGTTCTTTAACTACATTTGTTGATAGAAATTATTCTCAAATATATCTTTCAGATAGTTTTAGACCGTTGGCAGTATTTTCTGCATTGAATAAATTTACATCAATCAACTATTCGTTGAAGTTAGGCGAACATACACGTTATGGAAATATTACGTTTGTAATTGGTGACGACCTATCTCCAGGAACTAACGGTTCAGATATTTCTATTACAGATAATTTTACCTACTCTCCGAATTTTGTTCTATCCGAAGGAGGAAATCTTATGACTAATTTTGAATTCAACGTTACTAAAACTAGTAACACTACCGGTGATGACTCTACAGCAGCAGTTGTAGATACTATCGTATTATCATATAAGAACCCTCTAGCCTCAGGCAAAACAGGTTCCATCTCTTTTGATGTAACCTATGGTGTTTGATCAATATGGAACGGAAAGACTTGCAGCCTGGAAAGAATTTAGAGACAACCTAGAGACTAGCGATAACCCATTAGAGGATGTTGCTAGACTTTGGGGCCAAGCTCCATTTGTCAGTCCGTATTTAGACCCTCAAAATCCAACAGAATGGCCCGATCCGTGGCATTTAATTCTGGATCTACGACTTGACGATCTTGCTATTGTTCTTGGAATGCTGTACACTATTAAATTAACAAGTCGCTTTATTGATACCGAATGTGAGATACATAAATCCATAATCCCAGATAAAGATGACGCTTCATATATTTTGGTAGTAGACAAAAAATATGTACTTAATTTGGAATATAAAAGTGTAGTTGGTGTAGACGAATTAAAGAACATCGAGACCAAGTTGCTTTGGTCAAAATCTAGATTGTAATAAATATCAATCTACAACATTATAAGAACAGAGATAAACACAATGAGCATCACAGTTATTAAACGCAGCGGAAACAAAGAACCATTAGCAGTTGAAAAATGGCAAGCCCAAGTAGCTAAAGTTTGTAAAGGCATTGCAGACGTTAGCCAGTCAATGATAGAAATTAAAGCCCAACCACATTTCTATGACGGTATTACTACAGAAGAGATTGATGGAATTACACTTAGAGCAATAGTTGATCTAATTGATATTGAACATAATCCAGATGTAGGTCACACTAACTATCAGTACGTAGCAGGCAAACAACGTCTTTCGATGTTGAGAAAGGATGTTTACGGAGACTACGAGCCTCCCCACCTTTACGACATTGTTAAGAAAAATGTTTCTGTTGGATTATATACTCCAGAACTTCTTGAATGGTATTCAGAAGATGACTGGAATAAAATGAATGATATGCTAGATCATTCTAAAGATGAAGAATACAGTTACGCAGCTATTGAGCAATTGATCGAAAAGTATCTCGTGCGTAACCGAGCTACTAAGGAGATCTATGAAACACCACAAGTTCGTTATATGGTTGCTGCCGCGACTGTCTTCCATAAAGAAGAACCTAATGCAGCCCGTATGCGTTACATCAAAGAGTATTACAACGCGGCTTCAGATGGTTTGTTTACTCTTGCTACACCTGTGTTGGCTGGCCTTGGCACTCCAACTAAGCAGTTTTCTAGTTGTGTGCTTATCCGCAGTGACGACGATCTGGATAGCATATTTGCTTCTGGGGAGATGATGGCCAAGTATGCCAGCAAACGTGCTGGCATCGGTTTAGAGATTGGACGACTACGTCCATTAGGTTCGCCTATTCGAGGTGGCGAAATTATGCACACAGGTATGATACCATTCCTGAAAAAATGGTTCGGTGATTTAAGGAGTTGTTCACAAGGTGGAATTCGTAATGCATCTGCTACTGTCTTTTATCCCATTTGGCATCATCAGTTTGATGATCTCATTGTTCTCAAGAACAACCAAGGTACAGAAGAGACACGAGTTAGACACATGGACTACGGGGTCGTGTTGTCGTCATTCTTCTGGAGAAGATTTAAGAACAAAGAAAATATAACTTTCTTTGATCCAAATGAAGTGCCAGATCTATATGAAGCATTTTACAGCAACACAGAACGATTTGAAGAACTATATGTAAAATACGAAAAGCAAAAAGGTTTACGTAAAAAAACAATGTCAGCTGAAGAAGTATTCAAGTCCGGCATTCTTAAGGAGCGTACAGATACAGGTCGCATCTATTTGGTGTTTATTGATAATGTTATGAATCAAGGACCTTTTGATCCTGAATATCATACCATCTATCAAAGTAACCTGTGCTGTGAGATCTTATTACCAACCCGTCCATTTAAGAGATTAGACGACGAGGAGGGACGCATAGCGTTATGTACACTGGGATCCATTAACTGGGGTGCGTTCCGAAACCCAGAAGATATGCGTAGAGCGTGTCGAATCTTACAACGTAGTCTTTGCAACATTTTAGATTATCAAGATTTCCTAAGTATTCAATCTAAACTAAGCAACGACGAAATTCAACCACTAGGTATTGGTATTACTAACCTTGCCTATTGGCACGCTAAAAGAGGAATGAAATATGGCGACAAAGACGCACTGGCGGAAGTTAAAGTTTGGATGGAGCATCAGGCCTTTTACCTTACAGAAGCAACAGTTGAACTTGCCAAGGAAAGAGGCAAGTGTAAAGACAGCGACCGAACAAGATACGGTCAAGGGATCTTCCCTTGGGAAAGAAGAGCCCAAGGTGTTAACGAACTTACTGACTTTACTCCAGAACTCGATTGGGAAACTCTTAGAAAAGAAATGAAAACACACGGTGTTCGAAACGCTACCTTAATGGCTGTAGCACCTGTAGAGTCTAGTTCAGTTGTTATTAATTCAACCAACGGTATTGAAATGCCGATGAGTTTAATTTCAACTAAAGAATCCAAAGCTGGCTCGTTTACACAAGTGGTTCCAGAATATAATAGACTTAAGAATAAGTATCAGTTGATGTGGGATCAAACAGACTGCCAAGGTTATCTAAAGACTGCGGCTGTTTTAGCAGCGTATGTTGATCAAAGTATTTCAACAAACACATTCTACAATCCAGCACATTTCCCAGAACGCAAAGTTCCAACTACACTAATTGCTAAGAACTTGATGCAGGCACAGTTGTGGGGTATTAAGACTTTCTACTATAGTCTAATCAATAAGCAAGGCGCCAAACACGAGGACAAGACTCCCGAAGTACACTATAACGGTTTCTATGAAAGAGAAGCTGAAACAAGTATTGAAGAAGATTGTGAGGCCTGTAAACTATGAGTTACTCAGACAAAGTAATCGACCATTATGAGAATCCTCGAAATGTAGGTAGCTTTTCTAAAGATGAACAAGGAGTAGGCACAGGTATGGTCGGTGCACCTGCTTGTGGTGACGTAATGAAGCTACAAATTAAAGTAGACGAAACCACAGGAATTATTCAAGATGCCAAATTTAAAACGTATGGTTGTGGAAGCGCGATTGCGTCGAGTTCGCTCGTTACTGAATGGCTCAAAGGAAGAACGCTTGACGAAGCGCAACAGATTAAGAATAGCGAAATTGCTACTGAGCTTGCCCTCCCCCCTGTTAAGATTCATTGTTCGATACTTGCAGAAGATGCGATCAAAGCGGCCGTAAATGATTACCGTAACAGACAAAGCCAAAACAAAGATCAAGCACTTGCTTAAGAATAGAGGCAAGGGTGTAGGAATTCGACTAGCAGTTAAAACTACTGGTTGCAGTGGTTTGGCATATGTGTTAGAATATGTAGACGAGTATGAAGCAGAAGTTGGAGTTACAAATTTTGCTACAGATGATTTTGTAATATTAGTAGATGCAAAGTCTTTAGTATATCTAGACGGATTAACTATAGACTGGGTAAAAAATGGATTAAATGAAGGGTTTGATTTTGTTAACCCAAATGAACGTGACCGTTGTGGTTGCGGAGAAAGTTTTAGAGTATAAAAATGAGTAAACAACAATATAATTTAACAACAAAGACAGACTATCTTAATCGTAAGATGTTCTTGGATCCGGCAGGTCCTGTTACTATTCAACGATTTGAAGAAGTAAAATATAATAAAATTGTAGACTTTGAAAAGACAGCCCGTGGATTCTTTTGGGTCCCAGAAGAAGTTAGTCTAACCAAAGATGCAAATGATTTTAAGGAAGCATCAGATGCGGTTAAACATATCTTCACTAGTAACCTGCTTAGGCAAACTGCTCTTGACAGTCTGCAAGGTCGCGGCCCAAGTCAAATCTTTACTCCGGTCGTAAGCCTTCCAGAATTAGAAGCATTGGTCTATAACTGGAGTTTCTTTGAAACTAATATTCATTCACGCAGTTACAGTCACATTATCCGTAACATCTATAACGTGCCTAAGGAAGTATTCAACACTATCCATGACACCAAAGAAATTGTAGATATGGCCAGTAGTATTGGCAAGTATTATGATGACTTGCATAAGTTTAACTGCATTAAAGAGATTGATAGTGATCCTAACAACTCTCCCGAAGAAGGACATATCAAAGCAATCTATCTAGCCTTACACGCAAGTTACGCATTAGAAGCTTTCCGCTTTATGACATCATTTGCTACAAGTCTAGCAATGGTTGAGAACAAGATCTTTATCGGTAATGGCAACATTATTAGCCTAATTCTACAAGACGAATTGCTACACAAAGGATGGACTGCTTATATTATTAATCAGGTAGTCAAAGAAGATCCACGATTTGCCAAGGCAGCACAAGAGTGTCAAGATGAAGTAATTCAAATTTACAAAGATGTTATTGCAGAAGAAAAAGCCTGGGCCGACTATCTGTTTAAACTAGGCCCAGTGATTGGTCTTAATGCTAATATTCTAAAAGAGTTTGTTGACTTCACAGCTCACGGTTCTCTAAAGGATATTGGTATTAAGTATTGGAATCCACATCCAAAGACTACTCCTATTCCTTGGTTTAACAAGCACACTGATACTAGTAAGAAACAGAGTGCATTACAAGAAACAGAATCTACAAGTTATGTTATTGGTGTTATGTCAGATAATCTCGACTACGACGCTCTACCAGCTATATAATAAACTATGTATAAAGCTCAATTCAAAAGAAAATCACCTTACGAGTCTTGGACAACTATAGGAACCTATGGCAGCGAACAAGCTGCTATAAGTGCTGCCCTTCAATATAAAAATAAAGGTATGCTCCTAGTTAGAGTCACAGACAAGACGGGTGCTGTAATATACTCAAATTAAAGGAAACAAGAAATGAAAGCGATTGTATGGAGTAAGTATCATTGCCCCTATTGCGATCAGGCCAAAGCATTGCTCACACAAAAGGGAATTGCATTTGAAGAACGCAAAATTGGAGACGGGTATTCAAAAGAGGATTTATTAGAAGCTGTGCCTACCGCACGTACAGTTCCACAGATCTTTTTAGACGAAGAATTAGTAGGCGGATTTACTGAATTAAAAGCGAGGTTAGCAAATGTTAATTGAAAAAGGTGTAGCAGAAGGTGATGTTGTAACACTTAAACTTACAAGTGGTGAGGAAATACTTGGAAAGTTAGTTGAGGACGGTGCTCTTTATATTAAATTAAATAGACCTATGGTCCTTACAGCAGGGCAACAAGGTCTTGGAATGGCTCCATATTTGTTTACTGCCAATCCAGATAGAGATGTACGCATTTTTAAAAATACAGTTGTTGTATTTGAGCCAACTCTTAAAGAGTTTTCTGACAGTTATATTCAAGGAACTACAGGTATTAAATTGGCTTAAATAGTAGTATGGCGAATTCTACAGTTAATCCGAGTCCAGCAGCAGGCAATAGTCCTAGCGGTCCTTATAGTCCTACTGCTCATACCCATCCGTATACCGCAATTACAGGGCTACGGTTTGACGGTAATGGTCGTGTTGAACCTACATACGATTCTAGCAATGTGTTTGCTAACGGTGTACCAATTGCATTGTATAATGCAAACGCAACTGACGGCAGCTTTTCCGCTCCAGCGGTTCCTAAGGTAACTGTAGTTGCCGCTGTGCAAAACGTAGAAGGCGACGAAGATAACACATCTGGTAAAAAGGAAGCTGATAGGTTCCTAGCAGAAGGTCGTATTACCAAAGACGACTACGCTAAAATAACAACAACTCCAACACCAAAGGGAGAAGGAGTTAAACCTGGTGCACCAAAGGCTGGAAAACCATCTGCGGAAGTAACAGGTGATATTAGTTATTCAACAGTATTAACTCCGGGAGGAACTACTCTTGGAGCAATGATTAAAAATGTTACTTTTCCAAGAACTATTCAACAACTAGCGGACAACGTTAAAGGATTACCTCCTCAGAGTATAGTTAACAATCTTGCTGCTCTTGCGTTGAATGTTGTAGAACCAATCAAAGCACATTATAAAAATGCGTTCTTAACCAACAGCTATAGACACGGTTCGAATCAAGCACAACACGGTACTGGCCAGGCCTGCGATATACAGTTTAGAGGTGTGCCTGCTCATGATTATTTTGATATTGCTGTGTGGATTAGTAAAAACATTCCTTACGATCAGTTATTATTAGAATACCTACCAGGAAAGACTGTGTGGATACACATCAGTTATGCCATACCAGGTTTACCTTATGGTGGACAAACTGTTCGAGGAACTAAACCAATTAACGCTCTTGCAACATTAAACGGAGCGGCTGGAGGAAAATTTACTCCAAACTTACATCAGGACATTCTTGTCTCTGCATTACCTAACAAAGTAGTAGCTGCTTAATATGAAAAAATTTCTTTGGACAACTCTAGGCTTCTTGTCTCTTGGCATGGCCTACATTGGAGTAATAACTCCTGGCATTCCGTATTCACCGTTTGTGGTGTTTGCTGCTTACTGTTTCAGTAAAGGCAGTGAACGTATGCATCGATGGATATATAATCACAAGATCTTTGGACCATTCTTAACTAACTGGGGACAGAAACGTGTGTTCCCTACAAAGATGAAATTCTTTATGTTAGGTATGATGAGTCTAAGTTTAATTTTAATGTTTACAGGCGGAGTAAAACCAATTGGTATTATTAGTACTGCAATATTTATGGCCCTTGTTGCCGTTTGGGCTTGGCGTTTTCCTGGGAGTGTTGAAGAACACCAAAGAAGAGTTGATAACAATGAAAGGATAGGATGGCTAAAATAACCTTAGACGAATTAATTGATATTGCCTTTGCTCACGAAGAAGGCGACCCATTTGATTGGGGTGCATTCAAACAAGGCAAAACAGAAGCAATGCGTATGATTGGTGCAAGTATCCTTGAACAATTTGATAAAGAAGATATCACTGACGCTGATCGATTAATCCTATTAGCAACTATTACTAAATTAGTAACAGAGAATATGATCTTACATACAAAGATTATAGGAATGACAAAGAATGAAGTGTGAACAAGGTGACATTGCCAAAATCATTATGAGCCTACGTCCTCAGAACATAGGCAAAACTGTTTTGGTAGAAAATTATATTGGACACTTTAAACAAGGTGAAGAATTTGATTTTCGCGGCATTGTATGTAAGGCACAAATTACGGATCATTATTGGTGGATTAGTACCGACCACGGACTCCAAAATATGCTAGGCGATACGCCCAAAGCATACATCCCGGACACTTGGCTTGACCCATTACGTCCAAATAAACTTAGCCAAAAAGAAGAAGAAACTGTTGACCTAACTGCTTAATGGCAGCATAATAAACGTATGCGCTAGTAGCTTAGTGGCAGAGCCGGAGCTTCTAAACCTCTTGTGTCGTGGGTTCGATTCCCACCTAGCGCACCAAAGGATTTATATGCAGTTTAAAACCAAAGAAGAAGCAGAAGCATTTATCCGTAAGATTATGGGTCCACCAAAACGTAGACTAGAAGGTGCTGAACACGATCGAGTTTGGTTAATGCTGCAAATGACAGAACCAGTTAGAGAGACTAATAATCAACATAGCTGGTGTGCAGAATACAACATTGGCGGAATAATGTACGATGTGCATTATTTCCCAGAAGAAGATCCATTTATAGAACAGTATCTATAAATAGATGCGTGGGAAGGTCCCACAACCAACACTCTTTAAATGTTAGGTACTTAGAGTGTGTACCGTAAAAGGAGAAATCATGATGTACGAAAGTAAAATGGCCGCCGCCATTAAAGTAAAAGGCAAAGTCCTAAGAGAATTCAAGGACACAGTTTATGTTCCGTTCGGATCAGAATATTCAATACTACTTAAGAATCTACATACGACCCGTGCTGTCGTTAACGTATATATTGACGGTGACGATATGGTTCCTGGTGGGATTGTTATTAACGCTGGACAAGAAGTCGATCTCGAGCGATCAGTCAAAAACGGCAATCTCACAGAAGGCAACAAGTTCAAGTTCATCGAAAGAACAGGCTCAGTGGAGCAACACCGAGGTGCCAAACTTGAAGACGGATTGGTAAGAATCGAATTCCAATACGAACAGCCTGTTCGTCCAATTACCTGGACAACTAATACTGCCTATTACGGCGATAATAAAATCTACCCACAAGGCGGAATTCTGCGTGGATCTACAGCAGATTGGGCTGCACCAGCAGGATCAGTAACCTGTTCTGCAACTATGGATAGTTATAGTACAGCATCTGCTCAGGCATTTGTTAATCAAGTTAACGATGTTGGTATTACCGTTCCGGGTAGCAAGAGTGAGCAAAAGTTTACCACTACTTATGTAGGTGCATTAGAAAGTACTAAACATTCTATGGTGTTTAAGATTTTGGGTGGAGAAGCTGTTAAACAGGCAGTAACAGTCAAACACAAACCAAAATGTGTGACCTGCGGTAAGCAGAACAAAGCTACCAGCAAATTTTGCCAAGAATGCGGTACAGCTCTTGAAATATTTGCATAAAAATTGTAAAGTGTAAATAAGTTTGCCGGACCTGTAACCATACTCCGGCTCCGCTGACGCGAAAACAGGATGGGCTGCGCTCACGGGGTTTGATAGTTTCCTGACACAAAAAAACTATCATTTTTAAAGGAAAATAAAATGCAATAGATTGAATATGCTTGTAAGGATGTAGTGTTCCATTTTAATAAAAAACACTTAGAAGATGAGACCGTTCCGATGTGGGTCCTTAAAACACACGGTGAAACATTTTATGTCAATCACGTTGACGCACAAATGGCTTGGAGTACCAAAGAAACTCCTGACAACAGCCATACTAAAGGTAGCCTTAAGTTCAAAGAATGTTTGTTAACAATCAATGAACAGAACGAAGCTACATTATCAACTCTTTCACTTATAGATAAGATTCGTTTACGCAACCAAAAGTTGGGTATCACTCGCATCATTTTTAACTGGGGTGGTGCTATGCACAAGGCTCTGAGTAATAACGAGTTTAAACACAGTCCATTTAAGAATGTAGAAGGAGCCTGCGGCTCATCGTTTATTATCTGCGATCTACTAAAGAAAGAAGAAGCTACCTTAGCAGGACTCAAGTATCAGGGTTGGCGCATACTCAAACCAAACGAAGCTTATTATCAAGCCTATGATAAAAAAGGTACAATTTGGGAAGATGAAGATATTGACATTTATGAAGAATGAGTGTTAAATATAAGTTATTGCTGTATGAAGCAGAGAGAAAGGTATTCTGGACGCGGGTTCGACTCCCGCCTGGTCCACCAGAGAGAGCATTAGAGAACCGTTACTAAGGGCTTCGGCCGCGGCGTAGCAGACGTCATACTAGTGTTCTCCCTAATGGGCCAGTCATGGTTTCGACAGGGTGATGAGTAACGAAGTGGACAGCTCGGGAATGTGAAACCCGTAGGGTTGGGGGAACTCGGCCGAAGAAGCAAAAAAAGTAAACGCAAACGATACACGTTTCGCATTAGCCGCTTAAGGCTTTGGGTAGCTATACCTCGAAACAGAAAATAGTAAAGGCTACTTCGGTAGCCTTTTTTCTTGACAACTGATCTAAAAGCATATATAGTTAACAATCAGTGTTAACACTGATTAAACTTCATCGTAGTGTTATTCACATTATCTACATAAAGTTAGACACACGATTACACATAAGGAGATTTTATGAAGAAGTTAGTTATTGCCGCAGTTTTGGCAACAGTAGCAGGTATGGTATCAGCAGCCGAAGTTCGTTTAGAAAGTCAGGATGCAAATGGTACTAACGGCACAGCAAGTCAACGTGTCTACGAGTTAGGCATTAAAGAATCTATTAACAACAACTTTGCAGGTGATATTGTTGTTAAAAACTATCGAACAGATGGTACAGATGCTTTAGCAACACGTTATGAAGCTGGTCTAACAGCATCCACTAGTGTTGGCCTTGTATCACCATATGCTCGTGTAGCAGTCGGCGAAAAGCAAGTTAGCGGCGCAAGTGGATTCAGCTACTATTCTGTTGAACCAGGTGTTGCTGTTAAACAAGGTGCTGTTGGTGTTAGCCTAGGCTATCGCTTCCAGGATGCGTTTAGCAACAGTCAAAACGATACAACCCGTACTTGGCGTGCCAAACTTGGTTACGATGTAACTAAGAATGACACCATTTATATTGGCTATGATCGTCAGCGTGGTGACAGTGATCAGAACATCACCAAAGTTGGTTTGATCCATCGTTTCTAATTTCAATTAGAGCCTTATTGAAAGGACCTTAGGGTCCTTTCTATTTTTCAAAACGTTATTGATTTTTCCTATTAACGTTATTAAAAAATATTGTAAAAAAACCTATTAAAATGCTAGATTAATAGGATAATTAAATGTATAATAGTTGTACAGGACAAAGGGTCCTATATAGTTTTCAACACACACAAGGAGAATGAAATGAAAACAGTTGGTGATAAAATTGAAAAGTTTGCCGTAACAGGTGTTAATCCAGGTAAGGATGATTTCTTTACTATTACAGACGAAAGCTTCGCTGGCAAGTGGAAAGTAATCGTTTACTATCCAAAGGACTTTACATTCGTATGTCCAACTGAAATCGTTGCCTATGATAAGTTGGCAGGTGATTTCAAGGATCGTGATGCTGTTCTACTAACAGGTTCAACAGACAACGAGTTCTGTAAACTTGCTTGGCAAAAAGCTCACCCCGATCTTGCTAAGATCACACACACTCAGTTTGCAGACACACAGCGTGGCGAGTTGAGCTTGATTGAACAACTAGGTGTATTCTATGCTCCAGCAGGTGCCGCACTTCGTGCAACATTCATCGTTGATCCAGACAACGTTATCCAACACGTTACTGTCAACAACTTGAACGTCGGCCGTAGCCCAGAAGAAACACTTCGTGTATTGGATGCATTGCAAACAGGTGAATTGTGCGCTTGCAACCGTACAGTTGGCGGCGAGACATTGTAATGTTAGACTGCCTAATACTAGGAGATAGTATTGCGGTGGGTACCGCCAATGTTCGTAAAGAATGTATTAGTTACAGCATTGGCGGATATAACACTTGGCAATGGAATCGTAAATTTGCGGATAAGAATCTAGCAGCAAAATCTGTTATTATCAGTCTTGGTACTAATGATCATAAAGGTGTGCATACCTTTAAAGAATTAGAATCAATGAGAGAACGAGTACAAGCAGATCGTGTATATTGGATACTTCCTCCCTGTAATAATAAATTCTGTAAACCTGATGTAAACGAGATTGTAGAAATTATTGCTCGTAATTGGGGAGATACAATTATTAAAACAGAACGATTGCAAGCTGATGCAATACATCCTAGTTGGGCAGGTTATAAAGAACTAGCGGAGAAAACAAAATGAACTTCAACGAAACAATTAAAGGCGCACTTCCAGAGTACGCTAAAGATACAAAACTAAACCTAGATGCTGTTCTACTTCGCAGTACATTAGATCCGGACATTGCAATAGGTTGTGCTGTAGCTGCATTAGCCGCAACAGGCAACGGCAAGGTTCTAAGTATTCTATTAGCAGATGCTCCAGTACACGGCGAAGCAGCAATGACAGCCGCAAGCATTATGGCACAGAACAATGTATGGTATCCATATGTTGAAATGGCAGATGATGAACAGCTAAAGGGATTGCCAGCTCAGTTACGTATGAATGCGATTGCTAGCCACGGTGGAACTACCAAGGCAAACTTTGAAGCATTTAGTTTGGCTGCTAGTATTGTGGGCAAATGCGAGTTTTGCGTAAAAGCCCATTACGATGGTTTGAAAACTATGGGTTATACTGTTGAGCAGTTGAGAGACATCGGCAGAATAGCGGCAGTAATGAATAGTGTAGCAAAGGTGCTGAATAGTTGATAAATATTTCTATGAGAGACCGATCTTATAGAAAAATATACAAACAGCACTACGGTGAAATCCCCGTTGATGCTGATGGACGATCTTTTGAAATCCATCACATCGATGGGGATCACTCTAATAATAATCCTCTAAATCTTAAAGCAGTCACTATCCAGGAACACTACGACATACACTACAGTCAAGGAGACTGGTATGCTTGTTTGTTGATTTCCGGAGCACTAGATATTACACCAGAAGAGAAGTCTAATCTATCAAGATTAGGAGCACTCAAAGCAGTTGAGAATGGAACCCATAACTTTCTTGGTGGCAAGATACAAAAGCAAGCACAAGACAGATTAGTCGAAGCAGGCAATCATCACTGGCAAGATAGTGAAAAGGCAAGTAAAAGAAACTTAAAGCGAATAGCCGAAGGCAACCATACATTTTTGGATAAAGATTGGGCCCGTAAAAAAGAGTTAGAAAAAGTCAAGAACGGAACACATCCGTTTTTGGGCGGAGCAGTTTCTCGCCAAACTAATGAGAAACGAGTAGCGGAAGGAACCCATAACTTTTTGGGCGGCAAATCTGTAAAGAATCAACTGGCTAACGGAACACATCCAAGCCAAATCAAAAAAGTCTGCCCGCATTGTAGCAAAACGGTTAGTTCCGGAATGTTTAATCGTTGGCACGGCGATAACTGTAAGAACAAGGAATAAATACTACATTATGAAAACACTTAGAGATTACATTAACTTAATAGAAACCGCCCAGCAAGGTGTGGCGGAAGGCTCTTTAGAAGAATACGGCGATACTAACAAAGGTCAAAAACAGTTGGCAAAGGTTCATAAACGAGCAGTAGATAGAGTGACTTCTAAGCAAGCAGACACTGATCCTAAGTATGCTAAGAAAAATCAAGATACTGCTAATGCCTCGTGGGAAAGATTGAAAGATAAAGATTAACCTGCGTAAAAGCACACTACGACACACTCAAGAAGGAAGGCTACACTGTAGAACAGCTTCGTGACATTGGACGTATTGCCGCAGTAATGAACTCGGTTGCCAAAGTTTTAAACAGTTAAAATTTTACTGTAATAAAAAAGCCCCTTCCGGGGCTTTTTTATGATTTGAACAAATACTTTTTGTGCAAATGTAATCTAGCCTTGTTATACTGAACAGCAGTGATAACAAATGCAGCCAACCAAGGTAAAGGTTTAGCCACAATAGGTTCTAACCCTGCCCACCAGCTAGCCATCAATGGTTCTTTCATTAGCATTAGCATTGCCACAGCAAACAATACAAACGAACCTGCAAATACTGTGTCGGGCCAACGTTGTAGTATCTTGCTGACCATAGTAGCACCAAACAGGATAATTGGCACACTGATCAACAATCCAGCGGCGACTAAAACAAAACTACCATTAGCGGCTGCGGCAATGCCTAAGGCATTATCTATGCCCATAACAGCATCAGCGACTACGATAGTACCAATTGCACCCCAGAAGGTGTCCTTGGCTTCGATGTTGTGTTCGTCGTGATTGAACACCAACTTCCAACCAATCCATATCAGTGCGGCAGCACCAATAGCACGTAAGCCTGGGATCATCAGCAAGTAGGTTAATGCCGCCACTGATACAAAACGTATAGCAATAGCACCAAAAGTACCCCAGAAGATTGCCTTCTTGCGTAAGTGGTCTGGTAATTTGTTAGCCGCCATCCCAATAACAAGAGCGTTATCACCGGCTAATACAATGTCTATCAAAATGATAGCGAGAAATGCCCATAGGGCTTGTAATGTAAATAATTCCATTTTACAACTCCTTAAAAGAGTATGTTATGGAAATACAATAAGAGAAGATGTTTAGATCCATAATATACTCGATATTATGGTCTTGTCCGAGACCCATTCTCTCTATGCACCGGGTTGTAAAACCGAAATGACGATGTATAGAACTCTTAAAAAGAGCGGACTACTCCCCACACACGTATTTATGCAATATCATTTTAATGATTTTACGTATGGTTTTTGTGGTGTTTTTGTCTTATACTAACGATACATACTAATGCAGTATGTTTTTATAAAGGAGAAACATTATGTGGACTAAACCAGAAGCAGTTGAAATGCGCTACGGTTTTGAAGTTACAATGTATGTAATGAACCGTTAATTTAATACAAGCCCACTCTTTAGTGGGCTTTTTAATGTTTTCCTGGAATAAATACAAAGATAAAGGGAGTTTATAATGCCAGGAAGTGTTCTAGGATCGTCGGATTTAACGACTAATGTTCCACAAGCCATATATTACTGCGACAACAACGTTGCTACTATTGTTTCTGTAAACATCTGTAACAGAGGCGATGTTGATGTAACTGTTAAAATTGCTGTATGCGCAGATCAATACAGCCCAACAGACGCAGAATGGGTACTTTACAATTTCACAATTAGCCCAACTAGCTCTGTCGAAAAACGATATCAAGTGTCTCCTGGAAAATTCCTTGTTGTAGTATCAGATAATAACTCAGTTTCTGCGGTTGCCTGGGGAGTTACTCAAGGCGATCAAATAACTACCAGCCCTATTGCATTAAACCTATGGCCAACTGATACCTATACTTTTTCAACAGGAAGAACCTACAATTATACATTACCAATTGGCGGAACTGGAACTAAAAACGTTTCTATCATCTCAGGATCTATGCCAACTGGTCTTAGTTTAAGTTCTACTGGTGTGGTAACCGGAACAATGGCTGGTACAGGATACACTCCTGGTATTGCCGATGCTAATAACACATTAACAATTAATGCAACAGACAGCAATTTTGGGTCTTCAACTAGAACAATTTATATTAAGAAACGCTGGGCCGACGGTTCGACAGCAGCTCGTGCGGCAGTTAGTGCAGAACATATTAGAACATTAACAGGAACATCAACAAATGGAAACTATTGGATTGATATCGGAAACGGCCCATTCCAAACATACTGTTTGATGAGCCTTGGTGGTTATATGCTAGCAGGCAAGATTAGTTCAAACGTTGACGGAACATCTTGGGATTATTTTGGACCATATTGGTCAGGAACAAAAGAAGTTGGCAGTACTACAGACCTTTCAGATACTGATGCAGTAAATCAATTATACTGGAGCCACTTAACAACTCAAGGTTTCTTATTTGGAATGGGAACTCCAACTAATTATGTTTCTGTTGCACTAACAGCTAGAACAGCAAAAACATTATTCACAGGCACTGAAGTTAATTTAGATTCAGTTCTTTCAAGAACAACTATGCTTAATTGGATAATTAATACCGGAGGTGTGCCTTCAACCACTTGGGACAATCAGCCAAACTCAAATAGAATAAGAATTAATTCTAGAGATACTTTCAGCGGTGTTGGTATGCGTTTTGGTATTACAATGAATAATGAAGCAGACGATGCCTCAAACGATTCCGCAATTGGTTTTGGTGTGTATACAAATAACTACGCAAACCCAACTACCCAAGATAGAAACATCAAGTCTGGTGGTTTTGGATGGAACCCAACTGGTAGATATCCTAGACAGGGTTTTATCTTTGTTAGATAATTAAACAGCCCACTTCGGTGGGCTTTTTCTTGACTTAATTATCTAGTCCTGTATAATTACTGTTATGAATATATTAGTAACAGGCGGCCTCGGCCTCATCGGGCATAACGTAGTAAAACGATTGCAATCACAAGGGCATATTGTTTCTATTGTAGATAATAAAACAACCTATGGCATCATTCCGCAAGAACAATTAGATCATCTAATTGACAAACGATCTAACGATTTAGATCTAAGCGGACTATACATTAAAGATATTTCCAATCTAAACGAAATGGATTATGTTTTTAATATTGAGCAACCAGAGATTGTTATTCACCTTGCTAGTTTTCCTAGACAAAAGGTAGTAAACGCTAATCCTTCTCAAGGTAGTCGTGTAATGAGCGAAGGATTAATTAATTTGCTTGAAATGGCAAATAGATATGAAACAAGAAAGTTTGTATATACTAGTTCGTCTATGGTATACGGCGACTTCAAAGATGATGTAAAGGAAGATTATGACTGTAAACCACAAGGACAATATGGAATCCTCAAACTTGCCGGCGAGTGGCTTATCAAAGATTATGCTCGTCGTACTAATATTGCTTATACTATTATACGCCCCTCTGCTGTATATGGTCCACTCGACGTGGAAGACCGCGTCATCAGCAAATTTATCCTCAACGCTATGCGTGGCCATCCTCTTAAAGTTAACGGAGCCGGAGAAACCCTGGACTTCACCTTCGTTGACGATGCCGCCGACGGAATTGTTGCCGCTGCCCTCTCAGACAATACCGACAACAAAACCTACAATATAACAAAGTCACACAGTCATAGTTTACTCGACGCCGCAAATCTAGCTGTAAAAGTAGCAGGCAAAGGAGAAATCATTGTAGGCGAAAAAGATGCAGATTTCCCTAGTCGTGGAGCACTAAACATTGACGCTGCTCGTAGAGATTTTGGATTTGATCCGAAAGTATCTGTAGAAGAAGGATTTCAAATCTACTACGATTGGTTAAAAAACGATCCTTATTTTGGATCTTGACAATCACTAACAATGAAGTTATACTATTCTTATAGTAAATTTGTAGGAGAACGATTTTGAGTATGCACTTGGAAGGTCCGTGGCTGTCAACCACAGGCAAGAAAAAAGGTAAAAAGAAATTTGCTTCGGCTGAACACGCAAGAAAGGCTAGAGAGTTGGACGAATCCTGGAAAGCCCTGCAGAAAAAATGGGCTATTGATGCTGATAATAAAAAACGTGATCGAGGTCTATCCGCTCCTGTAATGAATCCAGTAGTGAATAAACCATTCATTCGAGATACAGGTCCAAAAATTCCTAGTTTAGATCCTACTAATATGGCGCCTTGTCTGAAAGCGCCAGATAAGGTTTATACAGGTACTGCTATCAAAGGTATTGGTACTATGCATAAATCTAATGCTGTCCCCATTTTTTCAGACGAAGAAGCAGTTGATATATCAAGGATGCGCCGATGACCGTACAAAGAATTTACGAATCAAAAATTTACAGAGAAGTTTTTGACTCACTATCTACATCTGAAAGACAGGATGCAGATTGGGGTTGGGATCGAAAAAATACAAAACGCTGGCCGCTTGAAGCTCAGGCTAGAATGGACAATTGGCTGACTGTAAGTGGTAGATTAAAATTCCTAAGGCAAAATTTGTCTAGGGCTTCAAATAGAGGAGAACATTCTCAAGAGATTAAGATTACTTTAGATGAAGTATATAAAGTGGGTGAATCTCAAAATTGGAAATGTGCCTTCACTGGAGTTGATCTAGAATTTGTTAGAGGCGGGACAAATTGGGGAGGCAAATGGTGTAATCCAAATAGCTGTACCATAGATAGGATTGATAGTTCAAAAGGTTATATTAAAGGTAATATACAACTCGTTACGTGGAAGGTTAATTGCATTAAGAGAGATCTTTCAGACGAGGAATTTGTTGGAATTTGCAAACAAGTTGCTAAAAATTGTCAAAAATAACCTGTTTTGTTACCGATATCCAAAAAATGAACTATATATTATACGTTTCGCAAAGAAACTAAGATAGTAGAACCGAAGTATGTCACAAGCTGAAAAGGTTCCGCGAGTCTTGGCCAAATGAGAAACCCGTGAGATTCGGGCGGTCAAGGCTCCAAAGGCACATAGGTTATGAGACTATGCGTCCAATGGAGACAACTACACGTATGTCAGGGTTCTTTTATTGAGCCTCGTGAAGTTAACTCCCTTAATGTAATGTTGTAGTAATACAACACCAAGTGAAAGGAGGACTTATGGAAAAGTCATTTAGATTAGTATCCCTATTTCTAGGGTTTTTAGTAGTATTTCTTTTGGTTCAAAATATTACACAAAAGAAATTCACTATGCTTAGAGAAGCTCAGGCTTACTCGTCACAAGACGTAATGTCTATCAAAGTTCGTGAACAACAATTACAATGTTTAGCCCAAAACATTTATCGTGAAGCAGGTTATGAGCCCTTCGAAGGTAAAGTTGCGGTTGCGCAGGTTACAATGAATAGAGTAGCCAAGGGAACATTCGGTAACGATGTCTGCGGAGTTGTTTATCAAAAAAATGTAATTATGGAAAAAGTTGTATGCCAATTCTCATGGGCCTGCGACTCAGCCGCAAAAACAAAACCGATGAACAAAGAAGCCTATGCAGAAAGTTATGCTGTAGCTAAAAAGGTTCTTTTAGAAAATTTTAGATTAGATGTAATGAAAGATGCTCTTTATTATCACGCTGCCTACGTTAATCCAAAATGGCCGCTTGAAAAGATCGGGCAAATTGGACAACACATTTTTTATCGTGGAAAGAAAGAGAAAGGTGAAAGTATATGATCACGCTACCGGAGTTTAACCTTGAAAAATTTAAAACCTCTATTAATGAAAAAATCTCAAACGTATCAGCAGAGACTTTTGGTTGGTTGGCTATTGTCCTTCTACACTCTGCTACAATACCTAGCCTGTTAGCAGTTATGGCTGGCCTTACTGATCGTATGCCAGCTGTAGATTTAATATTGCTAGTATGGAGCGGACTTAGCCTTTTGTTTATTAAGGCCGCTGTCCAAAAAGATATGCTCAATCTAGTAACTATTGGAGTAGGATTCATTGCCCAGGCTGTTATGATGGCATTGATTTTCTTTAAGTAAATTGGTAAACAACCTATTGACACCGCCCAAGGGCGGTGTTATACTTTGTATTGTCGTAAATCACTCACAGAGAGGCACATATGAAAAAGGCAGTTTTAGCAGGCATTTTGGCAGCGTCCGTTCTTGCAACAGGTTGCTCGTCGATGAAAGAAGTTGAGGAACGTAAGACTTACGCTCAACCTAGTTGGTATATTGATTGCGCTCAAGCTGGCACAGAAGGCTGGTTTTGGTTCGCTAAGGATTATGCGTATGCTTGTGGTGCAGGCGAATCGCTTCACGCTCAAGCCGCAGAAGAACAAATGTATGCAATCGCTATGAATAACTTTGCCAAACGTATTAACAGCGAAGTTAACAGCGAAACTAAGATTGAATTTGTTAATGACAAAAAATCTACTTACACAAAGATTTCCTATGTTGTTAAAGATACAACTATTCGCGAGCATCTAAATCGCGAAGTTGGACATTTCACTATGCAAGGTCGTCACTATACTTTTGTTAAATTGAAAATGCCTAAGGCTGTATTTGATCAGCTGATTGCCGAAGCCAAAGAACAAAAGACAGCGAGTCGATAATGCATCCCTACACAGTAAAAAATTACTTGTGGGCTATTATTATTGCTTTGTTCGTGTTGATAACATTGTTATCAGGTTGTTCGTCGGCACCTAGAGTTCAGGCACAGAAACCACAGTATTGCTATACTAGTCAGACCATTCAGACTAAGAATGGAGAGAAGGTTGATAGTCGTACTACCGTAGAGTGTACCGACGATCAAATAAAAAGAGTTACTATCGCTCGAGCAGGAATTGGTAGTAACTGTGGTTATTTTTATGGATGGATGAAAAAAGGAGGACAGGATGTTCAATACCGTGCGCTCAGTTGTCAGTTGCCTGATGGTAGTTGGGAAGTTGTTGATACTCACGGCCAGTAATCCTGTCTACGCCAACGAAATTGAAAATCCTAGATTTTTTAATTATAGGTCTGGCGAATGGACCAACAGGTTAGTGGATCTATCATTTGGTTGGTTTAAAACTCTTGACGATGAACAAAAACTAGCATATAATCAAGCTATCACACACGCAGTTTTATTTTCAAATGATGGAGAAATTGTTCGCTGGTATAAGAAAAATGCCAGCGGTATGGCCGTATCTTCAGCAACTTGGCCTAGTGGTGCAGGTTATTGTAGAAGAGTTTATATTCAAGCCATTGCATACAACGTCGAAAAGACTATGAAAGCTACTGCCTGTTTAAACGAAGCAGATAATAGATGGACTTGGCACAACTAAATATTTTTCTATGAGAATACACACCAGCGATAAAGTTATGGCCTTTTTGGCCCTTTTCAGCGGATTATCATTATCCGCTGTTGCCATTTATTATTCTGTTGCAGGCCTAGTAGCTATCTTCGCTGCCGCAGTTATCCCCATTATTGTTATGGGTGTTGCTCTTGAAATCAGCAAACTTGTTGCTACAGTTTGGTTAAAATTAAATTGGAAACGAGCACCATTTTTTATTAAAACATACTTGATGATTGCCATTACAATTTTAATGGTAATTACCTCGATGGGTATCTTTGGATTCCTATCAAAAGCACACAGTGACCAAAGTCTAGTAAGTGGGGATGTTCTAAGTAAGATTTCTATCTACGATGAAAAAATTAAAGTAGCAAAGGACAATATAGATGCAAATCGCAAAGCACTCAAACAAATGGATGAGGCTGTGGACCAAGTTATGGGTCGAAGTCAAGATGAAAAAGGTGCGGACAAGGCAGTTGCGCTACGTAGAGGACAGGCCAAGGAACGCACTCGATTACTTTCTGAGATTGCAGCCGAACAGAAAACAATTGCTAAACTTAGTGAAGAACGGGCACCCATCGCCGCTGAAGTACGTAAGGTGGAAGCAGAGGTTGGTCCGATAAAATACATTGCCGCATTAATCTACGGTGATAATCCCGATAATAATTTACTAGAACGTGCTGTTCGTTGGGTTATCATTATTATTGTCGGTGTATTTGATCCTCTAGCAGTTATTCTTTTATTATCAAGTCAATATAGTTTCCAATGGTTTCGTGACGAAAAAGATAAAGAATTAGAAACCACGGAGAGTGACATCCCCGAAAAGGAATCTAATGTAGTTAGCACAGATACTATTGCAGAACAAGAGCCAGTTCGAAAAGATCCTCACCCTGTAGGATGGGCGTTTCCAAAACACGCAAACATACAAGATTATAGAGTTGAAGATGAAGAACCTAAATTCAACGAAATTAAACCACTAGATCAGTGGAATGAAATGATTGCTGAAGCTGAAGCCGCTGCCGAAAAAGAAGATGAACTAGAAGAAGAAGAAATTTTAAATAGTGTTCAAGCTATAGAAAAAGCAGCTATGACAGCTTGGAAGAAAGATAATCCAGATAGTAGTCTAAAAATTCAACGTAGATTGTTTGAACGAGGTCTTATCAGCAAACTTCCTTGGGAAGACTATATTGCAGATGCTCAAGAAGCACAAAAATGGGCTGAAGAAAATCCAGAAACTGTTGAAGCTATTGCTGCTGAAGAATGGGCAAAAGAAAAGATCCTTACCGCAGGAATAGATGAGCGTCCAGGCGATTATATAAATCCTGTAACATATATGGAAAATGTCGACGGACATCAAGTAACTAAAACAATCGAAGGCTATCAACAAAATGCCGAACAAGGCGCAGGAACAATTTGGCAACGTATTCAAGATGCTAAAAAATGAGTGATAGAATTTTAATTGTTACACCTCCAGACGATATACTATTACAAGGTATCCGTATCTTACACGTAGAACTATCAGATGAACAAAGTTCAATAGTTTCTACAGCATTATTAGAATCTAAACTTCCACACACGCTTATTAACTATGTTTGGAAAATGGGTAATCGTGTAGATTGGTTATTAGACAAAATACCAAAATGCGACATTATATTGTTTAATGCAGAAGTTCCTCCTAACGGTACAGATATTATTATAGGATGGACTGCGGCCCAACCTCAATCTTATTATTTTGGTAATCTAAAAGATTTACATTTAGCTAACGATCGTGCTATATATAGTGTTGAAGATATTTCAACTTTACTGGAGAGAATCTCAAAAAATTATGAATAAATTTAATAGAATTGCATCGGGTACCGGAGTAGTATTAAAAGAAAATGAAAACATTAATTCTGCTCTTAGACGTTTTAAAAAGAAAGTAGAAGAAGCAGGAACACTTGATGTTCTTCGCAAAAAAGAATTCTACGAAAAACCAACAACAGAACGCAAACGTAAAAAAGGTGCTGCCAAAGCCCGCTGGGCCAAGAAACTTCGCGAACAACAACTCCCACCTAAATTATTCTAAGAAAGGCCTTATATGCGTATCGAAGATGAAGTTAAGCTCGACTTCAAAGATGTATTGATTCGCCCAAAAAGATCTACATTATCAAGTCGAAAATCTGTCGACTTATCTCGTAGTTACAAATTCAAACATAGTAAATTTGAATGGACTGGTGTTCCAATTATGGCCAGTAATATGGACGGTGTTGGGACATTACAAATGGCCCACGCTCTATGTCAACATAGGATGTTTACTTGTCTTGTAAAAAATATTGATACTTTATATTTTCAAACAACACTAGAAGACATTGGCGGAAATTATTTCGCTGTTAGCACAGGAACCAGCGACCAAGATTTTCAACGCCTTAGTAATATTATCCGAGAGTACCCAGAAATACATTTTATCTGTATTGATGTGGCTAATGGATATCAAGAAAGATTTGGAGATTATGTTTCTAGAGTTCGTGAAACATTCCCTCAATCAACTATTATTGCTGGTAACGTTGTTACCGCAGATATGACACAGGAGTTAATTTTACGTGGTGCGGATATTGTTAAAGTGGGCATTGGCCCTGGTAGCGTTTGTACTACTCGTATTCAAACTGGTGTGGGCTACCCACAACTTAGTGCTATCATTGAATGCGCCGATGCCGCTCACGGTCTTGGCGGACATATTATTGCTGACGGCGGATGTGTTTGCCCTGGCGATGTTGCTAAGGCTTTCGGGGCTGGTGCGGACTTTGTAATGCTAGGAGGTATGCTGGCAGGTCACAACGAGGGTGGCGGTGAAGTCAAAGATGGCAAAGTCACATTCTATGGTATGAGTTCAGATACCGCTATGGAAAAGCACCACGGAGGTGTAGCGGAATATCGTAGCAGTGAAGGACGTACTGTTACAATTCCATACAAAGGTGCTGTGGAAAATACAGTTTTAGATCTATTAGGTGGTATTCGTAGTACCTGTACATACGTAGGCGCACCTAGTCTAAAACAATTATCCAAATGTACAACATTTATTAGGGTTAATAGACAAATTAATGATGTATTTGTAAAATAATACTTGACTTATATAATGAAAGAAAGTATAATAGTATTATGAATACAGATATTATGATTGATTTGGAGACGCTTGACGTCCTCCCTAGTGCAACTATCTTAACTATTGGTGCTGTTAAGTTTGATCCGTTCGGAGACGAACTTAGCGAGCCTACAATGGAAAAATTCTACGTTCGCGTAGATGTTGATAGTTGCGATCGTATAGGTTGCACAGTTAGTCAGGCCACTCTAGATTGGTGGGCAAGCCAATCTAAGGCCGCACAAGACGAAGCATTTGATCCCGAAAATAGAATTAATATTCACGATGCAATGAATCAATTGTATAAATTTTGTTGGGGTGCTAAACGCATTTGGAGTCACGGTGCTGGCTTTGATGTTATTATTATGGAACATATTTTCCGTAAAATTGGCAAGGCTATTCCTTGGCAATTCTGGGAAGTCCGTGATACTCGCACCCTATTCGATATTGGTATTAACCCTAACCGTCCCCCTGTATTAAAGCATCACGCTTTAGAAGATGCTTGGAATCAAGCAGTAGGCGTACAAAACGTATACAAAGCTCTACGCACAGCATCTAGTTTAGACGGAAAACTTTTTAGCCCTTTGGCTAATCAAAGATAAATAAATTTGTAGCAAGTACCACAGGGCTTGTTACAGAGCATAGTGCTCAATTAGATCTTACTTTATAAGGAGATATGTATGTCTAAGATCATCGGTATTGACCTCGGCACCACCAATTCTTGCGTGGCTGTTATCGAGAACGGAACTTCCAAAGTTATTGAAAATTCAGAAGGTGCTCGCACTACTCCTAGTATTGTTGCCTATACACCCGACGAAATTATTGTTGGCGCTTCAGCAAAGCGTCAAGCAGTTACAAACCCAAAAAATACAGTTTATGCAGCCAAGCGTTTAATTGGACGTAAGTTCAAAGAACAGGCTGTACAAAAAGATCTTGACCTAATGCCATACGAAATCTACGAAGCCAAAAACGGTGATGCGTGGGTTAAGGCACAAGGCAAAGAATTAGCACCTCCACAAATTTCAGCAGAAGTACTTCGTAAGATGAAGAAAACTGCCGAAGATTATTTAGGCGAGCCTGTTACACAAGCAGTTATCACAGTTCCTGCTTATTTCAATGACAGTCAGCGTCAGGCAACAAAAGATGCTGGTGCTATTGCAGGTTTAGAAGTACTGCGTATCATTAACGAACCAACAGCGGCTGCACTAGCATATGGTGTAGACAAACAAGACAAGAAAGATCGCAAGATCGCAGTCTACGACCTAGGTGGTGGTACATTTGACGTAAGTATTATCGAAATTGCAGATGTTGACGGTGACAAACAAATTGAAGTGTTGTCCACCAACGGCGACACCTTCTTGGGTGGTGAAGACTTTGACCAACGTATTATGGATTACTTGGTTGATGAATTTAAGAAAGAACAAGGTGTTGATCTAAAGAAAGATATGCTTGCTCTACAACGTCTAAAAGAATCTGCTGAAAAAGCAAAGATTGAACTGTCTAGCTCTGCTAGCACAGATGTTAACTTGCCTTACATTACAGCAGATGCTAATGGTCCTAAGCATATGAACATTAAAATTACTCGTGCTAAACTAGAAGCACTTGTAGAAGATTTGATTAATCGTTCATTAGCACCGTGCCGTACTGCTATGCAAGATGCAGGTGTAAGTGCCTCAGATATTGAGGAAGTTATCTTAGTCGGTGGTCAGACACGTATGCCTAAGGTTCAAGAAGAAGTAGAAAAGTTATTTGGCAAAGCACCACGTAAAGATGTTAACCCAGACGAAGCAGTTGCTGTCGGTGCTGCTATTCAAGGCGCTGTTCTTGGTGGCGATCGTAAAGACGTTCTATTGCTAGACGTTACTCCTCTGTCACTTGGTATTGAAACAATGGGCGGTGTGTTTACCAAGATTATTCAAAAGAACACCACAATTCCAACTAAGGGACAACAAGTATTTTCTACAGCTGAAGATAATCAGCCTGCAGTAGATATCAAAGTTTTCCAAGGTGAACGTGAACTAGTACAATATAATAAATTGCTAGGTGAATTCAAACTTGACGGCATTGCTCCTGCACGTAGAGGACAACCACAAATTGAAGTTACCTTTGACATCGATGCCAACGGCATTATGCACATCAGTGCCAAAGATAAGAACACTGGTAAAGAAAACAAAATTACAATTAAATCTAATTCTGGTTTAAGTGAATCTGAGATTCAACAAATGATCAAAGATGCAGAGCTTAATGCAGAAGCAGATAAGAAAGCACGTGAACTCATCGATACTCGTAACTCAGCCGAAGCACAAGTACACGAAGTTAAGAAAGATCTTGAAGAGTTCCGCAGTGAATTGACAGACACAGAGATTTCAGATATTGAAAAAGCACTTGCTGATATTGAAACCGCTACAAAAGGCGACAGCGTAGAAGATATTAAATCTGCACTGGAAAAAATTGTACCGTCGATGTCAGTATTGCTACAGAAACGTCAGGCTAAGGACCAAGCTCAAGCTCAACCTCAGTCTGCAGAAGATGATGTAGTTGATGCTACCTTCACAGAGAAGAAAGCCGACTAATCATAACCAGGGGTACTTTCGAGGCCCCTAATTGTTCTTACTTTATAAGGAGACTATTATGAACAATCAATTAGCTAGATTAGATGCTCTAAACAGAGCACTTGTAGGTTTCGACACTATGTTCGATCAAATGGAACGCCGTTTTGCTAACAGCGTGTCTAATAACTATCCTCCACACAACATTTTGAAGTTGGAAGAAAATGAATATGCTATTCAATTAGCAGTTACTGGTTTTAGCAAGGCAGAAATTTCTGTTACTGTTGAAAACAATGTCCTAGTGGTCAAGGGCGAAAGTATGACTACAGATTATGCTCCTGAGCAATATCTACATCGTGGACTAGCAACTCGTGATTTTGTTAAAGAGTTCCCTCTTGCAGAACATATTGAAGTTGTTGGTGCAGAAACAGAAAATGGTATGCTGACTATTAAGTTAGTTCGCAATGTTCCTGAATCTGCAAAGCCAAAAGTCATTGACATCGTTGATGTAAAGTAATATAATAAAAGGGCGGGGTAACTCGCCCTTTGTTAAATAACGTATAAGAGAAGTAGGAGTTATAATGTCAACAGAAACCGTAGTAGAAGAAAAAGTCGTTGTATCATTGCAACCACCAAAATTGTGGAAGGTTGTGTTTTTAAATGATGATCAGACTCCTATGGAATTAGTGATAGATTTGTTAACTGGCATTTTTAAACACACTGAATCAAAAGCCAAAGATATCACTTTAGAAATCCACGAATCAGGGAGCGGAATTGCGGGGATTTATCCTTTTGAAATTGCCGAACAAAAGGGTATTGAAGCAACAGGCATTGCCCGTCAAAACGGATCACCTTTACGCATAACAGTGGAACAAGAATGAGTCTAAGAGAGATTACAAAAGATCTGCATCACGAAGCAGAAACAACAACGTTTGCTAAGATGTTACTTAGCGGAAAAATTGAAAAAGAAGATTATAGAAACTATCTATATAATTTGTTAGCAGTCTATGATCCTATCGAATGGTATTGTAAGCGTCAAGGGTTTCTTGACACAATGCCAGATTTACCTCGTCTACGTGCTATTCACGCAGACTTTCAAGAATTAGATGACGGTACATATTGTTATCTAACACCTGCTACTCTAGAGTATCAGGCATATCTACATAAACTAGGCAATGACCCAGAACGTAAACATTTGGTTAAAGCGCATCTATACTGCCGCCATATGGGCGACCTATTCGGCGGTCAAATCATTAAAAAACAAGTAGCACATATCAGCAGTGGCAAGTTTTACGACTTTGATAATGCTGATGATATGAAGGGTGCTATTCGTGCAACATTAACTGACGACCTTGGAGATGAAGCTCGTGTAGCATTTGAATTTGCTATTAAAATGATGCGAGATCTTTATCGTGGACAGTAAAGTTTGGAATACTTTAATTGAAGTCCAAAATCTCCTTGAACAAAAGTTTGATGAGACCGGTACTGAAATATTTGAGGCCGGAATGGATCGTTTTAATCAGCCTGGGTGGGTTAATCGCGTTTGGAGGTCCGATTCTTATCGTCGTGCTCATATTGACGTCGTAGATGCTCGAGAAACCAAAGGACTATGGATGATGCATTGTTGCATTTTCCCCCATATTCATAACTCTGCTCCTATATTTGGTTTTGATGTAATAGCAGGAAAAAACAAGATCACAGGCTGTTTCATAGACTATAGCCCAACTACAGACAAACAGCATCCTATGATAGATTATTTTGCTGAAGAAGTTACTAGATACGAGTGGATCCGCAAACGTGAATTACCCGACTGGGCACAGCGTATTTTTAGCTCTAGTATGGTAGCTGCGGGCAATGTCAAAGACGAATCAGAATTGTCACAGATTACTAGTCTAGCACATATACTGGTTAATCATTACTTAGAAACCGTAGGTGAAACTAATAATACTACCGCAGATGCAACTTTTGAACAGAATTACTATGCTCAAAATCAAAAACAAAACCCTCATACACCGCGTGTAATGGTTAGTTTAGGGCTTTCGGAAGAAGATGTTAGGGTGTTTATACAAGAATGCCTGTTCCCCGAAATCCGCTAAATATTATACTATGCGTTTTTTCGAAATAATTACTGAACAAGAACCTGTAAAAAAAGTGGCTACCGATGCTCCGGTCGCCGCCACCAAAGATCAAAACCCTGTAGACGCCCCTCCGCAGCAATTAAAGAAAGCTAGACCTGGAGCAAAAGGAACAGGACCTTTTGAATTTGACGGTGTAAAATATGCCAACAAAGCAGAACAACAACCAGTAGTTGAGAAAATAAAAAATATTCTTATAAAAGAATTTCCTGCTGTTAATGTTCGTAATGATGTCGAAGATCTAAACGCCGGAAAGAAAATTCCTAGTATCCGTATTTTAAACGCATTGCCTAGAGAACGTGTATTAGACATTTTATCTAAAAACGGATTAACTCTAACAAATACAAAAACTCCAATCCAGATAGTTTCTGGCACATATCAAAATTTCATTTATACGTTTAAACAAGGTGAAATTGTCTTTACAGTTGTTATTGCAGGTAAAGGAGGACAGGAGGGCGCCGAAGGTAAATGTCAGGTAGGTATTCAAATGTTACGTCCTGAGAAATTTGGTCTTAAAGGAGTTGACTTAACTAAAACACAAATGGTAGCAATGGTTAAGAAAAATATACCTAATGTTGTTAAGTCAGATCCACAACTACAACAAGCATTGTCTCAATTACTTGATGTAGCTATGAAACAGCGTACTAGTGTGGATCCTGAGTTAATGTCTCACATTGGACCTTGTTTAAATTTGATTAGTCAAGATTTTGGTGAAGTTCTAACACCTATAGTTTTAGCAGATAGTGACAATGATATAATTTCTTTCTCAGCCACTTCTAACAAACCATTAATTGACGTTGAAGTTAAAGGAACTCCAGTTGCTGTTAAAAGTTTAGGCGGCAGTGGAAATAGTTTTTCAGCAATTCGAGATATGATTGACGATTATGAAAAGTCGATGCAAGCAGAAGATCCAGAATGGCAGGCTGGTAAGCATTTTGAAATTCTAAAAGATTTTATCAGCAAAGATGGAAAAACCAATGATAAATTAATTCGTGCTGCTCAAAAGTCTCAAGTTCCTGAAGCGGTCAAACTTAATGAAATACTCGGAACAACTCCAATGTCGTATGCTGATATGGAGGCTGCTGTCACAGCACTAGTGAAAAAATTAAGTGCTACTCCAGACGGACAGAAAAATTTATATTCGTTATATTTAAAAACCATTATGCCAGCGGCTGTTGCTGCCGGTAGAAAAAGAGGAAAGAAAGATACATTAGTTCCTGTTGGTCTTCCGGGCGATTATAAAAATTATGTAAAAGATACCGATGTTGGTGAAGAACCAAAACAGAGTACAAAGTCTGCAGGTAAAAAGAAATTTGATGCAAATTTTGTAAGAGCTGCTAGTCGCCAATTAACATATATGTTAGGTATGGGTTTTAGAAATGCTGTTGTTGAAGGCGAAGATTCTCAAGAAATGGAAAAAACTATTACCAACGTGATGACAAGAAAAAATGCCATTGCTGCAAAAATTTCAATTGCCAGCGACGGATCGATTAATGTTATCAAGACTCCATTTAAAGATTTAAAATTTGGTTACCAATATCACGCAGGAACTGATACTGTTGATCAAAACGCTCCTGGATTTCACATTCAGTTCACTTGACACCTTAATTTAATTCTGCTATAATAGTAGTATGACTACTACACTTATTCAAGGCGACTGTTTAGAAGTTGCAGATCAAATCAAAGATGACTCTGTTGATTTTCTTTTAACGGATCCACCTTACAATATCTCAGAAGGTGCTGCAAATCCTGTATGGAAAGATCCAGAAACAGGAGAAGATAAAAACACTATTCATAATCAAAAGTTTGATGATGCATTTGATCAAAACTGGGATTCTGTCAGTCACGAAGAGTTTCTCAATCAACTAAGAAGTTGGTCTAAGATGTGGTTCAAAAAAATGCGTAAAGGTGCTGCCTTTGCAGTATTCATTTCTGATCAGTATGTTTCATATCTGTGGAAGATTATGGAAGAAGAAGGATTTGAACCTAAGCGTGTATGGAACTGGAAAAAGCCTGCCGCAGTTCCTTTCAATCGTAAAGTAAATCCTGTAAGTGGATGCGAATATATTCTTTGGGGCATCAAACCAGGTGGAAAAAGAACATTTAATTCTGACACTGATCTTTACAGTATTGTTGATAGATATGCCGTTGCTGATAAAGTAAGTAGTATTATATACAAACATACAAAAGACGGATTTGGAACTCAATCAATTGATTCTATCTTCGCCGCCGCAAAAGCAGAAGCAGAAGAAATGATCAAAAATCGCAAAGTAGAAAACAATAAGTCTTGTGCTGTCATTCCAAACACTATCACATACAGTGGCGGACTTGGCAAAGATAAAATTCATCCTACACAAAAGCCTACAGAAATTTTAGAATATTTTATCGAACTTTGTACAAATCCAGGTGACACAGTTCTTGATACGTTTGCCGGTAGTGGTTCAACAGGTAAAGCTGCCGAGGCAACCGGTAGAAATTGTATTCTTATTGAACGTGATAAAAAGATGTTTGATAAAATGAGTGATCGTTTTAAAGAAAATATTATCTTTACTCAATTGTTTGAATAATAACATAGTTTAATCTAGAACAAATTCGCTCTAAATACTATACGGTATTCCGGGAGCGAATTGATGAAAAAAATAATAATAGCAACAATTCTGGTGCCTTCTCTTGCCTATTCGGCAGAAATGACACACCAGTTTAATAGTCCAGCATTTAATGGTTCTGGTTATAGTTCTCACGTTCTAACAATAAAACAGTTAGAAGATCAAGCCAAAGAAAAGAACAGAGCAGCGGCAGAAGCTCTTGAAGCTAAGGCTAAAGCAGAAGCTCAAAACACTCCAACTGCACGTTTTCTTGCTAACGTAGAAAGTCGTATCTTTTCACAGTTAGCTAAACAAATGACTGACAGTTTATTCGGCGAAGGCGCAAGCTGCTCCGGTGGTTCAGCATCTAGTCCTTGCGGTACTATTAGTAACGTAGGCGGCGAAAATGGCAGCACTATTAGCTGGTGGGTAACAACCAATAGCAGTGGTGTAAATCTTATTAACATTAGCGTAACTGGTCCTCAGGGTAGTACCAGTATGGTCATTCCAGCTAATACATTTTTCTTCTAAGGAGCAAATAAATGAAAAAAACAATTTTATCCTTAGCAGTAGCAAGTTTGGTATTAACTGGTTGTGCAACAAGTTCAGCAATCAAAGAAAAGATCACAGGCGAACAGTTTGAAGCACCTGTAGTTGAACAAAGTAAATTTTTCGACAAACAAGAAAATAAACTTTTACCACCTAGCAGTGGTCCTATTCCTGTAGCAGTCTACAGTTTTAGAGATCTAACAGGTCAGCGTAAGAGTGTTCCAAATATTGCTAGTTTAAGTTCGGCAGTAACCCAAGGTGGTGATGCATACTTAATCAAAGCATTACAAGACGTAGGCGATCAAAGATGGTTCACAGTCCTAGAGCGAGTAGGATTAGAGAATCTAATTAAAGAACGTCAAATGATTCGACAGATGAGAGAGCAGTATCAAGGTAAAGATGCCAAAGCATTACCGCCAATGATGTTTGCTGGCATTATCATCGAAGGTGCTATCGTTGGTTATGATTCAAACACATTAACTGGCGGTAGTGGTGTGCGTTTGCTTGGTATTGGTGCAACAACACAATATCAATCAGACACAGTAACAGTAACGTTGAGAACAGTTAGCGTGGCAACAGGCGAAGTTTTAACAACGACTACAGTTACCAAGACGGTACTGAGCTATATGGACAAGTTCGGAGTATTGAAATTTGTTTCATCTGGTGAACAGGCGATTGAGGCTGAGACAGGCGGAAGCATTAACGAAAGCATCAACAAGGCTACAAACCTAGCAATCCAAGCCGCGGTAGTGGGAACCATCCGCGAAGGAGTGCGTAAAGGTCACTGGAGCTACAAAGAGGTAGTCCAACCAAAAATTGAACCACCGAAAGAAGTAGAAGCAACAAAGTAATAATCATACAAAAACGGTGCATAAAAACATAACAGAGCACCAGGGAGCAGATAATGATTAAAAGAAATACAGGCGCTGGTGGGTTGTCGAGAAAATTACTCACTATTCTAGTAACGGCTGCAATGCCATTATCGGGTGTCGCTGTAGCTCAGTCTTCGGCAACAGGTCCAAACAAAGTTTATATCGAGCAGGTAGGAAATAGCAATACTATTACCATTCAGCAAGTAGGCGGAACTAATAGTGTTGGCGGTATTTTAACAGATACATTGAGCGTTGATAATACCGGTCTTACAACTCTAACTCCTACAGCAGCTAGCGATACAAACTATGGTTACATTAACGGTAGTACAAACACAGTTGCTATAACGCAAACAGGTAACGCTAACTCTAGTCAGTATAGTATTAGAGGAAATCTTAATTCGTATACTAGCACAGTATTAGGAAACAGCAATAAGACCAAGTTAAACATTGGTACTAGTTCTAGTGCTACTAATCTAAGAAATACAGTTACAGAAACAATAACAGGTGATACTAACATTATTATTCAAGATATTATTGGTAATGATATTTCTAGCACAACAACTATTTCTGGTAATTCAAACGAAGTAACCAAAGAGTTAAAAACTACTAACGGTGACAGCATTTTATCTATTACAGGGAATAATAACATAGTTAATTCTCAACAAATCGATGCAGGTGGCGCAAATGGCCACTATGTAAAAAATGTTATTGTTGGTAGTTACAATAGTATTACTACTCAACAACAAGGAACTAACGACACCACGATCGATTTAAAAACAACCGGTGATCATAACACTATTACAGTACGAACAAGTAGTTCAGCTATTGTTTCACCAGTTACAGCAATCGCGAGGTAAGTCGTGCGTAAGATACTAGGCCTTTTATGCTTGTTGGCAGCAACCAGCACAATGGCTGGTATCGGCGTGGTTGCCGATAACAAAGGTACCGCGTGTGAAATACAACGTAATAAGAACAAACTACCGGGACAGAAAGGTTCAGAAATTGAAAGTATGGATACTTATGTCACCGGTGCGTGTTCTAGCAATATTACATTCAAAGATGATACAAAATTAAAGGTCACAGAAAATAGTCGATTAGTCATTGACGACTTTGTCTATGATCCTAAAAAATCTGATGCTGGTAAACTTGCTGTTAAAGTAGGTATGGGCACAGTACGTTACGCTAGCGGTCAAATAGCAAAGAATAACCCACAACAGGTAGCTATAAACACACCTACAGCAACAGTAGCAGTACGTGGTACTGACTTTACTATGACAGTGGACGAAGCAGGACAATCATTAGTTGTTTTAGTTCCTAGTTGTAAAGATGAGAAAGATGTAAAAACCTATGAGCTTGAAGAGCAACGCTGTCGAGTAGGTAAAATCGAAGTTAGCACACAAGCAGGTACAGTAATATTAGATAAAGCATTTGAAGGCACGTATGTAACCAGCATAACAGCAGTACCTACACCACCTGTGGTAATGAACATTATCGAAGGTAAAATTAATAACAATTTAATTTTGTCTCAGCCAAAAGAAGTCGCTGAAGCGATTAAAGAACATAAAAAAACAAAACAGGATAAAGAATTTGAAGAACTAGAAGCAGAAGCACAAAGACAAATGATGCAAAGAATTGAGCGTGCTAGAGAAGAGTTAAACAAAGCTGAAGTATTACCATTTACGTATGCATCTGGTGAAAAAGGATGCAATCCAAGCACACAGGTTTGTGTGGCCTGGGAAAAGAATGATTCTACAGATATGCAGAGCAAAGGCAAAGGCATTGCCTACAGAACTAACGAAGATCACTATGCAGAAGTAAAAACACAAGGTTATAGTTCAAACACTACAGTAGCTATTATTCATAATGATGCATATGCTTCAACAATCATTGGAGATGGATCGCCTGGTGGAAACGTTGTTATTATTAAACAAAATACAGGTGTGTTAAGACGATGAAACGTATACTACAATTTTTACTTGGTTTAACAATTTGTCTGAGTGCAAATGCACAAACGGGTTATAACGCAATTGCCACAGCCTATGTTACCACTACTATTAGTCAATATGTTGTATTCGATAGCACAATGCAACAAGGTGGAACATATACCATGAGTGTATTGGCGCATAACGGAGGTGGACGTGCTGGACAAAGCGATACTGCTAACGTAAAAATAGAATTCTACACAGCAGGTGGAGCATTAGTAACCAGTGCCAACTCATCGTATAGTGCTAACTTACCAAACCCTAATGCAGTTTGTGGAAATCCTTGTATTGACACCAGTGTTCCTTGGTCAACATTAACTATCAGTGCAAACCTAAGTGCTGCGCAGGCTGCTACAGTTGCCTATGCTAGAGTTAGTATGTATGGTATTGACGGCAGTTATTGGGCAGGTGACTACGGTCCTTGGTATCGTGCTCCAACGTTCCAACACAATGGCGGCGGCAATAGATTGTATAACCCAGAATTTGGTCCTTACAATAACATAACAGCACAAGGTTGGACAAGTAATCCAGGTTTCGGTGCTTGTCAGGGAGCCTGGGGCGGATCAAATGCCTGTATTGTTAACAGTGACGGTATTCCTGGATCTAGCACAGTTGGACTAGTTGCTAACGCTAACGGCGGCGGTCCAAGCGCAACAGGTGGTACAACAAGTGGTACAGCAGGCGGATATAATAATACTATGACTGTGACCAATGCTGGCACAGGAGCAACGGCCGGTAGCCCTCCTCCACCGCCATCCCCAGTTCCTACCGCAATTTACAATCAAGGTATATCAACAGGAACTTATATTATCAATCATTATCCAACAAGTAATAACAGTCCTGCGGGGGAAGGTGCTGCAAATGCATTTGATAATAATCCTAATACCAAATATCTAAATTTTGATAAACAAAATGCAGGTGTTACAGTTAAATTAAATGCAGGTCGGGTGGTAAATGCGTTTACCATTACAACTGCCAACGATTTTAGTGGTCGTGATCCAACTAGTTATAAACTATACGGAAGTAATGATGGTTCAACTTGGACATTAATTCAACAAGGTAATTTAGACTTAAGTGAAAATCGATTTGCAGTTAGTTCTGAAATTACTGTAACTAACACTAACGCCTATGTGTATTATTATATTTTCTTTCCAACAACTAAAGCAGGAGAAGGATGTGGGTTAGATTGTGACTCAATGCAGATTGCAGAAATTACCTTTTACTATGATGCTAACAATACAACAACATCGACTTCTACAGGTACTGCGGTTAGTAACCCCGGAAGCCTATGTTGTGGAGGTACAGCAGCACCATTCAACGCTAATACTTCTTTCAATGCAAGGGTGCAGACTTTTCTAAATAGAACAACAGCAGACAGCCAGGTTTATATAGAACAGATTGGGAATTCAAATACAATAACTGTACAACAAACAGGTACCAAAAATAATTATGTAGATTATTTTGGAAACGGCAGTTTCAACAACGTAACTATAACTCAAAGTGGTAATGCTTCAACTGTTGTTAATTATATCGAAGCTAATATTGGAACATCGTTATCTGCATCAAATTCAAATACAGTTAATTTAACACAGACTAGTACAGGCGGCGGTAAAGGAATGTTGATAAATGTTGCAGGATCAAATAATAGTCTAATAGTTCAACAAAAAGATTCGGGCAGTCACTATGCCGAGATTACACTAGAAGGCGGCAATAAAACTGTAAATATACTACAGCAGGGATCAGCAAATCATATGGCCAATGTAGGCCTATATGGAACCCCAACAAGTTTAACATTAACTCAAAGCGGTTCTACACAGCAATATTATACCATTACACATACCTGTGCTACAGCAGGTGGTTGCTCTGCTATTACTGTAAATCAAGGACAATAATGACACAAGCAGACGAAGATTTTCTTCGTCTTCTCCATAAGCAAATGGCTGAACATCGTAAAGATCAAGGTCTTACGACTATACGTGCTTTGGAAAGACGTAAAAACGAACAACAACAAAAACCTAACAAGAAACCTACACCCAAAAACAGATAAATATTGAATGCTTAAAAAACTATCAATATTATCGCTAGTTTTATTAATATCAGGTTGTGTGGGAATCCGTTTCTGTAACAAAGACGAATCACCTAGAACTGGCTGCAAGCCTTGGGATCCTGCAACAATATCAGGAGCAACAGCTAGATGAAAAAAATATTAACCAGTCCTTGGACAGCCTTACTGACATTGGCACTTATTATAAGTATAAGAATTGCCGATCCTGTCTTTGTAGAAAGCATAAGACTACGCTACTTTGACACACTAATTACAGCCAAAGAGCCTACAGTTAACAACATTGTAACAGTAAATATCGACGAAGAAGCACTAGGCAAATACGGGCAGTGGCCTTTACCAAGAGCCAAGTATGCAGAAATCATTCGAGATTTATACCAAAGAGGCGCAGGTGTTGTTGTACTCAACGTGCTTATGCCGGAACCGGATCGTACCGGCGGTGATGGTGCGCTAGGGCAAGCTCTAAAGCAATATCCTGTAATCTTAGGATCAGCACCTGCACAACAGACTAAGAACACTCCTAGGGTATCTGGAGCAGCAGTTCTTAATCCTGAATGGCTAGATCAAATTGTACAATATCCCGGCCTTATTGCCAATGTACCTATACTAGAACAAAATGCCGCAGGTGTAGGCATTACAAACACACTACCGGAAGTTGACGGTGTTAATCGTCGTATGCCACTAATTGTTACAGTAGATGGCAAACTATATCCAAGTCTAAGTTTAGAAACTCTACGTGTTGCTGCCAACGACAATACCTTCCAGGTTAAGTTGTTTGAAGGTGGTGTTGAGAAAATGCGTATTCCACAGTTCGGTCCTATTAGCACAGATCCATTGGGTCGTGTATGGATTGACTGGAGTCAAGAAGGTCGTAGCTTTAGTCTAACCAACCTTCCAAAAGATCTACACGGTGCTATTGTTATTGTAGGACCAACAGCCGCAGGTATCGGCAATCCATTGCCCACAGCCAAAGGTGCAGTATGGCCACACGAAGTACAGGCAGCAGTTATTGGTACTATGGTCAACGGTGTTGTTATTCAACGTCCTGATTATGCAGACGGAGTTGAAATTATATCGTTAGCAGTTGCTGGTATTTTATTATTATTTTTAACAAGGTATGTTTATGTCGGTCTGGCTACAACGATTGTGTTGGCTGTTGGCGGCGTTATTGCTAGTCGCTACGCTTTCTCTGACTTTCTATTCTTATTTGACGCTACTACGTTTACCGCTGGAACAATACTGGTCGCTTTGCACGCCTACGGTGTTAAGTTCGTCTCAGAATTCTTACAAAAGCAAGCCATAAAGAAACAGTTTGCTGGCTATTGCAGTAAAGAAGTTGTAGAGATGCTACAAAAAGATCCGGACTTAATCAAACGTGGTGTACGTAAAGACGTATCAGTTATGTTCAGCGACCTACGTGGCTTTACTCCAATTGGTGAACACTATGGTGATGACGTTGCCGGACTTGGCAAATATATGAACGGCTATATGGATGCTATCAGTCGTCCTATTATGGACAACAAAGGTATGGTTATTAAGTACGTAGGTGACGCAAGTATGCACATACACGGAGCACCTATTGAAGATCCTAATCACGCTCGTACTATTGTTGCTGTTGGTTTACAAATGTTAGATGCAGTTGACGAATATACCAAAATTATGGAAGCACAAGGCTTACCTCCTGCCGCAATGGGTTGGGGCTGTAATACTGGTATCGGATTTATCGGTGAAATGGGTTCAACTGACAGACACAGTTACGACATTTTAGGTGATATGGTTTCAACAGCCGCACGACTAGAAGCACGTTGTAAAGCCTACGGTGTGTTGGCCATTATTGGCGCAGAAACATACAACCGTACTAAAGACGACTTCTTCTACTTGTATTTGGATAACCTGCAACCAAAAGGTAAAACTGTAGCAGATGCTATCTACACAGCATTGCGTATTAAAGGCAATGAAAACGAATACCAAAAGGCACGTGACACACACAATAAGATGCACGAATTATATAAACTCAAAAAGTTTGATGCGGCTGCTATCTTATGCGGAGAAATGAAAGGATCGTTTGACGGTCAAATGGACAAGTACTATAAGATGTGGATTGAACGTTGTGAGTTTATGAAACAACAAGACTTGGGCGATGATTGGAACGGCGAGTTTATCGCACATGAAAAATAACTTTACAGAATTATTAGCAGAGTGTACAATAGATCTATGGGTAAAATCATTTCTTTATTGGTATTACTTGCCGTATTATATAGCGGGCAATCAAACGCCGCCGGTACCAAACCTGTGCTTATCACCGCTTCGTCGTGGTTAGTAGCAGACGGTAACGGTAATATCATTGATAGTAAAAATTCTACAGAACAAAGAAGCATAGCAAGCATTACAAAATTAATGACTGCTATGGTTGTTCTTGATGCGTGGCAGGATCTTCAAGAAGTAATAAACGGTTCAACCCGTTCCGAATTGTTACAATTAATGTTAATTAAATCAGACAATAGGGCTGCCGAAGTTCTTTGCGAAAATTATCCCGGGGGTCGTAGTTCTTGTATAACTGCTATGAATGCCAAAGCACGTACTATGGGATTATCAGAAACACATTATGCAGATGCCAGTGGATTAAACATAATGAATGTTAGCACAGCTGAAGAGCTGGTTAAAATTGTTATAGAAGCTAGTAAGTATAATGAAATTACCAAAGCATCTAATATGGGGGAAGGTAAAGTAGAAAAGGTCAGCAAGAAAAAGAAACGTTTTTTTGTTTACCACAATACCAATCCGTTAGTTGCTACTAAAAATTTTATTGTAAGCAAAACAGGCTATATTCGTGCAAGCGGTGGCTGTATTGTTATGATGTTAGATACAGAAATAGGACGCCGTATTGTCGTCCTATTGAATAGTAAGAACACGCATACACGTATTCCCGAAGCGTACCAATTGGCTATAAGCCGTTAACTTTTAGGTTTATCTTCTTGTTTTGGTGCAGGAGCCTTTCCGGTCGAATCAAATCCTTTGCTAAAACTTTTATATTTGTGTAGAAGTTCGTCTAGATCTTTCTTTTCTTGAGCGTTAGCCGCTGCCTCAATTTCTTGACGATATTCTAATACCATTGCAAGTTTAGTGTTTAGTCTAATCATATCGTTGTCCAACATACGAATACGATCAACAAGTTTAATTAATGTTGTGTTTGCTTCGCTAAGAACAGGTTTAATTTCTTGTGTGGCCCATTGCCAAATGTAGTACACAAAATATCCTAATCCCAACGCTGCAATGATAGGAAAACCATACTGGTTAATTGCATCTACTAAATCATTTGTTCCCATATTATCATCCTATTAAAGGTCTAAAACAATTCACTACAGGTTTCCAGGCTGCTTCATAACCAAATAAAAAACCTATAGCAAAACCAATTGCTGCGCCAATCAAACTAAATTTTAATAGGTCGCTGTCGCGCCATATTGCTTCATTCTTTATCATTTTTTATTGCTCCGTCTACAATAAACTTTTCAATGTCTGTTACTTTTCTTAGGTATTGTCGGCCGTTGATGTTGATCAACTTAAAATAATCTCCGCCCTTCCAACCCAACTTGTCAGAATTAAATTCTTCATCTAATATAATTCCATTTGGGCTGCAATCCCAATTGTAGTCTATGTATAACATCAGTCTCTCCTTGCGTCTTCTTTTCCTTCATTAGCAGCAAGTCTATCTACGTTTGGTCGCACTCCGATTACATAGCTCAAAAGAGCATCAATTTTAACCAAATCATTATTCATAGTTTGGACGCGATTATCTAGGGCGCCAATGATATTCTTTAGTCCATTAACACTTCCGTTTACACCTTGCAGGATAAACTTAACGGTTAAGAATACAAAATAACCAGCCGCACAGGCTGCTGCAATTGGGAATCCAACTTGACCTACTAGTTTTAAAAATTCCATTTTTCGCTCCCGGGATTTTATATACGTATTTAACTCATTGACAAGATCTTTAACTGGTGCTATAATATACACATATTTCAGAAAGCGAGCTATTATGCGTATCCAAATTGTATCCGATTTACATCTAGAATTTTCAGACATCAATATCCAAAATATTGAGAATGCCGACGTTCTAGTGCTTTCTGGTGACATTATGGTTGCTTCAAAGGTATTGAAGCCTGAAAGCGAATACGGTATTCGTTTCCGCAACTTCTTGAAGCGTGTGAGCTTTCAGTTCCCTCACGTTATCTACATTATGGGCAATCACGAGTTTTACAGCGATGGTCGTTGGTTTGATTCTATTGACTGGATGCGTCAGGCCTGCGGGGTTCACGATAACGTGTACCTGTTAGAGCGTGACACAAAGATCATTGACGATGTTGTATTTGTCGGTGGTACGCTGTGGACCGATATGAACAAGTTTGATCCATTAACTCTTCACGCTGTTCGTGATATGATGATGGATTATCGCGCTATCAATCACGACAAAGCAGGGTTCCGCAAACTTAAACCTGCGGATACCTGCGAACGTCATCGTTTGACACTTGACTACATCAAACTGATCGCAGATGAACACAAGGATAAAAAGGTTGTTGTGTGTACGCACCATAGCCCATCATTCCAAAGTGTTCACGAGCAATACAAGAGCGAATACTTGATGAATGGTGCATATCATTCTAGTCTAGAAGATGTGATGTTAGATCGTCCTCAGATTAAACTGTGGACACACGGTCATACTCATCATCCTTTTGACTATATGATTGGAGAAACTCGTGTTGTTTGTAACCCACGTGGCTACGAACAAGAGTTTGGTTACAGTGAGGACACAGGCTGGGACTGTGAGAAAGTAGTTGAAGTATGAAAATTACAGATTACAGCAAAAACAAGATCTTAGAATCTATGGCTCATTGGGAAGTTCCTAAAGACTTTGCTGATTCTATGTTTAATTACCTTGTCTATGGTTTTGGTCCTGGTGGCTGCTTTACCTCTGTGTTGGCAAATGACTTCTACGGTGCTATCCAACGAAGTCATCCTGCCAACACTATTCAATCATTCAAAGCACTGACTGGTTGGATTCATAGTTCAGTGCCTCGGGAAGCCTGGGGCAACTATGATGCTGTCAGCAACTGGACTCATATGACCAGCGAACAACGAAGGGCTATCCTAGAAAGAGACAGGCTCATTTATACTGAACAAGACGAAATAATGATGAGTTTGAAAGGTAGAAAAACACACGAACCCATTTTGTGGGAGCAGTAATGAAAAAAATCTTTTACGAAAAGAAAGGACGTAGATATGTTCCGGTTGCAGAATATGATTCAGACTATTTGGATAGCTTCCCAAAGGGTAATCATTTGGTTATGTGCTATCCCGGAGGTAGTAGTCGTCGCTTCAATATCGATCCTGCTCTTGCTCCGATGATAGCCGCTGGCCGTGTGGCCGAAGATTCTATAGCTGAGGTTATTCGTAAAGCTGGTGAAATTAGACCTACAAAAAGTCCTCTTAACCTAGAGCAGAGAACAGCCTACGAAAAGTTAATGGATACGTTGCCTGACAACGAACGTTACTATATGACTTACGGATGTGCAAGAGATGCCGCAGAAGCAGGTGTTAAAGCAATGATGACTGAAGCGGACAAACTTATGAGTCACGAAAGTGTTCGTAAGGCCTACGATCATTTTATGTTGATGTGCAAACTAGTTAAGGAAAAAGAAAATGACTAGCTATAATTATAGCCCGGTACATCCTGTTGATGGTACCATTAGTATCAGCGACGAGTATGCGCAAAGGCAAAATAGTCTTACTATGGTCGCTGGCGGAACTGAAATGCTGCGTGTGGCACAAGATGGTTTTTATGTTCGAGGAGAACGTGTGCCTGCAGATGCCAAAGAAGCGGAAACTGTATATAATGCGTTCAAACAGTTTTTGGTTTGGGCAGAATTGAATAGGAGATGATATGATTAGACTAGTTTTGGTATTTGCATTTTTGGCAGCAGTTATCCATTTTGTCATCACAACTTGGAGATCAATGACAGGAAAACAACGTTGGTCGTTGACAAAGACGCTAGGTTATAGTATAATTGTTTCACTGCTAGCGATAGTGGTGATGATGTTCATCGTGGTTTTATTTTAAGGATTGGCAATGGCATTAGAAGTTTTAGGTCGTCTTGCGTATATTGCGCTGGGCTTTGTTTTGGCAGTTTATCTTTTTTCAATTGGAGTAATGTAATGAAACGTATCGCAACACTTGGTATTTTGGCCGCGGCAGTTCTTGCTACTGGCTGTACTCGTATTGAGACTGGCGAAGTAGGTCTTCGTGTAGGTTTTGATAAACAGGTTAAAACTGACGAATTGCTACCCGGTTCCTTTAACCAAACAATTATTGGTGATGTTCTTACATTCCCAGTTAAAGATGTCAACGTCAAACTTGACGATATGACTCCTATTGCCAAAGATAACAGCACAATGAAAGATTTTGATGCTATCATTATCTATAACTTGAATCAAAGTCAAGTGGCTGAGTTGTATAACAGCAAGTCTAAGGCTTTCCACGTTAAACACGATGGCGACACTTACCTAATGTTTAACTACATTTACAATGCTACTCGAAATGCTATCTACAAAGAAGCACGTAAGTATGAAGCGTTGGATATGGCAGACAATCGCCAACAAATGGAAGTGGCCATTAAAGAGCAGGTCCAAAAAACTCTTGCAGATGAAAAGTTGGATGGTGCTATTACTGTTAGCCAGGTGCTGATTCGTAACGTAGTTCCAGCGGACTCTGTTGTAGAATCAGCTAACGCTCTTGTTCGTGCTAAGAATGAATACAAGCAGAAAGAAGTTGAAGTGGCCACTGCTAAGAAAGAAGCAGAACGTATGAGTGCTCTTTCAAATCAAGGCGCACAATCGATTGCTTATATGAACGCACAGGCCGCACTTAATATCTCCGAAGGTATTAAGAATGGTCGAGTCCAGACCATTGTTGTGCCAAGTAATATGACTGGTCTGATGATCAGCAAGTAATGAAGTTGTTTGGTCGTTCTAGCGGATATTACCTGTTCTGGACTAGCTTTGTCTATTTCTGGACAGGTATATATCTTGCTTTTACAAATGTAGCGCATACAGAATATGCATCACTAGGATTTGTACTGGCTCTTAGTGTCCCGCTTTGGTGCCCGCCAGTAGCACGATATTTCAATATGGAGCCTCTTATGTTTAACCTATTTGGTAGAAAGAACAAAGAAGAAACTAATGTAGTAGACTTCCCTGCACCTAAGCTAGTGGAACCTCCAAAACCTGTGCCTAAAGAAGAAAAGCCTGCACACACTTTTTATCGTCTAGGCTTAACCGATAATAATCGTGTTAGTTTCCAAATGGGCTACAGTGAAATCACAATGAATGCATCTGGTTGTCAACAAATGATTGACCAACTTGAATTTTTCAAAAGTCAGTTGTATGACGATGGTCCCGGCAGCGGCCCGGATGGCGACGGCGGAGAACCAGTTCCAGTTCCTGAACAAAAGGCAGCTTAATATGAGCTCAGTTCTTACCACCTTAGAAGAATTGTTTGATAACTGGAGAGAAGAAGAGTCTAAGAGTAAACTTCACGGACTACAACCTACTGTTATTGAATATCCAACAATTAATCGTAACGACTGGGAAGCTGTTAGTGTCATTGCCCCGGATGAAAAACAAGGACCTTGGATTGCGGGCGGTGCTCCTCTACGTTGGTATCAAGGACAGCCCGTGGGCGAAAGTGACATTGATGTATTCTGTGCCAATGCCAAACAGGCTGCAGATGTCATTGATCGTGTTAAGGCATACGGTCGCCACTACGAAAAGTTTAAAAGCGAAAACGCTGTAACCTTAGATTACAACAACAAAGACAATTATTCACAAAAGTGGACTATCCAGATTATCACTCGTAGATACTTTTCAACGATGCAGGAAGTCCTTGATAACTTTGACATTACTGTTTGCCAAATTGGTACAGACGGCAACAGTTGGCACTTAGGAAAACATACAGCTCGAGATATTCGTGAACGAAATCTGCGTATGAACATTCCTCTTCAGCCAGATGCTCTAAAGCGTCTTGTCAAATATTGGACCTATGGTTATCGTCCAGTAGACGGTCTACTGGACATTATTCAAAATAACCCAAATGCAAAATGGACATTTAATGCAGAAACAGAGGACTATCAAAATGCGTTCTGAACAAGCGTGGAGTTTGCTAGACCCTCGTCCTGTGTTGTTATATCTTAGCAACCTTGACGAATATATTGTTTATTGGAATGGTGTAGTTATGCCGCATAAAATGGCTCTGTGTATGAGTATGGAGCATTTTGGTATTTGGGCAACTCCTGAAATGAAAACAGCAATGGAAAAAGATTACGAGCGCATCTACTATGCGGGCGGTTTCCAAACTCGTGCTTGGGATCGTAAGGTAGCAGGATCTCCGCTATACCCGTATCTCAAGCGTATTATGCAGGATCACCTTAAAAAAGTCATCACTGAAAAAGGCACAGAAGCCAAGGACGTACTCGCTTGGTTCGATTATAAGAAAGCAAGAAAGGAACAATAAAATGGATATGGATAATGCAGCAACCTGGTTCGCTGGAATGATTTTGATCACTTTGGGAATTATTGTTATTGTAGCTGGTGCTACTTTCATCAATAATATTTTACACAAATATTGGAAACCTGTTACAATATTCAGCCAAGATAGTTGGACTCTTTTTGGATCAGCAGCCACAGATAGATACATCGAAAATCATCCCGAAGTTATTGCCGCTAGAAAACAAGAACAGGAAAAAATTCCTCCAACATTGGATGATGTAGTCGAAGGAACCCAAAATGGGAAATCTAAGTGACTATTTTGCCAAAGATGCCTACAAGCCAAAATACTTTCTAGGCGATCGTGTTTTTGGACGCTGGAATAAAATTCCATTTATTGGAACAGTAGGCAACGATCGTAACAAAGTGGGCAGTGAAGAACCAGAAGTTACCGTACTTTTGGACCTTCCTATTCTCTTGACAGGACAGACACATTCTGTTATAATAGTTAAACACAAAGACATAAAGCCCTTGAAGGAGTTTTGATGCATTGGATTATTGTTATAATTTTAGCATTTGTAAGCCTACCTTGGGCTTTGGCCTTGACTGCTGTGTTTTTATACCTAGAAAGTAAACGATGAAAGTTAATTCTGCTACAGATAGAGCTATTGAGCTTGCTGCCGAAGTTGCACGTATTCGTAAGCATCAAGAATATCTCGATTCTTTAGTAGAACAACGTAAACTTGAACAAAGACGTATAGAACGAATTCGATCAACCGACCCTACTAAAGGTCAAACTGTGGATGTATATGTATGATTACTCTTAAAGAATGGATGGAAATTGCCGATTATCGTATCACTGAAGGTAGCGATTACTGTTGGGATTGTTTTGGTCCTAATGCCTACTCTCTAGATTCTTGGAACGGTGATCAAAATGGTCATAGTTTTACTGTTATCTTTGATACCAAAACTCAGGTAGTCTACGAAGTACAGGCACACGACTATGTTCATCAACGTGCTTATCGTCTGGTTAATCCAGAATATAAAGAAGCATTTAAAAATGAAGGTCAAGAGCGCGATGTTAGAATAGACGAAGCTTGGGACGATGTTAACTATGTTGATCTAGACGTAGATGACGACTTCATTCAAAAGTGTTTGGCTATTCGCGAAGGCGAAGACTACGACACTCGTGTTCAAATTGAAGTTAACTTTTCAGATGAAGAACTGTTAAAGTATATGAAGTTTGCACACGAACGCGATATGACTTTTAACCAGCTTGTAGAAGAAGCTATCAAAGCTGCTATCGATCAAGCAGAACTATTGAAAGATTGGAAATGACAGACGCACAAAAGTTTTTAAATGATTTAAAGACTGGTATTCGTTATGTTGTAATCAATACCTGCTACGGTGGATTTGGTTTGAGTGATCGTGGAATCAAAGAATACATCAATTTAGCAGGTATAACTGAAACTGATTTCCACCATCGCGAAATTCCTCGCGATGATCCCTATCTAGTCAAAGTGGTTAAAGAGCTAGGTATGGCAGCAAACGGTCCTCACGCTAATCTTAAGATCGTAGAAATTCCAGGTGATGTGGAGTGGCACGTTGCTGAATACGATGGTAACGAATGGGTAGCTGAGGATCACAGAACGTGGGATTGATAGCAGTAAAAGGCGGATGGGTTAAAATGCGCAAGACTGTGGTTCACCATTGGAGATTTGAGGACGGCAAAACTTGTCCTAATCCGGGCAGTAAGTGGGCAATGGATCCACCTCCACGTGGTTGGTATTGCTGGACATATCCTGCCGACGATCGCGAGTTTGAAGACTGGATGTCTAAGAACTGTCCAACTACTGATATTACACATCGATTCAATTCTGGCGATCCTATGTATACGGTCTATATCAAAGAAGATAAAGAAGCAACTCTATTTCAGTTGAGGTGGATGTGAAGGTGGCTAGTGTGAACGAGATCTTGGCAACAAGAGCTCGTGCCTCCTTCAGTCACCGTATTAATTTTGAAACCATAGGTTATCTAAATGTTGATGAAATGAAATGGTGGTGCGAAGAAAAGTGCGAAGGTCTTTGGAGATCTGAAACATATCACGCACTATATTTTCAATTCGAACTAGAACGCGATGCTATGATGTTTATGCTACGTTGGGGTACAGCAGAAGGTAATAAGTTAAAATGAGTCGTAAAGAATTTGCACACGATGCCAGCGGTTATGTTCTAATGGGCGACGATCGTGATATTGCTGTTCCTTATTCCAAACGCCAAGCAGTCTATGATTGGTGCGGTGCAAATAAGATTACTGTTGAGTATCAGGGCACATTAGGTGGCACAGATGTTTGGCGTGTTAGAGATGAGCAACAACGTGCTTGGTTTACATTGAGGTGGTCGTGATTGTGTCTAGTGTTAAACTTTATCATCCAAAAGAAAAAAACAAATGGATTGATGAAAGTCCTATAAATGGTTGGTTAGTAGGTAATGTTGGAAAGTATGCACGGTTTAGAGATTGCGTAGATGAAGATCGTCCCTGGTCTGTAGATCATGAACATGATTATCTTGTGTATCATTTTGCCCGTGAGAAAGATGCGTTAATGTTTGCACTAAGGTGGAGTAAATGAGAGTTCTAAACAAATCTATTTGGCCGCATCAGACTCGTGTCAACGGCAACTCTGATGACATTTTTCGTTGGTGTCAACAAAAATTGTATCACGGCGGATACTATGAGCCAAACTGGTACTATAATATAGAAACCAGCACTTGGTGTTTCAAAGACGAAAAAGAATTTACAATGTTTTGTCTACGGTGGGCATCATGAGATTTTGGGATATGGCCAAATACGAAATTAAAAAATTAATTAAAATTCGAGGTAAGCATTATAACCATTATATGCCCTGCGGTCTAAATATCCAAGAGAGACTATGGTGGTGGCTTGTGCCTGGACCTTGTATCAAAGTTCGTTGGCCTAAGGGTAAAATCGCAGTAGATCATAATGATCCTCGTTGGGTAGATTTAGGTGGTGCTGTTTGGGTGGAGTTTGAGAGTGCCGATCCCAACGACTTTTATCGTCCGTGGATGGAACAGAATGTGGGCCGTCAGAAGTGGGATTGGGATTGGGGCTTCGTAGGTAACGACGCTAGTGATAACTGTCTTACTATAAAGATTAGACAGAAGCATGAAAAGTATGCTACAATAATGTTGATGATGTGGTCATAAAATGATGCAGCCTTGGCAAATGGAGTTACTAGAAAAAATGTACAAATACAAAGGACGAGGAATGACACAGATCACAGGTCGTAATACTGGCAAGAGCAACTTTTCTGCTCAGGCTTTAAACAGACTGTGGGAAGACATTGCCTGGAGTCCTGTACAGGATATTGTTTTATCTGAAGGCACAGTATACGGTGCTCGTTACTATACAGCACAACCAGTAGGCGGCAATTGGCGGGAAATGGAAGCGTGGTGTTATGAGACCTTTGGTAATTCTGGAGAAAATATTTGGGGTGAAAAAGAAGCACCGGAACCTGCACAGCGTTGGTATATGAACAATCGCAAGTTTTGGTTTCGTGATGACCGTGACAGAATGATATTTGTATTAAAATGGCGCTAAGAACATTAAAAAG
>Ga0255173_1000052_pt1 | contig 56164 bp, 68 predicted proteins | sample Atl_Atl_RepA_8d_FD_183175 | JGI IMG/M metagenome (GOLD analysis project Ga0255173, IMG submission 183175) | Freshwater microbial communities from Altamaha River, Georgia, United States - Atl_Atl_RepA_8d | ecosystem: Environmental > Aquatic > Freshwater > River | place: USA: Georgia | collected...
GATCTTCAGCTGTGACTCCTATCGCCTCTTGCTGAGCGGCCACGCCGTCATCGTAGTTCTCGATGACCTTGCCACCAAGCTCAGAAGCATTGGCCGGATCGTAGACCATGAACACAACATCAGGCTCGCCGTTGTTGTACTTAGCGAACGTGGCCTGTCCCAGCCTTCAGGGCTGTACTCGTCGTTCCACTTGACGCGAGCAACAACCTTGAACCCGTTGTCGGCATACAGCTCAGGGAGAACAGTATCGAACGCATCGAGCCGCTGTCCGCCCTGATCCACAGCAAGCTGCAGCATGGCGTTGGCAGAGCCTTTCTGTCCGCTGAACACGGAGACAATGTCATTGCCCTTGAGGGCAAAGCCTGACTTGCCGTCTTCAGAGATGAACAGGCGCATGTTGGCGTAGTCGGCCTCGTCGTAGACGTAGACCGCAGCACCAAACTTGCCGGCGTTCTTGGAGTCTTGGATGGCCTGACGGAACAGTGCTGCTCCGCCATCCAACTCGTACATTGTGGGAGCCGGCTTACCTACGGCTCCAAGGGCGTTTCTGAAAGTAATGACAGGCTTGTATTCAGCCTTGGCGTCATTCCCTAGAACCCGAATTCGTCGGCCATCTCCTGCGCTTCGGATCTTGTAAGACCCTTGTGCCGCTGCACTGCTCTGTCGATACCGCTTAATGACTTCGGAGACGAGGAGGCGATCGCGCTCTCTGGTCGTGAGCTGGCGGCCTGCTCTTTCTTCAGCTGCAAGTCGTTCAGCTTCTCTGACAGCTCCAACATCTTCAGCTTCGACAGGCTCGACAGCCACTGGTTGTGCGCGTCTTGATCCAGATTCGGCTGCTGCGCTGAGTTCTCTTCCACTGTATCCCTCCTTCTCAAGGATTTTACGTATTGCACCGGCATAGTCTTGGCTCGTTACACGAAGCTTGACGCCAAACGACTTGTACAACTCCTGCTCTGGATACCAGACAAGAGCCTGCATAGAGGCCGGCGGTATACGCTCGCCAACAACACCCTCAACAATTGAGACTGTCTGACGAACAATGTCACGTAGATTGCGCCTCTCAGACCCGCTCGAAGGTGCATCCTTCGGCTTGTCGAGGGACTTTAGCATGTTGGCTGCGTTATTGACTAGCGATGACTTAACGCGAGTCTTATTGTCGTAGGCCGTGCGATTGACCTTGAAGTCACGCTCATGCGCACGAGTGACAAGACGCGCCAAAGTAACAGCTGCGTCATCGTCTGTTGCCGCGTTCTGCACAAGGTCTGCGCTGAACAGCCGGCTGCCAGACATGTTGCGGGAATTGATGAAGATCCCGTTGACGCCCTCAACGGCAAACGATGCACGGAACTTGTCACGCTGCGAGGCGAACAGTTTTGCATCGAATGCGCGAAGCTTGCCAATCAACCGGCCAATGGTTCGCATGAACCACATGTCGATCGTGACAGGCTCGAAGTTGCCAGAGAGATTCGAGTAGAAGCCGAAGCCAATCTTCGGGCCGAACACAGACGATCCAAGGATCTTCTCGTCGGCGAGTTCATCAATGTTGAACCCAATGGCGTTCAGCTCAGACGCAATGAATTCGGTCTCAAGGAATCGAGAGAACCGCTCCTTGCCCATCTTCTCCATCAGCGAGTTGGCAAGCTGGAAGTTGCTCACCATTGCGCCGCCGTTCTTTCCCTGTCCCTTGAGCGGGAACGTGCCGTTCTTTCTGTACTCGCCGTACACCTGCATGGCGAACTTGAGGTTGTCCTCGACGTTCAAGCCTTGAGATGTGATGGCAACAGACAGGCGGAATGCGGTCTGCGCTTCCTTGTCGGTGGCAAGCTCAGGGAATTTGAGCGAGGCCATAGCAAGCGTGCGACGGATGGTCTTGTCGTACCACTCCTTCGCTCCGCCGCCAGCGCGAACAGCCGCAACAACTTCAGCGGCAAGCATCTTCGCAACAGTGCTGCGATCGGCCTCGCTTTCGAGATCGAGCTGGCCAAGAGTTCCCTCTCGACGGGCACGCTCAATCTCAAGAACAGTGTTGGTCAGGCCGCCAACAGCCGGAGTGTTGAACTGATCCTCGCCAGACTTGCCTGTCTGGTACTTGAGAGAAGTGGCCTCTGCCTGCTCAGAGGTCAGGCCGACATCGTCGGCAACCTGCTCAGCAAACTCAGGGTCTACCGCAGGACGCTTGCGCGAGAACTGCGGCAGATCCCTGATGACCTCTTCTTCAGCAGCTACTTCTTCTTGCGGCTGAGGCCGGCCTTCTGCAGCGCGATCGCGACCGCCTGCTTCTGCGCCTTGGCCTTGCTCGACGGGCGGCTGCTCCCGATCTTGCCGGACTTTTCGTACTTGTTCATCAGCTCGCTGACGTTGCGGCTGACCGCGCTCTTCGACTTTCCTTTCTTCAACGGCACGACGCTCTCCTATGTTGGTTGCTGGTGCTTCGTAAGTGCCGTCCTCCTGAACAGCACCCGCTGCCTTAACGACAGCATCTCGATAGTTCTTTGCGACATCGTACATCTCTGCGCGGGGCAAGCCGGTAATGGCCATGAACCGAACGAGACGCGCATCGGCTGCTTCGCGATCAGCCTTGCTGAGAGTTTTTGCAGCCTTCTTCAGCTTAGCGCCAAGCTCGAACAGATCCTTGTCGAGGTCGGAAGCAAAGGTGACAAAGCGGCGGCCCTTCTGGCCAATGTTGACCTGAGCCTGCCGTGAAGGCGGAACCTTCGGGGGGCCAAGCTCCGCCGGCTTGGGCGCATTCGGGTCAAGCGATGTGCCGACCAAGAACGGATTGACCACTGGCGCTACACGAGTGGCGGCTGCGGCAGCCTGCACTGCGGCCTGCTGGTCTGCAGCGACCTGCTGAGCGGCCTGCTGTCTGGCGGTGATCCACTGCTGGAACGCCTGCTGAGCAGCCTGACGCACGGCAAGCGCATCCTTGCGGCTCTGGACGACCATCGGCTGGTAGCCCTGAAGCGCATTCAGGATGCGGTCGATGATGCGGTTCAACGCATCGAGGAAGCCCTGAGCAGAAGCCTGATCGCCGGCAGAGTTGAAGACCTCCTGCCAGAAGGCCGGGTCTGTCGACTGCTCTCCGACCATCTCAGCGACCAGCTCAGAATTGAACTCAGCATCATTGGCAACTTCCTTGCGCAGCTGGTTCTGGAACTTCTTGCTGACCTTGGTCTTAGCAAGCGCAACCAACTGTTGGTACAGCTGTGGGTACTGCGTCTCCAGAACGTGGGTCAGCTCGTGGCCCAGCGTGTTCAGGAAGCTGTAGTTGTTGGCGTCGAGCAGGATGGCATTCGTGCCGGCAATGCGTGCGCCGTTGATGGCAACCAGCTCGCGGCCCTTGTTGGTCTTGACCTTGCCACCCTTCGGCAAACTGGCCCACACCACGTCCACCCCGAACGCATCCTTGATGACGGACGCGATCTTGGTGCGCACCGGGTCGACCGGCGCTTCTGGGATGACAACCTTCTCACCCTCTGGGAGGCTAAACTTTTCCCCGATCTGGTCGCTCGCCAGCTGCATGAGGGGGCTGACGGGAGGCGTAGTAATCCCTGTCGGGACTCGATACACCGCCCCAGCTTGGACGCCGGACAGCCCGTTCTGTGTCGCCACACGGGTCGCCTCCGCTCTCTGGGCGACTTCTTCCGGGGGGATACCCAAGGACTGGGCTACCTTGGAAGTCAGCTGACGCGCCGTCTCCGTAAGCTCAGGAGTCTTTGCAGGGCGACGGTTCAGCTTGCCAAGGACGTACAGCTCCTTGTCGGTGGCCGACTCGAAGGCGGCGAAGCGGGTGTCGTCCGGCCCGAAGGTTTCGGTAACGGAAGTTTCTGCGGTCAGGCCTTCAGGCAATTGCGGTGCAGCAATAGCCTGCTCTGCGGCACGGGCGGCAGCTTCGGCATCGACTTCGGCCAGCTGCTGCTTGAGATCTGCGGTCGAGATAACACCAGCGCCTTGCAGCTCCGCAGGAGCAGTTGTTACTGGGGCAGCGGCAACAGCAGGGGCAGGAGCCGCAACCCCTTGATCCGTAATGGAAGGGGCAACAGCTGTTCCAACAGGCTCAACAGCCGGTGCTGCAGCTTGCGCGTCAGAAGCAACAGTTGTGCTAGGCTGTGAAACAGTAGTTGTTTCGGCTGTGGCTGCGGGTTCTCCAACAGGTGCCACTGGGGTTGGCTGCGCTTCGGCGGTTGTTATGTCCGAAACACTAAACCGCTTGGGTTCTGGGGCGCTAACGGTCGTCGCGGCCTGATCGATGGTCGAGGCAGGCGGCGGAGCAGCAGGCGGAGGAGTTGGAGGAGCGGGAGGAGCAACAGGCTCTTCGGGTTTCCCGGCAAGCTTTTGCGCCGCAAGGCCAGCGCCACCAAGTGCGCCAGATGTCAGAACAGTAGAGATTGCCGTGACAGCCTGACGCTCAGCCTGAATTTTCAGGCGATCAGCATCTGTCTTTGCAGCGGCCAATTCATTGTCAAGACCGTTCACATAGGCATTCAACGACTGGCCAAACGTAGCAACTTGCTCGCCCGGAACTTCTGCTAGGGCGTATGAAATAAGCTGCTTGCGAAAATCGGTAAGCTTGTTGGAGCCAAAGATGTCGAGAAGTCTTCCGGTGGGAATTTTCTCAGTGGCAACTTCAATAGCCGCGTCAACGCTTGCGTACTTCAGCGCATCGTTATGTGACTTGCCGGCAGAAACGGCTGCACCATAAGAGTCCAAGCCGGTCTGAACGCCAGCAGACGAAAGAGCAAAAGACGGGTTCTTTGTAAGAACAGACAGCGCAACTCCGGGCAGCATCTGCGTTCCGCTGACAACAGCGCCACGCGCACCTTTCTCAAGCATGCTGAGTTCGCGAGTTGGCTGAGCTGCAGCTTCACGCTGCTCAGACTCTTTGATTTCCTTACGCTCTTTTTCAGTAAGCTTGTCTAGCAAGCTTTGCGGGAGAACAGGAGACCATATCTGCTGGGTGGCAAGTATCTTTGCTTGTGGGATAAGTCTTTTGAATCCCTCAGAGATGCTTGTCCCAACTCCCTTCCACATGCTCTCTTCTTCTGCAGGAGCGGGTTGCTCAGCAACAGCGTCTGCAGGAATAGCAGCACGAGGAGCAGTCTTAAACAGGAAGCTAGTGTCAACACCCGTAGAGGTGCCAGTCATAATCTGCTGGTCACGCTCTTCGGTTGCATCCTGTATGGCAGCTGCTCTTTTCTCAGGTTGAGAAGAACCCGGCTGCTTAAACAGGAAGGAAGTATCAATGGCCATCTAAGCCTCCGGATTATTCAACTGAAGCGTCTTGAGTCGCATCCATCGCGGCTGATCTTGATCCCGCGCCTTTACCAAACTTGGCTCGCATTTGAGCCTGACCTGCATCAGACTCAATAAACTCGCGAACCTTATCTGACAAGAACTGCTGCTCAAACATGTTGTACAGATTCGCCTGACGAATGTTGACGCCCTGCTCCTTTGCCGCATTTCGCATTGCCTGAGCAAAAGCAGGATCTGTCCGCAGCGAAGAGACAAGAGACATTGCAAAGTCGACAGCCTGCGGCCCAGTCGCGCCAGATTCTCTCGCGCCGTCAACGGCATTGCGGAGAATTTCCTGACCCTGCGGCATGATCGGAGCCTGAGTATCAGCCGGCCCCTTCATGCTGGAGTAAAGCCTTGGAAGATCCTTTGCCTTGATAACCTGAGATCCGGCATCAAGCGCACCAGCACGGGCGCGATTTAGTCCAACTTGGCTTCGAGCGACATCAGTTTTGGCCTCAAGGTTTTCAAGTGTAGCTGTCGTGACCTTTTCTTCACGCTTGCCCTTCTGGATCTTCTCGAAGGCATCGATGCCAAGAGCAGAGAAGATGTCGCCAAGCGGACGCGAGAAGGACTGGCCGCCCATGCCGGTAGCCTCAATCTTCGCTGTGTTGTCCACCAGAGATCCGGTGATCTTGATGCTGTCTGGAACGAGGTTGAGCTTCTTGGCCAAGAAGTTAAGCGATCGCTGATCGCGACCGTCAGTCATGAACAGGTTAAGCGCGGCATCCGACACGCCAGACTTGTCCAGATAGTTCGCGTACTCAGCGGAAGCCTTCATGTCCGCAGGACTCATGAGTCCGTTGTTCATGAGAATGCGCGTGTACCCTGAGTGATAACGCAGCTGGCGCTCACGACCTTCAGGCGAGTTGTCGTAAATGTCGTAGTACTTTTTTACCTTCTGCGTCGGAACAGGCTGCCCCGGAGCAGCAGGCGCACCACCCGGCATTGCTTGAGCAGGGACATCAGCCTCGTATCCGAAAACACTTTCCTGAAGCTGCTGTATTTCTCCAAGCGCCTTTTCCTGCTTCTGGCGCTGTTCTCGCCTGTACTGCCGCTCCTCTTCAGTGGCGGCAAGCTGCGACATGCTGATGGCCTGCTGTCTGCGCTGCTCAGCGCGACGGAGATTGACCTCCTGCTGGCGCTGAAGACCCTGAACCAAACCTTCTGCAAAGCTTGCCATGATTAACCCTTCCTCAGAGCTTTACGCCGACGCCCTTTGCGTACGGGTGTGTGGTACTTCTGAACCATGTTGTCGAAGAACTCTTTGCCCTTCTCTCGTACGACATCGGCGGGGATGATGTACTCGCCATTGCTCAGCCGGATCGGAGTTCCGTCCGAAGTATTCAGAGCCTGAACGCTGTCCGACGTTCCCGTGCCGGGGCCAGAGATCTTTCCGCCTGAGCCGTACTCGTTCTTCCGGGCATCGCTGACTACGTCGTCCACCTGACCGCCGTCGGCAGCTCCGGGCATGAAGTAGCCAAGAGCCATACCGCCAAGCTGACCAAGTGCGCCGGCCAGTCCGCTGTTGGCCTGACTGTAGGCGAGCTGGTTCTGGTAGCCCTGATTCAGGAGGTTGCCGGCACCTTGGATGCCGCCCATCTGACCCTGCAGTCCGCCCATCGCGCCTTGGAAGCCAGCATACATCGGAGCATTCTGCTGCTGTACAAGCGCACCCGTCGCGCCGCCAGCCTGTATGCCAGTGCCGATCGCCGAAAGCTGCTGAGCAGGAAGGCCGCGACCCATCGCTGCGGCGTTGTACCGCAGGCGAGTGGCGTACTCTTCGCCAGCAAGACGGCCTGCGGTCTTAGCGCCGGCAGTAGCGGCTGCACCACGAATCGCAAACTCGTTGTTGAGAGCGGCGAATCGAGCGGCATTCGGGTTCACACCCATGCGCGTCAGATTTCTAACCGCTGCGCTTCTCTGCTGAGCGAGCGACTGCTCAACATCAGCGGCGGCGCGGCCTGCGAACACGTCACCGCGATCCATCGCAGAGGCACGCTGCGACTCTTCGACCAGACTGTCTTCCAGTGCGCGGTACTTGAGGCGCTCCTTAGCGGCGTCCTTTGCCATCTCCATCGCAAGCTGCTGTCCCTGCAGGTTGGACGATACGAGCTGCTGGTATAGCGGCATCGTTTCCTGATACCGTTGCTGACCGAAGGCAAGCTGCTGCTGGCCAAGTGCTGCCATTTTGTCACCGACCTCACGCATCGCGTTTGCAAGCGGCGTGAAGTCCGGCGGCGGGGGCGCGTCACTGCACATGTGTTACTCCTGAAGAATCTTAGTTAATTGATTGCCAGTGTGATCGTAGCCAAGGTGTTGCAACAGCCTGCCAACCTCGTTGACTTCCTTGACTGTCACACGTATCTCCGTCACCCCCATGTTCAAGAGAACATCTTCAACGTAGCGGATGAGGCGAATCCCGAGCCGACCTTTGCGGTATTCGGGCAAAATGAAAATGGTGTCTTCCTCAGCAACCCACTTCTGGGTGTGAGTACTCTTCGACAAGTACATCATGCAGTTGCCAACCAGACGGCCAGCAACTCGCACCGTGAACAGCATGAAGCGGCCCTGCGCCTCAGCGTTGCACATGTACTCGTAGTTAGGATTGAGAGCAATGCCGTGTCGATAGGACTCCGTCTCTGCCCAGTGCTGGGCGTGGACTGGCTTGATCTCGTCCAAGCAGTCCTTCAGGAACTCGACATTGATGACGGCATCCCCGTACTCCTCAGCCGGGATGTCCGCGATATTGATGTACTCATCGCTGTTACCGGATACCGATAACATGATGCCAAGAGCAAGCTCCTCAGTGAGGACGTTGCCTATGTTGCGCTCAAGGATCTGCTTCAGGATGTTCACGGCTGCTCACCAGACGGCGGCGGCTTCGGGTACTTCTCCTTAACGGCGGCAACCTTGCGAGCCATCTCCTCAAGGACAGCGCCTCCCTTCCACAGCGCATCCAGCTGATCGCCTATCGGAGGGTATTCGGCGCGGCGCAGTTCTGCGTAGTCCTGCTTAACCCGTAACTTCACAGCGAACCTCCAAGACTTTGTCTATGTGACGTATGTGCATCATAGTCACAACAATTGTCTGTGCGTACGAAACATCGAAGTCTATAAACCCTTCGTTTACGACAGCAGAGTCTTCCCCGACATAGACCGTAGTCCCGACAGGAACACGCTCTATCCGGTTGTTCGTGACCGAAACACGGAATGGCGTACGGGGGATCATCTTCCCTGACTCATGGTCATACCAGACCATGTTTGGGTCTACGCGCTCTTCTGTTAATACGACAGCAGCCTCGTTGCTGACATCTGCAGACTCAGGGTTCCCGTCAAGGACGTATTTGCACCGACCTTCCGCATCAAAGACAGCCATGAAACTCATCGCTTTGCCCCTAGCAGCGAGATTGTGTTGTTACGCAGCCAGCACGGGTTGCTTCCGCTGCCCATAGGGAGGTCAACACGGCGGCTGCCAGTTAAGATCTTGACCCTAGCGGTCGTAATGTTTCTAGCAGTGAATGTCATCGCGATTGGAAGCGATGCCATCGTGTCTGCAGAGCTGTCTGTACGAAGGCCGACCTGCTGCTGGGCAACAAGCCGATACCCAGCGCCTGTATCTAGCAGCATGAACAGATGCTGGCCTGAGTCGTTGTAGGTGTAGATGGAGCCATCGTGAGTCGCGTAGTACACGATCTGCACGGCAGCAGTGGCATCAACGCCAACGGTAACTACTGGAGTTTCAAGAACGGTGATTGCATTGATAAACGTCGGAGGCCCGTAAATAATAGTTCTTGTGTAGTCGCCGTTTCCGGTTCCAACAAAGTCGTAATACTCTAGGAACTCTCCAGTGTAAGGGTCGTAGTACTGAACAAAAATATAGTCGCCGTTGTTGGTTCCTACATAGTTGTAATTTTCTGACACGCCGCTGCTTGTCATCTGAATAGCAGAAGATGTCGGAACATACACGTCAGCAGATGTATAGACTTCTGGCTGCGTAATTGCATTGCCTGCAATCTTCAGCGTGCTAACAGAAAGGTTAGCAATCTTCGCGCCATCGATATTGGCGTTGGTGGCAATCAGCTGGTTAGTGATTGCGCCGCCAGAGATCGTGAGCAGTCCGCCACTTGACGTCAGGACGTTGGTGTCAATCGCAAGGCGCGATGTCGAGATTGTTCCGCTGGTGATCTTGTCGGCAGAAAGCGAAGTGATCTGCGCATTGCTGATCTGCGCGTTCTCAATTTGCGCAGTCGTGATCGTGCCATTGCGGATCATGGCAGTGTCCATGTAGGTCACGCCACCGATCACTTGGAATGGGAACACGTTTGTCGGCGTTCCGGATGCGGAGTTCGCAATGCGGAATGCAGACGCAACGAACGTCGCTACCCCGCCAACTATGGACAGCGTCGGATTTTGCGCAGTGAACCCGATGACATTGCCGTTGCCGTCTGTCTGAACGGTTGTGCTGCCGCCGGCATAAAGCTCAGTTCCGTAAGTCTTAGCGCCGTTGATGCCAACAATTGCGTTGATGTAGCCGGAAGTAATCTTGTTGGCAACGAGCGAGGCAATCTTGGCAGACGTAATAGTCGCGTCTTTGATGAATGCAGTCTTGATGTAGACCGCTCCACCATCAACAGCAAACGGGACTGTGTCCGCAGAAGGCGAGTTCGTTAGGTTGTTGGCGGCGCTTGCCGGGTCAACGATTGCAAACTTGTCTGCACGAATGATGAATGCAGACGTCGGCGTGTCGTTGACTACAGTGCTGGACAGTCCAAAACCGGACACATGCCCGTTGTTGTCAATCTTGACTGAGTACTGCCCAAGAAGCGTGTTGTTTGTTCCGCGTTGGGCTGTGAACCGCTGCTCAAGTGCAACAGATGAAAGCCCGTCAGAGATGCGAACCTGCTTAACAGCAGAGGCAAACGGGATTCCTACGTTCCATGTGGCAAGGCTTCCGGGGTTTGCAGAGTTCCAAGCGGACACGTCAGACGAGTTACGTATGGCACCGTTGTTATCGAATACCTCGCCGGTTGAGTTCAGCGTTGCATATCCGATCTTGGTATTTTCGACATTAACAACAGCGGCGGCTGTCTGCGGGATTCGCGAGTCCTCAGTAAGAACCCAAGCAGATCCATCCCATCTGTACGCCGCATTGTTACTTGCGGTGTTAAACCAGATGTCTCCTGTTACCAACGCGCCGGTAGGAGCCGTGCCTTGACGGAACGTCTTGTTCTTGCTGGCCGCGACTGTCTCGACAGCACTCATCCTGACGGACAGTCCGGTAGGCCCATTAACAGCCGTATCCAAACTGCTGTAAGTGCTTTGCAGCGAGCTGACGTTCGATGTCAGCGTGCCGATTCTTCCGTCAGTAGTCTCAACCCAAGCGCTGCCAGTCCAGCGGTACATCTTGTTGTTGTCGTCTGTGTCGATCCACAGATCTCCAACGGTAAAAGACACCAACGGGGATGGCGGAGATGTAGGCTGGTTTGTTTGCTGATAGACCTTTGTCTTCAGGTTGACCTGAGACTGAAGTCCATTCGTGACAGTTGTTAGCGAATCCGTGGCGCTTACGCGAGCTGTGCGCTCTTGGCCAATGATGCCTGAGATGTTCGCAAGCGTCAGGCCAGATGCCGTTGTCTGACCAGTGAGTGTCGTAGAAAGAAGCTCACGGGCAGAAACTTCGCTGCTGTCAGCGGCAACACGGGCAGTTCTTTCGCTTCCGATCAATCCACCTGCAGTCGCAAGCGTAACGCCTGACGGGTCTGCAACGCCAACGAGAGACGTAGAGAGCAGCTGTCTGGCGGTTACCTCAGCAGAGTCAGCGGCGGCTCTTGCAGCAGCTTCCTCAAGGATAGACGCCTGAGATGCAGCAGGGGCGTTTCGCCCGATCGAGATCCAGTCGATGTCGAATGTATCTGAGTTAGTGCCAAGCAGGATCTGGATGTTGAGGATCGTGCCGCTAGTCCAGTCCGTAATTCCGTCAAGGTCAAAGTCGACAATGGTTGTAGCGCCGACTCCAATGCCGGGGTCTGAAATAGTCTTTTCGTAAGACGCAGAGAACCCGTGGCCAGAAGTCTTCCAGCGCAACTTGCCTACCCAGCCAGTGCCGGCAACTCGTTTGAAGCGCACTTTCACAATGCGATAAGCAGCGCCGTTGAATCCGGGGCTAAAGTCAGCGGATAAGCTGATGGACGGATTTGCTCCAGTTGGCGTCAGCGTGATGTAGCCGTTGCCAACAGACAGCGTGCAGTTAGACCCTGTCCAGCCGTCGGCTGAGCTGTCGAAGTGATAGGTATCGTACGGATCGAAGCCGCCAGACACGCCTGCGGTCAGCAGAGAGATCTGCTGCGCAAGTGCAGTGTCCTGCGAAGAGCGAGCCTGCCGCTCTTGGAAGATGAGTCCGGTGGTGACCTGACTTAGATCACTTCCGGTATAGCCGCCGCGCATCTGAGTGGCGAGAGTGCTTCTCTCAGTAGCTTCCGCTGAATCTGCATTTGCCCTTGCAGTGGCCTCAGCCTGAATGGCCGCAGTGAGCGTGCTGTTGTTGCTATTAACGGTGGCCGTTAAAGTCGTGATGTCCTGCGCAAGTGCGCTATCCGCGTTCTGCCTTGCAGTCTGCTCATTGGTGATAGCAGTGCCACGAGCGGCTGCTTCATCTAGCAAAGCCTGCGCACGAGTAGCGGCTTCCGCATTGATCGCTGCGACACGAGCGGTGAACTCCTGCCTCATGCGGTAGTTCACGGAGTTGACCAGATCAGACGGGCCATCAATCAGCTGAATCCTGCTTGAAAGATCCTTGACCAGATCAAGGTTGAGGATCTCTTCCTCAAGGATCTTGATCAGCTCTGCAGGGTCAGTCGATGCCTGAGCGGATGCGGACTCTTGGCTGTACGGGCCTTTGACTTCGGCCTTGGAAACAAACCGCACCCAGTAGTAGTAGGTAAAGTCTTTAGACTTCGGGCTATCCATGTAGCCCTGAGAGGAGCTGGTTCCAAGAAGTGTGGCGGCAGCAATGTCATTACTTTCAGCACGCCATACTTCCGCATACAAGTGGTTCTTATATGCAGGCTGATCCCAAGTAATGAAGATGATTCCGATCGAGCCAAACGCCTGAACATTCTCAGGGGCAGGCGGCGGAGTCAGATCTTCTGACGGGTTGTATCCGTCTGGGTCAACATTCGGCGGGAAAATCGGAAGGCCAAGTTTGGCAGCAGATGACGGGGTATAAGCGCCAGTCGCGTCCTTTGCCATCCCAAGATTGACGAGGTCGCGGTAGGTTACGTTGGCGTCAAGCTTGTTTCCTGAGACGCCCTCTCTGACGTCAAGCAGCATCTTGACTGCGTTGAGGATGTACTCAACGGAGCCAGTGCCGACATCAGGTATTGACGGGACTTTCGTCTCTACGCTCATGCGCCTTTCAACTCAGCAGTAGACTGTGCCACGGCGATCATCTGCACAGGGTCTTGACCCTCAACAGTCACGTACCAGTTGCGTGCCAGATACCCGGCAGGCAAGCGGAATGGATCTGCATTGGTTATTGCCTTTGTCAGCTTGAGTACGCCATCGGCGTATATTTTAAGGGTGCAGTTGTTCGTGTACGTAGAGCAGAAAACCTGCGCCACGCCGAAGTTTGTCTCCTGAGCCGCCTCGAAAACCTTCGACTTCCAGAAGTAGTTACGCTTAGTCGAGGACTTGTCCATCTTGACGATGTTCCCGGTCTCGACAATGTGCAGCGAATCCGAAGTAGCCACGACATGGCCAGCGGTTGTGGTCTGCGTGCCGATCGTGAACGGCGCATCGTTACCCACGAGGTTGAAGACGAGAACACCCTTGGAGTTGTCCGTCTTCGTGTAGAAGGCGTAGTAACGCCCCTCGTGAATATAGGCGTGAATGGATGACGGGTTGTATTCCTGCCACTGCTTCTGCGACAGCATCTTCGCGGTAAGCAGGCTGACGCCGCCAAGTCCGATCTGAGCAAGGCCATCCGGCGATGCGTAGATGACGGAGTCGCCAGCATCCGCGATAGACCGCTTCGAGACGCACGCCTGCTGGAAGGACGTCTTGACCAGCGTCATTGCAGACGGGTCGATGCCCGTGGCGATGTACGGGAAGGAGTCCGTCAGCACCGCAACAGACTGGCCGAAGGTGCCAAGCCCGACGATGGTGGCATCCACCGGAAGGAAGTTCTTGCTCGACCACGCATGCGGCATGAACGGCTCTGAGAAGCACACGTCTCTTCCTGAGAAAGCCGTGAAGATGCCATTGGCCATGACCTTCAAGCCCTTCAGGTTGGTCGGCGGCGGCTCCCAGTCCAGCGACGGCATGATCTCGCCAAGGTCGGCCTGCTTCTTGTAGTCGGTGTAGTTCACCGTGGCGATCGGCACTTCCGCAACAAACTGGTAGTCTGTTGTATTTGAGCCACTAGATGTACGGTAAATGTACTTCTTGGTGATGTTGTAGTTCCCGGTCGGCGCACCGCTGGTCACGACCAAGACCCCCTCGTTGGGGTTGACGTCGATCAGGGTGGAGGGGTCTGAAGGCGGCCCTTCCTCGCCGTACTCAGAAACGTACGTGTAAACGTATACGCGGCTCTCAGCGGTGACCTTGGCCGGAAGCGAGGCAACAGCGCCAAACGCCGCCACGGCTCCACCCGGCGGCTCGTCGATGCCATTCTGGACGGCAGGGGCGGCATTGCCTGAGATGGAGGCGTCTGAGGCCGTATCCGTGTACGAGGACTGCGATACGGGGACTTCGATCACCAGCCGGTAGGCGGAGTCAACAACTGTGTAAGTGCCTGTTCCGCTGTAGGTGACCGTCTGGCGGTAGATCCGCTTCTTGGTCACGTCAGAGGCGACCACCTCATTGTGGGTGATATTGACAGATGTCACACCGTCTATGACCTTGACCACCCCGGATGACTTACTGAGCGTTCCCTCGACAGACGCGGCAGTCACAAATGCAATCGCGTAGACATGGGCAACGGTAACAGCCCCAGAGGTTACCGTGGTATCGGTAAACGGGATCACAGCCACCGGGGGCGTGATCGGACGGGTCGGGCGGTTCTCGACGTTGCCGGACAGGGCAGATCCCGATGCCAGCTCAGCATCCGTATGCAGGTCGATGTATTCCGCATCGCTCAGCGGGATGGTGTCTACGAGTCGGAACGTGCCGCTGACCTTGCGGTAGATGCGCTTGTTGACGATGTCGAGGTTGCCGTTGTTGTCCGTAGGCAGGGAGAACAACTTCACCTTCGGCGGGTATCGGCGCTTGACCGTATACGTGCCGGCAGGCGGCAGGGCCGGGAAGGCCTGCGTGTTCTTGATCGTGAAGATCTTCGAGTCAACGATCGAGGCGACTTCCCATGTATCGTTCCAGCCAGTCTCAGTCGAGCCAGTGATCCCAATGTAGTCCTTGACCGCAAGGTTGTGCGAGGCAGAGCAGGTCACTTTGTACGACGTGCCGCTCTCGTAGGTGAATGCCGTCGCAAGGACAACGCCAGAGTCTACGTTTGCAGATAGCGCCTTGACCTTAACCTCTTCGCTGGGAGCAGATTCCTTGCTGCCGTCGGTGTTGGTATACGTCAGGGCGTAGGTGCGCTCGACAGTGTCGGACTCAGTTACCGGAACGCCGGTTACCAGCGGGGTAACAATCGGCTTCGGGATGCCAAGGCGATACGAGTTGCGCGGGTAGGCAGAAGAGCCTGCAGCGAATGCAACAGACTCAGGGGCATAACGCGGGTAGTCCTCGCCAGTCCAGTAGGTTCTGCCGTAGGTATCCTGAGTGATAGGCGATCGGGCGATGTCCACATCCGCCGTGAACTCAAACCAGTTCAGCGCCTCATTCACGTTGTCTCTGGCGCGGAAGATCGTCTGCACCGTTCCAGAGACAGTCTTCAGCGCAGTGACAGTGGTGTTGCTTTCGACAGGCTCGATGTTGCCGGAGAAAAGGCGAACGTCTTTGGCTTCTTGTGCCTCAGAGGAATCAAGGAGCTTTGGGTCGAGGATCGGACGCATACCGCGAAATCCTCGAATCACGAAACCTGCCATGTTTTCTTCCTGCTAGTAAATTTGTGGGCCTCCAAAAAGCAAGGGGCATTGCTGCCCCTATGCCATTACTCCGCCTTGGGAGCCTCTGCTGGCGGCTGCATCTGCGGCATTGCCTGCTGCTGGAGCTTCTGAATCAAGCCAGCGACCGTCTCAAACGGCTGCTTGGCGAGGGCGGCAATCAAAAGGTTGCCTTCTTCGACAGACACTTCAAACTTCAACGTATTCATATTTCCTCCTATCATGACTTCCTTAAAACAAACTTAGTAAGTGTAGTAGCTAAGAGAAACAGAAACGTCATCAGTAACGGATGTACTGCCAGACGTTACAGTCACTCTCCACACTTCTGTGGCGCCATCATTGCAAAAAGTTGCATACCAATAAGGTCTCTGAGCCGTGCTGCTTGATATTGTAAATATGCTTCCAGATATCCTCTGCCAAGAGTACGAGTAAGTCCCGTTTCCGCCAGATATGGTTGGCACACCAACCTGAGCATCGACATACCCGCAGTAGTCAGAACCGTAGAAAACGCCAGTAGCTGCAGCAGGATAGTTTACCGTAAGGGATGACTTTCCACGCAGGTCGTTCATAGTAATGATCGTCCCGCTGCCGCCCACTCCAGCGAGCGTACGAACAGCGGAATCGTTCATATTGATGTTCGCACCGGACGACCTGCCAAGCTCGATGTTGACATCGTTAAGGCTGATTGTGCCGGTAGGTGTAGGCATCGATTACTCAGCAGGCGGCGGGTTTGGCTCGGACTGCGGAGCCGCCCACGGCATAGCAGGTTCCGTAACCGATTTGATTCGGATGCTTTCGGCGATAGCATCATTGACATGTTGCTCGTAATGACCGACCACAACAGCCTTGATCCAGCCGAGGACAACCTCTTCGGTAAGCTGGTTAAACGGGACAAACTGGTCAGACGGCACGGTCTGCGCGGTAAACGGGGTCGCCCCGGCGAAGGAGCCTTCGTTTCCGTTCGCATCCACGCCGGTCTTCACCCAGTATGTCTGGCATACGGCCTGCGGAAGAGTTACGCCCTGAGCGTTAACCTCGTCCTTGACCTTGATGCCGGTCACTTTCCACGTATAAGTCATAGACATTTTTACTCCTCGTCAGCAAGGCGCTGACTAATAATCTCCTGAAAAGTGTCAATTAGGCTCTTTGGAACCGAGGACTCCAGCCAGCCAATAACTACGGAATCATCAATCTGGTCGTACGGAACGTACGAGTCTTTATTAAATACTGCCGGGATAGTAATGGTCTTGTTCGACGCCTTGTCTTCGATCGCAATTGGCTTCAGCTCGAAAGGAACTGTGCCTTGGCACTGAGCGACCTTTCCGCTATCACTTGTCCCTACATAGTCAAAGTGTACGTGAGAAATTATGTCCGGCAGCCCATAGACTGTCGTGCGATTTAGAAGCCTTACTTTCCATGAGTACGTAATAGCCATCAGTTCAGCCTCCGCTTCAAGTCCTCAATCTCCGCCTTTAGCTCCTTGATTGCCTCGATGAACAGGCCAGCCATGTTCCCGTACTGAACGCCATATTCGTCAACGTCCTTGGCGTATGTCACCACTTCAGGCAGCACCTCGTTTACCTCTTGGGCAATAACTCCGATCTGGCGCTTGTTCGGGTCAACCTTTTCATCATTTGTTTCGATGCGATTGTAATAGACGCCACGTAGCTTCAAGACGGTATCAAGCGCATTGTTTACTGTAACGATGTTGGTCTTCTTGCGAACGTCAGAGTAAGCAACGACGTTTCCGGTCGAATAAATTCCTCCGTCCACGTACATTGCATAAGAGCTGCTTGTAGTGGAGGTTCTGACGCCCAAACATGCGTTGCCGACAAGCCAGTAGTAAATCCAGTAGCTGTAGTTATACAGACCGCCGTTTCCGGCGGAGTCAAACATTGTTGTAGCACGGGAAGAGCTATATGAGTACTGAATACCTACATAGCTATTCTGCGGATTTACGCCGCATCGGAAGTTACCGTACGTATCGGGGTTTTTATAGAAGTAGTAAGCGTAGTCGTTCCAATATATACCTGTGCTGCCCTGAGGACGGAACCAGTCGTTAGCAAGGACGTAAGAAAGTTGACTAGTGCCTGCCGCGTTAACGTAATACCCCGTGTTATCGATGTCGTAGTAAATCGGCGAACGCATGTCGCTCACGGCTCGCATGCTCGCGTCGAGCGATGCGTGGAAACTGCCGTTAACGATATTCATTAAGCCGTGCGACGACAGGTTCGAAGCAACACCACCAGCGTTCGGGTGCGAGTACCAGAGTCCGTATCCACCAGACACGCTTGTGCCGTCGAGGGAGGCTTTGTATGCGTCACCCATCGCAAACACAAGCTGATATCTATAGGACGAATACGTTCCGCAAATTCCAGCGCCGTAGTCTCCAAACCGAAGCACGCCGCGCAAGTTGCCAGTGTCTGTGCTGGCGGGGCGGAAGTAGTAGCTAGTGTTGTTGCTGTCGTAGTACAGAGGCGCACGGGCAGATGACCCTTCTACGAGGAAATAGTCATCACCAACGACTCGCGCACGCCAGCTACCGCCTGAGTTCAGGAAGCCGATGTTGTTGCTGGTATCGGCGTAAACATAACCGCGAATAGTGCCAGCATGGTTATCTCGGAAGCGAATGCCTCCGTTTGAGGCTCCACCATGACTGACGTTCCAGTAGTTCTGCGAGTCGGAGTAGAAGTGATTTCCGTACGACTGGTTGTAAATGCCGGTCGCGCCGTAGTTGCGGAACCAACCGCCGAGGTCGTTGTAGACGTCGCCGCAATAAATGGTGCTGAGACGGGATGACGAGGCTGGGTCTAAGTAATACCCGGTGTTGTTACTGTCGTAGAAGATCGGCGCACGGAATGAGCCTTGCGCTTGAGCATAGTCACCAGTCCACGGAATGAAGAACGCAGGACCGCCGTAGCTGCATCCGAAATACAAGTTTGATTTTGACAGTCCGTATGCACCAAGCCCAATGACACCTGCGTATGTGTACCCGCCGCTGTTCTGTCCGGAACCTCCGGCACCGAACAGCAGCGTCGCCTCTACGTTGGTACTAGACGAGTTGATCTGGACCTGACCATAGCCGCCGCTGTCGGAAAGAACGAGCAGCTTCCCGCCGTTAACGGTCACTGTGCCAGAGAGGTTCGAGCTTCCTGCCGGGTTTAAGTAGTACGCGGAATTGTCCATGTCGTAGAAGATCGGCGACCACGTACTGCCGTCGATTCGGGTGGTGCCGCTGCTGTTTCCGTAGTTTAGGTACAGCGTTCCGCCGTTCTGTACGCCAAGAACGAAATGGTTGTTTGTCCCTCGGAAGTAATTGCCGGTAGCCCAGTCGACATTATTGGAAGCGATCCGCAGATAGCTACCCATGACGATCGAGCCGTCACGTTCAATGCGAATCTGCTCTGTGCCTCCGAGAGTTCCCTGCAGCAAGTAGTAACCGCTGCTCGTGTCCTCTTGGTTCAGGCGGATAATCGGAGTGCCCTGAGTGCTGGCAGTAAGAGACGCGAACCCCGATGTAGTGCCGCTCTTTGTAACGGCAAAAGATGTGTAGTTACCGCTGTGCAGAAGTCTGCGTCCGGTTCCCCACGTTGCCGAGTCGTAGTTCTGACGCGAAAAGTAAATTTCGTCGCTGTACTTATCGCACGCGATAGCGTAGCTACCCTTGACGTCTCCGCCGCTATAAGTCGACAACCAGATGACGTCGTTCCATGGGCCGCCAAAGCCAAGGTTGCCGGAACTGAGCATTGCAATCTTGAGCTTTCCAGCACCGAAAATTGCGTTGTTTGGCTTCTCCCCACCATCGCCGACGTAGTAAGCGCCGAGGTAGTTATTTGCAACGTTGTATGCACGGTGATCGTAATACGAAGCGGCGTTACCCCCTAAGTTCGTGCTGTTAGACGCAGTGGTGGCAGTCGCTGCGTTGCCACTGATATTGATTGCCCATGTTCCGGATGCGTTGCCACCAGTCTTTGTTGGGGCGTAATCGTTGTAGTTTCCCGCGTGGAGGACTTGGTTTCCGCCCTGCCGCAGTGCGCCTCGAACAATGTTGGTATTTCCAGACTCGTCTATCGAGATCGCCGTCTTCGCCCCAGTAGCAAAGCTGTCTGTCGTGGCGAGGTACATCCTCGTGCCGTACGAACCAGATGACTGAACATAAATACCAGCTTGTGCGCCGCCACCACTTGCCCAAGTCCACGTTATAGCCTGCGCATTGTCTGGGCTTGATGCGCCGTTAAAGACGAACCCGTAGTTAGTTGTCCCCGGCGTCGTTGTGTTGATTGCCGCAGGAGCAACCGAGCTTATCAGCGTTCCGGTCAGCGTGCCGCCAGCGAGCGGTAGCTTTGTGCTGTCGCTTGTGCTGATGGATATGTCGCCAGGCCCGATTAGCGAATTGCCATTAACCGTCTTGAAGTAGCCGGAGCCGTAGTTGCTTGGCGTTAAGGCGAAGTTCCCAATGCTGGCCGTCGTAACCGGGGTTGCGCCAGCAAAACTGACGCCTCCAGCAAAATACGCAGTACCTTTGACATACAGCGTATCTAGGTTTGTTTTGTTCCAGAGATACAGAGAATCATTGACCGTGTCTCCGCCAGCGGGAAGGCTTCCTGAGTATCCGTAAACGCCCTGATCAAAGCCGGTTCTGTTAACTCTTATGCCAAATGACGGAACAGCGCCGGTAAAGTAAAACTCAAGAAAGGTGTTGCTAGCAGAGCGAGTGATTCGCACCTGATTCGCCGGGAAAGAGGTGTCCCATTGCGCGGAAAGTATCTTGTCGTTACCCCAGTCGCCCTGTGCCAGAACCTTCGCCAGAGACGGATTGTTGCTTCCGCCGGTACAAAATACCTCGACATCATATGTTCCGCGACCGTCGGAGCCGGTAGTCGCAACGCGATACCAGCCTGCCGCAGGCACTGACGAGGAATAGACGAGCGAGTACAGGCCGTTTGTGACTGTCGCAGCATTGCCGCTGACGGATATGTTCCAAGTCCCCGATGCCCCTCCACCTGTTTTCGTTGGAGCATACGTTGTGTAGTTTCCTGCGGTGACCAACTGATGGCCGCCAAGGAATGCGATGTTTGGCTCATTCGCAATAATGAAATCATTGCCGCCGGTCGTCGTGAACCGATGACGGTTGCCGCTTCCTGCGCGATACCAACTGTCCGTGCCGTCAGCATCGAACGTCAGGCGGTACAGATCTAGACCTGCTAATGCAGTAACCGTGAGCTTGCCAGTCAGCGTCCCGCCGCTTAACGGCAGATAGCTAGAAAGCGCAGAGCTTGTGATGTAACCGCTTGGGTTAGCCGAGTTGTACGGCGTGTAGCCGAGGGCAGTAGTCACCATCCCTGACGTAATGCCAGAGATGTATCCAGACGGATTTGTGCTGTTGTACGGCGTATACCCGAGAGCAGTCGTTACCTGTGCGCCAGTGATGCCAGTCAGGTATCCGCTGTCGTTCGTAAACGTGCTGACATTTGTCGGCTGCGTATACGAGAACACGCCAGTCGATGAGTTATACGACAGTGATCCAGCCGCGCTTACGGCTGAACGCGCACGGGCGTTCGTGAAGTACAGGTTTGTGCTGCCTTCTGTAATGCCGTCGCTGCTTGGCGTGGTGTAACTAAATACGCCCGTCGTATTGTTGTACGACAAGGAACCAGAGGCCGAGATCGAAGTCCTTACGCGAGAAGTCGTGTGGTAAAGATTCGTGCTGCCTTCCGGAACCGCATCAGTGCTTCCGGGGGATGCGCTGATCTCAACATAGGCCGAGCCAGACCAGCGATACACCTTCGCGCTGTCGATGGCGATGTAGATCTTTCCAGAGTCTCCAGTCGCTGGGAAGGCCGCGAGGTTCGCATACTCAAGAACGTCGTCAACGTAAGACGGCAAGTGCGAAGAGGCAATCTTTCCTGAGCCGTCGAGTCCAACGTAGCCATTGGCAACGCCTTTATTTGCCGCGTCCTCCGGGGTGAAGCCAAGCGCAGTCGTTACATCGCCAGACGCAATATTCGTGCCAACGGTAACGCGACCCTTCCCGTCAACAGTTACCTTGGAATACGTCCCAGCAGTGACGCCGCTATTCGCAAGCGTCAGCGCAACAGGTGAGCCGGTCGTGCCGGTTCCGGTAACGTCTCCGGTGAAGTCAAGGGAGCCAGACGGAATGGCAACCCAAGACGGGTTCGTGCCGTCAGTGCTGAGATACTTGCCGCTGTTGCTAGTCTGCGATGGCAGAAAGCTATTCTTAACAGCAGAACTCGGGCTGCGAACCTCAGATACATGCAGATACTGCGCGTGATCGTCATCGCCCAAGCCGGAAAGATTTCCGTGATCCTGAACGAGGGCGGCAGCAACGCCAGCAGACTGCAACGCACGAAGGTCATACACAGCGACCGTGCTGGCTTTAACGCTGTTCGCGAAGCCAGTCTTGTGCGTGTAGATGACCTTATAAAGAGGGCGGAACTCGACTGATGGGAATCCGCTGAGACTCAATCCCTCAAAAGTCATCGCCTCCGCTTGCGATAGCTGGTTAGTCGGAGCCTGACTGATGATAGAAACAACGGGGTAGTTCAGGTTGTTCGTGGCTAGAATCCACGAAACGAAGTACCCGTTGTTGTTAACGCTCGCCGTAGACCAAGTTCCACCGCTGTACAGGTTGTACTGCGGGATGCCGCCGACAACCTTGAACGGGAAATCGGTCGGCGCGTCAATTACCCAAGCATTGCCACTAAGATAGAGAACAGGAATGCGAGCAGGGCTAGACAAATCCTGCTGCCACGTATTTGCGACAGGCGAATTAGTCGAGACGATATCGACCTGCATGTCTTCGTCGAAGAAAGTTCCGCCGCCGATATCAATCTGCGCGTCCGCGTCAGTAGCGCCAGTGCCAGTAGTCGTGTACCCGCTTGCGCCAAACCCGCTGGCAATCGCAGCGCCGCGAGTGCGGTGAAGGTACTCGTGAGTCTGCCAGTCCAGCGTGATGCCGTGGCGCTCGTCACCGAAATAAACCGCCTGCTGGGTTGTTGCGTTCCAGTAGATGTACGCCGTAGGCGCATGTTCTTCCCAAGTAAAGTAGGTCATCTGCGTCGAGAGAACGCCCGACGCATTGAAGTAGATGAAGTGCAGACCGGTGGTGTTTGGGATTACGACAGTTTGCGCAGACGTATAGGTATGCTTTACGCCTTTGCACCAGACCACGAAGCTCGCCGAAACTGGGGCGATCGTAAACGTGCGCGTGCCCGTATTGAAAGAAATAGAGGACTGTGACTTGTCCTCATGCCCAATAGGCTCGCCACTAGGGTCTGTAGCAGGCTCCCACGCGGTGCCGTTCCAGACAAGCTTCTCGCCAATGTTAGGAACATCAGAAGAGAAACTCTGCCCCTGCACCTTGGTGACAATGGGAGCGGTTGGGGTTCCGGAAAGGTCTCCGCCAATCTCAACCTTGTCTGCATTGAGATTGGTGAAGTTGGCGTCCAGCTCGTTATTTGTGAGCGGACTACCTTTCCCTGCGCGAGTCGTAATCGTCGACATGCCTTTCCCCTATTAGGAGATCGTTACAGTCCAAGTCACCGCCATGCTGTCGGCTGCGCCTTTGTTCACAACCGCAAACGTAGTGCGGCACAGCATAGTCCCAGCAGATCCCGCATTGAACACACCGGCCTCAGTGATCGGGCCAGTTCCAGTACCCGCGCCGAAGGTGGCGAAGTAGGTAACGACAGAGCCGGTCGCAGTGCCGCTGGTAAGCGCCACACGGCCAAGCTCGTTGCCAAGCGTCGTGTTGCCAACAACGGGGCTGGTCGAGCCTTCGCCGATCGCCATGTGGCTCATGACGGAAGAGGCAGTGCCGACCATACGCGAGGCAATGAAGTCTTTGCCGACAGTGACAACGAGGTTGTTGAACTCTCGCTCGTCCTTCAGGTTGCCGTTCTCATCGAACAGCTTCACCTGCAGCTTGCCGGTTGCCTTAATATCTTCTACAAGTTTCATTTACTGAACCTCAGTTTTAGAAAGTGCGTGAAACGCCCACATAGTCTTCGGCGAAATAGGAGATGTCCGCATAGTCGGTCATCCGCAAAGCGCCGGAGTCTGATGTTGATTTGAAGTCACTTATCCCTTTATTGAAAGAGATATTGCTTGAATCAATGACATACTCAGTGTCAGCAAAGCTTCTCCCGAAGTTTACTGCATAAGAGAAGTCATCTGAGATGCTAAATCCGTCAGCAAGAGACTTACCTATAGTCTGCTGCAGTTCGTCTTCTATGCTGAACCTGTCGTCCGCAAGAGCGGTGTCAGAGAGGAGCTTGCTAAACCCTCTTGAAGAGTTGTCTGAGGTTGATATCGAATCAGACTTACCAGCAAGAAAGTTGAGTGTGCTACTGTCTGAAGCAGAAAGAGAATCCTGCGCTAACTTAGACAGGCTGTAGCGCTGGGTGTCACTGACAGAAAACAAATCAGACTTAGCGAGAGCCGTGCTTCTCTGCATGGCGTCGGCAATCGATTGAGAGTCAGAAAGCCGCTTCCCTACAGCAAACGACTGTATCTGATCGGATACAGACTGCGAGTCGCTGGCTCTCTTGCCAACCGAAAGAACCTGCGCATCGACCAATGTGAACTCATCAGACGGCCTCTTGAAAAACACAAGAGTCTGTCTGTCTGACAAGGCCACGACATCTGCGGGTACTTTCTCGAAGGAGATGAGTACGCTGTCAGCTGTCGCAAGGAAGTCGTTGACCCAGCGATCAGGCGGGGTCGGGTCTGCATAAACGCCAGCAGCCTGAAGGTTGATGTACTTCAGGGTGTTTACGAGATTGACGTAGCTCAGCTGTCCCTTGAGTTCTACGTATTCAACCTGCTTCCCAAGCGCAACCCAATCCGTCTGGGCATGCACATCTTTGTATGCAACATCCGCAGCGGCTTCTGCTATCTGTATGCTTGGCCGGGAACTCGCAACCTCGAAGATTGCGCGAATCATTAGAAGTCGGCTCTGACCTTCAGCTTCAGAAGGTCATAAACGGTCTGAATAGTACCGTTGGTGTAGGTGACCTCGATTTCTGCTTCGTACGTGCCTGCGGTATCAAGCGCAGAGGACGACCACTGGAAGGCCACGCGCCCGTTAGGGGCGTCCGTGACAGAGCCAACGATCGTCGCCTTGATCGTAGTAGATCCCACAGCGCGAACCTTCAGCCGCACAGTCGCGCCTGTCAGGTCGATGGGTGCCCACGTAGCCGGGTTCGTCGAGTCCAGCGTCTGGCCGACTGCGGCCTCGTTGCTGTCCTTCAGGTTCATGTACAGGATCGGGAGGGTGTCTCCCTCAACCAGCGGGATAGTAGTGCTGTAAGCCATTAGATTCTCCGCATCTGAACGGACAAGTCAGACCGCACATGTCCTCGAACGGCACGCTGACGGGCGGTATTCACGCCGCGACCGAATTGATCCATAGCCGCAACAGCAAGCTGCGGGTTCGTATACGTCTTGCCCGGTGACATAAACAGTCGGGCCTTGGCACCCTGAGCGATTACTTCCGCATAGTCCTCGAACAACACATCCTCAACAGTTGTGGCTGTTCTGGTCGGCTTGTACGCAACGCGCATCGTCAGGGCGTTCGCGGCATTGTCCTTCGGGATCGGAAACAGCGAGAAGGTACGCTCGTCCTTCTGCAGGATGTACTTAGGCTCAGAGCCTGTCGTGCTGGCACCCTCGAAGGTGCGGTTGTACAGCTCAGACTTGTCGATCTCATCCGGGGCGACGGGCTGAAGCTCCTTGGCCTTGTACCAAGCCTTCATGATCTTGACAACAAGGTTGCCAGTGGGCGGCTCGAAGTCGTAGTCCACAACACCCGCAACAACTGTGAGCGGGTCATGGTCGCGCTGGATGATCAGGGACTTCTCGCAGAACTCGATGAGCGACGATCGCAGGGCGAGATCCACTGAGATCTCCGGGCATCCGGGGACGTCCGGCAGGATGTACGGGTAGAAGCTGGTAAGAGTTGCCATGACTTAACCTCCAGCCTCCACTGTAGCCACTCGCGGGACTGCACCGCCGATGTTGTTCAAGTTTGGCGAGCTTGTGAGCCGCTTCTTGTTGCCGATGCCGACGAGATTGGCAAAGGCCTGATAGTGCATAACAGCACGCTGAGCGTTTCCTGCAAACTCCGAATCCTTGCTCAGGCAGCGGTAGACGATGTAGTCCACCAAAGCACTGATGAAGATGTCTTCCTTCTCAAGCAACGAGGTGGACGACAGATCGTTAGACGTAATCTCAACCGGAGCCTTCGAGTAGACGATGGTCATCTTGTGCCCAGAGGCGGCAGGCGGATAGACGTAGAACGTCTTCGGCTCGCGCTCGTCGTACATGAAGTTCTTGATCGAGGTGGACACCGGCTCTGTGTGCCAGTCAGGAGAATGCGCATCCAGAATCTCGCGCTCGACGATACGCACTGCGCGGCCAATGGCGTTCGCAGAAGTGACGTTTCGGATCGCGTCGATCAGGCGTGTTCCGTCTGACGGAATTGTCTGTCGCGTGCCGGCGACAAGAGTGAGATTCGTCGTTTCAGCGTACAAGTCTGGACGTGCGGCAGCGAGATCTCGCCGGCCATCGTTCAGATAATTCAGGAGTTCGGTGTCAGTCCAGCGGACTTTACCTACGTCCTGAATCAGATCGCGTACACGATCGAAAAGATTATTGGGCGTCAGTGCCATGAAATTCTCCAGACTTCTTTGACTTTCTCTTCCTTACAGGAACCGTCACCGTCTCAGTATGCTCTTGCGGAACACTCGCAACAGGCTGCTCCTCGAACACCTCGAACTCTGGATCACCAGCAAGAACCTTCGAGTACGAGTATACAAACCCTGTTCGCTTGTTTCGCAAAAGCATTCCGCCCTCCTCAAGAAGAGAGGGTGGCCGGGAATCCCCAACCACCCCCTCCATTACCTACTAGGGATTAGCCCTTGTAGAAGAAGCCCTCAACGAGAGCCTCCGGCTTCACCACCTTGTAGCCGTACACGTTCAGGCCACGGACGATGTTGCCGAACGTAGCAGTGCTACGCAGCGACTCCATCTTCGTGATCTGGGACGCGAACGTCACCGCATCGCGAGTGCCCGCGAAGCAGCTGAACGCCTTGACGCTGGTGTCCGCGCCCTCGCCCGTGATCGCGGTCTGCGACGGGAGGAGGTTGCTGACATACAGCGTGAAGCGGTCGATCATGCCAAGGCGACCATTGCGCAGCGGCGAGAGCTGGTCGTTCGTGATCGAGGCATCCTTGAGGTCGGAGGTCTTGATCTTCGAGGCCATCCACGCCGGGATGACAACGAAACGACCATCTTCCGGAGCGTTCTGCTCGTCGAGCGCCTGCCCCATCGCGATCAAGTAGTCGATCACGTTGGTCGAGGTCACCTTACGGGCAGCCTTCGAGCCACCAGTCGACACGCCGAGGTTGAGGTCGGCAGAGATCGCACCAGCAGCCGCGCCACGGTTGGCCGACGCAGCAGCGCCAACCAACGCGCCAAGGACGTCCGTGTCCACGGCAATCTTCATCTGCTGAGCAGCGTCGTTCGTGAAGATGTCCATGAGCTTGAGATCCGACTGCACGTCATCCACGTCATCAACGACGACGGAGAAGTACTTGCCCTTGTCGATCAACAGCTCAAGAACGTCACCCGTCGGAACCTGCGCCGAAAGCGTCTGGCCCTTGAGGTAGTTGTTGATGGTGATCGACGGAACCGTGCGGATCTCGACCTTGTCGCCCTGATCCTTGATCTCACCTTCCCAGTCGTTGTTCGTAATGTCAGACAACACCGTCGTCTGATAGAACTTGACCTGAAGCTTGCCCGACCAAATCTCAGGGATGAACTTGCCAGTGTAGGCATCGGTGCCCGAACCGGCACCGTAGTAGTTACCACTTACTGCGAGAGACATATTGAACTTCCTTTAAGTTGACTCCGCTGGGCAGGGGCTTATCGAAAGCGTCCTTCTGCCTGAGCAGCGAAGATATCTTGCTCAATCCTCCGCGCATCTTCCTGTGAAATCTTTCCACGGCGCAGTTCGTCGTAAAAGCGAGCGACTTCTGCATTCGTGTAAAGCTTCTTTCCCTGCGGTGGCGCGGTCTTGCCAGTTGTCTTAGGCGTGACCTGCTCCGCGAGGTTAGGCTTTTGCGCAGGAGGTTCCTTTTTCTCAAGGCTATCGTTATAGGCATTGAAGAAGTTGGCGACACGCCAAGCGTCTAACTTTGCATAAGCATCGTCGAACAGGGACTGGCGCTGCTGACCGGTGTAGGGATCAAGCTCCCCAAGCCAGTCAAGAAACTCCTTGTCCGTATTCAGCGACTCCCATGTGGGAGAGAGACCTACAAGCTCTTCAAAGAACCGCTTACGCTCCAGCTGGGAGTTTGTCTTGCGAAGCTCCTCGACCGTTGAACGCAGCTCGCTAACATCGTTAGGCACAACCTCTTTGGCTGCACGCTTCACGAAGTCAACAAACTTCTCACCGTACTCCGCGACCTCTTCAGGCTTGACGAGATTGTCAACCTGCTTGGCCGGTTCCGGCTTTGCTTCTGCAGCCTTCTTGAGTTCCGCAATCTCTGCTTTGAGAGACCGGATCTCAGCCGCATAGCGCGGGACTTCAGCTGAGTACTTGTTCGCAAGAACTTTGTACCGCTGTTCCCAGCTCTTATCGTTCGGGTCTGCGTCGGGGAACTTGGGCTTCGGCTGAGTCTCGTCGTTTTCCTTTTTGACTTCGGCAGTTGCCTCGTCAGCAGGAGCGGCTTGATCAGTTGCCGGTTCCACAACGGGCGCTTCTACAGTTTCCTGTGGAGGCGGATCTTTGTTTTCAGGAGCCGGCGTGCCGGTGTTCCCGTAGATCTTGTTGTACATCTCGTCTGCAAGTTGCGCTTGCTTCTCAGCATTCCTATTAACGCGAGCCATTTAACACTCCATGAGCCAACCTTCGCGCAAGAGAGCCTATCGGTGTTCTCTGCCTACGATCTGGTATTCAGGCTGTTACTAACAATCCGGATTCCTCCGGCTCCGGTGCGCTAGGGTTTCCTAGCACACATCTGTACGACATCACGCAATGCTTGGCAGTAGCCCTGCAGCTTGTGGGACTGGAGCGCCACCGTAGCGTCTTCCAGTTCAACAAGCCGCGCATCGCGCAATCCCGTTAGATGCGAAACGAAAAGCTGAAAGTCTGGTTCGGCGGCCAGACGGTTCAGCGCCTCTCTAGTTCTTTGATCCATTAGAAGCTGGGGGTGCCCTTCTTAAACGACTGGCGCTGCCAGCCGAAGCGGTCGTACTGTCTGGGCAGCTCACCAATCATGCCGCCATTGGCTCTGGACTCTTGATCGAGCGGGTTTAACGGGCCAACATTGTCAATCACGTCAGCGCCTTTCCCGACAGATCCGGATACCGCATCTCCAGCGGCAGCGCCTTCAACCATAGCGGTCTTGGCAGTTGACGCGCCGTCATCCTTCTTCTTTCCAAGGATGGCCTGCATCATCTCGCGGTCAGCCTTGCGCTCTTCCTGCGCTTCTTTCTGCTGCTTGTATCCGACGTAGCCGCCAAGAAGACCTGCGGCGAAATTTCCTACTTTGCTCATTGCATCATTCCTTGCGGTGGGAGTTGTTCGGGCTGAGCAGGCTCAGGCTGCTGCTGTGCAGCCATCTCGCTCAACATCTTCTGGGCTTCCATAACCTTCTCAGGGTCAGGGATGATCTTGTCGATGTCCATGTTCAAAGCCTTGGCGGCTTCGCGCAGCAACATCGCCCGACCACTTGGCCCCATTATCTGGATGTCTACCGGGTTGGAGGTAAGCTGCAGGAACTCATTGCGGCGCTGCTGCACAGACTCCTTGAGCAGCGTTCCAACCACGCCGGCAGGAACAATCTGCATGTCACCCTTAATCGAGTTGTCGTCGTCGTAGATCATCAAGTGATCGTACAGGCGATGGATGACATCAGTTGTCGCAGCATCGAGCGATAGGATAGCCTGCTTGATACCCTTCGCGGCATTCTCCATCAGCATCGAAAGGCCAGACGCAGTGCGTCCTGCGCCAGAAGCCTGACCACTTCCGTAGATGTAGTTCGGCACGCCAGTCACTTCGTCAGCGATGCGCTGGAAGTACTGGTAGACCGCAAGCAAAGCATCTGCGTTCATGCTTGGCTGATAGAAGCGAACAGCAGGTTGGCCACCGCCGGTACGATCCGACGTGGTCTGCCAGATCTTCCACGGGTAGATCTTCGTCAGATCCTCGCCGTCAGGCAGGCGATCGACAGACACCTCGACCTGTGGGCCGGAGGCAATGCCCATGTTGTTCGCCAACGCACGAGCGGCAGCGTTACACACGGTCTGAATGTCGGTCATCATCTCAGGCAGGGCCAAGCCCCAAAAAGCGCCGGGGATCGTTTCCCACGAGGCCTTCGAGTACGGGCGGCGATCGAGCGGGTCAGGATTCTTGACGCACTTGATCACGTAGCTGCCGACCATCCACACGTTGACTTCGTACTCGCGGTAGTCCTCAACGTCGGTCATGCCCCATTCCTTGAGCATGTAGCCGGAGACCGAACCCCAGAACTCCACGCTCTCGATCAGCTCAGTGCCGACCAGCGTGTTGTTGCGGCCTTCGAGCAGATTGCGCTCAGTGTCAGACTGCACCAGCTCGCGAAGCCCTGAGCGGCCATACAGACGAAGGACTTCGTCAATGGCCTTCTGGTCGAACGACGGGGTGTTGCGCAAGACCTCGATGTCGGCGCGGGTCATCTGATGGCGGTGAATCAGGTAGCCATCTTGGCAAGTGCTGGCGTTCGGAGAGGGGAAGATGTCGTACGGCGAGACGCGCTCGAAGTCCTCGACGATCGTCTCTTCAACCTTGGGCTGCCAGTTGGAACCCCACTTCATGACCTTCTTCGTGCGGATCATCGGCCCCTTGATGAAGGCAGCCGGGAAAGTCACGAAGTCGTAGATGATCTCGCTGAGCGTGCTGTCGAACTTGGCGTCCTGCATCTTGTCGAGGATGCGGCGCTCCATCTTCATCGAAGCGTCCTTGGCATGCTCCATCAGGCGCTTCTTCACTTCGGCATGGATCTCTTCCATGCGCTTGTCGATCGTCTGAGGGTTCACGCCAATGCCGGCGCTCTGAACCTGATCGGCCTCAAGGGTGACAGCCTCAATGATCTCGTTGCGCAGAACGTCAGGAACTTCCGGCTCAGCAGTGGGCTTGAGGCTCCACGACTTCTCTCCGGTTGAAAGCATGACGTCCTTGATCCAGCTCTCAGCAGCACGGCACTTGATGTCCGTGAGCATCATAAAGATATCTGAGCCGCCGGTATCGCGGATCATTGCGAGCTTGTCAGGATCGTACACGCCACGACGCTGACGCTCAGCGCGGAGCAAACGCTCCGTCACGTCAGACTTCGCAGTCTTTGCTTCCTCATAGCAACGACGGACGTAGGCTGAAAGCGACAATACGACCGGCTCTTCAAGGATGACCGAGTCCTCTTGCGCTTTTTGTAACTTGACCGATTTAAGTGCCATGTTTTATACCCAACCGCCTGTGCTTGCTTCTCTGATAGGTTTGCGTCGAACGGGGTTCATTTCGTTTCTCATGTGCAGACAGCCGTATTGCAGGGCGTCATGAACGTGAGAGAACTTGTCCTTAACGGGCCGATCCTTGAACTTCGTCGTACCGGATGCGCGGATGCGCTCGTACCGGTAGCCGCCGTTGAAGCCTTTTCTCAGCATCTTGCAGTCAGGGCCAAGGATAAACCCCGGCCCACTTGATGACATGCGCTGAAGAAAAAAGGCCACGCTTTCGCGACGGGCCAAAAACTCGTTGGTCGGCGCTGGCTCGCAGATCATTCCAAGAGACAGAAGCTCCTGCATGCAGGTCTTCTCGTCAGTCTGCGCCCGAATGTTTCCCGCCGGATCTCCGACTGCCTCGATCCTATGACGAGAGTACTTCTGAAGAATGAACGGCCTGACTACTTCTGAGTAGAACTGCCGAATGCCCATGTCCTCAGAGACCAGCTCATCAAGGATGAGAAGCTGCCCCTTCGGCGACATCTGCAGAAACACACAGGCAGGAGTCAGACCAAAGTCAAACGACAGGATGACCGGCATACCATCGACCGGTGTGAGCGTCTGCTCGCTATAGTGTTCCTTGTCGTTCCACTCCGGATAGACGGGCTTGCCGTCCATCGTCGTGCCGTAGTCCCCAAGAAGGAAGACCTTGATCCAGTCGTCGGTTTTGCCAGCAACCTGATTCAGGTAGTACTGGTAACCAAGGCTATGGTTCTGGATGTTCTCCGCTTTCGGGTTTGGAATGTACTCCATGTAGGTCTCAGACTTTTCGTCCAAGTCCTGCATGAGGCCTCCGGGCTGGCGAAAGAACTTGTAGCCTTTCGGCCTGTCCTCTTCGGCCAGCTTATACCACCAAGAATCATCGTCCGGTGGGTTGGTATCCATGATCACGCCAGTCCACGACGGGCCACCTACGCGCTTGGATGGATACCGGCCAATGCGCTGAGTACACATGTCGAGGACTGACTTGTCCATCTCAGAGGCTTCGTTGATCCACGCGCCAGTGAGTTCGAGCGACCGAAGCTTGTTCACGTCTTCAGGTCTGTCGATAGCGATGAAGAGGACTTCGATCTCAACACCCGTGCCGTCACCGATGTTGTCGATGGCGATCGTCGATGTGATCGGCGTGTCCCACTTCATGACTGCGATGTCCTTCATCCAGTCCATCCACGTTTTGATCGTGGTCGACTTGAGTTCGGGATACGTGTTACGCAGTGCCGCCCATCGTGAGCGGCGGATCTTGTCCGGCCCCGGCTGCTGTTGCACGCCACGGATAAGGATCTCGTAGCAGCAAGCAGTGGACTTGCCAGAGCCTACTGGCCCCATAAGGCCGCGCACAAATGAGTTGTCCAGATGGAACGACTCACACGCCGGCCCCGGCGGGTAATACTGAACCTCCATTACCAGAGGACTTTTCTGGCCCAGTAGTTCGCTGAGAACTTGTCGTCCTTAGTCAGCTTACCGGACTTGTCGCGGATGCCAGCGGAGCGGGAGAGGTAATTCTCGCGGCGCTTCTCACTGCCATGCTGCGTGTAGTCCTGCATGCCACGAAGGCCAAAGCGAACAAGCTTCACGTCCTCGCCTTTCTTGGCAAGAACCATCTTTTTCTCTTTGGCTCCAGCAGGAGCATTGATCGGCTTGTTGAATCCGGGGAACTTGTGTCCACGGTAGACAATCTTGCCGCCTTCTCGTTTCACGTCACTGGCTTTCATAAGTGCCTCCTTATTCAAGCATCAACCAAAACCGATGGCCGACTTCAAAGCCGGGTTGTCAGTAGCATAAGCTAACCAAGCAAGTATCCCGTAAATTCCGCCGGCAAAAAGAATAATTGCAAGCACGACGGCAAGAAGGGTTTCGTTCCGCTCCTTCTTTCGCCACTTCTCGCGGGTGATCCGCAGCTGCTCTTGCTTGATCTTCTCAGTCTGCTCTTTGCGTGCGCGGTCGTACTCGTTGCGCTGCTCTTGAGACATTGACCAGTACATCGCATGCTCTTCTTCACGCTGCTTCTCGCGGATGAGAGCTGCCTTCATTGCGGCAGTCGCGGCACTGGTCTTCGTGTTGTAGTCGATGATTGCAGCATTGACTACGCGATTGTTGACGATTCTTGTTGCTCTCTCTTTCGAGAGATCCTGCTTCATCGCTGCGTTGTCGCGCTTCTTCTGCCTGATGGCAGACTCTTTTGCAGCAATCGCACGCGCATCTTCGACAAGACCATAGGTCTCGTTCATCAGGCCGCGAGCAGATTCCACCGTAGTCTTAGCGGCGGAGAGTGGGTTCGATACAGCGTTGGCTGCTTCTGCGATCTTATCTAGCTTGGACATGAGAGGTACAAAGCCTGTTCATCTCTGCGCCTCTTCAGAAGTCCCGGTAAAACACGACCGCCGCCTTTAGTCCATTTCATGAACTCTTCAGCGGCCCCCTCGAAGTCCCCACGATTATTCTTCATGCGAAGTCCGCTTCGCTGAAGATTGCCCAATCCTACGTTAAATGCAAAAGAGACAAGACTTTCAAACCGTCCTTGATTGCTAAGAGTGTTAGGGCAAAGACGGGCCACTCCGCGCTCAAAACGCACAAGGTCTTGAGCAAGGAGATCGTCCACTTCAGAAGCAGTCCAGACACGGTCGTCCTCCGGTCGTAAGGGAAATTCCTTACGCAGCATCTTCCCTGCATTCTCAACAGTCCTGACAATCGGAAGCTTTGTTTGTTCCGGGTACAGGAGATGCCCAACGCCAACTGTCCACAACTGTGCTGGGCACAGGTAAGGGCGGTACTTCACGCCCTCGTGGTGCTTGATGACTTTAATTGCCGCTGGGCCGATCTTCATTGCCAATCCTTCCAGACTTCCTCAGAAGCCTCAGATGGAGAGTCCTCGAAGTATGACAGCAGCCATACCAGCAAGAGGAGATGCATCGTTACTTCTTAGAGAAAGCTTGCGTGCCGAACCAGAATGCAATCACGCTCGACCAGATGATCTGTGTGTCTTCGTCCCACATGTAATCGAGCATGACCTTAAAGTCAGTGCCCATACGCCATGCGTACACAAAGCCAGCGATGTCCACGAACACGAGCAGCAAGAACATCCCGTAAGTAATCACGGGGCGAACACTCGCACGCAGGTTGATCACCCACTGCGAGGCTCCCTTGCCGATCTCCATGTCGTGCTGGTACAGCGCAGTGCGCTCTTCCATAGCAGTCTGAAGAGAGACTTGCTCAAGCTTGATCTCCTCGACCTTTGCCTGAGCAAGATAGCCGCGCTCGATCAGCGCAAGCTCTTTCTCTTTTTGAGCAGCCATCAATGCAAGCTCGTGCTTCTTGTCCTGACGGTCTTGGAAGATGGTCAGCAGCTTAGGAAGACCGCCGGCCAAGAACGAAGTCAGGGTCGAGATAAGAGTCATCATTTGCTTGCCCTCACCACATCATCGCCTTTTGTTACCGTAACGTGATCGCCTTCTACGTCGACGCGCATCGGCATCTCCTTGCGATCAAGTTTATCAAGCTTGGAGATAAGCTCTTTGATTACGCCAAACTCTGGCTTTTCTTCTTTTTCATTTGCTCCGGCAATCCCATTTAGCATCGAGATCAACGCGGTTAGCGAAGCTCCAAGCAGGCCCATTACGGCTGCAATCTTGTCAGAGTCGAGAGCAAGGCTTGATACGACCCCGATAACAACAATGACTGTAATGTACTTCAGGCCGTCCTTGCCGATAGCTTTGCCAGCCACGTCCTTTGCAGAAGCCTGAGCTTCAAGACGATTCAGTTCTGCCTGAACCTTTGCCTTGAACATTTCAATTTCGTTTGCCTCGCTCATAGCGCCCTCACTTATCAGCCTTGTTCTCTAATCGATCGAAGATCTTTTCGAGCATGCCCTTTAAGTCGCGGATGTCTTCGCGGTAGTCATCTTTCGAGACGTAATACCTTGGGATGTCTTCCCTCAGTTTCGCGATGTCCGATTTAAGACCACTTACCGCAGACCAGAGTTCTCTAGCGAACCATCCCAAGCCTGTTGCTGAAAGGCCAAGGACTACGTTAAAGACAGCTTGAAGTTCCATTATTTCTTCTTCCGCAAGAAGTTCAGATAGTTGACGCCTTCCTCCGGTTCCCAGAAGACCTTTATCAGGTCTGGGTGCGAGTTCGGAAGGGATGGGTTAATCACAGTCAGCGCACAAGGACTCAGGGTATTGTCTCTGAATCCACGCTCCTTCGCGAAGCGGTCGTAGATCTTGTAGCTCGACACCTTCAGCGCATGCATCGTGATCCCGCTGATGGGATCTTTCAGCACTGAGTACGCCGACTCGTGCTTATGGCCGGCGACGTACAGGTGATCTCTTGTTCCCATGATCGCGGCCTTCATCGGCCCGTGTGCCGGGTTCCAGATCGAGGAACCGACGTGATCGTGGCGTGCGTTCACACGCACCTCTTGCCCATTGGGAAACCTCAAGGCTATGCGTGCCTCTGAGGATTTGTACAATGCGTTTTGCTGCTTTGCGATCCACTTCAGCGGGTCTCCAGCGCCAGACCACAAGTCGTGGTTTCCGCCGATCATGTACAGCCAGTCACACCGGCCAACGAACCACTCAGCCAGACGCCAAGCCTGCGCCGCTGACGTGCCCTGCTCGCCGTACAACCGGGCCAACCGGCCCGTCCAGTTGTTCAGGGTGTCGCCCACGTTGCAGGCAAACAACCCCGGAGTGTCCGCCACCAGCTGTGTGTGGCGCTCCAAGGCGGCGATGTCCGTGCCGTCGTCATCGACGTGCGGGTCACCGAAGTGCAGCAGGCCGATAGCACCATCGATCTTGATCTTGACCGGAATCAGCTTCGCCGACTCTTCGTGGTTCTTCTTGGCCTCGAACTGCCGCTTGCGGATCTGAACCAGCTCCTCAACGGAGACGTCCTCATCCGGCAGCGGCTTGATCTCGTACTGCTTCTTCGTGTCCTCGTAGTGGCGCGTGTGAGTCCCAACGGGATACGAGGTATCCGGAATCTTGACCCCAGCCGCCTTGAGCCTGCTGATATGCATCAACAGATTCCTGACAGAGATCCCCAGCTCAATAGCCGTACTGGATCTCACAAAATTGTTGCGATCGAGAGTCGCTAATAGCTCCTCATCGCTGAACTTTCTATGCATGCCTCATTTACCCTTTTTGCTATTTGGATATACAGCTGTCTTAACAGCCTGATGGAACAGTCCTGCGACCATGTCCACCAGCTCCTCATCATCGGACAGCTTTGTTCTTCCGATCGTATGCAGGATGCAATGCACCAGCTCGTGGAAGTACGTGTGTTCCATCAACTGCTGGCTGGTCTTCAGCAGCTTGATGCTATGGCGGGACGGGTCATACAACCCGACCGCCCCCTCGTGCTGCCACTCCCCTTCACTGAGGATCTCGACAGTCACCGTGCAGCCCATGATCGAGAACTCTTTCGGAATCATGCTCACCCCCGTAAGTGCGGGTTACGACATCCCGCGTCACTACCGTCAGGGGAGGCGACCTGACTTTGGGCGATGAGGAGGGTGCCCAGTGACCGATTGGGTACATCGACCGCCTAAAGGGCAGCCGCAAAAAAATTTTGTAGCCGGCCAACATAGCCCCCGGCCTGCAGCTCAGTGGCCAGCAGGGGTCACGACCGGGATCGACCAGTGCGTGTGTGGTGGTATGTGTGGTGGAACCAAAGCCGCCCCCCGGTCGCGCTCGATGGGCCGCTGGCGGGGGCCGGATGCCGCCGCTGGCCGGGTGGCCGGAGGGGGGTCTCCCGTGCCATTAAAGGAGTGCGCGGTGCGCTCCTAGGCCGCCTCCGACTCGTCTGGGAGCGCCTCAGCGGAAGGGGTGGCGTCGATGGTGATACCCCCACCCCTGTCCATGAGGGGCAGTCCAATCTTGAAGGTGACGGCGGTCTGCGCCTTGGGTGCCTGCACCTCTCCCCACCTGCCCGGTCGCAACTTGGCGGCGATCCACTTGCGGGTGTCGATACGCAGTCGGGCGGCCTGTACGGCCTCGATGCTGCCCCCGTTGGCGGCTACTTCGTCGGCGATGTCACACATCTCGTCGGCCAGACTGTCGGCGCGGTCTTCGTGCGCGTGCGCGTAACGCTGTTGGAAGTCGGGCCGCTCCCGCATCCACCGGTACACCGTCTGGGCTTCCATCCCGTGCAGTTTGCAGAAGCTCCGCAGGCTGTTCCCCTGCGCTATCCATGTGCAGAGTTCGTCTGCCCGTTCGTCCGTGTAGGAACTGGGTCTCCCCATGATTCCCTTCTGCCGGGACTCTTGCAGTGCCTTGAAGGCTTCCTGCTCTCTCTCCCTCTCGATGGACAACTCCTGCTGCTCGATAGCGTTCTTCCGCTCTCGTGCGGCGCGGCGTTTTTCCTCTCGCCTCCCTTCGCTCACCGTTTGACTCGCTTCGCTGTCTTAGCCGCCTTCCGGAAGTCTGCAGCGCTGGGTGCGCCCTTCGTTCCGGGCTTGCGCATCGATTCGCCGCTTCCTGCGGCAATGCGGCGGCGCTTTTTCCAGATGTTTTCGTACAGACCGGGCATCAGCGCTTGCCGTAGTCCTGCTTGCCGCGATATCCACCGCAGCCGCTGCCGACCATGCCGCCGTGCTTCATGCCGTACTCAGCGGCCTCTGAAGCCATCACGCCCTTGGGGGCACCGCCACGCTTCAGCGCTCGCATTTCCGCACGAGCGTGCTTCGAGCCGTGCTTTTTGCCGTGCATTTTGCCCTTCATCATCTCGAAACTCCTATTTTCCTAGGGGAAATCACCTATTTCGACATTTGTCAGAAACAAGTGTTGACAACAACTGTGGAACTGTTCAGGATACGCATCACTGGCCTCCCAGACGGGCCAAGCCGCTAGGTGAAAAACAAAGGTTCTGGTGCCGGGATGGGCGAGCAGCAGCCCCGGCGGCTCCGAAGGGAGTCCGGCCTAAAGCAGACCAGTATCTGCCCAACGAACCTGGAAACTTGACTCAGTAGAGCGTCTTCGATGAGGGCGCTGCATTGAGTCACAACTGTCAACAACAACTGGAGAGCGACATGATCAAGCAAGACCTCAACAACCTTTCCCGTGCCGCGAACGCGATCTGCGGTGGCGACAAGGTTTCCGCTGCTCAGAACCTTCACAAGGCGCTGATCGAAACCCGTGAGCGCCGTGTTCGATTGCTGGTGTGGGCAAGCATCGATGCCTACGACATTCGGCCTGAGTGGAACGAGGTGCTAGCCCAGCATGCGGCAGCGAAAAGCGGTATCGAGGCACTGAGCGACATGCTCATGCCTGCCTTCAAGTGACAGGTCGAAACCGGCGCGAGCCGGTCTGGCGGTGAGGCCGCCACTGACGAGACCAACAACATCAACACAACTGTGAGGCTATATGAACTACGTCAATCACTACGGCTACAGCGACACCAACCCTTTCGAGATCGTGCGGCGCGTGAGCGATCGCACCCTCGACATCCGCGCCATGAAGGCTGAGCGTGACCCCTCGTGGAAGCCTGACTTCGTACCGGGCGGCTTCTTCGGCACGGTGGTCAACCAGAACAGCCAGCAGTGGCTGATCGAGAGCGACCCGGACGGTCGCGTTGTCCGCATCCGACTGGGCAAGCACGGGTGGAAGGATGCTCACGGCAACCGCTATGACCTGTCCGACAAGCCCGTTAAGTTCTACGACTACAACTTCTGACCGGAGGCCTTATGCAGATCGTCGATCAACTTGGTGCGCTGAATGCGCAAATCTCCGCCCTCAGCGAGCAGGCTGAGGCCATCAAGAAAATACTGCGCCAGTCTGGTGCAGGTGAGTATCGCGGCGAAGTCTTCCGCGCTGTCGTGTCGGAGCGGTCATCGAGCCGCATCGATTCGACGAAGGTGCGCAAGATTCTGACCGACGAGCAACTCGCCGAAGTCGTGTCCGAAGTGCGCTCCACCAGCGTCTCGCTGTTCGACCTGTGAGGTGATCGATGGACGCCATCCTGTTCTACGCCGTACGCATGTGGCTGCTGGTAGTCATGCTGGTCGCCGCCTACCTGATTGCAACCTACGAGGAGGATTCACTGTGAAGCACGAAAACGACGAAGTCGAGCGGATTGTCGAGCGACTGTACAAGTACATCGCGCAAGCATCGAAAGATGGCTACGTGGTGTCTGAGTCCTGCGTCCGGTCGCAGATCACGTACGTGTACCAACTGGGCCACTTCGATGGCCGGATCAAGGGCATCAAGGAGATGTCCCGATAGACCGAAACAGGCTCGCCGTGAGGCGTCCCTGTCGCAGCGTGATGCGCTGCCTGACGATGGTCAGACAATCAACAACAACCGTGAGGCTCCCATGATTAACCAAATGTCCAAGTCCCAACTCGTCGAGTTGGTTCGCCGGGTGTCCGGCTCCGCTGGCGACTACGCTCGCAAGTCCAAGCAGGACTTCATCGAGCAAGTGGCCGCTCTGCCGCCGGAGGCGGTGTCTGAGGCGATTGCGTCGATGGGCCTGATCTCAGGCTCCCTCGCACCGATCGCGGCTCCTGCGCCTTCTGCGGCGGTCGAGGTGCCCAAGGTCGAGGTGATCGCTCGCAAGTCGCTGCGCGAGGTCTTCGGCATCCGTGGCAAGTACAGTGCGTACGAGGTCGATGTCTACAACGACCCTGCAGCGCCGTCGCTCGACCCGCTGTACAAGTTCGACGCCGACCAACTGTTCGCGGCTGTGACGGCTGTTGCCCGTGGCCGCAATGTGTGGCTGGCTGGCCCTGCAGGCACCGGCAAGACGGAGTTCGTGCGCAACCTGTGCGCTGGCCTTGGTCGCGCCTTCGTCCGCGTGTCATTCGACAGCGGTGCTGAGCGGTACGAGTTCATCGGTGGCGAGCGCGTCAAGAACGGCTCGACCGTGTACCAGCACGGCATCATCCTGCGCGGCTTCGTCCGACCCGGTGCAGTCATCCTGCTCGACGAAGTGTCGTTCGCTCGCCCTGAGTACCTGTCGGCACTTCACGCGCCGCTGGAGCCGGAGGGCGTGGTCACGGTGCCTGAGACTGGCGAGGTGATTCGCAAGGCTCCGGGTGTGGTGTTCTTCGCTGCGGACAACTCGAACGGTCGCGGCGACTACACCGGCATGTACGTCGGTGTGCGTGAGATGAACGTGGCGTTCGTGAACCGCTTCGCTCGCACGATCGAGTTCACCTACCTCAAGGCTGCGGACGAGGCAGTGGTCATCAGCAATCGCGCTGGCGTCCACGTCAATCTCGCGACCTTGATCGTTCGCATGCTCGATGTGATGCGACAGGCTGGTCAGTCTAGCCAACTCGATCACATCCCGACGCTGCGCGAGGCGTTCTATCTCGCTGAGGCGCTGGCCGACAAGGTGCCGCCGCGCATGGCATTCGAGCAGACGATGGTCAATCGAGCATCGCCTGAGTCGCGTGAGGTGCTGCAGCAGATCTGGAAGGCGAACATGTCCGACGCTGTCATCGAGGCCGCGCTCGCTGGCTTGGCTATCCCTGAGCCTGCTGCGCAGCCTGACGAAAACAACCCGCCCGAAGCGGCGTGAGGAGGCAACATGCAAAAGATTAAATCGGCAACCATCAAGGCCGCCGCACTCGTTCACTCGCAGAAGCAACTGCGAGCGCTGCTTGGCAGCAATGCGGTATTCGCAGGCGCTGGCAACGTCACGTTCGCAGGCGAGACCGCCTTCGCTCAGTGGACGACCACCACCGACGACAGGGTGATGACCTATCGCATCAACTACCCTGCAATGCCGGACAACTCGTTCGTGTCGCGTCACGAGGCCGACCTGATCTCTGCGTACACCAACCACGAGATCGGGCACATTGCCTACACGAACCACAGCAGTCTGATGGCCTACTCAGCGCCGCAGTATTCTCTGCTGCGGAATCTGTGGAACGGAATCGAGGACGGTCGCATCGAGCATGCGGTGATTGCATCCGCTCGCGCCAACGGTGCGCGGTCTGGATTCAAGCGCCTCATGTCGCACTACACGTCGAGGCTCGATGACAAGTTCAACCCGACGTCGATCAACAATGCACCATTCGCGCTCGCGTTGATCTGCCGTGCTGCACTGGGCGACGGCAACGGATTCGCGAAGACTCTGCTCGATCGAATCCCTGAGCCGAAGCGCAGCCTGTACAAGGCCGTGGCCGACGCGATGCCCAGCCTGTCGCTGGATCGTGACGGCACCGGGCAGGCGCTGGGTCTGGCGATGCAGTTCCTCGAAGGCTGGAAGGCCATCGAGCCTGTCGACCAGAGTGCTGACAACCCCCGTCAGCCACAACAGCAACAGCAGCAACAGCCGCAGAGCGAAGACGATTCCGACGATGACTCATCCGACGGCGACGAGTCATTCGACGATGACGATTCGTTCGATGACGGCGAAGGCAGCGAACTCGCTCAGGCTGAGGCCGACATGGCCGAAACCACTGAGGCCGGCGAAGTGGCCGACGTCCCGATGCCGTCATTCGGCGACGAGGACGAGAGCGAGGATGACGGCGAGTCTTCTGCCAGCAAGTCCGGCGGCGACGAGCCGTACGAGGACAGGCAGGAACAGTACGACGAACAGTTGTGCAAGTCGCCTGAGCCTGACATCGGCGACGTGTTCAAGCGCATTCGCGAACGTACGCTGGTGCCGGTGTCGCTTTGGGCTGCTCCGCCGCCGGGTCGCACTGAGATGCGCCGCTGGCAGTCGATGCAGAAGGATGCAGCCGGTCTGCGCCGGTCAGCCCGGACGCTGTCGAAGGCAGTTCTGCCTGCCCTGAAGTCTCGTCTGTACCAGATCCTCAAGGCTCCTGAGCGTTGCGGCTGGGACAGCGGGTCGATCAGTGGCCGGTTCGATGGCCGCCGTGCGCCGCGCATGCTGAGCGGCAGTGAGTCGGTGTTCAAGCGCCGATGGGTCAGCGAAGGCATCAACACTTCGGTGTCGGTGCTGGTTGACCTGTCTGGCTCGATGAACGGCTGGAATGCGAAGAGCGCCGCGCACCTTGCGTGGACGATCGCTCAGGCCGCTGAGACCGCAGGCGCTGAGTGCGAGGTCGTCGGCTTCCGTAGCCCAAGCACTCACGACTTCGTCCAGTACGGCGGTGGCCGCGACATGTTTGGCAACCTTGGCGTCAGCGACAGAGACTCCAGTCGCGCTGGCGTCCTCGTGGTTGCCAAGCGCTTCGAGGATCGCACTGCCAACGTCCCTCATCACTTCGTGAAGATGGGGGTCATCGCGAGCGGCGGCACTCCGGACTACACCTGCCTGCGCTCAGTTGTTCAACAACTGTCGCAGCGTAAGTCGGGCCGGCGTCTGGTGATCGTGATCACCGACGGCTTCGGCGAGGCCGCGAAGGTGCGGATGCTGACCCGGTGCAGCAAGTCGATGTTCGATGTCGAGGTGATCGCCTTCGGCATTGGCACGTCTGATGAGATGCTGTCAGATGCGTACGAGTTTGGCGCGGCGGTACGCCACGCTGGCGACTTGCACTCGATCGCGCTGCGGAAGGTGATCGAGCAGTTGAAGGCCGGGGACACCCGGCGGGTAGCCTGACTTGCGGGGGGCTTCGGCCCCCCTTTTTTTAAGGACAAGGCTTCCCCGCTGTCGGTGCGCAATATAGTTATAGTTGGAATGCACCTACCACAGATTCTAAGCCCTTGACTAGGGCACTTGCAAGTTTCTTGGGTCGACCTGATGCATCGACCATCTAGCGGTCACTCCAGTTGCCGGTTCACCTGCCTACGGGCGGTGTGGAAAGCATCACCGGCAATCTCCTTGGCTAAGTCCACCCGCTTAGTCCACCAAGCCTGAGACTCATCAGGCCCAAGTCCCATCTGCTGGCTACGCCAGTGCCACTCAGGGACAAACTCCCCCAGCCCCTCACACAGCGGACAGTCCTGCTCCTTCTGGTCTGCTGAGTCTAGCCCGTAGTTCAGCAAGGTCTTGCCGGTGCCGTTGCACCCACGGCAGGCCTTCATCATCCATTCGATCAGCCCCTGCCTCGACGCCCTCTGGGCGGCCTGCCAGCCGATGCCCCAGTTCCTGCGCCGGCATGCCTTCTTTAGCACCCTAGCCAGTTCGTCCGATGCTGGCCGCAGTTCTTCAGCGAACCCGCCACTGATCAGCATCTGCAGGGTGGCCCCAAGTTTCGAGGCATGCGCCAGTGCGGCAACGAGATCGGCATCGAAGTGCGTCTCGTCGCTCTTCAGGTTTTTGGAATTCAGCGCGGTGCCGATGCGCTCGTTACTTGGCATTGGATAGTTCCTCGATGAACTCTATGACCAAGGTGTCGTCAGGCTTTGGCCACATCACGAGAGGCGCGTCATCGCCAATGCAAAGTCCGATGATGTTGTAACTGATGTACTCCTCCGCTTCCTCGCGAGACATCCTGCTGCTGTCCATCAGTATCTCAACGATCTTGCTTCCGTCATAGATTGCTCGATGCACATGGCCGTCTGCGCAACACGCAGATGCCGTGCCAACTATCGCGTTGTCGAATCCGTAAAGAGTAATCATGGAACACCTCGTTGTATTTTGTCTTTCATGGTTTCAATGAAATGCTCAAGTCTCAGCATGACCAGCGGTCGAGTGTCTCCATCGACACGCATGATCACAATCGGAATCTCACCCGGCTGCACACCGGTCTCGCACTGCTCGATGAACTCAGTCACCGCCAGTTTCTTTCTTCGCTTCACCTCGATGCGGTAGGGATAGACGCTTATATCTTCCCCCGAATCCCTCGCCTGCCCCAGTTTGCGTTTGATCTCCATCCCAAGTTGTTCGCTTAGAAAGTTTGCGACTTCGCGCTCTGTCTCTGCGCCTCGTTGGCGTTGCCTCTTTCCCATCTTTCTTCCTCCTCTCGTATTCTGCTAACCCATCGATCATTGCGTTGGCGACATTCATTGCCACCCTGACTGACGAGTAGTGGTCGACGAAAACGTTGTCGATGTCTATGCCTCTGCGCTTCTGCAGATTATGGTAGGAGTGGGGTATCCCTCCGGTGTTCTCCATCCCGCATATCGGGCATCGCTTTCTACTCACGCCTCACATCCAGATAACCGTTATCGAACAGCCAGCCGATCGTCTTCCGATGCGCGGCCTCCCACTGCTCAAGCTTTTCAGTCCTCGTCATGCGATTGCGCTGGTCGATTTCCATGTGGCAGTCGTAGCACAGGAAGGCGACACGATAGTCGGCAGCCTTGTGCCCGATGCCCTTGCCATCACGTTGCTGGTTGCTGTGTGCCGCGACAACTGTTCCGCAGTTGTGTCTGTCGCACATCATGCACTCTGTAGCGTGACGCGCTACATCGAGCAGCCTTCGATTCCGGTAGGTCATAGCGAGACGGCGTTCTTCTCGCTGCGCCACTTGATGTACGGCTTCTTAATCTTCTGCTCGAAGGCAACAGCCGCATCGCCTGTATCCAACTGTCCGCGGCTGTTCACTCTACAGGCCTTGAGCATTCGCTCACGAGCCTCGCCTGCGTCATTGGCCTTCGCCCAGAACAGGAAGTCGGGATCGTTGCACCACAGATAGGCCAACTGTGAGTTGCGCTGTTCCTGCCTGACCGGCTGCTCGTCATCTCCGATCTCCGCCAGTGCGCACATGAAGCGCTGGCCCGATCGCTTGCCGGCCTTGATCGTGAAGTCCTTGAACGGGTGCGAGTCTGAATCCTCAGCCAGCAGGAACGTCACCGTCCTGCCCCGTGTGCTGCTGTCTGCCCAGCCAAGCAGCATGATCTCCCCATGAAACACAATCTGAGTTTCGTCCATACATCCTCCTCACTTGTATCTTGTCGACTGTCTCACCAACTGTTTTGCTGTTAGCTTTTTGCCCTTCTTAACCTTCGGCTCTTCAATGTAGAACCCGGCGCGATACTCCGCGCCCGATACGCCTTCAGGCCACACCTCGCCGACTGTAATCTCAGCCGACTCAAGTCGTGCAAGTTTTGCCGACGGGAATACATGCCTGACTGCGTCGGTAAACTCAGCGATGTCCGGGTTGTTCTGTCTTGCGGCCTTCAGCGCCGCGACCTGCTCAGTCGAATACTTCATCGCCAAGATCCTCAACGATCAGTGACGGCATTGGTTTGACACGAGCAGGCGGCTCCCACCGATAAGGCGATGCGCCCTGCTGGTCAGAGAAACTCTGCGCCCCCTGAGTCAGCCACAGCGCAGCCTTCCCCTCCCACTCGAAGTGACGCTGCTTGCCCCACTGCAGTACGCAATCAGGCAACTTCTTCGTGTCCTCCATCTCAACAGCCGACAGTTGTTTGTCCATCAGCTTTCGCTCCTTAGAGCGGTTGCGCCACACGATGCAGACGTTGTCGACCAAGTCAGTGATCGAGCCGCTGCCCTTCACGTCGAACTTGTTCGGCATGCTGAACTCGTCCTCGCGCTTGCGTACGTGGGCGATCAGATGCACATGCATGCCGGTGTCCTGAGCGATCGCGCACACGCTGTTCACGAAATCCTTTTGCCCGTTGTAGTCATCGTCGCCGCGCACGACCTTCATCATTGAGTCGATGAAGAAGTGTTCGATGCCAAGCTTGTTCCGCGCATACAGCATGACGCCGCGCAGAGTGTCCGGATCGACGATGCCCTGCTGGTCGTAGATCCACAGCAGGTTGTCAGTCCACAGATGAAACCGCTTGATGTATTCGTGCTGAGGCAGCCCACTCGCGGCAGACTGCTTGACCATGCGAGCCATCGTGGCCTCAGCCTTCATCTCGAATGACGCGATGCAGACCTTCTTGTTCTGCACCATAAGATGCAGCGCGACCTGACTGGTCACCAAGGTCTTGCCGTGCCCGTTGATGCCGGCCCACAGAGTGACCTCACCGGGTCGCATCTGGAAGTTGTCTCCGATGCGAGGCCACGGCGTGACAGGCGAGTTGTTCGCGTTCTCGCCGTGAATGCGGTCGATGACGGCATCGAGGAATGTTGAAGCAGGAACTACCTTCTCGCTGCCTTCAGCGTAGTCAAGGTATTCTTTGAAGTTAATGGTATCTGGGATCAGTTTCACAAGCGACTTCCGATAAGAATTGTTGGAATTGATTGTTTTGGAAATCCATCCAGTACTCGTTGTCCAAGGCCCACTTCCATTGAGTCTTGGTTATCTTCCCCTGCACCCATGCATCGATCGAATCCGCTGTCGGGAAGTAGTACAGCGACCCGCCTTGCTCAGCGTCCGGGTGATAGTAAAGCAGCGGCCTCGCAACATGCCTGAGAAGGTCGATTGCATGGCGCTGGAAACTCGACATGCCGATGGGGCAAACGATGCACGTTGTCATGCGAGCAGCGAATCGCCAGTCGTATGTCTCTTCCGGCCTCGCGTACACAACAGGGTCGTACGAGATGCGCGGCTTGTCGTAGAACGAAACGATCAGCGTGTCGTTGTAGATCAATCCCTTCATGCGCACACTCAGGATTCGATCTGCGTTCTGCGGGAGTTTCATTCACTCCCCCTCGCCCGAATCGCAGCGGCGCAGGCTCTAACTGTAAGCACATCGCGTTGGGGCCATTGCTCTAATTTAGCGGCTTCCCACTCGCAGGCTTTCGCACACGCCTCCCGCTCTGCTGCGGCAACGAGGGCGGCGAAGCGTTCAAGGTCGTCAGAATATGCGCTCCATCTACAGAAAGATGACAACGTCAATCCAGCCTCTTGCGCCAGTCGGATAATGTCGTCGCGGGTCATGGCACCACCCATACAGCACGACCACCTGTCGGCTCGCACTTGTCCTTGTTCAAGTAGATATACGCTTGGCCCTGTTGCCCTGCGTTTTGCACATAGGCCATGACTCGGTCATCGCTTTTGATATCATTCACCACGGCAAGACACCCGCCGAAACCGTCCATCGACGGATTGATCTGCACGATGTCGCCTATCTGTAATTCGTTCATCGCGGTTGCTCCTGTTTTGGCAGCAACAACACCTCAGTCGTTGCGGGAATGTGCCAGACGTTGCCCTCATCGTCGGTGCAGTACGAATACATGCCATCGATGCGCTTGAAGTTTAGTTCCTTGCCTGTGACCAAAGAGATCCGGCTGTTTCGCGGTACGTCATAGAGTTTCATGTGTGCCTCACACTGCGTTGTCCCAAGGATTCTCAACCTGCTTCTGTTCGTCCTCGTATCGGCGCTGGTTCAGGTACGTGGTCGCATGCGGGATGAACCCGCGCTTCCACTGGTCTGAAGACTTCATCGCTTCGACGTGGGCGAGTATCTTGTCGACGTGCTTGTTGGCATGGCTGCGCTTCCACGATGACAGCGCACCAGCCTTCGATGTCTTGACCGGGTAGGCAGACCAGAACCGCTCGAAGTCTGCATCCGTCCCCTCCGGAACGCCTTTGCCCCGGCGCTTGAACTCCTTCAGCAGGAAGTCGGCGATCTCCAGAGCCTGATCGGCGTGGATGAAAAGCTTTTGCGGTTCCCCGTTCGGGACAATCTGTGTGACACAGGCCACCCGCGCCTCGCGGTTGACCGAAATCTTGATCGGGAAGTGATTAAGTTCCATGCGTCCTCCTCGATCGAGAAGTTACATGGAAGATTCAACAGGTGTCAATACTCTGTTTGAATTCTTTTTGAGTATGAGGCCAGAAGAATACTACTGAGGCCTCTGAACTGACCCTGAGTGAGCAGACCTAGCCCATCCTAGATCTGCCTTCACACGCTGACCCGTCGGTCGCATGACCCGCCAGCCTTGTCGCTCTGGGGTGCTAGCCTCGCCGCCCCGCCCGGTGTTTCAAGCTATCCCACAGTACCGGTATAACCCCGCGCACCCTGCCGTTGTCACCGACGATGCGCGGGGGTTGTCTTTGTACCCGGAGGTCAGGCAGCAGTCAAGCTGTCTTTCGCTCCAGCCGTGTCGGTCACAAACACAATCTTGTTGCGGCTGTTCAGGGCGGCCTTCATGTAGTCCCAGTCCACGTCCTCAGCCCGGTTCATCAGGGTTCGGAAGTCGAGCCTGCCCCCGCTGTGCTTGTCCACGGCCACGGCCACGGCCAAGGAGGTCGTGGATGCGTTGCGGTAGATCATGGACGTGATGTACGCCCCGGTCGTCCCGCCCAGCCGGCCCAGATCCTCACGCTCCCGCAGGTTCAGTCCCTTGATGTATTCGATCAGCGTCATAAAGCCTCCTTTTGGAATCCAGACTGCAGTGTACACGGGGGTGTTGACACGTTCAAATGGCAGGGGGTACACTCACGTCTAGTCACTAGGGAGGCACCCCAATGGATGACCAACTAGACGACGGATCGCAGGCCTATCACGAGCAGGTCTCGATGGCCGAAAGGTTTTTTCACGAGAAGGAGGCGAAGATGAGCTTTATCGTTTCAGCAAGCAACAGCGGTGGTGGTAGTGACTTTGCTCCCCCGCCGGCTGGTTCGCATGTGGCCCGGTGCTACCGGATCATCGACCTTGGCACCCAGACTTCTGTCTGGAAAGGCAGCGAGAAGAAGCAGCGCAAGGTTCTCATCAGTTGGGAACTGCCGGATGCGTTGATTCCTGACGGCAAGTTGGCCGGCAAGCCGTTCTCTGTCAGCGAGCGGTTCACTGCAAGCATCGGAGAGAAGAGCAAACTCCGTGCTGTCCTTGAGAGTTGGCGCGGTCGCCAGTTCACCAAGGAGGAAGAGGCGCGGTTCGATATGAAGAACATCATCGGCGCACCTTGCGTGGTGAACATCGTTCACGCCAACAACAACGGCAAGGTCTACGCAAACATCGCGTCGATCATGCCGCTGCTTCCGGGCATGAAGGCCAGTCCGCAGGTGAACGAGAGCATGATCTTTTCTCTCGATAACTTCGATGCTGCCGCCTTCGCATCCCTCTCCAAGGGGCTGCAGGAAGCCATTCAGAAGTCGCCTGAGTACACACGGGCTGTCGCAACAAAGGATCGCGTTGAACTCTCAGACGGTGGCGTTGAAGAGTTGAACGATGACATTCCTTTCTAAGTTTATGGAAGCCATGAAAGACTTGTTCGACTTCAGGACGTCCGACTTGTTCGGCAGCCGTGGTCTGGCCAGATCGTCAGATCCGGACACCAGCCATGTCGCTGCCGCCAAGATCAGTACTGCGCGTCTTGAGGAGATGGTTTACGAGAAGGTCTGCTCTTTTGGCTCTGCAGGCTGCACGGCAGACGATGTCGTGCAACTGATGCCGGATATCAAAAGCAACAGCATCACCCCGCGATTCGCCCCTCTGATCAAGAAGGGTCTGGTCGTTGACAGCGGGAGACGCAAGCGGATCTCTTCGGGCAGTACACAGCGTGTCTTGGTTGCATCTTCATTCGTGAGGGAAGGCCAATGCTCACAAACAAACTGAACCTGCCGCGCTCGATTGTCGCGGCTGTTACCAATGACGGGTACAGCCGTGGCAAGTCTGACATCAGCGTGACTCAGCTGATCTCTCCGCCGTTCCAGCGGAAACTTCGGGAGACTGTCGAGCCGCAGGAAGATGTCGCCGATCGGATCTGGTCTCTGCTTGGGCAGTCCGTACACACGGTGCTTGAGCGAGCCTACCCGGAGGGAACAACCGACGCAGTTGTCGAGACTCGACTGTTCACAACTGTTGAGGGTTGGTCTGTTAGCGGACAGATGGATGTCCTCGAAGCAGGCACACTGATGGACTTCAAGGTCACGTCGGTGTGGTCGCGTAAGGGCAAGCCTGAGTGGGAACAACAGCTGAATCTACTGGCCGCGCTGTGCCGTCGTCAGATGGCGGAGACCGGCGATGTTAGGTTCTCTGTCAACCGCATTCAGATCATTGCCATCTTCCGTGACTGGGTGCAGAGCAAGACGCTCGCAGGAGATGACTACCCTGAGTCTCAGGTTGCCGTCATCCCTGTCCCTCTGTGGACGGAGGAAGAGCAGGACAGGTTCTTGATCGAGCGAGTCCGACTGCATCAGGCTGCGCGTCCTGAGCCTTGCACCGACGAGGAGCGGTGGAAGACGAACGATGTGTGGGCGCTGATGAAGGATGGTCGCAAGTCGGCAGTCAAACTGTTCGGCAGTGAGATGGAGGCCAATGCTGCAGCAGACGCTGCCGGCAGTGGGCACTCAGTAGTACACCGACGCGGCGAGTACAAGCGCTGCGCCAGTTACTGCAACGTCTCTCACGGGTGCCCAGTCTGGCAAAGCGTTCCGTTCTGAGGTGACTGATGCGCTGCCCATCTTGCAACTCGAAGACATTGATCTTCGATACGAGGATCAGTTACAGCGGCAGCGGTCATCCAATGACGATTCGCAAACGCCGCTGCATGAACTGCATGATTAGTTTTCAAACGACGGAGGTCGTAAATGACGATGTCCCGCTCAAAGGCGAAGAAGAAGGCGAGAAAGAAGAACTCAGAGAGTTCTCAAGAGGAAAGCCTGTCGCCAGAAACTCAGGTGTCTCGCGTACTTCTGGTCGCGATGGTTGAGGCGTACAAGATTCTTCACGCCGGACTGCTTGCTGCAGGGGAAATCTCTGAGAAGGCAGAAAAGGCTGGCATCAAACAGGCTAGGTAAGAAAGGGGCGGGGCATGTCTGAGTACACGTTGGACAGAATGGAAGCAGCGATCCGTGCGCTAACGGAGCAGAACAAGAAACTTTCTGAGGCACTTGTTCTTGCGCAGGAGGGCGGATCTCATGTCCAGCAATCAGGCATTGCCTCGCCCCACGACATGGTCAACCATCCGCCTCATTACCAGATGCCGGGTGGAATCGAGACCATCGACTACATCGAAGCAGTACTCGCTCAGGATTACTTTAAGAAGGTTCCGGGGATTGTTGCCCACTGTGTCGGCAACATCCTGAAGTACGCGAGCCGCCCGACGAAAGGCGAGTTCTCTAAGAGCCTTCGCAAGGCAGCGTGGTACTGCAACAGGGCAGCAGACGCATTGGAGAAGACTGGTGAATGATCAGGGCATAAGACAGCTGTGGGCTAGTGTGATTAGCCAAGCAATCTGTGATGTCGACTTGCGGGGGGATAGGGTTGTCCGGGCGCAGGCAATGCGCTGGCTCAATAGCGATGCTCAGAACGAGGGATCGCTTAGATGGATATGCGACATGCTAGATCTCGATGCGGACAAGATTCGCATGCGGTGCATGAGCAGGACTGGTAGGAAGAGCCTGACTGGAAAACTGTTTTCCAGACGGGCTTTGGAGAAACGTCTTGAAGATGAGGAGGAAAGCCGTGACTTATCTTTCGACTTTTACGAGCAAGCTTAAAAAAATGTGGTGGTATCTCTGGACTGGCGACGATGACCTAACGCATACCAGAAGGCGCATTGAGGATACCGCTCGCCGCTTCGGTGGCAGGGTGCATTGGGATGACTGAGAAACTTACAGTCGGAATGAGCCGGTGCAGATGCAGCGGATGCGGCCACTACTTCAACAGTGTCGCCGCATTTGATGAGCATCGAATCGGGAACATCATTGTTGACGGGGTTCGCAAGAAGATCCCCCGCAGATGCCTTACTGTGGCGGAGATGGATGCTCGCGGCATGGTGGTAAATGCCAGCGGGTATTGGGTGCGCGAAAAATGGGAAGGGGTTCCGTCATTGACTGCAGGAGAAGCAGCATGAAAGAGAAGAAGGGAAACAAGTTCCGCGATCCAGATCAGGTTTACAGTGCGCAAAGAAGGACGGCAACTGCAATCGCAATGTTCCTGATGTCCACGCTGTTCTTCTACTTGGTCGGTGTTGTAACAACAGTTGTTCTGCTGTTTAACTTCTTGTTCAGATGACCGACGAACTCAACTTCGGGGCGTTGTCCGACGCAAAGCGAGAGGAGCTAAGCAGGACAATCGAACATCAGGCAAAGACAATCGAGGAACTGCAGAAGAAAATACAGTTCCTTGAGACTGTCATCGAGGAGATGGAAATCAGATGGAACAGATGGCAATAGCAATCATGGCGCTAATCATCCTGCCGCCACTTGTCTTTGGCTACATCAAGATGAAGCGCCACACAGACCGCATGCGACACGAGATGTGGAGGCAAGTCCCTCCCCCCAACTGGCGGTGCCGGAGGGGAGGGGTTGATTACCTCTGATTACTTGCGCTTACTCTTCAGCTTGACCTTGGGCTTTTTCGGCTTCGGAGATTGCTCGACGCTCTGCGTAGAAGGCAATGTTGAAGTCGACTTGGGCTTGGCGAATCTGCTCAGCAATCTCTTTACGAAGTCCATATTTCTCCTCCCTAGTTAAAGTCTCATCCTGCTGGATGTCCAAGTCCTGCTGGCGCAAGGTTGAGATGGCTCGCTTCTGCTTATCAGCAAACCGCGAGAGCGCGGCCATGCCGGCAATCGAGTCAGCGTAAGCAAGCTTCTCTTCGGATACTTCGGACTCTGACTCCATGATCGCATTGAAGTCACGAGCCGCTTCCTTTGCCTCCTTTGCATTCTCGTAGAACGCGCTGGAGTCATACCGCCCATCAGGCTGTCTGTGAACAGCCTTCAATACCGGGATCAGGTTCTGCTCAGTAGCCGAAGCTGTTCCGGTGTTGGCCATCGCGTCGAATGTCTTGATGACATCCTTCACGAACGTACCAGCGCCGCCAGTGAGGAACGATGTGACGTATTCGACAGACTCCGGAGAGACGTCGATTGCCATCTTCCCGCCTGTTCCGCCACCAGTGGCCTCGTATAGCCAAGCAGTAACATTCTGGAACATAGTGTCGCGAGTGTTGTTCCAGTACCGCTCGCTGTCCGGGGTGACGCCAGTAAAGTCTTCCGGCATCAGCGGCAGGCCAGTCTCCTTCTCGCCAGTGATGAGAACCATCGCCGGATCGATAAGCGTCGGAGACAGGAAGGTCGCCATGTTGTCCATCGATCCAAGCGGAGAGAAGTGCAGCGATGCGGAATCTCGCATAAACGCACCGACCTTGAACGGATCTACGCCATTCTTCAGGTCACGAAGCGCATAGCCAAGGTTCACGAAGAAGCCAAAGCCATACGGCAGCGGCACGTTGTAGGTCTCGCCATTCGGCCCGAAGAACACAAGGTTCTTCAGCTTAGTCTGGCGCATGGAGGGCTTCTCCCAGTACGGCTCGTCATCGTCTCCAACAGCTGACGCTGCCATCTCTGCGACGAAGTACCCAAGGGCAATAAGCCCAGTTCCAACAGCCGCGCCGCGCTTGCTAAACACGGCGCTTAACGTGCGCTTCGCACCCTGAACTGCAGGGTTGAAGAACAGGTACATGCCGCTCAGAACCGGAGTCCACTTGCCGCGACGGTTGAAGTTGACCGTGATTTCCTTCGCTATGTTCGTCGCCTCAATGCGCGACTTGCCGTTCTCCATTGCGACCTTGTATGCGGCAACACGAGCAGCGCCTTCGATGGCACCGTTGATGTCCATCATGAAGTCTTCGATGCCCTTCAGATACCGCATGGTCAGGCGGTGGTACGTCAGTGGCTTACCTATCGACGCCTGTGCGTTGCGATACATGGACATCAGCTCACTGTGGCGGTCTTCGATCTGCCTCAGATCAAGCGCACCAGTCTTGCCGCCATCAGCGCGGTACATGTCGTAGTACTGCTTCAGGCTGCCAGTCCAAGCGTTGTTACGCTCAGCACGCCATACCGTGTAAGCAGCCTTCGGCAGTGTTGCCAGCAGCTTTGCAGAACTCCACAAGCCCTGCTCGATTCCGGTGTTGATCAGCGATGTCTGCACGTCACGAGCGGCGTTGATCAGCACAAACGGCGGCGACAGAACAGTCCACAGTTTAGACAGCGATCTGCCGAACGTGTTCATGCCACCAAGGATCGACTTGATCGTGTCTGGGAACTGCGACAGGACACTCGTCATCTGCAACTCTTCGAGGATCTCAGGGTCTTTGATGACCATGTGATACACATCGCCACCCACGCGGACAGGGAGAGTCTCCGCATCCTTCTGGATAGTCAGGCGGTATCGCACTTCCTCTACAGGGTTCTTGTAGAACGCACGCTGCATGACTGGCTTGTTCACCTGCCACAGCTCGCTGTCCTTGTTTGCGAGGATGAATTGCAGCCAAGCTTTGCGGACGTTGTTCCGCTCGACAGCTACAACAGCTTCCTCGTAGTCAGCCAAGATGTTCTCGACGATCGCACCTGCCTTGCTCTTTCTGCCAAGACGGCGCTTCGAGAATGCATTGGCAAGATCGAACCGCCCGTTGCCGGTGACGCGACCAAGATCGTCAGCCTGCTCGAATGTCTTGAGCGGGACGTAGTAGTTGTACGTGGCATTCCAAGCAGCAACATCTGCTGGGCTGACAATGTCTCCATTGACCAGAGCAGTCTGAGTCATCTTGGTAATGTTCTGGATCTCGTCCGCGATGGACTTGATACGCACGAACTGAGCCATGTCCTGCCGCAGGGTAGCCATGACCTGATCAGCCTCAGCATTCGTCATGCCTGAGCCGCCATCCGGCATCTGCGGGTTGATCGAGGCTATGCGACGGTTAGCTTCCTTCGCGTGATTCGCATACAGGTACAACTCTACATCGCCAAGGTCAACATTGTTATCTGCTGCACGCTTGAGAATAGGCTCGACTACGTCCTTGCGGAAGCGGTCAAGACGGTTTCCGGCGCGGCCATACATGCGATGCATTGCCGACTCGATCTCTGTCGACTCAGTCAGCACGCCGCCCTGAGCGGCAACAGCCTTCTGCGCACGAGCAGTGGCCAGCACTTCGTTCTGCACGCCACGCAGCAATCGCTGCAGTCTGCCGAACTCAGGCAGCCAGTACTTGCGGCCCTGACGGACACGCGAGAACTGGATCTCCGGTCGCTCAGGCGAGAACGCACCAACATTCCCAACAGCTGACTTCAACTGTGACGGGTCGTACAGGGCAAGGTTCTTCGCCCCAGTCTCCTTCACGTAGTAGCTGTCGAAGCCGGCAAGCTTGATGGCGTCTTGGATCTCGACGTTCTCGATCATCTGCCACTTGCCCTTGGCAATGGCCTGCTCACGAGTCTCGCGGATACCGACGTTGTTGCTCTCCCAGATATCCATCACTCGCTTAACGTGATCCGGATTCTCGAAGTCGAACGGATTCTCAGCGCGGACATACAGCGGGTACACAGATCCACCCGGCCCAGCGTACGTGTTCGCAACTCGCTCGTCAGGCGACACGAAGATCGCGCCACCCGTGCCACGACGGAACACGCTGATGCCCTGATCGATGAACTCCTCAGCGCCGACAACAGGCGGAATCGTGCCGTGGTACATGACCTTGGGCCGACCACGTCGGTCTACGAGCTTGCTGTCGCCGAACCAATTCCAGAAGTTCTGGATGAACTCAGGAGTGCTGGCAATCTGCTTGCCGTCAGCATTGGTCTCGCTTCGGACACGAGAGAATCTAATCGGCTCGCCATCGACAAAGCCATAAGCCTGAAGATCAAGCGGCTTCTCTCGCGGCAAGTCGGCCACGTTTGCAGCCTCATTGATGTCAGTTACCTCATCATCCGTAAGGATGCGGTTCACCTTCATGGAGCCGCCAATGATCCAATTCCCCGTCATGTTGGGGTTGGTCTTGTATCGGTAGTACCCGTCCTCTGGCACTTGGTCAGTTATCTGCGCAGTAGATGGGATTACGATTCCGTCTCTGTCAACAGTCGCTCGCTTGTTTGCCTCTGTTTGCCAGTCGCGGTCTGCAGATATTTCAACCTCAGCCCACACCTCATCTTCGCGACGGAATGTGGGAAGCTGCTTTCGCATGCCACTTTCAGGATCAAGGCGAAGCTGTCTGCCGCCGCCAATGTGGGTAGCGATCGGAAGGTCGCCAGCATGCCAGCCGGGGCGCTGGGCAAGAGGGCCGATCTTCGACTTAACCTGCGGCCTGCCGGTCTTTGTTACTCCGGCCTGCGCACCCATGTCCGCATCAAGCCATACGCCAACAGGAACTTCTTCGTTGGCATTGACGTACAGCGGGAACAACTGTCCCGGTTTGCTTTTCTTAATCCTGAACAGTTTGTAAGCAACAACTGTGTTTTCAGGATCTGGCTTGCGGCGACGGCTAAAAAGAATTGTTTGGTCGGCAGCGCTAGGATCTTCAGCTGGGACTCCTATCGCCTCTTGCTGAGCGGCCACGCCGTCATCGTAGTTCTCGATGACCTTGCCACCAAGCTCAGAAGCATTGGCCGGATCGTAGACCATGAACACAACATCAGGCTCGCCGTTGTTGTACTTAGCGAACGTGGCCTTGTCCCAGCCTTCAGGGCTGTACTCGTCGTTCCACTTGACGCGAGCAACAACCTTGAACCCGTTGTCGGCATACAGCTCAGGGAGAACAGTATCGAACGCATCGAGCCGCTGTCCGCCCTGATCCA
>Ga0255173_1000054_pt1 | contig 53411 bp, 47 predicted proteins | sample Atl_Atl_RepA_8d_FD_183175 | JGI IMG/M metagenome (GOLD analysis project Ga0255173, IMG submission 183175) | Freshwater microbial communities from Altamaha River, Georgia, United States - Atl_Atl_RepA_8d | ecosystem: Environmental > Aquatic > Freshwater > River | place: USA: Georgia | collected...
TCGCCATCGGACCGGTGAGTGCGCAGGTCGAAGCCGGCGGCCCGCAGCCATTGCACCGACAGCGTCTCGAACTGGTGCCCCGCGTCGAATATCCGGAGCGTTCGCCCGTCGAACCCCTTTCCGGCATCGATGGCTGCGTGGGCGTATTCGTAGGCGAGCTTGCGCGCGCAGGGTTCGCCGATCCGGCTGCCGCCGAGATAATCGCGGGGACGCCGCGCCTGGTTGCGCTCGACCAACGCCTGGTCGATCAGGGCATTGACGCGGTCTGCGACCCCAGGTGTCTGGGGCGTACCATAGAGGGCTTGAGAGCCGTGGTTCAGGTCGATCATCGATGGCTCCTCAGAACGGCACGTCGCCGGAGGCGGACTGGCGTTGCATCGAGTCCTGGAAGCCGTCGACGCAGGCCTCGATGATGCGGTCGATATCGGTGGCGGCGAGCTCGTGGAACGGCCCCATTAGCCCGAGTTCCGTCAGCGTCTCAGCCAGGAACCGCCGGGCGTCCCTGATGGCCTTCTGCTCCATGTCCGTCTTGTCGATCATGCCGTTGTTCCTGTTGGCGAGTGCCGAGCCGCCGTCGAGGCAGCGCATCGAGCAGAAGCGGTAATAAGGAAAGTGGTCCCAGAGCAGCCGGTGGACGTAGCCGAAGCCACGCCCCTCCCGGCCGCACAGGGCGCAGGGCCTTACGCGAGCAAGAACTGGGTCAGGGCCGCGGCGTCGGCCGAGCGATCCCTGATCCGCTCCATGCCCAGCACGACGAAGCGCGAGATCGCGTTGGCGGCCATGGCCTCGAGGTCCGCCAGGGTGAGACTGGCGATGGGTTGGTGAAGCCTTCCGCGTCCTTCGAGCCATGTGCCGATCGCCCTGGCTGCTTCCCGGGTCATGTGTGCCTGCCATTCGTCCGAGGTCATGGCGGTCAGCCGTTCAGCCAGCTCGGACCCGACGCCGCTGCTGCCGCAGGGGCCGCCTGAGGTGCTTTTGCCGGCGTGGCCGGGTTCCAGGCGGGCGCGGCAGTGGCAGTAGCAGCCGGCGCGGACCGTGCGCGGGGCTTGCTCGGGGCGGGCGGCACGCAATCGCCGTCGAGGACACGGCGCCACTCGGGCTCCGTGGGAAGCACCACGCGCGCGAGCCGGTTGCTGTCGCCGTAGCGGGGATTGCTGCTGGGCTCGACCGAGATGACGCCGACAAAGGTGATGCCGGTCAGATCCGACAGGCCGCGCAGGACCCGCTTCGCCTTCGCGGCCTCGCTCATGTCCTTTGGATCGAGCCCGAGGCCGCTGTCGATCATGGCGCGGAAGATGCTCTTGCTGATCTTCCAGCCGATCGAGACGCCGTGATCATCCACCTTGCCGCCCGACGCGGTGAACATCTGCCAGAACTTGCGCCGGGCGTAGGGCCCCTCGGTCACCGTGAACTCGCAGTCGAGAGACTTCACGTCGCTGCCCGGCGCGTTGGAGGCCTTGAGCAGGCCCCGGTCGATCTCGCTCTCGCCATCGGAACCACTGCGGCGGATGGTCATGGTCATCCGGGCGAAGGTGCCGTCGGGGATCAGGTCGCCGCCGGCCTGGGGTTCGGCATCGTTCATATCGAAGGTCATCGCAATCATCCTTTCCTGGGGGAGTTGATCTTCGCGAGCAGCGCGCCGAGGTCGGGCGGCTCGGTGATGTCGAGGCGGCCCGAGCGATCCTTCGCCGGCAGGCCGTAGGGATTGCCGGCGCGGCACACCAAACGGCGGGTGTCGGCGCGTTCGGGATCGTGGCGCCAGCCGTCGCCCTCGGGCTCGAACAGGCTCATAGAGATCACCTGGTCGACTATGCCGGGAAGCTCTCGGCCGGCCTTGCCGCCCTCCATCTGCGGCTGCCAGCTCGCGCGGTTGAACTCGTCGGTGATGCGTTCAAGGATGCCGACGAAGATCACGGTCCTGCCCTGGGCGTGCTGGAGGTGCTTCAGCAGCCCGATCACCTCCCGGGCGAGCAGGCCATACGCCCCGCGCGAGTCGGGCTTGCCCGTCTTCTCGGAAAAGGATTCAGGTCGCGTCTTCGCCCATGCCATTGCCTGGCGGGTGAGATCGGTGATGCTGTCGACGAACACGATGCTCTTGCCGGCCAGCAGGCGGACCAGGTCGGGGTAGGCCTGCGCCAGATGCTGGTAGTGGCCTTCGGAGAAGAAGCCGTTCGGATCGGCGGCGGGATTGATGCCGCCCACGAGGCAGCCGATATCGAGGGCGTCCGTGAAGGTTCGCACCGGGATGCTGTCGCCCGGCCAATCCTGCACCGACTTCATGCCGGCCTCGAGATCGAGGCAGATCGTCTCGTTCGGCGGCAGCGTCTTCAGCAGCGAGGTCTTGCCCGCCCCCGGAGGACCGAAGATCGCGGCCGAGGTCTTGTTGTTCGCGGCCGACAGCCGCTCGTCGGCGGTAACGATGCGCAGGCTCATTGTCCGCGCTCCCCAAGATGGAGCGAGATGCTGGGCTTGCCCGTGCGGACCGTGCGTGCCGGCTCGAACTGGCGGCGGATATGATCGGGCCAAGCCGTGTACTTGCGCTCCGGCACCTTGATCGCGATCTCGACATATTGGCCGGGGTTGTCCCCGCCGGCGCGGATGCGCCCGACCAGGTCGGCGATCAGCGCCTGGTCCCAGTCGACGCGCTTGGGGAGGTCGGCCACGACGGTGACGCCGTCGCAATCGAAGCGGACAGTGCCGGTGTCCTTGCCGGCCTCGCGACGCAGAGCCTGGGCGCGGTTGGCGAAGCGCAAGGCGATGGCGTCGTCGATCCAGTCCTTGGCCTTCTTGCTGGCGTCGAGCGCCGCCGTGGCGTCCTCCTGCAGCAGGGCCAGATGCTCAGCCGGCAGCTGCGCGACCTCGCCGATCGGCAAGTTCCGGATCGTCTCCAGCTGGGGACTATTGGTCATCACGGTGTTCACTAGGTAGCCTCCTTCAGCAGAACCGATGAGAGCGACGCAGAGGCCTCTGGCGTGCGGGGCCGCGCGATTGCGATGTAGGTGAAGTCGTCAGGGCCGTTGCGGCGCTGGACCAGATGAATCAGTCTTTGCTCCACCGCCCACCGAGCGCGGCGTGCCACGCGGGCGAGCTCGCGGCGCGCATCGCTCTTGGGAGTCTGGCCGTGCGAACATGCATCCATCGCCAAGCTGCCGTGGTGGTATTGCAGCCGATCACCGGGCGCGGCCTGCGCCATCCATGCGCAGAACGCCGTCTCGTTAATCGCCGAGCGAGCGACCGAGCGTCGATTTGAAGAGCCACCACTCATTGCGTGGCTCCGCAATTCATGTCGGACAGTGGGCTAGCCGTTGCCTTGTAGACCGCGAAAAGCGCGGTTCCGTCAGCCGCCACACCGGCATCCTCGATGCGGTAGTCCTCTCCAGCTTCGAGAACCAGCGCCAGCTCCCATCGACGAAACAGGCCAGGAAGGCGGCGAAGCTCATGGTTCGCGGCCGTCAACATATCGCTCATCAGGGCGCGGTCTCCGTACGCAGCCGCTGGCCATTCCAGCGGTACTGAATGGAAAACGCGGGTTCTGAAGGAGAAACGGGACAGGTGGAGATCACTTTTCCTGCAGGCCATCGCGCGTCCGTCGAAGCGCGCGCTGGAACCGCTTTCGGGCCGCTTCATGACCGATTCCCAGGCGAGCAGCGGCCTCATTCTGCGTCTCGCCAAACAGCACGATAGCAACGACGAGGTCGGCGTCCTTTTCAACAACGCGGGAGATCAGAGCGGCCAACATGCTCGTCTCGACGTCGGCCCCTGCGGCCAGGGGTAGCCCGCAACAGGAAATTCTCGCCGGCGGCCCCGACAACATGCCACTGAGAGCATCGACATCCGGCAGGTCGATTCGCCCGGCGCATTCCGTCCAGACGCTTCGCAAAACCTGCCGGATATCGCGCTCCACATTGCGTACCAGGGTGGCGGCGAGACGATGGACCCTGCCCAGCTGCGTTCGGTGCACGACGAGGGTGAAGTGCTCGGAGAGTTCCGAGACCAGCTCGTCTGGATTGTTCCGGTAATGGCGAAGGAGCCGCCGATAGACGCCGTCCAAGGCCGGCCACAGGGCAAGCCACAGAAGCTTCATCGCGACGGAACGCTCTTCGTTTCCCGACTGGAACGCCTCCACGAGAGCGCCGAGCAGGCGATCCTTTTCGTCGAGGTCACCAGTCTTGTCGTGCAGGTAATCGAGAATGGCCGCGCCATCCGGGAAACGGCTGATTTCCAGATGCTTCAGCCTCAGAGATTGGAATTGGTTCGCAGATTCAATTGTCTGGAGAGAACGCATGAAGCCGGCATGAAGGGATTGCCAAAGTGCTCGCACGGGACGCCTGCCTTGCGGCCGGGCGTCAAGCGCTCACGGGGGCCGAGCAGGGGCGTCATTGCGCTCTGATTGATCGGAGGGGGCTGTTGAGGGGCGCCGCCTATGCGGTATCGCGGCTCGCTCGACCGGCGGTCGAAAGCCTGATCACGTTCAGCGTCTTGCAGCTGGAGCGGTAACAGACCAGCGAGGCATGAAAATCACCGTCAAACGTCGCCTGCAGGTCGCCCCGACGAACGGTCATGCCGCCTGCGTCGGTCTTGGCGAGGAGAATACCGCAGGATTTGCAGCGGATTTCCCGCGAGTTGGGTGCTGTGCCCATATGTTGGCCTCCATGTGCTCGCGCCCATCAATGAGCGCCTTCGGAGACCACTCTCGCTGCTGCGTGGATGGGGGAGTCGAAGCCGGAGTTGCACCTCGGCTCCGGTATCCCCGAGCCGTCTCCTCCCCTATCCCGAGGTCTCGACCCGTACCGGCACACCGAGCTTGCACGCCTTCTTCAACAGCAACTCGACGGTCTTCCGGGCTTTCCGGTAGTTCGCCGCCCGAGTCTCGCCGCCCGGCGTCCGAACTCCACGGCGAGCGCGCTGACTGCCCTCACCGGCCACGAGACTTAGCGATCCGAGACTGCTGTCGAACTTGATGTGATGGGGGACGAGTGCCAGCCGGATCCGGCCATCGCTTTCGGGCGCCGATTTGATCAGCGCTTTCATCTCGGCCGCCGACAGCCCGTGAACCGGATGGCCGGCCAGTTCCTTGCGCACATCCTCGAGATCATGGTCCCTCTCGTCGCCCAGAAACTGGGACTTGCTGATCCAGCCGCCGCCGTCGATATCCGCCTCCGCCGCGCGGCTACCGGCAAGCAGGAGCAACCAGGCAAACTTCGTATCGCTGACGCGGAATCCGCCGCAGTCCTGGCCGTTGATCCGCACGACATGTCGCTCCCCGGGGATCGTCGCGAATTCCATCGTTACTTCGTCAAAGATCGCGCGACGATCCTTGATCCTCGTGCCTCTGTACGATGGGTCGATGGCATCGAGAGCGCGCCACAGGCGCAAATCTCCATCGTTGGCTTCCGGCACGCGCAGGATCACGATGTTGCCGGGCCGACAAACGTCGAGAATCGCGCCCGCAGGCCGGCTCAGAAGCACGATGAGACCGTCTCCGGAGAGCCGGTGTCTCAGACCGCTGCATAACGTTTCAAAAGAGGCCTCTGGTTCCAGCATCCAGACGATCGGAATTTTTCGCCCGCGACGCTTTAGGACACCCACCGGAACGATTGACGGATCGAGCACGACATCTAGCGGAGCCAGGCCGTTCACATCCCGCAGAGCGGCAAAAATCCGCTCCGCCGGGCAGCGATACGTCTCCAGTGCGCTCCGCGGTACCCACTGCCATCCGGGCCAGCAGGCCGGATCGTTGGGGCAGGCAACGCCGACCAGGCCGTCGCCGCTCCGCGACTCCAGGTCAAGGTTGGGTATGCAAATCTGCTCGCAGTCCGGCGGGCACCATCGAGCAGCGTCCATCCGCTCGATGATACGCGCGCGCAGCAAGCCCTCGGCGTCCAGACCGGCCGCTTCCAGCTCGCCGCGCGCGACGACCGCGCTATGCGCGAGTTGCAGCCTGGACAGCAGGAGCGGCCATGGAGAAGGCGCTGCGGGTTTCATCGATCCCCCATTCCTTGAGATAACGGCGAATGATCCGGTCCCGCTTCGTGTCCCTCAGGTTGGTGCTGTTGGGATTGTAAAGGCTGACGGTCCGGTAGCGGGCACGACCTGTTGCATCGCCAAACTCGAACTGAATACGCACGCCTTCCACGGCACTGCCATCAGCGGCAGTTCGATGAAAGGCCAGCACGGTGAGCAGCTGACGCTGGCTGAGATTCGGAGCAAGATCGACACCCACCTTCCGCGCTTCTGCCGTACCCGAGGAGGCCACTACTCGCGTGATGCACGGCTGACCTAGACCATCCGCCGGATGCGTCGGAAAGTTGAAATTGGGATCGAACAGGGGCGCGAAATTGAACTTCGGACTCGTGGCGAGGTCCTCGAAGTACTCTGGATCCCCCGCAATGATTTCGGCCCACAGGTCACGCAGCTTCTCGCGCTCGGGCTTGCGTGGCGCCTTCACCAGGAGCGTGCAGGTCTCGGGATAAAACACGGCGGCGAGGCTGTTCACCAGACGCATCCAGACCGGCGCGACGGCATCCTCGCCCCGGAACTGATCGAACGGCTTGACGTCGTCCTCGTGAAGAACGAACACCGCGATCTTGTCGTCTCCTTCGAAGTCCTCGACGATGCAGCGCGCACCGCCGCCATTCAGGCGGAAATGCTCCGACAACGCCTGTTGCATGCGAGATTTGGCGGCAGGCGTTGCTTTCATCTCCTTCGCATACCTGCCCCGGTATTCGCGGAAATGATCGAGCATATCGACGGCGTAGTTCTTGTGCGCAAGTTGCAGGTCCTGTGGCACTCGCAGAAACAGCTGCATTGCGAGGTCATTCACCGACCAATTCTTGCTCTCCTCGATCAGCGGCTCGTCCGAGGTTCCCGTCCAGCCCCGCCGCGCAGCGCCGTCCAGATACGGCCGGGCGTGCGTGCTCGTCATGTCGTTAACAATCAGCAGTTCAGCCTCCAGCTGACGACGCTGCCCTTCTGGCAGGGCCTGCCAGGCATGATAGGCCTGGTTTGCGTCCGCCTTATCGCCACGATCGGCTATCAGGACGATGCCCTTGGCCGCCTCGTATTGGGCGATGACGGTCGGGGATATTTTTCGAAAGAACACTTTTGGGTTCCACTCGCGGTGACGCATCGCATGACCTCTCCGTTTATGTTGCCTAAACGCTAAACACTCTACGCAAAAAACAAGCCGACCTTCAGAACAACTCCAGCGTCGCTTCGGCCGAATCCTTGACCAGATGCAAGTCGAGCAAGCGATAGCTCATCGCCTCCTTCGAAACATTGGCAAAGTTGCCCGCGTCGAGCACCTCGAAGGCCAAAGCGTAGAGACGTCTATCCAGCGTCCCTGCTTTCCGGTTGGCAGCCAGGCCATCCCAGACCGGCAGCTGGCCCTTGCAAACCACCAGAGCTGCGGCACGGACCGCTGCAGCCGGCATCAGCAGGCGAGCCGCAAATTGGTCGGCCTGCCATTCTGCAGGCACCTTGCGCTCCGTCGCACGACACACCACGGCTGCGGTCGGCGCCTGGCCGGCTTCCAAGGCAAATAACGGCACGGCCAGCTTGCTCATCTCATAGTGAGGACGATGGAGCTGCCAATGGCCGATCTCGTGCGCCACCGTGAATGCGAATCGACCTTCCTGGCCCTCCAGCGCTTCATCGATACGGATGCAACCCTCATCCAGCCACGTCGCGCCCAAGGCATCCCGAAGGTCGAGTCGAACCTTGAGATCGACCACTTCGAGCGTCAGGCCGAGATAGCCCTCGACGATCTCATCGACGTCGATGGGCGGCACGACCTCAGCCTTCTTCCAGGCAGCGTAGCCGTGGAGCAATTTCCGCACGGCATGATCAAGGTCGGCTGGCCTCAAATAGGGAACGTTGAGCCGCAACATCACTTACGGCCCTTCTTGAAGTCTGCCTTTTGCAGCAGCTCCATGAGCTTGTCCGCCGAGACGTTGCGCTCCCTGGCCATGCGCAGGAATTCCGGCATACCCGGATCGGCCTTCACGTAGTCGCTCACATCGCGCGAGATCCGGCCAGCAAGCGCCATCAGCTCATCGAAATCGTCTTCCAATATGGCGGCGAGTTTGCGGATCACATTCTCGGCCGGAATCGCCTTCTCGGCGCCGGTTTCGATTCGCGACAGAAAGGTAGCTGAAATCCCCGCCTGTCTCGCAGTTTCCCGGAGGCCAATGCCTCGCTCGGTTCTGCATCGGCGGATCCGCTCGCCAAGGGTTTCCGTTTTCATGACGTCCTCTTGATTATTCGTTTAGTAAACAGACAACGAATTGTCAATGTGGGCACCCGATCTCCGATGTGACCTGTCCCAGTTCGTCGAACGAACCCGCGTTTTGTTGAAGTACGTCAACTGGACGCTGAGTGCATAGATTGCCCAATCCCCTCTCCCCCGACTGCATGACCACAGCCGAGCGCCTCGCCGAAATCGGCTGGACACTCGGCCGGGACGATCTCCGCGGCCGGTTCAGTTCGTCGGCGACGGTTTTGGGCAATGTCTGGCCTGGAAAGCAGCGCCGACCGTCCGACTGGACTGTCCGCGCAAACGAAGCATGTCATTGGAGGCGGAGGCTACCTACTGCCTCTGCCGGTACGGGGAGGCGGACATGAACCGCCGCATCACCCCCCGAGCCGCCACGCAACCCCGCCGCGGGCTCGATCGTGAGGAGGCAGCGATTTACGTCGGCATTACCTTGGCAACTTTTGACCAGATGGTGAATGACGGCAGGCTGCCGAAGCCGAGCGAGTTCGATGGCGAGTTTGTCTGGGATCTGGTGCAGCTCGATCGGGCATTCGACCGGTTGAGTGGGCTGCGCCGAACCACGCTGTAAGAGCGCAACGATGTCGCGGCCGAGGAAAAACTACCGCATCAAGCTGCAGGGCCATCGAAACGGACATCCATTCTTCGACCTGATCGTTGACGGCAAGAAGCATCGCCTCGCCGCTACCAGCAAGGAGGCCGCCGCGATCGAAGGTGCGGTCCGCTCTCAGGAAGTCGCCGCGAAGCGACAGGCGCTCCGTGCCGCTCATGCAGCGCCAGGCCCCCGTCAACCGGCGCTGAAGCCGGAAAAGGGCTCGCTGCGCGAGGCAATCTCTGCATACCTGGGGTCGGACACTTTCGGGCTCTACAAGCCGGGAACAGTCAAGCAGCGCCGCAGCATGTTCGATGTGATCATGCGGTCGCCGGCATCGAGCGGGCGACACGTTCTTGGCGACAGCCTTCTGGTCGATTGGCTGTATGGCGCCGACGCCCGCGATGCCGTGCTGCGCATCATGGGGGCTTGCGGCGAGAAGGTCGAAGCGGCGCGCCGGCGGCTCATCGCTCTCAACCAATTCTTCATCTGGTTGCTGGGCGACGAGCCGCAGGCAGCTGAGGCCCGGTCAACTCTCCGCATCAACGTCAAGACCGCCTGCAACCCGTGCAAAGACGTCGAGCCGCCGAAGCGTAAACGTACCAAGGGCGGCGCGATGCGTCGGGGCCACACGCCCTTCACCAACGATCAAGTCGAGGAGTGGCTGGAGGCCAGCAGGGATGACCCTGAACAGCATCGGGCTGTTCGCTTCCTTCAGATGACGGGGGCCCGCATCAGCGACCTGCACAGGCTCAATCGCGGAATGATCAAGAGCACGCAACACGGCCGGGTGCTGACCTATATTCCCGCCAAGGGCGATGATAGCGCCTTCCGCGAGGGACGGCCCGATCCCGCTGTCGTCCCGCTGGTGCCAGAACTGCACGCGCTGATCGAAGAGCTGCCGGTCGACCGCTTTACCTTCATCCACTCCGAGTTCGACCGCCCCTATCAATCCGCCGCGAGCTTCGGCAATCGCGTGCGTAAGTGGCGACGCGAAGCTGGCCTGCCCGAGGGGTTGAGCGCCCACGGCATGCGCAAGGCAGCCACCCACTGGTGGCTGCGAAATCATCGCGACCTGATCCCGAACACCTTTGCGCTGAAGACGATCTTCGGCTGGGTTACTGACAAGGAGTTGAACCGCTACACCCGTGACTTCGACCGCGAGGCCGAGGCTGTTGGGATGCTGGTCAAGCTTAGCGAGCGCCGAAGAACCGGCTGATAGTCCAGCATTTACGTCGATTGTTCCGAACGCGAACGTTAGGCGCATGACTACTTCCACCCAAATGGAGACCGCTTCTCCGCAGGGCCTGTTGTGTCGCCGTGGCTGTTCCCATGCCTGCGTGATTTCGCTATAGGCTGGTGTCCGGAAAGAACGCTGGCCCTCAGAAGCCAGAAGTCGTGAGTTCGAATCACGCGCGGTCCGCCAGAACATTTGATCTATTGCTGCATTTTTTGGTTTTGGACGGCAAGGCCGCGTTCGGCCCACGCGCTAACCCACACAGTGCGCCTCAGCAGGAACCGATCGACAGTGAGCACTTCTAGGTACATCCCCGGCCGCATGAAGGCACGATTCCCCGTGATGCAAAAGCTCGCGAGCGGCCTCCGCATCCGACAGGATATTCGGAAGAGCGTTCGGCCGATCGTCTTCGAGACGGGCTATACTGACTGGCCCTATGCAACGCACGGCGGCACAGCATTCATCGTTCGATTTGGCCGTCGCTACTGGGGACTTACGTGCAAGCATGGCTGATGGCGATCGCCTCCGCCATCTCGGTTGTCAGCAACATCCTCAATCCTTTTGGCGAATACCAAGACCACTTACGAGCGGCCAAGGGCTTCACGGTGCTGAAGAACGAAGCGCGTGCGCTGCGCTTCACCTTTTCGACGACCATGAGCAACGACACCTTCGTGGCTACAGTCCGCACCCTCGATGACCGATATGCCGACTTGGTTCGCCATGCGCCGGAGACCGACCCCAAATCCTTCGAGGAAGCACGGCGACGGGTAAAGGATGAGAAACTGCACGACCTCGACCCAATGGACGAGCGGCGACAGCATCCGGCCGGCTAAGGCCATAGAGATTCCAGCGAAGTCCCTACGTAACGTTAATCCCGCACACCATAACGCTTGGATCTCGCGTCGCTCATTGAGCGGGAATTCAAGTTAGGACACTACCGCGATCTGGCTGGGGTAAACGGGCCATCAACCTTCTAGCAGGCGAACACGAACAGCTCGCGAACGGATAAACGGCCCTCGTCACGAGGGCCAGAAACAACCCTTTGATATTAAAAGGGAATTTGGCGAATGGTGCCCCGAGACGGAATCGAAATTCGCCTTATCTAGTTGAACTTGCATGCGTTTTTAGAGAGCAGTTTTTCGGCGTACCCACCAGTGTACCCAGCGCCTAGCAGCCATTCGGTGTGGTGGCGACCCACCGACCAATACCAACTCTATTGAATTTGAATCATCATTGAGGATTCCGCGGGGTTTGTGATTCGATGCCTTGATGCAAACTGTCTAGCGAGGTGCTGGACGGGAGCGGCAGTCGAGGTCACGCGATCGGATCATACGGCGTCGGAGCTTCGCCGTTACGCAAGCAAGAGCGGGGAGGGCGGGATCGAAGGTCTGAAGTCGCGCCGCAGCCCCGGCCGGGCGCGCGCGCTGAACTCCGCCCGGATGGCGGAGCTGGAAGCCCTGATGGTAGCCGGACCCAATCCAGCATAGCACAAGGTCGTGCGCTGGCGATGCGTTGATCTGCAGGCCGAGGTGGCCCGGCGGTTTGACGTTGAAATACACGAGAGCACGGTGGGCCGATGGCTGCATGAGCAGGGCTTGACCCGGCTGCAGCCCCGTCCGAGCCATCCCCGCAAGGCACCGAGGCGGAAGAGACCTTTGAAAAAACTTCGCCCCCTGCTGACCGCGGCCCTGCCCGCCCGCGCGCTCGGCGGGCCAATCGAGGTCTGGTTCCAGGACGAGGCCAGGGTGGGCCACAAGAGCACCCACGCCTATATCTGGCACGATCGGCTCGCGACCGCGGATGGTGCGCGATAACCGGCACGATTCGGCCTATATCTTCGGCGCAATCTGACCGGACCGCGCCGTCGATGCAGCGATCATAATGCGGGAAGTCAACGCCGAGGCGATGAGCCACCGTTTGAAAGCGATCGGCGCCGAGGTTTCGGCGCACGCTCATGACGTATTGATTTGCGACGGCGCCGGCTGGCACCAAACCGGCGGACGGTTGCGCGTGTCCGAAAACATCACCCTGGTGCTCTTACCACCCCACTCTCCGGAGCTGAACCCAATGGAAAACGTCTGGCACTACCTGCGCGAAAACATTCTCTGCTCACGGGTCTGGGACACGTATGACGAGATCGTCGAAGCCTGCTCCGCTGCCTTGCGAATTCTCATCGACGATCCGGACCGCATCAGATCCATCGGAAGGCGTAAATGGGCGTGCGTCAGCCTTTAAGCGGCTTGGCATTAGGGGAGGTCCGCTGAATTGGTTCAGCGCCCGAACGAAGCGTCGACTTTGACCGCCGTTCCGGAACCCGGGCCTCGGAGAAGGCACGGCGGGGCATCGCCGCGCTTCACGCCCCGGCCGCTTCCCTCAGGCCAGACCGTCAGGCCCCAGCAGTCGGCATCCGCGGCCTCGAGCCATCTCATCTGAGTCGGCCCGGTGAGCTCCATCAACGCCATGACGACACCGTACGACGCTCCGCGGCTGGCCGCCTGTCGAGCCATCATCTCGTTGCAAATCGGCGCCCGCGTGCCGGCACCGGCGACTCTGCAGGAATGAAATCCGAGCCGCCCGCCGTCCTCGACGACGCGATGGACCCCGGCGAGGAAGACGACCTGTGCACAGGCCGAAGCGCAGGCCGCACCGGACCTCACGACCACGGCGACCTTTTCGCGGTCCATCAGGGCGGCCATGGAAAAGGCCTCGTTGACCGCGCCGCCCCGGCTGTCGAGCGCGACCGTGCGCAAGCCATCCGGCCCCTTGTCCGCCGAGGCAAGTGCGACCCGCAGCCGTTCCGTGTCGCCGACCGCGATAGCGCCCCGGGCGAGCACGGACCGCCGGCCGTCCGGGTCGACGACCGTTGTGATCTCCATCGCCTGAACGGCCGCCCCGGCGATGGTCATGCAACCGGCAAAAACCAGCTGCAACACGCGATGAACAGCGAAGTTTACCATCCCTTCTCAGCCTCTCGCGGCAATAAGTACCGTTTGCAGGCGCCTGAGCAGGCCGGCACAACCAGCCTCGATCAGATCGAGGGCCCGCTCGAAGTCCTCATTCGTTCCGCCGTACGGATCCTGGATATCGCGAACGCCTTGGGCCGGTGCGTACTGCATGAACAACTGCGGCCGCTCGGTAAGTCCGCTCGGCGCCAGCCACCGCATGGCGGCGAGATGGGTCCGGTCCATCGCCAGTGGATAGTCGAAGTGCGCCATGTCCTCGGTGGCGAGAGGCCGTGCCCTCAAGTCGCCAATCGCATAGCCCCGGCGTGCCGCGGCCTCGATGGCGAGGAGTGACGGGGGCTGATCCGCATGACCGTCAAAGGTCGCCGCACCGTCGATCTCGAAAGAGTCGGCCAATCCCGCGCACCCGACGATCGTCCGTAAGGCGCCGACGGCCATGGGGGCCCGGCAGGTGCCGCCGGTGGATACAAAGAGTATTCGTATGGTCATGAGCTCCTCGCGGAGTGAGGGGCAGCGGCCTCGACCGACTCCGGCAAATCGATCCGGAACGTGGCGCCGGGTGTATCGGCGACGAGCGAAAGTGTGCCTCCCGCGTCACGCACGGCACCGTATGACGTGGCAAGGCCGAGGCCCGTTCCCTCGCCTACCGGCTTGGTGGTGAAGAAGGGCTCGAAGATGCGCTCGCGAATAGCGAGCGGTACCCCGGGTCCGTTGTCGGATACGAGGATGACGACTCCGCCCTGTGGTGAGCGCTCGGCGGTGACCTCTACGACCTTCTTGTACCGGTCGGCCGCCAGCAGCGCATCGCGGGCGTTCACGAGAAGACTGACGAGGACCTGCTCGAGGGTCGGCTGATAGCCCATTACCATGAGGGGTTCGTCGGGAAGGTTCGCCCGGATCTCGATGCCGCTCCGCTGAAACTGGGGCTGCACGAGAGCAACGGCGTCCCTGCAGGCATCACGGACATCGAAGGAGAGCTTTCCTTGCCGCGTGGAGCGACTGAAGATGCGCATGCGCGAAATGATGGCCCCCGCGCGGTCAACTTGGGCAATGACTCTGTGCAACTTGGCCGCCACGAATCTCTGGAGATTCGCATCAGCCATGCGCACTGTTCCGCATGGCGCCAGCCCGGCATCGGGTTCGATCTCGGTGAGCGCATTCTGCGCCGCCATCCTTATGACGTTCAGAGGCTGGCTGATCTCGTGCGCGATGCCGGTCGTGATCTCTCCCAGCGTCCCGAGCTTGGCGGACTGCTCGATGGCGCGCCGCGCCTGATGACGCAGCGTCTCGTCATGGCCGACCATCACAACACATCCACCGGCATCCGGCAGGGCCTGTCGGGACAGCGAAAAATGGAGCAGGCGCGAAGGCTCGCCAGGGCGCCTTAGTGTCAGATCCACTTCCCCGACTTCGGCCTGACTGTCGATGAACTCGAACAGAGCCTCCTTCCCCTCGATGTCCGCGGCACGGAGATTCTGCTGGTCAAAGATCCCGTGGAACCGCAGGTTGGCCCGCACGATCCTGCCCTGGACATCCAGCACCGCAGTCATAGCGGACCGGGTGTCGACGATCGCCGCCAGGACGCTCCGTTCCGAGGCCAGCCGATTCGCCGCCTCCGCCTTCTCCAGAAGGCGCAGTGCCCACAGGGACACGGCTATGGTCAGAACGGTGACAGCGAATGCCAGCCCCAGAATGACCCATGACGAAGCTCTCCAGGGCACAAGAAATACGCTCTCGCCGATAACCAACGAAATGAATACCGGATACCCGTCCACCTCGCGGGCCACCAGGATCCGTGTTCTCGACTCCGGACTTCCCCAACTCGGCTCATCGGTAAGAACGGCCCGGCCCGATCCGCCCTCCAGAATGCTCCGGCGCGCCAGGGAATTCTCGAAGCGCTTGCCCAGCATGTCGGTGCGTCGCACGCCGGTAGCCAGCATCGTTCCATCCGCGCGATAGAGCGTGATCCAGCTGTCGTCACCGTTCGACACATGACGGAAGAAGTTGGCGAAATAGTCGACGTCGAGACCGATCATCACCACGCCCAACGGCTCTCCCGACGCCGTGGATACCCTGCGCGCGAGATAGAAGGTCGCGCGTCCGGTTACGCGGCCGATGGTCGGTTCACTGAACAGCAGAGCACTGTTGTCCGACGACAGTGTGGCCTGGACCGCCTCGCGGTCAGACAGGTTGAGCGGCGGTGCGGGGAACTCATGAGTTGAATTTAGGAGCGTCCCATCCCGGGAAACGATTCCGATCACCCTGATCTGCGGCACCCCCGCCGTCCGGCTGCGCATCGCCTCATGAAACTGCCGCTGCCCTACGACCTCGCGAAACCGGGCTTCGCTTTCGACGTCCTCGTCGTGAATCCAGTCGAGCACGCTCTTCTGAACGAGATCGGCGCTACGGATCGCCTGGCCGATATAGGCGGTAACGGACAGTGCCGCATTCTCAGCCGTGCGCTTCCAGTCGTCGACCGCGTTACGATAGTTATTGTAAATCAGCAGGAAGGCGATGCCCCACACGAGCACCACCTGCAGCACCGCGAGCAGGACGACGCGCCGGCCGGCGGGCCGCCCGAGGGTAGCAGTCAGGCCGCCACGGCTTGCGGCTGCGCTATCTCCTGCTCGCATGAGGTGACTCGTTCCTGTCTATTCCCGAGAGCCCGGGAGCTCCTGCATTCGTTCTTGCATTATGTACCGCAGAATGGGCACGCTTGAGTCGGGGGTAGGCCGCTCAATACATCCATTCTGGATGCAATCGGTCAGGCGGCATGGAAGAGCCATATGAACCCGACGCGAAACTCCATCCGGATTGAAACATCGGTCGACGTCGTGGTCGTGGACGACGACGCCGATACGCTCGAAGAGCTTCAGGAGTATCTTGCCAAGGCTGGCCTGGCGTGCCGTGCAGCGGCCGACGGTTGGGCCGCCCTGGAGCTGATGGCGAGCGGCGTGACGGCCGATGTGGTCGTTACCGATCTCAGAATGCCCGAACTGGACGGAATGCAGTTCGCCGAGAAGCTCCGCTTGCTCAACGACCAGGAACGGCCCGAGATCATTTTCGTCAGCGGCCATGCAGGCTTCGAGGACGCAGTTGCCGCCATCAGGCTGGGCGCGCGCGACATGCTGCCCAAGCCGATCGACGGCCCTCATCTCGTGCGCGCCGTGAAATCGGCGAAGATCGTCCGGCAGATGCGTCGCGGCGAGACCGCCCCGCCAATCGGGGCGCCCACGCCCTCCCCGGAACCGAAGGCGGACGCTGCCGCGCCGGTCGATCCGATAAGACGAAGACGCGAGGCCCTGCGGGAACTCAAGAGCATCCGGCGCGACCGAAGTACCTTTTTCCCCGACGAGTTGTTCTCGGATCCGTGTTGGGAGATGCTGCTCGACCTCTATGACGCCCGGCTCGGCGCCGAGGAGGTCACGGTGACCAGCCTCGGCGCCGCGGCCGGCGTTCCGCTGACGACCGCCCTCCGCCGCATGGAAGCCTTGCAGAAGCACGGCCTCATCGACCGGGTCGAAGACAGTGGTGACAAGCGCCGCACGATCATGAAACTGACCGAACAAGGGTTGCTCGCAGTCGAGAACTTCTTCGAGGCTTATCTCGGCCGTCGGGCGAAGTAGGCCTCCGACGCACGACCCATCCGATCTGGAAGTATCGCCGCTCCGGATCGGATGCAATGTGGCGTGACGCTGGTGATGCCAGCGCCATATTGGGCGCATGAAAAGAATTTCTTCCGACGACGAAGCGCCTTCCGCCGCCTGCGACGTCCTGATCATTGAGGACGACCCAACGCAGGCCGAGGAACTGGCGGTATACCTGCGCAGGATCGGGCTCAGCACGCAGGCGATATACAACGGTTCGGAGGCTATCCATCGCGTGGCCGAGATCCGGCCTCGGGTCGCCCTGGTCGATTACAATCTCCCGGACCTCGATGGCGTGACGGTCGCCGAGCGCATCCGCCGCCTGTCCCCCGCGACCGCGCTGGTAGTCATGTCCGGTCGCATCGACTGGCTGTCCGAATTGACCTTGCGGAAGTTCGGCATCTATCAATTCCTCAACAAGCCTGTCGAGGTGCGCGCTCTGGGACGGTCGATACGGCATATGGTCCGCATTGAAGCGCGGACCGGCCTCCCCGCACTTTCGCCGCCAAAGGGACTGGCGGCGTTGTTCGGCTAAAGACCGTTCGATACCTGACGATAGCTGTCATTCATCAATTCTTCATCGGCACTTGACGCTGATGTACTTAAGGCCTGGACTGCGGCAAGCCGTTAAGGTGCCTTGGAACCGTGGGTCCGACCATGCAGCACCACATCCTTCTCGTGGAGGACGATGCCGAGTTGCGGCGCGAGATGCGCGAGTATCTGACGCGGCGCTCGCATGACGTCACGGCCGTCGAGACGATCGCGGAGGCACGGGACCTGCTCGCTCGATCGCGGGCTACAGGCGACACATTCGGCGTGGTGTTGTGCGACCTCAACCTGGGAGATGGCAACGGCATCGATCTGTTCGTCGAATTCGCCGCCCTCTACCCCTCCTGCCATTGGATCCTGATGTCGGGAGATCCCGATCCCGAGCGCCTCAAGGCGGCACGCCGCCGGCTTCCTGAACTGCCGCCCTGCACGATCTTGTCCAAGCCTGTTTCGTTGCGAAGCTTGGCCGCACTCTTTTCAGCAGATCCGTGGAAGTGAGCGACGAGACGCGATACAACCTGCAGTGTTTTGTTGACGTAGCTACGTCCGGAATGTGAACCTTCGCCAAGAGACGCGAAGTGGCTGAAACAAGAAAGACATAGGGACTTCGACGCTGACAGACGGTCAGGGAGCGCCGTTTGACGACAGTGCGACGGGACACTTCCACTGCTCGAGAAGCCGAACAGCACCTCCAGCTGTTCGTCGAGGGCGTTCGCGCTTACGCGATCGTCACCCTCTCGCCAGACGGTATCGTGACCTCGTGGAATTCCGGCGCCCGAGCGATCAAAGGGTATGAAGCCAACGAGATCATTGGGCGACATTTCTCGCTTTTCTATACGCCGGCGGACATTGTGGCCGGCAGGCCCGAGACTGCATTGCAGCAAGCGGCAGCTACGGGACTTTTCGAGGATACCGCGACCAGGGTCCGCAAGGACGGTGGCCGGTTCTCGGCTAACGTCGTAATCACGCCGATCCTCGCCGAAGACGGCATGCTGCTGGGGTTCGGCGAGATCACCCGGGATATCACCGATCGGGTGGCGGCGGCCGATCGGCTGACCTCAAGCGAGGCGCGCCTGCAAACCCTCGTCAACACCGTTCTGGACACGCTGGTCGATGGGCTGATCGTCATCGACCGAACCGGACGCGTACAGGTCTACAATCGCGCGTGCGAGAAATTGTTCGGCTATCAGGCGGCCGAAGTCGTGGGCCACAACGTGAAGATGCTGATGCCGCCCAGCATAGAGCGTGAGCACGACCAGTATCTCCGGAACTACCAGACCACGGGCATCCGCAAGATCATCGGCATCTCCCGCGAGGTGGTCGGCCAGCGCAAGGACGGCTCGACTTTTCCGATGCACCTGGCAGTGGGCGAGGCGATCCATCTCGGCGAGCCGATCTATGTCGGCATCATCCGCGACCTCACCGAGCGCAATCAGGTCGAGTCGCAGCTCCGTCAATCTCAAAAAATGGAAGCCGTCGGCCAGCTCACCGGCGGTCTCGCCCACGACTTCAACAACATCCTCATGCTGATCACGATCAACGTCGAAGCCCTGCTGGAGCAGGAAACTTCCACGCGGACACGGGAAAGGCTCGAGCAGATCGAGAAGTCGGCAGCGCGCGCCGCGGAACTGACCCAGCAACTTCTCGCCTACTCGCGGCGGCAGCCGCTGCGCCCGCGCCAGACCGACCTCAATGAACTGGTGCTGGCAACCAGCAAGCTCCTGCGGCGCACGCTGGGCGAAGACGTCGAGATCGAGTCGATCCTCGCTGGAGACCTGTGGATCACCAATGTTGACCGCACCCAGCTCGAGACCTCGCTGGTCAACCTGAGCCTGAATGCACGCGATGCGATGCCAAATGGCGGCAAACTCCTGATCGAGACCCGCAACATAGTCCTGGACCAGGACTATGTTTCCCAGAATCCCGACGCCGTCGCGGGGCCCTATGCGATGCTCGCCGTGACGGATACGGGGGTCGGGATCGCTCCGGATGCCCTGGAGAAGGTTTTCGAGCCCTTCTTCACCACCAAGGAAGTCGGGCGGGGCACCGGTCTCGGACTGAGCATGGTTTACGGCTTCATCAAGCAGTCCAACGGCCACATCAAGATCTACAGCGAGCTCACCCGCGGCACGTCGATCAAGATGTACCTTCCACGTGCCGACGGCACGGTTGCCGCCGAGGCGACCGTCGATGCGCCTTCCCTGGCGTTCGGGAATGAGCGCCTGCTCGTCGTGGAGGACAATGACGATGTTCGTGCCCGCATCGTCGAGATCCTGAGCAGTCTGGGCTATTCCGTGGACGAGGCATCTGATGGCGCGGCCGGGTTGGCGAAGTTCGAAGCGGCACCGAACCCTTATGACCTTCTGCTCACCGACGTCGTCATGCCAGGCCCGGTCGGCGGCAAGGCACTGGCCGATATGGTTCTAAGCCGCTGGCCGGGCACGCCCGTCGTATTCATGTCGGGCTACACCGAGGATGCCATCACCCATCAGGGCCGGTTGAACGCGGGAGTTCGCCTGCTCGCCAAGCCCTTCCGTCGTCATGAACTGGCGCAGATGATTCGTCAGGCGCTCGACGACGGGGGCATGCTGGCGGGCGTTCCGTAGGATGCCCGTGTCCTTGCGCCGAAGCCCGCATGGCCGCCCTCCCGGCAGATCAGGAAATTGCCGATAGCCATTGACTGCACGCGGAGAAGGTCGCTCCCGATTGCAGCAAACCCTCACTTGGGTGCTTCTCACAGGGCCCGCAGAGAAGCCATTCCGCAGGCCACCGATTCAACCAAACTGGTTCCAATTCAGGTATCCGCGCCGCCGCGTATTGACCTATCTGCTGCTCTTCCCGGGAAAGTCGCGGCCACCGGCCTGCGGTTTCCGTCGCGGACCAGTCGTGCGTCGGCACCGGCCGTCAGGTGAGGAGAGAACCAGTGAAGAAGCTTCTTGCCGCAGCTGCGGCGTTGATCGCTCTGCCGGCGGCGCTCCAAGCCCAAACACCTGCGTCTGGGCTTTATGTCGGTGCCGAGGGTGGATTGAGCTGGCTGTTAAGCACCACCGTCATGTCGCCAACAGGGAACGGTGGTGGCAACCTCAATACTGTACAGATTTCGCCCCAGACGGGCTGGATGGTTGGCGGCGTAATTGGCTATGACTTCATAGGTCCAAGGGTGGAGGTCGAGGGAATCTTTCGCCAAGGCTCGGCCAACGTGAGCGCCGTCGGCGTCGGCGGTTTCAATCAGCAAGTCAGCCAGGTTGGCGTGCTTGCCAACGCGTTGTACGACTTCATGCCAACATCGCTGGTCACTCCCTATATCGGTGCCGGCGCTGGTATCGGCTTCGTCACCAGCAGCACGGTGTTCGCTTATCAGGGCATCGTCGGCGTGGCGTGGAATGCCGACCGCAATCTTCGTGTAACCTTGGATGGCCGCTACTACGCCACGACGAATCCGACGATCAACGGCATTTCGTGGACCAACAACAACATTAGCGTCATGTTCGGCGTTCAGTTCAAGTTTGGAGAAGCGACTGTTGCGCCGCCGCCGCAGGCCGCTCCCGCAGCACCACCTTCGTTCATGGTGTTTTTCGACTGGGATCGCGCAAACCTGAGCCAGCAGGCGCTGAATACCATCAAGCAGGCCGCCTCGGCCTTCAAGACCAGGGGCAACGCAAGCATAACGGCCACCGGCCATACCGACACGTCGGGTCCGGAGGCCTACAACATGGCCCTGTCGCTGCGCCGCGCCAACGCAGTCAAGGATGCGCTGGTGCGCGAGGACGTTCCAGCCCGGGTGATCACCGTAATCGGCAAAGGCGAGCAGGGCTTGCTCGTCGAGACCGCGGATGGCGTCCGCGAGCCGCAAAATCGCCGGGTGGAGATCATACTCCAGTAGAAATCAGTCATGATTCCTGGGCAGCACGATTCTCGATGCAATCCCTAAACTTGTCAGGGAACGACAATAGCCGACAATCCGTGCCGTGCCGCCGCCTGAGCCAGACGGCCATCCTTCTTTATCGCGGCCACGAAGGCGTTCACGCGGGCAAGCCATGCCGGGTCGCCCCGCTTCACCGCGTAGGCGTAGTTGGTGGGCGAGATCGGCACCGGCGCCTCGATCACCAGCGTCCAGTCGTAAAGCAGCAGCATGCGCCTGGTATAGGGATAGTCGGAGATGAACACGTCCGCGCGGCCGGCCTGGATCTCGGCCTCCCGAGTGTGGGGCGGGGCGACGCTCAGGATCTGCGCCCGCTTCAACTGGCGACGCATTAGCGGTTCCATGTAGGTGCCGCGCTGTACAGCAACGACCACCCCGGGCTGGTCAATGTCTTCCCACTTCTTGATCCGCCGCTGGCTCTTGGTCGTAACTGCGTATACGTCGCTATGCAGGTACGGCGCAGAAAAATCGACGCGACGGCTACGCTCTTCGGTCACACCCACCGAAAACATGGCTACATCACAGCGGTCGTTCTCCAATTCTTCCATGAATGTGACGAACGAAGTGTCAATGAAGGTTGGCCGTACGCCGAGGTCCGTTGCGAACTGGCCGGCGAGGTCGATGTCGATACCTTCCAAACGATTGGTCCGCGGATTAAGGTAGGAGACGGCGAAGTAGGCTGGCCAGACACAGACTCGTAGCTCCCCCGCTCTTCGCACCGCCTCGAGCCGCGAAGTAGCGTGCTGTGCCATGATATCCGAAGACGCGACCAGGCAGGTCATCAGTAGAATCAACAGGCCGACAAGGGAATGGAAGATCGCGTGCATCAGCGGCAGTATCCCGGCCATCGTGCCTGGACTCAAGTGGGACGGAGAGACAGCGTGCAGCGCTATGCGCTGATCGCAGGCACGGCTGCAATTCTCCTCTCGTTGCTATTTGTATTCGGCCTGCAGGTATATCAAGGCCACCGCCGGGCGCTGGCGGACGCGTGGAACGTTGTTACGGTGATCGCACAGGTCGCCAATGACCACGCCTTCCGTTCGTTCCAGTCGGTGGAGGCAACGATGGAGCAAGCCCGGTTTCTCGAGACCCAAGGCTTGCCGGCCGACGAGAGCAACATGTTCGATTCGACGCTGGTGCGCGAAATCGCCATCCTCGACGCTGGCGGCAGTATTGTCCGCTCAAGCCTGCCCGGCTCGATCGGCGCCCGGCCCTTCTCCGAAGCCTACCTGAAGCGCGCGCGCGCCCAGCGCGATCTCGTGGTGTTCGGCGCCCTTACTCCCGGCCGCACCTTCGGCGACCTGCCACAGGACGCGCGGCGATCCCAACGGTACTTGTTGCCTGCCTTGATGGCGGCGCCGAACGGCAGTTTCATTGCCGCAGCCGTCAACCCTGACTACTTCGCTCAGATCTACACTCCGGGCACGGACAACAATGAGGTGACGATTACCCTGCTCTCCTTGTCCGCCGTAGTCGTCGCTTCGTCGGCAGGCTCGCCACTCGCCACCGGCACATCGATGGCGGGCGTGCCGCCTTTCAACGGCTCCGTCCTCAATCAGCAAAGCGGCCGGATCATCGAATCCCGCGACTCGACCGATCTCGTATTCTTCCGCACGACCCCCCTCTTCCCGTTCGTCACCCTCGTGAGCGTGCCGCGCGCAGCAGTGCTCGGTGAATGGCGGTCACAAACTATCCTCCTGGCATCGCTGCTGACGTTGGTACTGCTTGGTGCGGTTGTGGTCTATCGCCAGGTAGACCTCCGGCAGCGCCAGCAACGCCGGCTGGAGGAAGCCGAACGGGCGGTTCGCATGACGCGGCTACTGTCGGCGATCGTCGATTCGCCATCGTCGCTGACGGCGATCCTGACGCCCGATCTCGACATCCTGCGTGCCAATGAAAGCTTCCTGGCCAACCTCAACTGCACCACAGGGAACCTCGGTGCAGTCCTGAAGCGGCCAGATGTCTCGGGCGGCGCGCGAATCCTCGAGTTAGCCGAACAGCGGACACAGGAAGCCGAGGACATCGATCTGACGCTTTCGCACGGCAACGGAGCGTTCTCGATGCTGCGCTTCCGGGTCACCTGGCACGTTTTCCCCGACATCGGCGAATGCCTGGTGCTCGTCGGCCAGGATGAGACGAGGCGGCGCACGACAGAGATGGCGCTGGCGCAGTCGGCCAAGCTGATCACGCTCGGCGAGATGGCAACCGGCATGGCACACGAGCTCAATCAGCCTCTGAACGTCATCAAGATGGCTGCGCAAATCATGCAATTCGACCTGGACAAGGCGCCCACGCCCACCGCGGCGACCGCGTCGGTGCTGCCGGCCGACGACCTGCGCCGCGGCCTGCAACAGATCACAAGACAGGTCGAGCGGGCCGCCGCCATCATTGGACACATGCGCATCTTCGGGCGTGCGCCATCCGGAGACCCGCAGCTGATCGACGCCGTTCAGATCTGCCGCGACGCAGTCGGCTTGGTGCGCGAACAGCTTCGCTCCGCAGGCATCGCAATCACAGTGGAGGATCCGGGCGAGGAACTGCCGGTTCGCGTACACCGCATCCTGATCGAGCAAGTGATCGTTAACCTCGCGATGAATGCCCGGGATGCGATTCTTGGGGACAGGCGCTCGGCAGGCACCGTTCGGGTGCGGCCGCAGTGCGCAGAGAATGGCAAGGTAGCGATCCTGGTGACGGACGACGGGCCTGGCGTCCCGACCGCGCTGCGCAATCGCTTGTTCGAGCCGTTCTTCACGACCAAGCCGGTCGGAAAGGGCGTCGGGCTTGGGCTGGCGATCTCGTTCGGCATTGTTCGCGATTGCGGAGGCAGCCTTACGCTCACCGACGATGGTCCCGGCGCCACGTTCTGCATCGAGCTGCCACGATGCAGCTCGGTAGCCGAACACACTGACCATAGCCTGGCCTGACCATCGGGACCGCCGACAGCGTCGCTTCGCCTTCGAGAAGGGCGCACGGATGACGGTCGGCGCAATCACGAATGTGTGCAGGAGAAACAGCCGTCCATACCGGAAGACCTGCGGCCGGACGGCGCCCTTCAGGGCACTCTCCGCACGGCCCGTCTCCGACGGGTCCGGTGTCGCTATCGGTGCTAGCGTTCGCGGAAGGCCCTGGCCAGCTGGTCGCTCAGGGGCTTGACGAGGTAGGAGAGCATCGTCCGATATCCGGTGGTCAGGTGCACCTCGGCGGGCATGCCCGGCACCAGCACCACGCCATGCAACCGGGCCGCACCGGCCTTCGTCAGGGCAATCCGCACCGTATAGAAGGCTTGCGTCGGCTGGCTCTGATCCCGCGACAGGTCGGCGGAAATCCGCTCGACGGTTCCTTCGATCTCGGGTGTCGTTCTCTGGTTCAGAGCGCTGAATTTGACGAACGCGACCTGCCCCACATGGACCATGTCGATGTCGGCGGGCGAGAGCTTGACTTCGACGACCAGCTCTTCTTCCTGCGGGACGATTTGCATGATCGTCTCCCCGGCCTGGACGACACCTCCAACCGTGTGAACGGTGAGCTGATGCACAACGCCGGCCTGCGGGGCCTTCAGCTCGACTCGCTTCAGCTGGTCCTCGGCCGCCACCTTCCTTTCGCCGAGTTCCGCAAGACGGCCTTGCAGTTCCCTTAGGTCACGCATGACCTCGGCCTGCAGATCCTGATCGATCTGTTCCATCTGCAGGGCGATTTCCGCGATCTTGCCACGCGCTTGCGCTGCCTGCGCGATGAGTTGTCCTCTTTCGCCTTCCAGTCTCGCTGCATCGCGCTGAATGGCCGTGTATTTCGTCACCGGATAAAGATTCTTCTCCCAAAGTCCCTTCGACCCCTCCAGTTCGTGCCGGACGAAGCCGATCTCCCGGGCCTTGGCCTCGCTCTGGATGGTCAGCCCGCCGATCTCCTGCTCCAGTTGCGCGATGCGCTCGCGCAATTGTGCCTTGAGGCCCGACCGCGCGGTTCGCCGGCTGGTAAACAGGCGGTGCTCGGCAGCAAGCGTCTCGGCAAACTCCGCTTCTCCAACGCGCGATGCCAGAGACGCCGGAAGGTCAAAGTCATTGCGACCATCACGCTCGGCCCTGAGTCGCAGCTGGCGCACCTCGAGTTCGTCCAGTTGTTTGAGGACGAGCATGAGGTTCGAGCGCGTCACGGTCTCGTCCAGGCGAAGAACGACTTGCCCCTTGCCAACAACCATCCCGTCCTTGACCGGGATTTCCCCGACGACCCCGCCGGTCGGGTGCTGCACCCTCTTCGCGGACCCATCGACGACGACATAGCCGCCGGTCACAACGGCTCCAGCGATCTCATAGGCGGCCGCGAAGCCGCCCAGCCCAAAAATCGTGAAGATGCAGATCGACAGCCCCAGCCTCAGGCGCTTCCGGATCACCTCGTCAGGTTTCTGGTCGCGCGGCGTCTCATCCATGTTCATTGCACCGCTCCCTTAACCTGGGCTTGTGGCGCCACCACACTCAGAGCAGGACCAGTCGCTCTCTGGGTCATTCGGGCAAGCACTTCTTCCTTCGCCCCGAAGGCCTGGACCTGACCACCAGCCATCACCATCAGCTTGTTCAGCGAACCGATCGCCGAAGGGCGATGGGCAACGACGACGACAACTCCGCCACGCTCCCGCACCCTCGCAAGCGCGCGGCCCAGGGCCACGTCTCCATCCGTATCGAGGTTCGAGTTCGGCTCATCGAGGACGATCAGGAACGGATCGCCGTAGAGGGCTCGGGCCAGCGCAAGTCGCTGCTTCTGGCCCGCCGACAGCGCCGCTCCCGCGAAGCCCACCTTGGTACTGTAGTCTTGCGGCATCGCAAGGATCATCTCGTGGATGCCCGCCTCCCGGGCCGCGGCGACGATCTTGGCAGGGTCGGGACTGGCCTCAAGGCGTGCGATGTTCTCCGCAATCGTACCTTCGAAGATCTCTACGTCCTGCGGCAAATACCCGATATGCGGACCGAGTTGTTCCGGACTCCAGTGATCCAAGGTCGCTCCATCGAGGCGAACGGCTCCACGGTGAGGAAGCCACACACCGACCAGCGCTCTCGCCAGGCTGGACTTTCCCGACGCCGACGGACCGATCAGGCCCAACCCGTCGCCGGCCTTCAACTCGAAGGTAACGTTCTGGACGACGAGCCTCGACGCGCCAGGGGGCACGAGGCTCAGCCCCTCCACGGAGAGGTGCGAGCGGGGCGCCGGCAGCACATTGGCTGCGGGACGCGCTTCCCCAGCCTGCAGGACCTTTACGAGACGTCCATAGGCCTGCCGGGCACCGACCATCCCGCGCCAGTTTGCAATGGCGGCCTCGAGCGGCGCCAGGGCCCGACCGCTGATGATTGACGAGGCGATGATGACGCCGCCACTCGCTTCACCTTTGATCACCACATAGGCGCCCACCGCGAGGATGAGTGACTGCAGTGCCATCCGGAATATGCGCGAAAAGGCGACAAGCGGCCCGGGCCCCTCGACGCTGCGGACCAGATCGTCCATGTGCCGGTCACTGACGTGGGCCCAGCGTTTGAGAAGCACCTGCTCGAGCCCGTGGGCACGGATCACCTCGATGTTGCGACGGGCGATGTCCAGGAATCCCTGTCGCTCTGCACCGCTTCTCGAAACCGCTCTCGCCGGCTCCCGACTCCGGTATTCGGCCAGCAGGGTCGCCCCGAGCATGATTGCAGCGCCCAGGGTCGCCACCACACCCAGGTAAGGATGAAGGCTGAAGACCAGCGCCAGATAGACGGGAAGCCAGGGTATGTCGAACAAGGCCGCCGGTCCCGCCCCGCTCATCACTGCGCGAACCTGGTCGAGATCCCGGACCGGTTGCAGGCTCTCGCCCGGCAGGGGTGCGCGAAGGGGGGAGGTCAGAACCGCGGAGAGTACGGCACTGCGAAGCTGCCGGTCGATCCGCCCTCCCAGCCGGGCAATGACCTGCGAGCGCACGGCATCGAGACAGCCGTAGAGCGCGTAGAGCATCAACATCAGCAAGGTGAGACCAACGAGCGTCGGCAAAGAGCGCGATCCGAGGACGCGGTCGTAGACCTGCAGCATGTAGAATGAACCGGTCAGCGCCAGCAGGTTGATGACGCCACTGATCACGGCCAGACCGAGCATCACGTCGCGCGACCAATGCCAGAGCGCCGCGCCGAGCGCACCTGCAGGCAGCCGCGCTTTGCCAGCACTCTCCGCCCCGGCAGGACTCGACGCTGCCGGGGCGGGACGTCGGCGCGTTCTCTGCGCGATCCTCTGAAAGACTGAACGCAGTGACTCGACCATGTCTTGAAACACCTGGAACGCCGTACCTTTCCGGGAGGACGCGATCCAGGCAGGCATCGAGCGGTTGAATTGCCCGCAGCCATCGCTGTGGGAATGATGGCGTCTGCCCCGCCGGGCAATGCTGGCGATCACGGGCCAGCGACCGCCCCGTCGAGAGATCGACGGAGCGACGCGCCAGGAAGGCGGCCGGGAAGGCCGCCAATCCCACAGTTGGCCGATGGTACTTCTTCAGATGATGAAGAAAGAGGTGTGATCGATGGTCCCTGTCACCGACGTGACGGTTGCGAATTGAACCGCCGCCGTTCCGCCAGCGCCATCGGCGTCGTAGTAGAGCGCACCGCGTGCGGTATCGAACAGGATACGGTCGTCGGCGTCGGTCGCGACACGGCCGGTGTTGAACGCGTCTGCCGTCAACTGACCGGTCGACAGGGCGGTGAAGATGTCCTGGTCCAGGTTGAACATATCCTCGCCGACCACGAACCCAACCACCTTGTCGACGTTTCCACCGCCCAGTGCAGTGGTGAACGCATATGTATCGCCACCTGCACCGCCGGTCAGGGAGTCCGCGCCGAGCCCGCCATCCAGCCGGTTTGCGCCGCCGTTGCCGGTCAGCACATTGGCCAGTTCGTTGCCACCGCCATTGATGTCGGCGCTACCCATCAGGGTGAGACGTTCGACATTGGCACCCAGCGTGTAGTCGATCGTGGCCTTCACCGTGTCGGTGCCCTGACCGGCCAGTTCGACTACCGTGTCGCCCGCGTCATCGACAACATAAACGTCGTTCCCCTGGCCGCCGGACATCGTGTCGGCTCCCGCACGGCCGTCCAGTCTGTTGTTGCCGTCGTTGCCCACCAGCTCGTTTACGTCGGCGTTGCCAGTGCCGCTGATGTGATCGGTACCGGTCAACACCAGCTTCTCCAAGTTGGTCCGCAGCGTGGAGGAAAAGGACGATATCACCGTATCGAAGCCCTCAAATGCAACTTCAAAGGCGCGGTCGCCCGCATTGTCAAAGACATAGATATCGTCGCCGGCTCCACCCCGCATCTCGTCGGCGCCGAGCCCACCATCGAGCGCATCATTGCCGATCGTTCCGAATATCGTATCGGCAAAGGCGGAGCCCGTGACAGCGAAGCCCTCGCTCTGGTTGATCAGGCTCACTGTCACGCCCGCAGCCGCTGTCGAGGCGTCGATCGCCTCGACGTTCACGAGGCTGCCGTTTGCCAGGGCGTTCAACGCCACCGAGGTCGCCGTGAGGCGGATCGCATCCGTCCCGGCACCACCGTCGATCGTATCGGCCCCCACGACATCCACGATCACGTCATCACCGGCTCCGGCATTGATGACGTCGGCCGCCGCACTGCCGCCGATCGTGTCGGCAAAGGCCGAGCCGGTGATGGTGAAGCCCTCGCTCTGGTTGGCGAGGCTCACCGTCACACCCGCGGCCGCCGTGGAGGCATTCACCACCTCGACGTTTGCCAGCCGCGCGTTCGTCATCGCATTCAGGGCCGCCGACGTCGCCGTCAGGCGGATCGTATCCGTCCCGCCGCCGGCATCGATCGTATCGTCGCCAACGACGCCCACGATCGTGTCCGCCGCCGCCGTGCCGGTGAAGGTGTCGGCAAAGGCCGAGCCGGTGAAGATGAAGCCCTCGCTCTGGTTGACCAGGCTCACCGTCACGCCCGCGGCCGCTGTCGAGGCGTCGATCGCCTCGACGTTCACGAGGCTGGCATTCGAGAGGGCGTTGAGATTGGCGCTCGTTGCCGTGAGGCGGATCGCGTCAGTCCCGGCACCACCGTCGATCGTATCGGCCCCCACGACGCCCTCGATGACGTCATCGCCGCCTCCGGCGTTGATGACATCGGCCGACGCGCCACCACCGATCGTGTCGGCAAAGGCCGAGCCGGTGATGGTGAAGCCCTCGCTCTGGTTGGCGAGGCTCACCGTCACACCCGCGGCCGCCGTGGAGGCATTCACCACCTCGACGTTTGCCAGCCGCGCGTTCGTCATCGCATTCAGGGCCGCCGACGTCGCCGTCAGGCGGATCGTATCCGTCCCGCCGCCGGCATCGATCGTATCGTCACCAACGACGCCTACGATCGTGTCCGCCGCCGCCGTGCCGTTGAAGGTGTCGGCGAAGGCCGAGCCGGTGAAGGCGAAGCCTTCCGTCTGGTTGACGAGGCTCACCGTCACGCCTGCACTCGCCGTCGAAGCGTCGATCGCCTCGACATTGGTCAGTCGGGCATTCGTCATGGCGTTCAGCGCTGCCGACGTCGCCGCCAAGCGGATCGTGTCGATGCCATTACCGCCGTCAACCGTGTCCGTACCGACAATGCCGACGATCGTGTCGTCTCCGCCAGAGCCGGTGATGGTATCGCCGAAGGCAGAGCCCGTGATCGTGAAGCCTTCGCTTTGGTTGGCCAGGCTTACCGTCACGCCCGAGCCTGCCGTCGAGGCATCGATCGACTCGACATTGCTGAGACGCGCGTTCGACATGGCGTTCAGATCGTTGGAGGTCGCCGTCAGGCGGATCGAATCCGTGCCGGCCCCACCATTGACGGTGTCAGCGCCCACGACGCCCACGACGGTGTCGTCACCTGCACCCGCGTTTATGACATCGGCACTCGAGGTGCCGGTGATCGTGTCAGCGAAGGACGAACCGGTGATCGCGATGCTTTCCGTCTGGTTGAGGAGGCTCACCGTCACGCCAGCAGCCGCCGTCGAAGCGTCGACCGCCTCGACGTTGCTCAGCCGGAAGTTCGTCATGGCGTTCAGGTCGGCGGAAGTCGCCGTCAGGCGGATCGTGTCGGTTCCATTGCCACCGTTGACGGTGTCGGCTCCGACAACATCCACGAACGTATCGTCGCCGCTGCCTCCCGTGAGGTTGTCGGCGAAGGCAGAGCCGGTCACGGAGAAGCCTTCCGTCTGGTTGACGAGGCTGACCGTCACGCCGGCAAGCGCCGTCGAGGCGTCGATTGCCTCGACGTTGCTCAGCCTGAAGTTCGACATGGCGTTCAGGTCGGCGGAAGTCGCCGTCAGGCGAATCGTGTCGGTTCCATTCCCACCGTTCACGGTGTCGCCACCGACAACGCCAACGAACGTATCGTTGCCGCTGCCTCCGGTCAGGTTGTCGACGAAGGCCGAGCCGGTCACGGCGAAACCTTCCGTCTGGTTGCCGAGGTTCACCGTCACCCCGGCCAGCGCCGTCGAGGCATCGATCGCCTCGACATTGACGAGCCGCGCATTCGTCATGGCGTTCAGGTCATTGGAGGTCGCCACCAGACGGATCGCGTCCGTCCCGGCGCCACCGTCGACCGTGTCTGCCCCGACGACACCGACGACGATGTCGTCGCCAGCCCCCCCATTGATGACGTCGGCGCTCGCCGTGCCAGTGATGGTATCGGCAAGAGCCGAGCCCGTGACCGAGAAGCCTTCCGTCTGGTTGACGAGGCTCACCACGACGCCTGCGAGCGCCGTCGATGCATCGACCGCTTCGACATTGACGAGGCTGGCGTTCGCCAGGGTGTTCAGATCGGCGGACGTCGCCCTCAGAAGGATCCTGTCGGTGCCGGTCCCGCCATCGATCGTGTCGGCGCCCACCACATCCACGATCGTGTCATTGCCAGCACCGGCATTGATGAGGTCGGCTCCGGAGAGACCTTCGATCGAGTTGTCGTTGCCATCCCCGATGATCGTGTCGTCGAACAGAGTACCGACGACATTCTCGAACCCGGAGATCGTATCCAGGCCGCCCGCGACAGTATTCTGCTGACCCACAATCCGAAGGTCGAGCGTGATACCGCGCTGGGTGACCACGGCGGTTACGGGATCGACGACCGGCACCGCCGGCGCGGCGGCATAGGAGACCGTATCGCTGCCAGTGCCGCCGCGAAGCGTGTCGCTGCCCGGACCTCCTTCGATATAGTCGTTGCCGGCACCGCCGTCGATCGTCCAGTTGATCGGAAGGGGCGGATACACCAGGGCCCCGGTAACGGGATCGACGGTCGGGGTTGCCGCGAGGTTTGGAATCGGGTTGCCGGCTGCGTCTGTCTGAGGCTGGTTCCCGCCGACAATCGTGTCGTCATACTGCGAGCCGATGACTTCCTCGACTGACGTGAACGCGTCGGCTGGCAGCACGCCGACCGCGGCGGCCAGGGCGCCGACACCCAGGGTGACGGAGATACCCTGCTGCCGGCCCTGGATCGTCACACCGCTGCCACGGCTCGCGGAATAGTCGACGACGTCATGACCGTCGCCGCCGTCGATGACATTCCCGAAGCCGAACTGCGAACCGTCCATGACGACCAGATCGTCGCCGAAGCCGCCGATATACTTGTCCGTGCCGGTTCCGCCATTGAGAACGTCGTCGCCATTGCCGCCGTCCAGCGTGTCGGCACCGCCCCCGCCGTAAATCGTGTCGTTACCGTCACCACCGGCAATGACATCGCCATCGCCGAACGGATCGACAGCACGATTGTCGCCGTAGATGACGTCGTCGCCCGCCCCGCCGTCGATAACGTCCGGCCCCAGACCGCCGTGGAGAGTATCGTTGCCTTCGCCTCCGAAGACCTGGTCGGCACCGTCGCCGGCGTTGATGGTGTCGTTGCCCGCGTCTCCCCAGATGAGGTCGTCACCGCCGGTATCCGTGATGACGTCGTCTCCGGTACCACCGTGCAGGAAGTCGTTTCCGCTGCCGCCGTCGATGTTGTCGTTGCCACCGTCGCCCCAGACGGTGTCGTTGCCTCCCATCGCCTTGATCGTGTCGGCACCGTCGGTGCCGCCGATCATCTCGCTGGCATTGCCCTTGCCGTTCGGGTTGAGGACACCGCGACCATCGAGATAGTCGCCCATGTTGCCGTAGAACGTACCGGCGACAAAGCCGGCCGTACCGATCTGCCGCGTAACGCCATCGGCATCCACGGCGGCGACTTTCGTGCGCTGCAGGGCCGTGATCGTGGCCTTGTTCACCGTCGAGTCGGCCATCTCGACATAGTTGTCGGCCACGCTGAAAATGTCAGAATACAGGTGCTTGACACCCGTATTGCGCATCACGAGGTCCGAGAAGAGCTGGCCTTCGATCTCGGCGAGGAGGTCCGTGCCCGCGAGGCGCTCGAGATAGTAGAAGCGATCGCCTCCTTGCAGCTTGACCATCTGGGTGGCGAAGATGAAGTCGAACGTGGAGCCCAGCATGCCTCCCGCGACCTTGGCTTCGGCCAGTCCGCCGAGCCAGAGATCGATGTTCTGGAAACCCTGGTCCGTGGACAGGAACGTAAGGTCGTCCAGGGCCGCGTCGGCGGCGAGGGCGAGGGCCTCTGCATACTCAGCCGCTCCGGCGCTGGATGCCTGAAGGGCCTTCCATTCCGCCAGCGTGTGTTGCGTCGCGAACTGCGTGAGGATCGCATCGGCCGAGTAGGCGGCGATGAAGTTCTTCAGGGATTCGGGATGCAGGAGATTCAGGCCGAAATCGTCCCAGCTCGTATAGGCCTTGAGGGACGTCATCCCGGTCTGGTCGAAGAGCTGCTGCCGGACCTCGTTGAGCGTCGGAATGCCGGCATCGCGGCCACGAACGATGTTCAGCGTCGCGAGGTCGAGCGGCAGGCCAACGAGATTGTTGCGCAGGGCTCCCGTAACCCACTCGTCGATCGCGTAGCCGACCTGCTTCGACGAACCGATCGCCACCTCTCCGGCGACGGTGTGGCTGAACGCCGTCGGATTGAGGAAAGCTTCGATGAGACCCATCGAGTTGTCCTGGCCGTTGGCGACGCCATTGGCATCGAATCCTTCCATGGCCACGGTATCGGTCAGCATCGAGTGACCGAACCGGTAGACGGCATGCGCGAACTCGGCCGTGATCGCCGCATCGATGCTGACGTCATAGCCGGCAAAGGCGTTTACGTTGGGGCTGAGCTTGCGGGCAAACTCGCCAAACACCAGATGCTGGTACTCCATCTCGGTGACCAGCTTGGCCGCCTGGAAGTACATCTCTGTCGTCCAGCTCGCGGCATCGGGCCGCTCGGCGACCATGACCTTGATCTGCTCGAGCACCGTGTTGTGCTCGCTATGGAACACCTCATGGATGCCCGTCAGCGCGATGTTCTCGTTGGCACGACCGTCGCCTGCAACGAGGTGAGCATCGAGGACGGTCGGATCCAGCAGATCGCCCTGCGCATTCAGGCCGGACGCAAAGGAGTCATGCGCCATGTCATCGAGGAAGGCGTGACCGATCGTGACCAGAACGAGGTTGCTGGCGGCCAATGCATCCTTGGCGGTGTCCTGAACGAAGACGACGGCACCGGTGGTCTTGTCCTGGGCGACCAGCCAGGCCTGCCCGTTCGCGTCACGGTACGCCGTACCATCCGCATTGAGGCGCACGAGCGGAATGTCGTTGACGTTGTAGTCATGCAAGGTGATCCCGAGGCGCGCGGCATTCGCCTGGATGGTCGCCCAGGTCGGCATGCTTCCGTCGGCCTCGCTGACAAGGGCTCCGGTGGTCTCGCCGTTGGCGTTATATTCCCGGAGGAACACGGTGTGGCTGGGCGCCGAGCCGTAGGCCTGGCTGAGATCGATGAACGGGGAGACCGTGTTCACGCTCTCGCCGGCGCGCGGCGTCAGGACGAGATGGCCCGAGCCGTCGACCGACGCGAGGACGTTTGTGTGCATCGACTGAGCGTTGAGGGCATCTGCAACCTGGCTCAAGGTCGCGCCGGTCGCGATGTCGATCAGGATGCCGTTGACCACGAGGGTGCCGCCCGTCGACGCGGCCGGCGTCGTCGTTCCCGTTACAGGCCCGAACGTCGCCGATTCACTCAGGCCGAGCTGCGCAACCAGGGAATCGGTGCTGCCTTCACCCACGGTCACGTTCACCGTGTTGGTGCGGGACGCGATCATGAAATTGGTCGGCGATCCTTCCTGGTAGAGCGGATCCCCAGGGAGAAGCGGTACGAGGACCATGCCGTCGGCACCCTTGTGCACGAAATCCAGACCATGATCGAAGAACTGGCCGAAGAACGTCATGTAGGACGCATACGGCAGTGGATTCGTGTTGCCCGTGAGCGGCGACAGGCGACCGCCGGGGGTCGACGCCGGATCATCCTGAACCTGAAGCTCCGAGAGAGCATCCGGCTGGATGGCCGTCCCGCCATCCTGGTTGGATACGAGATTGCTGATTGTACGTGGAGTCGTGTCGACGAGATTGACGTTGCGGACGTCATAGCCGGTCGGCGTCCAGCTGACGGAGAAGTCGGGATTCAGCGTTCCCTGCGCGACGGCAGGAGAAGTGTCCGTCGTCAGTCTGGGAAAGATCTGGTCGGCTGCTCCCCAGGTCGGATTGAGAACATTATTGCCGACACCCTGAACGTCGCGGATGCCAAAAGGGCTAAGGATGGAGCCGAAAGGGTCATTTCTCGGATCGTTTCCGGGCAGCAGAAGCTGGGCGAGAATGAAGTCCAGATCCGTCTGATTCAACTTGATAGCCATGGCACTCGTCCTCGCCGGAAAAAAGCAAACTCCCCGGCGCTAGATAGTCGCGGCTTCCGAAGGCGAGCGAGTCCAATTACAACCGAATTGATCCGATCTCTTGCTGGGTTGGCGACTCGACCTGCAGTCTAGCCGTCGCCTTGGTGCTGGATACAACCAATCGAGTTGCATTGTGACTGTATGCTGCACTTCGAATGTCGCGACGGAGGACTGCCTCGGCCAGTCGAGAGCGATCAAGGAGAAGACTTGCCGCGTCATGCCGCTCGGCAGCGGATGGTCTATCCGCTTTTCCCACAAGCGCCGCACTGACGGCGCACCTCGAAGCCCACGGGAGCGGGTCCGCGGCAAGGTCGGACGCTGAAGCGATCGACTAAATTTTCGATACGATTTCATCTTCGATACGATGCCGGCGGGACCGCACGCATCGATACCCATATCGACCGACAAGACACCTGGCGCCTTCTTTCAGCAGCGAGCTGCCGAAACTCATTCGGTTCGGAAGCGGGATAACGAAATTCTCACTTTGGTAGCAACTCAACTGCGGCCGTTGCATCCCCGGTGCCACAATGGAGCATGCTCCAAAGTCTGGTTATTCGCCCCGTTTCAACGCGGGCACTCGCCATTTCTCTGGCAGGCCTTTGGCCGGCTCTTCCTCTGTCGGCGCAGGATGGCACCTGGCTGCTCAGCGGCACCGGCGATTTCGGCGTCGCTGCGAACTGGTCTTCGAACGTCGTACCGACGGGGACCGCGACGTTCGGGGCTTCCACTCAGACGGCTGTGACCATCACTTCGGCTTCATCAGTTGGGCAGTTCTCCTTTACCTCGGAGGCCCCTCCCTATTCGTTCGCGTTATCAAATGCGCTGGTCTTCACTGACTTGGGACTAGTCAGCCGGTCCAGCAATCAGCCGACAATCATGAACGGCTACTACCTTGGCTTCTACAGTGCCAGTGCGGCGGCAAACGCGACCATCACGAATGACAACCACGTCGAGTTCGCCAATACCAGCACAGCGGCGAATGCAGTTGTCACGAACAATGGTTCGCTCCGCTTTTACGACGAAAGCACCGCGGGCAACGCGACCATCACCAACAATGGCCGGCTCCACTTCTCCGACGAAAGCACCGCGGCCAACGCGACCATCACCAACCATGGCCGGCTCCACTTCTCCGATGAAAGCACCACGGCCAACGCGACCATCACCAACAATGGCCGCCTCCGCTTCTCCGACGAAAGCACTGCGGCCAACGCGACCATCACCAACAATGGCCGCCTCCGCTTCTTGGACGAGAGCACCGCGGCCAACGCGACCATCATCAACAATGGCCGCCTCCGCTTCTTGGACGAGAGCACCGCGGCCAACGCGACCATCAACAACAATGGCCGACTCGGCTTCTTCGACGAGAGCACCGCAGCCAACGCGACCATCAACAACAATGGCCGGCTCCACTTCTCCGACGAAAGCACCGCGGCCAACGCGGCGATCACCAACAATGAAAGTGGTAGCTTCGACATTTCAGCGTTGCGCCGAGACAACGCGACGGCAGGGTCGATTGCCGGGGCAGGTCGCTTCGAGTTGGGCGGCAAGACCCTGACAGTGGGCTCGAACAACCTGTCCACTTCGGTATCCGGCAGCATCGTGGATGGCGGGTCTTCCGGCGGTACGGGTGGTTCGCTGGTCAAGACAGGCACGGGCACGCTGACACTGAGCGGAAAAGCCAATACCTACACCGGCACCACTACGATCAACGGCGGTACCCTGGTGGTAAGCGGCTCAATTGCCTCTTCGGGAGGCGTGACAGTGAACAGCAGTGGGCGGCTCAGCGGCACAGGCATCGTGCCCGGCGTCAAGGTTGACAGCGGCGGCACGCTCGCACCGGGCAACCCGATCGGCACCATGACGATAACGGGTAACCTCACGCTCGGCCGTGGCTCAACATACGCGGTCGAGGTGTCGCAGGGCGCCACCACTCGTACCGATGTCTCCGGCGCTTTGGCAATCAAGGGCATCAGCACCCTTCAGGCGGCCTTCGGGGCGAGCAACTCATATTCGAGGTCCACCACTTTGCTCTCGGCGTCCGGCGGCCGGACCGGCACCTTCGACACCTTCATGACATCTGGCCAACCTCAGGGCCTTGCCGCCAGCCTGTCCTACACGCCGACCGACGTGCAACTGGTTCTGACGGCTATGCTCGGCAAATCGGCCATGCTGAGTGCCAATCAGGCGGCAGTAGCCAGCGCGATCAACACCAGCTTCAATTCAGGACAATTGCTGCCGGCAGGCCTGCAGAGTCTGTTCTCCATGTCCGGGACCCCGCTAGCCAATGCCCTGAACAGTCTGTCCGGCGAAGCCCACACCGCCCTCCGGACGGCAGCCTTTTCCTTTGGCGGCCAGCTCCTCAATATCGTGCTGGGCAGCGCCGGCGGCAGCCCGAGCACCCAGATCCAGCAGGCGGTTCAGTACGCCTCCCTGGCCGCCGACGAAGCCACGGACCAACCTCGCCGTCTGCGAGGTTGGGTGGCCGGGTTCGGTGGCTGGGGTGGGCTCAATGCCACGGCCGGCACAGCCTCGGTGCAGACTTCTGCTCAGGGTCTCGCCGTCGGTGGCGACTGGAGCTTCGACGAGGGGATGCTTGGCGTGATGCTCGCCTCCGGCACCTCGGGCTGGTTTCTGGGAGATGGGCTGGGCAGCGGACGTGGCAATGCCTTCCAGGCCGGGCTCTACGGCCGCACGATGGCGGGACCGCTCTACATTGCCGCCGCCGGCGCCTGGGGCCAGTACGTGGTCTCAGCCAACCGCGCCGTTCCCTTCCTCGCCGACTACATGAGCGCCAGCTACACCTCGACGACCTGGTCTGGCCGGCTCGAGACCGGCTACCGTTTCGCCTTCGGCAGAGGCGGCCTCACGCCGTTCGTTGCAGGCCAGGGCCAGGCCCTGCAGAGCCCGGGCTTCTGCGAGACCTCGCTACTGGGCACAGGAGCTGCACTGTGCGTCGCGCCACGCACAGCTTCCCAGGTACGGTCGGAACTCGGCCTGGAGGGCGATGCCGAACTCGGAGCGGTGAATGGCTCCCCGGTGCGGCTCCAGGGCAAGATCGCCTGGGCACATGAGTGGCAGCGCGCCGCCACTGCGAACGCCTGGTTCCAATCGCTCCCCGAAGCCAGTTTCACGGTCTCCGGCGCTCCGCTGCCCTCCGACATCGCCGTCGCGCGGCTGTTTTCCGAAGCCCAGCTCGACCGTGCCTGGTCGCTGCGCCTCCAGGCAGATGCCGAACTGGGAGAGGCGTACGCCTCGATCGCAGGAACCGTAAGGCTCACCGGGCGATGGTAGCCAACATCCCGACGCAGGCCTCATCGACTTGAACGACACGAACAGTGCATGCCCCGGGCACACTGATGTACGCCCCGTCTGCGACATGGCTCACGAAGCACTCCGCCCTCTCTGGAACGCAACTTGATGCGCCAGGCCGGCGCCTCACCACGCTACATGACTGGCTGGTACCAAGGGCGCCGGAAGCATCTGCAACATGGCATAGCCCTATTGGGCGCATCAGAAGTTCATGATCTCGAAGCGCGCAACATCCGACCTGGGAAACAGGCAGCACATGACATCGACTCTTCCGCTGGTTACGGCACTGATCAACACCTACAACTACGGCCGTTACCTGCCGTTCGCGATCAACAGCGTGCTGGCACAGACCTACCCGAACCTGGAGATCCTGGTCGTCGACGATGGCTCCACCGACCATACGCCGGGCATTCTCGGACAGTATGGCGACCGCATCCGGGTCATACGTACGCATAACGGCGGACAGGGACATGCCTTCAACGTCGGCATTCCGGCAGCGAGCGGCGACCTGATCATGCTTCTCGACGCAGATGACACGTGGCTGCCGACCAAAGTGGAGCGAATGGTCGAGGAGGCCAGGAGGCGACCCGACGCAACAATGCTCTATCACCGCTTTCAGAACATCGACATCCAGGGAAGAGCTTTCGGGCAGCCGCAGCCCTTCACGCTCACCAATGGCGACTACCGCGAAAAGTACCTCAAGTCGGGCGGTTCCTGGTGGAGCCCGATTACATCGGTTCTCGTTTTCCGCCCTGATGGCATCAAGCGGGCGCTTCCGCTTCCGACTTACGCAGTTCGCGAAGGTGCCGACACTCTTCTGACGGACTTCTGCGCCGTGACGACGCAGATCGCGTCCATTCCGGATTGCCTAACGCAGCGTCGCCTGCATGGGGCGAACCTTTATGCCTCGGGGCGCGACGACCGCGTCTATCGGACCCGGGCAATCCGCGAGAGCGACGTCAGGCGAATCGAATGGCGAATGTTCGCCCTCCGGCAGATTCTGCGGCGTGCCGGACACGACTTCGACATCAACCTCGAGCGCCACGAGTGGCGCATGACCAATCTCTACTGGCTGGGGCGCGTTCCATTTCTGAAGGTCATGCTCGCGAGCCTTCTCTCACCCGAACACAGCTTCAAGTACCGCTGGAAGCGGCTGCAATGGGTGCGATCGAACAAGGTCCTCTATCGCGGCGAGTAGAAACGCCGGCGCCCCCAGCCGAGCGATTTAGCCGGCGGGGAGTCCGCCATCAAGGTGAGCTGAGTCGATGGCGGTGGACTATGCGGGCCAGATCACGTTGTAGACAACGGCGGTCTGGAAGCCGCCGCGAACGACGACTCTCTCTTGCGTGTCGGTGACCGGGCTTGGCTCCCGGTCACAGGCTGGCAAGACCTTGTTCATCAGGTGTCTTCCGGAGGCTCTCGATCTGCATGACGATGAGCGGCAGGGCGTTCGGTATCGCCGCGCTGGAGATCTGGCGAGCGTGATGCTGAGCAGCGACGCTCAGCGAAGCGTCATCGAGGGCATTGCGCAGAGCCGTCGCGATCTGATCGATCGAGCTGGCCGGTGACTGCGTCTTCGTCAATCTCATCCAGTCGATCATGTAGGAGAAGACCTCCTGCTCACGGGTCCACGGCAGAATGAATTGCGGTTGTCCGCCACAGATCGCGCGCTGTGCCACATCCTGCGCTCCATGGTGAACGACGAGACTCGCGCCGTGGGACTGATTCAGCAACTCGCCATGGTCCGTCCAGACCTGGATGCCAGACTGCTGCTCGAGAAAGCGCCGCATACCCGCCGTTCCACGGCTGACGTGCACGTCGACCTGCACTCCCTCCAGCGTGGGAAGGGTCAGGATGATTGCTTCGATACCCGGACAGCAGGCATCCAAAAACGCCACGATGCGCCTTCTCGCGGGAGGAAGTACCGGTGCCGGCATGGCCCCCAAGGCACCCGTCGTGACGTTGCGCCGAAGCTGCAGGTAGGGATCGAAGATCGGCAGGCCATATAGGAGTGTCGAACAATTCGACATCACCTCCGACAAGGTGGCAATGGATCTCCGGCCGAATCGCGCAAGCACCGCGTTTGCATTCGCTAGCATGAGCTGCTCATCAGCCAGTTCAACCGAGTCCACCGAAAGACGGGGAAACGACGGTCCAATCACCGGCGGAAGGGCCATTCCATTTCCGATCGCCAGCGTCGTCGCCACCGCTGGTCCTATCAGCCAGACGATCGGCACCCGAATCCCCACGATGACGTCGGGCCGCAACAGCAGGAGCAGATCACGCCAGATTGCCGATAACGTCAGGAGGGTCTGCTTATCGTCAAAGCCGGCAGCCGCCATTGAGTCGGACAGACCATCGACAGGCGGCCGCTTCATGACGAGCTGCGGCGGCGCCGGCGCTCGCGGCGCCTGATATACGTCGTTGGGGATCCAGCTGCCCGCCAGAGCGACAAGCGCTACTGGATCGCCGACAATGAAGTGGACCGAGTGGCCCTTCTCAGCCAATGCGCTTCCAAGAACCAGAGTGTCCCGCAGCAGTTCGTCCGGCGCCTCGCCATCGCAACAGATCGCAACTCGCATTCTCTTCGCTTCCTTTATCAACGCAGAGGAAGCCGGGACGCGCCCGCCTCCTCGCCAGTGCCGCGCTCCGGACTGTCAAACCCAGGCGTAGTCGCGGTCTTTCGCTGGTATTTGTCTTGTGTCGCCCCCGGCGAACCGAACCTCGCGGGTCCACTCGAATCCGTCCTTGGCTGCCAGCGTCACGAACTCGGCATGGGTTTGCTGGAAGTCCTGGCCACGGGTTGCATCAAGGTCATTGGTGAAGAGCATCAGCTCGCGCAACAGGGCCCGATTGAGCGGTGCGCTCAACGAGTCGAGATAGTCCGCGAGAGAAAGCACCTGAGATCGGGTCAGCTCCCGGCAGTCTGTCTCCGCATAGGCCCTGAGCCTCCCCGCTGCCACCCTCCGCACACTCGGCGGCAGATGATGGATCGCCAGGCGCTCGGGCATGTGAAGGATGTTCAAGGTGATGTCGAACTCCATCGCATCGCAGTAGCGGAAGAGTTCGACGAGGTTGAGTATGTTGTACACCTGCACCACCGGGGGAACCTTGCAGGTCAGCCCGTGCCCGTACTTGAGTTCACGGACATTCGCATCGACGGTCTTCCAGCGCGCAGGATGACGGATGTAGTCGTAGGTCTCGCCGACGGCATCAAGGCTGAGCAGCAGCTCCGCCCGTTTGAACTTTCTTATGAGGTCGATGAAGCCTGGTTGCACCGTGGTGCAGTTGGTCGACAGCTCCAGATGAATATGGCTCGCCGCATTCCTGTCGACCAGATACTCGAGAATGGCCCGGACCCGCTCCTGGATGAGCGGTTCGCCGCCGGTGATGTAGAGGCGCTCGAGTCGGTCGTGCGATCTTAGTATGTCCCCGAAAACCTTCGCATCATCCATATACCAGGGCCCCTCCGGTCCCCTGCCCGAAGCCAGGATCCGCGGTTTCCGGCCATGCTCACCTTCTTCTCCCTTAAGCGAACGATGGAGCAGAACTTCGCTCAACGGCAGCCCGCGCTCCGGTCCGCCCGCACTCTCGATCCGGGTATCGCTCAGGATTTCTATGACCAGTGACGGCTCGCGGAAGCGCCCTCGCAGGTCGATCGCGATGTTCTCCACGGCAGCCGTAACCTGCCCTCTTGCGACGCGGTGGCCGTTGATGACCACCCGATAGTTGAGCCCACGGGGTGTGTCGGGATGAAGAGCGATCTCGAGCTTCTCGAGGTTCGTGCCGGCCTGGACCGGGAGATTGAAGATTGCATGTCCGTCCGTCCATGAGCGCAAGCGCCCGGCGACATACTCAGGCGAGGACAGTCCGGAGAGCATGATGCCGATACGCGGCTCCGGTCCGATCCGGGCGACCGCCCCGCGCCAGACGGCATGCAGTGGTTCCACCCCACCGCTCCACCGGCTGTGAACCGGATCGCGCTCGATCTGCGAACTGGCCGCTCCATAGCACATGCGGCATTTCAGATTGCAAAGATTGCTGACCTCGAGCTTGATGAAGCTGGGACGATCGGCGACGCGGTAGCCGGACTCCGCGCCGTAGGCGCTTACGGATTCCACGTCCATCTTGGCGCCTGCGACGGGCTCAAGCCCGGTGTGACTGCGGTAACTCTGGCCGCTGGCCGCTTCGCTCTCGTAGCACACTTCACAGGCGCTTATGTGCTCACCCCTCAGCATCGCACGGCGGATTCCACGCATGTAGGCGGAGTTCCAGATCTGGTCGAGCGAGGCTGTCGTCAGCGACATGGGCGCACCCTGATCGCTGACCATTTCATGGCTGACGCAGCACGTCCGCGCCGTCCCTTCCGGACCGATGCAAAGGTGCTTGAAGGGCAGGGCGCAGAACGTCTTCGACATGGATACACGATGAGAAAGGGGAGGGTCCGTCTTCGACCGCTCTCGGCATGGAAGCTACGGCGGTCACCCCAAAGCCAGACGGATCAGCCGGTCGAAGGTCGATGCAGCCGCGCGCCGGACCCGACCGCAGGGCGTGTCAGGAACCAGGCGAGGCTTCAGTCGTCGTCTGGTTCGGGTCCTGGTTCGGCGTCTGCGGGGTGGTCTGTTGCACTTGCGCGAGTTGCATCGCCTTCTCCGCCGCCGCAGAGCGCCCGAAGTACATCTCCAGCGCCGCCGCGGAAAATGAATCCGTGCCGGCTCGGCGCGAAGTATCCGACAACAGAGACAAGCCCGACAGGACACCGAACTGGGCTGTGTCGTCGAAAGGCGGAGCGAACCTCCACGCGGTGTTTGCTGCCGCTGGACCGATGATGGTCAGCCCGGCCAAGGCCATCGCAGCGGACGCGGCCGACCGACGGGCAAGACGACGAAGCCAGCCCAAGACGGAGATCGAAAGTCTGTCGACCGGCACCAATTCGCACGCCGGCTTTTCGCTCACCGTTCTGAAGGAAGCAGCGGCTCCACCGCCTCCAAGCACCGCCGGATCGACATTGCGAGATGCCTCAGCCACCGCGCTTCGGACAAGCGCAGAAGTGGCTTCGCGGTCGCCAACCGGTCGCACGACGATTACCAGCTGGCTGCGGGCGGTGTCGAAGAATATCCCTTTCACGCGCCGGCCCAGTGTCAGTCGGACGCGCCGCGCCAGATCGACCAGGTACCGCGCGCGGGCGACGACCAAAGTGGGATCGTAGATGACTTCCCGGAGCCCCAGTCCGGACAGCCAGTGCTCGAGCGATCGGGGCTGGACGAGATCGTTCCGGCTGTGCTGCTCGACTGCAACCAGAAGGCGACTATCCTGCATCGCCAGGGCTGCGTGCACACGGTCGCGGGCGGCGTGAACGTCCACGCCACGTCGAACGTGCAGCCGCAGGACACCACGGGAGGCATCGATGTCAGCGAGAAATACTGGCGCCGACACCGAGGATAGCTGAAACAATTGGTTGACGTTGTCAGTCATTACAGAGGCTCCAAACCTACAGCCATCACGCGCAGCCCGCCGACAACAAACAAGCATTTTTAGAAGCGGTCTTGTCATCATTCACGACGATTCCACAGCTAGGTAGCAACCGAAATCGACTCTTCCCAATGTTTCTGCAGCCATTTTGGGAATATTCGCCCTCGCCTGCGCCAGTCCGCAAAAATATACACGCGTCATTCGCAGAGGCTTCCGCGGAGGCACTTCGCATCAGCGCGACTCGGCCCAAGCGAAAGCATCCAGCCAATTCCCGGCATCACAGTGAAGCACTCTTCCGAATAGTGACGAGCAGGACTACCGCCATATCGGTGATAGTCGCCGGTACCGAGCCGCCGGCAAACAGCAGCCGAACTGGATCACAACTGAGAACCCGACGCGAAGCGTCCGTGCGAACTTCCGATAAGGAGCAGCCCCTCATGACACCGCCCGTCCCAGCCGGCTCTATCGTTCGTGAGCCACTACCGGGTTTGCCCGGCGCCGTCGTGCCGGTATCCCGCGCCCCACTTCCCCGGACATCCAGGTGGCTGCATCGCGGTGGACTGAGGACGTGGCTCGCGATCCTTCTCTGGGCCGCGACGATGGCTCCGTCTCACGCCGAGACCAGGCGACTGTGTGATCGACGTGTCACGTTCGACGTCGTTCCGCCCGTCGGCGTGCCGGCCCACTTCGGCGTCCTGTCCGGAGTATGGAAGGGGAGCGTTGCCATGGCCGGTGGCGGCGAGATGTGCGTCAGCATAGTGGTAAAGGAAGTCTTCCCGGATGGCGAAGTCCACTTGCTGATGACATGGAACCTGGCCATCGGCGGCCGTGACGACATCAACAATTACGTCGGCATGGGCGAGGCTCTTCACTGGCCCAACAAGGTGGAAGGCGGGGAGATCCGTATCGATAGCCGGACCCGCTACAATGGCAGGCACTACTATTACGTCTTGAAGACGCCGACGGACGCCAATCCAGACATCATGGAAGGCCAATGGATGACGGACACACATCCGCAACCTGTCGTTCTCCATCGCGAAAAGAAGCGCTGAAGGTCGAAGTCGCCGGGGTCTCTGCCTCTGCTGAAACAGCCGGCTCGCGACGGTACGCGGCTTCTGAAGGCATCGATTCTGTCCCCCGGATGCGTAAAGAAGTCACCTGGGCTCGGCACTGGGCCGCCTCTTCTCGGCCCAGCGCACTCCCACCGTCGCACGAACCGAACCATATTGGTTCCAATTCAGGTCGATCTCGGCAGGATGACTCTGCTAACAAACGCCTGTCGCTGCAGTCCACCCTGCATCGACGTTCGGGGAGCTTACTTTAGACCCACACACTCGAAAGCTCCCGAGCAGCGATGGCCGGCGTCCCCAATATCCCGGCCATCGCTTTTCCTCGTGTTGCGCGTGGCTCAGTTTTTCCGACGGCCGAAGGCTCAGCGATCCGACGACAAGGCCGCGACCAGTCCCTTGCAAGACGCCTCGATTAGGTTGAGAGCCACTTCGTAGTCGCTCGTCGTGCCACCATAGGGATCGACGATGTTGCTGACGCCCAGCCGGGCGTAGCGCGCCAGCAATTGCGGGCGATCCCCCAGGCCGCGTGGCGACATGTCCCTGAGTGCAGTCAGGACCACCGCGTCTACTGCGAGTACGCTCGTCGCGTCGAAGTCACGCGGCTGGATCTGGCGCACTCGAATTTCGCTGATGTCGTACCCGCGAGCCGCCGCGACTTCCATTGCCAGTGGATCCGGTGCCGCGCCGACGTGAACGTCGCTGACCGCGACAGAGCCCACCTCAATGGCCCGGCTGAGGTCACTGGCCCTCAGGAGCTGAGCGAGAACGCCTGCCGCCATCGGAGCCCGGCAGACCCCTCCGTTTGACACGAAGAGTACGGTTTGTCGCGGAAAGTACGTCATGCTCATCTGGATTGGGCTTCCAGTCCTGCTGCTGCCGGGAAGACGATACGGAAGGAGCAGCCTTGGGTGGTGTCCAGGAGCTCCAGCTTTCCTCCGCTGTCGCGGATGATGCCGTAGGAAATGGAAAGCCCCAGTCCGGTCCCCTTCTCCGCCGACTTGGTCGTGAAGAAGGGCTCGAAAACTCTGCCGCGCAGCGCGGGCGGTATGCCGGGGCCATTGTCGGACACGATGATGATGACTTCGCGATCGGTGCGCTGCACTTCGATGCGAACCTCACGCTTTGCCAGCGATACGCCAACCGTCGCGTCACGCGCATTGAGCAGCAGGTTGACCAGAACCTGTTCGAGCAGCACGGGATGGCATCGGACGAGCTGAAGCTCGTCTCCCAATCGAAGCTCGATATTGACCTGGGAGTCGCGCAACTGGTGCCCGATCAACTGCAATGCCGACCGGCATGTGGCAGCCGCATCGATCAAGGGCGGCGCCCCCTGCGGGACACGGCCGAAGATACGCATGTGGTCGATGATGGTCGCCGCACGATCCACCTGCTCCACGACCCGCCGCAGGCGAGCCTGGATGAAAATGTCGGAGTCCGCATTGACGATGGGGGACACGCTCGGATCACCGTTGACCTTCTCGACATCCTCGAATTCGAAGAGCGCCGATTGCGCCGCCATCTTGATGACATTGAGCGGCTGATTGAGCTCGTGCGCCATGCCGGTGGCCATTTCACCCAGCGTGATCAGCTTGGACGACTGGATGATGTGTGCCTCGGACTTCATCCTCTGCGTGTCGTCGTACCCCAGGAGTGCGATCTCGTTGCCGTCTTGCCCCAGATCCACGCGTGCGGCCGAAAATCGGAGATAGGCCGATGAACAGTCCTTGCCGGGGATCCGCAAAGTGAAGTCGGCATGCGGCTTGTCGCCGTCCAGGAAGGCCGTCAGGCCGCCGGTAACATCCACATCGGGCGGATACACCAACATGCCGTCGCGGATCACCGGCGCCAGTGACGCCGAAAAGGCGGCGTTGCAGTGGAGAACCCGACGATTACGCGTCAACAACGCCGCAAGAGCGAGGGGTGATGCGAAGATCGCCGAGAGGACACGTCGCTCTCCCTCCTGCCGCAGGACGCGATCCCGCGCCTGCAGAAGATGATAGCTGCGCCATCCAATCCCTATCGAGAGTGTCGACAGCACGATCGCTCCGGCGACCATCGCCCAGACCGTCTGCTTCCACTCCAGGAGGAAGGGGCCGGCGCTGGTAACTGCGACGACGCAAGCGGGGAAGCTGGCCAGTTGGGATGCCGAACTGAGGCTGTCGGACGACAGGCCCAGGTCGACAAAGCCATCCCGGATCGGATGGACACCGTCGCTGCTCACACACGGCGGGAAAACACGCAGGCCGAGGGGCGTGTCGGCTGAAGTGGCCGCGAGCAACACTCCGTCGTTGCGGACGAGGAAGGCCGCATCGCCCCGAGCCGAGTCGCTCATCTGATGCCAACCGAGCATGCGGCGGAACAGCGTGGCGAAGAAGTCAACGCCCGCCCCCGTGATCACCACCCCCAGCTTACGGCCGCCCTCCCCATGGACATCCTTGGCCAGGTAAAAGGTCCATTCCCCGGTTCCCCTGTTCTGGACGGCGCTGCTAAGCGAGAAGACAGGCTCGTTTTCCCCCATCTGCTCGATGAAGTAGTCTCGGTCCGCAAGGCTGATGGGGGGCGGCGGATAGCCTCGCGTATAGTTCAGCACCTTGCCATCGGCGGCGATGAAGGTTGCGACATCCACAGTCGGTAATTTCGCTGTTCGGTGGATCAGCCGGTCGAAGAAATTCTGGCTCGAAACTGTCGCCCGATATTGCTCTTCAGTACCGACGCCCTCCTGCTCGATCCAGTCGAGCATGGATTCGATGACCAGCTGATTGACCGTGAGGCTCTGCTCGGCGAGTTCCGCCATGACGAACGAAAGATGCCGGGTGGAGAGCGTCGCACTCTCCATGCTCGAATTGTACTGCTGCCAGAGGAACGCGCCCGTGAGCGACCAGATGGCCAGAATCGCTGCCGCAACTCTCACACTGCCCGCCAGTACGGGCCGGGACTCTGAAATGAACATCTGGCTACCTTCGCCCTACGGACCTCGACCTCAGCGCTGAAGCGTTGCGCCGTGCCCAATCAGCGTGAACACCATACCGTTGGGCAACTATGGACTTTGGCGGGCCCCCTCCGCTGAGATCACTTCTGGGCGCCCTGTCACCCCAACCAAGAAGTTGACCTGTCGAGGCTGGGCACCGGCAAGCGTCATATCCCACGCCTTTGCGCAGGCCGCGAAAGGGATTCAAACCATTTTGGTTCCTTTTGGGCCCGCAATCTCCGGTGAACGTGAGATGATCCGCCGGAATGCCGTTGCGTATAGAGCGGGAACGCAAAGAGAGGAGTTCAAATGTCGGCTTGCGAGCGAGTCTCAACCCGCTCGGGCACCAAGGTGTTGCTGGTTGAAGACGATGAGCCCACACTAGAATTGCTCTCGCTGTTCCTGGGCCGATTCTATTGCATCGTAGCTTGCTCGAGCGGTGAAAGCGCCCTCCAAGCACTCTACACGAATGCCGATATAGATTTGATCGTGACGGATCTGCGGATGCCCGGCGTGAACGGCTTCGACGTTATTCGTTGTGCCGCAGAGTATTCGCGGCGAACGGGCCAGCCGCTTCCCGCGGTCGTTCTCACGGGACACGGCACCCCCGAAGACGAACACTTGGCGCGGTCGCTGGGAGTGTCGCACTTCCACCGCAAGCCTATAGATCTTACGAACTTGCGCGAAGCGATCGAATTGTGTCGCAGCACGACAGAGGCACCAAGCGTCAAGTGCGATGTCGCGGTTTGAGTGGGTGTGGAAGAATGGAAGTCCTTGCTACCGGCAGAACAGAAAAGCTTGACGTGCTCGTCGTCGATGACGATGAGGCGGGTCTTTGTGATCTGACCGCCAGCCTGACGCGAGCCGGCCTGACGTGTGCCGGGACAAGCACTGGCTGGAAAGCGCTCGAGACCCTGGTAACGGGTACAATTCCGTCGGTCGTCGTTACCGACATCAGCATGCCCGAGTTGGATGGCATCGAGCTGGCCCAGCGACTCACTCGGATGGAGGTGCCGAAACTTCCCGAGATAGTCTTCATCAGCGGAAACGCCGGACTTGACCATGCCGTGGACGCAATACGGCTCCGCGCCCGCGATCTGCTGACAAAGCCAATAGATCTTCGGAGACTGATACAGATCGTCAAGGAGGTGCAGCTTGAGAGACACGCACTCTCCTCGCCCACGGCTGCACCTGCGCCGCAGAAGGCCCAGAACTTCGTAGGCACTCCGAGAAAAATCAAAACCATCGACGTCGAATCCATGTCGGCAAACGTGCTGAAGAGCCTTCGCAACCTGCAGCGCATTCGGAGAGAGAACCTGCCAGCGGGACTGGCCGTCGAGGCGAGTTGGGAAATTCTTCTGGATCTGTACGTCAGCGAACTAAACAAGAAGTGTACCTCGCTGACCGCGGTGGGCGGCTCGGCGGGCGTGGCACTGACGTCGGCCCTGCGACGAATTCATGAACTCGAGAACAAGGGGATGATCTCGAGAGCATCCGACGAGAAGGACAAGCGCCGGGCTGCCGCGCAGCTGACGGAGATGGGACGCAAGGCGGTGGAGTCGTTTGTGCGCGCCTACGTTGGCTCGTGCCTGGGCAACGACGCCAGCCCTGAAAGCAGCTGAGCGGGAATCCGCGGGAGCGCAAGCCATGACACTCGGAAATAGCGGCGACGACAGATCGGTCTCAGGCACCACCGACGTTCTCGTTATCGAGGACGACGCGCTTCAGGCGCATGAGATCGAGACGCACCTCCAGCGCCGAGGCTTCACGGTGGACAAACTCGCCGGCGGATCGGACTCGTTGCACAATGTCGCGCGCATCGATCCCAAGGTGGTAATTGTCGATTACAATCTTCCTGACATTGACGGCATGACGGTGGCAGCGCGCGTTCATCGGCTGACGCCTGGGGCGGCCGTCATACTGGTATCGGGTCGCATCGACTTCGTTCCGACGGACGCTCTCGACAGTTTCGGCGTGGTGGCGTTCTTCAAGAAGCCGATCAACCTGGGCTCGCTGCACCGGCTGGTCTCGAAGCTGGTCAAGAACCCCAGTCTGACGCGAACACAACTCGCCTCGCCGCTATCGCGGTTGCTCGGACTCGGTGGATAGAACGCCCAAGAGTCGAAGAGCGCCGCACCGGGAGGCTGCCGGGCGTCAAGGTGTACAACCGGCGGCTGTCAGGCGGGTTCCCTCAGGTTCACAGAGAGGCTGAGCCATTTATGAGCGCTGTCCAGATCGTCGAATAGGCGGAGCGGTCGGTCGGCCGCCGCTAGAATCCCCAGTAATCGCATCAGCGGTAGGCGCTTGTCGTTTGGCACGACGACGGCAAGCGGCCCGAGTTGAGCCGTCACCGCGTGCATCGCCCGCATCCGGACCCCCAAAGTCAGCAACTCGGACTGGGTCATGCGGGTCTCGCCCAGCAAACCATCGAACAGCTTCCGATAGGCGACAGCGCCTGAAACCACCACCGCATCCAACATTCGATCAACATCTTCGAAGTCGACGTTTCCGACGGCCACCGCCAGGAACAGCCTCTCACCTGAGTCGATCCGCCAGTAAAGAGGCATCCCGTCTATATCCCGAAGCCGTTTGGTTCAGACTTGGACACGGTCACTCAGGCAGACGACTTCGAGCAACAAGTACCATCGCCAAAATGGTATCTTCTCGTAGCGCCGGCAGAAGCTGCAACCGCTATTGAGGTCCGAGGATGATGGTCTTCGGCGGACGCGCTTTTGTCTCTTCGGGCGTTTCGATGGAAAGTCGGGGCGATGCATGAAGCGCGGCGGAAGCGCATCACACGTACGAGGAAGGGTGCCATGACCTTCCGTTCGAGCACCTCCCAAGGCTATCGGTATGGCGGCACTCTCGCCAGATAGAAGGGTTCACGAGGCAGATGAAGGTGCTTGATGTCTGCTCGATGGTTTCCGCCATCTCTCAAGCGTTGATTTCCGCGATCGTTGGCATTGCGGCCGTCGCGGGCACGATCTGGCTGGCACTCGCCGCGCTCGGTCCGCAAGGAGTCGTGGTTCGCGAAGTCGGGCTTCCGCCATCGCTGATCCAGCGAGGGTTCACGACGACGATCGTGGCGCGGCGCCTCTCGGACGAAGTCAGTCGTCTGCGAGACACACCCCTTGAGAGCCGGGTGGAGGCGATCCTGCTGGAGCTCACCTCCGATGTCGCTTCTCCGGCGTTGAGCTCCACCAAAGGCCGAGAACTCCCGGAGCCTGTCGAGCGCCTTCTGCGTGCGCTCTCTGGAGGCCGCACACAGGCGTTCAGCGGCGAGATCGTCGAAAAGGCCGGTACAGCACCCCTGCCACTCTATGAAGGCCGTCTCAGGCACGGCAATGTCGTCATCTCCGACCGCAAGGAAGCATTCGCATCAGCCAGTCTGAATGCGCTTATCCAGGACATGGCTTTCGATATCTACCGCAGCCTCGAACCCATGCGGGCGGCCTATGTGGCATGGGCGCGGGGTGATCTCGATGGCATGCGGCTGGCAATGCGACCAGTGCTTTTGTCGCCGGATATCGGCCCGTCTTCCACCGCTGCATTCTTCCTGCTGGCAGACCTCGAGCTTAAGCACGGCGACCTGGCCGCGGCCGAGGATCACGTTCTGCGCGGTCTCGGGAAAGCGCCGCAGCATGCGCTGGGCCTCCACACCTGGGGACGAATATTACAGGCCAAAGGCCTTCTTGCCGAAGCCCTCGCCGTTGCAGCCGAAGCCTGTCGCCTGGACATGGCATCCGCATCCGGATGTACCCTTCTCGGTGAGGTCCACCTCGAACAAGCGGTACTCGCCAACGGGAACGCCCGCCATTACCGCCAGGCATATCAGGCATTCCTTCGCGCCTTGAGCCTGGACGAATCCAACGAGGCCGCGCTGGCTGGTGCGGCGCGGGCGGCGGCGGCCGCTGGCGACTACCCGGAGGCTTTGAGACTGATCGATGTGGCTCTCGCCAACGCGCCTCAGGACACGGGCCACCTCTTGCGGAAGACATGGATCCTGTTCAAAGGAGGCCATATCAGTTCCGCCAACCGCCTTCTATTCCATCTCCTCGACAGGAATCCCGACCTCCTTACGCGGCAGCCAGACAGCAATAGCGAAGCCCAACTCAAGCAAGAGCTGGCGCGACTTGCCGACACGCGAAAGTCAAGATGAGAGCCGTGGCGCTCCGCCATCCACCAGTCGAGAGGCTACCAGAAGCCTTCCCGTCCAGATCGGTTCAACTAGTGTCCACCCTGGATGCAATGTCCCTTGAGTCACGCCATGAATTGCCTGCCGAGCGTTGGAAGCACCTGCGAAGGACAATTCGATCGAGAGCACGTTCGCGACCATCCGCCACCGAACCATCCGATCCAAAGGTTGCCTCTCGAGCAATACGGCGCTCGCCATGATGCAGCGTGTCGAACCTCGAGCACTGTGCATCCTGGCGCTCATCCTCTACCGCTTCCAAGCCGTCTCCGGCATCATCAGCAACTGGATCCTGATCCGGATCGCCGGCGGCTTCACCGAGACCGGTGGACTGGCGCGCCTATAGTCTGCTGGTCAAGCTCACCCTGCGAGAGCCGCAGCTGGGCGGGTCCGAACCCGTCCACGATCTCGACCAGATCCCCGGCTTCATGTCCGGGCCCTGTCCCGCGGCGCAGTTCGACCTGCCCTGGATGCCCCTCTATCTCGGCATCTGCTACCTGTTCCGTCCGCTGATCGGCCTCACCGCGACGGTCGGCACGCTGATCCTGGTCGCCGTCACCTTCGTCACCCAGGTCAAGGTCCGCAGGCCGTCGATCGAACTCTCGTCGCTCTCCAGCTGCCGCAACAACCGCGCCGAAGCTGGTCACCGGAACGGACTCGTCATGAGTTACCCCTCCGACAGGGATGTCCAACTGGGCCTTTGCCTCTTCCAGTTCCCTGGTGAGCGCCGCGCGTTCAACCTTAAGCTCATCAATACGACGGCTCAGGTATCGACGGCGCCTCCGGATGTGGCCTTCCGCGAACTCGTCAGGGGCTGTTCCGATCCTGGCCTTCAGCACGAGGCCCTCATCGTGAAAGCGGACGATCTCTCCCTTCAATTCCTGGAGCCGCTCCTGGCAATAGCTACGCGACTGTCTGAGGCGTTGAATTCGCAAGTCCGCTTCCCATCCCCCCCCTTTCGTTGCTACGGCAACCTAGCCAAGCTCCAGCACTTGCGCTTAAGTAGGTACTCCTCCATCCCGCTCACGCAGGACAGGTTGGGCCGCAATCAGATTTGCAGCCAAGTTGACGGCAAAATCTGAAGCGATCTGGTCGAGAGCGGTGTGGCCACATCAGGCATCGCTACACTCGGCTCCAATCGTCGACGGGGTGATTGACGATAAGCTCTCGGCAACCAAACCACATGCCCCCGCCGATCGCCTACGCGGCCAGAAACGCCTCTGTTCCGCAACAGGCCGGGGCGCTGCGCTCAACCGGGGGCTTCGTGCCCCGGCCTGTTGCAATACCGGGCCTGACAGGTCCAAATGTGCTCTGATCCCTGAAAACTGGATCGTTTCTGGCTAGAGTTTTCCGGTTGTTTCCCGAGGCTGGGAAGGAGCGGAGAGCGATGAAGGCATCGAAGTTTTCGGAGGCGCAGAAGGCGTTCATCCTGA